>Ga0315284_10000025_pt1 | contig 240434 bp, 252 predicted proteins | sample YL17G09_16_MG_FD_203696 | JGI IMG/M metagenome (GOLD analysis project Ga0315284, IMG submission 203696) | Sediment microbial communities from Yellowstone Lake, YNP, Wyoming, USA - YL17G09_16 | ecosystem: Environmental > Aquatic > Freshwater > Lake > Sediment | place: USA: Wyoming | collected... | reverse complement strand
AACCCCTTGCTTGGCCCTCCGGAAAAGCAGGGCCGTTTAATTTTGCCCAGCCGTTACCAACCTGATAATAAATATCACCATTTGCGTCATTGGCAAAAAGCTGAGTTGTACTTGAATAAAATTGTGACAGCTTTCGGGGCGCTGAGCCTGGCCAGGGATTAATAGTGTTTTGAGTCCAAGTTTTGGCCGTCAGGTCAAAAGCCCAAGTAAGACCATCACTCTTTAGAACATAAATTGTATTGTATCCCGTGTAGGTTTTTGCACTCATGCTTATCGCTTGGGAAAAGGGGTTTGACGAGTTAAGTTTTGTCCAGGTTGGGGGAACTGTAGAGGCGTTAAGTTGCCAAATATTGCCAGTTGTAGTCAGTACATAGATATTGGCATTACTACTATCGCCGAATTTTTGCTCAATATCCACAGGGTTTGTGTCAGGAAAACTAACTGTTCCATTTAATTTGTTCCAGCCGCCGCTGACAAGTTGTTGGACATCGCCGGTTGAAGAAAGAACAAGAGGATAACTGCCACCAAACGCAAGATTAATCGTAACTGGTGTACCTGGAAAAGCCCCCCCCGTATTTTGTTTAACACAGTCGTTCCAGCCACCGCAGAGGAAAACATCACCGGTAGTAGCCGCAAAAGCTGGTTTTGGCTCGAGGAGTGGTTTTGGCAAGAGTTTAGCAAGTTGCGAAAAAATGTTTAAGCTGGTTTGCCTTGGATCTTTGGGCATTTTCTTGATGTAGGGGCCAAGATCTTGGATCCAGGGGTCAAAGCCATTATCTGAGGCATAGGTAACACCTTCGGTACAAGGAGAAGGAGAACACGGTGGGGGATATTTGCCATTTTCTTGAAAATATAAAGTTAAGGCAGATTTTATTTGTGCAAGATCTTGTTTACGGCGATTATCCCTGCCTTTATCAAGAGCATTGTTTACGGAAAAAGTAGCAATGGAGATTAGTATTCCAAGGATAGTGATGGCCACCAGCAGTTCGATCAAAGTAAAGCCGTGCCGCCAAAGGCGGCGGTTAACGGTTATCGGTTCACGGTTCACGGTCTTTAGAATTCTGTGAACTATGAACTGTGAACTGTTAACTAACTTGGGCATTAATTTAATTCTCAATTTTCCATTCTCAATTGTCAATTGCTATATAATGAAAAGTTATATCAGAGGAGCGCCCTGAGTTTGTCGAAGGGCGAACTGCTGCTATATAATAGATTCTTAATCGGGGATTAGCTCAGACGGAAGAGCGCTTCGTTCGGCCTGCCCGCCGCTCTTTGACGGGGTGTAGTGTATCGGTAACACGCTACGTTCGGGACGTAGAGACACTGGGTTCAATTCCCAGCACCCCGACCCTTCGATTCGAAGTTAATTTAATTAACTTCTTACTCAGGGTCTACGACACAATTACGAATCGAAGGGCCCTGAGTTTATCGAAGGGCAATACTCGCTCAGGATCTTCGACCCTCTGAACTATGAACTTCGAACTATGATTATTTGACAAAAGCAAAGGGCAGTTTTAAGCTAAAGGTAGAGATGGCCAAAAAACGTCGTCAAACAAAGGTCAGGCTAAGTTTCTCAGAGTTTATTTCCGATCCAATGATTGGTTCAGCTATTCTGGTTTTTGCATTAATCGCTCTTTTCCTTTCAATTTCTGAATTTGGACAAGTTCTGTCGTTCTACTAATAATGATGGGATCGACTTCTAAAATTTATACTTGGATACTGGAGATTTCAGTAGTGATCTTTACCATCGCCTTGATCTGGTTTATTTTCATCTACTATCCCAAAGTTATTAATAAAAATAACTTGGAAGTGGTCTTGCCCAAAAGGAGCTTTTACAAGCCTGTTTACGCTCAAATCAATAAATTTCCGATAGAAACAAGCGCTTACAGATTAGTTTATGATGAAAACTCCGGCGTTTACTACGCGTTTATCCAGGGTAAAAGACTGGACGAGTTTCTTTTTAATCGCGACAACGCCAAACTGGCTTTGAAAACGGCACTTTCGGTGGAAAATCTTTGCAATGTTGGCGTTTTTTATGTTTCCACAGAAAAAATTGATATTCCCAAACAGTATAGAGACAATACTAATTGCCACTAGAAGTCGAAACTCTAAATCCTAAACTCTAAACCCTAAACAAATTCAAAATTCTAATTTCTAAGTCTTGTTTTGTATTTTGAGCATTTGATCATTGTTTAGTATTTCGAATTTCGAATTTAGGATTTGTCAGTTTACGATGATATAATTTGATTGCATCGCCCTAGTAGCTCAATGGACAGAGCAGTCCCGTCCTAAGGGAAAGGTTGGGGGTTCGACTCCCTCCTAGGGCACATTTGGGTAAGGGTGCTATGAGTATTATGAGTATCACTGGTATTTGATCCCTCCGGTACCTGTGATACCTTTGGTACTTGTGGTACTTTTTCTATGATAATTGATAAAAAAGTTCTTCTTATTCGCACTATCGGTAATTTTTTAGTGCTAGTCTCACTCACGGGGATTCTCTTTACCTTTTACCCTGTGATTTCAGCTTTTTCCAAGCACACAATTGATAATCTTAGAGGAAAAAAGTATGAAGCGGCACCGGTTGTTAGTACGACCCAAAGTTTCGGTTCGCTTCTAGGCAAACCCGATCCAAATCTCAAAGTTTTAATCCCCAAAGACCCGAATTTTTCGATAATTGTTGAGAAAATCGGAGCAGACGCGCCGGTTATTGCCAACGTCGACGCTTCCAATAAACAAGTTTACAATGAAGCTTTAAAACGAGGTGTCGCCCATGCTCTGGGGACTGCTTTCCCGGGACAACCGGGTGTAACTTACTTTTTTGCCCATTCGACTGATACGATTTTCAACGTCCCCAGATTCAATGCCGTATTTTACCTTTTGAAGGATATGGAGCCGGGTGATCGGATTGTCGTTTTCTTTGCCGGAAAAAGATACGACTACATTACCACTGAGAAAAAAATCACAGAACCGACAGACGTTAGTTATTTTAAGTTAAAAACACAAGAGCAACTTCTAGTTCTTCAGACTTGTTACCCGCCAGGAACAACCTGGAAACGCTTGATAGTAATAGCAAAACCAGCTTCCTCTCAGGTCAGCCTGAGATAAATTCTAATTTCTAAACCCTAAATCCTAAACAATCTCAAAATTCTAATTTTCAAAACAAGTTTATGTTTTAAATTTTTGAACATTTGTATTTGTTTAGAGTTTAGATATTGGTGCTTAGGATTTTAGCGGAGGTTAATGCTGTAGAGATTTGCCGGGGTGCCTTCAGTTTGAGTGAGGGCGGTTAAAATAATTAAGCGGTTTCCGGCAGGATGGGCAAAAACAAAGCCATCCTCGAACTTTCCAGAAAAGACTGTCATTTTATTGGTGCCGTCAGCCTCAATTATAAAGATTAAATCTTTCTGAGCTACTACTAAATGATTTGAATCAGGATACCAAGAAAGAGTGACTAAATCTTTAAACTCAGGCAAGAGGTATTCTTTTTTATTTTTCAAGTCATAGACTTTATATTGTCCCCCTTTGTTTTTGTAAAGAATTTTTTCTTCATCAGGAGAAAAAATTAGACCGGTAGGGAAATAATTGAGCAAGTTTGTAGTTGTCGGTTCACGGCTCACGGATTGTTTTTTCTGTGAACTGTCAGCTGTCAACTGTGAACTGTTGGGTTCTGCTTCTGCTGTGGCTGATTTAATTTCATCCGGAACAGTAACGGCCAGCGTTTGAGTATGACTATTAATCTGTTCCTGCCAGGAATTAATGGTAGCAGTTAAAGAGGCAGTGATGTCGTTGGGCTCTTGATCGGTTTTTTCGGTGTCGACCAGAAGATTTGCCAAGGGCTTACCATCGTCAGTTTCAAACTGGGCAATAACCTGTTTGGAATCCGGACTCCAGATAAATTTACTTTTGGAAAAATCAAAACTGGTTTGAGCTTGTCTGCCGGCCGGTAAATTTTTGACCAAGAGTCTAGTATCCTGGCGAAATGGGAAAGGCCGATCAGGCATTGAAAGCAAATAAAGACCTCCCCGTTCACTGGAAACTCCGTAGACAATCTTAGTACCCTCAGGCGAAAGAGAAGGATTAAAAGCACCGGTTGTTGTTAATGGTTTGATTTCAGGTGCTTGAGGAAAAAGGAGAGCCTTGATTTCGGTGGCCAGATCCGCCTTCACTTCAATTTCTTTTTCCCAGATTGTATAGCCGTCCTTTTGGATGCGGACTTTATAGGTCTTTGGTTCCAAAAAGGCGATATTGGTGTCGGTTGCTGAAGTTAAGCGATCGTCCAAATAAACCTGGGCGGCAGTTGGAACGGAGGAGGCGACAATCAGGCCGGTTCTTTCAATTTTGCCATTTTTAAAATCCGGTTTGAAACCCCGAGCCCAGAAAATGGCGACAGTCGCCAGAGCAAAAATGAAAAAGGCGATTATTAGTGAGAAGAGAACCCGATGTTTGGCAAGCATAAATGAACTATGGAAAGCATTGTAACAGAGTGAAATTATGAGGGCAAGGAGGTGAATATTGATACAGAAATCTTACTTTAAGGAATACTTTGATATATTTAAGAAGTTGATTACCAATCAACTGGATGATCGGGTAGTATCCAAACAACATCAAGGCGACAAATTTCTGCTGCTTGGTCACTAGCTTCCGAAAATTCAGAATTATATGCCCACCATTGACCCGCCTTAAATCCCCAGATAACTATTTTAATTCCTTGATTAGTGAGAGGTTTGACGGCTTCTTCAACTGGTTGACATCCATTTTCCCTTATTGTTACTAAATTCCAGCTATCTCCTAAAAGATGAATTGGTTCTTGGGGCGCCTGCCAGTTGGGATTTTTGATCGGGAAGAGCGGACTGTCTCTAAGCATATCGACCTGTTCCGGAGTAAACTGGGGATTATCGAGGAACTTTTCAAGAGTCGGGGCATTAGCATCTCCTAGCCGGTTGGCGATGGCAATATCCAAAACTACTGCTAGCACGGCTCGATCTTGCGGTTCTCTGTCCAGCCAATCGTTACCCAAGTAAGCTGCTCCTAAACCGCTGTTTCCCGGGCACGGACCTCCGAATCTAAGATCATCGGCAGGTATTGGTACTGGTGTATTGGCATTCTGATTTCTCCATTCGGCCAAACTTTCAACCAAGAAAGTAGTTCTATTTATTTCGCCATCACAGACTGCTCCCAGACCGCTTGAGGAGACAAATGCGCCGATTCTTGGATCAGGCCTTTCTCCCTCGAAAAAATCATCAAGAGTCGCAGGTTTTTGAATGTCAGGTCGGGTAACGAATTGCACATTGCCACCAATTTCAAAAGTTGCGCCGATATTGTCATAAAACCATTGCCGAACACCTTTCAATATATTGTCGAATGCTTGACGGTCTGCTTCGTCCATTTGTTGACCATCGGGTACTTCAATGTAGCCCTGGACGCTGGTACCTGCTTGTAGAGTTTCGGCGCGGTTAATTATGCGATCGTATTCTTGGTTTGGAGGGGTTTCAAGTCTGAGGCTATGGGGAGTTTGCGGATTAGTAATAAAACGATCAGCGGCATCAACCACTTCTTTGTCTGCTCGGGCCATAGCGAGTATCGCTGCCAAAGTACTCCCAAGAAGGACTGTTCTTAGGGCTCTTAATCCGCCCTTTTCTTTGGAAGCATGACTTTCTTGTATGTTTCTTGGTCTTTCCACGGCAAGGGAAATTATAGCACTGATGTCAAAATTTTTAATCTCGGCTGGTGTTGACACTTATCCTTGCTTTTCCCTAGAATGGAATTAAGAGAGTAAATTCTGATGGATCAACCTGTCCAAAGCCAGCCACAAGCTAAACCGCAATTTGAGGGTCAAGCTGTAACTTCAGAGCAAACCAAACCACTCCCGACTTTTTCTTCGAAGCCAAAAATTGCTTTAATTGCTGTAGGCATTTCGGCGGTTTTGTTAATTGCTATTTTAGCTAGCTTCATTGTTCCTAGTTATTTGACGAAAAGAAAAGCTCCGCCTTCGGCCTCTCCAACACCTTCGACTGATTTTTCCAAAATACCTGCTGAAAATTTAGGTTCTGCCAATGGAGAAGTTGTGGCGGTTGACCCTGCGAGCAAAAAAATTTCAGTAAGGTCTTTATCCCCGCGAGTTGATGGCAAGTATTTGACATGGACAATTACTGTCACCCCCGAAACTATTTTAGCCAGATTTACTGATTGGGAAAAGGCCAGTTCCGGCGAATCTACGATCTCTGCCGGTTTTCCTAAAACGGATGCCGAGATTAAAGCTCAACTTGCTAGAATCAGGCTTGATAGTTTTAAGACTGGGGACAGTGTTTACCTAATGGCAAAACAAGGTCAGGATCTGGCTACCATGGAGGAAATTGAGGGCCCAAGTGCCCTGTTCTTGCAATAAGATGCGTAAAAATAGCTTAAGATTGGCAATAATTTTAGGTCTTGCACTTTTGTTTTTTGGGAAGCCAAGTACTGGACTTGCTGTGAGCTTCACAGACTATTTTGGGTATGCGGGAGGACATAACGGCTCTGATTATGATTGTGCTGGAGATTGGTCCTCTACAACCATGGAAACATGGATTTCTCCCGGTGATGGTTGGTCCTATAATCGCGGTGACAACGTCAGAGTTGCTGGTAAATTCCGCTTCTATACCTATAGCAATGTCGCCTGTATCCAAAATCATGCTTTTCGCTATAGCTACGACCTTAAGCTCGATGATACTATTTTAAGGAGTAATCTAATCTATCCAGGATCAGGTGTTATTACAGTCCCGGTCGGCGGTGGTTTGTGGTATCACGAGTTTACTCTTGATCAAACAGTCCAGATTCCTACTGGAACCTCAGTTGGTTCTCATGACATTAAATATGTATTGAGGCATTTATATAGCGGGCCTTCCGGAGAAATTCAAGTACGTGCAGGTATTGCTTCTGCAAGCATAAATGTTAACTCACCTCCTGGTCCAACCCCAACCCCACAACCGTCTTCTAATCCAACCCCCACACCGCCTCCTTCGGGCTCAATAACTTTAGATGGAAATAGCGACTGTCCTGATGGAGTGAATGCCAAAGTTCATCTTTGGTGGAGTGCTTCAACGAATGATAATCAGTTTAACATCAACAAAGACGGCACGGGAATTTCCAGCACCTACGGCTTTTCTTGGGATTCTGGATCTGAAACCCAAGGCCAGTGGCACAATTGGAGCGTTTATGGTCTTTCAAGCGGTAAAACCTCTAATACCAAATCAATTCTAACAGCAACTTGCAGTGGTCCGAATCCAACTCCATCACCACCGCCTGGCGCGGTTGATATTCAAGTAGTTTCCATTACGTTGGATACGCCAGGCCCTTATTATCAAGGTCAATCAGTTGCTTATCATTTTGTCCTCAGGAATAACGGTAGCAGTAGCACTCCTGACTACTTTATTATCCAAGGTTTTAAACACCACGCAAGCAAACCACTTTGCGGTGATAACATGTGGGATTCTCCACCGGATGGCGATGCGGGGACTTACGGCACCAGTCTGGCTGCCGGGGAACAACAAACAATGTATGGCGGCTTTCCCGCGCCTAGTCAGAACGGCACTTTTAAGCTAGGTGTATTTGCTGATGCGCAATGTGTAATTTCAGAGACCAATGAGAATAATAATTATCTGACCAGTAATTATACGGTTTCCGGTGTACCGCCAACACCCTCGCCTTCGCCCACACCTACCCCTCCTACAAATCCCAGTAACTTGCAAGCCTCGGTTTCTTGTGTTTCTGGTTCATCTCAGGTTAGTTTTACCTGGACTGCTTCAACAGGGGCAAACGGCTACTATCTGGATGTAACCACAGGTGAGTGGGCTTCTGACGGCAGCGGTCCGCCCTGGGCATACAAACAAGTAACCCCGGGAACTGCTAATAGCTTTACCTGGAATTTGGCCAGCCCCTTAACAAATGGTCCACCGACTACCCCTGCCGACAATACCCAATACTGGTGGCGGTTAGTCGCATATAACGTAGCAGGTCAAAGTGCTCATGTTTATCCGCAAAATGATCTTAGTCCGCCTGGAGCTAACAACCCGGTGCTTACTCCAAACTGTGGCCCAGATCTTAATTTTAATGATGCGGCCAGTGAACTGCAGTTTTACGACAGCAGTTACACAACTGTTAAATATCCCGCAAACTACAGTCCTCTAGATCCCATGTATGTCCAGGTGAAGATTAAAAACACTGGCAATATTGCCACGCCAGCTGCTTTCAAGATCGGCTTTTATCTGACAGGGTCAAGTCCTGTCTGCAACGCTCCACCGGATAATCCACCAGGAGCAAAAACTGTTCCTGCCGGTTTAGCTGTGGGTGGTGTTTATACTTGGCAATTTAACGTACCCGCGCCATCTACTGCCGGCATTGCCCGCGCTTTTGCCGACTATGACTGTCAAATGCCAGAGACTGATGAGGCGAATAACATCATCTCCAGATCCTACAACATTGAGGTTAATGCCTGGTTTGAGACAAGCGGTGGTGATGTCGGCAGTGGTGGAGACATCTCTGTTGGTCAGTCTTCGGCATCTTTAAGCCGTTATCAATCACAATATCTGGCAGCAACTGGCAGTACTTTAACTAATATTAATACCCAACCTCAACCAAGTGCTCTTAACGGCTGGCGGATTACCAATTACAGCGGGCACAGGTTAGTTGCTGGTAGTACTTATGATTATCTTGCGGAAAGATTCTTGGAGAAGGCGAAACTGAATCCACAGAGTCATGCTTCGGGTTATTGTACGATTCCTTCGGGAGTTTCTGGTGGCTTAGTCTATTGTGATGTTGATGCTAGATTTCAATCAGGAGGTGGGGCGCCAAGTGGTAACTCTGTCTGGTTTATAAATGGCAATTTGACTATTAAGAACGACATGATTCTTTCTAACCCCAATGACACAATTGTTTTGGTTGTTAGTGGGGATATCATTATTGAAACCAGTGTTAATCGGATTGATGGTATCTATATTGCCGGTGGTAGTTTTTTTGATGCTGATGGCACCAGCGGCAATATTGGTCAAACACTGGTCATCAATGGCGCAGTCTATGCCCAAGCCCTTAGTCTTCCGAGAGTTCTTGCTACCGGTAATAATACTACTCCTGCCGACCAGATCATTTTCCAACCTAAATACCTTGTTGTCCTAGCAAATTCCACCCTTCTTGGTTCTCCTGCCGTCTCCTGGAAAGAAGTAGCTCCGTAGGGAGCAATGAGTTCACAGTTAATATTTCACTGTTCATAGTAAGATTGGAAAGTAAAAGATGATTAATTTCGAGAAACTCAATGTTTACCAAGATGCAGTCAGATTAGCACTTGATATATACAAAGTGACTAAAAATTTCCCTAAAGACGAATTGTTCGGAATAGTCAGTCAACTGAGACGCGCAGCAGTATCAATATCATTAAACATCGCAGAGGGTTCTTCTAGGAGTAAGAAGGAATTTGCCCACTTTTTAGATATGGCTCGTGGTTCTTGCTACGAATTAGTACCGCTTCTAAAAATTTCATTAGAATTAAAATATATAACCAAAGACGAATATGAAAAGTTTTACCAAGCTGTTAATGATCTTGCTAAAAGAAATTAATGCCTTAAAAAACTCTGTGAACCGTTAACTATGAACCATGAACCATGAACTATGAACCGTGTATGATTGACAAGTTGAAGGATTTTAAGGATAGTGGAAGTAGAGGAGTAAATTCTGATGGATCAGCTTCAACCTCAATTGCAACCCCAGCCACCACTTCAACCGTCGGGGTTACCAACTGGTTCAGCGCCATCCGGGCAACCTAAATCTCCTTTTTCATTCCTTAAATCCAAAATTGCTCTTTTGTTAGCGGTTTTAGCGCTATTGATAGTTGCCGGGGCAGTAACTTTTTTCGTTATTAACCAGCGAAAACCAGCTCCGGTTTCTTCATCCCAAGCCAGTTCTGCAACTGGCGATTTTTCAATATCAATTGCTACTGATAAAACTGAACTCGGGCCCAGCGAAAAAGCAACTATCACAGTTACTGTCATAAGTAGTGGTGGTTTTGCAAACAAAGTCAGATTAACTCCAGTTTTAGATCCTAATTGGATGATACCTGATGTAGGGTTTGGTGGTATTTCACTGCCTAATCGCAACATTACTCCTTTACCTGATCAAACTGCCAGTACGGTTCTTTATGTTCAAACAGCAGAAAAGTTTCCAGATTCAAAAGAAGCTTTCCCTGCAAAAAGCTTTCAGGTGAAAGGTGAGTTTCAAGGAGTTGTTCGTGAGTCAAATATTTTATTGCTTAAAACAAAAATAGCAAAATGAGAAAACCCGTGCTTTTTAAACTTTTTTTCGTCTTTATCTTTTTCATTGCTTTTCTCTTTCTCTTTGGGCAGGCAAAGTCAGTTTTCGCTGACTCGGTTAGCTTATCATTCGTAAGGTGTCAAAGTGGCGAGGATGTGATCCGGATTGATTATAGTGTCTCTGCCGGGGGACTCAATGGGCTTCCTGCCAGCGTTGATTATGACGGCGTCACGAATTATTACCACATAGCTCCGATAACACAATCTGGATCGGCAGAAACAACAGATACTGGTTATGTAAGCGACAACGTAGGTTACGCGTACCTTTATGAGAATGCGGACATAATTCATCCTGTTTCTTCCGCTTCGATAACTTTACAATGCTATGGTTCACCCCCTGCGAGCGATGAGCCAAGTACTCAGCCATCTTCATCTTCCGCGCCGGTCTTTCTGATGACCGTTTCGCCCTCCACCAAGACTGTTCAACAAGGCCAGACGGCGACATACACACCCGGGGTGCGTGTACTGCCTTTTAATGGCTGGAGTTGGGATGTTAATGTTTCTTGTTCGATAACTGACGAATCAGGAACGATTTCACTAAGTGGATGTGACGGGACAGCTTCTGGTGGCACTGGCCAATGGCAGTTTGATGCCCGCACTGATTGGACAACTCCGAAAACCCCGCCCCCGCGAGTTAAGGGTAGTGGCTACTTGATAACAATTACCGCGACGGGTACCGATCCGGGTAGCCTAAAAATGACTAGGAAGATCTACCTTGTAGTTGATCCTGCAACCGGTCCATCTCCCTCACCAACAGCTACTCCTCCTCCCAGACCTACTCCTTCTCCAACCCCATCAGCCTCACCGACGCCACCTACAAATCCCGGTAACTTGCAAGCCTCGGTTTCCTGTGTCTCTGGTTCATCTCAGGTTAGTTTTACCTGGACTGCTTCAACAGGAGCAGACGGCTACTATCTGGATGTAACCACAGGCCAATGGGCTTCTGACGGCAGCGGTCCGCCCTGGGCATACAAACAACGAACCCCGGGAACTGCTAATAGCTTTACCTGGAATTTGGCCAGCCCCTTAACAAATGGTCCACCGACTACCCCTGCCGACAATACCCAATACTGGTGGCGGTTAGTTGCCTACAATGCTGCTGGTTATAGCCCGCAGCATGTTTATCCGCAAAATAATCTTAGTCCGCCTGGAGCTAACAACCCGGTGGTTACTCTAAACTGCGCTTCGGTGCTGCCGGACTTGATAGTTCAGTCGATTACTTTTGCCAATGATCCATACAACACATATCAATCGGGTGACACAGTAATCGTCACCAGTATTATGGTTGCAAACATTGGCTCGGGAGACGTCACTAATGTCAACGTACGATTCTTTCAAGATCTTACTGCTGTCCCTAATTGTTCAACCCCAGTAACAGCTAGCACAATTCTAGCTTCAGTGCCTGCAGGCACTACAGCCTTATGGGCGCCAGTGACTAGTTTTCCTGCTCCTTCAGCCGGGCCTCATTATGCCTATGCGCTTGTTGGTTGCGGCACAACCCAATCAGATGCGACTAATGATTATCTGGAAAAAGATTATGCAGTTTCGGTCTATGCCTGGTTTGAGACAAAGGATGGTGATGTCGGCAGTGGCGGATTAGTTGACGTTAGTCAGGCACCGCTGGCTAATCATTATCAATCAACCTATCTGGCGGCAGCTAGCAGTACTTTGGGAACTAATGTTAAAACCCAACCCCAGCCTAATCCTCCTGGCTGGCGGATTACTAATTACAGCGGGCATAGATTAATCGCTGGCAGTACCTATAATTATCTTGCTGAGAGGTTTAAAGAGGAGGCGATTACTAATCCTGATAGTGGAGAGGAATGTACCTTAGGTTCCACTCATGATGGTCTTAATTATTGTTCTGGATCATCTGGACCAGTTACTATTGCAGGTGGCACTGCCCCAAGCGGTAACAGAGTTTGGTTCATTGACCAAGATTTGATCATAACTGATCGTTTTACTGTTGGAGTTGCTGATACAATCGTTTTTGTAGTTAGCGGCAACATCACTATTAATACCACTGTTAATCAGGCAGACGGAATCTATATCTCAAATGCAACCTTCAGCGATGTTGGTGCCAGCGGCGGCAATATTGGTCCACAACTGGTCATCAATGGTGCAGTCTATACTCAAGCCCTTAGTCTTCCGAGAGTTCTTGCTACCGGTAATAATACTACGCCTGCTGACCAGATCATTTTCCAACCTAAATACCTTGTTGCCCTAGCAAATTCCACCCTTCTTGGTTCTCCTGCCGTCTCCTGGAGAGAAGTAGCTCCGTAATCACCAAACGGTCTATTTTGATACATTTATGGTCTAATAATATTGAATATTAACCCTCTAAACTATCTTTGACTCTTGACTCTTTGACTCTATTTGACCTATTTAGTGACTATTTAAGTAATTAAATGCAAACTTGCCTCTTGCCGTCTTTTTTTTCGCGCATTACAATGCCAGCAATCAAGCTAAACGCAAAACGATAAAAACTAAGCACTAATATCAGCAGGTCAACTTGAAACTTTGTTTCAATGTTGCTCCTCTGATATATCAGGGCCAGCAGAGCTGGCGGCTGATATATCTAAACTCTAAACAAATCCAAATGACCAAAATTTAAAACATAAACTTGTTTTGAAAATTAGAATTTTGAGATTGTTTAGAATTTCGATATTCGAATTTAGAGTTTTAAAATTATGAAGTTTCCTCTTTTTTCCTCCAAACGCCTGGGTATAGACCTTGGGACTGCCAGTTGTCTGGTCTGGTCCTCGGGTGAGGGAGTGGTTCTTTCAGAATCAAGCGTAATTGCCGTTGACTGCGTCAGCGGTAAGGTAGTCGCAGTTGGCACTAACGCTTCAGAGATGCTAGGCAGAACCGGAGTTGGAAATTTACTTGCCCAAAAGCCCTTGCGCGATGGAGTTGTCGCCGATTATTTGGTTTGTGAGGCGATGCTTAAGTATTTTTTGGACAAAGTCCTGGGAAGCTCTCGCTTTGCCCGGCCGGAAGTAATGGTTTGTATTCCTTCAGGAATTACCCAGGTTGAAAGACGGGCAGTTCTGGAGGCAACTTTGGCTGCCGGTGCAAAAACTGCTTATTTAATTGAACATCCACTAGCGGCGGCGATCGGGGCAAAATTACCAATCGATGCTGCTTTAGGCTCAATGATCGTTGATATCGGTGCTGGTCAAGTTGGCGCGGCAGTTGTTTCCCTGGGAGGAATTGTGGTTTCTCAAGCGGCCAAGGTAGGTGGAGATAAAATAACTGAAGCAATTACAACTTATGTGCGGCGCACTCACAACTTAATCATCGGGGAAAGAATGGCAGAAGAAATTAAGATTAAAATCGGTATGGCTATTCCAACTACTCCTAAAAAGGTGATTGAAGCCAAAGGAAGAGATGCTATTCTGGGTATGCCTAAGACAATTAATATTGATTCAAATGAAGTAGCTGGGGCAATTGCTGGGGTACTTTCGGCAATCATCGGTTGTGTTAAGAACGTTTTGGAACAGACCCCGCCAGAACTTGCCTCGGATATTATTGATCGGGGAATTGTGCTTTCCGGAGGAACAGCCCAATTGAAGGGGCTAGACCGTTTAATTAGCACTCAGACGGGAGTGAGTGCGCATGTGGCCGAAGATCCACTTCTATGTGTAGTCTATGGAACGGGAGTAGCACTTGAGAACATTGACCGCTGGAGAAAAGTGGTAGAGGCGAGATAAAAACAATTGACAATTAACAACTGACCATTGACAATATGGTCATGCAAAAGTTTAGATTTAGAGAATTCAAGGTTTACAAAGATGCGATCATTTTCAGGAGACATATTAAAGAGCTTGCTAAGAAAAAGTTTCCACCTGAAGAGAAATTCGCTTTATACGACCAGATTGTTCGTGCAGCCGATTCGGTCGTTCTCAATATAGCTGAGGGTACAGATAGAGGTACGGATAAGGATTTTGCTTTATTTCTTAACCGTTCACACACCTCAGTATGTGAAGTGATTGCCTGTCTTGATATTGCTTTCGACGATAAATATATTTCTCTCATAAATTTAACCACAAATGTTGATGAAGCTGCGGATCTTTCGGATCAGCTAACTGCCTTTAGAAGAAAACTAATAAAAAGTCCTTCTAAATGAGTCAGATGTTAAATGTCAGTTGTCAGTTGTTACCATGTTGATTGGGTTTGATGCTTCTCGTGCTTTTGTTGATCAAGCAACAGGGACGGAAAATTATTCCCTAAATTTGCTTCGTGCTTTGGCTAAGATTGACCGGAAGAATAGGTACAGGGTTTATTTTAGGGGGAGTTCACAGTTCACAGTTGGTAGTTCACAGATTAATAAAACCGTGAACCGTGAACTGATAACTAAAAACTTTATTTGGCCGAAGAATTTTGAGTTTAAGACTATTTACCCGACACGTTTCTGGACCCAGGTTGGTTTAGCCTTGGAAACTTGGAAAAATCCTATCGATCTTCTTTTTGTACCTGCGCATACACTGCCGATATTAAGGAGGCGTCAGATTGGTAAATTCGAAGCACGAAACACGAAATTCCTGCCCGCAGATGCTATGCATCAAGCGTTGCAGGCGGGCGAAATAAATTCTAATTTTCAAAATAGAAATGTTCAAAACGTTTTGAATTTAGGTCATTTGAATTTAAGTATTGTTTCGGATTTAGGATTTAGGATTTCGGATTTTTTGTCCAAAAGGACGATATACGTCGTTACAATCCATGATCTCGGTGTTGAATATCTGCCTGGTTATCACCAGTTTCCCCAGAGATATTATCTTGATCTAGCCTCAAAATATGCGGTAGGCACAGCTGATGCGATAATTACCGTTTCAAGAGCAACAAAGAAAGATTTGATAGACAGGTATGGAGTTGATCCTAAAAAGGTTTCTGTAGTGTATGAAGGGGTCGACACGCACTTTTTCAAACCTCTTCATGCGTCAAAAGTCCAAAGTGTAAAGTCAAAATACAAGATAAAGGGAGATTATATTTTATATGTAGGCACGATTCAGCCGAGGAAGAACTTGGAGATGTTGATTAAGGCTTTCAGTCTGTTAGTTCATAGTTCACAGTTCATAGTCCATAGTCGAAGTCGGAAAAAATCTGTGAACCCCGCCGACGCTGAAGCTATGGCGGACAGGCGTGAACTGATAACTGATAACCTACAGCTTATCATTGCCGGCAAGCTCGGTTGGGATTATCAGGGAATTTTGGATGCGCCCAAAAAATATGGAGTAGGTACCCTCGTTAAATTTCTGGGGTATATTGACGAGGTTGACTTGCCGGCGCTTTACACTGGTGCCAGCGTTTTTGCCTTTCCTAGCCTCTTTGAGGGTTTCGGTCTACCTATTTTGGAGGCATTATCGTGTGGTTGCCCGGTTGTCGCAAGCGATATTGGTCCGCATCGGGAGATTCTGAATCAGTTAAAGGATAATTCAGAAGGTCTGAGAACTCAGCAGGTCAGAAAGTCGGAAAATCAGAAAATTAGAGAACTTCATTCTGAACAACTGGCAATCCGAAAATCTGATAGCCTGACACACCGACGTCCCGAGTTTTCTGATGAATCTATGCGTATGATTTTACTAAAACCTAAAGATATAAATAAATGGTCTCAAGTTTTATATCAATCTATATCGCAATATGATTTAAGACAAAGTTTGGTAACAAAAAGAAGGGAATTAGCTTCAAAATTTTCTTGGTCTGAAGCTGCTCAAAAAACCATTGAGGTTTTTGAAAAGACTTTGAGATAAAATTTAAGTATAAAGTCAAATTCTAAATATATACTCAAACCTAGGAGACGATAAATGGTCCTAAAAAGCTCTGAAAAAAAGATTTTGATCTCAAGAGTCGATGTCTTGGGGGTAAAAGTTGATGATATTTCTTTCGAAAAGGCAGTTGAGAGGATTTTACAACTTTCTCAAGACGGAAAGAGGAGTCATTATGTGGCGACGGTTAACAGTGAATTTGTAATGATGGCCAGAAGAAACCCTGATTTCCATCGAATTCTGACAAATGCCGATCTTTCCTTGGCAGATGGCGCCGGTGTGGTGTTTTCAAAGCAGATTTTAGGTGGTAAGGTTCAAGATCGGATAACCGGGGTTGATCTAGTCGAAAAACTATGCCAGGAGTCTGCCAAAAAGACTATTAGGGTAGGCTTTTTGGGGGGTTTTGATGATGTAGCAAACATTGTTGCCAAGCGCCAGAAAAATCGGAACCCAGATTTAAAAGTAGTTATAAGTCAGCCTGGAGATCCAGCTATAGGGTATGACTTGAGGCTAAGGAAGACATTGGATGCAGTTGGACGGATAGACATTCTTTTTGTTGCTTATGGTATGGGTCAGCAGGAATTTTGGATTAAGAGAAATAGACTAAAAGGTTTAGATGTTGGTGTTTTTATCGGAGTAGGGGGTGCCTTTGATTATCTTTCATCGGTTAAAAGGCGAGCGCCAAAGTTTATGCAAAATATTGGTTTGGAGTGGCTTTGGCGGCTTATTTTGGAACCCCGAAGAGTTAGGCGGATGAGTGTTTTGCCAATTTTCCTTTTTTTGGTTTTAAGACAATATTTTTCAAAAAATAAAACCTATAATTAACTAATTTAGTTACAGACAATAGATTTTGAGAACCATATTTATTATAGGATTTTACCTTAATTTTATACATAAAACTGTTTATTTTTATCAATTTTTCCCGTATAATAAAGTTACCCAATCTTGTTCACACCGATTTTTCCGCCCTTTGTAAAAATTATCCTCTAGTAATACCTTTTTTTGGCCTAAATCGGGGGATTTTTAAGTATTTTTTCAATTGAACTACAGCCCGGCCATTGTAAAAACTTAGATTAAAATTTAAAATGGAGATGTTAAGAAAATTCTTCAGTTGTGGCCAAATACGTTCCTGATGTAACTACGAATAGATGGGTAATTATCGCAGAAGGTCGTTTAAAAAGGCCCTCTGATAGTAAAGCTGAACCATCTAAGACTAATGGAAAGTGCGTTTTTTGTCCAGGATTCGAGAATATTCCCGGCAAGGAGGTTTATCGGATTGGACCTGGGGAACCTGATATGCCTGGTTGGCAGGTGCGGGTTATAGCTAATAAATTCCCAATTACAGACTTTCATGAGGTTATTATTCACTCGCCTGATGACGAAAAGGATATCGACCAACTGCCTTTGGAACAGGTTCACAGGATTCTTCTGGCTTATCGGGATCGCTATAATTTCCACACCAAAAACGGCCATGTTTTGATTTTTAACAATGTTGGGGAGATAGCGGGAGCCTCAATTAAACACCCCCATTCTCAATTGGTAGTTGTGCCTAAGCAGATTACTCTGGATGCTTTGACGATTGAGCCGATCGTTAATGTGATTTTTGAAACTAAACATTTTGTAGCTCACTGCCCGGATTTTAGCCAATGGCCGTTTGAGATTTGGATTGCCCCGAAGAAAAGGAATGAGTTTTTTGGTCAAATATCTTCCGAAGCTCTTGGTGACTTGGCAGTAGTCCTGCAAGATATTTTAAGGAGGCTAGTTGACCATCTTTCTGGTGCGCCCCATTTTCATCCGGGACTACCGATGGTCCTTTTTAGACAGAGCCCTGCCTACAATTTCTATATTTACTATGGCCAGGATTGGTACATTCGAATCATTCCAAGGTTAGTTCATCGTGCGGGTTTTGAATTGGGCACTGGTTTGTCTGTCAATATAATTGATCCTTCGCACGCTGCTCAAATCTTAAAAGAAGAGAAAATATTTGCAGCCGGCAGAGGTAAGACTTCCAATGGAAAAAGTTAGTATCAATAGCCAGATTTTTCGTGGTTATGATCTTCGCGGGGTAGCAGGCGAGGATTTAGACGAGGCGAGAATGGAAATCTTAGGGAAGGCATATGCCACTTTTCTCTACAGGAGACGGATTTGGGAGATAGTTGTCGGCAGGGATAACCGTTTGACCAGCGAAAGCTACTCAAAGGCATTCATAAAGGGCTTAGTTGAATCCGGAGTTGATGTTATTGATATTGGTTTATCGCTGGCCCAAATTGTCTATTTCGCACAGTATTATTTCCGTTTTAAGGGGGCAGCGATGGTGACTGCTTCCCATAACCCCGTTAATTATAATGGTCTGAAGCTGGCTGTTGGATTTTCCGACACGATGACTTCTCCTGAAATTCAGGAGTATAAAAAAATTACCCAAAGTGGAAATTTTAAGAAATTTGACAGAAAAGGAACACTTCGTCAGGAAGATGTATTTGATGCTTATAAACAGGACGTTTTAAGAAAGATTGGCAAAATCAGAAAGTTTAAGGTGGTGGTAGATGCCTGCAATTCAACTCCTGGGATGTTTTTACCGGTTTTACTTCGCGATGCAGGCTGTGAGGTTATTGAGCAAAATACCGAGCTTGACGGCAACTTTCCCAGTGGTACGCCTGATCCAACCGAGCGCGAAGTTCAAGAAAGATTGGCAAAAAGAGTGATTGCCGAAAAAGCTGATATCGGTTTTTCCTATGATGCAGATGGCGATCGGATGGGAATAGTAGACGAAAAGGGAAGGTTAATTTGGAATGATACACTGGTTACCTTATTCGCCCAGGATGTTTTGGATTTTCTGTCTGGCAGCAAGATTATTTTTAATGTTTTATGCTCAAAACAGGTCAGGGATATTGTTGAGGCACGGGGTGGAAAGCCGGTGATGTGGCTAACCGGACATTCTTTTATTAAGGCCAAGATTAAAGAAGAACGAGCACCTTTTGGTGGAGAACTTTCCGGCCACATCTTCTTTATGGATAATTTTTACGGTCATGATGACGAGGCTTATGCAACTTTAAGGCTACTTGCATATTTGACCAGAATCGGTAAGTCATTAGGCCAGGCGGTTTCGCGATTGCCTCAATACATCTCAAGTCCGGAAATCAAACTCGGTTGTCCAGATGAGATTAAATTCAAGTTGATTTCTGAAAAGATTACACCTGATATCAAGAAGGTGTTTGAGCAGGCTGATTATGTTGATATTGACGGAATAAGATTTGATACAAAAGATGAAATGGCAGTAATTCGCGCTTCGCAAAACGGACCTTATCTGACGGTCAAATACGAGGCTAGGACCCACGATCAGTTTGCTAAGTTGCGCAAGGTGATTTCTGCGATTCTCCATAAATATCCTCAGATTGATTTTGGTGAAGGCGTCAATACAGACGCTTTGGATTAAAGTGGTCAATTTTTCAATTCTTTCCTACAACATTCAAGCAGGCAGAAACGCCAGGGATAAATATGATCTTGGCAGAACTATCAAAACGATTAAAAAATCGCAGGCGGAAATTATTGGTCTTAACGAAGTTGATCGGAATTGGTCAGCAAGAAGCAATTGGGACGACCAGCCAAAAATCATATCGGGAAAGTTTGAGGCAAGTTCGGTATTTGCAGCCAGTCTGGATGAACCGCCGACCAAAGAAGGCCGGCTTTGGCGCCAGTTCGGGAATCTCCTGCTTTGCCAGTATCCGATATTGGAGAACAAGGTCGAAAAGATGAATATTGCAGGTACTTCAACAGTTTCTCCTGGCGATAGAAGAAATACGGAAACAAGGACATTAATTTTGGCAAAGATTAACCTTTGGGAAGTGGAAATTTGGGTTCTTTGTACTCATTTAACACCTCACGATCAGCAGAAAGATAGACTCGAGCAGATTGCAAAAATTGAAAAGATAATTGGAATACTCGAAGGACCTCTTGTTTTAATAGGGGATTTGAATGCTTCGCCGGACTGCGAGGAATTGACAAGACTGCGAAAATTGCTCAATGATCCAAGTGAAGGGAAGGGTTTTGTCACCAAGCCGGACGAGGGAAGGCAGATAGATTATATTTTAGTGAGGGATCTGAAAGTCGAAGAAATCAAGGTTTTGGATTCTGATACCTCCGATCATTTGCCAATCTTCGCCAAAATCAGCCGTTGAGTATTTTAAGTATTTGGTTATGGATAAGGCCGTTTGAAAAAAATCCGTTTTCGCTGGTTAAGCAAAATTTACCAGAAAAATCAGAAAATTTTCCGCCAGCTTCTTCTACTAAAATCGCCGGCGCTGCAAAATCCCAGATTCCACCACTTGCATCTATCATACCGTCAGCTCTTCCGGTGAGAAGAAGACTGTATCCATAAGCAGCAATATTGCGTATGCACTGAACTCTTTGGCTAATTTCTAGTATCTCTCGAACCTTGTTTTTATAGGCAAAATGCTTTAGTTGACTTCCCAAGTCGATGTAAGCATTTTTTAAGCTTGAAATTTTGGAAACTTTCGTTTTTTTACCGTTAAAAAAGCAACCTTTACCTTTTTGGGCAATAAAGAGTTCATCTAAAGTTGGGAAAAAGGCGACTCCGATTATCGGTTTTTCATTCTCTAGAACAGAAATTAGAGTCGCCCAGAATTGACTTTTGCGAATAAAATCCCTGGTGCCGTCAATTGGGTCAATGGTCCATTTATATTTGGCACCAACGTTCGTACTACCAAATTCTTCACCGATGATTCCGTGGTTTGGAAATTTCTTGGAAATAATTTTCCTGGCCAATTTTTCGGCTTCAATATCGGCGCGAGTAACAGGGGAATCATCAGGTTTATAAGTGACCTTTAATTGGGTTTTGAAGTGTTGATAGGCGAGTGCTCCAGCCTGTTTTGCAACTTCGATGGCTGTATCAATCATTTGTTGAAAGTATACAACAAATTCTTAAGCAGGAGAGAACCGTAAGTAAAAAGCAGAAATTCGAATAGATCAGACAGAAGGAGAAGTTTGAGTAATAGCTGATTGTTGGCCCAGAAGCCACAACACTGCTTCTTTCTTTAGGCTCGCATCCCGTTTAGTGGGAGAGGACTGCAAGAAAGAAGCAGAAGTTCGAATGGATCAAACAGAAGGAGAAGTTTGAGTAATAGCTGATTGTTGTCCCAACAACCACAACACCGCTTCTTTCTTATAGCGCCTGTCGCCGCGTGAATTAATGCGGATTGCCGGCAGTTTGCCTCGTTTGCCCCAGCGCTTGATAGTTAGAGGCGCCACTCGCAGGATTTTAGCAACTTCCTTAACGGTTAACAGATCTGGCCAATCATCACCTAGAGACATATTTTTCTCTCAACCTGTAGTTTAAAATTGGTTTTGCAGGCTTATATAAATCAATCTACAAACTAAGGAGATTCTTTCGGACTCGACTATATCACTTGAGAGAAAAATAGGTCAAGTAGGCAAAACGAGTTATCTATTTCAGTTCGACCTTAGCTCCGGCTGCCTCGAGTTTGGTTTTCGCTTCATTAGCGGTTTCTTTTAGACCCGCAACGACAAAGTCGTGAGGATCGCAAAGAAAATGCAGGATCTGAGAAGATTATTTTTATTATTTTAATTCTACTTTAGCACCAGCAGCTTCTAGCTTTTGCTTAGCTTCATTTGCATTTTCTTTTAGAGAATGTAGCACTATCAAAACAACAATTTTGATAGTTAGCGAAGTTCTCGCAAGGGGACAGTGAAAGAAATCAGGGATTTATTTGAGATCAACTTTTGCTCCTGCGGCCTCAAGCTTTGTCTTTGCTTCTTGAGCTGTCTCCTTATTAACCCCTTCCACAACCGGTTTTGGTGCGGTATCGACTAAATCCTTAGCTTCTTTGAGACCAAGAGTTGGGACAATTTCTCTAACTGCTTTGATAACTGAAATTTTATTGGCACCAGATTCGGCAAGAATTACGTTGAAAGTAGTTTGCTCTGATGTTTGTTCCTGAGGTTGGCCGTTTACTGCAGCGTTACCCGTTAGTGCGACTGGAGCTGCACTGACACCAAATTTCTCCTCCAAGGCTTTGACCAGTTCGGAAAGTTCCAGAACCGAAAGCTTTTCGATCTCTTTGATTAAATCTTCGAGCTTTTTACTTACCTTCGGTGACTTGGAAGATTTAACTGGTTCAGAAGTTTTCTCTTCTTTAATTTCTTCTTTAACTTCCTCAACTGCCTCTTTCACTTCTTCGGCGGCTTCCCCAGCTTTTTCAGCAGCTACCTCGGCTGTTTCGGCAGCTTTTTGAGCATCTTCTACAGCTTCTTCTACTTTTTCATTTTGTTTTTTGTCATTATCTGCCATGTTTATCACCCCCTTGAATCATTTCTTTGCTATTTGATCGAGTGCGAAAACTAGATTTCTGATATTGGCTTGGAGTACGGAAACGAATCCATAAATTGGAGAAGACAGTGCCCCGACTACATTGCCCTGAAGGATATTGTGGGCGGGAATTTTAGCCAGGTTTTCAACCTCATTTGCTTCCAAAAGGTCATGACCGAAAAAGCCAAACTTGAATTTAGGTAAACCAAGGGTTTTAGCAATTTCTGAAACTGCTTTTATTGGAGCAATCTCATCTTCATAGGCGAGGACAATCGCGGAGGGACCGGCTAACTGGTCACTGGTAACTGGTAACTGGTTACTGGTAAGCGCGCGCGCAAGCAGGGTATTTTTGGCAACTATCAGTTCGCCTCCTACTTCTTTAACTTTCTCGCGAAGAGTAGAAATCTGATTAGCACCCAGACCATGATAATTAGCAAAGATAATGACTTTTGCCCTGGCGATCTTTTCTTTAAGGTCCTTGATAGTTTCGGCTTTAATTTTTTGCCCTTTAGGATTTTTTGACTTTTCCATTTTTTTAAATTCCTCAAAAAATGCACTCCGAAGACGAGTGCATCAAAGTTACTAATAATGCCTGCGCAGCCCTTTTTTTAAGATTAACCCTCCATAACTTTAGTGAAGGAGGGAGCTGCGGTCTTCGGTGGGAATAATATAACTGGGTTCTCATATCTTTGTCAACTTACTGGTTAAACTAACGTCAATTTTTTACAATTTTTAAACGAGGACCTCGTAAACCTGGAAGTTGTTCTATCTGATAAGAGATAGAGGAATTCTCTAGATGTTGAAGAAAAACGTGAGCGTTCTCTTTTTCCTTATTCGACCAGTGAAACAAATCTGAAATCCAAGGTTGAATTTGAACTTCTCCCCCTGCTTTTAAAATCCGAAAAATTTCATCCATTGCATTTTGGAAGACTCCCATCTCTTTTAAAAGAAATGTAGATACAGCTTGAGCTGAATAAACAAAATCAACTGAGTCGCTTCTAATTGGTAAAAAACCGGCTAAGGCCGTTATGTATTGACCATGGCCCGATTCTAAGTTGTAAAAAAAGCGATCTCTATATTTTCTGGAGTGTCTAACAAATTGTTGCTGTCCTCTTACTTCTAAATCCTCAGTAAAAAAAGCTCTAAGATTAGTTCTTACTTGATCGACTCTTTCATTGAGAATTGCGGGAACATCTGCTAATTTCCTGTCCACTGATCTCTTTAGCTTTTTACGATCATAATATCGATAATCGACTGAAATTGCGTTCGCGCCTCTTTCTCTCAGCTCAGCAACACACGTAGAAGCTCCACCACCTATGTCGATGATTGTTAAACCGGCGACTTGCCTCGGGAAATCTATTATTTTTGATGTGTGTTCAAAATTATTGGCAGTACTAAATGATTCTTCAGCAAGATCTTGTTCTTGCTTAATTAATGTTTCCTTCATAACAAACCCATAGTTTATGCGTTGAGGGGAAAAATTGCAAATAATTGCTTTTCAATAAAAAAGCCTCAACGCATTATTGGCCGAGGCTTTCGGAAGTTGTCTTGATATTTATTTTGAGTCTTCTTCTTCATCTTCATCTTCATCATCCTTAGGTTCGTCATCATCTCCGTTTGGTTGAATGGTGTTAACATCATCTAACATGTTTTGTAATCACCCCCCTTAAATGTTCAAAGTTAAAATAGATAGTGTGAAGATAGGGGCAGTACCTTACACTTTTACTTTTGACTTTGACATTAAATTTTGCAGGGAAAAAATATCAAAGTCAGGTTTAGTTGTCAAGCTGGCAAAACTTTTCTTAGTTAATTGTGGACAAATCAAGTTTTACTGGAGGGCTCATTGTGGAACAAAGAACGGCCTTTTTAATTTTTGAAGGTCCAATGGCAACAATTAATGCTTTAAGATTTTGTGTAAGTTTTTCCGCCCTGTAAGAAAGCTTTCCAAGGGTGGTATGGACAATTGGAGCAGTTGGATCGGTTTTGTACTCAAAACTGGCTTCAGATGGGCCCTCAAGGGCGCTAGTGACATTTTCAGTAACGGTTTTATTCTTGGGATTTGGCATCATACCGGCCGGCCCCAAAATTTTGGCGACCTTTGCCAACTGCGGCATAAATTTTGGCTGAGCAATGACAACATCGAAGTCACGGTTAGGTCTAAGTTTACCGGTTTCAATATCATCAATTGTTTTTTCGTCTCCCCAAATCACAGAGGGCATGGAGGGTTTTGAGGGTGCAGAGGAAGCGCTGAATAGTAGATATCGCTTTTCTTTTTTCGGACCGGTAGGATGAGGAAAGTTGACTTTACCCCGAAGATTGCTGTCAACGACATTAAGGTGAATTTCGACGGTTGGATCAAATTTGGTGATTGAGGTTTTAGATAAGAGCTCGAAGGCTTCTTTTGCCGGATAAAGTTTGTTTTTCTCGATAAGTTGGGCAGCTCGAAGATATTTCTGGCCTAGATGATGCTGCCTAAGAGTTAGTTTTTTATCAGTGGTTTTCTTGAGTTGGGCTGGAGGTTTTATAAATTCAGCTTTTACATCAGCAACAGATGGTGCAAGAGGGTTAGATGGACCAGGTGTGGTTCCACTTGTAGATTCTTTTTTGGCTTTCTTTTCCTCCCGTCGGGCTAGAACGCCTTCTGGGCTGGAAGCTTTAATTTTGGCGGCACCGGCTAATTTCTCGGCGTGTTTACGAGAAGTTTTAATTTGCTCTTGGCCACTTGATAGGTCAATGACTTTGATTCGAGTTGTACCCATGATTTTAGCGTTTAGTGAATAGTGTTTAACGTCTAGTTTTTCTGAACGCTAGACGCAAGTTAACTAGTCGCTGATCTCCACCCCCATTGATCTTGCTGTACCTTCCACGATCCGAGTAGCTGCTGTGAGATCCTTGGTGTTTAGATCCGGCAGTTTTTCCTCGGCAATTTTTCGGGCTTGTTGGCGGGTCAATTTACCAATGGTAATTTTACCGGTGGTTTGACCGCCTTTTTCCAGACCAGCGGCTTTTTTGATCAGTTCGGCAACCGGCGGTTTTTTGACGACGAATGAAAAAGTCCGGTCCTCGTAAACGGTGATTACGGCCGGAACAATCGTGCCTTTTTGATCTTGGGTTCTTTCGTTGAAAGCTCTGACAAAGTCCATGATCGGCAACCCGTGTTGACCCAGAGCCGGACCAACAGGCGGCGCGGCCGTCGCTTCGCCGGCGGAAATATTAAGTTTAATGGTAGTCTTAATCTTTTTTGCCATTTAAGTTTTTTCCTTTACGAACTGTTTGGAATATTCTAATGATTTAAAGTTTAAAAGGCAAATCGTTATTGCTGTTCCAGCGCATCGAAAAACTTTTTGGAAAGCTGGGCAATTTCTTCGGAGGCGTCTTTCGGTGTGGGGGTGTCGGATAAAAAGACAAAGATGTAGTGACTGTTTTTACCATAGACAATACCGGCGTCATGTCTTAAAGTGTCAAGTTCACCTGTTTTGTGGGCGACCTTAATATCAGTCGGCAAATACTTAGGAATACGGTCATTGACCTTTTGAGCAAGAAGCAATGTTTTCATTTCCTGGGAATCTTTAGCGGTGACGGCTGTATTTCTGTAGATTCTTTCTAAAAGATCGCCAACCGCTTTGGCAGTGACAGTCGGTACTTCACCATCGGTAAGATCGATCCCGGCTAAGTTTTCTTTTTCCATGAGACTGTCAATATTTTGCCAGCCTAGCTTTTCAGAAAGAAGAATAGCTGAATAATTATCAGAAATAGTGATCATCAGACGGAGAGCTTCTGCGACAGTGTAGGAAACAACCTCTGGTTCTGTATCTGTTTGTAGTTGAGGACCTTCTTGATTTGAAGATTTTTCTTCTAAAATTTTATCAATAGCGATCTTATCAAGTGAGACTAGATCATCTTTTTTAAATTCATTCTTTTCGACGGCGTCATAGGTTTTCCATAAAACTGCCAATTTATAGAGACTGGCTGAAGCGATTTGTTCATCTGAGCTAACTTCATACGACTTGCCGGATTTTAGATCCTTGATATAAATTGCATACTGACCGGCAAGATTGTTGGTGGAATTTGCGACAAGTTGTTCGACTGGGTCTTGGCCCGCCGGAAGCATTTTCTCAATTTGATTTTTAGAACCCAAAAAGAAATCATTGAAATAGTTTTCCTCTTTTTTATTACCAAGATTAACAAGAAAAGAGCCGATGATAATCAGAAAAAAAAGAATCAGGAGAATTCCAAGATATTTAGGGATTCTTGCAAACACGATTAGTGCCTTTGGCTATAGTTTTGCAACTTGTAAAAAATCCAGCTCGACGGGTGTTTCACGGCCGAAGATTGAAACCAGAACTTTTAGTTTACCCTTTTCCTCGTCAATTTCAGAAATTGAACCTAAAAATTCTGAAAAAGGACCATCGGTAATTTTAACGGCTTCGCCAACTGAAAATGTCGTTTTAAACTTCGGAGCTTCCATGCTCATGAATCTTTGGATGGTGACAACTTCGTCGTCCGGCAGGGGAGTAGGTCGGTTGAAAGTACCGACAAAGCCGGTGATGCCGGGAGTAGTTCTAACAGTAAGCCAAGTATTATCGTCCAAGACCATACGAATTAATAGATAACCCGGGAAAATTTTTTCTTTAACTGTGTTTTTTTTACCTTCCCGAATTTCTATCTTTTCTTGCGTCGGAACAAGAATGTCCAAAATTTTGTCTTGCAACCTTTGAGACTCAACCCGTTGTTTTAAAGTAGCAGAAACTTTGGCTTCATGGCCTGAATATGTATGGACTACATACCAGTGGGGAGCATGAGGATCTTTGGTGGGTTTAGAATGTCTAGGGGGAATAGAAGATTCAGAAGGTTGGTTGATAGGCGAGTCGGAGGAATTAACCGAGTCAGCAGTTTGATTTTCGGCAATGTCAGATTTTTGATCTGGTGTCTCCTTTGATTTTTTTTGTGTTTGCTTTTTCATATCACCTCAAGAACGTTTCTGTAAGTTTCGTAAAGATAGCGTCAAGGCCGGCGATGTAAGCGCCAACGATAACCGAGACGATGACTACGACCAGAGTCAAACGCATTGTCTCAGCCCTTGTTGGCCAGACGACTTTGTTAAGTTCAGCTCTGGATTCCTTTATAAAACTAATTGGATTAAAAGCCATTTATTTTTTCCAACAAAACAAAAGTATGGTACCATGCTGAGAATCTTTCGATCAAGTCACTTGGTGTGCGATAAGAATTGCAAGGCAATAAATTTAAGTGCTAGAATAAACCTTGCGAAAGGAAACCAGCCTTATTTTACTTCAAGTCTTTTCAGTATTATTCATACACGACTTGAAGGGCAATAATCGGCTGGTGACTTTTTGAATGCAAAAACTCAAGAAAATCCGTAAAGTAGTAATCCCAGCCGCAGGGTTTGGAACCCGGTTTTTGCCGGCGACTAAAGCACAGCCTAAGGAAATGCTGCCGATTGTTGATAAGCCGATTATCCAGTATGTTGTTGAACAGGCCGTTGCAGCAGGAATCGAACAAGTTATCATCGTGACAGGCTGGCACAAAAGGGCAATTGAGGATCATTTTGACAAGCATTTCGAGCTTGAGGCCCGTTTGGAAAAAGACGGAAAGCTTGAGCTTTTGGAGGAAATAAAAAGAATCTCAAATCTGGCTGACTTTGTTTATGTCAGACAAAAAGAGCCGCTGGGCAATGGACATGCAGTATTGGTTGCAAAAGATGTCGTCGGAGATGAACCATTCCTTGTAATGTGGGGGGATGAGTTTTTCCAAGCCGAACCGCCGGCATCAAAACAATTAATCGAGGCTTTCGAGAAATACGAAAAGCCAGTAATTGCTGGGATAAGAATTCAAAGAGCGGATCTTCCAAAATACGGGATAGCCGATGTAACACCTGTCGAAAATAATATTTTCAAAATAAATAAGATCGTCGAGAAACCAAAGATTGAGGAGGCACCCTCAGATTTGGCGACGCATGGAACCTACTTGTTCACACCGGATATTTTTACTATTTTGGAGAATTTGAAACCAGGTAGAGATGGTGAAATTTGGATAGCAGATGCAATCGATGAGCTGATATCAAAACGTGACGTTTATGCGGTCGAACTGAAAAAAGCAAAGTATTACGACTGCGGATCAAAAATCAGTTATCTTAAGGCAGTGGTTGATCATGGATTAACACACGGGGATGTCAATGGAGAATTTCGAAAATACCTCAAAAGCCTCGATTTATAAATTCACAGTTGACAGTTCACAGTTGACAGTTGACAATTAGCAGCGATGGCGAGGCATTTGGCGATTTTTACTCCAGAAGCGATAGAAAAGATTTTTTCAGGCGAGAAGAAGGTGGAAGGAAGATTTTCTCAGGTTAGAATTCCTCCTTTTGGTAAAGTTGCCGCAGGCGACATAGTACTGATTAAAAAGTCAGGCGAAAAAGTTGTCGGCCAGTTTTTAGTGGATAGAGTTTTATATTTTGATCATCCTAAAATCGACGAAGTAAACGAAATCAAGAAAAATTATGGCAAGTTAATGGTTCTCCCAAAAGTTTTTTGGCTGGATAGGGAGAAGGTCAGTTATGTTACTCTGATGTTTATCAAGTCAGTAACAAAGTTTATTATCGCGCCCCAAATTCCCAAAAAAGATTTAAGGCCTTGGGTAGTACTGGATTAATTTCCAACGCAGCCCCAAATTTTGTTATCTAGAGTTTTAACTCGATGACAAGTTTGCTACACTTAAATTACCGGGTATCATGCGGTACCTGGTCCAGAGGCTATGTCAGAGCAAGAAAGTTATCAGGCGCTTCTATCCGATCTGGTTAAGAAGCAAATAGCGATCTTCGGACCGCAGGTTGCCCTTTCAGTTGCCAGAAAGGTAAGCCAGATAACCGTTACCGAAGATGGTCAGGTAACAGCGATTAGCGGTGACTACCAAACTGCTTTGAAGCAGTTGGTTAATGAATATGTGACTTTTTCCGATCATATTGCTTTTTCGGCAATGCAGTCGCTCTTGGAAAAATACCCAGAGATTAAGGCGGTTAACCAGTAAAAATGAACCTTTCAATAATAATTATGGCCATGATCGCTTACGCAATTAGCGTGGTTGGAATTACCGGCTATTATTTTGAGAGGAAAAAATTCATCGAGGAATTTAAGCGCAGATTAAAACGTGAGGAAGAACTGACCAAGCGTGCTTATGAGACGGTAGTGCTAAAGGAAATTGGAGATAGAATTGGCTACTCGCTTGACGCATCCAAAATTGTGGAGATTATCAGTGGTTCTTTAGGAAAACTCCTTGAATATTCGACGGTAGCTTACATAATCATCGGTGAGAAAGAGGAGAAACTTAGGTTTTCTTGTACTGTTTTTGAACCGGTCAACAGTCAGTTTATTGGTGAAGTCAAGATGAAGATACTGACCTCATATTCTGAAATAACCGACAGGCCAGTTACGCAGAGTGAACTAGACGAGAGTATAACCGGAATGGTTCTGGATGAACAGTCAACAAACCTTGTTTCTTCGTTTTTTAACCTGCCGGTTGTTATCTCTGGTAAGTTGGTCGGCATTATTAACGTTGCTTCTTGGAAGAAGGATCTTTATAACAGTGAAAATACGGCAGTTATTTATAGAATTGCCAGGTTGGCTTCAGATTCAGTTTCCAGATTGCGGGAGGTTCTGGAGAATGAGAAATCGAGGCTTATCCAGGCAGTACAGGCGCTTTCAGATGGACTAATGATGGTGGATACAAAAAATCGACTGATTTTTGCCAATCGGAAACTTTGCCAGTTTTTGGGTTTGGATGGCAATCCGACTTTTCTGGATATTGTTAGCGGTCTTTCCGGTCATTTGGACTTGAGAACAGTAATGGAAAACGTGATCGCAATTGAAACCGAATCCACTCCCCAGGAGATTGTTATTCAGGATCGGGTATTGCAAGTCTTTGCCTCAAAAGTTTTGGATAAAAAATCTCAACAAGTGATGGGGGTAGTAGTTCTTTTCCACGATGTTACCGATGCTAAATCTTTGGATAGATTGAGGCGAGATTTTACAGCGATGATGGTTCACGAGCTGAGGGCACCTTTAACAAGTATCAAATCGACGGTCGAGGTCTTAAAATCTGATATGAATAAGATTAAACCTGAGGAGATTGATAAATATCTTACAACTGTTGATATGACTTCCCAATCAATGCTTGAACTTGTAAATGATCTTTTGGATGTGTCTAAACTTGAAGCCGGCAAGTTTGACGTTATCTGTGAAGATGGAGATGTCGGTGAGGTGGTCGCGGAAAGAATTGAGGTTTTTCGGCCACAAGTTGCGATGAAAAATCTGAAATTGACTTTAGAAGTTGAGAAAAATTTGCCCCAGGGATATTTTGACAAGATTCGCATAAAACAAGTTATGAATAATTTGTTTTCCAATGCGGTTAAATTCACAGATCGAGGCGAAATTCGGGTCAATGTAACCAAGGAGGTTATTGACGGAAGACCTGTTGACATTTTAGTGAGTGTAGCGGATACTGGTATTGGGATTGAGCCTGACCAAATTATTACCTTGTTTTCGAAGTTTGGTCAGTTAATTGGTGCTCGTCGGAAAGCAGGTCTTAAAAGTTCAGGCCTAGGGCTTTTCATTGCAAAGGGAATTATTGAAGCTTGGGGTGGTAAGATTTGGGTTAAATCAGAAGGACCAAGCTTGGGAAGTACTTTTTATTTCACCATCCCGATTGCTGATCTGGCCATTCAAGGTAAATTTGACCAGGTAGAAAAGATACCGATCATAAGTAAAATTGCCCAGGCTTAAAAAAATTAAAAAATGGCAAATATTATTATTGTTGAAGATGACAATACGATTGCAGCAATTTATAAACAAAAGCTGGAAGAAGGCGGCCATAAGACGGTTATCGTCACAGACAGCGACGCGGTTAATCAAGTAATAAGTCAAAAGCCAGATCTGGTACTTTTGGATATTTTGATGCCCAATGTTAGCGGACTGGAAATCCTGCGAGAATTGAAGACCAATGCCCAAACGTCGGGAATTCCGATTCTTCTTTTGACAAATGTTGCGGAGGATTCCAGTATTGCCAAAGGCCTCGAATATGGCGCCTACGGTTATCTGTTGAAGTCAGAAACTACACCTGATCAAATCTTGCCCAGAGTCAATATGGTATTGGAGGAAACTGCAGTAGTTGCTGCTTGAATATGGCAAAAATCATCATTGTTGAAGACGACATGAAAGTCGCCAATATCTACAAAAATCGCCTGATCCAGGAGGGACATGAAATCGAAATTTGTAATGACGTGGAGGCGGTTAAAGCAATTACCACTCAAAAGCCAGATCTGGTACTTTTGGATATTTTGATGCCTCAAGTAAGTGGTTTAACCATTTTGCGGGAAATTAAGACACAGAGCCAGTATGAAGAAATTCCTTTCTTAGTTTTAACAAATGTCGAAGGAGCTACCGAAGTCGAGCAAGCAATTTCACTGGGAGCAAGCGGCTATTTGGTAAAGGCCGATACCAGTCTTGACACACTGGCGCAAAAAGTTAAAGAGGTAGTTGCATTAGAAGCAATTAGCACTGGTGTGAAAGGGTAAATTTTTGATCCACTTTTAATGTTTTTTCCCAAAAAAATTATTCAATAAGTTTTGTGAAAGAAAGGTAGGTGACAAAAAGTTTTTGACAAAAAATGGCTACTAAGTTATTTATAGGTAGTTTGCCGTATGCGACTACCTCCGATCAATTAAAAGATATTTTTGCAAAAGTTGGAAAAGTTGTTGAGGCCAATGTGGTTATTGACAAAATGTCCGGAAGGTCACGAGGATTCGGTTTTGTGGAGATGGCGACAGAAGAAGATGCCAAAAAGGCAGTAGATAAATTGAATGGTAGCGACGTCGATGGTAGGAAAATTTTTGTTTCCGAAGCCCGGCCGCAAGCACCACGAGATCGAGGTTAATAGTTGAGAGATCTAAATTTCGATAATCTCTCCTGATAATTTACCCAAGGTTTTTGCGTGGCCGTCTTTGACCACGACTAAATCCTCAATTCTTATTCCGCCCCAGGGAAAATAAAGTCCAGGCTCAATAGAGAAAATCATATTTTCCAAAAGTGGCTCGTCAATTGTAGGCCGAAGATATGGTCTTTCGTGACTTTCAAGACCTATGCCGTGGCCAAGTCCGTGAAGAAAAAACTCCTCGAGTTTTTGCTTTTTAAAAACGTTGTTAGCAGCGTGATAGATATCGGATGCTTTTTGGCCGTGAGCGATTTTGCCAAGCGTGGTTCTTTGGGTGGAAAGTACATGATGGTAGATATTTCTCTGGGAGTCTTTAGCTCGTCCAATAAATATAGTTCTTGTTAAATCAGCGCAGTAATCTTTGTACTTTGCGCCGAAATCCAAAAGCAAAACTTGTCCTTTTTTGATTTTTTGCTTGCCGGTAATATGGTGGGGAAGTCCGGAGTTTTTGCCAGAGGCGACGATACTTTCAAAGGCAAGATTATCTGCCCCCAAAGATTTAATGATTTTTTCCAGTTTTTCGGCAATTTCCGCCTCTCTTTCACCGACTTTGATGGTTTTGACCAAAATTTCAAAAGCTTTTTGGGAAATAATTTGCCCATTTTCGATTTTTTTAATCTCATCTTCAGTTTTGATCAGGCGGAAATCTTCAACAAAATTTTTAGTTGGAATTAGGACTTTAAGGTATTTTTCAAATTCTTGATATTCGGAAAATGTCAGACTTTCTTCCTCAAAGCCGACTCTTTTAGCTTTTGCGAGTAGAGTTTTTAAAGATTCGAGAATCTGATTTCTCTCATCGACTATTTTTATTTTGAGGTTTTTTGATTTAACGTGCCTGGCTTCATTTTGATAAAGACGGGTGGTGATTAGGGTAGCCCCACTTTGCCGAGTCAGACTCGGCTTCGAGGGGTAAACCCCCGGATTAAATACCAGGATCGATTCGCGCTCCTGCGGCAAGGCACCTTTAAACCCAGTCAGGTAAAGAATATTTGTTGGGTTGGTGACAATAAAGCCATCGAGCTTATTCCGAGCGAAATTTTGAGCGAGGAAAAGAGAACCACAACCTTCAGACTGTGGAAATCTATTGTCTTTAAGTTTTCTTTGGAGATTGGAAATCCGGTTGGCCTGGCTCATCAGCAGGCAATTATACATCAAATAGGGTAATAAAAACCGGATTTGTGAGTTATTTTAAAGAAAAAAAATTTGTAAAAAATGAAAAGAAGAAGCTTAGTGTTTATTTGTCAATATTAAAGGACAAATTAAAAGGCTGCCCTTCTGGGTCTTCTCCAACAGATATTTGACCCAAAATTCCGACCGGGCCGATGTGTGGATTAAATGGAATGTCAATAAAATCATCTTCGTCAGTTATATCTTGAGTGATGTAATCTTCAAGGGGTCTTTCCAATTTATTTTTGTCTCCTGCAGACAAACCAGCCCGTATACTCCAATCCGATCCGGGAATTTCTAACCTGGTATTACCACCAGCTGCTGCCCCTGCAATTGCTAGGACAGTGCTTGCTACAGCCCCAGCAAGAAATTTATATTTTCTTTCCATAGTTGTGAATTTTACTTGATTAAGAAACAGTTTGTCAAACTATAAGTTAATGAATCTAATGATTGACTAGAGGATAAAAATTCAATTAAGCTTTATTTGTATGGGCGTGGGCGAATACAAAGAAGGATATCCTACAAGAACTCACAAGAGAGAGAAAGATTTCGAGCTTCCCAGAAGAAGTAAGTTGCCAAAGGCAGCATTTCTAATCGGAACAATGGTAGCAGTGACCCAAATGGCTTATAGAGGTGGAAGGGCTGATTATTTTGATATAGCAAATAGAGTAGAGCCAGTCGTAAGAACGGCCAGCGGTCTTTTCCAAGGAGAAAAATCACCTGGAGATGTGGCAAAGGCAATAATCGAGAAAAATCCTACTTATTTTAATTTAGTTTATCCAGGTCTTTCCGGTGAAGATTTGGAGAATGCAAAAGAACAAGTAATTGAGGCAAGTCAACTCTCACTTGACCTTGGCAGGATTTCAAGGACCCTTAAGTACGAAGGACAGATTAGAGAAATTGCAAGAGAGCAAGGGGTCCCGGAAGAGTTATTTCTGGGTTTTGTCGCGTATGAAAGTGAAGGATATCCAGACTCAGTTGGTCCTGTCGGAGAAAGGGGTTTTACCCAAATGACTGCTGAAATGGCCAATAGATATGGCCTTCAAACTAGTGAGGGAGAAGGCGATGAGAGGTTTGATCCGGGAAAAATCTTGCCAGCTTCCGCAGAAGAATTAAAAGGCTATTATGACAAATTTGGCAATTGGGGACTTGCATTTCAAGCATGGAATGTCGGCGAACCTCAACTTTATGAACTTCTTAACATCTATTTTGACAATGCCCACAATGAATATTTACCAAGCATTGAGGAGACACCCGAATCTGAGGTTCCAGAAGTAATTAAACAGTACAAAGATAAAATTGAAGAACATGGAGTAACAGTTTATCAATTATTTAATAATTCTCAAGTTCAAATAGCTATTGCGGGTTCAGGTTTTGCAGGGACAGACTGGTATGTTCCTCGTATTGCCGGAGCCGCCGCAGCGGTTGAGGGGTTTAAAACAATAGCTAAATCGTAATTAGTGATGTCCAATCGTAAAGTATATAGTTAATGTCAAACTTATCAGAGAGGAATTAGGTTAAGGAAAACTTGAACCAGATTATCCGCAAAATCCGCCAGGATTTAAAAGCAAAGGTCGATCTTCAAACCCAAAAAAGTTTCCAGAGATTTTTTAAAGAAGAAGTTAAATACTATGGAGTAAAAACAGGCGATGTCGGAAAGATCGCCAAAAAATATTGGGAATGGGTCAAAAATTTACCCAAGAAAGAAATATTTAAATTGTGTGAGGAGCTGTATGCTTCCGACTTTACCGAAGAGGCTTTTATCGTTGCTTTTTGGGTGCCGAATCTAAAAGAAAAATTTGAAAGAGAAGATCTTAAAATTTTCAAAAGATGGATTGAAAAATACATAAACAATTGGGCAAAGTGCGACGGATTTTGCAATCACTCTGTCGGCGATTTCATCGAAAAATTCCCCCAAAGTATTAGTGAAGTTAAGGCTTGGGCCAAATCAAAAAACAGGTGGCTAAAAAGGGCGGCGGCGGTTTCTTTAATAATACCGGCCAAGCAAGGAAAGTTTTTGAAAGAGGCTTTTGAAATTGCAACTTGGCTAATGAAAGACCCGGATGACATGGTCCAAAAAGGCTACGGCTGGCTTCTTAAGGAAGAAAGCCGAAAACATCAGAGGGAAGTTTTTGAATATGTTTTGAAAAATAAAAAGGAAATGCCCCGGACGGCTCTAAGATACGCGATCGAGCTGATGCCGCAGAAGTTAAAAGCAGAAGCAATGGGGAAGGATTGAAAAGGAGCAAGATGGGGGGGGAATTCAAATTGGACTGAGCGAGGGAAAGATTGAAACGGTCAGATTAGGAACAATTCAGCTCCATAATGTTAGGATAGTTTGGGTGCATTTTCAAGAAGATGAGGGGAGAATTTTAATTAGATGTCGGTGTGGTTAGAAAATTTGGCCGAGGGAATTGAGAAATTCCAGATCCCAATACTTTTTCTCTCCTAGTACCGGCGAAGGAGTGGAAAGAAAATCGCGGATGCCGCTTTGGGGAGCGGGTGAAGCCCCGGGTAGAGACTGCCCGGGAAGTTGAAAATTTGGGAGGGTAGACGGCAGGGATTTTTCAAACTCTTGGGTATATTGCTTGATATCCTTGGCGCCGTCAGGAATTTGGACGATTACCGGTTGGTTGTAGTTGGAAAGTTTGCTCGTTATTGAAATAGAAATCGGAACTTTGGTTGTCGGCGCCAGACTAACACTGCCGGTTGCGGGGAAAAGACTGGCAGGAGCGTCAACATCAAAGGAAAGCGAAAAACTTCCTTCTTGCACCAAATAATCTTTTTTGCCGACTTTCATAGTCAATTCGATGTTTTGGAGATTCTTGGTCAGATCTTCGAGCTTACTCTTCTGGATACTATCCTCAAGTTTGGTCTGGTCTTTAGGTTCAAGAACTTGGATTATTTCAAAAAGAAGATTGTCAATTTCTGATTTCGGCGGGTTTATTTTAAGAACGTAAACATCTTTTTGGCTTTCGGCAAGCTTTGCCCATTGGTATGATTTTGCCTGAAAGTTTTGCATAATCTCGATTAACTTTTGGATATCTTGCTGATTTTCAACTGGCTGATTCTCGCGATTGAGATCTTTGACATTGACGAAAAACCACTGGTTTTTGAATTGGTCCAGTGGCAAAAATGAACCCATTGGGAATTGGGTCAACTTAAAATATAAATTATCCTGGATTTGTCTAATTTCCCCGGCCGCGGCAAGTTGCATTCCTTCAAATGAAACTTCACCGGAAACTTCCAGTTGAACGCCAGCCTGGTTTTGAGTTTTAAGATCAAAAGGGCCTTTGATCTGGAATTTTGCACCTTTAATTGGGAAACTTGCACTAGTCGTTGAAAATTCTGATTCGATTTCCAAAACTGCGGTTTTGACCGAAGCCATTTTTGTCTGACTTTCCTCCAAGATTAGACGTGGGGTTTTTGGCAGAGGGGCGACGATAATCAATTTATCAATTGAATTTTTAATAATTTCTGGCGGGGTAAATGGTTTGTAGTCGGTATAGGCTAGGACTAAACCTGTACCTCCAAATCCTAGAATAATCAGAATTAAAAGGGTGAGGATTAGTTTTTTAATCGGCAACCCTTTTTTGGTTTCCACCGGGACTGACGGCGGCGGAGCAGCCGGTGACTGGGGAACTGTTAGCGGAGATGTTGAAGGGATGGAAGGGAATTGCGGCTGATTTGCAAAAGGAGAATCAGGCGGTGGGTCAACCGGAGGCGGTGGGTCAATCGGGGTTAACGGGTCAACCGGAAGTGGTGGATCGATAGGGGTTAGAGGATCAATGGGAGCTGGTGGATCAACCGGAAGCGGCGGATCGACAGGCGGCGGATCAACAGGATTTTGATTTAATGACAGAGGCGGTAGTGAATCAGAAAGTATCCCCACCATTTCAGCATAAAGGGAAATAGATTGAGGTGTCAAGAAAAATTTTGCAGGCCCAAGAGGATTCGAACCCCTGCTAATGCTTTTGGAGAGCATTGTGCTGCCATTACACCATGGGCCTAATTTTCAACTGGTTTTGTAATCAAATTATATCAAATAAGATAATTGGATAGTTAGGTAGTTGGGTAGATTGGTAGCCTAGATTTTGACTTCTTTATGGTCGGTGACTTTTCTGCACCGCTTGCAGAATTTTTTCAAGGTGAGTTTGTCCTTAGTGTTTTCCGGATTTTTTTGCGTCGTGTAGTTGCGGCTTTTGCAAACCGTACATTCAAGTTGAATTAAAATTCTTTTTGGTTTGGCCATCTGTTAGTTAATTAGTTAATCAGCGTCTAGCGTCTAGAATTATTACTTTGCTGAATGTTAGCTAACTAGACGCTCTCTTTAACTTACTAGTCATTGAGTTTAACATTTTTAGGTTTTCTTGTAAAAGATTAGATACTTTTTCAAAGTCATCGTCGCTGACAAATTTTAACCTTTTTACCAATAAGAGTTGCGTTTCTAGTTCTAAGGCTGAACTGTAGGCAATTGTAATAAATTGGCGGAATTCTTTTCTTGATCTTCGACCGTAGCCTTCTGCAATATTGGATGGAATTGCTACTGCGGCTCTGCGCATTTGGGAAACCAATCCATACACTTCTGGTTTTGGGAATTTAGAAGTCAATTCGAAAATGAGTACAGCAAGATCCATAGATTTTTGCCAGACAATCAGTTCTTTGTGCGACTTCAAATACATCTGAACGCTATACGCTAATTAACTAGGCGCTTTCTTATTATTGATTATTCTAATCTTGTCGCAGCCTTCAAAAGGAGTGCCGGAGGAAGTTTTGCCTTTTAGGCAGATTTCTTTATCGTCTGCTGAAATTCCAAGTTCTTTTATATTAAAGAACATTAACAAATCGCGATCCCTATCCCAATCTACATCCAGAAAGACCCCACGTCCGAGAATTGGTTTAGCCTCGTTTCTACCAAGTTTGACGGTTTTAATATCAACGATTTTTGCGTCAAAATCAGCGGTAGTGAGGATGGCAACAGGCAGTGTTCCAAATTTTGGAAAAACTGGATTTTGATTATTTCCGGGTATGACATCAATCTTAATTTTTTGGACTACCTCAATTTTTGAACCTGGTTGAGGAGAGTAGTTCAGCTGGTAATTTTGAGCCGCGCCTTGAGAAGTTGTTTGAGAAAATTGTTGACTGGTGATATCGCCATTTTGGTCATACGTAGAAAAATCAATTGAGTAATTTTTAGGGCTTGAGACTTGGACATTAAAAATCTGAGATTCGGGCGTAAGAATAATAAGAGTGTTGACTGTCTTTGAATCATCAGGAAGCGGAGGATTTTCCTGCGTTTGATCAGCCAAAGCTGGCTCAGATACATAAAAACTGTTTGGAATTTCGTTGTAGAGGGTGCCGGTTGTTGGATCTTTGCCGACTCGTTTGCCGTTTGCGTCAACTAAGAATAATTGGGTGGGGTTTGGCGCGGAAATTTGAATCGCCGAAAGATCGGTTGAAGTTTTTTCGTATTTGCGGGTACTTCTGAAGGTATTTGAATACGACTGGAGGGTTTTTCTGTCTTCAAAATAAGGGTCGTTTATGGAGTAAGTGGGATTTTGAATTTGGGTTGCTAAAATATAATGCCCCGGTTCTTCAAGTATTGTGGGCTTTTGGTTTTTAAGTTCGTTTTCTAAATCGGTAAAATTGTTAGTCTGCCCAACTCCGGTAAATTTAATTTTTTGAGTGCCGAAAGATTGATTGGCTTTTACAGAATACGATGCTATCGAGTTCCATTTAAGGGCACCAAAAGCATAACCTTTATTGGTTTTTAGCCAATCGTTTAAGGTTTGAGGATCTGTGGGTTGGCCATCGGGACTTTTGTCAACGCCGTAATATTTGAGAAGCATGGCCGAGGAAGTGATAGCACAGCCGCAACCGGCGATGGTGGTACCGCAGAAAAACGGGCCGATTGTGTTTGCATGGTCATATTCTAAAGGTCCCCACGGAGGATCTTTTTGAGAAAGATAGGGGATGGAGGATGCTTCAATAATACCGAAAGTGAGATATTGCCTACCGGCTATTTGTTTGGGCAGGATTAGTATATTTTGACAAACAGGGGTTGTGTTTATCCGACCCGGATCTAGAATTACCCTTATTGAATCTTCACCTGTTCTAAGACCGAATATAATTGATTGTCCTAGATAAGTGCCGGCTATAAATGGATTGCTATCTTCTCTATCTATACAATCATACTCTTCGTAAAGTTGGTACGTTGACTCAAGAGATGGTTCTCCAATATCTTTTTGACCATTTCTGTTTAAATCATTAAATATATTGATCTGCAGGTCGCTCCCTGGTGGTCTTACACTAATGTCATCAAACCAGATAGAGCCGCTACATGGATTGGTGGAACATCTTGCGGATAATCCGACTTTAACTTTTGAAACTGAACCTGATGTATTACTAAAATTTTGAATACGTTTCTCCCACCCTTCAGCAGAAACTTGATTAGAGAATTCTGGGTTTATGTAGCCAATTTTATTCCCATCAAAATCGAATAAGCATAACCAAATATCAATCCCCAATCCTCTGTTGGTGTTGTCTCCTCTTGCCCAAACGTAAACTGAGTGTGTACCCAAAGAAAGGTTGACGGGAATAAAATCACTACTCATCCAACTTCCCGGGATAGTTCCGTTTGAACCTGTCCAGTTTATATTTTTTAAGGATAAAGACTTGGAACCAGATCTTGCCTTTGTTAGATCCCAAGCTGGTTCTGAATAAGAGATAGGGTTCTGGTCATCACAAGATACCCCTGTAACTGGAGTCCATCCAACTGGGCTACTATTTCCTTCTTCAAATGAAGGATTGGGTGCAAAATTATATATATCCGCATAGACCACATTAGTTCTCACAAAAAAAGTTACCAAGAAAATTATGAATAGCGTGAAAGATATTATGACGGTTTTTAGCTTCAAGGAGAATTTGTGAATTTGTACGTTCCTTTTTTAATTTGCCATGAAGCGCCTTGACCGTGGGTGAACAGAGCGGAAGCCAGGCCAGCATCGTAATTTAGAACAGCCGAATTTTGGATGGTTAATTTTTTTGCAACTAGAGCATTGACGCTAGCTGTTTGGGAAAGTTCCGCTCCTCCATTAAGAGTATAGAAAACCGCATTCGCGCCAGATTGGCCAATGGACATAGCATTAGGGCTTGTTGAATTGGTAACAACTAATAAGTAGCCGTTAGGTTTGGCACTTGTTGGATTAAATGTTGCACCCTGAGAAATAGAAATTATTCCGTCAACAATGATGTAGGAACCGACAGAGCCGAAACTTTCATCCAGATTAACTTGAGTTTCACCTTGAGAAACATTTAAATTACCTGTAACCCAAACAGGCCCTTTAATTGTGACAATAGCGTTGTTGGTGATATTTAAATCTCCATTAATATACTTTTTAGGGCCAAGGTCCCTTGGACCACTGTTAATATAACATTCTGCAGGAGTTGTACTGCAGTCAATAACTCCTCCAGCCAGGGCTTGAATTTGTGCATTGTTAATCTCATCACTGATGTCAGGCAAAGGTTGAAGTGAAGCATTCGGATGTGATGGAGGATGAGTGATTGCAGGATCAGGTGAGGATATAGATCCGTATGCCCAAGCTTCACCATCGATTTTCGATGAGTTATGACCTTCAATATTACCATTTGAATATACAGTTCCGTTGATGGTGGAAGAATTTGCCATGAAGACTCCACCATCTCCGACCTGGACAGCATAGTAAAAAGAAATTGTGTCCGCAGAGATTAAGACATCGACTTTAATGGTTCGTTTGACTCTTGGATTAGTTGCGTTGGGGACATAACCGGTTGCGGTAATTGTTTTTAAAGATGATGTTTTGTCTTGGACTGTGACAATGAAACTTCCGGTTGTGCCAAGAGTTTGTTCTGACCCACAATATCCGGATGGACAGTTCCCCGGAGTTTTATTAAGTTGCCAAAGTGCCGAATCTACTCCTGCTTCGGCAAGTTGGGTGGCTTGTTCTTTTAGAATTGAATTTGAACCGAAATGCAAGAAGTCGGCAACTCTCGAAAAAAGAGAGATAGTTAAAATCGAGGCTACTGCTACAAAGATAATGCCGATAATTAAGACTTGGCCAGATTTCATTTTAGGTTCATGGTGAACTTATAAATTTGTATGTGCCTTTTTTAATCTGCCATGAGCCGCCGGGGCCGATCGCCGAAAATTGGGCAGAGGCAAGACCGGAATCATAAATGAGTTTTGCCGATTGTCCCAAATTTAGTTTTTTAGCAACTAGCGCCGAGACTTGTGCCTGATTGGCAAGTTGGATTTCTCCATCCTGCGCGTAAAAAACAGCAGAAGCTCCCATGTTGGAGATGGTTATCGCCGGGCTGGCAGTTGAGGGGGTAACGACTAAGATGTAGCCTTTGGGATTTGCAGTTGTTGGTTTTAAATAGCCATTGTTTCTGACAGTGACAGTTCCATCAACAATTAAAATTGTTCCCGTCGAACCAAAGGTATCGTTAAGTTTAAGTTCAGCTTGGTTTCTAATAGTAAAATTGCCGGTGACATAAACTGGTCCATTCATAGTTACCCTGGTGCCGCTACTTGAAATTTCTAAATCGCCGACATATTTTTGGGGACCGATCTCGGTAGAGTTGGTAATCGAACAAGTCGGAGTACAGGTTATTGGGTCTTCGTTAATATTGGCGGCATCCCTCCAATATTGATAAAAGGTAGACGGGTTTTTGATAGGCATTTCTGATTTTGGCGAATTTGGATAAGAGTTACCTGTAACGAAAGGTGGTGAATCGATATTACCGAAAGCATAAGCATCACCGTCTATGGTTGAAGGACCAGAACCTTGGATATTGGCATTTGAATAAGCCGTTCCTGAAATTTCCGAGGAATTGGCCATCTGGATACCGTCATCACCCGCCAGGACCGCATAACGAAAAGAGATACTCTCACTTGAAATTAGGGCATCAACTCTAATTGTTCGTTTAGCACGGGGACTGGTGACATTGGGAATATAACCGGTTGAAGTGATAGTTTTGAGACTGGAGGTTTTATCAATAACAGTAACCTCAAACGTGCCGATGTTACTAAATGGTGATGCGGGAGGGGTATAGCTACCGGCTGTTTTATTCAATTGCCAAATTGCATAATCGACCCCTGCTTCGGCAAGCTGAGTCGCTTGCTCTTTAAGGATTGAATTTGAACCGAATCTTAAAAAACCTGCGACCGACGAAAAAAGAGCTGCCGAGAGAATTAGGACAACTGCCAAAAAGATGATTGAAATAATTAAGATTTGGCCCGATCTTAACTTCATTTATTCCTCAGAACTGCCTTTGAGGTTTGAGTAGTGGTAAGAGTTTTGCTACCGGAGTTACCGCTGGTTGTGAGGGAAATTGTAATTTCTGAGGCTTGGGCAGGGTCAGCATTATCATAGCTAAATTGCAGGCTGGAAATATCAGTGGCAAGAATCTTTTCGCTTGACGATCTGGAACTTGAAGGATCAACAATTATCTTTTTAATCAATTTGGTGTTGTCTGTCGCGCTTTGTTTATAGATGATGTAATCGTAGTTGCTACCACCTGGATCAAATGGTTCTTGCGATGCATTAAGCGGCCAGAGTCTTAAAATGAGAACATGATCGCCGGTAGTATCGGTTCCGCAGTTTGGGCAGATGTTTACTACTGATTCGCCTTCCCGAATTTGATTAGTCATTTCATCAAGAGCCAGTTTATTTTGGCTGGCTACTTCTATCGAAGTGTTTTGATTGGAAAAAATCCGAAAATGAGCGAAGTAGACAGAAGCGGCTAAAAGGATAACCAGTCCAAAAATGGCAATACCGGTTATCAGTTCGATAAGAGAAAGCCCTGGACGGTTCACGGTTGACGGTTCACGGTTGACGGTTTTGGTTTTACTATGAACTATGAACTGTGAACTATCAGCTAATTTAGAGTCCATTTTCGGAAATTAAAGTATCCATCTTTAGTTCTTTAGGAACGCCGCTATCAGTCCAGTTTACTTGAATGGTTACTTGTTTGATTTTTGGATCGGCAGGACTTCCATAGTTTGCAACGGTTCTTTTAGCGGATTTTGGCGTTGGCAATCTTGAAACGTCTTGATTGCAAGGTGCGGTGAGATCAATATTGGTTCCTATGGAAATAGATGAGAAGGACGCGTTTCTTAATTGTTCTATCTCACAACTGGCAATTTTGGCAGCAATTGATTGCAGATTGGAACGGCGGCTGGTCATGTAGGTTCCGGCAGCAGAAAAAAGTATTGTTATCAGGGCTAGAACCATCAGAAGATAGAGGAGGATTTCAACCAAACTAAAACCCGGCTTTAGTTTGAAGATCTGAGATCTGAGGAATGAGGGACGAGTTTCTTTTCTCAGTTCTAAGCGCTCAGTACTTAGTACTTTAAGGAAGGGCATTAATTTAATTATATCAGCAGATCGCACTTAGTGCTCCTCTGACATATATATCAGAAAGCTTTGTTTTGCTGATATACGATCTTTTCTGTTAAAATTAGCAACGGAAGACAGAGGGTAATACCTGCAGTAAGCCCAGGTGGTTCCCGCCTTCACCAAGGTTACGGTGGGCAAGCAGTGATTGCTTTCGTAGTTAAGTGGTATAACAGTACCTTGGTAAGGTACAATCTCGAGTTCGATTCTCGACGAGAGCTCAGGGTTCGATTTTGAGCCGTAGGCGAAAAATATCAGAGGAGTCCTGGAAGGAAGCTGCTGATATTCCCGCTCTGGGCTCACTTGCTTTGGCAAACGGGGATTTTTGGCGAGAGCTCAGAGTTGCCGAGATAGCTCAGCGGTAGAGCAATCGTTTTGTAAACGATAGGTCGTGGGTTCGAATCCCACTCTCGGCTCACTTCACTTCGTTCAGTGTAAACTAAATAATATCTTTGGGTATTAAACATAGGTTAAATAGAATATAAAATCATAAGAGTTTACATCGAACGTATGTGAGATGCTGGGATGCCGGAGTGGACAATCGGAACGGTCTGTAAAACCGTCGCCCGAAAGGGCTACGCAGGTTCGAATCCTGCTCCCAGCACTGAAAAATTTGTATGGGCTTGACATAATCTGATACAATTTGGGCTGCCCGAAAGGAAGTTTACTAAAAATGGAAGAGCAACAAACACCGACAGCAGGTACTCCGATCTATCAAGAGACTCAGGAAAAAAATGCCAAGTGGCTTTGGCTTCTGATTATTCTGGTTATCATCGGCGTCTTAGTTTTTGCTTTCGTCAGGAAACTGGGTCCCTTTTCTCAATTAAATCTTGGTCTGAAGACAGCGCAAGTTTCTCCGTCACCCCAGGAGCTTTTAAGTCCACCTCCCGAATCCTCACCAGAGTCTCAGCTTGATAAAAGTGAAGCCAAAATTCGAATTTTAAATGGTAGCGGAAAGGCCGGTACTGCATCCTCAAGTAAGAATTTTTTGGAGAGCAAGGGATATACAGTGGAATCGGTTGGTAATGCTGACAATTATGATTTTGCACAAACAGTAGTTCGTTTTAAAGAAAGCTTTAAAAAATTTGAAGAAGTGTTAGTTTCTGATCTTTCAGCAAACTATTCAGTGAAAGTGAGTGATAACAGCCTGGAAGCTACAGACTCTGCGGATATTGAAGTGACAATCGGCGCCAAGTAAACCTCATAAGAAAACCAGCCTTTCTAAGAAAGACTGGTTATTAAATTTTCATTAAAATAAAGAATAATTTCAACCCTACCCGAAGCGCATGGTTCGGCTTTTCTTCGGAATAACCCAAGTGGGTGTCCTGCTGTCAATCCTTCAGGATTGGCAGACCCCGGATTCCCTTGATATAAACCTAAAAGCGAAGAAAATAGGCCAAAACTTTTAAAGTGCAACCCGAGGAGGGTTTTGTGTTCTCTGTGAACCACTTTAATAATACCACTTGAGTCAACAGTTAACAATGAAAAGGTGGTTAAAAAGGTGCAGTAAAACCCGGAATGAGAAGGCTAAATAAAAAAGAAACTATCGGGAAAAGTATTCTGCCGATGGTGCCAGTGACCAGAAGCAAAAGCAGGATAAAAATCCCGTATCTTTCGGTTTGGATAAAGTCGCGGTACCAATCCCGAGGTAAGAGTCCTGCCAATACCTTAAAACCATCGAGGGGATGAATGGGAATCAGATTAAATATTCCCAGAATAAGGTTAATCCAGATGATGATCGAAATTATTTGATAGATGCTAACTAAAGTCGGGCTCAAATGGCCGATTAGATAGGCAATCAAATAAGGTATTGCCAAAAGAATTGCCAGTACGAAATTTGAAACTGCACCGGCAACGGAAATTAGGGCTGAGTCTCTCTTGATATTTCTTAAATTAAAAGGGTCAAAGGGTGTCGGTTTGCCCCAGCCGAAACCAAGAATCAGAAGGGCGAGAGTGCCGATTGGATCTAAATGGGAAGCTGGATTTAAAGTCATTCGGCCGGCGAGTTTGGCGGTTGGATCTCCAAGCCTGTAAGCAGCAAAGGCATGCGACGCTTCGTGGATAGTGATAGCGATGACTAAGCCGGCTATAAAAGCTAGAGCAACAATTGGATTTGCTTGTAATAAAGTTATGATAAGCATAAGTTGTCGAGTTGTTAATAGTTGTGGTATATTTTAGCATGATTTCGAGATTAGTTGAGTAGTTCGTAAGAATCTAACTAGCTATTAACTGATATGCGTGTTTGCGAAATTTGTAAAAAGGGTTCAATGATTCAAAAGTCTGGTGCCCATCAATATGGAGGAGGTTGGGCGATGCGGGCGACCAAAAAACGGGCCGTTTGGCAAGTTAATCTGCATAGTGTCAAGGTTACCTACAAAGGTGTACGCAGAACAATGCGTCTTTGCACAAAATGTTTGAGAAAAGTGAAAGCAGAAATGGCGAAGTTACAAAAAGCAAAAAAAGAAGAAAAAATAGTAACCCCGACAGTCAAAAAGTCAACTCAGGTTGCTTCCGTTTAACAATTTATTGATCAGTTCTTTTGTTTCTGGATAGCCGTTTAAAAATTCTCTGATCGTCATCGGGCGCTTGCTTTCTGGCTGGACGAGAAATGGTCTTTGGTCCTTGATCCCTGGTTTTTTGCCGCGAACAGGTAGGAATTTTACTGTGAACTGTCGACCGTGAACTGTCAACTGGCACCATGTGCCAGGCCAGGGATAAAAGGCGCGGATCATGCGGTTGAAAGTTTGAGGGTCCGGCGGATTTTCTAAATCAATTCTTCCGTCTTCCTTTTTAAAACGGTGAGTATTAGTTGCTTCTTTCTCATTCTGTTTTTGTGGTTTGATAGTTCCCTCAAGGTAATTTTTGATCACATCAATTAAAAGTTTAGCTCCTAGTGTATTAAGTTTTATTAAAAGGGAATCCGTTGTTTCCTTTTCTTTAAGTTTGTATTCTTCCTGCGCCAAAATCGAACCGGCATCGACGTCTTTTGTCATTTTAATGACGGTGACGCCGGATTTTTTTTCGCCTGCCAGAATTGCTGCTGGAGCAGGGGAAGGCCCGCGATATTTGGGCAGAAGCGAATGGTGAATATTCAAAGCGGCGTATTTTGGCGAGGCAAGAAACTGGTCAGGCAGAATCTTGCCAAAGTCGGCAACGACTAAAAAATCAATATTTATTTTGGTAATTTCATTAATTGCTTTTTCATCTAAAATATCAAATGTTAAAACAGGGATTTTATTTTGCAGCGCAAATTCTTTAACTGGGCTTGGGGCAAGTTTCCTTTTGCGGCCAGAAGGTTTATCGGGATTGGTGATAACAAGAGAAATGCCAAGTTTCTGATTGAGAATTTTGGCGGCAACACAAGAATATTTTGAGCTTCCAAAGAAAACAATGTTCATGCATATGCTATTTCTACAAATTGTTGGCGGCCCTTTTTACCTTTTTCTACCTTAAAAAGTTTACCGTTTTGGTCATGGACATGATCGATAAAAAGAGTTCCATCCAAGTGGTCGATTTCGTGCTGAATGATTCGGGCAGCCAGGCCCTTATAGTGCGCCTTTATTTTTTTGCCTTGTCTGTCTTGGGCCTCAAGGTCAATTTCTGCGGGTCTCGTTACGTGACCATATAGGTCAGGAACTGAAAGGCATCCTTCTAAAAAAGCTACTTCGCTTTTGGATGTTTTGAGAATTTTAGGATTAACAAAAGCTTTTATTTTATTTCTGATTCTGGCGACAAATACCCGTTTAAAAACGTCAATTTGGGGAGCGGAAAGACCGAGGCCGAGAGGATCGACTTGATTTATGATGGTATCTGTTAAATCTGTAATTAATTTCGAAAGTGGCTGGTCAAAACTAATGACTTCTTGCGATTTTTGTCTTAATCTTTCATCTGGCAAGGTTAGGATTTCTTGGATCATAATAAAGTTTTTTGAATTAATTGATACTAGTCGGCTCTACAATAATTTGCCAATCCCGTGACGCTTTCACAAGATGAGATTTTTGGATTGTAATTGCTTTCTCTCGCTCTTTCAAGTTATACGAGCCAAGCTTAGTTTTAAGAATTATATTATAACTTGGTTTTTTTTGGGAAAATACTGATCGATAAGGACCGAGGATAGTGACTGGTGACTGGTTTAGTTCTTCAATAAGCTTTTCGGCTTTTTCCTCAAGAGTCATTGGGTTTTTGCCTTTGATTGTTAGTTTAATAAGTAGACCAAATGGAGGATAAGAAAGGGTTTTTCTTTGGGCAAGTGATTGATTGAAATAAGGGAGATAATTGCCAGAGGCAGCATCTTTGACTGTTTGATGATCTGGGTTGAAAGTTTGCAAGATAACTCTGCCATTTTCTTTAGTTAATTTTTTAAGGTTAGCAATTTGAATGAATATTTTTTCTTCGGCGGTAAATTCAGGAAGATTTAAGGTGGTATCTAGAGCAATATGGGCTGTAAGATCATATTTTTTGAGGGTCAGACGGTAGAAGACGGCGGCTGTGGCAATATCAATAGTCGGTTGCTGACTACTGGCAACTGGTGACTGGTAATTTGCGCCTTCGGCAATCAAATTAACCTGGACTTGAGGCAGGATTTTTCTGACAGTGGCCGCAAGCGAGGTGATATTTGTCGAATTGAAGTAAAAGTCCCTCGACTGACAGTTTGGGCAAACTTCTGGTTGGTTATCAAGAAACTGTTGATGCTGACAACTTTTGCAGTAGACGTATCCGGAGCCGGCCTTTTTGTTTAAGAAAAGAAGCGTAGAGCCCTTTTGCTCGTAAGTTCTGACAAGCAGCGCAGCCAAAAGATCCGAAACAGAAGATTTATTACCTTTTTTCCTTTCGCTGGCCATTGAAACGATTGAAGTTTTTACCTGATGTTGGGGAATTTTGACTTGGTTCTTATGGGAAAAGTAGGTGGCAATCTTCGGGGCGTGATCGATAATTTGAATTTCGGCGCCGGTTAATTCTTGAAGTTTCTCAGCAACTGTTAAAGTATCAAAATAAGGCGATCTTTCATCCTTGTAAACATCATCATGCTCGTCAAAAATAATAATTTTTTTAAGATTTGGACAAGGGGTAAAAATGGCTGAGCGGGAACCAAAGATAAAATAAAACTGCCCCGAAAGGATTTTTAACCAGGTTGCGAATTTTTCTTGGATCTTTAATTCATTATGATAAAGAAGATAGTTTTTAGCTTCTTTAAATTGGGCGAGAGTTTCGGGGATGCGGTTGATGGTAGGAACTAAGACTAACGTCTGGTTGACGGTTCTTTCCTTATTATTCTGTGAACTGTGAACCCTGAACCACCTACTAGGTATTTTCGGCAGCATTGCTTCTAAACAATTAACCATCGGGGCATGATAGTAGAAGGCCATCCACGTGAGCAGCTTAATTTGGTACGGCAATAGTAAAGATTGGTCTAAAGTAATATTGGATATTTCTTTTAAATTTCGAATTTCGAACTTCGAATTTCGAATTTCGCTTGTTGTGTTAAGCACAATGCCGGTTGGGTTTCTTTTTCCAAAAGGTACTTCAACCAATTGTCCAGGCTTAATTTCCTTTTCTAGATTTTTCGGGACTTCGTAGGTATAGCTATTAATGTCGGGTGGTTGGTAAGTTAGAACGACTACTTGGGCATACATAGTGGATAGAGTTTAGAGGTTTGAATGTAGACGGTCAAGTCTGTGTCAAGTAGGCTTCGAGAAGATTTTCAAAAAGGGAGGCGACGGTCATTGGGCCAACGCCGCCTGGAACAGGAGTAATTGCCTTAACTATTTTGGCAACACTTTCAAAATCGACATCGCCGACGATTTTGCGACCCGAAGGCTCGGTCTCCGGCTTGCCCTCCGAAGTTTTAACGAAGGAGGGTTTCTGGTTGTTTATCATGTTGATACCGACATCGATAACAACTTGGTTTTTGGAGACATGATCTTTGGTAATTAAATTTGCCTTGCCGACAGCAGCCACCAAAATATCAGCATTTTTAGTTTCTTCCTTCAGGTTTCTGGTTTCTCTGTGGCAAATAGTAACCGTTGCATCCCGATTTAAAAGAGCAAGAGCTGTTGGTTTGCCAACTAAAAAGGAACGGCCGACGACAACAACTTTCTTGCCGGAGATTGGAATTTTGTAATAATCAAGAAGACTTAAAATGCCGCGAGTGGTAGCGGGGATGATTGCCCCTTTTTTGTTTTCCCAAAGAAGCTTGAGATTTGCTGAAGTTAAACCATCAACATCTTTTTTAGGGTCAATAGCGTCGATAATTGCATCTTTATCCAAATGAGAGGGTATGGGTACTTGTATGATAATGCCCGAGACATTTTGGTCAGTATTGAGTTTTGAGATGTGAGTTATGAGTAGTTCCTGAGTGACTTTTTCATCGAATTTTTGATGATCGACAATAGCGCCGATTTTTTGGCCAAATAAAATTTTTTGTTTGATGTAAGTATTGGACTCGGCCAGGTCACCGACTTGGATGATGACTAGTTTAGGCCGCCGGCCCTGAGGATCTTTGACCCGAAGGGTTATTTCTTTTCTGAGATCTTCTGCAATTTTATCTCTGACAATTTTTCCGTCTAGGATTTTGGACATTTATGGGATTGGGAATTTTGAGCAAAGAGTTTTTACTTCTCTGGCAATGGTCAACAGATTTTTGTTCTTAGCAATTCTTTCTCGGAAATTTTTGACAAATTCACTTCTTTTTTCTTTCTCCTTGGGTAACTTTTCATCTTTAATTTCCTCAATAACTTGATTCATCCAAGCGGCAATTTTAGCCATCTCTTCCTCTTTCATACCCCGAGTAGTGATAGCAGGAGTTCCTAAGCGGATTCCGGAGGGATAAAAGGGAGGCATCGGATCAAAAGGAACACCATTTTTATTAACAACAATTCCGGCAACTTCAAGAGCGATTGCTGCAATTGCGCCATTAACATTTTTATTTCGCAAATCTACGAGAATTAGGTGATTGTCTGTTCCACCGCTTGATAAGTCAAAGTCAAACTTTATAAGTGACGCGGCAAGCGCCTTGGCGTTTTTAATTATCTGCTCGCCATAGGTTTTGAAGGGTTTACCCTGAGCTTCGCGAAGGGCAACGGCAATAGCAGCAGTTTGATGATCATGCGGACCGCCCTGCAATCCTGGAATTATGGCGCTATCGATTTTCTTGCCAAGTTCCGGGTCTTTTTTTAAACCTTTATCGGTAATCATGATGATTGCCCCGCGAGGCCCGCGAAGGGTTTTATGGGTAGTAGTCATTACAATATGAGCATAGGGCACCGGATCCGGATGGACTTTGGCAACAACTAATCCGGCAATATGGGAAATGTCGGCCAGTAAATAAGCACCGACCTTATCGGCAATTTGGCCAAATCTTTTAAAATCGATAATTCTCGGATAGGCTGTGTAGCCGCAGACGATAATTTTGGGTTTTTCAAGAATGGCAAGTTTTTCGATAGCATCAAAGTCTAAAAGTCCGTCTTTGTCTAGTTCGTACTGGATTGATTTGAAAAATTGTCCGGTTGCTGACTGTGGCTGGCCATGTGTTAAATGGCCGCCGAAGGCAAGTTTAAGGCCCATGATTTTATCTTTTTGCGGTGTACAGATTGCTAAATAAATTGCCATGTTTGCCGGAGAACCAGAGTAAGGTTGGACGTTAACATAGGGTACGCCAAACAATTTTTTGGCCCGTTCTTGAGCTAAAAGCTCAACTTCGTCAACAATTTTATTTCCCTGATAGTAACGTTTTCTTGGATATCCTTCGGAATATTTATCCGTTAAAACAGAACCCAGAGCTTCCCGGACAGCTTTAGATGTGTGATTTTCCGAAGGTATAAGATCAATGTTGTCTTTTTGTCTTTGTTCTTCGGCTTTGATCAATGAAGCGATTTGCGGATCGGTTTGTGCGAGAATCATCGACTAAAGCTTAAGGGCTGACGGCTACCAATGTCAATCGTCAGTTGCCAGTCGTCAATTGTGTCATTAATTCTTGCGCGTCTTGATAATCTGGTTTAAGGGAAAGAGCGATCATTAAGGTTTTTTTTGCCTCTGCTTCTTGTCCAAGTCCGGCCTGGATCTTGGCAAAAGTTAGATAAAATTGAGGGTCAGTCGGCGCAAGTTTAATCAACCTTTGACCAACTGTAAGCGCTTCCTGCTTGGATTCTTCATCATCGTCAGAAATTAAAAAATAGGCATTGGCAATTTTTCGGGCAATTATTAAATTATTAGGGGATACTCTAAGTGCTTTTTCGGCCGAGATTTTTGTATTTTTGATTAAAGTCTTAGCCAACTTAGGGTCATCGGTGTTGGTAACGTAAAGGGCGTTTTCGTAAGCATAGTCGGCAAGATAAAAAGGATTAACAGCGGGAAATGTTCCAATAGCATTTGAGTAGGCGCTGAAGGATTGCCAAGTTGATGGATCAAGCTCTTGAGCGCGGGTGAAGAAAAGATCGGCAAAGTAGATTCTGACGACTAGGATGATAACGTAAACCCCAAAAATTGCCAGGACTACCGTTGTGATCTTTTGAAGTTTTCCTTGCAGAAATCCAAGATTGATTTCTTGGAAATTTTCAGCGGGGACGATGAAGATTGCCAGAATCATAAACATCAAAAGCCCAGTGGTGACAACTGAAAATCCGAAGAAGATCGTTATCTGGTAACCGACAATTGCTCCAATAGCGGCCGAAAAGAATATTGCATCACCCGACTTTTTTTTGCCTATTCGATAAATGGTGATGATTGAAATTATGATAAAAGCCAGATAGGCAGAAGTTCCTAAAATGCCCGAATTTGCCAGGTAATTTAAAAATTCATTATGAGCCTTGTTGTAAAAGAAATTCCATTCTGTTGTTTGGTTATGGGAAGTTGGTCTAAAAAGATAATAGGAATAAGCAAAGGTTTCCGGGCCAGAACCTAAAATTGGCCATCTCTGAAAGATTTTAAGCGCTCCCTGCCAGACAATTAGTCTAATTTGAAATGATTCAGTTGGAGCAGAATTGACTACCGGCTGCTGGCTACTGGTTTCTGGTTGCTGATTACCGGTTACTGATTGACTCGTTGATTTTTGATTTTTGGTCAACGCTTCCCCAAATCTTGAAATGAGATTAGTCCCAAAGATTGTGGTAATTAGCAGGAACCCCAAAAGCATTATCAATAACAAGTGCAGGTTTTGCTTCATCATTTTAAATCCTGTCTGCCGCCAGACAGACGCTTGCATCAAAAGAAATAATCCCAAAGAAATGGCGGCCCCTAAAAAACCTGCCCTTGAAGTTGTCATTACTAAAGCTGTAAAAATCACCAGAGTGACCACAGTGAAAAATACTCTTGGTTGTTTTTGGGTAAAGTTGATAGCCAGTGCAATTGAAAAGGGAAGGATAATTACCAAATATGAGGCCAGCCAATTGGGTTGGCCTAAAGTCGCAAAAATTCGGAGAGTCGGATTAAATTCCTTCTGCCAGCAAGTTGAAGTTAGTTTACCGGTTAAAACAAGGCAAGAAGGGTCTTTGCCAAAATTGGAAGAAATTCCCCATAGAGAGACAACAAAGGCTGTCAAGACCATAGCAATAATTAACTTCCTTGCTTTATCAAAAGAGAGATTTATAAGAACACCTGCAAAAATTGTCAGGTAAGCGAAAGTGGAAAGTAGACCGCCATTGAGGCGCGAGGGATAACCAAAAATCGAAGTGAATTTGTCGATTGAAAAAAAGGTTGAGAGGACTTGGAAGGTTAAGAAGATTACGAGGACTATTACAGGTAGAGAGTTGGGGATTGCGATTTTTCTCTGCAGAACAAACTTTACTGCTGTCAGAAAAAAAATAATCGTTGCACCAAAATAAACAAAAATCATTTTTGGAAGTTCGAAGAGTTCGGAATTGTGAGTAGAGAAAATTAAAGGGGTAATTGTCGCAAGAGCAAAATAGGAGATCCAGATGGTATCGTCGCAAAATTTAATAATTTTTTCCGTCACGACAAAGATGTTACCATAAGTGGTCTATAATATACCCCTAAAACATGACAGAAAGAACAAGTGCCGACAGAGACGTTGAAGTACAACTTAATAATAGTTTCTGGAAGGATTTCTCAAATGCCCGTAAGGCGATTAAGGCTTTACCTGGCTGGGAAACAGTTTCTATTTTTAGTGAAATTGGCCGAGATCAACAAGTAATCCAAGCTTTTCAAAAAGTAAGAGAATTTTTAAGTAGGAGTCCTGAGCAACACGCTTTATATGGATATGAAATGTCGCTTGCTGGCTTTCTTTTTGAAGAATATGCTTCTGGCTTAGTAAGAAAAAGGATAGGTATGATTGGAATTAATGGCGTCGTTCTTTCACCTAATCAGACTTTTGAAATTTACAAAATCGCTCATCCTGAGTATACAGTTAATAGGTCGCATAACAATCTGAGGATGACGTTATGCGGGGATGTGTCGGATGGTATCCGAATTCCGGACGGAATTGTTATTGAACGAAACCAAGGAAACTCAGAAATTAGGGCAATCTGTGAATATGCATTGGGCCCCTCTGACAAAGAGAAAAGAGCCCAGAGGGATAGGTTTAGCTCGGGACAGGCAGTCGATGACATTCTAGTGGGAGGTTTTTTGCAAGAACAGATAGTAGAGTATCTTGCCACACTAGATCCAGGGTTATCGAAAAATCTTTCACGAAGCGATCATTTCTTATTTATTTTTATTAGGCCCGAAAAGGAACCGGCAGAGGGTTTCAGAATATCTGATGGAACATGTCGTATATTTGTGCCGTTCACAAGAGAAAAGTTCAGAGATGTTATAGGTGGGCTTATTCAAGATATACAAACTTCTCTTAGTCAACAGGATAAATAGTTGTTTATACATCTAAATCTTTGTATACTCGTTTGGGCTGAAAGACGGATTTTGATGCTTCCCGTAATTGACCACATTCTTGAATATTTTTCGCAAGATTTAGGCGTTGATCTGGGAACTGTAAATACCCTTATTTTTGTTCGTGGGAAGGGTATTGTTATTCGAGAACCTTCAATTGTTGCCTGGCACAAAAAGACCAAGAAAGTGGTGGCGATCGGGACTGAGGCAAAAAAAATGCTTGGACGAACGCCCGGCAGTATCGAAACAATAAGACCCTTAAAAAGTGGAATGATTTCTGATTACGACGTGACCCTGGCGATGCTTTCCTTTTTTGTAAAAAAAATCCATCAAAAACCGGGAACGCGCTTTTCCATTCCCAGACCAAGAATGGTTATCGGTATTCCCACCCAAGCTTCAGAAGTTGAAAGGAAAGCGCTTTTAGACGTTGCTTATGCAGTGGGCAGTCGCAGGACATTTTTAATTGAGGAACCACTGGCGGCAGCGATTGGAGCGGGATTACCGATTGATGAACCGGTGGGTTCAATGATTGTCGACATTGGAGGCGGAACCTCTGAAATTGCGGTGATTTCTTTGGGAGGAATTGTGGTGGGCAAGTCTTTGAAAATTGCCGGCGATGCCATGGATAAAGACATTGTTAATTATGTCCGTATAAGATATGGTTTGGCTCTTGGCGAAAAAACTGCCGAGGAGATTAAAATTGCTTTGGGCAGCGCCTATCAGATGGATACCGAAAAAGAAATGATTGTCAGAGGCCGCGATCTTGAAAAGGGATTACCCAAGTCAATAAAGTTGACTTCCCCTCAGGTGCGGGAAGCCCTTTCAACAACTTTTAATACAATTGTCGAAGCAGTTAAAGATACAATTGAGGATGCTCCTCCGGAGTTGGTTGCCGATATTGCCGAAAGAGGAATTGTTCTTTGCGGTGGCGGGGCACTAATTTACGGTTTGGCAAAATTGATTTCCGCTGAAACAAAAATGGCGGTTTCAATTGCGCAGGGGCCTCTTTCTTGTGTAGTTAACGGATGCTCGGTACTTCTTACTAATCACGGATTATTAAATAAGGTAAGAATCTCAAGCAGTTATTCTTGATGGTCAAAGAAAAGTTCAATCTTTTGGGACTCGATGGTTCTTTGTCAGAAGGTAAAGTAAAAAGCTGGCGCTTTTGTAAAAAAGGTGACTCCAAACAGGATTTTAAAAAACCTCCATTTTATATTTTTTCAGTTATCCTTTTTTTGATTCTTGTTATTTTTCTCGGGCGTCTTTTTTCCTTGACAATAATTTCCGGGGAAGAGAACCGATCTTTGGCTGAAAACAACCGGGTTAAGTTGGTGGAAGTGGAGGCAAAACGCGGCCAGATTTTGGATCGAGATGGACAAATGCTGGCCCAGTCCCAAAGGCTCTATTTTCTGACGAAGGGTTCAAAAGTTAGTCAGATAAGCGAAAGTCAAGTTAAGGATATGGAGGCAAAAGGCTTGGCCAGTGAGAATTTCGAAGGGGAACTGGGAAGAATTTCCCAAGAAATTGAAAGAAACTATTCACTTTCTGAAATAACTGCCCATATTCTAGGTTATGTTAGCGGTGTTCAAGAAGAAGATCTTGGTCAGAATCCGAGTATTTCATCATCAGTGCCAATTGGCAGGTTAGGAGTTGAGGCATCTTACGATGATTTTTTAAGAGGCAAAAATGGTAAAAAACTAATAGAAGTCGATGCTAGCGGTAAAAAGGTGTCTATTTTAGGGGAAGAGAATTCTCAAGATGGCCGAAGTATCAATTTAACAATTGATACCAGTCTTCAAAAAGTGGCTTTTGAAGCTTTAAAAAAACAAGCAGATAAGATTGGCTCTGGTCGGGCAGCATTAATTGCCCAAAACCCGAAAACCGGTGAGGTTTTGGCACTGGTTTCTCTTCCTAGTTTTGATCCCAAAAACGTCGGCAAATTTATGGCAGATGAAAAAAAGCCACTTTTTAATCGAGTCGACCAGGGTACCTATCCACCGGGATCAATCTTTAAAATTGTTTCGGCTCTAGCTGGTCTTGAATCAGGCAAAATTACCAAGGATACCGAAATAGAAGATGTCGGCGAATTCTTTTTAGGAAACACCAAATTCACTAATTGGTTTTATCGATCATATGGTGGTAAAGACGGAGTTTTGAAGATTGATCGAGCAATTGCCCGATCAAATGACATATTTTTCTATAAACTGGCCCAGACGGTCGGGCTTGATCCGATCAGGGAAATGGCATTAAAACTTGGTTTTGGGAATAAGACTGGAATAGATCTTCCCAGTGAATCTTCTGGTTTGGTGCCAGATGACGTTTGGAAAAGATCAACCTATGGCGAAAGTTGGTATCCGGGCGATACAATGCATCTGGGAATTGGTCAGGGATTCATGCTGGCTACTCCCATACAAATTAGCTCACTGACTTCATATGTTGCTAGCGCTAAGTTGACGAGACCCTATTTGGTTTCAAAAATCGGAGGGCAAGAAGGTTCAGCTGGTTCAACTTCAAAGGTGGAAAGTATTGAAATGGAGACTAAGACGCTTGGGGAAAATCTAGTTAAAATTGCGAATCTTAAGCTTGTTCGTGAAGGAATGCGACAGGCCTGTCAGGAAAAAGGTACTGGCTGGCCATTTTTTAATGCGCCTTACAAAGTAGGATGCAAAACGGGGACGGCCGAAAAAGAACTTGGTGATCCTCATGCTTGGTTTACAGTTTTTGCGCCATATGATGATCCGCAGCTCGCCTTGACTGTGATTATCGAAGATGGCGGGGAAGGTTCAAGTGTGGCCGGACCGGTAGCGCGGGAGATTTTGGATTGGTGGTTTAAGAATAAGTAAGAAGTTATGAAAGATTTGAAATTACCAAAGAATCTGGATTTAAAACTTAAAAAATATCGGGACTTAAGATACGGTGAAAATCCTCACCAGATAAGCGCCTTTTACCTCGCCGATGGGGATAAGCCGGGCTGCGAACAATTGTCTGGAATTGAGCTTTCCCATAATAATCTTGGTGATGCCAATCATGCTTGGAACCTGGTTTTGGAATTTGAGGAGCCGACGGTGGCAATCATTAAACACGGTAATCCCAGCGGGATTGCTTCGCGAGACGATCTTGGTTGCGCGTACAAACTGGCCTATCAAGCTGATAAGATTAGTGCCTTTGGGGGAATCATTGCGGTTAATCGACCGCCGACTTTAGCAATGATTGAAGCGATGAAGAGAGTTTTCTATGAACTGGTTGTTGCCCCGGATTTTGACAGGCCGATCCTGGAAAGATTAAAAAGACGAAGTAGTCGAATGAGAATTGTTAAAGCTTGGAAGCCGCCAAGACAGCTGGAATTTACTAGAGTTTTTAATGGTTACTTAGTACAGACGCCGGATAAAATTCACGAGTCAAAGTTAAAGTGGAAAGTAGTTAGTGGGAGTCGGCCAAGTGAGAAACAATATCAGGATCTTGATTTTGCCTGGAAAGTAGTTAAACATGTAAGATCCAATGCAATTGTGGTGGCGCGCGATAAAATCATGATCGGTATGGGAACTGGTCAACCCAACAGAGTGAATTCGGTAAAATTAGCTTTAAATCAAGCCAAAAAGAGAGCAAATGGTGCAATTTTGGCCTCGGATGCTTTTTTCCCATTCGCCGATAATGTAAAGTTAGCCGCCAAAGCCGGGATTAACGTAATTATTCAACCAGGCGGTTCAATCCACGACGAGGATGTGATAAAAGAGGCCAAAAAACACAACATCACCATGATTTTTACTGGGGTAAGACATTTTAAACACTAATGGATAAGATAAAGGTAAAAAATATTTTTGCGGCGGTGTTTGAGAAATCGATGCTTGATCCACTACTGAAAGTGATCGATTCAAAATCGACCAGATTTTGGGGAACAGAAGGTACTGTCAAATATCTTAAAGATAAAGGCTTCAGTGCAAAATCAGTGGTTAGCGGATTTGATTTTGACGGTAGAGTTAAAAGTTTGGATAGAGAAAATTTTGTGAGAATTTTGGCGGACAGATCAAGAAAATCACACTTAGCTGAACTTAAAAAACTTAATGTTGACCCTTTTGATTTGATAATCGTCGATTTGTATGCACCCCAAAAGGAAGGTTTTCCAGAGAGCATGGATATTGGTGGACAGGCACTGATTCGTGCAGCAATTAAGAATTACAAAAGCGTCGCACTGGCGTTTGACGCCGACAGCTTAGCAAAAGTAGTTAATGAGTTAGTTAGTAACAATGGATCAATCACATTACAATTCCGCAAAAAACAGGCTATTGCTGCCTCTAAATTTATTGCTCAAAGATGCAGGCTTGAAGCCGATTTTCTTCGAGACGGTGACAATTTTTTCTAAATGTTATAATCTAATGCAGAAAATATAAACTCGTTTGATGTCGATATCCGTAAAAGGAGAACGAATTTTAATATGTCTAGACTTGTAGAAGCTTGTGAGCAAGTAGTTCAACGAGGAAACGTAGTGCCGATTATTGGGACTGCTGCATTTGAAGTACCTCCCGGATCAGATTTCCCAGAAAGGTTTAGAGAAGTTGCAAGTGCTTTTAATAAGGATCTCCAAAAGTTACGAGCGGAAAGAAAGGTAAAGGAGGAAAAGGCAAGGAGACGACTTCATCACGACCACGGCCACTCCGTCATTAGATAAAAACTTTACTATCTAACAACAGATATTCGGATCAACTTATAGTAGGATTGAACCTTTATGCCCTATAGCAGGGTCTCTCTTGACAGGTTATCAAGCCTTTTTCTTACGTTTGATCTACGTTTCCTAAATAGATTGTTACAATAGACTATAGATGAACAAAGAGTTGGCGTATTGGGTTGCCACGAGTGCGATACCAGGAGTTGGGACAGCGACTTTTAATTATCTTCTTAAATCTTTCAAACGTTTGCAAAAATTCTGGGAAGCACCGGATGAAAAAATCCAAAAATTAAAGATTGATGCCAAAACGCGTGAGTCGATTATCTCCTTTCGGCAAAAGGTTGACCCGAAAATTTATTTGGAAACTGTTTACGAACGGGGGATTAAGGTTGTTTCTCTTGTTGATCGCGACTACCCTGCAAACTTGAGACAGATTTCTGATGCGCCGCCGGTACTTTATTATAAAGGTAGTTTGAAACCAAGTGATGATTTGGCTATTGCAGTTGTTGGTGCCAGATATGCCACAGTTTATGGCAGGCAAGTCACTGAAAAATTCGCCTACGATTTGGTATCGAACGGTTTAACAATCGTCAGCGGGTTGGCAAGGGGGATAGACAGTATTGCTCATAAAGTCGCCCTCGATGCTGGTGGACGGACAATTGCGGTTTTAGGCTGCGGAGTTAATCTTATCTATCCGCCGGAAAATAAATCGCTGGCAGAAAAAATCACCCAAAATGGGGCTATTGTTTCAGAATTCCCCTTGGGATTTCCATCTGTGCCTTCAAATTTCCCGGCCAGAAATAGAATTATTGCCGGACTTTCTTTAGGAGTTTTGGTGACAGAAGCGGCGGTTGATTCCGGATCGTTGATCACAGCAGGACAAGCAGCAGAACAAGGCCGGGAGGTTTTTGCGGTACCCGGGCCAATTACAAGCAAAATGAGTGCCGGGGCCAATAATCTAATTAAGGAAGGAGTTCATCCAGTAACTGAGGCTGCTGATATTTTAGGGGTTCTTGATATAGAAAGAAAACAACGGCAAGTTGAATCAAAGCAGGTAGGTAAATCAACAAACAAAACAGAGGCAAAAATTCTTGAAGTTTTGGACGAGGGTACAAAGCACATTGACAAAATTGTTCAGGAGAGCGAACTGGAAATCGATAAAGTTTCAGCAGCTCTTTCGATGATGGAACTTCGCGGTCTTGTCAAAAATTACGGGTCAGGAATTTGGGGAGCTTGATCATTTTTTGGAAATTTTTGCACGGGTTTTTGACAAGGGACATCTTGACAAACGTGATACAAACATTAGAAAGTAGATGACAGTAAGTAACAAGTTATAAGTGAAGGAGGTTAGTTGAAAAATTTAGTAATCGTTGAGTCACCAACTAAGGCGCGGACACTGACGCAATTTTTAGGCAAAGATTATCAGATCACTGCTTCGATGGGACACGTCAGGGATCTTCCGCGCGGCGAATTTGGAGTTGATGTCGAAAACGGTTTTAAACCGCAATACGTTGTTCCCAAAGAGAAAAGAAAAAGCGTCAATATTTTAATTAAGCAAGCAAGTGAGGCAGATCATCTATGGCTGGCAACCGACCCGGACAGAGAAGGTGAAGCAATTGCCTGGAATCTTTTAAAAGTGGTAAGTGGTAAGGGAAAAGCGAAAAGTCCAAAGTATAGTAGAGTTGTTTTCCATGAAATTACTAAAGATGCGATCAGTGAAGCTTTCGAACGTCCTAGGAAAATTGATGATGATTTAGTCGAAGCTCAACAAGCAAGAAGAGTTCTGGATAGACTCGTCGGTTATAAACTTTCTCCGCTTTTGTGGAAGAAAGTCAAAAGCGGACTTTCTGCAGGCCGGGTTCAATCGGTAGCTTTAAGGTTAATCGTAGATCGAGAAAGAGAAATTGAAGCATTTAAACCTGAGGAATATTGGGAGATCTTCGTAGAGGTATCAAAAGTACCAAAAGCATCAGAAGCGAATAATTTTGTCGTAAAACTTATTCAAGTTGATAGCAATAGGGTCGAGATCAAGAATAATGATCAGGCAGAAAAAATTGTTGCCGATCTTGAAAAAAGTATTTATAAGGTTTTGGAAGTTACGACGAAAGATGCTAGGAAATACCCCAATCCGCCCTTTACAACTTCAACTTTGCAGCAGGCGGCCGCTAACCGTTTAGGATTTTCTGCCAAAAGAACGATGAGACTAGCTCAGGATCTTTATGAACAAGGTTTGATCACTTATATGAGAACAGATTCGGTCAATCTTGCGCCACAGGCCATTGAGGCAACACGTAAGTATATTCTTAAAGAATTTGGTCAAAAGTACCTTCCAAAAATTGCCCGAAAATATAAAGTCAAGTCAAGACTTGCTCAAGAAGCTCATGAGGCAATTAGGCCGACAGATATAACAGTTAACAGTTCACAGTTAACAGTTCACAGTAATGACCATCAAAAGCTTTATGATTTAGTCTGGAAGCGGATGGTTGTTTGCCAAATGGCAGAAGCGGTGGTTGCCGAGACACAAGTAGATGTTACGGCGCAGCCAGAGAGTCCTGCCACCCTTGCGAGTTATTTATTAAGGGCTAGTGGTCAGCAAGTCAAGTTTGACGGTTGGTATAAAGTTTATGATAAGTTACCGATTAAAGAACAAATCTTACCTAATGTTTCTGTGCAAGAGAATCTTGATTTAATTGATGTTAAAAGTGAGCAAAAGTTTACCGAGCCTCCTGCCAGATATACCGAAGCGACTTTAATTCGAGATCTGGAAAAACATGGCATCGGCAGACCTTCCACTTATGCGCCGATTATTTCGACCCTTTATGAAAGGGTTTATATTGAAAATCTGGAGGCAAGAAAAATTGCCCCAACGCCACTTGGCAAAACAGCCGTTGATTTCTTAGTCAAAAATTTTTCAGACGTTATGGATATAACATTTACTGCTGATATGGAAAACGATTTAGATTTAATCGCTCAGGGCAAAGAAGACTTGGTGACAACAATGGATAAATTTTGGGGGCCTTTTGAAAAGCAAGTGACAAAAGTTCAAGAAGAAGCGGAAAAGGTAAAAGTGGAGGTAGAGGAATCAGATGAGAAATGTGAGAAGTGTGGCAAACCGATGGTTATCAGATACAGCCGATTCGGTAAATTCTTGGCCTGTTCCGGTTTTCCCGAGTGTAAAAACACCAAGACTCTGGCGGCTCCAACAGGATTAATCTGCCCTGATTGTGGCGGCAATATTGTGATCAAAAAAACCAGAAGGGGTAAAAACTTCTGGGGGTGCGAAAACTGGCCAAAATGTAAATTCGCTTCTTGGACAAAACCGTCTGGTGGACGTCAGGTTGAGAAAACTCCCGAAAAATGAGTTGACCTAGGCTGGTTGATTTTCCTTGACTCCAAAGGTAATTGTGAAAGTAAGAAGAGAATTCTTGCTAACTTGGGCGCTGATATTCGCACCCATCCTCTCAATCAAGTTTTTGGCGATGAACCCTTCAAGTCCGGAAGTACCAGTAAGTTCTGGAATCTCTCCAAGCTTTCCATAGAATCTCTCAAAAAGTTCGCTAGCTAAATCTGCAGGTATTCTATTGCTCTGGCAGGAGATGGTGATTTTTGCCAAGCTTTCTTCCTGGGTGATTGCGATTTCAACCCTTTGGTTTTTCTGGCAGAGAAGAGAAGCTAGTTCCAAAATTCTCTTTAAACTATCTTGAATCCAAGCAATATTTCCCAGAACATAGCAAGCAGAAAAGACTCTCTTTTTAACAGGGATTTTGAGGCCGGTTTTAGGTTGTATTAACGACTCGTTTGCTTGCCAGTTTTTAACAATCAAGGAAATTCCCAACGCTTGAAAATGATTTTTTCTTTCGGCAATTACCTCTTGGGCTATTTCGCCAAGGTCGACTAAAGAAACAAGCGACCCAACATCTCCGAATTCGAGTTTTAGGGTGTAGATAAAATCTTCGGCAAGATGCGTCAATTCTTCGTTTTGACCAAGTAACTTTTGAACCTGCGTTCCTGCCGGAGTGTTTTTTTCAAGATCAAGAAATGACTGTTTTTGCTGTGATAAAAAAAGCAAAAATTTTGACAGAGCTATTGATGCTGTACTGTCACCTTTCTTCCTTGCCTCTTCTCTGGCAGGTTGATCTCTGATAATTAAAATTAGACCCAGTGGTCCTTCTGGACCGATAACCGGCAAAATTTTTATATCCACGAGAGTGAACTTTTTTTCTTTTGATGAGATTTGAATGTCTTCAACGACTGATTGCATTTTTGATGATAGGGTTTCTTCAAATGGTAATGAATAAGGTTCCAATAGTTTGCCCTCTTTGTTTTTTAATGAAAAAAATTTGAAAAAACTTTGTCCGAGAATCTCTTGACCGTATTTTGTAAGTTGCATAGCTGATTGATTTAAGTAGACAAGGTTGAATTGTTGATCGAGGGCAATTACCGAATCAGTAATATTTTTCAATAGTTCTTCTTCCTGATTTTTTGAAGTAGCTATTTGTTTTTCTAAAATTTTCACCCACTCCTCTTTAATTTTGTATTCACGGGAAATGGCATAAGAGAAAGGGACTAAGGCAATATAGGCAACAAAATACAAAGTGGCGGCAAAAGGAGCCTGAAATAAAAATGCTTGGGCAGATTTATCAATTATTAAGTTGGTAGTAACAAGAATAACAGTTGCGGCAATAAAGGAAATTGAAACCTGAGGGGAAAGAAGGAAGGCTATACCGATTGCAAAAAAATGGGTGAGGATCAGAAAAGGGCTGGAAAGACCACCAGTAGCAAATATTAAAAAGAAGATAAATAAAATTACTGGTAGTAGGCCGGCAAGATATACTAAACTTTTTGTTTCGGCCTTACCTTGCGAGAGGATAAATTTAGCTGAAATTAAAATTAGAAGTATATGGACCGCAATAATCTTCATAATGGTCGAAAGGTCAATTTCACTTTCTAGGATTAAAAACGATATCAGTCCTAAAGTTAAAAAATAGAGGAATGAGGCAAAGTAAATGGCAAAAACTCTAAATTTTTGAAATTTTCCCATCTCATCTCTAGCTTAATTTTTCTGATGTTAATTAGCAAGAAAGACTATCGAAACTGCTTAATTGACGTTGGCTTTTAAACCAGCTATCCTAAAAGTGGAAGGTGTTTTAAGTGCTTGATATGCCTCTTATTAAACAAAGGGATAAGCTTCTTAAAGACTTTAGGAAGAACAAAAATAAATATATTCTTCTAGGAATTATTCTGGTCCTTCTTTTCTTGACCATTTTATATCTTGGGCCTCTTGAGGGTCTACAGAAATTTGGCTTGATTTCTCTAAAGAAAGGCAGTGAACAGCCAGCAAAGGCTGCACCGCCTATTGAGCTTGGGGTTGATGCCTATAAAGAGCATATTGCCTCAGAGCCCAAAGGGATAACATATGTATATAAGTATGTCGTAGGTCAGGGCTGGCAAACTATTGTCACCGATTATATAAATGAAGCTTATAAGAATAATCTTAAGCCTGTAATTGTCTTTTACACTAATTTTGATTCTTCAACTCCTGATCTTGTCGCTTGGGATCAAGTTGCAGGCGCGATTACAGCCACAGGGAAAGAGACTTGGGTAGTAGTTGAGCCTGACATGTGGGGGTATATTAGAAACGACGGGAAATGCGGAACATTGGGTAAACAGTATGTTGATCGGTTCACTTCCTCGAAACCTGCCAATGCCCATCTTGGATTTTTCATGAGTCCTTGGAATCTTCCTTATGTTGGAGCTGCCGACGATGCAGCTGATTGGAAGTCATGCTGGACGGCGGCCGGTGGAGACAAAATGGAGGATATCTATGTTGATGTTTCCGATCGCGATCAGGAATTCAAAAACTCTTATCCTTGGCCTGCTGACAAACTTAATCAGTTTGAAGATTGGTTTAAAGCGATTCAGTCAGCAACCGGTAAAAAAGTTAGTGTTTGGCAGGTGCCCTTGGGCAACTCAACTTGTTCGAATGGTCGACGATCGAATTTTGTGGAGACATGGTTGACAGACGCAAAACTTTCGGCTCTTTCCCCGTCTGTTAGCCGTTTTCTATTTGGACCTGGCATCGAGACCGGTTCGGATGCTCAGTCCTGGAATCTTTCGAATCAGGATAAATATGATTGTGGATTTTTCAATAAGAGAATCGGCGAATTATTTAGCGGCACCGGTGGGGGCACGTCGCCAACTCCAGCACCATCGTCTTCATCAGCACCAACTCCAGCTTCGTCACCTTCCGGACAGACCCTTTCGATTTTTGATGAGAATACCGGTACCGACGGTCAAGGTTACGTGACTCTGGATAACAATTTCAAGCTAAATTCTTGGGTTGTTACCCCTAAAATTACAACGGCTAGGGCCAATTCCGGGTCAAAATCAATAACAACTTCGCTTAACAATTACGGGACGGTTATGTTCTTCAACAACAACACTTTTACTGCTTCAAATTATGACCGTTTTGAATTTTATGTTTATCCGCCTACGCCAGCTAAAAACTTTTTAGTCTACTCGCTATACCCTGGACCTAACTCTTTGGGTAATAGTGTTTCCGTTGATAAATATGCCCCAATTACTACTCAAACCAATCAATGGCTCAAAGTTTCAATTCCGCTTGCCGATTTTAAGGTTGGAACAACTCCCCTTTATGGTTTTGCTCTAAGGGATGAAAACTGGGAGACGAACAGTAAGAGTTTTGGTGATTACTATATTGACCAAGTAAGACTAGGTTCTAGTGCGGGGCCTGCACCAACGCCAACAATCGCGCCAACACCTTCACCTGTACCAACACCAACACCCCAGCCGACATCAATTGTTTTAGAGGTAGAAGCAATGAGTTTACCATCAAATTCAGGGCGGATAGTTTCAGAGAAGCAAATGAGTGGAGGCAAAGGTCTATTGATCTGGTCGAATGCGACGGCAACTGCCAAATTTATAACTGCAGCGAGTAAATTGGTGGTCAGAGCTCGGGGAGATCTGTGTAATGGAGCTCCTCACATGATAGTAACCATTGATGGATCTCAAGTACTTAGCGTTTCAGTCAACTCGAGCAAATTGGCAGATTATAGTACTTCTCTGAATTTGGCTGGTGGTGTCCATTCTATAGGGGTAACTTTTGATAACGACTACTATGCTAAATGTGACCGTAATCTCTACGTTGATAAGTTAACTTTCAGCTTTTAAATAGCGTTAAAGGGATTTCTACCCAATCCAATTTTCTTTCTGCCCAAATAAAATTAAATTGATCTTCTTGCGTAATCTGATATCATTTGTTGAAGAATGAGCAAGAAATTACCAGTCAAAAAGAAACAAGAACGGGTAATGGTGGTCGCCAGGAATGATTTATTCAAAGATGGGATTTGGAATGGAATCAAAACAGAAAAGCTGCAAAAGTATCTTAATTTAATTACTACAAAACATCGATTTTTACCAAGAAACAAAGTAGAAGATGATTCGAGCTGGCAGCAGATAATTCCTTATTTGGTTTTTGAATGCGGCAGCCGTTTCTTTTTAATGAGGCGAAAAGGGAATCACACAGACAGGCGTCTTTCCAATATGTATTCGATAGGAATAGGTGGCCACATTAACAGATCAGATCTTGATGGGGGTAGCATTCTTTCATGGGCGAGAAGGGAGTTTGAGGAAGAGATCGACTACAGTGGTAAATTCACAACTGAGCTTATTGGTCTTTTAAATGATGATTCCAATGATGTTGGACTGGTTCATGTCGGTCTGGTAATTCGTGTTTTGGGTGATAGCGATAGAATTGCTATCCGCGATGAACACAAGTTGGGAAAGCTTGTTAGTCTTTCCGAGACAGGAAAATATTACAAAAAGATGGAAACATGGAGCCAAATCGTTTATGATTTCCTGATGAGAAAAAAATCAATTGACATTGTTTCTGGCGTACTTCCTGATTGGCTAATTGAGAAGTACATTGAAGATGGGGTCATCAGGATTAGTCCGCTTGGGGGCGATTGGAAATCAAAAATTGATCAGGTTTCTGTCGATTTTCATCTGGGCAATAACATCAAGCTTTTTCGAGCAGGAGTTTACAGATTTATTGATACGCGTCGGGGACTACCTGCGGATGCGATGGAAGAGGTTAATCTGAAAGACGGTGATCCTTTCATCCTTGAACCTGGAGCTTTTGCCATTACTTCAACAAAAGAAATTTTAAAACTGCCAAAAGATATTTTGGGCAGATTGGAGGGGAAGAGTTCGCTGGCAAGACTGGGAATTTTGGTTCATTCGACTGCTGCCCGCTTTGATCCCGGCTGGAATGGCGCGCCGGTTTTGGAATTGGGTAATCTTGGACCAAAACCTGCCATACTTTATTGCGGTATGCCAATTTGCGCTTTTACTTTTGAAAAATTGGCGGCGCCAGTAGCAATGTCTTATGAAGGCAGCCGTTCGGATAGATATTCCGGTTCTAAGATAGCTGTTGCTTCCAGAATTGAAAAACACCGTTTGAGAAAGGCTTCGACTGAGCGCGGTCGAAGGCCTTCAGGGCGAGTTAGTCGTCGAAAAAAGTTATGAAAGGCAGATTAATTGTTTTTGAGGGAGCCGATGGTTCCGGTAAGGCTACCCAGGCAAAATTACTCCTGGATTATTTGAAGAAAGCAAAAATCCCTCGAGAGTCTATTTCTTTCCCAAGATACAAAGATTCACTTTGGGGCAAAATGGTTTTGCGTTATTTGACTGGAGAATTTGGGAAGGTCAATATGGTCAACCCATATTTAGCGTCAGTTCTTTATGCCGGTGATAGATTCAGCGCATCAAATAAACTTAAAAAATGGATTGATCAGGGTAAAATTGTCATCTGCGATCGTTATGTTGGCTCAAACTTGGCGCACATGGCAGCAAAGATCAAGGATGAAGGATTAAGGATTAAGTTTATAAAGTGGTTAGAGGAATTAGAGTATGGGGAAAACCAAATCCCAAAAGAAGATCTAGCTATATTTCTTGATGTACCGGTTGCGATTTCTAGAAAATTAATGCAAGGACGAAAAAAAGATATTCACGAATCTGATTTGAATTACCTAAAAAGAGTGGTCGAGGTTTATCAGGAGCTGGCAAAATTGAAAAAGAACTGGGTTAAAGTTTCTTGTGTTAAAAACGGCCAGCTTCTTAATCCTGACAAAGTTCATTTGTTAGTCCTGAAAATATTAAAGGAACGAAAACTACTTTCCAAGTGATTAAACAGCTTAAATCACCCGAAAAATTTACTAAAGAAGAGACCTATTTTCTTTCGCCCTTTTTTACCAACCTCGACAGGCATGTTTTTGCCGCAAAATATTTGCCTAGCGAAGTTTTGGGGGCGCTGGCTTCACGCTATAGCCGATCAACTAAAGGAGTAAGACGCCTTTTTTACGACGAATATATTAAGCCAATTTTAGAACCAGACTTAGAACGAGTTGACAAAAAAACAGTTCGGGAAGCAGAAGCGATGAGAAAAGGCCTTTTGGTGTTTGTTGATTTTCTCCATAAGCACGGCGGCTGGGAAGCAGTAGTCAACAGCAAGCGGGCACGTGACTTTTTCAAAAGGTGGCTTGCCGGTTTTGGCGATGATTCAATTGCCCAAATGGCAGGAGGCCACGTCTTCTTCGAGAACATTTCAATTGTGGCGACTAAGATTCTTGAGGATTTTCGTATCGGCCTGGCACCACTTGAGAAATCGACAAGATATGTGATGTTTGATCAAAAAACGGATGGAAGATGGCTCTATTTCGTAGAGCCTGATTTGGCAAAATCAAAGTATGGGCAAGAGTATTTAAAAGTAATGAATATGCTTTTTTCAAGATATGCAAGATCGTTTGATCCTTTATCAAAATATTTAAAAAGAAAATTTCCCAAAGAGTCTGATCAAACAGATAGAGCCTATCAGGAAACGATCAAAAGCAAAGCTTGTGACATTTTGAGGTTGTATCTGCCGGCAGCAACACTTACTAATGTCGGGTTTTTCGGAGTCGGTCAGGCATTTGATTATCTTTTGACAAAATGCTACGTCCACCCGCTTTGGGAAATTAGGCAACTGGCCAAAGATACTGAAAGGGAACTTCGCCAGATTATTCCGTCATTAGTCTATAAAGCCTCAAGTTCCTTGGGGAAAATGCATCAGACATATTTAAAAGGTACTGAAAAAGAATTAGAGAAATTGAGTGAAAAAGTGATCGGCGGGCAAATTGCCGATGAGCCATTGGAATCTGGTATTGAACTTGTTGAATGGGATCAAGATGCCCAAGATCGAATTATTACAACCCTCCTTTATAAATATTCCAAGCTCGGATTTAGGGAAATAAAAGAAAAGGTTGAAAAGCTAACCGAAAAGCAGAAACTGGCAGTTATTAAAAAGGCAGTTGCTAAAAGAAAATTTAGGCAACATAAGCTAGTCAGAGCTTTTGAAAATACTTATTATAAATTCGATATTGTGGCAAACCTTGGAATGTATCGAGATTTGCATCGGCATCGGATATTAACGCAGGAAAGACAACGGTTTACGACAGAGTTGGGGTTTGACGTACCGCCAGAACTTGCCCGCGTGAAGATTGAAAAGGATTATATTGATGCGGCCAAGAAAGTTGCCAAGTTTCATGAAAAAATCTCCAAGAATTTTCCGGACCAGGCCCAGTATGCGGTGATGCTTGGACACAGGATTCGCTGGTACCAGTGGGAAAATTTGAGAGAGTTAGCTTGGGAAGTGGAACTGCGAACTGGACCTCAAGGGCACCCTGACTATCGAAGAATTGAGCATTTGAAAATGAAGGCAGTCGAAGCGGTTCACCCGGTACTTGCCACAGCCTTGAAATTTGTTGACTGGAAAGAGTATGATTTAGCCCGGCGAGAAAGCGAAAAAATGATAGATAAAACACTTGCCCAATTTAAGAAAGGGAGGTGAATAAAATGCCGCTTGGATTTGGTAGACACGGCGGCCCTGAAAGGGGAGAAGCAAAGCCGTTGCAATTTTCGGATTTACCTTTAACAGATCCAGAGAAAGAGATAATAAAAGAATTGATTGGTCGTCATAGTGTGAATTTAGTCCCTACTGATTATATTAAAGATAATCTCGGGAGGCGGTTTGAAGGGAAACCCTCAGACGAACTTGAAGCGATAGTTGCCCACGTATTGGGTCAAGTAGTAGTAGCAAGAGAAGCTGCAAATGCTAATCCAGCTCCTCAGTCTTGACAGATAGGGTCGATCTAAAATAAAATTTTCACAGATAAGTTGGCGAATATTTTTGGCCAGCTTTTTTGAAGGAAAAATGAGTGGAGCTGAAAGAAGCGAACGGAGTTTAGAACTTCCACCAGGGCAATCTGTTCGTATCGTCAATGGTATAAGGTGTGTCGCTACTGATCTTGGAGCTAAAGATCTCAGGGGTGCTTTTGAAGCTGCGCCCAATATCCATAGAAGTAGTAGCCTAGTTTTTAGGAAGAGATCTACACCAGCACAAACTCGACTCAATAAAGAGCAACTTGAGTTTCTTCGTTAGTCATGTTATAGTTTCCCCTAATCACACACGTCCAGGGCAAACTCCTTCGGAGTTTGCAGTTAATAGTTTTTAGTTCATAGTTCACAGAAGCTGCAAACCTGAATTTCCTGGGCGGAGGGATCAGAAAAACTACTTTCTGATCGAAAAGGAGAATACTAAAGTGAAAATTCCATCAATGCAGGAACTTTTGGAAGCAGGGGTTCATTTCGGACACCAGGTTAGACGCTGGAATCCGAAGATGAAGCCTTACATTTTTACTTCAAGGGCCGGAGTTCATGTTTTAGATTTAGCCAAGACCGTTGAGAAACTTCAAGAAGCCTGTGATTTTGTAAAAAAGATTGCCGAGGCAGGAGGCATAATGATTTTTTTGTCATCCAAAAATCAGGCCAAGAGTATCGTTACTGAGGAAGCTAAAAGAGCCGGCGCAAAGTATATAACCGAGCGCTGGATTGGTGGTCTTTTAACCAACTGGGAGGTCGCCGGCAAAAACATCAAAAAGCTTTCTGATCTGAAGGCTAAAAAAGAAGCTGGTGAATTTTCCGAGAGAACAAAAAAAGAAAATTTATTAATCGACAGAGAAATCGCCAAGCTGGAAAGATTCTATGGTGGCGTGGAAGGTTTAGAAAAATTACCCGATTGCCTTTTTGTTATTGATGTAAGACGTGAAGAAAATGCTTGCCGCGAAGCAAAGAAAAAAGGGATACCTCTGGTTGCAATTTGCGATACCAATGCGGATTTGTCGCTAGTTGATTTTCCAATTCCGGCAAACGATGATGCAATTAAGGCGATCAAAATTGTAACCAGCGCAATTGCCGATGCCTATTTGGAAGGAAGAGAAAAATTCGAGAAAAAAAGTGCTAAGGAAAAAGTGGAACTGGCTGGAGAGAAAGCAGCGGAAGTGATAAGTAATAAGTAATAAGGATTAATGATGGATGTATCGATTGAGAAGATCAAACAGTTAAGAGAAAAGACAAAAGCGGGAATTGCGGATTGCCGCAAGGCACTGGAAGAAACAACTGGCGATTTCAAAAAAGCCCAAGAACTTCTCAAAAGTTGGGGAATTGATAAAGCAGCTAAAAAAGCCGAAAGAGCAGTTGGGGCGGGTCTGGTTGAAACCTACATTCACGCAGATGGCAGAATTGGGGCAATGGTTGAAGTGAATTGCGAAACGGATTTTGTAGCCAGGACTGATGAGTTTAAAAAATTGGTTCACGAAATTGCAATGCAGGTTGCGGCAATGGATCCATCAGATGTCGAGGAGCTTCTTAAGCAAGAATATATTAGAGATTCTTCAAAAACCGTTGATGAACTGGTCAAAGAAACTGTTGCCAAGTTGGGGGAAAATATTGTTGTTAAGCGCTTCATGCGCTTTGAATTAGGAAGATGATATTAGATGAGTTGACCAAAAAGATGCAGGCGGCCATTGGCCATCTGAAGATTGAATTTGCCCAGATTAGGACGGGAAGGGCCAGTCCTGCTTTAATTTCTGACATTTTAGTTGATGCTTACAACTCTAAAATGGTGGTCAAGGAGCTTGCGCAGATTACTGCGCCCGAGCCGAGCGTTCTTCTGATTTCTCCCTGGGATAAATCGATCATTACCAACATAGTCGGCGGGATTGCCAAGGCAAACATCGGTTTAAATCCAGTTATTGATGGAGATCTGATTCGCATTTCCATTCCTCCTCTGACTGCCGAGCGGCGTGACCAGATTATCCGCCAGATGCACCAAATCTTAGAAAAATACAGGGTCGAAATTAGACAAATACGGCATGAGTTTATCGAAAGACTACGTGTTGAAAAACAGAGTGGAGCCTTGGGGGAGGATGAGGAAAAAAGGCAAGAAACTCAAATCCAAAAAATTCACGATGAATTTATCGAAGCAGTAGAAGTTGCCGGCAAGATGAAGGAAGAGGAGTTGAGGCAAGTCTGATCACGATCATCATTTTCTTTTTAATACTTTCAGTTTTAATTTTGGTTCATGAGTTTGGACATTTTATTGTTGCCAAAAGGGCCGGCATTGGCGTTGAAGAATTTGGTTTTGGCTTGCCACCAAAAATTTGGGGCAAGAAAATAAAAGGGACGATTTATAGTATCAATTGGCTTCCTTTTGGTGGTTTTGTGCGTTTAGTTGGCGAAGACCCGACCGACGAAAGAAAACATCAAAAAAACAGTTTCTATGTAAAACCTTTACTTCACAGAACCTTAGTGGTTGTTGCCGGAGTTGTTGCCAATTTACTGCTGGCGGTTTTTATTTTTTATTTGGTGATTTTTGCCCTTGGTTTTAAGGTTAACCTGCCTCTTTTTTTTGATCACCACTTTGCATTTGTTAACCAGTCAAGACAGGTGTTGGTTGCCGATGTCAACCCGGATTCTGTTGCCCAAAAAGCCGGCATAGAAGTTGGCGATTCGATACTTACAGTACAGGCCCCATTTTTGCCTGGTGGAAAAAAGCAGATTTCGTCAATTGAAGATCTTCAAAAGATTATCCGTTCTTCCGAAGATAAAAGTCTGACTTTGATCTTGGAAAATCCTGTCAATAATAAAACCAGAACTGTTGAGGTTATCCCGACCTATAATCAGGAACTAAAAGCACCGGCCTTGGGAGTAAGTTTAGGAGAATTGGTCGTTTTAAATTATCAGACTTTCCCTCAAAAATTATTTTCAGGTTTTATCCATAGTTACAATACTGTTGTTTATTCGGGCAAGGTTTTTGGTGAACTTATCTCTTTTGCAGTCAAGGAGAGAAATATAGCACCGGTCTCTGAGGGAATTTCGGGTCCGGTTGGGATTGCCCAAATTACCTCGCAGGCAGTTTCCTTGGGTCCGATTTCTGTTTTGCAGCTAGTTGGGCTTCTTTCCTTAAACCTTGCTGTTATCAATATCTTACCGATCCCGGCTCTGGATGGAGGTAGGCTTTTCTTTATATTGGTTGAATTTGTCACCAGACGAAAGGTCTACCCGCAGGTTGAAAAATGGGCCCACACTATTGGTTTTGCTCTACTTTTGGCCCTTATCTTTTTAATAACGTATAACGATATACTGAAATTAATAAAATAAATTATGCGCTACAGTAATTTATTCGGAAAAACATTAAGAGAAACACCAGCAGGGGAAACTTCAATCAATGCAAAATTTTTGATAAAAGGCGGATTTGTTCAAAAACTGGCGGCCGGAATTTATACTCTTTTACCTCTTGGCTTGCGAGTGACTGAGAAAATCTCCAAAATTGTCAGAGAAGAAATGAATACTATCGGCGGGCAAGAACTTTTAATGCCTGCTTTGCACCCTAAAGAAGTTTGGGAGGAATCAGGTCGTTGGCAAACTCTGCATGGGGCGATGTATCAACTTAAAGATTCTTCGAAGCGCGATTTCGGTTTAGGTTTTACTCATGAAGAAGTGATTGTTGATTTGGTTCGGGGTCGAATTTCTTCATACCGCGACCTGCCACTTTATCTTTATCAAATTCAGACCAAGTTTCGCGATGAACCTCGTCCCAGGTCGGGACTGATTCGTGGTCGGGAGTTTATGATGAAAGATTTGTACAGCTTTAATGTCGATCAAAAAGGTTTGGATGATTTTTATGAAAAGTGTGCCGATGCCTACACCAAAATATTTGACCGCTGCGGTTTAAAAACAGTCAGGACCAAGGCCTCAGGCAGCGTTTTTACCAAAGAATTGACTGATGAGTTTCAGGTTTTATCTGACGCGGGAGAAGACGAGATTATTTACTGCGAAAAATGCGATTTTGCCGAAAACAAAGAAATCGTCAAGCATAAAGCAGGTGATAAATGTCCGGCTTGCAGCGCGATTTTAAAAAAATCGAATGCAATTGAGGTTGGCAATATTTTTAAGTTCGGAACAATTTATGCCGAGAAAATGAATATGTATTTTACAGATGAGAAGGGGAATAAGCAACCTGTTTATTTAGGAAGCTACGGGGTAGGGATTACAAGAACGATGGCAGCGATTGTTGAAGTTTCGCATGATGATGCAGGAATTATCTGGCCAAAGGAAGTGGCGCCATATCAAGCACATTTAATAGCAATTAGCGATAAACAAGCAAAAAGTTGGGCCGATGAAGTTTATGAAAAATTGCAAAAAGCGCAAGTTGAGGTTTTATTTGATGATCGAAGAGACATATCGGCCGGCGAAAAATTTGCGGATTGTGATTTGATTGGAATTCCTATCCGACTGGTTATGTCAGACAAAACTGGTAAGGGGAAAGTTGAGTGGAAAGAGCGAAAATCCGAAAAAACCGAGATCTTGTTAATTAATGAGGTTATCAAAAAGTTGATGAATCAGTGATATTTATGTTATTGAGGAGTGTTTTAGGACAAGAGCTTTGAAAGTTCAGTTATGGTACCGAGCGTTATGCCTCCTGCTAATAAAGCGCCTGTCGTCGAGTGATAACCCATAAGCAATCCATGTACAGCTTGTGTTTTAAGATGTTTTCTTCGCTCTTCAGGCGTTTTTGGGGTTGGCCATTTGGCAACATGCAGTGTTACTCGATCAGCCCCTTTACTTACTTCATTCCATTCATCTGCAGGAACTCGACTCTTAAATGGTTCTAATTCTTTCCCGTAAATTATCATGCCGAGTACAGGAATTAAATGTTTGGGTCTAATTGGAGGACGAGCAAAAGGAAAATAATCTTTTGCTTGTGTGTGGGGGGCAGTCGGTTCTGCTTCAATACGACTCATTTTATGAAAATTTTAACTATTCCTAATCAAAAAAACAAGGATTAACCTTGTTTAGAAGTCTTGAGGCGGCGATCAATAAACTCCGCTAATCTAAAATAGGAAACAACCCTCTTTTTAACGCATCCTTCTGTGTCTGGTTCGTTTGTATGAACAATAAGGGGGTGTTGAATCAATCAGACTACGTATCTCTTCTGGATCGACCGGTGGTCCTTCTCTCGGTACACCTGAGATTTCCAGCATTGGCACTCGACCGCTGCCTTGTCTATTTGGTACTGTTGTCTTTTGTACTTTAAAATCAGGTGATAGTGGTCTGCGTTTTCTCTCTACCATAACTAAGTTTTGTTTATTTTGATTTTACGCTGAGTGTAAATTTTGTCAAGGATAGTTTTCTGAGGATTCAAAACAGGGAACGACCCTCTTTTAATGTTGCCTTCTTCGGTTTCTTCTCCTGTGTACATGATAATGTGGTGTTGCCTTAATCAAACATTGTAGTCTTGGAGCGTCGACTTCTCCATTTTCCCTCGGTATTGCTGAGATTACCAACGTTCTCCGTCTACCACTACCTGCTCCTTTTGGTTCTATTGATATTGTGTCCGTTATATTCAATGGTAATGGCCTGACTCTTCTTTCTCCCATAATTAATTTAATTTATTTGAATTTTACGCTTAAAGCTAGCAACGATCAATCCTGATATTCTGTAACACATGGGAAAAAGGGCGAACTGAGAAGAGTTAATAAAAAGGTTACCTAGGTGATGGTAATATTCTTCTTGGGAGTTTTCCGTTTGGTCTTGGTGTAAAGTCAGCTATTTCTGCTTGTAGAGCGGAAGGATCAACTGAACCTCTGGGAGGTCTTCCGTAAATCAGTACGTGGCTACCGCGCATAACATTACCGTCTTTGCCAGGAACAGTCCTCTTGAAGACGTCTGGATTTCCACCTTTTTGCTGTCTGTTTGGTCTCCCGTCCCTAAATCGTTCTACCATCTTAAAAAAAGCAGAGCGCCTTTTGCGCTTGCTTCGTGAAAAGCATAACAGGCAAAGTTTACATTTGTCAAGTGTGCGGAATCGGACTTATCTGAACATTACTGATTCGGCGATTTGAGCCCAAGGTATTGGAACAGTTGGATTTTGGGCTTCCAAAACTTTTCTTGTAAATTCTACAAGTTGTCTGGGTGTCATATTATGGTTTTGACCAAAAGCTCTGATATGCCTTTCTTCTCTAATTGCTCCTAATAGATCTTGGTTAACAATAACTTTAGTCTTCCAGAAACTTTCTTGACTATCTCCATCTTGAGGTTTTCTCTCGAAGTTTCCAATTATCTTTTCAAGATTGTATCTTTCAGATAAGCTAAGCCATTTTTCAAGTAGTGGTGTCAGTAAAATATCATCACCCGGTTTTAATTTTAGTCCCGTTGGGTCAAGCAATAGACACAGGGTACCCTGATCGTTTTGAATAAGTGAGGCTGCAAAAATTGGAATACAGTCTGGATAGATTATCTTGAGCCAATCTGCAACTACATTGTGAGGATAACCATAGCCATCTGTATCTCTTTGATCTTCGATCCAAATCTCTAAATCTGGATTGACCCCACGATTAGGGTTGACGAATATAATGCCTTCAGCAAGTTTTGTAATTGGGACAATGCCTAGTTCTTTAAAATCTTCTGTAATACCCATTACTTCAGCAAGCTCCATCCATTTTCGGCTTTCTTCTTCACTAAGTGGTTCGATGCTTTCCAGTTTTTGGTGAAATATTTGAACAAAATCTAAGTTTTGTCCTTTTTGCTCTTGAGTTCTTGCTCTTTCCTTCATAAGAAAAGGATTCTAGTTTATTGCCAACCCAATTTCAAGTGTTCGCAAGGCGAGATTCCAAAAGCTTAGACTTTAGGATATAATTCTTGTTTAACATGCAATATACGGTAACTCGTGGCGAAAAGGGGAAGATTGAAGTCAAGGTCGATGTTGCCAAGGCCGGGTTTGAGGAAGCCTACGATAAAATTCTTAAAAAATTACAGGTTGATGCAAAAATTGCAGGATTTCGGCCGGGGAAAGCGCCGGCTGCTGTTGTCGAACAACATATTGGTTTAAGCAGGCTTTTAAATGAAACAGCCAGCCTTTTAGTTTCCAAGCATCTTTCTGACATTTTGACAAAGGAAAATTTAGTTCCTTTGGATTCGCCAAAAATTGCAATTGGTTCACTCGCTAAGGCTTTACCTTTTTCATTCACTGCTAGTTTTGTCAAAAAGCCGGAGGTTAAACTCGGAGACTGGAAAAAGCTAAAAGTCAAAAAAGTTAAGGTAAAACAAGTTACGGAGGCAGACGTCGAGGAGTCGATCAAAAATATTTATGAGGCATGGGTTAAAAATAAATCAAAAGTTGAGATAGAAGGAGAACAAGAAACCAGAGACCAGAAACCAGGGACCAAATTCATCTATGATGCGCATGGGAACAAAATATTTTTAAAAGATGATAAAGAGACAAAGCCAAAGTCGAAAGTAGAAAGCGAAATTGATGACAATTTCGCTAAGGCGATCGGGGCGAATGACCTGGCTCACTTAAGAGAGATAGTCAAAAAGGATTTAGAAACGTTAGTGGCTGATGCTGCTGAAACAAAGTTTGAAGGAGAAATATTCGATAAGCTGGTAGAGATTTGTACAGTTGAAGTTTCGGACATTTTAGTTGAGGATGAGTTGACCAGAATTTTACTGAGACTTTCCTCGGAACTTGAGAAACAAGGTAAGACCCTAGAAACTTATTTAACGGAGCAAAAAACAACGGTTGATGAACTGAAGAACAAATGGAGAGACCAGGCAGAGAAAAATGTGCGAATCTCGCTAGTTTTAGAAAAGATCGGCAAAGAGGAAAAAGTGCAAGTTGCCAAAGAGGAAGTTGAGCAGGCTTTAAAGGGAGTTAATCAAACAAGTCTTTCCGATGACCAGAGAAAAGATCTTGAGAGATATTTGGCAGTTTCCATCTTCCAAGCCAAAACTTTGGATTTGGTAAAAAAAGCAGTCAGCTCGTAGTTCTTGCCAAAGCCCCCCCAAAGTTCTAAAATGAAAGATCTGGCAGGTCCTTTGTCAAAACTTTGGACGGCGAGGCTAGACCCTCCTTCGCTTAAGCTTCGGAGGACAGGAAGGATGTGTAAATTGCATTGGCAAAGATCATCGTTACCCATTTTTCACCGGATTTTGACGGAATTCCGGGTATTTGGCTTCTAAAAAAATTTCATCCGGATTTTTTAAATTCTAAATTTGCCTTTGTTCCAGCAGGGGAATCAACTTATAACAATGAACCGGTTGATTCAAACCCTGATGTTATCCACATAGATTGCGGGATGGGAAAATTTGACCATCATCATACTGATTCCCACACCTGCGCAGCCAAACTCGTTTACGAATGGTTGGTCAAAGACGGTTATATTGGAGAAGAAGATGAAGCACTGGCAAGGCTAATTGAAATTGTCACCCAAATTGATCATGGTTGGGATAATTACAATTGGTGCGAACCAGCAGACGACCGATACGAATTTTTATTGCACAATATTCTTTTAGGTTGGAAGATTATTTACCCCAGGCAGGATGAAAAATATATTGAATGGACAATACAGGCCTTGGACTCTATCTACAAATTATTGCAGCTAAAAGTAATTGCCCAGAGGGAAATTCTAGAAGGAAAAAAATTCAAGACCAGATGGGGAGAAGGAGTCGCCGTCTACACAACAAACGATCTTGTTTTGGATCTGGCCATCAAAAACGGCTTCGCGGTCGTTGTTCGTAAAGATCCCGGTAGAGGTCACGTGCGGGTAAATGGCTCTAATAACCACAATGTCGACCTAACGAAAGCTTACGAGTTGGTCGTAAAGCAAGATCCCGAAGCAACCTGGTTTTTGCATTCTTCCAAAGTACTTCTTCGCAATGGTTCGTCAAGGAATCCCGTAATGAAAGCGACTAAACTTGGGATTGATGAAATGATCGAGATTTTGGGGGAAGCATAATCCGCAATGTTAAATAAGACAAAATGGTTAGTAAAAGAAGCAGCTTTAAGGATTAAATACATGACCGATACTGATTGTATTTTTTGCAAAATTACCAAGGGCGAACTTAAAACCACGCCGATTTTTGAAAATGAGATGACCATCGCTTTTAATGATATCAATCCAGTCGCCGAGACTCACGTATTGATTGTGCCCAAAAAACACATCGAGTCGCTTTTGACGATAACCAAAAATGATTCACCCTGGATTATTGATATGTTTCAAGTGGCAGAAAAAATTGTTGTGGACAAAAAACTTGGTGCCTTCAGACTGGCTTTCAATGGTGGTAGTTACCAGCATATACCGCATCTTCATATGCATCTTTTAGCAGGAGGGAGTGTAAAGTGGTCAAAATTGTAAAAAGGGGGTGTTTTTAGATGCCTAAAGTAATTGCCCAGCCGGGAGAATCGGTTGATGCCTTAATTCGCAAATTTAATAAAAAAGTTCAAAATGAGGGAATTTTAATGGAAATTAAAAAACGTGAACATTATTTGAAACCCTCTTTAAAAAAGCAGCAAAAAATTCAAATGGCGCGCAAAAAATACATTGCCAGGAAAAACAAATAAATGGCAAATCTTCTTTCTAGAATAACTTGGGATTTAAATTCGGCTCTAAAGCAAAAAGATGAGATTAGGGTTTCGACCCTGCGGTTTTTAATTGCAGGTCTTGGAAATGCCAGAATTGCCAAAGGTTCTGATCTTGATGATGACGAGGTTTTAGAAGAAATTGCCAAGGACGCTAAACGCCACAGGGAATCAATCGAGGCTTTTGAAAAAGGGGGAAGAAACGATCTTGTTGAAAAGGAAAAGACTGAGCTGGCGATTCTTGAAGAATATTTACCGGAACAACTTCCTGAATCTGAAATTAAAAAAATTGTCGACGAGGCAATTGTTAATACTCACGCTTCTGCAATTACCGATATGGGTAAAGTTATGGCCGAGGTGATGCCAAAAGTCAAAGGAAGGGCCGACGGATCGATGGTTTCGGCAATCGTAAAGGCAAAATTAAATGGTTGACGTATTAATCACAACTGATACCCGCTATCCGGTTAACAGGAAATTGATCAGGAAAGCAATAGCCGACGCGTTTGCAAAACGCAGGATGGTAGATATGAAAGCAGAAATATCGGTGGTTGTTATTGGCAAGCGGAAAATGAAAGAGATCTCCCAAAAATATCTTGACGATAGGGAAAACCATGAGATCTTAACATTTCCTCTAGAGGAGGTAACAGGAAAAGACAGCAGGGGTTTTATTAACGTGCCTGATGGGATTCTGCGACTTGGCGATATTATTCTTTGCTGGCCGAAGGTTTTAGAAGCGGCTAGCGAGGATGATGTTCTGGTGGATGATGAGGTTAGTCAACTGATAATTCACGGAGTTGCGCATTTGTTTGGCGAGCATCACGAAACCTAAAAATATGACTGTTTTTTACCGGAAATATCGACCTCAAAAATTGAGCGAAATTTTAGGGCAAAAACCTATTGTCGAAACATTGTTGAGCCAGTTAACCTCGGGCAAAATTGGTCACGGATATTTATTTTCTGGCCCGAAAGGAACAGGCAAAACTTCAACAGCCAGGATTATCGCCAAGGCAGTTAACTGTCAAAAAGTTCACAGTTCACAGTCGACAGTTCACAGTAAGACAAAAACCGTGAACCGTGAACTATCAACCAGAAACTTGTTATTTTCCGAGCCTTGCAATAAGTGTGTTTCTTGTTTGGCGATAACCGATGGTTCGTGTCTTGATCTTATAGAAATTGACGCCGCCTCAAACAGAGGTATTGATGAAATTAGAGATTTGAGGGAGAAGATAAAACTTTCGCCTGTCTCGGGGCGATTTAAGGTTTACATTATTGACGAAGCGCATATGTTAACAATGGAGGCTTTTAACGCGCTTCTTAAGACTTTGGAAGAACCGCCTGCTCATGCAATTTTTATTTTGTGTACAACAGCTCTTGTAAAATTGCCTTCAACAATAATTTCCAGATTGCAGCAATTTAATTTTGCCAGAGCAACAGACACTGATCTTGCACATGCTCTTGGAAAAATTACCAAGGATGAGTCAATTAAGATCGAAGAAAATGCAATTTCAGCAATCGTTAAAGCCGCTGATGGTTCTTTTCGCGATGCTGTTTCAATCTTGGATCAACTTGCATCTTCAAAGAAAAAGATTGGAGAGGGGGATGTTGAAAGCCTCACATTTTTTTCTGGCTGGAATTTGCTTTTTGCTTTTGTTGAAACTCTGGCCGATGGCAATTTAAGAAAAGCGGTGGAAACCATTGAAAAGATTTCCCAAAAAGGAGCAGATCTTTCATTTTTTACCAAAGAAACAATTTTATTTTTGGAAAAGCTGCTGTTTTTGAAAATTGGCATTGTGCCTGGTGATTTAAGTAAGGAAGATGATCAGCTTTTAAAGATGAAAGTTTTGGCCGGGAAATTCGATTACTCTGCTCTTCAGAGCCTTATGAAACTTTTGCTGATTTCTGAGGGAGAAATTAAAACCTATCCACTGCCGCAAATTCCAATAGTTTTGGCTATTTGTAAGTATTGTGGCGAACCGGAAATCGATCAGGAACCAGTGGCTTTTGAAATTAAAAATGATGAGGAGAAAGTGTCGGCGTCTGAGAAATTAGAGCCAAAACCTCAGAAAAAAATAAGTTTAAAAGGTGATAAGAAGTCAGACAATAAAAAAGTGGTGGAGGAAACTACTTCGAAAAAGAAGCTAAAGTCACTTTCTTTGATCCAAAAGCATTGGGGAGAATTCTTGGACAAAGTAAAGCCGTTAAATGCCCATGTGGTAGCGCTCCTTCGTTCTACTAGACCAACGGACTTTGATGGTGTTAATCTGACACTAGAGGTTTTTTACAGATTTCATAAGGAAAAATTGGAAGAGCCAAAAATCTTGACAATGCTTGGCCAGGTAATCGAAGAAGTAATGGGCAGCCGAATTAATTTAAAATTTGTACTTGCCCAGAAGAAAACGCATCCCCCGGCTGCTGTTGTCAAAAGCGATGTAGTCGAAGCTAGTCAATATGAATTTGAAAAGATTGCTCAGGAGATATTTTCGAAATAACCATGAACCATGAACTGAGAAGTGAGAACTGAGAACCATGAACGTTCGAAGGACTTTAATTTTGGGCGTTTTGATGATGATTCCATTTGTTTTGTCAGGCTGTTTGCCGGCAGTCGGACCTGCAACTAATCAGCAAGGCACAGGTGAATTTGTCAAAGGAGCGGTTGCTAAGGGTTTTCCGTCGGTACCACTTGTTTCTAAAGCAACGATTTTGGAATCAGTTGCAGATAAGGAATCATTTGGACTCTCGGCGATTTCTGATAATGATCTGGGAAGTGTAGTTAAGTTTTACAATGATTCTTTGAAACAATTGGGCTGGGATGCGCAGATTACGAAACAATCGGAGACAAACTACGTTTTTGATATTAAAAATGACAAATCTCAAGGTTCAGTGATCGTCAATACTGCTTCTGATGGCAAAAAAACCGCCATCACTATTTTCGTCGCTCCAAGATAAAATTCTCTGATTTGACATTTAATTTATCTTTATTGTATAAATCCACACAATGACTTCTGAGCAAGTAGGCATCAAACCTCCAGGGCGAATTGGAAGAGAGCCACTCAACCTGCCCGTAGCAGATCTTTCAACCCGCGATGCTTTTCTCATTATCTCCAGCGAGCTGGCTCAACTGCGAAATCCATATCGTCCCCACATAGGCTATTGGAGATTATCCTCCAGTATTGATGAACTACCTGGGGAGCTTGCTAAGGTAGCCATTATGCTGGGACTTAAGGACAATGTCAGACTTCACATTCACACCAGTGTTCAACTTCAAAGTAGTAAAGAACCTGATTATGATTCAGTGAATGAAATAGCCGTTTGGTTTTTCGGGCGAGGCTGTCGGTTAACATATAGGTATGACAACCGTTCATGGAGATTTGGTAGGAGAGATCCCTATCATAGAATGTCTTTAAATTACGAAGGAGTCGACTCAAATTGCTCTAGATGTCCAGAAACCGAAAGGCAAACAAAGCTATTAAAGGAGATGGGTGTTTTTAGAGACCGGGAAAAAGCACTTAGAGGACTTTGTGAGTTGTTAAATCGTTCAAGATTAGTTGTTTAACCATACAGACCTGCTTCAGGGAACTCCTGATTTTTTTAGAATTTGACTGGCGATACCAATATTGCTAAGATCGAAATATCCTATGAAGAAAGTTCTTCTGGTCATATTTTTTGCTTTTCTCCTTTCGGTTTCTGCAGCCGGTGTTTTTGCTCAAACTGGCAACTTACCCGGAGCAAATGTTCAGGAAAAACTTAAGGAACTTCGAGGGAAACGCCAGGAGTTGAGAGAACAAAGCCTGCAAAATCGAGAGCAAAGGATCGAAACGCGCCAAGCTCTTATAGAGCAACTGGCTACAAAGCAGGCAGAAACAAGACAAAAGATCATTGAGAAAATCAAGACAATCTTTGGCAAAATTTTAAACCGATATAAAGCAGCCTTAACCAGGCTTGATAAAATTGCCGATAAGATTGCTTCACGAATCGATAAACTGAAAAGTCAGGGGATAAATACCTCGGCTGCGGAGTCAGCTCTTAGCAGTGCGGAAACTTTGGGAGCAAAAGCTCAAAGTGCCATTAACGATGCTCAAGCCAAAGTCGATGCGATTGATGCAACGTCATCAACTGTCCCTGATGCAGTTCATACTGCGGTTGGGGCAGTCCGGGATGCAAAAAAGGCGCTTTTTGATTACCACAAAGGGTTGGTCGAGGCAACTGGCCAACTTAAAGCAGCAGCAGCTTTGAAAGAAGGAACAAATGAAGCCGAGTAATCTCAAAATTTATAATGGCTTTTTAACCTTATGGATAGTTTTGTTGGTGATTGTCATTGGAGTGGCGGCTCTTTTTGCTTTTGGAATTTTTGATATGGGCAGATTTAAAAAAGGACCTTCGACTTCTCAAACTCCCCAGACAGTTGAAGATCAACAGACGCAAAATCTGGAAAAACTTAGCTCTTTAGATCAGATTGTCGATATCCAGAAAGATCTTGATACTACTGATATTGACAATTTGGACCTGGAACTTCCGGACGTTGACAAAGCTGCTAGCGAACTTTAGCTTCTTTTACCTATATTGACACAGCCATCCAAAAGTCGTAAATTCGTTCTCGAAAAGAGAAAAAGAGTTTCAGAATAAGTCTGTCTTCACTTGGGAAATTATTATTAGTCACGGTAATAAAGCTTCTTACATTTTGCACTTTTAAAAACAACCTACTTTTATGAGAGTTTCGAAAAAGTCTAGTTGGCGAATTGTTTGGTACTCAGTTTTAGTCTGGCTTTTTTCTATCTTGGCGGCCGGATTTGTGATTTTGCCTTGGTTTTATCTAGTACTGCCGATTATTGTTTTCTGGACAACCGTTTATTACTTCCGAAGGGGAGAAAAAACTTTAAAGCGTGGTCTTTGGGTATCGCTTTTTTGGTTTTCGATTGTGGCATTTTTAAGTTTTTTAGAAATTATTGGGCCGTATTATCATAATGTTAGCCTTTATTTTTCTGATCTTCGAAACTGGTTTTTATTACCCTTATCTCTTTTAATGCCATTCATTTATACTCTGATTCTTGAAAATGGCAAATTGAAACGATCTTCCCGAAGACGTTTTGCGAGAATCTATCGATTGATGAATTTTTCGATAGAGAAACAGGTATTTAAGAGTGGATAGGAGGTCGTTGATTGTGGTAAGCTGTAGTTTAAAATGCGAGATTTGGGACAGCAAAATTTCGATAGTGGAAGGCGGTCGCTTGGGAAAAAAGCTCTTCGAATATTAGTTCTTCTCATAGTTATTATTGGTGTTATTTTTTTGGTAAAATCCCGTCTAAATATTGGAGGATCAGGCGGTTCGGTTATTCTAAGAGAGGCTCCTCGTGGCTTGATTCCTGTTTCAATTGGGAATCAGAGTAATTTAACGGCCGGTGCGGTTGACCTGACGACCCAATCGGCAACTTTTAAGGATGTTAGGTACGGCGGTGAAGCAAAGGCAACAGCAACCCGTTCTTTTGGCGGCGGACTATATATCCTTTCGGTAGACGCAACACTACCTGACCCTGTAAATACTAATTATCAAGTTTGGTTGGTAGGTGGCGGCAGTGTAATTCCAATCGATTATATGAACGGTTCAAAAACCTCTTGGAGCTTGGGTTTGAGGAGTTCGGATAAGTATTCAAAATATGACGGTATCTGGATAACTTTGGAACGAACAAAAGACGAACTGCCCGAAGAGCATGTATTGGAAGGAACGTTCTAAAATCTTTCAGATTTTTGAAAATCCGAAATCCCAATTTGCGCTTCGCGAAGTTTATATCAGCAGGTCGCCTTGGCACAGCCCTCGGCTTCATGCCAATGGTGCTCCTCTGATATAATTTTTTTATGAAAAAAATTATGGTTTTTGGGGCTTTTGATTGTCTTCACCCCGGACACTTGGATTTTTTCAAACAAGCCAAAAAATTTGGAGACTTTTTAATTGTTTCAGTGGGAACTAACGCCAATGTTAAAAAGATTAAAGGCAAAAAACCGCTTTTTGGCGAAAAGGAAAGGCTTTCTCTGGTTCAGCAACTTAAAATTGTAGATAAGGTAATTCTTGGGGTTGAGGAAAATTTTTACAAACAAATCAAAGGTTTTACGCCGGATGTTATTTGCCTTGGATATGATCAATGGGCACAAGAAGAAGATGTCAGACGGGAACTTAAAAAAGTAGGGCTTTTTAAGACTAAAGTTGTTAGACTCAAACCCTACAAAAGCAAAAAAGCGAAATCTTCGATTGTAAAGTCAAAATCTGTAGATTTTTAACGGCGGAAACGGTTAATAAATTTATTCAGAATTTCCCTTTTGTGTTTTTGGGAAATATGTTTTTCTTTGTTTCTAATTAGAGTATTTTTCATTCTTTCTACTGCTTTATCAATGGCTTTTTCAAAACCTCTTTCGACGTCGACAATTTCCAAAATTCGTTTGGGGAGTGTCACATTTATCTCACAATAGAAATCATTTTCTTTTCCGCGGTGAGATTTTTCGGAAATTAAACGGACTTCAATTTTTAAAATCGAAGAGTCGTACTTTGAAAGCTTTTGAACTTTTTTCTGGGCATAAAGACTAAGTTTTGGGTCTGTTTCAAGATGAAGTCCGGAAATTGAAATGTTCATTATAAACGTTGATTTTTAGCCAATAAACCTGTATTCTTAATTAGTAAAACATGTTTGACAAATTACAGCAACTTAAAGAGCTGAAGAAAATGCGTGATGAGGCGATGCATATCCAGAAAGCTCTGGATGAAGAAACTGTCGAGATTGAGAAAAGGGGAGTGAAGATTAAAGTTACGCTGGCGCAGAGATTCGTTACGATTGAGTCAAACGGCAAGAGTGACGAGGATATTGCTGAGGCAGTGAATGAAGCGGTTAAGGAAAGTCAAAAACAGGCTGCCAAGAAAATGCAGGGAATGGTTGGATTCGAAGGCCTCAAAGGAATGTTTGGCGGCGGATCAGGGGCTTAATCTTTTATACATAAAAACTTCATCTAACATTTTTCCGCGAAATTCAATTGATTTTGGCAATTGACCAAATTTCTCAAGACCCATTTTTTTGTAAAGATTTAAGGCCGGTTCATTTTCTTCAAAAACAGTTAGCTCTAGAATTTTCACCTCAATTTTCTCAGCTTCTTTTTCGGCCCGTTTCATTAGTTCTTCTCCTATACCTTCTCCTCTGAAATCTTTGTCGATTCCTATATGGATAGTTCCGATAAAGCGTTTTCGAAACTCGCCTTTGGTTATCTGGATTTGACCTGCCAGTTTATTTTTGTACCAAGCCTGCAACATGACCATTTTATTTTCTTTGATACTTTTAAGCGAGGAAGAAAGCCATTTTCTTTCTTCTGGCAAAGTAACTTTTTGGCCATATCGCAAGATATAAATGTCCTCTTGTACAAGGTTATTAAAAAAGTTAGTAATTTCTTCAAGATCGGTTGCTTTAGGCTGGCGAATTACAATCTGTTTGCCTTTTTTGGTGATAAAATCCATCCAGCAGATTGTAACATTTATTTTGCAAACGTTGAATTTTCCATTGCCCGCTCCCGATCTAAATGTTTATTTTTGACAACAAAACTTCCTGAGAATACAATCAATTCATGCAAAAGCGGGTTTTTGTGATTCATGGATGGGAAGGATATCCAGAAAAAGGATGGTATCCTTGGTTGAAAGGGGAACTTACCAAAGAAGGCTTTTGGGTTGACGTTCCCGAGATGTCTGAAACTGATGCTCCTATAATTGAAAAATGGGTCGGGCTTCTGGCCGAAAAAGTCGGTAAGGCGGACGAGAATCTTGTCCTGGTCGGTCACTCAATCGGCTGTCAGACAATCTGGCGGTATCTGGAAACTTTGGCAGAAGGCGAAAAAATTGCTGGGGCGGTTATGGTCGCACCCTGGACGAGATTAAAACCGGCGGCATTGGAGGATGAAGAATCGTCAGCCGTCGCCAAACCCTGGCTGGAGACTCCAATTGACTGGGAAAAAGTGAAAAAGCATTGCCCAAAATTTGTAGTGATTTTATCTAACGATGACCCTTATGTATATCTTGGGGACAGAAAGTTTTTTAAAGAAAAACTTGGGGCGAAAGTGATAGTTGAACATAATATGAAACATTTTTCTGGTGAAGATGGAATAAATGAATTACCGGTCGCAAGAGATGCGGTTTTAGAAATCTCAGAATAACTTCAAAAAAACTTCCCAGGCTGATATACTTTTTGTTGAGTCCTGCTGAGTCCATCGGGTCTGAGACCCTCAGGATCGAAGACTTATCGAAGTATGAAAGTTCCCAAAAGTGTTGCGAGTTTAATCGAGGCGTTTGAGGCATTGCCTGGAATTGGGCCGAAAACGGCAGCGAGATTAACGTATTACCTTCTGCATGCTCCTGATAATCTTTCGCAAAAACTTTCAGAAGCACTTGTGGAACTTAAGCTAAAGACCAAAATCTGCTCGATCTGCCAGAATATTACAGAGACTGATCCTTGTGAAATTTGCGACGATCCACAAAGAAACCAATCCATAATTTGTGTTGTTGAGGACCCTTTAGATGTTTGGGCGATTGAAAAATCGGCAAGTTTTTTTGGTCTTTATCATGTTCTGCACGGAGTAATTGCGCCACTTGATAATATCGGTCCGGAGGAACTGAAGATAAATGAGCTACTGGTCCGTTTGCGAGACCCTTCGACAAGCCCTTTGGCCACGAGCCCTTCGGTCTTGAGCTCAGGATCGAAAGACTCAGGGCCGAGTGGCTCAGGACACGCTCCTATAAAGGAGCTGATTTTGGCGACCAATCCTTCAATGGAAGGGGAGGCAACAGCAATGTATATCCAAAGGTTGGTTAAACCCTTAGGTATAAAAACAACCAGAATTGCTCGGGGAATTCCAATAGGCGCAGAATTGGAATACGCTGACGAAGTTACAGTACGCCGGGCACTTGAGGGAAGAAAAGACTTCTAAAAAAAGTTACAATTAAATTAGATGGACGATGGTGGTTCAATTGTTTCTGATGTAGCCGAATCAGCAGTACAAGCAGGCGGAGGCTTTCTGGACGAACTTAAAAAAATCGGCCAGACTGCAGTTTTACAAGTAACCGGAAGCCAACCTCAAACTCCGACCGCGGATGACGTAGCAAAACTTGACAAAAAAGACCAGAAATTTAGTAAAGAGGCGCAAGCAGAAATTCAGGCCAGGATACAAGAAGTCTATGAAGAATATGCGGCCAAACGGAAAAAAGAAGAAATGTTAGCCAGGCAGCAGTCTGAGGCTGTTACGGCACAGAAAAAAGAACTGGAGGAAGTAAGGGAAAAAGAAATTGACCAGGCAAATCCGGCTATTGCCAAAACCCGGGCAGAAATAAAGAATTATGGAGCGGAGTAATCCTTCTTTACAAAAGTAAAATTATATCATATAATTTATGACTATAGGTTCTAAAATGACTGAAGTTGCTGAAGTTACGAGACAACCATTTGTTCCTCAAGAAAGACTCGACTGGTACAGAGTGAACTCGTTACTAGGCGAGGTAGAAGATACTGCTCAAGAGCTAGATCTTAAACCTGAAGAGATAGTTCATATCGGAGGAATATCAATTCTTTACCATGCCTATAAGGCTTTTGGCCCCAAGGCGATCGTTAATTTCAGAGGTACTCATGATATGGACATTATCACTTTCACTAAGGGTACGATGCAAAGAGTCCTCGACAGACTTGCACAAGATCCAGATTCTCACGTTAAGGAGTATCATACGTCGCATTCCCATTTGCCAGATAAAAGGACTCTGCATATAGCGCTTAAGGATTCAAATTATCCTGGCGCTTTATCAATAATTGATATTGATTATTGGGAATTTACCAGTGGGGCTATTGCTTTTAATGATCGTAGAATGGAAAAAACACGAATAGTTCTTGATCCTCCAGAGAGGTTAGAACTTCCAACTTTGAATCCGCAGAAAAAGCGAGGTTTAGTAGTCGTACCCAGCCTTAGGGATACTTTTATAATCAAAATGGATGTAGTTGATTATTCCAGGCTTGGATTACGTCCCAGAGATAGGATAGACGTGTTGACTATACTTTCCACTTGTCATGCTTTAGGTCACGATTTTGATTATTTGCTTGATGCGTTAATCAAAACTAGTAATAACGAGAGTGCCTACAGGAGGCTTACAGAACTAGAAAATGTATTTGCTGATCCTAGTAGTGAAATTGAGACGATGGGCAAGGCGAATCCTTTGTTGCCAAGTAGTAAACAAGTTGCTCAAGCATTGCAGAGGATAAAACACTACAAACAGCGAGTTTCTTAATTATTATACGGTCCTTCTTTATTACTTCCAAGATTAGTATAAAATAAAGTAGTGCTTAAGTTTTATAATTTTCTCTCCAAAAAAATAGAAGATTTTAAACCTAGCCGCGAAATGGTTACTCTTTATACCTGTGGGCCGACGGTTTATGACTTTGTGCACATTGGTAACTGGCGGACGTTTGTTTTTGAGGACATTTTAAAAAGAACACTTTTATTCAACGGATATAAAGTCAAACATGTGATGAATATTACCGATATCGACGACAAGATTATTAAAGCGTCTAGGGATCAGCGTCTAGCGTTTAGAGAAATTGCTGACAAATACGAAAAGGCTTTTTTTGAGGATTTAGAAAAACTTAATATCTTTGAGGCCGATGTCTATCCGCGGGCAACAGAAAATATCGATTCGATGATACAAATCATCAAAAAGCTAATCGACAAGGGTTTTGCTTATAGGAGCGACGATGGTGTTTATTTTGATATTTCCGAATTCAAAGATTACGGGAAGCTTTCTAATTTATCAAAAAGAGAAATTAAAGTAGGAGCAAGGATTGCTGCCGATCTTTACGAGAAAGATAATCCTGCAGATTTCGCTCTCTGGAAATTTCCTCAACCCTGTTCAAGTCCGGGTCTTGAGCCGAGTTGGAATGCGCCGTTTGGAAGGGGACGACCCGGCTGGCACATTGAGTGCAGTGCAATGAGCATGAAATATTTGGGAGACCCTTCGCTACGCTCAGGGCGAAATTTTGAAAAATTTCAAACGATCGATATTCATACGGGTGGAGTTGATCTTTTGTTTCCTCACCATGAAAATGAAATTGCCCAAAGTGAGACAGCAACTGACAAAAAATTTGTCAGATTTTGGCTTGAAGGGGAACATCTTTTGGTAGAAGGAGAAAAAATGGCCAAAAGTTTAGGAAATATTTTTACATCAGCCGATATCAAAGAACGCGGGTTTGATCCGTTGGCCCTGCGTTATCTTTTTCTGACCGCCCATTATAGATCAAAGTTAAATTTTACATGGAAAGGTTTGGAAGCTGCCCAAAATGCCTTGAATAATTTGAGGGAAGAAGTTTCAACCTGGGATGATTCTAAAATCGGTCGTTCAGACTCTGAGAGTCTTCAGACTCGAACGAGTTGCTCAGAATTTGAGAGTAATTTTGTCAAGGCAATAAATAACGATCTTGATATACCGAAAGCTTTGTCTGTCATGTGGGAAATGGTAAAAAGTGATCTGCCTTCTTCTGCTAAACATCAGTCTATTTTAATGATGGATAAAGTACTGGGTTTAGATTTGGAGAAGTTAGAAAAGTTAGAATTGCCGAAAGGTGTACAAGAATTAATTGATCGGCGAGAAAAACTCAGGCAAGAGGGAGAATTCAAAAAATCTGATAAATTGAGAAAAGAACTTCAATCAATGGGAGTTTACGTCGAGGATACTTCTAGCGGGCCAAAGTGGAAAGTTAAAAAATAACTTATGAATATTTACCAAGATGCTCTAAATAAACTTAGAAAGGCGGGGAAATTAGGTAAAATACCGCAATTGGTTTTGGAGCTTTTAGAAAAGCCAAACAAAGAAATTAATGTTTTTTTCCCTGTCAAACTGGATAATGGCAAGACTGAAATTTTTAACGGGTATCGGGTGCAGCATAACAACTGGCGCGGTCCATATAAGGGCGGTATTCGCTACCACCCAATGGTTGATTTAGACGAGATTCGTGCTTTGGCGCTTTGGATGACCATAAAATGTGCGGTAGTGAATGTTCCCTTTGGTGGTGCAAAAGGCGGAGTGGAGGTTGATCCTAAAAAACTTTCGAAATCTGAACTTGAAAGTCTGACCAGGGCCTACATGCGAGCAATCGCTTCAGACATTGGTCCAACTAGTGATGTACCTGCGCCCGATGTGAATACTAATGCGCAAGTCATGGACTGGATGAGGAGTGAATACCAGAAAGTGACACAGGATAGTAGTCTTGGCGTGATTACCGGTAAAGATACCAGGGAAGGAGGGATCGAAGGTCGTCAGGAGGCGACTGGCTTGGGGGGATATTTGGTGCTTTCTAGTTTGACTCGGAAGATTAAACTGCCAAAAAACCCGACCGTGGCGATACAAGGATTTGGGAATGTCGGTTCAAATATTGCAAAGTATCTTTTTGAAAATGGATTTAGGGTAGTTGCTCTCTCTGATTCAAAAGGTGGCATTTATCTTCGGGGGGGGCAATTTGATGTTTTGGCTGTTGAGAAGTGTAAAGAAGAGGGAGGTAGAATAGCCGGTTGTTATTGCGTTAACAGTGTTTGCGATCTTGATAATAAGTTTAAATTTGATGGTCGGGATATAACCAATGCAGAAATTTTAGAACTGCCTGTTGATATTGTAATACCGGCGGCACTTGAAAATGTCATAACTGGGAAAAATGCAACAAAAATAAAGGCTAAAGTAGTTTTGGAGATGGCCAATGGCCCGACGACTAGTCAGGCGGATAAAATACTTTCCAGACGAGGGATTGTGGTTGTTCCGGATATTTTGGCAAACAGTGGCGGAGTTGCTGTTTCTTATTTTGAATGGAAGCAAAATAAAGATGGTTTAAAATGGGAAAGATCAAAAGTTGTTAAGGAACTGGTAAAGAGAATGAATAAGGCGTTTGCTAGCGTTTGGCAAATTGCCCAAGATGAAAAAGTTTCGCTTCGGCAAGCGGCTTATATTTTGGCGCTTAAAAGAATTGCCTTGAGGTTTCCTCAAGATCGACGATTTTTGTACTAGACGAGGGTTTTTTGGCCGCTTTTTTTGAAATCATCCAAGAATTTCGCAAGACCAATATCAGTCAAGGGGTGAGAAATTAGTTTTTCTAAGACTTCATAAGGACAAGTGGCAATATCGCAACCGGCAAGTGCGGCTTGTTTGACATGCAAGGGGCTCCGTACAGAGGCAAAGAGAATTTGGGTTTTGAAGCCATAATTATCATAAATTTGGCGAATTTCGGAAATTACGTCAATGGCTGTATGGCCGATATCATCAAGTCTGCCGGCAAAGGGACTGACAATGTAGGCCCCAAGCTTTCCAACTAAAAGTGCTTGATTAGCGCTGAAAACCAGAGTCATGTTGATTCTAATTTTTTCGGCTGCGAGAATTTTGAGGGCCCTAAGTCCTTCTGAAGTTGTTGGTAGTTTAACGACTACATTTTTGTGAATTTTGGCAAGTGCCCGACCTTCCCTGATCATTCCTTTGGCATCAGTTGATAAAACTTCCAAACTGACATCGCCATTTACGGCTTTTAAAATTTTCTTAACAGCGAGTTTATAATCGATACCCGCTTTGGTGGCCAGGCTTGGATTAGTAGTAACACCGTCAATGATTCCCAACTGGGCGATTTTTTCAATTTCCCCTGGATTGGCGCTGTCGATAAAGAGCTTCATGGCATTTTTATTTTACAGTATTTGGCAAAAGGGTGAAGTCCTTAATCAAATCTAATAGTGGCAGTTTGAAGATACTCTGGGGAGCCGTCTTTAGGGGATGAGCTGTAGACTTCGAGCGTTCCTACGAGAGTTGCTGGTTTTTCAAAAGAAATAGTGGTTTTGAAGGAGCAAGGTTTAACATCCATGCAGGCTGTTGCCTGGCCATGACCCAAAATTTGCCCATTTGCATCTTTTACCTTAATTTCAATTTTGCTACCTGAAATGTCAGTTAAGCCCGTGATACTTACGGGAGAGGAAATTAAGTCTGAAGGTTTGGGATTTTCGATAAAGATATGGATGCTGTCATCTCCCGTTCCTGCTGCTGGTAGAACTTCGGGTATCGAAGAGGGAGAAGTAGATCCGCCAGGTGAGGAGAGAGGGAATTTTCCGGAAGGGCTTGCCTGGGGAGTCGGTGAAGCTTCCTCTTGAGTAATTTGTTTTGGAAAGAGTTGATAGATCCCAAAAGCGCCAAGAGCAAGAATTATAAAAAGTACGATGGTGCCGACTAAAAGACTGATATAATTTCTCATTTTATTTTAAATTTTTGGTGGCAGATTTGGGGGACAGGAATCTTAAGTGAAGCAATTATATCATTTAATGCAAGAAAAGCAATTTTGTGCATGTGGTACAATCTGATCGAATTATGAAAAGACTTTATAGAAGTAAGAAAAACAGAGTCTTAGCAGGAGTTATTGGAGGGTTAGGAGAGTATTTTAACATCGATCCGGTTTTACTTCGTCTGCTTTGGGTTTTGGTAGTGGTTTTTACGGGATTTTTCCCTGGAATTATCGCCTACATAATTGCTCTCGTGATAGTGCCCGAAAGATCAGCAAAATAATTTAGGGGTTAGTTCTTGATTAGTTTTATGCCGATGTCGGCTATTTTTACTCCGCTTGAGGCAATAAACATCATCAAAAGATAGAAAAGACCTATATTGACGACTCCATTGAAAAGTTCGTCTGGAATGAGTTTCGTTTTAACTGGTTCGGTTTTTTCCTGAGAGAAAGTAACACCTTCGGGAAGTTTAGTTCCCTCAGGAAGACTTGGAGTCAAGTTGGAGGTGGGTAAAGTAATAGTTGGCGCCTCAATATTAAAAACCTGAGGAGGCTTTTGGATTCCGGTAAGAATCCTCGCGACCATAAAAATACTTGCCACAATTAACATAATTCCCGCAAGAAGAAGCAGAATTCCGAACATTTTTCCAATATTTAATGATTTTTTAGGAGTTTCAATTGGTACTTGAGGTGTTAGGGTAGGCAGGGAACTAGTTTGCATCTAAATTTTTAGGTATTTAACTTATTATAGTTTATTTGGAAGGTAAACATTCTTCTAATTCCAGTTAATATCTACTGAGGTGATTCTATACAATAATTAAAGTTGGAACCAGAAGGTACTTGATCCGATGGCTTTTGGCAAGCGGCAGTAGGTTTGTTATAGATTTCGGTATCTGCTGAATTATCCAGATGAGTCCAGAGGATGAATGAAAGTCGATCAGGAGCAACACTGTAACAGTAAACGTTATTCTTACTTTCACAGCCGGTGGGTGTTGGTGGTGTCGCAGAAGGACTTGGTGATGGTGTTGGTGTAGGACTGGGAGTCGGAGTTGGTGTCGGAGAGGGGCTTGGTGTCGGAGAGGGGCTTGGTGTCGGAGTCGGTGTCGGAGAGGGGCTTGGTGTCGGAGTCGGTGTCGGAGAAACTGTTGTGTAGGTAGCATAAATAGCCATGTTTCCAGTAGTATTGGTTGGTGAACCAAATGGATTTGATGCACCATCGGCATATGTGTCTGCGTTATAATCAATATTATTTCCCGTTGCGTCTCGCCAGCTCTTGAACATAGTGCCGCCTGCGATTACTCCAAGCCAATAATTACCGGGGGGTAGAGTAACGGAGGAAAAGTTAAATGTCCACCAGCCTAAAGATAGTGATACTGATACTTCAGATGAGGTTGCTACCCAAGTACCTGGGTTACCGCTATTGTCATTATAAATAACTGCTTTAACGGGGATGCTCCCGGCTGCCCCGTTTTGTCCATACCAGCTGATACTGGTAATTTGGCCAGTTTCAGTTAATGGATATTTTGATGCGATTTTATAGTTGTTAAGTGTAGTTATAGAGGACTTGCCTGAATATGATGAATTTCCGAAAGTTTTGGTCTCGGCGTAGGCTGGCTGTTCGGCGGTTTTTTTGAAGAGGCTTGCGAGTTGAGAAAAAATATTTAAGCTTGTTTGTCTAGGGTCTTTGGGCACTTTTTTGATGTAGTTCGAACTTAGATCGGGGATCCAAGGATCACCGCTGTCTGAAGTGAATTGGAGTGTTGGATTGCTGGTCGGCGGAGGATAAGCATTGTGGTCTTGATAATACGAGACTAAGGCAGTCTTGATTGCTTGAAGGTCTTTTTTTCTTCTTGAGTCCCTGGATTTGTCTTGGGCATTGTCAAAATTGACATAAGCAATGGATGCAATAACTGAAATGATACTCATAACAACCAGAAGCTCGACCAGCGTAAAGCCTTTGGATACATTTCGCATAACCATTAATTTAATTGTCAATTGCTTGCCCTTGGAAGTCAAGTGTTTTAATTGACGAAGTAGGGTCAACTGTCAGTTGTCAATTCTTGAAAACAAATATTGCTTCGTGTTTTATTCGGATTTTAGTGTTAGAATATACTTGGATTATGCAAAGGGGAATCGCAACCCTTCGACTTCGCTCAGAGTAAACTTTTAATTTTTTATGCAGCGCGGTATAGCAACATTTACACTAGATTATGGTAAATGTCCGAGATGGCTATTTGAGCGAATGGTCAAACTTGGGCGTGAAATGACACGGGTTTTAGTAGAAGATTATGGACCAGATGAATTTATTAAACGGATTGCGGACCCGGTTTGGTTCCAATCTTTAGGAACAGTTCTGGCATTTGACTGGAATGCTTCTGGTTTAACAACAATTTTAACGGCAGCACTGAAAGAGGCGATTCGCTCTCAGGAGAAAAACCTGGGAATTTTTATCTGCGGCGGTAAAGGCAAGACGTCACGCAAAACACCAGATGAAATTGCCGATTGGGGAGAAAGATTAAGCTTACCAGAGGGGCATGTCGATAATCTCGTTTATAATTCCAAAATGTCGGCCAAAGTCGACAGCGCCTTAGTTCAGGACGGATTTCAGATTTACCACCATAGCTTTTTTTTCTCCCGAAACGGCGCTTGGGCTGTAGTTCAACAAGGGATGAATACAGGCAATCAGACGGCTAGGCGTTATCACTGGTACAGCGAGGATGTTAATGATTTAGTCTGCGAACCTCATAGCGGTATTGTCTCTCAGGTAAAAATTAGCAAGATGCTCAACATGACTGCAAAGAAGAGTTCAAAAACAAGAGATGTTAGTGTCGACCTAGCCTCGCAAAGCTACCAATCTTTAATGAGGGACATTCAGATTTTAAGAAAACATTCTTCAGAATTGTCAAGAATGATTTCTTTAAGGCGTCAGCAGGAAGAATTGGTTTTATTGGAGCTTGCCAACAGTGAATTTAGTTATCATCCGGTTGTTGGCGAGGATTTTTCCAAAAGTAAATATCTTGAGAAGATTTTGGCAAAGTTAACCGGCGAGAAACCGCAAACTTACGAGAAGCTCTTGGCAACCGAAGGGGTTGGTCCTAAAACCATAAGAGCTCTGGCTTTGGTTTCCGAGATTATTTACGGGGCAAATCCTTCGTACGAGGATCCGGCGCGCTACAGTTTTGCACACGGCGGCAAAGATGCGACGCCATATCCTGTGGATAGACCAACCTATGACCGAACTATTGAGACTTTAAGACGAGCGATTGCCAGAAGCAGAATCAGTCCGATTGAAAAGAGTAAGGCGACCAAACGACTTGATAAATGTTAAATTTGTTGAAAGGGGATTAGGAACTTTTGTTTTGCAAGAAATCATCAATCATCTTAACAATCTGCTCCGGCAATAAACGGACTTTTAATAAATAACCTTGAGCTCCAATTCTGAGAGATTCTTTAATAATTGATGCTTGCCCCAAGTTGGTAAGCATGAAAACCGGTGTTTTTACCCAAGGTGATTTTTTTGCTCTAATGTCTTTTAAAACATCGACTCCGTTTTTATCTGGGAGCATAATATCAAGAAGAATCATGTCGAACTTGAGATCCCTGGCTTTTTCAAAAGCTTCAGCTCCGGTTGGGGCAGTTGTAACACCCCAATGATGTTTTCTAAATACCCGGGCGTAAAGTTCTTGAATCGGGATATCATCTTCAATAATTAAAATTTTCTTGCTCATCATTTAATATATTACCAAAAATTAAGCCACGTTATCTCATTACGAAAGCTTTGGTTTTACGAGAACGATCTTGTTCCTCTTTGGTTTGGGTGTGGATCGGCAGAGTAAAATAAAAGGTAGAACCTTTACCAAGTTCGGTTTCCACCCAGATTTTACCACCGTGAAGTTCAGTTATAGACTTGGCGATAAAAAGCCCCAAGCCCGTACCTTTAGATCCTTGTTCCAAGACCCCGGAAACTCTAAAGAACTTGGTAAAAAGATTGGGAACCGCTTCTTTTGGGATTCCTGGACCAGTATCGCAAACCGAAGTTAATATTTGATGGTCAACTTTTTTAATTTCAACACGTACTTCACCAGCTTTAGTGAAATTAACGGCATTTGAAAGAAGGTTTGAAAGTACCTCCGAGATTCTGAATTTGTCAACAGCCACCTCAGGTATGGAAGTAACTGGTTTATTAAATATTAACTTAAGTCCTTTTTGCCTTGTTTGTCCTGAAAAATCCTCGACAACGTCTTTGACAAGTTCTGGCCAATTGGTCGGCGCAATTTCCAATTTTAAGCCACTACCCTCAATTCTTGAGACATTTAATAAATTCTCAACTAAAACCGCCAGCTGTTTAGCAGCAACTTTGATATTTTGCAGGTCTTGCCACTGCCGGGTTGATATTTTCTTTTCAAGTTCATCTTCCAGAAATTCAATATAACCCCTAATAGTAGTAATTGGAGTTCGCAGTTCGTGGACTGCCATCGACACAAAATCAAGCTTCATCTCTTCCAGTTCTTTCTCTTGTGTGATGTCCTGAAAAGTGACGATACAGCCTAAATCTGCAAGCCTTGCTTCTTTAATAGTTGCCGATGCCAGATTGACATAAGCAAGGTTTTTATTATTATCTGTGATAATTCTTAGATTTTTTTTGGCAAAAATTAACTTGTCTTGAGACTGCATTGTAAGAGGACAATACTGGGATGCGGTAACCCTTTTTTTATTTTCAAGTATTTCAAGAACGTGATCTGCATTTCTGCCAATAATATCTTTTTCCTTTAATTTGGTAATCTGTTCTGCCGCTGAATTAAAAAGGACAATTCTTTTTTCCCGGTCTAACGCAAAGATACCGTCAGAAATTCCGGAGATGATTACCTTGAGTTTGTTTCTTTCTGCCTCAATTTGTTCTGATTGCTCACTTACGGTTTCAGCCAGTTTTAAATTGTTTTTTGATTCAGAGACGACCTCTTTTGCTTGAGGATAAGTAAGAGAAATAGCAAATGCCAGTGCAGCGGCGTTTATAGGAAGAAGACTCAGAAGTCCAGCTGTTGGATGGGGCGCGCCAAAAATTGGTGCGATCAAGGTAGTAGTTAAAGAATAAAGTATAATGATTTCAAAATACTCGACTAGAACAGCCCATAAGGGGAGATAAACTGCAGCCGCCAAAAGCGGAAGGTAATAAATATAGAAAAAAGGGCTGGTAATGCCGCCTGTAAAAATTAAAAATGCAGATACTGAAAGGTGATTGAGGATACCTATAGTCAAGGCTTTGAGTTTGAAAGTGTATTGGAATTTTCCCTGTTTTTTTTCAAATGGGAGAATTTTGTAGATAATAAATGCGATTATAAAGGCGGTTATGGAAACCAAAAGCGTGCCTAGACGGTTTACGGATACTCCCAAAGGCAACCACGAAAATAAATAACCACTGACAATAACTATCCAAGTTACAATTTGGAAGATCTGGTCATAACGTCTTAGTCTTGGAATTTCGCTTGGAGCTGTTTCAAGGATCACACTAATTTTATTCTGAGCGAAAAAACTCCGTTTTGCAAGACGGATATGAAGTGAATTTTAAGCGAAGAAAAGAAACCACGGCCTTTAGGCTGTGGAAGTCTATTCTTTCACGGTCGGTTTCAAGGTGTCAACTGAACCTTTTTGCTCCTCAAGCAAAAAGTTGATAGAGTTAAGATAGAAGCAAACTTATTTCCTAATTATTTCAAGATGTTTAAAAGACATATGAAAAAGGTTATTTTCGCACAATTTATCGTTTTATTTGCCGGGACATTGTTTGCTTGGTTTAATTTTGCTAGAGAGCTTATCGACTGGCTAAATGCACGTGCTTGTACTTTAGGTTGTGCATCTGGTGTAGTTAATCCATTTTTAACCCCTTGTTTTTTTGGAGCAATATTTTTCACTCTGGCTTTTGTTTTAAGTTCAATTATCCTCAAAAACAGCAAATAACTCTCAAATTTTTCCAAACTTGATAAAATAAGCTGACAAGCAAAATTATTTCTAGAATGAAAGAATCGTTTTTAAATATCAGAAGCCGGACAATTCATTTTTTATACAAAACTATTCTCAAAAGAATTTTTTTCAAAATCGACCCGGAGGTAATCCATGACCGAATGGTTTCTGTGGGGGTATTTTTAGGGAAATATGCTCTCATTAGAAGACTAGTGGGCCTCTTTTTTTCCTACTCAAACAAGAGTTTGGAGCAGAAAATTTTAGGGATTAAATTTAAAAATCCCGTGGGACTTGGGGCCGGTTTTGATAAAGATGCGGTTTTGACCGACATCCTGCCGTATGTCGGTTTTGGATTTGTCGAGGTTGGTTCAATAACCGGCGAAGCTTGCGACGGCAATCCAAAACCGCGACTTTGGAGGCTCGAGAATTCCCGGGGGTTGGTTGTTAATTATGGTTTGAAAAACCAAGGCAGCGAAAAAATTGCCAAAAGACTTGCCTCTCGAAAATTTTTGATTCCAATCGGTACAAGTATTGCTAAAACAAATAGTCCAGAGACTGTTATAGATGAAGCCGGGATTAATGATTATGTTAAGGCATTTACAAAATTTGTAACGATTGGAGATTACTTCACGATCAATATCAGCTGTCCAAATGCTTTTGGCGGTCAGCCTTTCTGTGACGGGCAGAGACTGGATAGGCTCCTTGATAAACTTGATAAAAACCCAACAAAGAAACCAATCTTTTTAAAAGTTTCACCGGATCTAACCAGGCGCGAAATTGATAAGATCCTTGTTGTTGCAAGCCGTCATGGGGTTGACGGATTTGTTTGCACCAACCTGACTAAAAATCGAATTAACAAAAAAATTGTCGACAAGATAATTTCCAAGGATGGGGGAATAAGCGGTAAGGTGGTTGAGGATTTGGCTAATGGTTTAATCAGTTATATTTATAGAAAAACAAATGGTAAGTTTGTAATTATCGGTCTGGGGGGAGTATTTGATGCCCAGGATGCTTATAAAAAAATTAAATTAGGCGCGTCTTTAATCCAATTGATCACCGGGATGATTTTTGAAGGACCGCAGGTAATTAGCGAAATTAATCAGGGGCTGGTGAGACTTCTTGAGAAAGACGGATTTGACAATATCTCCCAAGCAGTTGGGATAGAAACTTATGTCTTTTAGGAATTTGATTTTGATTGTTGTTTTGGCTGTTTTGGCGGTTGTTGTGGTTGGTGGTATTATAATGTTAAAAAAATCATCGGCTAATCAATTGTCTCCTGGTCAGGTTTTACCAAGTCCAAGCACAACTCAAGGAGAAAATAAGATGAAATTGACAAGTTCTGCTTTTGAAAATAATCAGTTTATTCCTGCAAAATATACTTGTGACGGGCAAGATATCAATCCAACGCTTTCGATTAGTGATGTTTCGGAAGGTACTCAAAGTTTGGCGCTTATTGTGGATGATCCTGATTCGCCAAGCGGGACTTTTACTCATTGGCTAATTTGGAATATAAGTCCGCAAACTGCCGAAATCACTGAAGAAAATATCCCAAGCGAAGCTGTCCAAGGAAAAAATGATTTTGGGAAAGTGGGTTTCGGCGGTCCTTGTCCATCGTCCGGAATGCATCACTATCAATTTAAACTTTACGCTTTGGATACAACGCTTGATCTTGCATCTTCCGTGACCAAAAGCGATATTGAGAAAGCAATGCAAGGGCATATTTTAGATCAGACTTTATTGGTTGGGCTATACAAAAGAGGTTAATTTCACCCCAAATTTTTATCTAATTTAGAGAATATTGACAGAAGGCTGTTGTCTGGTGGAGATTAATAATTCTTTTTTCAGTCTTTTAAGATTTTTGATAACCAAAAGTCGTTTGCGGTGGGTAATTATTTTCTCATTCTCAAGTTTTTTAATTTCAAGACTTGCGGTTTCTCTGGTTAGTCCAACGAGACTGGCGATATTTTTGTGGGTAAGTGGCAGTTGAACTGTGATATCACCATTATTTTTCTTTTGCCCAAAGCGCTTTGCCAGAATAAAAAGGATTGAGGCCACTTTATTATTAGCGTTGCCAAAGAGTAAATACTCGATCTCTGTTAGTAGTCCATTTAGGCCCAGAAGAACACGTCTTGTTAAGTCGAAAAGTACCTCTGGCTCTTTTTTGATAAATTCCAAAAATTTATTCTTAGGAGCACGCCAGACTTCGACAGCGGTCATTGCCTCGAAAAAATAGGCGTTTGCTGAGCCGCCGATCGCCCACATCATCGAAAAGAAGGAGTCTGGCTTAAATACATTAAAAGTAATTTCTTGGCCCTCCGGGGAAATTGAATAGAGCCTGATAAAGCCTTTCTTGAGGAAAAAAACGCCAGGCGGATTCTCGTCTGCGCGTAAGATTATTTCCCCTTTTTTATAAAAGTGGACAGAGTTAAATTTGGCAAAAAATTGTTCTAGTATTTCCACGAAAAGTGAGTTTAGTAGCAGGCTAGTATACCATCACTTTTAAGTATCGGCAATGTAAGCAATCTTACAGAATTTTTGTGATCTTGATTGCTGAATTGAAAGTTCGAAAGATGTACTGTTGGTGTTGTTTTGGAAATACGCCTGAATGTTAAAAGATTTTTTAATACAGTTGAGAGGACCGCCCGAAAGATAATATGAAATCTATCAGAGACATTTTCGAAAAAAAGTTGAAACTCTTTAAAAATCGATTGTTAGAAGAATTGGAATTATATTGGGATTTTATTAGAAGTGTTTAGAGAGTCGTAATTTAAAAAAATATTTAGGGAAGGGGGTGGGCAAATGAGCAATAAAAAAGGCGCGATAGAACATTTAGAGAAACACCAAATGTATCCAGCGACTAGAGAAGACTTGATTACAGAATGCGATGGTCTTCCCGATTTTTCAAAAGGTGATAAGGAGTGGTTTAAGGATAATTTACCAAGCGGAACTTATAATTCAGCCGGGGAGGTTAGGAAAGTTCTTGGTTTGTAATTAGGTTGTTTGCAAAATAAAGCTGCAGGGATCCCGCAAATGATTATGTCCTTTGCGGGATTTTGTTTTGATAAAATAGAAAGAATGGATGCAAAATTACCATTTAATGGCAAATACTTAAAGGCGATATTTTTGATATTTCCGGCCCTGAAAAACCGCAATTACAGACTTTATTTTGGCGGCCAGTTAATTTCGCTTGTCGGTACTTGGCTGCAGATGGTAGCCCAGGGTTGGTTAGTTCTTGAACTGACTAATTCTGCCTTCCTACTTGGTGTGGTTGCTGCGATGGGATCTTTACCAACATTACTTTTTTCACTTTTAGGAGGGGCAGCGGTTGATCGACTTCCAAAAAGGAAGATTCTTCTTTTTACACAAAGCGCTTCAATGGTGTTGGCTTTTAGCTTAGGGATGCTGACCGTTTTACATCTTGTTACTGTTTTTCAAATAATAGTTTTGGCATTTTTGCTGGGATTGGTCAGCGCACTTGATGCTCCCGCACGCCAGGCATACGTAGTTGAGATGGTTGGCAGAGAAAATTTGCATTCGGCAATTGCCTTAAATGCCGGAATTTTTAATGGAGCCAGGGTAATCGGCCCGTCGATTGCTGGGCTTTTGATCGCAACTGTCGGAACAGGAAATACATTTTTAATCAATGGAGTTTCGTATATAGCAGTGATTGCGGCACTTTTGGCTATGCGAATTAAAGATAAAGTACACCCAAGTGACCTGCATCCACTTGAGGCAATCAAAGAAGGTATTTCTTACACTTTTACCCATCCGACTATCAGAGTATTAATTTTATTTGCCGCTGTTATCTCAATATTTGGATGGTCATACACAACCATCCTGCCGTTTATTGCCCAAAATACATTTCATGCAGGCGCAAGCGGATTTGGACATCTTTTGGCAGCGGCCGGACTTGGAGCTCTTGTGGCAGTTGTTCTAGTTTCAGCATTATCTAACAAGATAAATCCGCTGATCTTTATTCTTGGAGGAAATTTGGTTTTTGGTTTGTCTATGTTACTTTTTACCTACACGGCGAATCTGATTATTGCCCTTATCTATCTCTTTTTTGCGGGGTTTGGTCTGATTTGTCAATTTTCCACGATGAGCGCGACAATTCAGCACTTGGTTAAAGATAGATTTATGGGAAGAGTAATGAGTATTTACACTATAGTGTTTTTTGGGTTTGCGCCATTTGGCAGTTTGCAAATTGGATTTTTAGCAGATCATTTCGGTCCTGAGTTTGCAATAAGAGTTGGGGTGATTATATTGCTTCTTGTTGGAATACCGGTTTATCTTTACCGCAAGAGATTCCAAAAGACTCATTAGAAAAATACACGAGGCCGGACTTCATAGTGTACTTGCGTAGTATTTGAACTTGGGATAGAATACTTCTTCAACAGTAAAATCTGCCCCCAGTTTTATCTTCTGCTCTCTAAACACCAGTGAAAAAGAAGATTATTTTGTCACAGATTAAAAAAATTAGAAGTTATGATTGGAGGAAACCTGCCAGGTTTTTAGCCAAACGTCCTCTAACAAGTTTTTTTGTAGCTCTGGGAATCCTTCTTGGTTTAATCATTATTTCAAATTTTATTTTTAAACCTAAAGCTCCTGTTCAAAAAGAAATACCTCCAAAAGAAGTTCAGACTTATAAGATCGGAGTAGCACCTCGGATTACGGTTCAGGCTCAGGTCCAAAAATCCGGCGTCATCCAAATTGTTGTTCAGACAGCAGGTATTGTTTCTTCAATTAGCGCAAACGAAGGTCAAAAGCTTTCAAAAGGCGCAAATTTTGTCAATATCTCTTCAAATTACCAAGGCGCAAATGCGGCATCCCTACAAACTGCTATTGCTTCAAGACAGTATCAGTTTGTCAAAGATACTTTTGATACTCAGATGGAGATAATCTCAAAACAGCGAGATATTGCCAATAAGACTAATGATAATACAGAAAAGCTGCGCGATATTTCACAAAAATCTCTTGATGATACAAATTCCCTGATTGATTTAAATGGGCGAATTCTTGATCAGCTTAGCGCAAATATTACAAGTCTTGAGGCAGGTAACGTCGGGGGAGCAAGCGATGCGGCGATTTTGCAGACAAAAGAGCTAGAAAGCCAATTTCAATCTGCCCAGAATCAGTTGAAAAGCGGTCAAAGAAACCTTGACTATCAAACAAATCAGGATAATCCGCCGACACAACTTGCTAATCTGGCGAGAGACCTAACACTTAGACAGCTGGATATTCAAGAAAAAAGTCTATCTTTGAATAAAGAAGTCAGTCGGCTGCAACTTGCATTGGCCTCTATAAACGAATCTCTTTTTCATCCAACAGCTCCATTTTTCGGAACAGTCCAGCGAGTATTTGTGAAAGTCGGTCAAGCGATTACTCCTGGCACGCCAATCTTGACTTTTGCAGGCGAGGACAAAACATTGATTTTAGTTGCTAGGGTTCCGCAAGCTGTGGCCACAAAAATATCAAAATTGGAAACAAGTAACCTTTATATTGGGTCAAAAGTGATTGAAGCTAATCCAAGTTTTGTTTCATCTGAGGCAACAGACGGTCAGCTCTATAGCGTAATTTTTGACCTTGGAAAAGAAGACTTGGACTTACTAACCGATAATTCCTACATTAATGTTGATATACCCGTTGGTTATCCCGACACCCTTCAGACGATTTCATATGTTCCGATTGATGCAATTTTCCAAACCCAAGAAGAAAATATTGTTTATGTTGTTCGGGAAGATAAGGCGGTAAGCAAAAAAGTCGAACTTGGTTCTGTAGTTGGTAAGTATGTTGAAGTAACGTCGGGTTTGGAAAGCGGAGATCAAATAATTTTGAACAGAAACATTATTGAAGGCGACAAGGTGAAGATTGTTTAAATGGAAAAAATTTCGACGTACCTAAAACGTCTAAAATTCGATCCGAAGCTTGCCGCAAGTTGGATTGCCAGATACCTTGTCAATCTTCGCTTGGTTATCCTTTTGGTGGTAGCGATTACAGCAGCGGGAATCGCAAGTTACACGCAGCTTCCGCGAAGTTTAACTCCTGATATCAAAATTCCACTAGTGATTGTGACAACGGTTTTGCCGGGAGCAGGCTCAGCAGATGTCGAATCCTTAATTACTCTTCCAATTGAAGATTCAGTCCAAAGTCTACAGCAAATACAAACTATTCAGTCAACTTCAACCGATTCCGTTTCGATAGTCACCATTCAATTTAATACAGGGGTAGACGCTGAGAAAGCAAAAACAGACGTTGCCTCGCAAGTGTCGGGGATCACCACATTTCCGTCAGACGCTCAAACTCCCAAAGTCCAAAGACTTGATTTTGAAAATACACCTGTTTGGAGTTTTGATATTGTCGGCACGGGGGATTCGGCAAGCCTCTTTAGATTTGCTAATCAATTAAAAAATGATATAGAAAACTTGCCTTCAGTGGATCGAGTTAATATTTCAGGTTTTGAACAGCAGGAGATCGAAGTTTTAATCAAACCAGAGTTAGTATCAGCTTTTCGGTTGAATCCCCAACAAGTTATCGGAGCAATTACAATTTCCCTAAAAGCTCTCCCGGCTGGAAATGTTCTCAGCGATAATTTAGTCTTAAGTCTTTCAATCGACCCGGCCATTTTAGGCGTTGATGATATCAGAAATTTAAAGCTAAATATTGGCGGTCGGACTATTTTCCTTTCTGATATTGCCGAGATTTCTGAAAGATCAAAACCAGATCAAACTTCCTCTTTAGTTCAGAAGGCAAATGGGCAAGTCTATAAAGCAGTCAGTTTTGATGTTTTTCGGGTGTCTGGCACAAATATTGAAAACGCTGTAAAGGATACAAAAAAGGTTGTAGACGAAAAAATAAATCAGTCAAATGGAAGTTTTAACGTTGTCTCAATTAGAGATTTCGGTCAGTTAATTAGCGATCAGTTTGGCGAACTCCAAAGAGATTTTATCCTGACGGTCGTACTGGTTGTGATAATCCTTTTTATTTTTTTGGGAGCAAGACAGGCATTGGTTTCATCAATGACCGCTCCAATTACATTTTTTATGACTTTTATCGTAATGCGTACTTTCGGAATCGGATTGAACTTCATCTCGATTTTTTCACTGCTTTTGTCTTTGGGGCTTTTAGTTGACGACACCATTGTAATTATTTCGGCAACAACTGCTTATCACAGGGCGGGAAAATTTACTCCCATTCAGACCGGACTTTTAGTTTGGAGAGACTTTCTAGCTCCGGTTCTAACTACGACCATTACGACTGTTTGGGCATTTATCCCGCTTCTTTTGACAAGTGGGATTATCGGAGAATTTATTAAACCGTTACCGATTGTGGCTTCAACAACACTAATTGCTTCGATTTTTACAGCACTTTTTATTGCACTTCCACTAGTCATTTTTCTTTTGAAGCCGAAGATGCCCGAAAGAGTAAAAATACTTTTAAGAATTGTACCAATAGTTTTGATTGCCGCAGGATTAATATTTCTGGCGCCCAAAAATTATTTGCTACCTTTGGAACTGATTGCCCTGGTTATTTTATTGGTTGTTACATACCAGCTAAGGCACAATTTGGCATCAAGAATTTTGGGACTTGAGCCCCTAAAAGGGACAGTAAAAATATTTGGAGAAAGGGTTAGAAAGTATCTGGACACGGGATTTATTAGTTTTCAAACACTCTCGTTTTTCTATAAAAGACTAATCAGGAGAGTTTTAATGTCAAGATCGGCAAGGTTTAAGACAGTTGCCATTGTTGTTATTTTCTCGCTTTTCTCATATCTTCTTTTACCCTTGGGACTTGTCAAAAATGAATTCTTTCCAAAAACCGACCAGGATTCAATTTATGTTTCGGTTGAACTTCCGGCTGGAACTAAACTTGCGGTAACAACCCAAGAGGCAAAAGACTTACTTAGCCGTTTTGGGGAAATTGGCGATATTGACTTTGTGGTCGTTGATATTGGTAAAACCTATTCGCAATTTATTCAAACCCCCGGCACGACAACTAATAATATTCTTTATAGTGTCGAGCTTAACAAAAAAAGGAAAAGAACATCTTCTCAAATTGCGAAAATTGTAAGAAGTCAGCTTGCGACTTATACGAAAGGCAAAGTTTCGGTCCAGGAGCTAACAAGCGGACCGCCGGCAGGAGCTGATTTGCAAATAAAAATTTTCGGCCAAGACCTGCAAATACTTGATGAGAATGCCAACAAAATAATTGATTATCTTTCCAAAGAGCCGGGAGTTGTTAATGTTGATAAAACTGTAAAGCCTGGCGCAAGTAAGTTAGTTTTTTCTCCTGACAAACAAAAGATGGCAGACAACGGATTTACCCAAGACCAAGTAGGATTCTGGCTGCGATTTTACCTATCCGGGCTTACCGCAAATCAGATAAAACTTGGGGAACAGGCAACGTCAAAGAGAGATATTAACATTAGGTTAGATACCCAGACTCCATCGGTTGAACGTTTGAGCTCTCTGAATATTCCAACACCTCAAGGAGGACTTGTGCCACTTTCTTATCTTGGAGAGGTTAAACTTGAACAAAGCCCAACTTTAATTACTCGTGAAGGCTTCCAAAGGACAGTTTCGGTGACGGCTAACGTAGTTGGAGGTTTTTCGGTGATGGGCGAGAATAAAAAACTGGAAAGTTTTGCCAGCTCACTGGAACTTCCTTCAGGTTATTTATGGAAGACCGGTGGGGTCAATGAAGAAAATCAAAAGTCTGTTCAATCCATACTTCAAGCAATGCTCATCTCTTTTCTTTTGATAGTAGTTACAATGGTAATTCAGTTTAATTCTTTTAGAAGAGCTTTAATTGTGATGCTGGTTATTCCTCTTTCTATAGCCGGTGTTTTTATCGTCTTTGGGCTTACCAACACACCGCTTTCGTTCCCGGCCCTTATTGGAATGCTTGCTTTATTTGGAATTGTTGTTAAAAATTCAATTCTTCTGGTTGATAAAATTGTTGTTAATATCAGAACCGGGATGCCATTTGTTGAGTCAATAGCAGACGGAGCTTCTTCACGACTTGAGCCGATTGCTTTAACTTCAATGGCAGCTATTTTTGGACTTATTCCAATTACTCTTTCAAATGCTTTATGGAGAGGTTTGGGAGGGGCGATTATTGCCGGACTTACTTTTTCGGGTACGATAATGCTTTTGTTTATACCGGTTGTTTATTACTATATGTTTAGGCAAGAGGGTCGATCAAAAGATACGAGATAAGAGAGTTTTGACCTTATAAAATCTTCGAGGTAATAGCGGAACATGGAATCGTGCACAGTTATTTTACTGTGTGAAATCTGTAGGGTTGTAGTACTTCGACCCTGGCGGGAAAACGTAAACCTGGTTGATATTTTTTGGTTCGGACTCGAATCTCCTAATGCCTACTATATATTGGTTGCTAGTTTGGCTAAGATTTAGCTCTTTAAAAATTGTTTCTTTGTCTAAATTTGTTGCGACGTCGATTCCGATATAACCAAAATCAAACTTCTGCTTATCGATCTGGTTTGGAAAATACTCTATTTGAATCGAATAATTGTTTTTGGAATAGAAGAGATAAGAGTCTGTCTCATAATTTGTTTCTTTTGCAGGCGTCCCAAGTAGCCTTTTAATCTCATCTTTATTTTTGTTAAGTAGAAGAGGAATATCAAACACTACACCTGTCGGCATAAAGCTACTTTCGGTAACCGTTGGGTTAGGTGTTGGACTACTCGGTGGAGTGGGTGTGTAGTCTTGGCTAATAGTTTTATTTTCGATAACTGACGAATTAGTTTCAGAGAATACTTGCTTATTATTTTCAGAATTTTTAAGAAGAAAGAAACCGCCAATACCTGCAAGAATTAACAGAATGATGAGTCCAATAACCACAAAAATTATAAAATTTGACTTTGGTTTAGTCTCAGTTTGCTGAAGAGGTGGATTCGGGGTAATTTGATTTGGTGTCTGAGGGATTGATGGAGAATCTAACGGTTGAGGTTCTGTTAGATTGGTTATCTCGTCCACTATTTAAAATCGTAACAAACATTATTTGGAATTGTCAATTTTGCTATACTTTCTTCATGAATCTTTCAGTTGGGATAGTAGGACTTCCTAATAGCGGCAAATCTACTTTATTTAATGTCCTTCGCTCGGCTCAGGGTAAACTTTCTGGATTGGCTGCTGTGGCAAATTATCCTTTTACAACGATTGAGCCGAATATCGGGGTAGTCGAGGTTCCTGACGGGAGGCTTTTGCCATTAAAAGAAACTATTGAAAAATCCGAAGGACTTTCGCCCAGTTTTAAAATTATCCCGGCAGCTGTAAAGTTTGTCGACATTGCAGGTCTTGTCAAAGGTGCCCATAAGGGCGAAGGTCTAGGAAATCAATTCTTAGCGCATATCCGCGAAGTTGATGCGATCGTTTTTCTTCTACGTGACTTTGAAAATCCGGATGTTATTAGAACTGGTGAAAATCCTGATTCGGATCTGGCAGTTTTAAAAAGCGAATTACTGCTTAAAGATTTGGATACAATCGATAGGAGACTTGAGACTTTTGCAAAGGAGTTAAAAACAGTTCCTACCAACGACCCGAGACATTTAGCGTTTAAGACACTTGAGAAGTCCAAAAGCTTAGTAGAGAAAAGTTTGTGGTTAGAAGAAAATTTGAGCCCTCAAGAGTTGGAGAAAATTTCAGACCTGCAACTGCTTTCAGCCAAAAAGACAATTTACGTTCTAAACAGTGATGAAAGAGATTTGGGAAAAAAGACAGAGAACCTGGATGGAGCGATTAGAATTAGCGCAAAACTTGAAAGTGAACTGACTGATTTATCCGAAGGGGAACAAAAGGAATATTTAAAAGAATTGGGTGTTTTAGAGCCAGGACTGGACCGGTTGATTAAAATAGCTTATACAACTTTGGGGCTTTGTACTTTTTTTACTGCCGGGCCAAAAGAAGTTCATGCCTGGACTGTTCGATGCAATTCGCTTGCACCGGAAGCAGCTGGGAAAGTCCACAGCGATTTTGAAAAAGGATTTATCGCGGCAGATGTAGTTGACTGGAAAGAGTTAGTGAGGATAGGCAGTTGGCAAAAAGCCAAATCGGCAGGACTTGTCAAAACAATCGGGAAATCGGAAGAAATTAAAGACGGGATGGTTGTGGAATTTAAGTTTAATGTTTGATAGATTTTTGGCGCTTTAGTATGCTACATTTAAATTAATGCCCGTTATTCCGCAAGTTATTGAAAGTCCTAATCTAAGGCTTCAAAACGCTATTCCTGTATCGGATTCAAAACCTTTTACCCAACCTACTGCGGAGATTCCGCAATTCGGAATGTGGATGGGATTTCTATACATCATTTATTTTATTGCTTTGTACGTCTGGGCAACATCATTTGGGAATATTTTGCATGGAATAGTAAATCGTTATATACAAGACGCGCTGGAACTTGCAGAAGCATCAAGAAGCTTTGGCTTTTGGACACCTGATTATATTATCAGATGGTCTCTTTCTGCTTTGATAATTTTTTATCCGATATTTGTGTTTACCCATCTTTTAATTCAACACTATGTTGTCAGTAGGCAGGAAACAGTTAATATTCGTGTAAGGAAGATTTTAATTTATATTACGCTTATTGGCACTATGTTAATTTCCTGCTACCAGTTAGCTAAATTCGTCTATTCTTATCTTAATGGAACTATAACGTTAAAAACATTCGTACATTTTGGGGTAACTTTATCAATAGCCGGTTTGATTTTTATTTATTATTTTTTTCAAATTAAGAGAGATAAAAATTTATGATTAGACATTTCGTAGGAATAACAATCTTGACCATAGTTATAATTGCAGTCGGCGGTTGGGGAATTTATATTGCCGGGTCTCCGACAGAAAATCGCAATATCAGATATGATGAGATTCGACTCAGGGATTTGGATAACATAACAACGGCTGTTGCCAGTTATGCTCAAGATAATTACAAACTTCCAATAACAGTTAATCAGCTTTTGGCAAATCGTGTGAAGACAGGAGTTCCGTACTTGAAAAAGGAGCCGAAGGATCCGAAATCGAAAGTAAATTACAGTTACAGGGTTATAAGCACTAACAGTTATGAACTTTGTGCAACCTTTGATACCTCCAGTCAGAGTATTCAACAGAGAAAAACCGGTGTTACTGAGAGCTTGAGTGAATATAGCAGTTATTACGGAGAAGATAGATCGCATCCTAAAGGACACTATTGTTTTACTAAAACCGTCCCATACATAGAAAGATCGTCTAATCCGACACAAGAGTTGAGATATGAAGATTCGTATCCCCAGGCGACACCCTCGTCTTTCTGAAACATTTCGGTGATTGTTGAATTTAAAGCCGTGGTTTGATATGATCCTGATTATATCAGCAGGTCGTCTTGGCACACTCCGTTGATAGTTAATAAGGAAAATTCAAAATTATGAATTATGAACTGATGGTTGTTGCTAATCCTCAATCCGATCTTAATTCGCTTACTGTAAAGCTTGAAAAATTTATCAAGGATGCCGAGATCCAAGATTTAAAGGTTGAGAAGATGGGTAAGAAATTGCTAGCCTTTCCTATTTCCAAACAGCAAGAGGGAGAATATTTTCTGTTTAATTTCGAAGCGCCAGGGGAAGCAATTGGCAAAATCACTCAAAATTTGAGACTTGAGCAGGAAACGATATTGCGGTATCTTATTACCAAGGTATCGAAGGTGCCAAAGGGTAGAAAAGTAATAAAGGAGATAAAGGTTATAGAGGAATACCGCCGTCAAGGATATGGCGGGCAGGCAGAGGAGTCAAAAGAGTCAAAGGTAGAAAAAAGCGGAAAGGTTATCGTAAAAACTGTGACTACCTCAAGTGTGGTTAAAACCAAGGTAAAAGCGAAAGAGACAAAAGTATCAAAGAGAGCAAAAGTAAAAGGAAAGACGATCACTAAGGGCACTGAAAAGAAACAGAAGGCACAGAAAGGGTCGAAAAAGTAAAATTAAATGGCAAGCAGAGCATCACTCAACAAGGTACTTCTTATCGGGAATTTAACGCGAGATCCGGAATTGCGCTATACGCCATCAGGTGCGGCGGTTTGTACTTTTAGTATAGCAACTAATCGGGTTTATGTGTCCTCAGACGGTACCAAAAAGGAAGAGACGGAGTTTATCAAAATTGTTTCCTGGAATAAACTGGCCGAGCTTTGTTCCCAACTTTTGTCCAAAGGACGAAAAGTTTACGTCGAAGGTAGATTGCAAACAAGGAATTGGGAAACTCCTGACGGCCAACCGCGGCAGACGACGGAAGTGGTTATCGACGACATGCGAATTCTGGATTCCAGAAGAAGTTTTGAAGAAGGCGGTGTTGAGGAAGCAGCAGGTGAAGTTGAGGGAGGGCAGAAAACTCCACCGGAACCACCAGTAAAAGCGGAACCTGAAGTTGAGGAGAAAAAGACAAAGTCGCAAAAGATACCTGCTGAGATTGAAAAATCAAAAAAGCCGGTAAAAAAAGCCGAAGAAGTTAAGAAAGAAGAATCGGTTGATCTTGACGATTTACCCTTTTAAACATTTACTATGATTTTGCGAAGACTTGCAAAAGCCAGAAGATGTCCATACTGTGCCGATGGCACGCTAATCGATTACAAAGATGTGGCTGTTCTTAAAAAACACCTTTCAGAACGCGGAAAGATTTTGGGAAGAGCCAGAACTGGCGTTTGTGCCAAACACCAAAGACAGGTGACCAGAAGTATTAAAAGGGCGAGATATGTTGCCCTTTTACCATTTGTCCAAAGGTAATTTTTTATGCCTCAAGAAAAAACTGTCAAAATAAACCCTTTTTTTAATTTTTTCATACAATTTTTAATTGTTGCAGTTGTATTTTTCGCAATCGGATTTGCAGTTGGGCAGAAAAAAGTCGAAATTTCAAGAAAAGGTTTTATTCCCCAAATTTCAATTACTAGCCAACTGCCTCCAAAAAATCAAACGATAGACTTTTCGCTTTTTTGGCAAGTTCTGCAGACTCTGCCGCAGAAATATCTTGACAAGAGCGCAATTGACGGACAAAAGCTGTTGTATGGAGCAATTTCAGGAATGGTAAAATCCTTGGGCGATCCTTATACGGCTTTTCTCGATCCTAAGCAAAATGAATCAATAAAAGAGGATCTTTCGGGTTCCTATGAAGGAGTTGGTATCCAGATTGGATTTGATAACGAAAAAAGACTGGTTGTAATTGCACCTTTAAAAGGAACCCCTGCCGAAAAAGAAGGAATCCGGCCTAAGGATTTGATTTTGAAGATTGACGATAAGTCAACTATGGAGATGACTTTGCCTGAGGCGGTCGATTTGATTCGAGGGCCTGCTGGTAGCAAGGTTAAACTGGTTTTAGAGCGTCCGGGTGAAGATAAGCCTTTTGAGAAAGAAATTGAACGGGCAAAAATTAGCGTCGAAACGGTTGATGTGGAATTTAAAGAAGTGGCAGGTCAAAAAGTGGCTGTTGTTAAAGTTTCCAGATTTGGCGATAAAACTGACAGTGAATGGAATGGGGCAATAAATCAGGTAATTGACTCACAGGCAAAAGGAGTAATAGTTGACATGCGTAATAATCCCGGTGGACTTTTAACGTCCGCTATCCATCTTGCTTCGGAATTTATTCGAGGAACCGTTGTTAAACAACAAGGGGCAGATGGCAAAGTTGAGTCACTGCCAACCGATCATCAGGGGAAGCTTCTCAAAATCCCGCTAACTGTTTTAGTAAACGGAGGATCAGCTTCGGCAGCGGAGATTTTCGCTGGTGCGATTCAAGATGCAAATCGGGGGAAAATTGTCGGGGAGAAGACTTTCGGCAAAGGGACAGTTCAGGATGTTGTTGATTTTCCCGGCGGCTCAGGGCTTCATATCACAATCGCCAAATGGTTGACTCCGAATGGTAAATCTATTCATGGTAGCGGGATTACCCCCGATGTTGCAGTTGAATTTCCTCAGGAAACGAAAGAAGGAGTAGATCCGCAACTGGAACGCGCATTGGAAGTAGTTTTTAAATGAAAATTAAAATGAAGATAAAAAAAATAACTCTTATTCAAAGAAAAGCTTTGCTTATATTAATTATTGCTGCTTTATGGCTGATAAGTGCGATCGTAGTTGGCCGTTATCTGGTGCAAAAATTACCTCAGCAGACTTTTGAGAATAAGAACGTTACTCAAACCCAAAAAGTTGTTGATGAAGAGTCAGTAGTAATTGATGCAGTTAAAAAAGTTTCGCCCTCAGTCGTTTCGATTGCAGTGGAGAATCAACAATCATCAAATCCATTTTTCAACTTCGGGCAATCCACCCAGCAGCAATCCGGAATCGGGACTGCGTTTGCTGTTTCAAAGGATGGCTTGATTTTGACCAATAAACACGTCGTTTCTAAAAACGGGGCTAGCTATATTGCGATAATTAGAGGGAGCGATGGCAACGAGAGAAAACTGCCCATTAAAAAAATTAACCTTGATCCCTTTAATGATTTGGCTTTGGTTCAAGTAGATGCCAATGATTTACAGCCAGTTGAACTTGGTGATTCAGACCATCTGCAAGTTGGCCAGTTGGTTGTGGCCATAGGTAATGCTTTAGGCCGGTTTGATAATACGGTGACAACCGGTGTTGTTTCAGCGCTTGGTAGAGCTGTCAGTCCGGTCGATCCCTCAACCGGTGTTGCCGAAAGGCTTGACGATTTAATCCAAACAGATGCGGCGGTTAATCCCGGTAATTCGGGAGGCCCTTTGGTTAATAGCGCAGGTCAGGTAATCGGTGTTAATACAGCTGTTGCCAGTGCGCAAAATATTGCCTTTGCCATTAAGATTAATGTTGCCAAGACACTGATTGCCGATTTCCAAAGTTCCGGAGGAAAAATCTCCAGGCCCTTTCTGGGAGTCCGCTATACGCATATTCCCAAAGACACGGCGATATTGAATAATGTTCCAGAAGGAGAACTGGTGGGTGAAGTTGTTTCCGGTTCGGCCGCACAAGCAACGGGAGTTAAACTTGGCGATATTATCACTGATTTTGACGGTCAAAGATTAACAGGGGATACTACTCTTAATCAAGTGATTAGAAGTAAGAAAGTCGGCGATAAGGTCGCAATTAGGGTTTTTCGTGACGGAAAAACTCTCGACTTCTCAGCAACTTTAGGCGAAGCTCCGAGTTCTTAAAAGATTGCTGCAAGTAGGATAATTAAAGCAAGAAGAATGACCAAGATCCAAAGAATCGGTCTTTTCTTAAGGTAATTAAACGCTTCTACTGGTCTAATTAAATCTTCTCTTAGTGTTTTTCTTCTGAGAACTATAAAAATTGCAATTAAAAAGAGAGTGATTGTGAAGATATTGATTGGGAATTGATGAGGGAAAAGGTGAATAATGCTTTTGTAATTTTTGCCAAAAATTTTGCCGATAGTGTAATAAATTGTAGCCCAGATCCAAGCGGCGATGCCGGTGTAGATAAAAAAAGTTCTAAAAGATACTTGGAAAATTCCGGCAGCAATTGAAGTAACAGTTCTTAGTCCCGGAGTAAGACGGCCGAGAACGATTGCTGGGCCGCCGTATTTTTCCATCCATTTTTGAATCCTTTTTGTTCTTTCTGGCGTAACTTTGATTTTTGAACCGAATTTATCTAAAAACGGCCGGCCGAATTTGTAAGAAATAAAATATAGAATTGAGGAACCAAAAAGCGTGGCCGTGATTACAAAGAAAGCGACGCCAATGTAGTTAACGTTTTTGAGAGTTGAAACAACCAGAATTGAAACGTCGCCGGGAACAGGCAGGGGAATTCCTGCCTCCTCGATAAAGACGTACAAGAAAAGCGCCAGATATCTATGGGCGACTAAGAAATGAAGCATATGTGATATTTTATACCAAACTTTATCATAAGTTGACTTTTATGTTAAACTCCTAAATATGTCGGAAAGATTAAGACATCATGAGGGTCTCGACCTTTCAACAGTTAGAGAAGAAGGGGAGACAAGAGGTAGAAGAAATTTTATTGACCCGACCATGTTAGAAGCATGTGGTGCATGTGCATGTGGTGATGGTAGCGACATATTATTGGGCTATTTGATTGGTTTGGGTCTGGTAGGTATAGCAATAATAGATATCGAGACAGCTGCTTTTCTAGACAGAAGAGAAAACAAAGAGAGAAGCAGAACGGCAGGATCGAGAGTGCGAAAGATGATTGGTGATGAGAAAAGGCCAAAGGGAATTATAAATCCTCAGCTAGTCTCAGAAGCTTAAATACAGCAATAAATATTTTCCTAGTTTTATTACAAAGCCGCTAAAGAATTAATTATTTTATCCAATTTACCCTCAAGAATTTCTTCTAAATTATGCCAGGATTTGTTAATTCGGTGATCTGTAATGCGGTTCTGAGGATAATTGTAAGTGCGGATTTTTTCGCTGCGGTCACCTGTACCGAGTTGGACTGAGCGCTGAGAACTGAGTTCTGAGGATTTCTTTTCCTCTTCAACTTGATAAATTTTTGATCTTAAAATTTCCATGGCGATTTCGCGGTTTTGGCCCTGACTTCTTTCAGTTTGAGCCTTAACTACGATGCCGGTCGGTTTATGCTTGATGCGGACGGCAGTGGAGACTTTATTGACATTCTGGCCGCCATGACCACCGGAGCGAAAGGCTTCAAATTCAATATCGGTAGGATCAATCACAACTTCAGTCGGGGCAACTTCCGGTAAAATAGCAATCGTGGCTGTAGAGGTGTGAATTCGGCCAGAGCTTTCGGTTTTTGGGACTCTTTGGACGCGATGGACTCCGGATTCATACTTTAATTTATCAAAAACATTTTTCCCTGAAATTTTGACAACGACGGTTTTAATATTGCCCAGACCTCCTTCGGTGCGATCCAATTCTTCAAATTGCCACTTTTGTGAGAGGGCGAATTTTTGGTACATGCGTAGAAGATCGGCAGCAAAAAGACCGGCTTCATCGCCGCCAGCCGCGGAGCGGATTTCGAGAATGACAGCAGAGCTGTCATGAGTGCTGAGTGCTGAGTGCCCCGACTTCGCCAAGGCTTCGTCGGGCGAGTGAATGCTGAGTGATTTTTCCAGTTCTGCTTTTTGTTTCTCAAGTTCTTCGATTTCCTCGGAAGCTAAATCGGCCATAGAAGGATCTGCCAAAAGTTTTTTGGCTTCGGCGATTCTTGTATCTATATCTTCGATTTGTTGTTTTTGATAATTAGTCATGGATTCTGAATTTCTAATATCTAATATCTAAATTCTAAACAATTTCAAAATTCTAGTTTCAAAAAGTTTTGAATTTTGTATTTTGTCATTTAAATTTGTTTCGGATTTCGTGCTTCGGATTTAGGATTTTAAATGTAGCTAGGATGCAGCTTGTTTTTTAGCAAGTTCGATCATCTCGCGCAGAGAATCCGGTCGTCTAACTCGTTCTTTTTCTTCGACCTTCTTAACTTTTTGGGCACTAATGGTTTTAGCCTTTTCTTGACGTTTCTGGAATTTTTCGACCCGACCCAAAGTATCAACATATTTCATCTCACCGGTAAAAAACGGGTGACATTTGCTGCAGACCTCGATACGGATTTCGGCAACAGTGGCACCGGTAGTAAAAGTATTGCCGCAAATGCAAGTAACTTTGCAGTCATCAAAATATTGCGGATGGATGTCTTTTTTCACTGAGGCTATTTTAGCACAAAAACTAGCGATTACAAAGCAGACTGGGGTGATATTGCTTCGATAAGTCTATCTAGACCAAATGAAAAGCCAACAGCGGGAATTTGACCGCCAGCTGGCGGTTTGGAGAACATTCCGATCAAATTGTTATAACGACCACCAGAACCAATTGATAAATTCCCATAAGATGGAACTTTCAATTCAAAGATTGCGCCAGTGTAATAATCAAGACCGCGAGCCAGAAGGGGATTAAAACTGTATTCGTTTTTATTAACACCTAAATCCTCAAAAAAATTAAAAATAGACTTAAGATTGTCAGTTGGTATTTTATTTCTTATATTCTGTAATATGGTATTTGCGTCGGTTTTAGAAAATCCCTTCTGAGTCAGTTCGTCAATGACATTTCCTTCACCGATTTTCTCGAGTTTATCTAGAGCTATAACTACTTCTTTCTTGAGCCCTTCGAAATTTTTGCGGTCATTGATGGCTATTTGAGGGTTTTTTAAACCGACAGTCTTTGTAGCTTTTAGTGCTGCAGCGATGATTTTGGCATCCTCTTCGAGATCATCTGATCCGACGGTGTCAAAATCAAGTTGGGTGAATTCGCGGTAGCGGCCATGCTGGGGATTTTCGCCGCGAAAGACCTGGCCTATCTGATATCGGCGAAATGGGAGTGGCGGATTGTAGGTGGCGACGTACCTAGCGAGTGGAACGGTTAAATCATAGCGAAGAGCAAGATCTCTGCCTCCGCGATCTTCAAATTCATAAATTAATTTTTCTTCCTCACCGTATTTTCCCTTGAGGGTATCAGCAAATTCGATAATCGGTGTTTCGATTGGAATAAACCCGAAATCCTCAAGGACTTCGACAATTTGATTAATGACCCAGCGTCTTTTTTTGGCCAAGTCCGGGTTAATATCCCGAAAACCTTTAGGAGTCGGCGGTGCTTTCTGCATCTTGCTTTAATAATACTACAAGCAAGACTAGGGAATTAAGTAGACAAGATCAACAATATTTTTATCGTTTTCAGGATGATAGACAATAATCGCATTTTTATCTTTGACAATGTCAGCGCTTTTTGCTTCTTTGCCATCAATTGAAATTTGTGAGTTTTTGCCGATAGTGAATTCGAAGATTTTACTGTTCTGGTCTTTAGCAGAAAAAAGATTTTGGCGGGTGGCAGTCAAGATTTTGGCTAAAATTAATTGTTTGGTATTTTGTGGTTTGTTTTCTCTTATCACGTCGATTTTTTTAGCAGACAGTTCATTTTCTTTTTGACTACCTCCTTGGACAATCAGGTAATCGCCAATGCGGATATTTTCAAGTGCAGAGCCTGTTGCAGCCTTTTCATTTTTGTCAACGGGAAGATTAATTTTTGTTGACTTTGAGGTTTGAATGCTCTTTTGACTGCCTAAAGTTGAGATGGTTATTAATGTATCAAAGATCGTTTTAACTGAGCCGGCAAAGACAGTATCGCCATCGTTTTTGTCTTTGGCGACCAGAAAAGTTAAAGATTTGGGATTTTTTATTTGAAAATTAGAGCTAACAGTAGCTACACTGACCAAATTTAGGCCATCGACAAGATCCGTTTCCGTCTGAAAATTACCATTTGAGTCTGATTTGCCAATACTTTGGGAACTATTTGAAAAAATTAAGAAGTAAACGTTGGGTGTTACTGTACCTTCAAATTTAACTTTTTTGGAGGTTAGAACCGAAAAGTCATTGGGTGTCAATTTAAAATCTTGCTGGTTTTTTTCGTCTTTGGTTTGGCCAGTTGTCGTCGGTGACGGTTGTGGATTGTTGGATTTTGGTTGTCTTTGCCAGAGCCAATAGATTCCATAGATAAAAAGTATAATTAAAATAAGAATGGTGGCATATTTGGCGAGTTGATTAATGATAGCAGAAGACTTCATAGCTATTTAGCTTAGCACAAGCTGGTTAAATTGGGCAATTTTGTCACTTCTTTCAATTTTGAAATTGTGCTATTATTTTTTACGTCCCTATGGTTGACATTTGGTTTTTAGGCCAGGCATGTTTTCGGATTAAAGGCAAAGATGCCAGTGTGGTTTTTGATCCCTACAGTGAAGAATTTACCGGTTTGCCTCGTCTTAAGCTTGAGGGTGACATTGTCTGTATCACTCATAACCACAAAGACCACAATAATCTTGGGGCTGTTCGAAATCCCAAGGAAGAAAAGAAACCTTTTGTGATTTTCGGTCCTGGCGAGTATGAAATTTCCGGTGTTAACATTATGGGGATTCCCAGCTTCCATGATGAAAAAGAAGGGACAGAACGGGGCAAAAATACAATTTATCAGGCAATTATTGACGAAATTAACATTGTTCATCTTGGCGACCTGGGTCAGAAAAAACTTACCCAAGAACAAGTCGAGCAGCTTTCTTCATGCGATATCTTGTTAATTCCCGTAGGCGGCGTTTATACAATCAGTGCCAAGGATGCGCCTGATATCATTGCCCAGATTGAGCCGAAGATTGTTATTCCGATGCATTATAAATTGGAAGGTCTTAAAGTGGATCTTAAACCAGTCAATGATTTCTTAACTGTTATGGGAAAGGAAAAGACAGAGCCGCAGTCTAAACTTTCAATTTCCCAAGATAGATTGCCTGAGGAAGTTGAGATTGTAGTTTTGGAGGCTCATGGCTAAGAAATTAACAGGTCCTTCTGCCGGGCAAACAGGCCCACCTGCCGGCAGGCAAGGCCGAATTCCGCCTCAGGATTTGGAGGCAGAGCAATCCATAATCGGTTCGCTTTTAATCGATAAAGACTGCCTAGTGGCAATTGTTCAGGTTTTGAAACCTGAACAATTTTATAAAGAAGCGCACTGCGAAATTTATAAGGCAATCCTGGATCTTTATGAGAAGAGGGAACCGGTAGATCTAGTGACTTTGACAGCTCAGCTTAAAAAACGGGGAGTCTTTGACAAAGTTGGCGGTGCAGCCTATCTTGCACAACTCGCCTCAGCGGTTCCAACTTCGGCCCATATTACTCAGTATGCCCAAATTGTTCGGGATCACTTTATAAAGCGGTCTTTGATTGCCCAAAGTGCCAAAATTACCGAGGCTGCTTTTGACGAAACCGGCGATATCAGGTCGATTTTAGATGAGACTGAACAGGCAGTTTTTTCACTTTCCCAAGAACACTTACGCCAGAATTTTATTCCCCTAAAAGACGCTTTAGCAGAAAGTTTTGACCGGTTGGATGAACTCCATAAAAAGGCCGGAGGTCTTCGGGGTGTGCCAACCGGCTTTTGGGATCTGGATGGAAAACTAGCTGGCATGCAAGATTCAAATCTTCTAATCTTAGCTTCGCGACCAGGGCAGGGGAAAACCTCTTTGGCTTTAAATATTGCAGCCCATGTAGCTGTCGGCGAAGGTTTGCCAGTGGGAATTTTTTCCTTGGAAATGAGCAAGGAAGAATTAGTCGACAGGCTTTTGGTTTCACAATCGGAAATTGATGCCTGGAAACTAAAAACCGGAAGGCTGGATGATGAGGATTTTGACAGACTTCAGGAAGCGATGGGGGTTTTGGCCGATGCACCACTTTTTATCGATGACACGCCGGCTGCCAATATTTTGGAAATGCGAACAAAAGCCAGAAGACTGCAAGTGGAACACGGCCTTTCATTTTTGATTGTTGATTATTTACAGTTAATTATTAGCCGTAATCGGGAAAATCGAGTTCAGGAGGTTTCGGAAATTTCCCAAAACCTAAAAAATCTGGCAAGGGAACTTAAGATTCCGGTTCTAGCCTGCTCTCAACTATCAAGAGCGGTTGAACAGCGTGGTATCAAAAAACCGCAACTGGCGGATCTGAGGGAGTCAGGCGCCATTGAGCAGGATGCCGATGTGGTTATGTTTATCTGGCGGCCGGATCCTGATAATCTTGAGCAGGTAAAACTGGATATTCAGAAACACCGGAATGGACCGACCGGAGAAATTGATTTAACATTCAGGCCCGATCGAGTTAAGTTTTATGGAGTTGAAAAACAAAGAAGACGACCGGCACCCGTACCTCAAGCCGTCGCTGAAGCTTAAAAAACTGCAGTATTTATTTTCTTCTGCAGATTACTTCATTCAAGAAAACTGTCTGATAATTTTCCGGAGAACTTTTTGGGTTAGAAATCAATGACTTAGCAGTAATTTCAACTTTGTTACATTATTTAATATTTATAATTGGTCTCTTTTTTTAGCAACCTCAGATTTATTAATAAACTCGACACCTATTGATTCTGCATGTTCCTTGTGTCTCGAATCTCCACTAATAAGTTTTACGGGCAAGCCAATTTCTTGAGCTCGGGTTGCAATTCTGATCCAACCGCCTTCTAAACCGTCTGTTATTATTCTGTCAAAGTTGCCGTTCTCGAGTAACTCCAATGCCTCTTTGACACCTGAAGCAGTAGTTACTTGGATACCCCTGGGTTCAAGCATTCTTTTGTAGAGGTCTTGCCATACACTCTCATCCTCTACTATTAGAACGCGTTTAGGCTGTTGTCCTTCACGACTTTCTAGTTGCATAGATGCAGATTATACTATTTGAGATATACCATATCAAGCTATAGGGTAGTGCCCGATGGTCTTGCCAGAGGCGGATAAATTCCATCGAATCTAATCAAAAGTGGCGCGGGTGGGAATCGAACCCTGTTTAATCTTAGCATTCGGCTTTTCAATTCTGTTCGAATACGCCTCGTGCTGCGATTTGACGGGGCAAGCCCTAACGTGGAGTGTGGCCAGGGAGAGATTCGAACTCTCACGGAGTGTTATCTCCACAAGTTTTTGAGACTTGCATGTCTACCGTTCCATCACCTGGCCGCATCGAAATAAAACCCTTCAGCTTGCAATGACAGTTTCAATATTATATTATTTTTGCAGTCCAATTTCTAATTGGACAAAAAAATATCAGAGGAGTACCGTTGACATGAACGAAGTCGAGTCAGACTCGACGAAGTGTGTCAAGGCGACCTGCTGATATATCATTTCAGCTATGACAATTGACGAAATCTATCAGTTGGCAATAAAGATGGGAACTGGCGCGGATCCGCGCGGCAAAAAGGGAGTGGAGAAGTATTTGGCCCGTCAGAAAAAGATTTATGATGAACAGCCCCAAGCGAAAAAAGAAGATTTCGATTTAGAAACCCTTAAAAATCCATATTCTGACACCCGAATCTTGTTTGGCGACCCTTCAATTAATGTCGACAAAGTCATGACGGGAATTGACTTTGACACCGGCGAGATAGTTTTGGCGGATAGACTTAACGAAAAGGGCGAGGGTATTGATCTTTTGATTGCTCATCATCCAGCCGGTGGTGCTTTGGCATCACTCCATGAGGTAATGGATTTGCAGGTTGATTTACTTGCTTCTTACGGTGTGCCGATTAATGTCGTAGAGGGAATGATGAGCGAGCGGACTTCGGAAGTGCGCCGAAAATTCGGTCCAATTAATCACTACCGAAGCGTTGATGCGGCTAGAATTTTGAATCTGCCTTTTATGTGTATTCACACCGTTTGGGACAACTTAGGCTGGCGATTTATGGCCGATATTTTTGAGACGCGTGAATATGATACTGTCGGCGATGTGATGGACATTTTAAAAACTATCCCAGAATACAAACAGGCAATCAAATATAAAGCTGGTCCAGCCATTTATTGGGGCAATGAGAAAAATCGGGCCGGTAAGGTGGCGGTTTCTGAATTTACAGGTGGAACTGAGGGCGCCAAAGAAATTTATGAAAGACTCTCTTATGCGGGTATCGGCACAATTATTGGTATGCACATTTCAGAAGAACATCGTGAGGAAGCTAAAAAGCATCATATCAACTTGATAATTGCCGGCCACATTGTTTCTGATTCTGTTGGAGCTAATCTTTTCCTGGATGAACTGGAAAAAAGAGGGATTCATGTTATCCCAGCCTCAGGTCTAATCCGCGTCAGCCGCGTTAAATCCCGCACGAAAAAATCATGATTTCGGTTACTGAACTGCGAGCAGGAACTGTTTTCGAAGAAAACGGCCAGTATTTTCTGGTTCTTTCTTATGGGCATATTAAAATGGGACGAGGTTCAGGTACGGTCAAAGTCAAGGTCCGTAATTTATCAACAGGTGCGACTATCGACAAGTCTTTTGTGACAGGTGCAAGAGTAGAGGAGGCAAATTTAGAGCGAAAGAAAGCCTCATATTTATATCAAGATGAGCAAGGTTATCATCTGATGGATATTTTAAGTTTTGAGCAGTTTACTATCGACAGGCGATTGGTTGAGGATATGGCAAGGTTTCTCAAGGAAGGAATGGAGATAACTTTATTTGTGGTTGGCGATAAACCTTTGTACGTCGAGATTCCCAAGATAATCGAGTATAAGATTGTCCAGACTGGCGGCTCTGCGCGCGGCAATACAGTCGGGGCAAGTTTCAAGGACGCACTTCTTGAGAACGGACTATCGGTTAAAGTCCCTCTTTTTATCAAAACGGGAGAACTTATAAAAGTCGATACGAGATCCGGTGAGTATGTTGAAAGGGCAAAGTAGAATCCAACCCTTACTACTTTCGTTAAGAAGTGTGGATGATGGCTGCCAAGAGGCTATTGAGGGAGTTGAAGTTAACAGTTAAGAGCAGGAAGAGCGCTACTACCACAATTTGTGTTACAAGTCCCCAGGGAAGCTGAGCTCGCGTTTGAATTTTGTGCCCCAACCAACCCATCCAGGAAAATGGCGGAATCTTAATTCCAAACATAAATGCCGGTGCTTCAAGCCAATCTGGAAGCTGAGCAGCAATAATCATAATAAAAAGATATGAAGGATTGACTAAATTCCGAAAGATTAAAAAGGCAAGCGCAAAGCCCAAAAGAACATCAGCCGTTGCCTCGGCTTTTAATCTCATTTTCGATTTTGCCCGGTGATTAGTACCAAGGTCCCAGTGGGGAATAATATCAAGAACAAAGTGTGAAAGAATGACAAGCGGTATGCCAACTGCCGGATTAGTGACTTTGGCGGCGATACTTGCGCCAATTAAAGCATGTGCTGTCGCAGTCATTATAAAACCAGATTGCTCTGGTCTGTTGTAAAGAATATCTTATCATACTTACCTTATTTGAAGCAAAGCTGTTGTCGATTCGACTATTGTATAATAAGGTTCAACATTTAAAATGCTTGATTTTTCTGTCCTAATTTTCCCTTTAGCAGTTTTTTTGGCTTTTGCTTTAGCCTCCTTTTTGTTTTGGCGTGCTGGCAGATACGAACTTTTTGAATCGGATTTTATTTTCGATATAGTGGCAGTTTCTTCCTTTGGGGCATTAGTTATCGGCCGGATTTTTGATTTTCTGGTTCATCCTGAAATTTATCATTGGTCTCTAAAGAGATTAGCATTTTTTAATGTTTGGGGAGGTCTTGATTTCTGGGGTGCTCTTTTGGGAGCGCTAATTTCCATAATGCTCTATGCAAGATATACCAAGACCAACTTTTGGCAGATTCTAGACCTGGCAGCCGCGCCTTTTGCTTTCGCGATGACACTAGTATTTCTTGGTTTTACTCTTGGGGATATTTTTATCAAGAAACAAGTTGGTTACTTTAATCTCTACTTCTTTATAGGTTATCTCGTGATCTTTTGGATTCTAAAAAGATTGGCAGTTAAAAAAAGGTATCCGGGTTTTTTTGCCTGTTTATTTGCGATTTCAGTCTCCATTTTGAATCTTTTAGCTTTTTTAACAAGGCAGCGAATTAAATTAGAAATTTACACTCTTTATCAGATGCTGGCAGCTGCCGGCTTTTTAGTTTTTGGTTTTTTCTCTTGGTATATTTTAGGAGGAAGGAGTCTTCGTCGTGACTTCAAGGCGATTTTAGCAATCTTTTTACTTGCCGTTTTTGCTTCCAAAAGGCTGATTTTTTCGGTTAACGAAGCCGGTGAACTTTCAAGAACTATTTTATTTTCTCCTTATTATTTGATAAGATCATTTTGCGCTTTGATGAAAGTGATTATCCATGAGATAATTTTAGGGTTGGTAGATTTTGTCGGTGCCTTTAAAATCAAGAGGTGAATTATGATTGAATTTAAGAAAATAAAGAACCAAATCGAAAAACAGAGGTCGCTGATTTTGTCGCGAATCAAAAGACTGCGTCGTGAGGATCCTTTTTCGACATCTGACAGAGCGATCATCGTTGAGCCGGGAACCGATGCTGCCGCTCTTTATGGTCATGAGCAAGTAGTAATATTAGAAAATCAATTGAAGCGGGATCTTAAAGAAATCGAAAAAGCGATTGAAAAGATTAAAAAAGGCACTTATGGCATCTGTGAGAAATGCAAGAAAAAAATCGATTTGGCAAGGCTTAAGGTTAAACCTAGGGCTATTTATTGCCTGAAATGTGAGAAGGAAATTGAGGCAAAAGCCGAATAAATTTTTTCCTTATACATTAATTCTTGCAATTGTCGCTTTCGATCAATCCTCTAAATTTTTAGCCCAAAAGTACTTAGCGATTTCTTGTAATCGTGGTTTTGCCTTAGGAATTAGTGAAGTTCCGCTGGTAGTTTTACTTGCGATATTAACGTTGCTTGGCTATTTTTTTATCCAAGAAAAGAACTGGATTAGTATTTTGTCGTTCTCATTAATTCTGGGTGGGGGGATTGCCAATTTTATTGACAGATTGACAGTAGGTTGTGTCAGGGATTTTATTAATTTTAGATTTGTGCCGGGTTTGACTTGGATACCAAGTTTTAATCTGGCAGATGTAGCAATTAGCGTGGGGGCGGGAATTCTGGTGATCAGACTATTGACGATTAGGAGGAGGTAAATTTTTTAGGTGTTCGATCTTCTCTAATTCTTTGAATTCGTCTTCTGATTGTCCTAATTGCGCCGAGCTCTGCCTCTGTTAAGACAATTCCTCCTACTATACCTCCAAGCGCTGCGGGTACCAAGAAGCCAGGTTCTAACCTCGTGCTAGCAAATCCAAGAACGCCCGCTAAAACCCCACTATTTAAGGCGATAGAAATGCTCTTGGGTTTCTCGTTCCAATAACGGGATATGGAAGTTCCAAACGCTTCTTTCATGAAATTATAGGACCAACTATAATTGATTAAATAAGTTTATGTCAAGGATAAAGATTATTTTTGAAGATGAGCAGATTTTAGTTGTTAATAAGCCGGCGGGATTGGTGGTTAATAGATCCGAAACTACTCGCGAGGAAACGCTTCAAGATCAACTTTCCGAATATTTCCATTTAAAACCTGGAGATTTGGGAGTAGGTGAGAGGGCTGGAATTGTCCACCGGCTTGATCGGGAGACCTCCGGAGTTCTAGTTGTTGCCAAAACTCAAAAGGCTTTTGATTTTCTCCAAAGACAATTTCAGGAAAGGAAAGTTGCCAAAGAATATATTGCATTGGTTCACGGTTTTCTCAAAGATAAGTCAGGGTCAATAGCTTTCGATATTGGCCGAATTGGTAAGTTTGGTAAGTTTGGGGTAGTCGATATGGGTCGAGCGTCAGAAACTGATTTTAAAGTTATCAGACGTTACAAATTTAAAGAAAGCAGTTTTAATATCTTAATCAATCAAAACAAACCTACAAAAGCGCGGATTAATTATCTGAAAAATCACGCCCATGATTACACTTTAGTAAGCGTTTTTCCAAAAACAGGTAGAACTCACCAAGTCAGGGTTCATCTCAAAGGTATTGGTCATTCAGTTGTTACTGATTCTCTTTACGCACCTAACAAACTCTTAAAATTTGATCGACTTTGGTGCGAGCGACTTTTTTTGCATGCCAAAAGGATAGACTTTACGAATCTTCAAGGGAAAAGAGTTGTTTTTGAGGTTCCACTACCTTATGATTTAATTAAAGCGCAAGGTTATTTGAAAAAACTGCCCGATGGTTGATTTTAGCACCAGAATATTTTTTGTTTTAACAACGATACTGATTATTGCTGCTGGTCTGGGTATTGTTACCTCCCTTTTTTCTCAACCTTTGATTCTTGCCTATATTCTCTCAGGAGCGTTTATTGGATTTTTGTCTTCTAACTTTGTGTCAATTCCGACGCCTGTTGAAACCTTTGGGTTTTTTTCTCAGATCGGGATTGCCTTTATTCTTTTTATGGTCGGGATTGAACTTTCGATTAGTGACCTAAAAAGTATCGGTAAGAGTGCCTTTTTGGTAACTGTCTTTCACGCCTTAGGTATTGGTTTGTTGGGCTTTTTTATAGCCTTACTCCTCAAGTTTAATTTTTTGGCTTCCCTTTATATCGCTTTGGCTTTGGTTTTTTCCTCGACAGTGATTGTTGTTAAGCTTTTGGATGAGCAGAACGACACTAATTCCCTTTATGGGAGACTAACAATTGGCATTCTGCTTTTGCAGGATTTGTTGGCGGTAGTTATCTTAATGTTTCTTGCCGGTATTGGTTCGCGCGCCCATGGTTTTGAATGGGGAACGCTTTTGATAACTGTTTTCAAAGGGGTGATCCTGATTTTTCTTTTATGGTTGCTGTCGAAATTTGTTCTGAAGAAAGTTTTTGGTCATGTGGCTCAAAACTTAGAACTTTTATTTTTATGTACCATAGCCTGGGCCCTTGGCATTTCCAGTCTTTGGAAATATTCTGGTTTCTCATTTGAAATTGGTGCATTTCTTTCGGGGGTGGCTTTAGCTAATTTACCTTATCGTTATACAATTTCATCTCGGATTGCGCCAATTAGGGATTTTTTCATCATAATCTTCTTTATTGTTTTGGGACTTTCGATTGACTTTTCGGCAGTTAGAAATATGCTGCCCCAAATTATTATTTTTTCGATATTTGTTCTAGTGGTAACCCCGGTTGTTGTTGCTAATTATTTAGGCTATTTAGGATTTGGCAAAAGAGTGGCGTTTCTTTCGGGTTTGTCACTAGCCCAGGTTTCCGAATTTTCATTAATTTTGGTAGTTGTAGGTAGAAACTTAGGACACTTAAATCAGGAAATTGTTACTTTAATCTCTTCGGTGGCGATTATAACGATTGCCGTCTCCTCTTATCTAATTATTAACGGTTCAACTATTTATCGGAGAGTAGCTGACAAAATAAAAATTATTGAAAAGAAAAAAGTTCCATTAGATGAGGCTACTAAAAAAGTACTAGATAATCATCTAATTCTGGTTGGTTGTGAACAAATGGGTAACGACATCCTTAATTTTTTGAAGAGTAAGACTAAGGAAACTGATGAGAGTCTGGTAGTTGTTGATTTTAATCCAAGAATCGTCGAAAGCTTGACTACAACTGAAACGCCGGTAATTTTCGGCGATATTTCTGATCCTGAGATTTTGGAACAATTAAATTTATCCCGGGCTAAATTAATTATCACTACAGTGCCAAATCTTATGGATAACGTTCATCTTATTAAGTTTGCCAAATCAAAAGGTTTTGGTGGGCCGATTATATGTGCTTCTTACTGGCTTCACGATGCTATTAAACTATATGAAGCCGGGGCTGACTACGTTGTTGTTCCTGAAACTGTCGGCGGCAAACACATCTGTCGAATTTTATCCGAAGATTGGGATAGTCTTGGTAAAATTAAAAAAGAAAGAAGTAAACACTTTGAAGAATTGCTTTCGCGCAAAATATTTTAGAGCTTGTTAAAATTTAAATTGGAGGTGTTGTAGATGGGAAATTATGGAGAGCTTTATATCAGCAGGTCGCCTTGGCACAGAACCTTTGGTTTTTCATGCCAATGGCACTCCTCTGATATAAAATTTTTGTATTCACATAGGATATTCATAAAAAATATAAAAGGAGGAAAGTAACTAATGGGTACTTACGGTGGATTTTACAAAGGGGAACGAAGAAAGTTAAAGAAAAAAGTACTTGAGAAAAAAGCAATTCAGGTACAGCGGATTAGAACAGTTCCTCAAGTAGAAATTCTCGGGAAGAAAGGGAAGTAATCTAGGGCAAGCTGGAAAGGGTCTTTTCTATGACTCGGTATCCAGTTTCTCGTCATAGTACGAGACATGGATGGGAAAAACGTGAAGTTCAAAAGAAGTGGCGAAGTCTTTTGGCGGTTTTTATCACCGTAGTTTTGTTTTTGGCAGTCGCCAACGGGCTAATTAAAAGCTTTTCCCTTAAAAAAAATTTAGGAAGTTCTTCATGGAGCGGTAAATCTTCTTTTGTTATCGCCTTGGCAGCAGATCCAGCCTCGGTTTTTATTTTTCAGAAGGATTCTAAACGAATGGTACTTCTAACTTTAAATAATGAAAACTATCTACCAACAGGGAATCAAGATCAGCCGATTGCAAAAACATCTTCGATAGTCGAGGAAAAAGACGGTCGAAGGCTTGAGCGCGTTTTAAGTCTTGCTTTCAGGTCAAACATCGAAAATTATTTGATTTTCAAAACCAGTCAGAAAATTGATAGGGAGACAGCTCAAAAACTTTTCAAAAATTTTGCCTCTCTAACAACCCCCTTAACTTTATTAATCGGTGGACAAGACAAAATAATAATGAGCACTAATATTACCCGTATTGATTTGTTTAGACTTTGGTGGCAGATTAAAGGTTTTAGTGTTAATAGTTTGGATCTTGTCGATTTGGGGCAGGCAACGGAGGAGCTTATCCAAAAAAACAATCAAAAAGTTCTGGTAGTGGATGAAGTGTTTTTGCACCGAGAAATTAGCAAGTATTTAGAGGATTTAGATTTAAGAAAGGAAAATTTAAAAGTTGAAATTGATAACGCTTCCGATTATTCCACAGCCGCCTCACTTGCCTCCGATTTTGTTACAAGCGTCGGTGGAAGTGTTATCAGTGTTGAAACTTCTGATGTTAAGGTAGACAAAACTTATATTTTAACTTCCCAAAACAAGAAATACACATCTCGTTATTTGGCAAAGATTTTCAAATGTGATATAAAAAGCACGCCTGAAAGTAAAGACGAGGATACCCAGGACAAAATTAGAGTAGTCTTAGGTCAAGATTTTGCTGCCAGGTATTCAGAATGATTTTTGTAGCTTTAGGAATAATTATTCTAGTCGTTTCTTTTTTGGTGGCTTTTGTTTCGCTACTTCATGAGCAGAAAAAAAATCAAAATCTGATTGATCAAAGGCCGGCTGCCGATGAGGAGATTGAAGATAGTCAAAGCAGCCAAGTCAAAATGGTTATTGAAGAAACAACTCCACAGCTCGACGAATCATCCGCAACGCCCGTCCAATCTCAACTAATTGCCGAGGAACCCAAAATTGATCAAGTACCAAAAGAGTCTTTTCCTTGGGAAGACAGTCGTTCACTATCCGGAGAATTCTCACTTAAAGATATAAAGGGAAAAGATAGCAGTAAGTCTAATTTCTAGACGAAGAATGATTCTTTGTCTAGTTTGAAATCGCGATTGTCGGGGAAAGAAGGCTGATTTAAAAACTTCTCTGATCGATTAACTTCTCTTATAAAAACAGTTAAGGACTTCGAAGTTACGCATTTAATATAAGCTTCGTATTTATTACCTCCAGCAATAAAGGTTAAAAGTTTATGAGCAAGATCATCGGGTAAGACTCCAAGGTAAATTTCATCACAGGTCGAAATAGTAATACTATGCTTTTTGACATTGAGTAAAACGAACTCACCGCAGCTAAGAGAAGAAAGAGTCGCTGGAGGCGCTAAATTTAGAAGGCTGATAGTTTTGGTTTTACCGGGTTCAAAAATAAAGATGCTGGAAAGATTAGCAGGGGCAGAATGGTTACTGTTACCGTTTGGTTTGCCATTAATGTGACTTGCACCATTTGATTTAGAGATTTTCTCAAGGTTTTTGCGGGCAATAATGTTGCAAGGGTCGACTGTTAGGACCTGTTTGTACAGTTTCTGGCCCTTTTCTTTTTCTCCGAGAGAGAGATGGGCTTTGGCGAGCCGATTGAGTGCTTCTACGTTATTTTTGGTAAAAGATAGGATTTTTTGATTGATTTTAGTGGCTTCTTTCCAATCGGAGCAGACTGCTGCGGCAATTGCAAGCTGGGCAAGAATTGACAAGTCTTGAGTACTTTGCCACTCGTTATACGACAATGAACTCATAGAAACCAACTTAGATAAATTACGAAGCGAAGTCAATGGGTAGAAAATCTGAGACATTTCTGAGAAAAAAGAGTACTCATGTTGTTCAATGGTTTAGATTTTTAAAAAAAAATTATTTGCCTTTTTCGAATTTGGGGAGTATATTTTTGCGATATGAGTTTAAAGAAAGAAGCAGAGGTTTCTGCTGGAAATAGACCAGGCTGGTTTAATTTGGACCTAGAAGGAACCAGCAACTTAACTATTCAAAATATACTCTATGGTCTTCCTAAAGGTCAGGATCCGGTAGCGTGGATTATTGGTTGGGAATTAATGCTTAAGGGTTCATGTATTGATCGTGGTAATCCGGAACCGGAGTTGCGAGCAGTTTATGACCTTTCGAATTTACCCCAAGATGCCGATCAACTTTCTAAGGCGACTTTAATACTTGAAGCTCTTCTAAAATATAAATACGATTTATCAAAAGTGGAAAGGTGTGAACATTCAAAGAGTCGGTGTCATGGCGGTTACAACTTTGGGATGACCATGAGGCAAGTATTTAAATCAACAATGGATGCGAAAGCAATAGGGTCAGTGGCCCAAGTTCTTTTAAAAATTGCCGATTGGTCTTCTGCAGGGAGTTGTGTTTGGGAGATGCGAAGATTTATTAGAAGAGCTACGGCTGATCAAGTAGTGGAATTTGCGGGTTTGGTTGGAGAAATGGTAGAAAAATTCCCGGAAAGACTAGCTGGAGGTTTGTTTTTGAACATGGATGATGTTTTCTGGGTTGGTCCTTCAGAAATACCTGATGTAATTCAAGGTTTACGAAAGCGACTCAAAGATTATGAAACTGATACTTAAAAATATAAAAATAAGTTATAATTTCAGCTAATATGTCGGGTCATAGTAAATGGTCGCAAATTAAAAGGCAGAAGGGCGTTGCTGATATTAAACGCGGTCAGACCTTCACCAAAATGGCTAATGCCATAACGATCGCGGTCAGAGAAGGTGGTGGGGCAGACCCAGCGAGTAATTTTAAATTGAGACTGGTAATCGATCAGGCGCGTACAGTTAATATGCCCAAAGACAACATTCAAAGGGCAATCGACAGAGGAGTGGGTAAAACGGGTGTAGAAGGACAACTTGAGTTGGTAACTTATGAAGGTTATGGTCCTGGAAAAGTTGCTTTGATTATCGAAGCAACAACCGACAATAAAAATAGGACAACCGCGGAAGTCAAGGGAGTAATCGAACACTCTGGTGGGACTTTTGTTTCGCCGGGCGCAATTTCTTGGATGTTTAGCGAAGAAGGTCTGATAATCATTCCTAAAAATGGAAAGAGCATGGATGAATTTTTAGACCTGGCGATTGAGGCTGGAGCTGAGGATGTAGCTGAAGTAGGGAATGTTGTTGAAGTTTATACAAAGCCCCATAATTTGGAAGCAGTTAAAAAGGTTTTTGTCGAAAAAGGTCTAGTTCCCCAAAATATCGAGATTTCTAAAAAGCCTTCAACGATTATAACGATTTCGGATGAGCAAACTGCCCGAAAAATCTTGGATTTAATGGAGAAACTAGAGTCTCTGGATGATGTGCAGAAAGTTTATTCTAACTTTGATATCCCCAACGAACTTTTGCCAAACAAATGATTTAGGTTAGATCCATTCTAAACTCATAACCCCATTTTTTAAAACCATTTTTTTCGTAAAATTGATGGATGTCTTCATTTTCAAAGCGAGAAGTCCCGACAAATTTGTAACAACCTTTGCTTCTGGCAAGTTCTACCAATTTACCAAGAAGAGCAGTGCCGATTCCTTTTTGGCGGGAATTTTTGTCAACGACTAATCCTTCCAGATATGCATATGGTTTTCCATAAGCCGGTATCGGCAAATAAAGGATGGTAGCGGAGCCGACAATTTTGCTGTCTTCTTTGGCAATGATAACATCGCAATAATGAGCATCGATTAAGCCGGCTAAAATTTTTTCGGCATCCTGATGAACTTCCTTAATCTTATAAACCTGATCCTGCAGGGCTAAAATTCCGCTTAAGTCTTCTTTGGTAGCAACGGAGATTTGCATATTTGTATTGTATTAAATCAAAAAAGTTTCTGCCAGTTTTATGATAGAATTTTACAATCAAATAGGAGGAAGATGAAGTTATACGAATTTGAGGGACACCGAATTCTTGCCAAAGTTGGAATTGAAAGCCCCTTTTTTGTTGTCTGCTCAGATTTAGATGAAGTTAAACAGGCTAGGAAGCGTCTTAAATTTCCCATCGTCGGCAAAGTTCAAGTACTTTCTGGCAAACGAGGCAAGAGTGGTGGAGTGAAGGTTTTGACAAATGAAAAACAACTTTTGGCTTTTGCCAGCGGGATATTCAAAAGTGAGTTTGCCGGTGAGAAAGTAAGGTTTATCTCTCTTTGCGAGAAGGTCAATATTAAAAAAGAAATGTATATCTCAATTACTTACGATACTGTTAAAAGATCCCCATTCATTTTATTTTGCGAGGAAGGTGGCGTTGACATTGAACAAGTGAAGAAACGTGACCCGGAAAAAATAGTCAGGGTAGATATTGATGCGCTTGTTGGGCCAAAAGAGAAAGATTTAAAAAAGATTTTCGTCGGTAATGTTAACCTTATTGATTTCGTGCAGAGGCTTTGGAATGCTTTTTGGCGATTTGATTGCCGGTTAGTAGAGGTTAACCCTTTAGCTTTAACTGTCGATGGTAAAATACTGGCTATTGATGCCAAAATCATTCTTGATGATGCAGGTCTTGTGCGTCACAGGGATTTAGAGGTTTTACCCAAAGGGATAACCAGTTCGATACCTTCTGAAAGAGAAGTTTTAGCAGGAAGGATCGACGTCGACGACTATCGAGGTACGGCTGGCTCGATTTTTATCGAACTTGATGGAGATATTGCTATTTTAGCGTCCGGCGGCGGGGCTTCTCTTTTGGTAATGGATAGTCTTATGGCTGCCGGAGGTAAACCTGCCAATTATACTGAATATTCCGGTAATCCGCCGGCGGAAAAGGTGGAGAAACTAACCAAAATTACTCTCTCACGAGAAGGTCTTAGTGGTTGTTTAGTGGCTGGAGCGGTTGCCAATTTTACGGATATTTATGAGACACTGCGGGGTTTTATCCAGGGTTTAGGGCAAATTAAACCTAGACCGGCTTTCCCAATTGTTATTCGCAGGGGAGGGCCAAGACAAGTGGAGGCCTATGAGATGGTCAAAAAGATTGCAGCTAAGGAAGGTTTTGATATTCACTTGTTTGGTCCCGAAACGCCAATTTCAGTTGCTTGCCGGGAAATGGTAGAACTGGCAGATAAATTCAAAATTCAAAAGTCAAAAGTCAAAAAGACAACTTAAAGTTATGGCGATTTTGATTAATAAACAAACACGAGTTTTGATTCAGGGTATTACCGGCCGATCTGGTATGCAGGTTACAACTGAACTTTTGGATTACGGGACAAAAGTTATTGCTGGAGTAACGCCGGGTAAAGGCGGACAAGAGGTCGACACCGTACCGGTTTTTGATTCAATCAAAGAAGCTGTTGAAAAAGTCGGAACCGTTGATGTTTCGATGATTTATGTTCCGCCTCTTTTAGCATATGAGGCAGCACAGGAAGCAATTGCAGCGGAAATTCCACTAATTCACATTTTTGTTGAAAAAATGCCGGTTTTCGATGTAGCCCGGATTTTATCCTCGGCACGTCAAAAAGAAGTCAAGGTTCTTGGGCCGGCTTCGGTCGGAGCCATTTCTCCTGGTGAGGCGAAAATCGGGTCAATCGGCGGACCAACACCAGATGCAGTTTTTTCAAAAGGGCCAATCGGAATTGTTTCGAGGTCAGGCGGTATGTGTTCGGAACTTGGCCTTCTAATTTCCAATGCCGGCTTTGGTCAATCGACAGTTGTAGGTATTGGCGGCGATTTATTAGTAGGTATTAGTCTTGCTGATTTACTTTGCGATTTCGAGAAAGATACGCAGACAAAAGCGGTAGTAGCTTTTGGTGAGGTTGGGGGAAGTCTTGAAGTCGAAGCTGCCAAGTTGATAGAGGAAAAAAGATTTACCAAACCCTTGATTGTTTTTTTGGCAGGCAAATTTGCAGAAAAGTTACCTGCTGATACAAGTCTTGGTCATGCCGGCGCGATCGTTGGACTAGAGATAACAATGCAGAAAAAAATTCAGATCCTTAAGAGTTGCGGAGCCATTATTGCCGAAAATTTTGAAGACATACCGAATTTGATTAAAAAGACAATAAGGTAGTCAGAGGTTAGGAAGTCAGGTATACTATTATTGAAATCCCAAGTAGATAGCTTATGCCAAAGTCTTATCGGACCTCAATTACTACTCATGTTAGCGGGAAACCTCACGTTTATGGTTATGATCTGACAAAACTTGCGGGTTCTGCTTCTTTTGCCAAATCTATCTATCTTATTTTAAAAGGCGAGATGCCAGATAAGAATAGCGAGAAAATGTTTGACGCTATGTTGACAATTGCCATCGATCACGGAGTTGAACCTGCTTCAGTTGTAGCTGCTCGCAATGTTTATTCCGGTGGCAGTCCAGTTCAAGCCGCAGTGGCAGCTGGAATTTTGGCATTTGGGGAGTTTCACGGAGGAGCGATTGAAGCTGCTATGGAGAATTTTAAGAAGTATCAGCCATTTGGTGTTAAGAAAATGGTCGAGGATTTTGCCAAAGCTGGGATACGAGTTGCCGGTTTTGGTCATAGACTTTATACAGTTGATCCAAGAACACAAAGACTTTTGGAAATTGCCAGGGAACTTGGTTTTTTCGGCAAATATGTAAAGTTTGCTTTGGATACTGAGAAAGAGCTTTCAAGCGGTATCAAAAAGCTCCCACTCAATATAGACGGCATTTTCGCGGCGCTTCTATGTGAAATGGGGTTTAATTCGAAGGTAGGCAAAGGTGTTTTTATAATTGCTAGAACTCCAGGATTAGTATCTCACGTTGTTGAAGAAGCACTCCGGGAAAAACCAGTTAGAAGGTTAACCGAAAAGGATATTGAGTACGATGGACCAAGACCGAGGAGATGATATGATAATTTTAGGTATTGATCCTGGAACAGCAACTACCGGCTATGGGGTTATCAGGAGTCAAAAGTCAAAGGTTGAAGGTCGAACTGAACTAGTAGATTATGGATGTATAAGTACGTCTAAAAATGATCCAATGCCGCTGAGGTTATATAGTATTCAAAAAGATCTAAAGAGCCTACTTAAACAATTTAAACCTGATTGTGTTGTCGTTGAACAACTGTATTTTGGAGTTAATTCCAAAACGGCGATGATGGTTGGACAAGCAAGGGGAGTGATTCTTTCAGCGGCTGCTAACTATAGGGTGCCAGTTTTTGAATATCAAGGGCTTCATGTAAAACATACTTTAACAGGTGATGGTAGAGCTGATAAGAAACAAGTCCAAAAATCGGTGATGAAATATTTAAGGAAGAGAAAATTGACAAAACCTAAAAATGGATATATTGATGATGCGGCAGATGCGTTGGCAGTTGCCATTTGTCATGTAATTAAGATCGCTAAATGCTCAATGACTAAAGACTAAAGTTTCAAGCATTAGTCGTTAGTCATTAGTCGCTTGACAATTATAGAGGAGGTAGGGAAGTGACTTTTTTTCGGCCATTTAAAAGAGTTTTTTCGAGATTTGTTTCTTGGGAAATTACAAAAAGACAGAAGTTCATTCTGATGTCTTTTTTTTTGACAGTTGTTTTGATAACTACCCAGACAGTGGGCGAAAGTCTGCGTCATCAAACGATTGGTTTTTTAGCTTTGGCAACGGCTCTCTTGGCAATTTTTGCCCTCTGGGGTGAACTTTCCGGAGTTAAGTATTTTTTACTACTACTTTTGCCGGTATACTTTGTGTCTGGAGCTTCACTTTTTTACTTTTTATTGCCGGTTAGATGGCTAACCAGATTGCCCTTTGCTTTTTTATTCGGAATTTCAGTTTACCTTTTAATGCTGACTTCAAATATCTATAATGTGGCCGCTATCAGAACAATTGCTCTACTTCGCGCTGCCTATGCTGTTGGTTTGCTGTTTTCTTTAATTTCAACGTTTTTCTTATCAAATGTCCTTTTTTCACTTCATCTGCCATTTTATTTTGTGGTTGCTGGTTCAATTCTAATAACCTTTCCGCTTTATTTGGTTGGTCTTTGGTCTTATGAACTTGAGGATTTTCTTTCCAGAAGAGTTTTTGTCTATGCACTTATTTTCACTTTTCTGACAGCTCAAATTGTGCTGGCGCTCTCATTTTGGCCGATTGTACCAATTAACGGGGCGCTGGTTTTGGCAACGATTATGTATGTGCTTTTAGCTCTTTCTCAATTTGATTTTGACGACAAATTAAAAAGAAGGATTGTTTACGAACATCTTTTGATAGTTTTTATTGTTTTTGTAATCGTTCTTCTAACGACACGATGGGGAGGGTGATTCTCACAGAAAAACTGACCTATAGTTTTAATTAGGGAAGAGGGGAAATTTACATTTGACAACTGACAATTAACAATTGACATTAGATTCAAATTAGCTTCAAAAATCGCCCAAAAAATAATGACAGGGCAGGCAGGGTAGGGGGTATAAGTTTACACAGGCTGTACGCGAAGTGATATAGTTTGATACAAAACGTGAAAAAGGGCAGTATGAAAGCGTGAAAAATTTAACCTATGCGTAAACTGTCAACTATAAGGTATTTATTAAACGTTCGAATCAATATAATCGAATATAAATATGGGAAACTATAAGGTTCTTTATCCTTTAAAAGTTCTCCTGCCATTCCTTTTTAGCAAGCAATGACTATGGGTGCTAAGAGTCAAAATGTCGACTTTAAGAGTTTTCGGGGAAGGGGCAAAATAAGAAGAATAATTGACAAATTACCATTAACTCTTGTCAGATTCTATTTGCATTCTTGACACTACTGCTCCCTGCATAATAAAGGGATCAATTCTTCTATTGGTAATACGTCGCACAATGATACTTTTGCGACATAGAATGAGGCCGAGAAAGGGAATGAAGCTAACTTTTGGGTCTTTGCCCTTAGGTCTTCAGTTTCTTGTAATTATTACCGTTTTTACCATTTTTGAACTTTATTTTTTATTTTTTTATGTTGATCACTTTGATCCATTTATCCCCTCTTTAATTAAGGTTTGTCTTTTTTAGATTCTCTTTTATCCCGTAAGATATGATCTTTGGTACCATTTAATCCCAAAAAGGCCGTTAAAGGGGCAATAATCGCCTCGTTGAACTTGAAAAAGGTTGTCAAAATAAGCTAAAATTGTAATTTATGAATTCGAAATTGGGTCTCCAGGATCTGGAAGATAAACTTTCAGAATTTATCTACGAAGTTGACACTGAAAGTCGATTAGTCCGGGCGGGTTTGAAAGAAAAAGCAGAGACTGCCAAGATTTATCAGAAATACAAAGATCTTTTTGGCCGGGAAGTTATTACGGATCTTAAAAAAGAAATTGAAAAAACTTTCAATAAAAGAACAAAAGATATTTTGGAAAGAATTTATTTTACTTTGACATCGGGCCTTATCAGTTTTAAAACAGCAAATATTGATGATGCAATTAAAACTTATTTTTCAAATGCCAAAGTAGAGATCAACGGTGGGGAGTTAGCATATTTTCAACTTTCAGGGAAAATTGCCAAGGAAACGATTTTTGAAAAACGGGAAATTTACGATGATGTCAGTGAAAAGATTGTTGCTAAAATTAACTCCCGGCAATTAGCACTTTTAAAAAATGAAATTAATCTTATCAAAACTTTAGGATTTTCAGACTATCTTGATTATTTTTCAAAAGCCAAGAAAATAAACTATGCACAATTCTTTAAAATTGTCCAAAAGATTAAGAAGGATACTGACAGTTTATGGGCTCTAATAATGCCAAAAGTTTCTCAGGAAATTTTTAGCCGTCCGTTTAAAAATATTCGCGCTTGTCATTTACTCTATCTTCGGTCACTGACAGCCTTTGACAATTTTTATCCAAAGGAAAAAGTCGTTTCGACTTTTTTGCAGTTTGCAGGTGATTTGGGATTTGCCGATTTACTATCAAGGATTAAGATTGATGATAAGGACAGATCGCGAAAGAATCCAAGGGCGGTTTGCTATTGGCCAAAACCGCCGGATGAAATTCATTTGATTATCAAGCCAATTGGTGGTGAACAAGATTTCGAGGCGATGTTCCATGAAGGCGGTCATGCTCTTCATGGAGCAGCTTGTGATCCGAAACTTCCCTATACTCTTCGTAATCTTGCACGTTCTCATGCTTTGACTGAGACTTTTGCCTTTTTACTTGAAGATTTGGTTTTTGATCCCCTATGGCTTTCACATTTTCTTAATATCAGTGCCTTCACGGCTGAAAAAATTAAAAAGCAGGCAATTTTTGTCAACTTAATGATCTTAAGACGTTATCTTGGAAAATATTCTTTCGAATATGAGATGTTCTTTCAAAATGCAATTTCAAAAGGTCCTTTACTATATTCAAAAAATCTACAAGAGACGACTGATTTTATTACCAAGAGAATCAATTGGCTTTCCGATATGGACAGCGGTTTCTACAGTGCTGATTATCTTCGAGCCTGGATAGCTTCGGCGCAGATAAAAGACTATCTCTTGCGAAGATTCGGCAAGAGATGGTTTTTAAATAAGAAGGCCGGGAATTTTTTGAGACAATTGTTTGCGCGCGGCGTCACCGACGAAGTTGAAGATATGGTTCATCGGTTTGGATATAAACCTTTTGATATTGCTTTCCTCGTCAATAATTATAAAGAAGTTTTAGGATAGATCCGGGCGCTCTTAAGAAATGAGGGTACCGATTTTTTCGCCGGCAACTGCTTTTTGAATGTTATCTTCCTGATTAAGATTGAACACCAGAATTGGAATTTTATGGTCCATACAGAGTGAAAGCGCACTGTTATCCAAAATTTCGATCTGTTTATCAGTAATTGCTTCTTTAAAGGTAAGATGATCAAGCTTCTTAGCGTCTTTGAATTTTTGAGGATCTTTATTATAAACCCCGTCAACTTTGGTTGCCTTAAAAATTATCTCGCAATTAGTTTCCAGGGCTCTGAGAGCAGCAGTGGTATCGGTAGTGAAATAGGGATTGCCAGTACCGCCGGCAAAAACGACAACTCTCCCCTTTTCTAAATGTCTTATCGCCCTTCTTCTAATATACGGTTCGCAGACATCTTTGATTTCGATTGCCGAAAGGACTCGGGTTGACTGCCTTTGTTTTTCAAGAGCTGCTTGAAGAGCCAGAGCATTCATGATAGTTGCTAGCATGCCGATATAATCGCCAACAGTACGTTCAAGACCGTGGGCAGCAGCAGCGGTTCCGCGGAAAATATTGCCGCCACCGACAACTGCAGAAATTTGGGTGCCGCCTTTGATAGCCTTGATAATTTCCTTAGCAAGCCACTGACAAAACTCTGGATCAATACCATAAGTTCTTTTCCCAAGAAAAGTCTCACCAGAAAGCTTAAGAAGTACCCTTTTGTATTTTGTCTGAGCCACTAAGATTAATTTTAGCAATTCTTAAGCGAACTTGTCGACTCTTAAATTAGAACTTGAGATTTTATCTATCCGCTAGTTAATTTGTCGCAGAATTTTGCGGCTAACCTTCTTTTCTCTTGATTTTTAATTTGTCAGCGTCGTAGAATATTAGTATGTTTGATCTCCCTGCCCTAGTTAATGAGTTTTTAGAATATCTGGAAATTGAGCGCAATCTCTCCCCGCTTACAATTCGAGACTATAGGCATTACCTTGATAATTTTGTCGCTTGGTCAAGTTCTCACTCCCCGATTGCAAAACCGCAGGATTTGACTGTTGAGCTTATCCGCAAATATCGAGTCTATTTAGCCCATTACAATAGTCCAAATGGTAACCTCCCTCTCAAAAAGGTTACCCAGAATTATTACGTAATTGCCCTGCGGTCTTTTCTTAAATATTTAATAAGGAAGGATTTACCGGTAATTTCACCAGACAAAATTGAACTGCCAAAAACCGAAAGCCGGTCTTTGAAATTTTTGGATCGAGATCAAATTGATCGATTGTTAGCTCAACCTGATGTTTCAACCGACAGGGGTCTGAGAGACAAAGTGATCATGGAGATGCTTTTCTCAACAGGGCTGAGGGTTTCTGAACTTTGTAAACTTGATCGCGACCAGGTTAATCTTGAGCGCGGCGAATTTGGAGTAATTGGTAAAGGACAACGTTTGAGGGTCGTTTTTCTTTCTGACCGGGCCAAAATATGGCTGGAGAAATACTTATCAAAGCGCACAGATAGTGCAAGAGCTCTTTTTATTAGGTACGCAGGGAATCAGGAGGTTATTGCTAATTCGGAAAAATTAAGATTAACGCCCCGGTCAGTCCAGCGAATTATTGACAAATATGTCAGGAAAGGCCGTCTGCCTGTCAAAGCGACACCGCACGTTCTGAGACATTCATTTGCCACGGATTTGTTAATGAATGGAGCTGATTTACGATCAGTTCAAGAGCTTTTAGGACACAAAAACGTGGCTACGACTCAAATTTACACCCACGTAACTAATCAGCAGTTGAGAGACGTACATAAGGCTTTCCACTCCGGAAACAAATGAGGAGTTGCCCTGAGTTTATCGAAGGGTCCATAAAGCTTTTCACTCTGGTAACAAATGATGATTTTGATCACCCTTAAGGAGTTTCCTTGAAGGTGAGATTCAATTTCGAGGAGTGACGTAGTAGTTCCAGGGCAGGGCTTTAAGGTCAGAGAGTTTTTTGAGGGAGATGGCTTTGACGAAAAGCTCGGCTGTTTGCAAGTTGGTTAGAAGAGGTACTCCAAAATCTACACTGGCCCGGCGGATTAAATAATCATCGTCAAATTCTTTTTTAAAGTAGGGATCAAAGATGTTAATGACCAGGTCGATCTTCTTAGCATAGAGAAAATCTAAAACGTTTGGCTTTTTGTGTTCGTGGATTTTATAAAGTTTGGTAGTATTGATTCTATGAAGTTTGAGAAATTTGGCTGTACCCTCGGTTGCATAAATCTTAAGATGAGTTTTGGAAAGAATCTTAGCACTTCCTAAAAATTTGACCTTATTTTCTTGGCCGGCCAAGGAGATGAAAACTGATTTTTGGGGAAGATGATTGCCAGTCGCGATTAAAGACTTAAGAAAAGCTTCGTAAATATCTTTCCCAAAGCAGGCGACTTCTCCGGTTGAGGCCATTTCGACTCGCAAGATTGGATCAGCTTGTTTAATGCGAGAGAAAGAAAATTGAGGTGCCTTGACGCCGACATAATCAAGGGTTTTTGGTGGGTAGACCTTGGTCTTTTTGCCAAGAATAGCTTCTGTGGCCAGTTGAGCGAAATTGACCCCGCTAACCTTGGAGACAAATGGTAAACTGCGGGAAGCCCGCAGATTACATTCAATGACCATTACATTATTGTGAATGGCCAAAAATTGAATATTAAAAGGTCCAGTGATCGCAAGACTTTTGGCAATTTTTTGAGTTATTGTTTTAACCTTTTGGAGAGTCTTAAGATTGAGTTTTTGAGTTGGTAAAACAATTGAGGAATCACCACTATGGACACCGGCATTCTCGACATGTTCAGTGATAGCATAAGTGAGAATTTTACCGCCATTTGCGACAGCATCGATTTCAATTTCTTTGGCATTTTGATGAAATTGAGAAATGACGACCGGATATTCCTCTGAAATTTTAGAGGCAAGTTGGAGGTATTCTTCCAAATCTTGGGAATTGAAGGCAACATTCATAGCTGCGCCGGAGAGTACATAGGAAGGTCTTATCAAAACTGGATAGCCGATTTTCTCGGTAAAGGCGAGAGCCTCTTTGACGTTTTTTAATTTTGCCCAGACTGGTTGATCAATGCTTAAAGCGTCACAAAGTTTAGAAAATTTATTTCTGTCTTCTGCCCTGTCAATCGCTTCTGGGTTTGTTCCTAAAATGTTCAGGCCAGCTCCGGCTAGTTTCAAGGCTAAATTGTTGGGAGTTTGACCTCCCATTGAAACAATAATTCCTAATGGTTTTTCCTTTTCATGAATTTCAGTAACAGTTTCTGTCGTAAGTTCTTCAAAATAAAGCTTTTGGGCCATATCAAAATCGGTGGAGACTGTTTCTGGATTGCAATTGATAATGATTGTTTGGTAGCCATTGGCGAAGGTAGTTTGGGCACAAGTTACCGAGCACCAATCAAATTCAACAGAAGAGCCAATGCGATAAGGACCGGAACCCAAAACAATGATCTTGCAGTCATTCCAATTTCCAATTTTGGAGTTTGGGATTTGAGATTTGGGATTTGGAGTTTGAATGTCGTCACTTTCTCCATTGTATGTAAGATAAAGGTAATTCGTTTGAGCTGGGTATTCGGCAGCTAGCGTATCGATTTGTTTAACAGATGGATGAATGCCGTATTTTAATCTCATCTGCCTTATTTGTTCTTCGGTTGAGTTTGTCAGCCGTGCCAGTCGTTTATCCGAAAACCCAAGCTGTTTGGCAGTTTTAAGAACTTGATGGTTTTTAGTACTTGCGATACTTTTGGTACTTTTGATAGTTTTCTCCAGCTGCGCAATATTTTTAATTTTTTCCAAAAAGAAAGGATCGATACCAGTGGTTTTATAAATTGAATCAACAGACTCATTATTTTTTAGTGCCTGGGCGATTGAGAAAAGTCGAAAAGGGGTTGGTTTGCGGTAATCTAGTCGAGATGCTTTTTCATCCAAGATTCCTTCCAAGCCGATATCAAGCATTCTGACTGCTTTTTGGATTGCCTCTTCAAATTTGCGGCCTATAGCCATTACTTCTCCTACTGATTGCATATAGGAGCCAATTTCGGCTTGGCTTTTGAGGAATTTACCCAAATCCCATCTGGGAATTTTGACAACGACGTAATCAAGAGCTGGTTCAAAGCAGGCAATGGTTTTTTTGGTCACAGAATTTTTAAGTTCGGTAAGCGAATAGCCTAAGGCCAGTTTTGAAGCGATGTAAGCCAGCGGATAACCGGTAGCTTTAGAAGCTAGCGCTGAACTTCGAGAAAGCCTGGCGTTAACCTCGATTATTCTATAATCGAGGTAATTTCTAATTTCTAAATCCGAATTTCTAAACAAATTCGAATTTTCTAAATTCAAATGTTCAAAACGTTTTGGGTTTTGGTAATTTGATTTTTGAGATTGTTTAGGATTTCGATATTCGGATTTCGGTTTTGGGTTAAGTGCGAACTGAATATTACACTCCCCTACTATCTGCAAATGTCTGATTACTTTAATCGAGATTTCTCTAAGTTTGTGGTACTCAAAATTATTGAGGGTTTGAGATGGAGCAACGACAATCGACTCGCCGGTATGAATTCCCATTGGATCAAAATTTTCCATATTGCAAACTGTAATGCAGTTGTCGAACTTATCTCTGACAACTTCATACTCGACTTCTTTCCAGTTTTTAAGATACTCTTCAATTAATATTTGTGGTGATTTGGCCAGAGCCCTTTGAGCAATTTCTAGAAGTTGTCTTTGATTTTGGGCAACACCGGAATCTTGTCCTCCTAACGAGAAACCGCTTCTAACCATTACTGGATAACCTATAGTTTCTGCAGCCTTTTGGGCTTTTGCAATGGTTTCTACTGCCTGGTTTTTGGGTATTAAAAGTCCAATTTTGGTCAAAGTTTGGGCAAAAAGAGCTCGATCTTCTGTTTTTTCGATTGTATCAATCGAGGTTCCCAAGACTTTAACTTTGTATTTTTTAAACACTTCTTTTTTCGCAAGTTCCAAACCGCAGTTTAGGGCTGTTTGACCCCCAAAAGAAAGCATTACTCCTTGAGGTTTTTCTTTCTTAATAACTTCCTCGACAAAATAAGGTTCTATTGGCAGAAAATAAACTTTATCGGCAAAATTTTGCGAAGTCTGTATTGTAGCGATGTTTGGATTAATTAAAATAACCTCGATCCTCTCTTCTTTTAGGGCTTTAATTGCTTGAGATCCGGAATAATCAAATTCGCCGGCTTGACCGATTTTAAGTGCTCCTGATCCAAGAAGTAAAACTTTCATCTGAATTTATTTATGAAAAAGTCAAATAAAAATTCAGTGTCGTAAGGACCAGGGGTAGCTTCCGGGTGAAACTGGACACTAAAAAAGGGCAGTTTTTCGTGGATTATGCCTTCGTTTGTATTGTCGTTTGCATTGTAAAACCAGCGTTTAAAACCTTTGGGAAGTTTGTTCTCAGAAACTGCATAGCCGTGATTTTGGGTGGTAATATAACATTTTTTAGTTCCAACTTGGATTGTTGGTTGATTTTGAGCCCGATGGCCGAATTTTAACTTATAAGTGTTACCTCCGGCAGCCAAAGCCAAAAGTTGATTACCAAGGCAGATACCAAAAGTTGGCACCTTTTTGTTCAAAGCTTTTTTAATAATGACAATTGACTTTTTGACCATTTTGGGGTCGCCGGGGCCATTGGAGATGACTAGACCATCGATTTTTAAACCATTTTCAAAAGGGTCATAGCTCCAGGGCAGTTCGTAAACAGTAACTCCTCGAGCGAGAAGACTACGAAGGATATTTCTTTTCGCCCCGCAATTCAGAAGGCCGATTCTGGATTCTGGATTCTGGATTCTGGATTCTGGTTTATGGACCTTTAACTCTTTGGGTGATACTTTTTCTACTAGATTTTCAAGGTTTGGATCGTGAAAGTCGATATCTTGATTGTCGTAGACTATTTTACCCAGCATTGTTCCTTTGTCTCGTAGCTTTTGGGTGAGTCTGCGGGTATCAATGTTGTAAATTGCTGGAATATTTTCCTCCCTAAGCCAAGCATTGAGGGTTTTTTGAGATTGCCAGTGATTTGGTTTTTGAGTTAAATCACTAATTACCAAGCCGGCTACTTGAATTTTTTCTGATTCCCAAAATTCCTTTGGTGGTACTCCCCAATTACCGATTAATGGGTAAGTAAAGGTTAATATCTGGCCAGCGTAAGAAGGATCGGTAAGACTTAAGTCATAGCCAACCATGCCTGTGGTAAAGACTACTTCGCCGGCGACGGCTTTTGGGGAACCTGCAGCTTGGCCCTCAAAAATTGTACCGTCCTGAAGAATCAGTTTTGCTTTGCTCATTTTTAAAAAAAAGAAGCCCCCGTGGGCTTCCTAACAGCTTTCAACCTTAGTACTTATTTCTGATCATTTGTTCGAATTAGTATTACTTTACCTGCTTTTGTTTCTTTTAACAACCTTTGGTTTTGTTTTTTTCTTAATTTGCTTTTTGGGCTTTTGTTTTATTTTTACTGCCAAGATTTTTTTGTTCTGGTTTCGTTTCGCCTTGGGTTTTGGATTTGTTAAATCTACCTGTTCTTCTTCATCGTCCTTTTTATAAAGAACCGTCGTAGCGGCAATTTTATCCTCTTGAGAGAGACGCATGACAATTACACCTTGAGTATCACGAGTTAAGCGAGGAATGGCTCGTAGAGTTATTCTCATAACTTGTCCTTTTTGCGAAGTAAGAATCAGAGCTTCATCTTTCTTGGTCAAAATTTGGGCAGTGACAAGTTGACCGGTTTTTTCAGTTAAGTTAGCAGCTTTAACTCCAACGCCTCCCCGAAGCTGTTTTGGCCAAGCAGAAACCTGAGTTTTTTTGCCGATTCCTTTGTTAGTAATAACCAGAAGATCAGCTTTTTGATCGTTTTTGTCGATGACGTCCATACCGATTAATTCGTCACCGACTTTGAGTTTGATACCTCTAACTCCCATGGTATCTCTGGCCATCGGTCGGACGTCCTTCTCGGTAAATTTAATAGACAAACCTTTTTTGGAAACTAAAAAGACCATATCATCACCTTTAGTTAGTTTCGCCCAACGCAATTGATCACCAGATGAAAGTTTAATTGCAATAATTCCTGATCTTCTGATAGCTTCATAAGCACTGATCGCCGTTTTTTTGACGACGCCATTTTTTGTTGCCATAAGTACAAAACTGGCCTTTTCGTTTTGGTTTTTCTGCTTTTTAACGGTCAATATTGAAAGAACTTTTTCATCTTGAGAAAGATCTAAAAGGTTAACGATAGCAATGCCCTTGGAAGTTCTTGATCCTTCAGGGAGATCATAAACTTTCAACTGAAAAACCCGGCCGTGGTCGGTAAAGAAAAGCAGGTTATCATGGGTTTGGGCAACAAAAAGCTGAGAAACCGTATCTTCTTTTTTGGTAGTAATCCCTGAAATACCTTTGCCGCCTCTTCTCTGGGTTCTAAAAGAGCCGATATCTTGTCTTTTGACATAACCACCAACCGTAATAGTGACAATTGTTGGTTCATTGGCAATTAAGTCTTCTTCAGAAAATTCGCCAATTTTTTGTTTGAATACTCGGGTACGGCGATCATCGCCGAAGCGCTCTTTCAACTTTAAGAGTTCATTTTTGGCGATAGTCAGGATTTTTTCAAGGTGAGAAAGCAGATCTTCTAAGTAATCGATTTCTTCCAAAGTCATCGCCAGTTCTTCTTCGATCTTCTGTCGTTCCAGTGCGGCTAGCCTTTTAAGCTGCATGTCCAAAATTGCCAAGCTTTGAACCTCAGTTAACTTAAACTTTTGCATTAAATTAACTTTGGCTTCTTGAGGGTCTTTGCTTTTCTTGATAGTTTCAATGACTGCATCGATGTTATCAACGGCAATCTTTAAACCTTCTAAAATATGGGCTCTCTTTTTGGCTTCGTCTAGTTCAAACTGGCTTCTTCGGGTAATAACCTTTTGGCGGTGTTTAATAAACTCCTGAAGGATCATTTTGAGAGTGAGAGTTTGGGGAGTTCCTTCAACTAAAGCGACCATATTTACAGGGAAAGACTGTTGAAGGCCGGTATGCTTATAAAGATTATTGAGAATTGATTGGGGTTTAGCATCTCTTTTTAGCTCGATAACGATACGCAGACCTCTTCGATCAGAATCGTCCCGAAGATCGGAGATGCCCTCCAGTCTTTTTTCTCTGACCAGATCAGCTATTTTGGTAACGAGGGTGGCTTTATTCACTTGATAAGGAATTTCGGTGACAATTATTTGGAATCGGCCGCTTTTGGTTTCTTCGATTTCGGCTTTGGCACGCATTAAAACTTTGCCCCGGCCGGTAGCATAGGCGGCGGTAATTTCATCGATGTCGTAAATTTGGGCACCCGTTGGAAAATCCGGTCCTTTAATAAATTCCATTAGACCTTCAATTGAGGTTTCCGGATTATCAATTAGGTGAATAGCGGCATCTACGACTTCATTGAGGTTATGAGGGGGAATATTTGTGGCCATGCCAACCGCAATTCCCGAAGCGCCATTGATTAGTAAATTAGGAAGGACAGCCGGTAAAAATAACGGTTCCTTAAGACTACCGTCGAAATTGTCGGTGAAATTAACTGTGTTTTTATCAAGATCGTAAAGGAGGGTTTCGGAAATTTGAGCTAGTCGAGTCTCAGTATAGCGCATTGCAGCTGGAGGATCACCGTCAATTGAGCCGAAATTTCCCTGGCCGTCGATTAGGGGTTTTCGCATCGCAAATTCTTGAGCCATACGCACGAGGGCTTCGTAAACCGGTACATCGCCGTGAGGATGATATTTACCTAAGACTTCCCCGACAACCTTGGCACTTTTAGTGTAATGGGCGCTGTGGGTTACGCTCATTCGCTGCATCGCGTAAATAATTCTTCTATGGACCGGCTTTAAGCCGTCGCGAACGTCAGGAAGAGCTCGGGCTACAATAACGCTCATTGCGTAGTCAAGATAACTACGCTGCATCTCTTCGATTATTTCAACTTGTTGAATTTTGCCGATATCTGCCATGTTAGTTTTTGTCTATTTGATTCTTAGTCATCGTGAGTCGACAAATTGAAAGCGAAGATTATGAATTTCATCAGTGCTGACGATTAAAGGATTTGGTGCAAGGGTTTTATTATGGGAATCTGTATATTCTGAAACCCTTTTTTTTGTTGACCAACTGTCAAAGATAATTCTATTGGGAATATCGTTAGCCTCATTAGGAAAGCCATATAAGGTTTTCTGATCTTTCAAATAGATTCTTACCATTAAATTATTTCTCCAGTAATGAAATGTTCGCCGTGATTCGGGATCTTCAATTAGTTCAACTTCAACAGAGATTCTTGCAGGCTTAGTAAAAGCGAAAGGTTTAATATCGATTCCTTGACCAAGATAACCTGATGACACCTTAAAGACTACCCGACCAATTCCTAGTAAGATGAAAGGTTGTGATTCCGTTTCGACAGGTAAGTCTTCAGTTTTGAGATCTTTGAATGGTTGAATATTCAAAGATTCGAGCCCTTCTGGCTCTATGGTTATCTCAGGCATTGTATTTTCCCATCTAGACGAGTTTTTTAAATGTTTAAATCTAACTTTTTAATTGTTGGAGTTTCTAGGTTTTTCTCTTGCTCGACTAGTTTGTCCATATATAATAAATCAGATATCTAAGATAGCTAGCTTCGCATGCGTTTGGATGAATCTTTTTCTAGGTGGGACTTCGTTGCCCATGAGCATCGAAAAAACCCGGTCGGCTTCGGCGGCATCTTCGATATTGATTTTTTTCATGGTTCGGCTTTGCGGATTCATAGTGGTTTCCCAAAGCTGCTCGGGATTCATTTCCCCTAGACCTTTATACCTTTGGATTGATGACGTTTTGCCATTGGTTTTAAGGATTTGACTTTTTTGTTCGTCTGAATAGGCGTAATGAATTTCCCGACCGGCAGTTATTTTATAAAGAGGCGGTTGGGCTATATAAAGATAGCCCTTTTCAATTATCTGCGGCAGGTAGCGGAAAAAGAATGTTAAGAGTAGGGTTCTGATATGTTCGCCATCCACATCTGCATCAGTCATGATGATAATGCGATGATAGCGTGTCCTCTCGATGTTAATGGTGTCTCCTATTCCGCATCCAAGAGCAATAATTAAAGTTTTAATTTCCTCGAATTCCAAGATTTTATCGAGACGTGCCCTTTCCGTATTCAGAATTTTTCCGCGAAGCGGCAGGATTGCTTGAAATTTACGATCTCTTCCCTGCTTGGCGCTACCGCCGGCGCTATCGCCTTCAACCAAATAAAGTTCGGAGACAGCGGGGTCTTTTTCCTGGCAATCGGTGAGTTTTCCGGGAAGGGTCATACCTTCAAGAGCACCACGCCGCAGTACCGCCTCTTTGGCTGCACGGGCGGCAAGTCTGGCTTTTGCTGCCAGAATAACTTTTTCCATAATTCGTCTGGCTTCTTGGGGGTTTTCTTCGAGGTAGAAATCGAGTGCTTCTTTAACTACTTGATTAACAATTGGTTGGACTTCGGCATTGCCCAGTTTACCTTTGGTTTGACCCTCAAACTGTAATTTTTCGGAATTCATCTTGATGGCAATAACGGCTGTTAAGCCTTCTCTCATATCTTCGCCGCTGAGATTTTCGTCTTTTTCCTTAAGATAACCATTTTTGCGGGCGTAGTCATTGATGGCACGCGTTAGAGCCATTCTGAAGCCAGTTAGATGAGCTCCGCCTTCCTGGGTATTAATTACATTGGCAAAGGATTCCACTGTTTCTGCATAACCATCGTTATATTGGATAGCAGCTTCTACTAAAATACCGTTTGAGTCACGACTAACGTAGAAAGGTTTGAAATTGACAACCTCTTTGTCTTTGTTGAGGTGTCTGACTAAAGATTCTATGCCTCCGTCAAAGTAATAATTGACTTCAAGGTTATTTCTCAGATCATAAAGGTGGAAAAAAAGTCCAGCGACCAGATAGGCTCTTTCTTTGATTCTTTTAGCCAGCGTTTTGAAATCAGTCTTAATTGTTGAAAAGACTGATTTATCTGGTAGGAAAATTGTGGCAGTACCTGTTTTGGGTGGTGTGATGATTTGAGGAATAAGTGTTTTTGTAACCCTTTCAACTTTTGTTATTGGTTTGCCGCGTTTATACTCCTGGGCAAAAAGTTTGCCATCTCGACGGACCTCTACTCTCATCCAATCAGAAAGGGCATTTACTGCCGAGGCACCGACTCCATGCAGACCGCCGGAAACTTTATAGGCGCCTGCTCCAAATTTTCCTCCTGCGTGAAGCATGGTCATAGTTACTTCAAGTGTTGATTTCTTGACTTTAGGATGAGGTTCTACAGGAATTCCCCTGCCGTCATCAACAACAGTTATTTTTTCATCCTTGTCAATTGCGATATAAACGTGTTTGGCAAAGCCGGCCAGAGCCTCATCGACTGAGTTGTCGATGATTTCTTTAACCAGTTCATGAAGTCCGTGAATATCGGTTGAACCAATATACATGCCAGGCCTTTTGCGTACCGGCTCAAGACCTTCAAGAACTTGGATGTCTTTGGCGGTGTACGAATTGTCAGTCATGAGGAAGAAATAAGTGATAAGTAATGTGTTTTCTCAAGAGTATTGATCATTCGTTTAATTTTAACAGAAAGCTTCGAAGCTATGCAAGCAATTTTGAAGCTAAAAATTGATGAATCTTTTTGCAGCAATCTTTATGCATTAAGCGAGAAAATAAGATTAAAAAGGGCAAGTTTAGGATTGACATTTGCTTCAATCTGTTTTTTAGTTTCGAAAAATTTTTCCAAAGCAAAGACTAGTTTTTCAAAGTCTACTTGAGATTGGTTGTCTGATTGAAATTTTCGTTGGAAGATTTTATAAGTGAGACTTTTATAACAAAAGAGCATTTGTCTATCAAGCCAACTTAACGGTTTTTCAATCTGAGCAATTTTTTCAAGAGCTAAAAGAAGATTTTTTTCCGATAATATATCTAAGTTTTCTTGTTGGATTTTTCGATCGGGTACTGTTGAAAAAGTAACTACACGCGATTGAATTGTTGGCAGCAGCTGAGATTTGTTACGAGCTTCTAGAATAATGATTGCTGAAGCAGGTGGCTCCTCTAAAATTTTCAGAAGGGCATTTTGGGCCTCGATTGTTAGCTTTTCAGCTTCTTCAATAATAATAAATTTAAATTTGTAACTTAGGGGTTTTTGGAAGATATGTCTTTTTAGTTCTCGGATTTCATCAATGGAAATTGAGTCTTTTTGTGCTTTAATAATGAAAATGTCTGGAGAATTTTTTTGAAGATTTATCCCAAAGTTTTTAGCAACAGTTTTTGTCTGATGTCTTCTCTGGTCTTTGTTACCAGTTATAAGGTAAGTTTGAAAAAATGACACGGTTAAATTCCCAATTCCCAATTGTCAATTGTGAGTTGTTATCTGTCAACTGTCAATTTACATGTCGGATTTGTTATGATCAAATTAGTAGGTTATTAAGTTGCTAGATTTTAAATTTATTACTAGCGACATACTAGCCAGTTATTTGGCAACCTAAAAATGGCAAACGCTGCCCAAAAAATCAATCTGGCGGTAAATACTGTACAGGAAGCACGATCGGCTTTTATTGAAGATGTTTTGGCGGTACGTGGACTTTTGACTCCTCAACAGTTGACTTTTGTTAAAAGTGAAGCAAGAAGAAGACAGGAACCCACAGAGACTATTTTGGCCCAAATGGGTTGGGTTTCTGAAGAACAATTGGCAGAAGCTAAGGCTCAAGTGATTGGTATCCCCTACGTTGATCCGGCTCAGCAACCGATTTCCCCCGAGGTTTTGGCATTTTTACCTGAAGAAGTTGCCAGGAGATTTATGGTGGTCCCAATTGCTAAAGAGAAACAGACCTTATCAGTTGCAATGGTTGACCCTCTGGATCTACAAGTTTTGGAATTTATTGAAAAGAAATCCGGCTTTACTATACGTCCGTATATTGCCACTAGCCAGTCGATTCAGAGGGCAATTGCCGAAAAGTACACTCGAGGTCTTTCACTGGAAGTTGGAGAGGCCCTTAAAGAGGCTGCTCCTGGGATTGCGATGCCGCTGGCGATTCAGACTGGAGCGGGTGGAATTTCAGGTGAGGCGCCAGTTGCCAGGATTGTTTCGACGCTTTTGGAATATGGAATCAAAGTTAGGGCTTCAGATGTTCATATCGAACCCTTAGAAAATGAAACAAGAATTCGTTATCGCATCGATGGTATTTTGCATGAAAAGCTAATTTTGCCTCGCAGAATTCATGATGCGATTGTTTCAAGAATTAAAATTTTGGGTAATATGAAGATCGATGAAAGACGTTTACCTCAGGATGCTAGGTTTAACTTCAAAGTCGGACAGGAAGAATTAGACCTTAGACTTTCGACTATGCCGACAGCTTATGGAGAAAAAGTGGTTATGAGGCTTCTTAAAAAAACCGGTGGCGTACCTTCACTCCCGGAACTAGGTTTAAGAGGAATAGCTCTGAAGCACCTTGAGGAAAATATTATGCGGCCTCACGGAATTATTGTTATTTGTGGGCCAACTGGTTCTGGAAAAACGACGACTCTTTATTCAGTTCTTTCAAAATTGAATTCGACAAAAGTCAACATCATGACGCTGGAGGATCCTATTGAGTATCAGATTCCAGGAGTTAATCAGGTTCAGGTCAACGTGCTAGCCGGTTTGACGTTTGCCTCAGGTTTAAGGTCATTTTTAAGACAAGATCCTAATATAATTATGGTGGGTGAGGTTCGTGACACTGAAACTACAGAATTGGCAATTCAGGCGGCTTTAACTGGTCATTTGGTCTTTTCAACATTACACACGAATAACGCCTCTGGGGCTCTTCCCAGACTTCTTGATATGCAGGCAGAACCATATCTTATTGCTTCAACCGTCACTTGCGTTGCTGGTCAAAGAGTTGTTCGGAAAATTTGTCAAGGGTGTAAAGTTCCGAAATCGGCAACTAGTGAAGTCATTACGAAAATAAAAGAGACTTTGGGCAATCTTTACAAATTTACCAGTCAAAAACAGGTTAGTTTTTATACCGGGAAAGGATGCAAAGAATGTAACAATACTGGTTATCTTGGAAGGATTGGAATTTTTGAAGTGTTGGTTGTTTCCGAAAAGATCGCTAGAATGATTCTTGTGCATGAGACGGCAAACGCAATCGAGAATCAGGCAATTACTGAAGGGATGATTACCATGAAGCAAGATGGTTTTTTAAAAGTTATTGAAGGAATTACGACCATCGAGGAAGTACTGAGAGTTGCTGAAGAATAAAATGTCGATACAAGAATATTTAGAAATCGTTGTTAAGAAGGAAGCGTCTGACTTACATTTAGTGGCTGGATCGCCGCCGATGGTTAGAGTCGATGGTCAACTGCTGCCGGTTGCCTCAGCAGTTTTGAGTCCTGAGGATACTGAGAGTTTGGTTTTTGAGCTTTTATCCTCTGAGCAAAAAGAGATGCTTTTGGTTAATAAAGAACTGGATTTTTCATTTGCTTTGGGGGATGTTGCTAGATTTCGGGTAAATGCCTATTTTCAGAAGGGTTATTTATCAGCCGCTTTGAGGCTTATTCCTTCTTATATAAAGTCCATTGAAGAATTGAATCTTCCTCGCATTTGTCACAACTTTGCCAAATTGCGCCAGGGATTTATCTTGGTGACCGGACCAACTGGTCATGGTAAATCAACAACGATTGCTTCAGTGATCAACGAGATTAATCAGACTCGGGCGGTTAATATAGTCACTGTTGAAGACCCGATTGAATACGTTTATCCAAAAGGTAAATCATTGATTTCCCAGAGGGAGATGCATTTGGATACCCATTCGTGGGAGGTAGCTTTACGGTCAGCACTTCGTGAAGACCCAGATGTAGTTCTTGTAGGTGAAATGCGGGATTTTGAGACTATTGCCTCGGCGATTACAATTGCTGAAACTGGACATTTAGTTTTTGCAACACTTCATACTAACTCGGCAGCCCAGTCGATCGACCGAATTATCGACGTTTTTCCCGAAAACCAGCAGATTCAGGTAAGATTGCAACTTGCTGAGACCATCGCAGGTATTGTTTCGATGAGATTAATACCGGCAATTGGTGGAGGCAGATTGCCGGCGGTAGAAATACTTCTTTCATCCGGGGCGGTTCAAACGACTATCCGTGAGGCTAAGACTCACCAGATTGATAATATTATCCAGACTTCGGGAGAATCGGGAATGATCCTTCTTGATGCCTCACTTGCCTATTTGGTAAAGGCTGGCAGGGTTTCTCTTGACGTTGCCAGAAGCTACAGTATCAGGCCGGACGAATTAGACCGATTGGTTGGGAATCATCAAGATTAGAAACTAGAAATATGTCTCTTTATCGTTATAGTGCTAAAGACCTCAATGGAAAAAAGTTTGCTGGTGAAGTTGAGTCTCTTGATGAGAAATCTCTGGTTGCCACACTTCAAAGTCAGGGTTTGGTGCCAATTGATATAAAATTACGGCAAGGACAGAGTAAGGCGATGATTGAAAAAGTTCTGCCCAAAGTAGGCGGTGTTCCTTCATCGGAAATAGTTGGTTTCACCAGACAGCTGTCGACAATGATCTCAGCAGGTCTTCCCTTAACCGATGCTTTAGTAATTCTTGAAAAACAGACTAAAAATCGTCATTTTACGCGAGTACTGGCTGAGGTTGTTGCCGACGTTGAAGGCGGCATGTCGCTTTCCCAGGCAATGGCCAAACACAGTCGGGTTTTTGACGTAATTTACATCAAATTAGTTGAAGCAGGTGAAACCGGCGGAGTTTTGGACAAGGTTTTAGACAAACTGGCTGAATCGTTGGAAAAAGAAAAAGAATTCAAATCAAAAACGCGTGGCGCTTTTATTTATCCTTCAATAGTAATTGTTGTAATGATTGTCGTTGTTTCGGTGATGATGATTTTTGTGATTCCGAAGTTAACCAGTCTTTATAGTGAAATCGGCGCATCGCTTCCATTGCCGACAAGGATTCTGATTGCCCTTTCTAACTTTATGGTCAGTTTTTGGTGGCTTCTTTTACTGATGATTGCCGGTGTGATTTACGGTTTAAGAGTTTTTGTTAGAACCGAACAAGGTGCTCAATTTCTCTCAAGATTAGTTTTGAAACTGCCCATTTGGGGGAAAATCCGCAAGACCTTAATTTTGTCACAGTTTACAAGAACCCTCGGTCTTTTAATTGGTACGGGAATTCCAATTATTACTGCGCTGAAAGTTGTGGCTGATATTTTAGCCGATCCTTCCTACAAAGAAGGTATTGATTTTGCTATTTCCAGAGTTGAACGGGGCTCGCCGCTTTACCAGCCACTAGCCACTAATCCGGCCTTCCCGCCGATTATTGGACAGATGGTTAGGGTTGGTGAGGAAACCGGGAAAATGGATGAAGTTTTAATTCGACTCTCGATTTATTTTGAGGGCGAAAGCGAGAATTTAGTCCGTAACTTAACGACAGCCCTTGAGCCAATAATTTTGGTGATTTTGGGTGTAGGTGTAGGAATTTTGGTGCTTTCGATCATCCTGCCGATTTATAATTTAACCTCTCAATTTTAGTAGTCAAGGTCAAAATGAAAACTGAAAGATAATTTTTATCACGACTTTCGACTTTGACTCTCTTAGGTATCTTGACAAAAGATTAGAAAATCCTTGATACTTAGTTTTAGAGAGGGATATTGTTAAGTTTGACCTCGAGAGGAGGTGATTTTGTTTTAATGATGAATTCTGCCCAAAAGAAATTATTTAAAGGTTTTACCTTAATCGAGCTTCTTATCGTTATTGCCATTCTTGGTATTTTAGCAGCAGCGGTTTTAGTAGCAGTTAACCCAGCAAAACGAACCAGACAAGCAAGAGATGCGGCTCGTAAGAATGATATTGGGGCATTGGCGACTGCAATTCAGTCGTATTACACAACTCCCGGGCAAGGAGCATACCCAACGGCTCTTTCAGTTTTAACAGGAAGCGGGGATTTGAAACAAGTCCCTAGTGATCCGACTGGTGGAGCCTATCTATTTGCTACCCAGGCGGGTAACTCAGAAGTCGCGGTTGGAGCAACCTTGGAAGATCCGACAGGTGCTGGTACAGAGCTTTTCTGTTGGCGGTCAGTAGTTGGTAGGATTACAGGTGAAATTACATCTGGTCAATGTACTCCTTAGGTTTGTGAATTAAGTGTAAGCAAAGTTTAGAGCACAACTGAAGCTTGGTTGTGCTCTTTTATTGGGATAGGATTTGTTTTTTTAGAAAACTTGACTTAAGAAACTAATTAATTTAATAATTAAATTAATGCCCAAAGGGAAAAAACTGCGATCTTCAAATTACTCCTTTTTGAAATTGGTAATTGTTTTATTATTACTCTTCATTGTTTCAATGCTTACTGTCTTCTATATATTTCCTCAGATCTGGGTTGTCATATCTTTAAAATCAGATTTTCCCCAAAGCAGCTATCCTCAACTTTATGTAATTCCGAAGGAAAGACAAGTTGAAATTGTCGATACGTCCTTCGGTAATTACAAGGAGTATTCCTCCAGCGGGTTTCGACTTAAATCTCCTTGGAGTGATGAAGTCAGTCGAGCAAATAATCCGGAGTCCGAGATTTTTATTTTCAAGGACGGAAAGGCGATTTTTTTCTTAAAGGATAGAAGTATTTTAAATCCTGAGGTAAGTCGTCTTGCAGGCAGTCAAGAGGATCTGCAGAGACTTCTTGATTTTTTAGGTGTTGATACTCTTAGTAGTAATTACAAATTTAACGAATCAGTTCTTATGACAAATCCTGGTACGCTGAGTATTTTTGAATCGAGAAAAGAGGTTTTGGCAGATTCAGTACTTCTGTCGCTGAAGCTGGCCTTGATATTGCCTTTTAAAGGAGGAATCTATAGTTTTCAGACACCGAGTCTGCGAGGTTTTCAATACGGTGATCCGGCAGTAAGTGGTGGAGTCAAATTGCAAATATTTGACAAAAAAGATCAAGAGTTCCACATAGGTTTAAAAGGTGCAACCCAGAAAGATATAGACTTTATTCTGTCGTCGATAAAGTTTACAAATTAGAATGAATTGTTTAGACTAAAATTAATGAAGAAAACTATCAACTATCAACTATCAACTATCAACTTCAGAGTGAAATATGGTTTCACCCGTCAAAGTTTTTCTAAGAAAAATTTAGTCGGGTTTACCTTAATCGAACTTCTTATCGTCATTGCCATTCTTGGTATTTTGGCAGCAGCAGTTTTAGTAGCTGTTAACCCAGCAAAACGAACAAGGCAGGCAAGAGATGCAGCCCGCAAGAATGATATCGGAGCTATAGCAACAGCACTTCAGTCGTATTACATCACTCCTGGGCTAGGACAATACCCAACGGCCCTTTCCGTTTTGACAGGAAGCGGGGATTTAAAGCAAATCCCGAGTGATCCGACTGGTGGAACATATCTATTCGCTACGCAGGCGGGTAACTCAGAAGTTGCGGTTGGGGCAACCTTGCAAGATCCGACAGGTGCTGGTACAGAGCTTTTCTGTTGGCGATCAGTAATTGGTAAGATTACAGGTGAAATTACAGCCGGTAATTGTACTCCATAAGCGCTTCGTTTATGGTTTGACTTCTTTACAACCTTGTTTTCTTAAGATAACCTTGATGTGTTTATAACCAGCCTTGAAATTTAATTGATGGTTTTGACGGGACTTTTCGTATTTATTTTTTCACTGGTAATTTACTCTTTTGGCGTTTCTTCCTCTGTATTTGGTGGTGATTCCGGTGACATTATTCTCTCTTATTATTTTGGAGGAATTCCTCATCCTCCCGGTTATCCGCTTAATACATTTCTGGGTTGGATTTTAAGTCATATTCCCTATCTGGCGCCAAGTTTTGCGTTTAAAGCCGATTATGTTTCTGCTATTTATCAAGCAGCTGCTGTAGCACTTTTGTTTTGTTTAATGACAAAACTAACTAAAAATGTATTTGTTTCCTTAGCGAGCGCTTTAACATTAGCTTTCGTGCCGCTTTTTTGGCTTTATGCACATGTTGCCGAAGTATTTCAACTGACATCTGTGTTAATTTTGATATCTTTAATTTTTCTATTTTTGTGGTTGGATAGTGCAAAAACAAAAAAAGCCAGTTTTAAAATCCTTTATTTTTCTTCTTTCTTTTTTGGACTTGCGGTTTTTCATCATCAAACCACGATTTTCTTAGCACCTGCATATTTATATATTATTTGGAAGAGGAAAAAGTTTCTTAAAAAAAGATCAAAAATAATTCTTAATTTATTTTTAGCTTTTTTTGCGGGGATTTTGCAGTACCTTTATGTTTTTTTGCCAGTTGCTTTTTTTGGTGGTACTAGCTGGTACGATCCCACGAAATTTAAGGATTTTGTGCGTTTAATTTTTCGGGCAGATTATGGTACTTTTGCATCGGCAGCCGGGCTCATCGGTTTTTCATTTAAGGCTCGGCTAGTTCAATTACTATGGTACTTCAAAGTTGTCAGGGCAGATTTTACTCTAGTTGGGATTTTTCTAATTGTTACTGGAGGAATTTGGTTATTTTTCAAGAGAAAAGAATGGTTTTGGTTTTTGGCCTTGGCTGCGTTTTTCAGTGGGCCCTTTTTCCAACTTTACGCTTCTTTTCCCCCACTCGAATCCTTTATGCAAGGGGTTTCTGAGAGGTTTTTCCTGACCAGTTATTTATTTCTGGCAATATTTTTTGGTTTTGGATTATTTGGAATTGGAAAGTCGTTAGTTGGCTTTTTAAGTAAGTTTGGTCATAAACAAGCTGTTGCTTTTTTAGTTTGGGGTAGCTTTTTGCTATTCCCAATGACATTAGTAATTGTTAATTGGGAAAAAGCAGATTTGTCTAAATACAAGATTGGAGATACGATTGCGGTTGATATTTTATCATCTGCTGATCCACCGGGCATCATTTTTCTTCTAGGGGATACGATAACATTTAATTCCCAATACAGTTATTACATAGATAAAGTCAATAAAGATTCGGTCATTGTTTTGACTGGGAGAATAAGATTGCCTATGTATAGGAATTACTTTATGAAACAATATTCCAATTTTTCATACTCGGAGAATTTTCACAGCACGGAGATATTTTCAAGCCAAGCGATTCTAATAGATTTTGTAAAAGCTAACTATGGGAAAATACCTTTTTATTCCGTTGATCCGTTACCAATTTCAGATGAGTTTGTCTGGGTTCAACAAGGAATGTTAGTTAGACTATATAAAAAAACCGAAGCTCCAAGTGGAGATGACTTGGCAAAAATAATTGAAGAGAAATTCAACAAGTTAACTTTCAGTAAAGAGACTATTGCCAATCAATATACTCAATTTTTTGCTGATAATTTAATAAATCTTTATACGGATTTTTTTATCCGTAATGGGAATGAGATTCTAAACAAAGGCAAGGCAACAGAATCTGAGATTTACTTCAAAAAAGCGTTGGATATTTCTGATAGAAACACCGGTGCACTTTTTGGGCTTGGGAGGGCATATTTTGAAGCAAAAAATTGTGATGATGCCCAAAAGACTTTTTTAAAAATAACTCAAATTGATAGTAATTATTGGCAGGCATTACTGGGACTTGGTAATGTCTACCGGGATTGTTTTGATGACAAGACAAAGTCAGAAGATTATTTTAAAAAGGCTGATGATGTTAGAAAAAAGCAACTTGATACTCCTGTTGAAAAACTTTAGCTCTTTTGTTTTATGAGTATGAATACTGAAACAAGCAGAGAAAAGATGGTGATTATTCCCCCAATTAAAATGGATTTGGGTCTATATAGAAATTCGACTGTGTGTTTCCCGGCGGGAACAATAACAGCTTTTGAGTTGATGTTTGCCGGATAAATTTTGGTAATTTTTGAATCTATTTTAGCTTCCCAACCGGGATAATAAGAATCAGAGTAGATAAGGATTCCATCCGTAGAACTAGTAACATCCAATGACACGTAAGAATTATTTTTTTTAATAATTAAGATTGAACTGGCGCCTTTTTCAAAAGACCTTTTAGGTGGATTTTCCAAAAAGACAGTTTTTGCCGGGTCTTCGTCTCTGAATGCTACTTGGTAATCATTGAGAGTTTTGACTTCAGAATACTCATAATATAAATTTATTAAATTTTGGGCGTTATTATTCTCATATAGAATGAAGTTGTACTTATCTTTGTTTATTTCGTAAAGTTTCTGATAACCGTCATTTTTAATTGGCAGAGTAGTTATCAGATATTTGACCCCAAATAAGTTGAGAGCCTTAGTCGCAGCTTCATTGAATTCAATTTGATCTTGGGTAATTCTAGTACCATTGGGAATGATTGATTGTTGTAGAGTTTGCCGACGAGTTGGAAGTACTTGGTAACTTGATAAATGATTCAGGTCATAGTAAAGATTAGTATTTGGTTCAAGTGAGTTGAGGAAAAATTTATAATAGTCCATTTTATTCTCCCAGCCATACTTTAGAAAAATATCATTCCAAGATATGTTTGAGCCGATTGAGTAAATTCGATAATCCCCAGACTTATTTTTGTCAAGCTCGACTGTTATTTCCGGTTCTTTAAACCACTCATCGATTTTCCCGATGGGATTATAATTCCACCACTTAGTAAAAAGATCAACGATTGTAACCAGAATAATTAATGCGAAGAAGATTTTTTGATAACCCTTAGATAAATAAGTGATTATTTTATTAGCCCCATAAGCTGAAAGAATCACTAGAAAAAACTGAGTAAACATAATGAATCGTGCAGGAACCCGGAAGTAATGCAGAGGAGGAAAGGAAAAAAAGATGTGTGTAGGCGCATATTTTCCGAGGGCCATCAGCAGAGAGACAAAAGTAGCAATGGCAACATAAGAGAAAAAATTCTTAGGGCGTTTAAGAACTAAATAGATAATCGCAAAAAGAGAGAAAAAAAGTGGCAAGAGACCTATATAACTTGTGTTTTCCCAAAAGATGCCATTTTTTGCCCAGTCGTTGCTGTTGTAAGTTCCGTTGGAGGCTTTACCGAGAATGAATGGATCAAAAAAGGTCACGAAGTTCTTAGGAAGAAGTGGGAAAGCAGTAAGAATTAAATTAGGGTCGACCCCTTCAGTTCTTTGAGATTGTCTCAGTAACTCATAAGTTGGAAGAGATTGGATTGCGCTAAGTGCTAAAGTGAAGATTAAAAGTATAGTAAAAGAAAACAAAAATAATTTGACTTTTCCTTTTTCTTCAAACAAAGCATGGATAATGCCTATTAAGAAGAACAGCAGGATTGCATAAGCAAAAATCTGGGGGAAGGCAAAAAGCATCTGCGAGAAAAAGAATGAGGTGATTATTAGGTCTTTTAACTTTTTTCTCTCGAAGAAATTTTGAAAAAAATTGAGTGTCCAAGGAAGAAGTGCGATAGCTTGAGCAATTGCTAAATGTTGTACTCTCAAAATCATCGCTGCAGAGAAAGCAAAGGAAATCGCCCCCATTATCGAAACAGGTTTACTAAGTTTCAGCTTTATGAGGAGAAAATACATTCCGTACGCGGCGATTAAAAAGGTAGCGAAATTGAGACTAGGAACAGCCAGTTTGAAGGGTAGAATAAAGAAAATCAGAAGATTCAATAGATAAAATGTGCCAAGTGGTTCAGCATAAATTGGATAACCTTGCCCTACATGGGATTCCCATACGGGTAGCCTGAATTCCTTTAGACTATTTGAGAGAATGAATTTTCCGGGCAAAAAAATATGCAAAATGTCAGTCTGGCCAAAATCAGGATTGACGTAAGTTGAAGGTGGAAAGAAAAGTCGGCCGAAGAAGATAAATACAATTACAAATATGGTGACTTGAGCAAAAAATTTATGAAGAAATTTATAAACCATCGTTTGTTAGTTTAGCAAAATTGAATCTATTCTTTAAAGACTTAAACTTTTTTTAAATTACCGCGATTTTGTTTTAAGTGGTAGTTTCACAAGATAAAAATGTACTCACTGACTTTTTAGGTTTTGCCAAATTTTGGGTCAGCCTGTTATATTAATTTAAGAGTAGTTTAGCAAAAATGTTTTTTTGGATTTTAGTTTTTTTCATTTTGGGCAGTGCGGTTGGGAGTTTTTTGAACGTGGTGATTGATCGGGCGACGCACGGCGAATCGATTCTGGGAAGGTCTTATTGCGATCATTGCAGAAAAACCCTCGCGCCCCTGGATCTTGTGCCGATTGTCAGCTTTTTAGCTCTTTCTGCGAAGTGTCGCCACTGCAAGGGGCAAATTTCCTGGCAGTATCCTCTAGTGGAAACAGCAACCGGAGTTCTTTTTGCCTTTTCTTTTCTAAGACTTACTCAACTCGGTCAGCTTGGGATTATTACTCTCGCCTATTATTTCTTCTTGGTCTCGGTGATAATAATAGTGGCAGTAATTGATATAAAATTTTCCCTTATTCCAACAACTTTAGTTTTTCTCGCTTCCCTTATTTCACTTTTCTATAATTATTTTTTTCTATCCTCTCCCCTATTTGTCGAGCATGTTTTGGCGGCTTTTGGCGCCGCTGTTTTTTTTGCGGCAATTGTTCTTATTACCCGCGGTAAAGGGATGGGTGAAGGCGATATTGTTATCTCTTTTCTTATCGGAATGGTTCTAGGTCAAAGGGGGACAATTGTGGCAATATTTTTGGGATTTTTCACCGGAGCCCTTATTTCACTACTGTTAATTGTACTTAACAAGAAGCACTTCGGCCAGACAATACCTTTTGCTCCATTTCTGGCACTCGGTTTTTTGATCGCCTTTTTTTGGGCCAATGAAATTATTAACTGGTATTTAATGATATATTGAAGTTATGAGAGTTTATAGTTTTGAGTTAATAGTTCATAGAAAATTTAAAAAGACTACAGACTACAGACTACAGACTAAAGACTGGTGCCATTGGCGCCTTGGCTTTGGCCTTTTTGAGCTTATGGTAGTTGTTACGATCATCGGGATCACCATTTCGGTAATCACCGCCTCATTTCTGACATTTGAGCGTAACCAACGGGTTAAAAGTGCTGCAAGTACGATGAAAAATGAGATAAGACTTGCCCAAAGCAAAGCGCTTTCAGGAGATAAAGGACCAGGTTTAGCAGTATGTCAAGAAAATTACACGCTAGTAGGTTGGTATGTAAATATCACCAAGAGCGATACAAACTTCTTCTATACAGCTTCTGGAGATTGTAACAATCCCTCAACGGGTGAATTTCAGTTTTTAGGGAAAATAGTAAATTTGCCGAAAGGGGTAAAAATAAATAACGTCTACTACAATGGTGCTTCCTACAACTCTGCTAATATTTTATTCAGGCCATTGGAACAGAATGTACTATTTTTTAATGCCGAAGTCGGGCTCCAACCTCCACTTATGGATGATTCGAACAAATTGTTCGGGGCTTCAATGAATCAGTATTCTTTGACGATTGAACTTAAGAATATTCAGGATAATAATACTTACAAAGTAATAATTCAACCGTCAGGAGAAGTTAATGAAAGCAAACCGTAACACAATTTTCAATTTTCAATTTTCAATTTTCAATTGGAGAGCGCAGTCGTTAATTGAGGTTGTGGTGGCGATGGCGGTAATCACTGGTTTAGCGATCGCTTTAGTGACTATGAGCTTATTTTCTCAGAAAACAGCCAGAGAAGCCACAAACACTACTCAAGCTTCCAAATTAGCCCAGGAGAATATTGAACAGGTAAGAATTTTTCGGGATCGACAGGGATATAGTGCTTTTTCCTCTGTTTCAGATGGTTGTCATACGCTTGGTACAAGCAATCCGGATCCTTCTACGTGGTCTTTTTCTCCTTCTTTTGATTGCCTAACAGGAACAGGCGAAACGAAAACTTTGGATAAAACCGATTTCTATCGCAAAATAAAGATAGAATCTGTCTCAGCCACAAAAAAAGTGACAGTAACTGTTTCCTGGACTGATTCCAGCGGGACTCAAAAAGTGACTAATACAACTCTCCTTTCCGCAGGCCCCTAGCCAACAATTGACAATTGATATTATCTATCAACACGTTGATATATAATTGAAATAATGCCCTTCCTGCAAGTACTGAGTACTGAGAACTTAGGACTGAGTAAGAAAACTCAGAACTCATCCCTCATCCCTCAGATCTTCAAAGTGAAACGGGGTTTCACTTTGATCGAGCTTTTGGTGGTTTTGGGAATTTTGGCGGCAACAGTTGGTTCTACCCTGCTCTTTTTAAACTCGATTCTTCGTGGTTCAAATCAAGCAAATGTTACAGCTGAGGTTAGGCAAAACGGGCAGGCAGTTTTGGATTCTCTGGACAGGCAAATTAGAAATGCCGTTGATGCTGAAGATCTTGACAATACTGATCATCGATATATCAGACTTTTCAGATCTGGGCAAGACCCTTTGCTCATTAAATGTTTCCCGACGTCTTCAACAAATGGTTGGATAGGTACAGTTGTTTCAAATGATGATCCTCTGAGTCTAGCTGATGCTGCTTTTACTCAAGCTACGAATATTGATCCTGTTTCTGGAGTGGATATCTCAGACTGCAACTTGCAAGCATTCCCTGCTTCGTCCGGTACGGCAGCTCCGCCAATTGTGGCAATTACCTTTACTGTTAATCAAGGAATTAACGCGCCATCAAGACAAGATTTCTTGGCAAATGCTAAATTTGCGGTAACGATTTCTTTGAGAACTTATTAGGGGTAATTGACAATTAATAATTGATATACCTAAACTAAAGTAAGAGGATGAAAAAAAGAAACGGGCAGGTTTTAATACTTGTTCTTTTGATAGTTGTTGTCGCTTTGGCGGTCGGTCTTTCTGTAGCTTCCAGAAATATTACCAACTTGCGAACTTCTACCCAGAGTGAACAATCACAAAGGGCATTTTCAGCGGCTGAAGGCGGGGTTGAGAGTGTTATTGCTAATCCTGGAGTAGGAACAACTAATGTCCCTGTAGGCAATTTGAATGCTACTGTTCAGGTTCTAGCGAGTAATGTTTATCAGTCGGTGGTTGAAGAAGGAAGTGTTGGGCAAATAGATCTTAACGGCGCCTCGGGTAGTAATTTGCAAATAGAATGGGTAAAGACTGGTGATTTACAAGAAGACAAGACTCAAGGTGGAGTTCCGGCTTCTGTAGAAATTACGCGGATTGATGAGTCAGGCGGTGTTTACTCACAGCAGAGATTTGCCTTCACAGGTAGTTCTGACGAAGCACAAAACGGCAAGGAAGAAGGATTTGCTCTTCCAACAAATTGCTCGGTAGACTTTGTTAAATGTGCCCAAATATCAGTTAATTTAAGTTCTAGAATTTTGAGAGTCAGGCCTTTTTGGAACAGAGCAACGATTAAAGTGACTGCAGTTAATGGTTCTAATCCCCATCTTCCTAACCAAACATTTCAGGTGATTTCGACTGCAACAACCGAACTTGGGGTAACCAGGAAAATTCAGGTTGACAAGACTGCCCTGCCACAATTGCCGGCAGCTTTTGATTATGTTTTGTATTCTGAGGGGAAGATTGAAAAATAAGTGAACAAGCAGACGAAATTAATCCTTTCAATTATCGGAGCAAGTGCAATTATTGTACCGGTTGTGCTACTAGTTGTTTTAACCAGAAGTACGGCGCAGATCCCTCAGCCTTCTGGGGAAAACAGATCGATAAATACCAAGACTATCGAGGATGCGGTTAAGAAAGCACCGAAAAAGGAAACAATCTTTCCAACTCCGAATCCATCAACCCCTTCGGCAAAGCCATTAAACGAAGGGAGTTCGTCTTCACATTAGCTGAGATTTTATGTCTGCCCAAGTTTTCGGTCTTGATATAGGAAGATCTTTCATTAAAGTTGTCCAGGTTAAAGTTTCGAGTGGGAAAAAAATTCTAACTGCAGCCAGCAGTATTCCGACACCGGCTGGCGGAATCCAGTCTGAGGCTCCTATTGATCTTGGAAAAGTTTCAGAAGCCATTAAAAGTTGTGTTGAGAGTGCAAAAATTGATACGGATAAATGCGCAATTTCTTTGATTGAATCGCAGGTAGTTACTAGGTTGATTCAACTTCCAAATTTAACAGATAAAGAATTGGCTGCCGCAATTAATTGGGAAGCGGAGCAATATATACCCTTACCAATTAAAGATGTTTCTTTTGAATATAAAGTGATTTCAAGACCTGATTCTGCTAACACTGGTGGCAAAATGGACGTGCTTTTAATAGCTTCCCCTAGAAGAGTTATTGAAAAATACTTAAATATTGTTAGAAACGCAAGACTTGCACCTGAGACCTTAGAAACCGAATCGATGGCTTTAACTCGAGCTTTGACCAAAACTGATGACCCAGCAACAATTATTATTTCCTTAGGAGCTCTTTCGACAGAGTTAATAGTTGCTTTGGGAGGAAACATTCTTTTTACTAGATCCTTAGCGACTGGTGGAATAACCTTAACCAAAGCAATTATTGCTGAATTTAATCTTCCTCAAAATCAGGCTGAACAGTATAAGGAAACTTACGGAATTTTAGAAGATAAGCTTTCCGGCAAAATAGCGGCAGTTTTGAAACCGATTTTGGATATCTTGATTACTGAACTTTTAAAAGCTGTGGAGTTTGCTCATAGCCATATTCAAAATTCCCAGATTGGCAGAATTGTTATGTGTGGCGGAGGTGCTTATTTACCTGGCCTTTCGGAATTTTTGGCTGAAAGGACAAGTCTTGAGGTTTCTTCAGGTGACGCTTGGGCAGATTTTTCAAAAGAAGGATTGATTCTGAAACTTCCTGGACAAGGCAGCTTTTACAGCGTGGCGACCGGCCTTGCTTTAAGAAGTTGAGGTTTGGAATAATGGAATTAGTACTAAACGACTAAAGCATAAATACTAAGCACTAATATCTAAAATCTAAACAAATTCGAATGATCAAAATTCTAACTTTCAAAAATCTGTTTTGGAAATTTGTATTTTGAAATTGTTTAGGATTTAGGATTTAGAACTTAGGAATTTACGAAAGCGTTAAGCTTAGAGTGCTAGACAATTTAAAATGGCTGACATAAATTTACTGCCTTCAGAAGAAAGACAAACCGAACGATTACAGTTTGTCAGAAAGAAAATTCTTTTGGCCTCAATTATCGTTCTTGTTCTTACAGCTATTGCAACACTTGCAACACTTGGTTTTTTTACTTCCCTTGTTTCCAAAAGAACAGCCCTAGTTGACCAGATTGATAAGAGTTCTTCAGTAGTCAATGATAATAAAGCTTCTGAAGAATTGATTGTCGTGGTTAAGGGGAAAATGTCAGCGGCCGAAAAAATTCTCTCTTCAAGGGATAATCCTGCCGATACGCTTACAAAGTTGTCTGGCCGAGTTCCTCAAGGCGTTTACTTTACAGATATTCGATTATCCTCAGGAAAACTGGTGATTTCCGGAAAAGCCAAGAGTTCTGCGGAAATGGCCGGCTTCGTTTCTTCCTTAGTATCTGAGGAAGGGACAAAATTTGTTTCTGAAGTAACCGTAGATTCATTAAGTGCCGATGAATCTGGCGTTTATTCATTTGTAGTTACTTTACTCTTGGTGACTAGCTAAATTATGAATTTACCTACCATATCGATTCCTAAGATTGGAGAAAATACTGACCTTTCAAGGAGTATAAGTCTATTGGCTCCAGGGGGAGCAATAGCTGTTTGCATCTTAATTCTCTTCTTCATTGTTTGGCCAAAATTTACCCAGATACTTCAACTTAAAACCGAGAATCAACAACTAATTGAAAGGGCAGAGAAACTTGATGTTAAAGCAGGAAAATTAGCTGTCCTTGATAAGAACGAATTAGATACACAACTGGGAATTGCAGAACAAATTTTGCCTTCAGATAAAGGTGTTTTTTCGTTAGTTACCCAAGTCGAAAGAACGGCAGCTGTTTCCGGCGCGCTTCTTAATAGAGTTGAACTGGCTCCTGGTTCAATAAACAAAAGTCAATCTGCCAAGGCTCCAAGCTCTCAAGGCGCTGCGACAGCAGAAACTGAAGTAACACCAAAGATGCAACTGAGGATTTCCTTAAGTGGCGATTATAAATCGGTTCTGCAGTTCTTAAATACCATCTTTTCCATTTCAAGAGTAGTTACGATTAATGATTTAAGTCTTTCTTCCTCGGGGATCTCGGGTCAGTCAGCCCAAGTAAGGGTTAGTTTGACGATTGATGCTTATTGGTTGCCTCTGCCAAATGAACTTTCTTCAATTGAGTCGCCGATCACCGAACTTACCCCTCAGGAACTAGCAAGACTAGAACAGGTGCGTTCGACTGGATTTGTAGTAATTCCATCGATTCCTTCCGTATCAATCGGTAGACCAGATCTTTTTGCACCATTCTAATCTTTATACTAATCACTTTGACTTTGATTTCCCAAGCAAGTCTGGGCGGAATTTTTTGGTTCGACTAAGGGATTGCTCTTCTCTCCATTTAACAATCTCTTGATGATTACCAGACAGAAGGATCTTTGGAACTTTAAGACCATGAAAATTTTCAGGTCTAGTATATTGAGGATACTCGAGTAGTGTTGAGTGTTGAGAGTTGAGTATTAAGTATTGAGAGAAGGATTCGGAAGATAAAGATTCTGGATGGATTACTCCTGGGATCAGTCTGGTAACTGAGTCGATAACTGCTATCGCAGCGACTTCGCCGCCTGTAAGAATAAAATCTCCGATGGAAATTATTTCATCTACGAAGTTTTCAATTCTAGCGTCTACTCCTTTATAGTGTCCACAGATGATAGCCAGTGATTTTTTTTGCGACAGTTCCCACGCTTTTTTTTGGGTGTAGAGAGTGCCAGTTGGTGAAAGAAGGATACTGTAAGGTTTAGGCCTGATACTTTTGAGAGTCTTGATGACCACGTCGACCTTAAGAGTCATTCCCTTTCCTCCCCCATAGGGTTTATCATCAACAGTTCGATGTTTATCTTTGGCAAAATCTCGGATGTTGAGAAATTTAATTTTAATAATTTTCTTTTCCTGGGCTTTTTTAAGGATACTTTGGGCAAAGACGCCTGAGAACATTTGAGGAAATAAAGTTAAGATCCAAAAGTCCACGTTTTTTTTGAAATTAAATTTCTTTGAGCTCAAGGATTGCGAAGACGTTCTCCTTAATTGCTCTAATCTTGAGGAGATTTTTAATTGATCTGATCATTTTCCCGTCTTTACCAATAACCTTGGCAATTTCATCTTTAGGAACTGAAACTAGAAATTTAATATTATTTTCCCCTTGAGAAATTTTTTCAATCTTTATTTTTTTGATGTCTTTGACAAGCGGTTCAATTAAAAGCTTGATCAGATTTTCCATGGTCTTTAAAATCAGGTGATTTGGTATTCAAGTAATCGGATTTCCGGGTTTAATCATAGTTGATGCCCTAGTCCCTTGATGATCTAAACGTTCAAGGAGTTTGTTGACTGCCTCTGTTGGTTTGGCTCCTTTTGATAACCAAAAAATCAGGCGGCCCTTTTTGACTTTTAGATTCTGAGGGGAAGGTATTTGTGGATTATAAAATCCCAAGATTTCCAAAAATTTACCATCTCTTTTAGTTCTTGTATCTTGGGCGACGATGCGAAAAGAAACCTGATGTTTTTTGCCGGTTTTGGTAAGACGAATTTTAACTGACATATTTTTATCTTGCAATTATCTCAAAAATTAGCCGTTGAGTCTACTTAGAGCTTCCCCAGCAGCATTCTGAGCTGCTTGCTGTTTATTTTTACCGACTCCTTTTCCAAAAAGACGTTTTTCAAGATAAACGCCTATTTGAAATTGCCTGGAGTGATCCGGTCCCCAGGTTTTAATTACCCTATAAACTGGTGATTGGTGATATTTTTGCTGAAGTATTTCTTGGAGTTTAGATTTATTATCGTAAACCGCCGTTTCGGTTAAGGCTCGCCACCTCTCAAGGATTATTTGTTCAATGAATTTCTGTGTCTGGGGAAAACCCAGATCAAGATAGAGGGCGCCGATTAATGCTTCAAAGGTATTAGCCAAAATTGAACTATTAGTTCGTCCTCCTGAATCTTCCTCGCCTTTTGATAGATAAAGAAAATTACCTAAAGAGAGCTCTTTGGCAAGTTTAGCTAAGGTTTCTGTTCGCACCAAGGCCGCTCTTAACATAGTTAATTCTCCTTCAGGACTTTTGGGTAGTTTTTCAAAAAGAAATCTTGAAACCGTCAGCGACAGTACTGAATCGCCTAAAAATTCTAGCCTTTCATTAGAGGTTCCTTTAAAATCTTTGTGTTCATTAAGATAAGACCGGTGGATAAAAGCACTTTTGAGAAGCTTTTCATCTTTAAACTTCAATTTCAAGTGTTTTTGGAGGTCTTTCAAGTCAGCTCGGATTGTCAGCATTTTCGGTAATAAAAGAAGCGATATCAGCAACTGTTTTGAATGACGAGACTTTATTTTCTGGAATTTGAATTTGATATCGATTTTGGATGTTCTCCATAAGGTCTTCCAGGTCTAGATCAGTAATGCTTAGATCTTGATCTAGTAAGGAATCATCCTCGATTTGATCAACTGGAATACCGAACTGATTTTCAATTATTTTTTTAATTTCTTCTAGATAATCAACCATGATTTAAGGGTATCATGAGTCGTCAGGGTACCATGGGTATCACGAGCTCTTTTAACTTTTAGCTCGTGGTACTTTTGATACTCTTGGTACTCGTGATACTCTTTGCTTTGACAATTGATCCCAAGACACCATTAATAAAGCTTCCAGAGGTTTCTGAACCGAACTCTTTAGCAATCTCGACAGCCTCATCAATTACTACTCGATAAGGCTCCCCCGCTTTTTTGAAAAGAAGCTCCCAAATTGCAAGCCTTAATGTAGCCAGATCAACCGAAGCGATTTGATCAATAGGCCAGACCGGAGCATTTTTAGAAATAATTTCATCTATCTTTTTTTGATTTTGAGTTACTTGGCCGGCTAAAGAGTTTTTAGTAAGTTTAACGTTTGGTCTAAAATTTCTTTCAAATAGTGTTTTGACAGCCTGAACTCTCATTTTGTGTCTAGGATCACCCTTTTTTTTCATATTTACCGCAACTTGGACAAGCCCGGTGGGGAAATTTTAGACTTTTGCAGTTTGGACAAACAACCAGTTTTGGCAAAATAAGATTAATACTTGCCTTTCGGGTTCTGGTTCTTGCTTTTGCGTGTTTTTTCTTAGGTAATGCAGCCATTGAAAATTGAAAATTTTCTACTAACTAATAACTATCTAACTACAAACTGACTTGGGGTATCAAGGAGTCAAAGAATCAAACAGTTTTTTGGCTCTTTGACTTGTTGATACGAGTGGATTATAGCAGAAAAACGATATTCGTCAAGCTCTCAGTTGGGTTGGGAATATTCGGTTTGAAGTTTGGATAACTTTTGAGCAAGAAGTGGATATTTTTTAAGATCAGGATCAATGCTGGCGATTTTTTTGGCTGCCTTTTGAGTTTTGGCAATTAATTGATGATCGGAAATATCAGCGATTTTAAGATTGATGAAACCTGACTGCTTAAAACCAAAAATTTCGCCAGGACCACGCATTTTAAGATCAACCTCGGCCAGTTCAAAGCCGAGGTGGATTTTTTCCATGCTCTTTAGCCTACGGATGGAATTTTGAGATTGGGAATCCGTAAAGAGCAGACAATATGATTTATATTGGCCGCGGCCAACACGGCCTCGCAGTTGATGGAGTTGGGCCAGACCAAACCTGTCTGCTGATTCAATCATCATGATCGTGGCGTTAGGGACATCAATTCCGACTTCAACGACAGGAGTTGCAACCAGGATGTCGATTCTTGTCTCTCTAAATTTGTTAATAACAGCCTCTTTTTTTTTGGATTTAAGACGACCATGAAGTAGGTCAAGTTTAATATTTCGAGAGAATTTTTCTTTAAGCTTTTCAAGCTCCTCTGTAGCTGCTTTAACAGATGTCATGGTCTCCGAAGGTTCAACAAAAGGCGTGATAACAAAAGCTTGTCTATCTTCACGGATTTGTTTTTCAATAAATTTATAAGCGTCGTTTCTTTTGTGATTGGGAACGACGAAAGTAGCGATTTTTTGTCGGCCCTTGGGCATTTCGTCAAGAACAGAAAGGTCAAGATCTCCATACAAAGTGAGAGCAAGAGTTCTGGGAATCGGCGTAGCAGTCATTGTCAAAAGATGAGGAGTTGATTTTCCGGATTGATCAAGAAAAAGTTTAGCCCTTTGAGCTACTCCGAAACGGTGTTGCTCATCGACAATCACCAAACCAATTTGTCTTTGAGATTTAAAAGTAGTTAAAAGCGCATGCGTGCCACAGGTAACATCTCCTTTAGTTTTTCGACTGCCAGTCCAAATACCTACTGTTATGCCGTAGGGTGAAAGAATTTCTTTTAAAGTTTTCTGATGTTGAAAAGCAAGGATTTCAGTTGGAGCAGCCACAAGTGTACCCTTTTCGCTAGCGAAAGTGACATAAGCAGCAATAGCAGCAACAACTGTTTTGCCAGAACCAACATCGCCTTCAAGTAATCTATTCATCGGTGTTTTCTTTTGCATACCTGCCAGGATTTCTCGGCTGGCTTTCGTTTGAGCGCCGGTTAGCTTAAAGGGCAAATTTTGAATAAAGTTTTGTATCTTGTTTTTGTCTATACTCAAAGATGGCGATTTTTTGCTTTTCTGCCATTTTTCTTTGCGCGATATTGCCATTAGTTGCGTTATAAAAAGTTCATCAAAGGCCAGTCTCTTTCGGGCTTCATTTACTTCTTGATAATTTTTTGGAAAGTGAATTTTATAAAGCGAAGCGGTTAATTTCTCCAGCTTTTCGCTCTTGATAATTTCTTCTGGCAAAAAATCAGTTTGAGTTTTGAGATAAATCGGCAATAAACTGGCTATTTTGGCTCTTAGCCATTTTGAAGTAACACCTTCAGTTTCTGGATAAACTGGAACGAGACGACCGGTATGAATGGTTGATCGTTGAGAGGTAAAAGTTGAGAGCTGAGAAGTCCTGATTATTTCATAAGAGGGAGAAACTAGTTTCGGTCGATTTCCATCAAGCTGTACTTTACCAGCAAGAGAGATTTGCATCCCTGCTCTTATCACTTTAGTTAGAAACGGTTGATTAAACCAGATAACTTCGATTGTTCCCGATTGATCAGCAATTGTAGCTTTGGTGAGGAATTTGCCTCTAAAGGTTCTGACGTTTTCAATCTTCCAAACTACACCCTGAACACTTAATTTTTCACCTGGGGTAAGATTTTGGATGGTAGCAATTTTGGAAAAATCATCATAGCGGAAAGGAAAATGATAAATTAAATTTTCAACGGTTTTGATATCAAGCCTTTTGAGTTTGTAGGAATAATATTTGCCGATGCCGGAAAGATTTGCAACTGGAGTATCAGCTTTCATGAGATTATCAAAGTTAAAAGTTAAAGTATAAGGTCAGGGCTATTGTTAAATGTTAGTGGTCAATTGTCAATGATTAGCGGAGTCCATAGAAAAGGTAGACAGCAAACTGTCCGACAATAAAACTTAGGACACAAATAATTACAATTAGAACCCAAATCTTTTTAAGATACGATCTTTTGAACAATCTCATGTTTTTTGTTTTTCTATTTTGACGATATCTATTCCCTTTTTAACTATAATATCTCCTGTAAATGGTTCTTTGGGATTGGATATCTTCTCGAATGGCTCATTAGGATTTACAGTTCCACTTACTGCTCCTTGCCGTACAAGTCTTTTTGATTCTGAAATACTTCCCGACAAACCTGAATCAATTAAGGCTTGCGAGATTGTTGCCCCAGAGCTTTTAACTGTTGGTATTTGAAAAGGCAACATTCTTCCTTGAAAAACTCTCTCAAATTCTTTCTGGGCTTGTCCTGCAGCTTTTTCCCCATTTAGTTGTTTGACTATTTCAAAAGCCAATTTTTTCTTGGCGTTTAGTGGCCCTAATTTTTTTAATTCTTGAGGATCTAACTCGGTGAGATTTAGCCAATATTCTTCTATTTGGGTGTCTTTCATGGACATGATTTTGCCAAATATGTCTTGTGGTGAATCGTCAAGCCAAATGCAATTGTTCGATGATTTACTCATAGGTTGACCATTTGTTCCAGAAATTAAAGGTGTGGTCAAAACATATTTTTCTCGATTATTTATCTTTTTTTGCAGTTCTCGGCCGATTAACATGTTGAATGTTTGGTCTGTGCCGCCAATTTCCAGATCTACATCCATGACAACAGAATCATAACCTTGAAAAAGTGGGTAAAGAGTCTCGTGAGTCCAGATAGTACTTCCGCGCTTGATTCTTTCTTGAAACATGTCGCGTTTAAAAAGTTGAATTGCGCTTATCTTTGAGGAAATATTGATGATTTCGGGGTATGTAAGTTTAAGAAGCCAATCGCCATTTTGTCTAATTTTCACCTTTTTAAAATCTATTATTTTTGATGCTTGAGTTTGCCAAGATTTTATATTTTTGTTTATTTCTTCTTGGGTAATTTTTGGTCGAGTTTCTGATCTTTGAGAAGGATCTCCGGCTAAGACCGTTCCTGTCCCAAATAAAAGAATTGCTTCATGGCCTAGATCTACGAACTCCTGAAGTTTGCGCATAGGGATAGTATGGCCGAGGTGAAGTTGAGTACCCGTTGGATCAACGCCAAGGTAAACGCGGATTTTTTTGGTTTGCATAAGTTTTGCCAAGCCTTCTCGGTTTGGTAAAACTTCCGCAACACCGTGAGTTAAAAGTTCCTCGATATTATCCATATCCATACCATCAAATATTACAATGATGGAGGTTTTATGGCAATGTATGGGTGTTAAACTTGATCAATTTTGTCAATAAGATATAATCTAGGAATCTGCCTGTCGGCAGACAGGTAGATTAAGCTGTATGAAGTTTTCGTCTTATCGACTAGGGTCGCGTAAATTTTCCTCAAGATTTGCCAAAATTGCTCCCCAAGGTTCAAACGCCCATCCTTTTTTGAGGCCGTCGGGCTTTAACAGACGACATTTTTGGATTCGTTTTTTCGGTTTAACTTCTACACTAATCTTTTTCTCTTTGATTGTACTTATTCTATTAACAATTTTTTCCTTTGTAATTTTTGCTAAAGATTTGCCATCTCCTTATAAGTTGACCTCGAAAGATTCGTCGCTTTCAACCAAAATTTATGATAGAAACGGTAAACTTCTTTATGATATTTTTGGTGACAAAAACCGGGCATTGGTTAAGTGGAACGAGCTGCCACCGTATGTAAAAGAAGCAACGATTTCAATTGAGGATAAAGATTTTTACAAACACCAGGGATTTTCGTTAATTGGTATCGTCAGGGCTTTTATTAACATCTTAATTTTTCATAAGCTTGAGGGTGGTTCTACGATTACTCAACAGGTGGTTAAAAATGTTCTTCTTTCTCCAGAAAGAACAATCCCGAGGAAAATAAAGGAGTTTATTTTAGCCATCCAAGTTGAACGCAAATATACAAAGGATGAGATTCTGCAGATTTATTTAAACGAGGTACCTTATGGCGGTACTGCTTGGGGGATTGAGGCGGCAGCTCAAACATACTTTAACAAAGAGGCAAAAGATTTAACTTTGACCGAGGCTGTAATTTTAGCTGGTTTACCTCAAAGACCTTCCTATTATTCACCTTTCGGTACAAATCCTAAGGCCTATATTGATCGAGCGGACGATGTTGCCAGACGAATGCGTGAAGACGGTCACGTTACTCATGAGCAAGAGGATGTATTAAAGAAAGAAATCCCTGAAGTTAAATTTTCACCTAATGAGCAAGGTATCAGGGCACCTCATTTTGTCTTCTTGGTCCGTGATATTTTAACTCAAAAATATGGTGATAAGTTCGTCGAACAAGGCGGATTAAAGGTAACAAGTTCTTTGGATTTAGACCTTCAGGAGAAAGCTCAGAAGATAGTGACAGAGGAAATTGGCAAACTGGCTAATTTTAAAGTAGGTAATGGTTCTGCTGTGGTTATTGATCCTAAAACCGCTGAAATTTTGGCGATGGTTGGTTCAAAAGACTATTTTGCCAAAGACTATGACGGTCAGGTGAATGTCGCTCTTTCTTTAAGACAACCAGGCTCGGCCCTTAAACCGTTTACTTATTCAACGGCTTTTAAAGCCGGTTACACGCCCGCTTTTGTACTTATGGATGTTCCTACTGAATTTCCGGGTGGAGCTGGTCAGCCGTCCTATAAACCGGTAGATTATGACGGAAAATACCGGGGACCGCAGCAGATTAGATTTGCTCTCGGTAACTCCTTGAATATTCCGGCTGTCAAAATGACAGCGTTAGTTGGAATTAAGAATATGCTCAGAACTGCGTATGATGCCGGATTAAAATCTTTGGAGCCTAGTGACGAGAATTTAAAGCGGTTCGGTCTGTCAGTAACGCTTGGTGGTGGTGAGGTGAGGCTTCTTGACTTGACTTCAGGTTATGCTACTTTGGCTAACCGGGGCAAATACCTTGAGCCGCTGGCGATTTTAAAAGTTGAAGATAAAGACGGTAAAGTTATAGAAGAAGCTAAAAAAAGAGATGTAAAACAGATTATCAGTGAAGATATAACTTTTCTTATTTCGCATATTCTCTCTGATAACAATGCTAGAAGTGCTGTTTTTGGACCATCTTCGCTTTTGAATATTCCGGGAAAAACAGTTGCTGTTAAAACCGGTACGACTGATGATAAACGCGATAACTGGGCTGTTGGTTATACTCCTTCCAAAGTTGTAGGAGTTTGGGTAGGAAATAATGACAATTCCCCAATGAATCCTCAAATTACTTCCGGAGTAACTGGAGCAACCCCTATCTGGAATCGGATAATGACGACAGCGCTTGAAGGTAAAGGGTCCGAAGGGTTTGAAAAACCAGACAATGTTATTGCTTTGGAGATTGATGCCCTTGGGGGTGGTCTTCCTTGTCGGGATTATCCAAAAAGGAGCGAATACTTCATTAAGGGGACTGAACCAACCAAGGACTGTTTAGTGGAAAAGACTCTTGATGGTAATGAATATTATGTTTTTGCTGAATTTGATCCAGTTTCAACCGACGGTAAAAATCGTTGGCAGGAAGGAATTGATGCTTGGGCTCAGACGCAGAGCGATTCAAAATATCGTCCTCCGAAAGAGTTATTAAACGAGCCAAACAGCAATCCTGACGATATTAAAATTAACATAAAGAAGCCTTCGGATCATGATCAGGTTGATTTAAGTTTTGAAACTGAAGTTGAGGTACAGACTGGGCGCAAAGTCACTAAGGTTGAGTTTTACATTGATGGTTCAATTAAAGATACTAAGACCGGTGATGCACCTTATAAATTTAACTTTACTTTTGCCGAAGCCAATAAAGGCAAGCATAGAATTAAAGCGAAGGCTTTCAATGAAGCTGGGAAAGATACTGAGCAGGAGATTACGGTCTCAGTCGGCCAGCCTTGGAGCGATTAAATCCACCGCTTTTTCTTAGGCGAGCCGAAGTTGGTTAGAAAGCTGCTTACCTGCGAATTATTGCGCTAAAAGTTCTGATTAAATTTTCGAAAATTTTTTCGCGGACGGTAGTGATTTCTTCTTGGGTTAAGGTTCTGTCGGGTCGTTGGTAAGTCAACCTGACAGTGACTGATTTTTTGTCTTTGCCGATTTTTTCATCCTCAAATGTATCTAGAATTTCTACTTTGTTAACTAAAGGACTACCTGTTTTCTTAATTTCGGCCAAAATATTCCCAACGAGGGTATATTTGTCGAAAATTGCCGAGATATCTTCGATTACAGGTGGGTATTTCGGAGTCGATTTGTAAGATATTGGTTTAATTGGTAGACCATAAACGATGGACAAATTTATTTCACAAGCAGCAACTGGATTTTCGATTTTAAAATAGTCAGCAAGTTGCGAGTTGAGGATTCCGAAAGTCCCAACCTCAGTTTCCCCGATTATAATTCGGGCGGATTCGTTTTTTTCAAAAAGTGCGTTTTCTTTTATTAAATTTTGAAATTTTACTTCGTAATGGAGAATCTCGAAGATATTTTCGACGGCACCCTTTATTTGGTAAAAATTGCCATTTTGGATGGTAATTGAGAGCATCAAATCTTGTTTTGGTAAGTTATCTTTTTGTCCTAGATAGGTTTTGGCAATTTCGAAGATTTTAAGTTGAGAGGTTAATGCCTGATTTTTAGCAATAACTTCAGCTAAAGAAATTAAAAGCGTCGGCCGCATAACTTGCCAGTCTGACGATAAGGGATTAATAAGTTCAACTATATTTCCTTTTTGAATTCTGGCAAATGAGATAAGTTTTTGGGAAATTATTGAATACGAGACAATTTCAGTGAACCCCCAAATTTTAAAAGTCTTTTTCAACTCGATAACTTTTTCGAGATTACTAACCTCTTGTTCTTCGGGTACTGGACCTTCTGGAAGTTTAGATGGTAATCGATGATAGCCATAAATTCTGGCTATCTCTTCGATTAAATCAACATCATCTTGAATATCAGCTACTCGCCAACTCGGGGCAGTTGCGGTAATTGTTTGTGCAGAGCTTTTTGTTATAAATCCGAGAAGTTGGAGGATTTTTAAGGCTTGGATGGTAGGGATATTAATTCCTAAATAGGAATTAAGTTTATTAAGATTTAAAGAAATTGGTTTCGAATAACTCTTAAAATTAACAATATCAGTCAATTCAGAGGCTATTTTGACTCCAGATGTCATCTTGGCTAAATAGACTGCCCGGGAAAGTGCGGGAACAATTCCCTCAAGGTCGATTCCTCTTTCAAATCTGGTCGCCGCCTCTGTTCTAAAGGCCAACGCCTGAGTTGTTTTTCTAATTGTCAAAGGGTCATATGCTTGAACAAAAAGGACTACTCTTTTAGTTCTTGCGGTGATTTGGGAATTGGCTCCTCCCATAATGCCACAAAGATCAATTAGTCTCCCCTGGTCTTCAATGACGATTGCACCTTTGGGGAGTTTTCTCATTTGGCCATCCAAAGTGACAATTTTCTCTCCTTCTTCGGAGGTGCGAAGGATCATCCTGCTATTTTTTATTTTGTCGAAATCAAAGGTGTGCATCGGTTGTCCAAGTTCCATCATGAGGTAATTTGAAATATCGACAATATTGTTTATCGACCTGATTCCTGAACGTTCGAGACGGTTCTTTATAAAAGCAGGCGAAGATTTTATTTTGACATTATCGATTATGATGGCGGTGAAACGTGGACAAAGCTTAGGGTCTTTAATAATAACTTCAAGAGTCAAAAGATTGCTTACATCTGGTTCAAGCTCAAGATTTAAGCCTTTAGGTTGAACAAGTTCTGACTTTAAATTTTCGCTGGCAAGAATAGCTTGAATCTCGCGAGCTAAACCAAAAACGGAGAAAGCATCAATACGATTACTAGTTACTTCGATGTGAAGAATCTGATCATTTTTCCTCTTTTCAATTTTTTCAACAGTTGGTCCTGCGAGGGAAAGATGACCGGCAATGGTTTTAACAGCAACGTCTGTTTTTAAATATTCTCTCAGCCAAGAAACAGGAATGCGTAAGTTCATCGTGAATAGTGCATGATCAGAATTGTTCTAGGAATCTGATATCGTTTTGATATAAAAGCCGAATATCGCCAACATTGGTTTTCATAGCGATTGTTCTTTCAATACCCCATCCAAAAGCAAAACCATTATAGATTTCGGGATCGATCTTGCCTGCTTTTAAGACTTTAGGATGGACCATACCGGCGCCTCCCAATTCTACCCAGCCAGATTTACAAAACCGGCAACCTCGACCTAGACAAACTCCGCAGGTGACATCAACTTCGAATGAAGGTTCAGTGAAACGGAAATGATGTTGTCTTAACCTGGTAAGACGTTTGGGACCAAAGAATCTTGCCGTAAAGTAATCAAAAGTACCCTTAAGATCTGGAATGGAAATATGTCGATCAATTAGCAAACCTTCAAACTGATGAAACATTGGTGTATGAGAGATATCGATTTGACGGCGGTAACAGCGAGTAACATTGAGCATTCTGATTGGAGGTTTTTTAACTCTCTCCATTTCTCTAACTTGTCCATTGGAAGTATGTGGAGTCAGTACTTGATTTCCCAGATGTGGTTGTTGTCTGGCTTTAATAAAGAAAGTTTCCCAGTCATCCCTAGCTGGATGGTTTTTAGGCATATTTAAAGCTTCGAAGGTGTACCAATCCCATTCGACTTCCGGGTAACTCTCTAGCGAAAATCCAAGTTGTTTAAATATGGAAACGATTTCTTCAATCGCCTGAGAAACCAGATGGAGATGACCGATTTTAGTTCTTTCGCCAGGAGCTGTAATGTCAATAAATTGTTGAGGCTTTGTTTTTTTGAGGTGGGTGCGTTTCTTATCAAATATTTTCTCTATTTCTTTTTTAACTTCATTAAGAAGCCGGCCATATTTTGGCCTTTTTGATTTGGGGACTTTTCCAAGTTGCTTGGTAAGATTTGTGAAATTTCCGCTTTTGCCAAATATTTCAAGATAGACTTTTTCGAGATCTTTGGTGGTGCTGACAGAACCGATTCTTGCACGGACGTGCGCAAGCAACTCTTCTATTTCTTTGTCCATGAGGAAATTATAACTTTTGTGCCTCCTTTTTTCTAATCTATTATTTATTTGTATTGCACAAAAGGATATATCAGAGGAGTACCATTAGCTCAGCGTAGCTGAGGTAAGGCGAACTGCTGATATAAATTTCTTGAATCAAAAATACCTCTCGAACTTAAAAAATGCTTTAAGAACGAGAGGCGAAGCTTTTATAACAGTTGAAAATTCTTTTGTCAATTGTTTGATAGTAGAAGAGTCGACTAGATTATTTTCTTGACGATATTTTCGAAAACCTTTGGTTCTTCGATAGCGATCTGGGAAAGAATTTTACGGTCCAAACTTATCTTTTTAGATTTCAGTTTATTGATGAACTGACTATAAGAAAGATTGTAAGGGTCAAGTGCTGCATTAAGTCTCGTGATCCAGAGTGAGCGCATTTGGCGCTTTTTTTCTTTTCGTCCTCGATAAGCATCAGCTTGTGCATGGATTTGAGCTTCTTTAGCTTGTTTAACAAGTTTTGATCTTCCGCCACGGTAACCCTTAACGGAGGAAAGTAATTTTCGATGTCTTTTGTGGGAGGTAACGCCTCGTTTAACTCTCATAGCTTATGAAATTCTAAATTCTAAATCCGAAATTCGAAACAATTTCAAAATTCCAAATTCAAATTCTTCGAACTCTTTTTAAATTTTTGAAGATTTGAGCTTTTGAATTTGTTTAGGATTTAGTATTTAGTGCTTATTTTAACTATATGGTATCAACCTTTCAATCCTTTTCTTTTCCGGTTTGGAAACATATGCTGTTTGTTTATATCTCGTCTTGGCGCTTTTAGTTTTGGACATCTTAAGATGTCCAGCCATTTGGCGCCTTCTGATGATTTTTCCTTTGCTGGTTATTCGAAATCTTTTGGCAGCGGCCTTTTTTGTTTTTTGTTTCATTTTAATTTTCTTCTTTGGATTTCACATTTTCCGGACTAGCTTTGGTAGGTTTGATTATTGTTACAAACCTACGACCCTCAAATCTTTCTGGCCTTTCTTTTTCAGCGATTCCTTCAAGACTCTCCATGATTCTTGCGAGAAGTTTCGGCCCGAATTCCTGGTGAGCCATTTGCCTGCCCGTAAAAATTATTGAGACTTTGACCAAATCTCCTTCATGCAGGAATTTTTTTGCCCTGTCCAGGGCTACCTGCATATCATGATCGCCGATAAAAGGAGAAAACCGAACTTCTTTTAATTCTGTTTGCTTGGCGTGTTTTTTAGCTTCTTTTTCTTTTTTCTCCTCCAGATATTTGAACTTTTTGAAGTCAATTATCTTAACAACCGGAGGGTTGGCATTTGGGGCTATTTCGACTAAATCCAATCCTACCTCTTGAGCTTTAGAAAGAGCCTCCTCAATCGGTAAAATTCCCAATTGTTTGCCATCCTCGCCAATGACTCTGAGTTGGCTGGCTGTTATCTGATGATTTAATTTAAAGAATCTCTTTACCTTTGACCTCCGTTAAATCGGACTTTATCGGCTTATTGGGCAAAATGTTATCATTTTTATGATTTGTTATCAATATCGTCGTGAATTTTATCTGTAAACTTTTTTAAGGTCATTTGACCAAGATCTTTTCCCTCACGGGTTCTGACAGCAATTTTGCCTGAAGCTTTTTCCTTCTCGCCGACAACAAGAATGTAGGGTATTTTTTGAAGCGTTGCGTTCCTGATTTTTGCCTGTAAGGTCTCGTTTTTCTCATCGACTTCGATCCTGATGCTGTTTGACATTAGATCATCTTTAACCTGATTCGCATAATCTCTGAATTTGTCGGAAATTGGCAAGATGATTGTTTGGATGGGTGAAAGCCAGACAGGGAAAGCACCTTGAAAATGTTCGATTAAAACACCGATAAAACGCTCAAGAGACCCAAAAATACCTTGATGGATCATGACTGGCCTTTCTTTTTCCCCATCTTTGTTAATAAAGCTAAGATTCATCTTTTGTGGAATTTGAAAATCGAGCTGGATGGTGGCCAGCTGCCAATCACGGCCTTGGGAATCGTCAATATGAATGTCAATTTTTGGGCCGTAGAACGCTCCGTCTTTAGGTTTTAGATCGAAATTTACCTTGGCATTTTTTAAGGCTTTTTCTAAGTCGCTTTCTGCTTCTTGCCAATTTTTCTTGTCGCCCATCGCTTTGTCTGGTCTTGTTGCTAGGTAGAACTTGGGCCTAAAACCTAGAGATTGATAAACTTCAATGACTAAAAGCAGTAGTTTATGAATTTCTTCTTGAATTTGATCAGACCGGACAAAAAGATGAGCATCATCAATAACGAATTGTCGGACACGCAGTAGTCCACCAATCACTCCAGAAAGTTCCTTCCTGTGAAGTATTCCAAATTCACTAAGTCTTATTGGTAAATCGTGGTAACTTCTGACTTTAGCACTGTAGACTAAGGCAGCTTCCGGACAATTCATCGGTTTTAGAGAATAGTCCTGATCATCTACTTTTAGGCTAAAAATATTTTCTCTAAAATGATCCCAGTGGCCAGATTCCTTAAATAATTGGCTTTTGATCATTACCGGGGTGGAAATTTCTTCATAGCTTGAGGCGGTTTTTCGGCGAATAAAATCAATCAGGATTTGATAAATTGTCCAGCCTTTAGGGTGCCAGAGAATGGCTCCGGGTGCATACTCGTGAAATGAAAATAAATCAAGATCGCGACCGATTTCGCGATGGTCTTTAAGATTGTTTTTTTTCATCTTGTATTGAAAGTAGATTGAGCGGATTCTAGCACTTTGGCTAAAAAATTTCCAAAAATTGGAACAAAGTTAATTTTGGATATGATTATTGCGATCAATGAAAAAACGATACTTGTTCCGATTAAAACACCAAGACTCCAGGCAATTCCGCCCAAAAAATTGGAAACTAACATTTTGCCAAAATTACGTTCAACCTGTTTATAATTTTCTCCCGGTTGGCTATTATTTTGTTCCATGTCTTCTCCTGCTTTGATTTCTAGCTATGGCGAGTCTTTGTCGTGTGGCCATTTCGTTTACGTGCGGATCACCAAGCCCTTGGGAGGCTAAATGGCTTTGCATTTCTCTGGGTTGTAGCGGTCGTGGCCTTCCTCTTGCATTCGGTACCACTGGTACAGTAGTAAGTTCGCCCCCAACCGTAAAGGCACTTTGTATGCCTACAGTTATTGATCTATCACGGCCACCTCTCCTTCTTTTGACGGAACCTCCTGTACTTGGAGAAATGTCAGAAGGGAGCTCTTTAGATTGCATATTAAACTAATTTTACCTTTTTATAATAATTGATATCAATTCGAGAATGAAACTATAGTAGTTTTTATTATCTAAGCTAATTTGAATTGTGGGTTCGACAGGATTTGAACCTGTGGCCTCCACGATGTCAACGTGACGCTCTAACCAACTGAGCTACGAACCCTTATCGAAGTCGATTTTATCAAAACTACACTCTAGATGCTAGTTTACCAGAAGCTGATTTATCCCTGAAGGTGAAGGGTGCCCTGCTCATGGACTTTCATCTGCTTGCCAGAGACCCAGGCAAGCATGCCGGTAGTCCGTTTAGCATTTGACCTTTGAGAAACCAGCTCTTTGGCACTTTTTGATTCTTCGGCCTTTATTCTTAAAAATCTGACAATAAAAGTCAGTCTTTTGATGTCCAGAAGGCCAATTTTGCCAGGTACGGTTTCGAGATGAGCTTTTGTATCAACACCTGATGCTTTGGCTAGTTTGACCACTTCTGATTGGAGTTCGAGTACTTCTTCTTTTAACTGTTGTTGCTCTTTGCTATCTTTTGTTTGAGAAGATCGATACTCGTTTTGAATTGCTACATATAAGGCCTGAGCTTTTTCCTGAGAATCTTGGTTGTCTTTTTTCTCCATTTCGCCCAACTTTTGTTCGTTTCGAGCGCGATGCAAGTCTTCTTTGGCAATAGCAGAAGGATTATGGCCAATTCCTTTGGGTGCGCCAAAAAAACTGCCAAGTTCTGAGCCTACTTCTTCTAAGATCGGTTTAGCAACTTGCGATCTTAAACTCTCAAAAGGTTCAGCCGCAGTTGCAGTTACAGCTTTAGCTATCCGTGCTGCCTGTGTTTTCATTGGATACGTATTTTATTACTTTTCGAAGCTAATATCAAGTTCAGTTGAAGGTAGAGAAAGTTTCTTCTGATAATTGTCAAGGGCATCAAGTTTGGAGTTAAATGCTGATATTTGCGCATTAAGGTCAGAGACTTGCGGGTTTTGAGATGCTTTGGGACTAAAGTTTTGTGTAGTAAGCGAAGGAACTTGAGGAATCTCTTTTTGTCTTTGAGATAAAAGAATCAGGGCGAAATAGACTACTAAAATCATAATAAAAAAGAGAACAAGCGTGACAAGTTTCGGTTTTCGCGAAGATATTAAAATATTTTGAAAGGTGGAAAATATTTTTTGTGGTTGGATTTTAATTGTTTGTGATTTCTGATTTTGTTGATGATTTTCGCTAACATCGTTTTGTCGTTGGCCCTGTGGTTGGACTATTTTAGTGTTTTCCTCATTAATAATTTCCTGTTCCATTAGTCCAGTATCGTCTTTGCTCATAAAATTCTGGCTACCTCCTCAAACAATGGCTTGGATTTCTTAAGCTGACTTTTTGCCTCTTGGGTAAATTTAGTAATTTCTTCAAGATCTCCTTGTTCTAGAGTATCCTGAGGTTTTTGATTAAATTTTTCGATAGATTGATTTTTCAAGACTTCCGAACTTTTGCGGATATTTTCAATTTCAGAAGTCCAATTCATCAGGATGGAGTTAGTCTCCTCTGATCTAGATTGTGAAGCAATCTTATTTCTAACTGTTTGAGAAAGCTCGGAAAACTCATTGAAAGTTGATTCTGTTTCTGCGACCTCGAAAGTGGCCAAAATTTTATTTATCTTTAAAGATAAACTTTTTTCAATATGATTTTTGAGTTCCTGGGTAAGGGGAGGTAGTTCTTCCAAAGTGGCAGTTTGAGAAATTTGCTTCTGGTGAGTCTGAAAATAAGAAACCTCAGTTTCTTCAAGAGTGTTAATTTTGTCTTTTGATAAGCTGGTTCTTTGCCAATCCATGCTATTACCGTATTCAGTAACTAAGGCTATGTAAGAAAGATAAAGACTGTCGGTCTGGGAAAGAAATTCCTTCGCTTTTAAATAAGCATCGTTTTTAGCCGTAGCAGTTTGGAAAGATAAGTATGCTGCTTGCGCTGTTGAATATTTTTCTTGAGCTTCTCGATACTTGGTAAATTGAAATGTATAGTCTTGCCGGGCTTTTTCTTTGGGTGTTTGGGCAAACGTAAGTGGCAAGTGATCCCCCATCGTCAAGGCTTTGACGGATAGGTAAGTGATAAGTGATAAAGAGAAAATAATGAGAGAAACAAATTTGAAATTGGTATTTATTTGAAATTGGTATTTATTTGAAATTCGAGAAGTGGGCATTAGTTTAATTTTAGGGTTTATTCGTATCTGAGAGCAATGATAGGTTCGAGTTTGGCTGCCCGAATTGCTGGAACAACTCCAAAAATTACACCGACTATAACCGAAAAACCGAAGGCCAAAATTACGGCAGTGAGGGTGATTGTTGCTTTCATGAAAAAACTTAATCCTAGAGTTCCAAGCGTTGCCAGCAAAAGGCCGATTATTCCACCTGTTACTGATAAAATGACGGCTTCGATTAAAAACTGAGTCAGGATGTCTTTGGGTCTGGCACCAACGGCCTTACGGAGTCCTATTTCTCGAGTTCTTTCGGTAACTGAGACTAACATGATATTGGAAATGCCGATTCCACCGACAAGAAGCGAGATAGCAGCAATACCAGCTAAAACGCTCGTAACCACACTTAAAATTACATTAACTGCCTGAAGAGTTTCTTCCGAGGTTAAAACCGAAAAATCATCATTGGATAGCCTTTCAAGGAGTAGTTTTCTGATTTCCGTTTTAGTTTTTGTGATATTTTGGGTGTTATCTACTTTAGCTATAATCCAAGTCGGCCGGTCAAAATTAAGTTGTCGTCTGGCAGATTCAATTGGTAGGAATACTGCATTATCTTGGTCCTGGCCAATAATCGAACCTAGTTTTTCTAACACGCCAATTATTTTGTATTTTTTATCCTTGACCAAGATTTCTTTCCCTAAAGGCTCAGCCCCCTTAAGGAGCTTTTCGACAATTGTTTTACCTACAATCACGACTCTTTTACCGGAGTTATTTTCTGATTTTGTAAAAGTCCTTCCTTTTTCTATTTTGTATTCAGCGATTTCGGTAAATTCTGGGTCAACGCCATAGAAACTAACCACTTTTCTGGTTTCACCTTTATAGGTAACCGCAACTGAACTTTCAATTCCTCCAGAAACAGCAACGACAGTTTTGATATTCTTTTTGATATCGTCAGCGTCGGAAAATTTAAGTTTGTTTGTTTGAAATCCTTTACCACCGCCAAGTCCTTCCTCAAGATTACCAGGCATGACATAAATAGAGTTAGTTCCCAATCTTTCAAATTCTTGTTTTATAGACTGTTGAAGACCTGCCCCTAGGGACATCAAAAGAACAACCGACATCACGCCAATAATTATCCCAAGCATTGTCAAAAATGATCGTACTTTATTTCTTGTTAATGCTATTAAAGCGATCTTGCTACTTTCTTTTAAATTCATTTCCTAATTCTTTTATCAGAAATTATTTTACCGTCTTTCATTGAGATTACTCTATTGGTTTTTTTAGCAATAGATAAATCATGAGTAACTACTATTACTGTTTTACCTTTCCTGTGAAGTGATTCCAAAAGTGACATTATTTGAATGCCTGATTTTGAATCTAAATTACCAGTCGGTTCATCGGCTAAAATAACGGTAGGATTACAGACCAGAGCTCTTGCAATTGCCACTCTTTGCTGTTCTCCACCAGAAAGTTGAGAAGGGTAGTTTCCCATTCTATCGGGAAGGCCAACATCTACTAACTTTTTCTGAGCAATATTTCTTCTTTCTGAAGCAGGAAATTGACTATTATATTGAAGAGGCAACATAACATTGTTTAAAGACGAGGTTCGATCTAAAAGACTAAAACTTTGAAAAACAAAACCAATTTTTTGATTGCGCAGTTTAGCTAAATCATTTTCATGGAGTTCCTCGGCATTCTGTCCTTCAACTAAAATTTTTCCTGAAGTAGGTTTATCAAGAAGACCGAGAATGTGCATTAGAGTTGATTTGCCACAGCCAGAGGGTCCAACAATTGCGCTAAATTCACTCTCATTAATTTCTAAGGAAACATCATCGAGGGCGATAGTTTCGGAGGGAGGTTCGCCGTATGTTTTTCTGAGATTTTTAGCTTGAATTATTGGTTTCACTTTTTAAATAGTGAGAGGATTTTTTGAACTAGACTTTTTTTGCCGATTTGATCAAATCCGGCAGTGGCAACTGTTTCACCTTTTGACAGGCCAGATGTTATTTCAATTTCTGAATCAGATTCAATTCCTTTGGCTACCTCTTTTTTCTCGAAGCCACCATTTATTTTAGTCCAGACATATTTATCATCAACTATTGCTTCAATTGGCACTACTAGTACGTCGCTTTGCTCTTGAGTAATTATGCTTGCTTCACCATTCATCCCAATTCGGTAGTTAGATGATTGTGTAAAGTTAAGTTTAACTTCAAAAACGGTTGCACCAGTTGAAGTAGTAGTACCTTCCGAACTAATAGATGTAACTTGCGATCCTTGCTCCTCTTCGGGAAAAGCGTCTAGAGTGATTATTACTTCTTGACCTTCTTTAATTTTACCAATCTCTGTATCGTCAATTTCGGCAGTGAAATTGATATTTTGGGTATCGGCTATTTTAGCAACCTCGGTTGTGTAAAAAATTTCTTCTCCAGGATGAATGTTAAGATTGATAACAGTTCCGGAAAATGGAGAAGTTAGAACTGCATCCTTTAAGTCTCTATCTGCCTTTTTTAAAGCATCAACTGCTTTGTTTTTTTTGGCTTCGGCGGCAGTTCTGGCAATTTTTTCGTCATAACTTTCAATACTGGTTTTATTTCTTCTACCATCATAAAGTTTTTCCAGTTCCGCATCGGCTGCAACTACATCTTGTTGGGCTTGTCTTTGCGCAATTTCGAATTCCTCTTTGTCCAACGAGGCAATAGCTTGGCCTTTTTTGACGTAATCCCCTTCTTTAATTGGTACCCAGACAACCTTGCCATTTACGGCTGGATGAATTGTGGTTTCGTTTAGGGAAGTTATTTTTCCTGAGGCGACTATTTCTGAACGGATTGATTTTTGTTCGACTTGGGCAGTTTTGATCTTATCGGGATTTACTCCACCACGGGTTACCCAAAAGGAGGTAATGGTAAGGATTACAGCTGCAATTAGAATCTTTTTATTTTTTGAGGTTTTGGAGAACTTCTCGTAAATTTTTTTTATTAGACCGATTATATTTTGCATCGAAACAGGTAAGATAAATTTTAAACATTTGACCCTTCTTTTACAATACAAATGCAAATGAGGCTACATCAGAAGCTCTAAACCATCGTAAGCGATGTGGAAGTTTGGACCGGCTTTTTCTTTTAGATAGTTTTCTAAAAATTGATGTTTGCCTGTTTTATGTCCTAAGTGAACGAAGTAAGTTTCTTTAGCTTGCAACTGTTTGGCAATAATGATTGCGTCTTTAATCGAGACATGACTTGCTACTTGGCCGATTTTATCGAGAGATGAACCGTCAATGATAAGCATATGGCTGTCACGAATGATCTTCTGGCTGGAGGGTAAGATTCTATTGAGATCAGGGATGTAGGTCAGTATTTTGCCTGACTTAATTTTTATGCCAAATGTTGGTTTTCGTCCATGCTCGACCGGGAAATATTCGGCACTTGTATCTTCATCAAGCTGAATTTTTTGAAAGGATTTTACGACAGTAATTTTAAGTTGGATTAGCAAAAGATCAGGAATTTTCCGCAAACCATTGAGAATTTCTTGGGTAACCACTAAATTAATTTTTTGCTGCCTGTTATAAATATGCGAAACATCCCAAAGTCCTAAGATGTGATCGAGGTGAGCGTGAGATATCAAAAGATGACGGATCTCAGAAGGTTGATTTTCGATTAGGTGTTGATAGGTATCTGGTCCGGCGTCAAGTAATATTGAATTGTTAACTAAGATCTGAGTTCTGGTCCGTTTGTCCTTTGGATCTTTTGACGTGCAGATTTCGCAGTTGCAGTCAAGTCTCGGTAGTGGCCAACCGGCCGAAGTGCCTAAAAACTTTATTTTCATCAGTGCCGAGGAGAGGACTCGAACCTCCATGCCTTGCGGCACACGGTCCTAAACCGTGCGCGTCTGCCAATTCCGCCACCTCGGCGCAAGTGAATTTTAGCAGATTTTAAGATTGAGAGCGAGCTCGGGTTATAGCTGATCTGTGGGCTTGCCATTCGAAGGTGTCATCGAGAGGCTTGAGTTTGTTTTGTCCATATCGACGCTCAAGGGCTTTTGAAATTAGATAGTCAGCGAAATGGGGATTTTTGGGCAGAAGAGAACCATGGAGATAACAGCCAAAGGCATTTTTATAAATTGCACCTTCTGTTTTATCTTCGCCATTATTGCCTGCACCAATTAATACTTTGCCTAAGGGTTGAATTTTTGATCCGAGATAAGTTTTGCCCGAATGGTTTTCGAAACCAACAAAATTGGTATCTGGTATCTGGTATCTGGTATCTGGGTAGAATTTCAATAGTTCTTTTTTAATCTTTGGATTGATCTCGATTAGTAAATTTTGCATCATACGATTTGTCGAGCCGACAGTATAGGCATCAAACAAACCAATACCTTTTATCATTTCTCCTGCCAGTGTTTTAAAGTAGTTTTGAAGCAACTGATAACCACCGCAGATGGAAAGAAGAACAGATCCTGACTCAATTATTTTGATTAAGTCTTTAGCCTTTTTTTGCAAATCCTTTCCTACAATAATTTGAGCTTGATCTTGTCCCCCACCAAAAAAGTAAAAGTCAAAGTCGAAAGTCGAAAGTGATTGGCCAATACTAATATTTGCAACATTAAAATTGATTCCTCGCCATTGGCATCTTTTGATAATTGTGATGATGTTACCTTTGTCCCCATATGTATCCATTAAATCTGGATACAGGTGACAGATATTTAGTGTTATTGTTTTTGCCATTTGATTATTGCGCCCTTTTTATTTAAGGATTTTTGGACGTCCAATAAGGCCGTGTAAGTTGGTAAGATTAAAAGAGTATCTTTAGTGTCCAGATTTCCGAGGCAGTGTATTATTGAGTAATTTATGTCTTTATTAACATTTTTATTACTCAGTTTAATTCCTGCGTACTTAAGTCTTGTAGCTAGATCCCAGGCTCTAATGCCACTAACGGCCATCTGTTTGATTTTTGGAGTTAATATCTCCCAATCGGTATTCCAAATCCAGGAGACATCTCTGCCGTCTGCAATGTTGTCGTTTAGAATCGCCAGAATGCTTAATCTTTTCTTTTGAGCGATTGTTCTTAGGACTTCATTTGCTCCTGCCGGATTTTTGATTAAGAAAATGATCGTTTGCTTATTGCCTATTTTAATTTTTTGGAATCGGCCGAATGCTGCGGAAAAACTTTCGATGCTTCTTTTTATTTTTATAGATTCAATACTCAATGCATTGGCAATAGTTGCAGATCCTAAAATGTTGTAAGCATTGTAAAGACCAGGAAGTTTATAATTTAAGTTTAAGAGTTGAGAGTTTAGAGTTAAGTCTATTTGTGTAGAAAAATCGGGTTTGAATTGAAGATTTTGCGCAAAGACTTGAGGACTAGGTCTTTTGAATTTACAGTTTGGACATTGATAATGACCCATGTGAGCTGTTAGTAAATTTGAATATGAAAGCTTTGAATGGCAATTTAGGCAATGTTTAATATCGGCAACATTGGTTATTTGAGGTAAGTTAATTTTGTCGGTGTTGATTCCGAAAAAGATTGTTTTGCCCGTATGCGAGTTGGCCAGAAAGCTTACTCCAGGGTCATCGGCATTGAGGATCAAAGTGGTTTTCCTAGGGAGTTTGGTAATGGCTGCTTGCCATTTAATGCGAAGACTATCAACTTCACCGTATCTATCCAGTTGGTCTCGCATGAGATTCAAAAGGACCACAATTTCGGGCTGGAGGATTTTTGCAGCCTCAGGAAAAGTTGCTTCATCGACTTCCCAAATGGCTAAGTTGGTTTTAAGTTCACCAAAAATCGAAGCTTTTTGGAGCAGTGTTGAGGCAATACCGCGTAGTAGATTAGAACCTTGGCGGTTGTGAATTATTTTAAATTTTGTCGAGAGGATATCGTAAGCAAGCCTGGCAGTTGTAGTTTTACCGTTGGTACCGGTTATCAATACTGAACCATATTTAACTTGTTTTGAAAGTTTTTCAATTAGTTTTGGGTCAATTTTAAGCGCATAAAGTCCGGGGGCGGTAGTTGCGCCTCCACTTTTGGCAATTAAGTTAATAATAAAAGTAATCAGTTTGCCAGTAATAATTGCCAGAGTCAATCGTAAGTCCATCACAGCTGATTCTACATTGCACACAGGACGGCTGCAAGAAGAGGGAGTTGATAAAAGTTGGCCGGAACCTTAATAATAGAAATATGGGTGATTTTCCAATACCTACTGGTAATGATTCGAGTTCAGTCTCAACTTTGAAAATTGAGAAAGTTCCTACAGACATTTTAGGGTTTGATGAAATTGCTCACGGAGGTATTCCCAGAGGTCGTACTACCTTAGTTTCTGGCACTTCAGGGACAGGAAAGACAATTTTTGGAATGGAGTTTTTAGTGAATGGAATTGTTAATCATAATGAACCAGGGGTTTTTGTTACATTTGAGGAAACACCTCAGGACATGATCAGAAATATGATGAGTTTTAACTGGAATATCCAGAAGTTTATTGAGGATGGTACTTTTGTTTTTGTTGATGCTTCGCCGTCTGAGGATGTTTCAATCGAAGTCGGTGAATTTGACTTAGGGGGATTTTTGGCCCGCCTTTTGAGTGCGATTGAGAAAGTTCATGCTAAAAGAATGACAATAGATTCTATCTCTGCTCTTTTTCCACGATATTCTGACGAGGCGATCATTCGCCGGGAGCTTTACCGTATAGCCTCAAAATTAAAAAAGTTAGGCATTACGACAATCCTGACTGCCGAGCGACTCTCGGAAGGCAAGGGTCGGATTGGAAGATTCGGAGTTGAGGAATTTGTTTCTGATAACGTTATTCTGCTGCATAATTACATAGACGAAATTCGTGGTGACCGTAAGCGTTCTATTGAAATTCTAAAATTCCGCGGTTCAACTCACGAGAGACAAGACACTCCGCTTCTGGTACTGGATAACGGAATAAATGTTTTTCCAAGACCCAAACCTTCATTTAAAGGTCAGAAGTCTTCTAACGTTAAGATTTCTACTGGAATACCAGGGTTGGATCAAATGTTTTTTGGCGGTGTTTATTCTCGCTCGACAACCCTAGTTACAGGGCCTTCAGGAACGGGTAAGACTGTTTTGAGTACGGGCTTCATAGTTGAAGGAGCCAAACGGCAAGAAAGAAGTTTAATGATCTCATTTGAGGAATCAACTGATCAGATTTTCAGAAATGCAGAAAGTTTTGGCTGGGAATTACAAAATTTAATCAATAGCGGTTTTGTTAGAATTTTTAGTTCTGTTCCTGAAGAGCATACGGCCGAGGAACATTTTAGAAGAATTAGAAATATTGTGGAAGAAGTGGAAATAAAGCGTTTTGTTCTAGATTCTCTATCAGCCCTAGAAAGAATCTATCCGCCTGATAAATTCCGAGAATTTACAGTTGGTTTGACTGCTTATTTGAAATACATGGGAGTAACGTCGTTTCTTACTAATACCACATCTTCTTTGCTTGATGTATCTCAGATAACCGAGACCAACCTTTCGACGACTACTGATAACATTATTCTTTTGAAATATGTTGAACTTGAAGGACAGATGAAAAGAGCTTTGGCAATTATTAAAGCGCGAGGCTCTGACCATGAAAAGAGCCTTTACGAGGTGTTAATCAATAATCAAGGGATGTTGATTGGTGATGCTTTTATGGGAGTTGAGAATTTAATGAGTGGTATAGCCAGGCGTCTAGAAACTTCAGGGAAAAATGTGATTGAATAGAATAAACTTAAATCTTATGACAGAGCCTAGAAAAATCCTTTTATTTATAAGTAAAACGTCAATCTATTTCCAAGTTACGATGGATGAATTCCAGAAGCTTATTAAGGCACTTGAAGAATTGCAGCCTTTTACTTCTGAGATTATCGATGTCTCTGAAAGACCGGAAATGGCCGAACAGTATAAAGTTGATGCATTACCAACGATAATTATTGGAGATAAGCGTTTTATAGGACAGCCCAAGGCAGAGGATATTTTAAAGATAGTTAGAACAGACTAGCTTTGATATTTAAAAAGCCTCTAATTTTGAGAAGAAGAAATTAATATCTTTGGCCCATTTGCCTCCAGTGAAAATTTGAGGAGGAGCGTAAATCGTCATTATTTCCTCAGGAGTAGTTAAACCCTTTGCAATATATTTCTCCTTCAATGTTTTACCGACCTTATCAATCGCTTCTTCCCAGCAATTGAAATTTGTATTACCGTTTTCGAATCCCCAAGCGTTGTAGCTATCCTCCCTGGCTTTATTACCGCCTCCAGTTTCTTTCATAGCGATGGCAGGAATTAGGCGATAATCGATGCCGTATTTATCGGATGTTTCTACTATTTGTTGTGAATAAGGTTCAAGCTGAGTATTCTTAAGAAAGTTAGCGATTAAGTACGGACGTTGGTCAGTTATAGCTACACCTAAAACTTGTCCATCGACTTGATTTGGCGATTTTGCCTCTAAAGGAATTTGGGTTGAGGAAAGATCTAGAAGGTTAGAGACCTTTTTTTGCTGGTAAACTGAGATTCCTGAAAACGCGATAACAACCGGTGTAATCAGGAGCCACAAAAAAACTAACGCAAGTCTTTTCAACATGCGGATATTAATACTATCACACGAATGAGAGTTTAGTGTCAATTAAAAAATTCTAACCTCCGACTTTGGGTAGTCGAAAATCGAGGTCATCGACTCTGACGAGTTCTCAGATCATTCGATTCAGAGAATCTCAGATTCGATGAACTCAGAAGAGCTAAAAATGCGTTGTGCCGGGAGTCGGAGTCGAACCGACATAACTCGTTTTTCAGACGAGCGCGTTAACCACCTCTGCCATCCCGGCGAGTTTAAATTTTTAATCTATTGCTACTCCAAGCCCAATAAATTTTAACTCAGTTTCTCCTAAATTTCGAATTTGGTGAATTTGACCTGCCGGTACAATAATTCTGTCCCCGGGACCAATTGACGTTTCTTCTTTGCCAACTTTAATTTTACCTGATCCTTGGTAAAAGTAAAAAATTTCATCCATTGTTGGATGACTATGCGCGACGTGCGTAGTTTTGGGTGGAATTTTGCAAAGTTGAAACATCATCAATTTTGATCTAGGATCTGCTTCTTCGTGTTGAATAAGAACCTTTTTATAGACACCAGGTTTTTTCGGATCCTCATGACTACCCGGCTCCCATTTTCTGGTTTTTTCATTTATTTTTTTCATAATTTCGAGCTTTTAACGAAAAATTATATATCAGCCCTGCTGGCTCAACCTGTTGAGCCGAGCTTCCTGATATATATCAGAGTGCTAATGCGCTGCTGATTTATCAGAGAAGCGCCATTAGCATTTATGCTAAGGCGACCTGCTGATATAAAAAACTGTGGACTCGTGAGGATTCGAACCTCAGACCTTCGCAGTGTAAATGCGACGCTCTAACCAACTGAGCTACGAGTCCAGTGTGCGGACGAGAGGACTCGAACCTCCAACCCTTGCGGGATACGCACCTCAAGCGTACGCGTATACCAAATTCCGCCACGTCCGCATTGTGCCAAGTTTAACTCGGCTAACAAGTTAGACTTGGTGCCGAAGGTGGGAGTCGAACCCACACTCCTTTTGGGAATGCCGCCCTGAACGACACGCGTCTACCAGTTCCGCCACTTCGGCAAGCTGAAGTACAAGTACTTCGGCAATTGAAGCTAATTTTATCACAGAAAATGATCTCTAACCATATGAGAATGAAAGAGAATGTTTAAAACATCCACCTATTTTTCTTAACTGTGTTTAAAGAGGGATTTATTTTGCTTTGGCGATGGTTATGCCTTTTTTGCGGTCTTCAGCCAATTCTCTTCTTTCTCTCATTGCCTGAAATTTCTCGTCAACTATCTTTTGGCACTCCACGTCAGGACATATTGCCTCGACATGGGTAATCTGTGTACCTTTGCCATTTGTCCTATCCACCCATTTTTTAGAGTAGATACGAACCTTCCCACAACGAATACATACAGTATCTGCTTGTCTTTGCATTAAAGTTACCTTTAACTTTTTTAACTACCAGCTTCGCGATCTGTTAAAACTTCTTCTATTACCGCTATCTCGATTGCCCTGGTTTCTGTCTTCTTGAGGTTTGGCTTCGTTAACAACAATCCTTCTGCCGTCCATTTCAAAGTTATTGAATTTCGTTATAGCTTCTTTTGCTTCTTCTTCTGTGGTCATTTCAACGAAAGCAAAACCTTTACTTTGGCCTGAGAATCTATCAGTAATTAAATTTACGCTTGAAACTTTTCCAACTTGAGCAAACAGTTCTTCTAACTGAGAACTCGTTGCACTGTATGGAAGGCTTCCAACGAATAATCTTTTTGCCATTCTACTTAAATTTCTTGCTTTTGCAGCTCTAAGCTTTAAAGCAAGTTTAGTTTCCTCCTTTCATCAATAGTCTTAAATGAGAATTTAGTTTAGAGTTTTGAATGCTGGAATCCTTCAGAGGACCAAAAACTTAAACGTTTCTACTTAAGTAAGAAGATTGTAACTCTTCGTAAGGTTAAAGTCAACTATAGGATCTAACCTTGCTGAACCTCAAAAGCTTTCAGTTTATTTTGAGTTTATCGAAAGGTCTAGTATTGGCATTTCTGAATGATATAATACTTTTGTGCGCGGGTGTAGTTTAGTGGTAAAACGTCCGCTTGCCAAGTGGAAGAGCGTGGGTTCGATCCCCATCACCCGCTCAAATTGATTAAGCTGTCAAGATAAGCTAATCTAAGATAAGCATTGCTTCTTGTATTTTTCTTAATTATTTACTAGTATTGATAAAGTTATGAAAGATGAAGATTTAAAACAGATTAGAAATGTAGTCAAAGAGGAACTTGAGCCAGTTAAAAAGACTCTGGGAGAACATACTAAAATTCTTGAAAAGCACAGTGAAATTCTTGAAAGTCACAGCAATAAACTGGATGGACTTTCGGATCAGTTAGCCGATGTTTCAGAAGACGTCACGCAGATAAAAGACACATTAAAATCTAACACAAAAAGAATTACTCTTGTTGAAAACCATCTTGATTTACCTACTCCGGTGGAATAATCTACTATTTTGTGATTAAAAGGTTTTTGATAGTTTTTCTTCTGGTAGCTGTTATTTTTATCTCAAATGCTTTTGTTAATCCAATTCCCCATCGGAAGTTTGATGTAAATTTTCGACCTTTATATGGAGTTTCATATAGTTTTGAGCAAGCTGGCTGGTACGAACTTGATCCTAGAAAAAGTTATATTAAACTAGTCGACCAATTTAAATTTGACTGGATTCGCCTCCCCTTTTTTTGGGATCAGATGACTGATTCTCAGGGAAACTTAAAACTTGATGATTTAAAATTTGCAATTGAGGAAGCAGGGAAAAGAAATATTAAAGTTATTATTGCCCTTGGTGCTAAAACCCCCTATTTTCCCGAATATCATTGGCCAAAAAATATTGCCTCAAAAGTACAGTTCGGAGAAACTATAACAAAGGATCATCCAGTTGCCAAAGATATTTTAAGTATTGATGAAAAAGTTGTTAAAGAGTTGGCCACCTATGACAATATTGCCTATTGGCAAGTAGAAAATGAGCCGCTAGTTGGTAATGTCAATAAATGGAAGATTGACAAAAGTCTGATAGCTCAAGAGGTTGAAACAGTCAGAAGATCGGATTCTTTAAAACGGCCGATAATTCTCAATCATGCAGCGACCGGATTTTACGATACAAGCTGGAAACAATTGCTACCGATTTTAAAAGAGGGAGATATTTTTGCAGTTAATGCCTTTTTTAAGACTAAAGGAACAGATTTAGTATCAGCCAGCATTCTGGGAAGGGAGATTCATATTTTGTGGCCTGATCATTTAGTTTGGCCGGTTCATTCATGGTGGATTTTTTCCTCCAATTTGGGATCTATTAAAAAAGAAGTCGAGGCCCGCAAGAATCACTTTTGGGTACTTGAAGTGCAATCAGAGCCTTACATTAAGAAGCTGAAGGAAGCAAACGACCCGATTCTTTCATTTAACCCATCGGATATTAAAGAAGAGGACGAATTCTTAAGATCTTATCAGATTGAATCAATCGGATTTTGGGGTGCTCATTTCTGGCAGTATAAGGCGGCAAGTTCTGATTATTCGTGGGAAGAAACAGTAAAATCGATTGTTAACAACAAGAGGAGTTTTTTTATCAATCTTGATTTGTGACTGGCAGGTTAGATAGAATTAGTCTACCTTTGATGAAAAAAGAGAAGTTACTATTTATTTTGATTTTTGGAATTGTTGGTTTTATTGCCCTTAATATTCCTTTTAACCAAATTGTCGGTTCGAAGGTTAATTTTACGTTATTTGATTTTTTTGCACCGATTTCAGGTGCTTTTCTAGGTACTGTACCGGGTATAATTTCGGTTTTGGCAATGCAGGTTTTGAATATTTTGTTCCACGGAATCGGTTCGATTGATAAGGCGACTGTCCTGCGTCTTTTTCCAACACTCTTTGGTGTCTGGTTTTTTTCCAGAAAAGACAGGAGCATCTTGTTAGTTCCAGCCATGGCGATTGTGGCTTTTAATTTACACCCGTTTGGCAGAGCTGCTTGGCCCTACAGCATGTTTTGGTTGATTCCTTTTTTAGCGTGGCCATTTCGCGAAAGGTTTTTAATTGCCCGAAGTTTAGGGACAACTTTTACAATCCACGCAGTCGGCAGTGTAGCTTGGCTTTGGGCTTTTAATTTACCTGCAAATGTCTGGATTTCATTAATTCCTGTAGTTATCTTGGAACGTTCAATTTTTGCTTTGGGAATTAGCGCCTTTTATATTCTGGCAAATAATGTTTTAGGCATACTTGCTTTTCGGAAATTATTGCCAACCGGTATAAAGATTAGTAAGGAATATCTTTTTAAAATATAAATTTACCCCTTGCAAATCTTCTTTTCACTTGATATAAAAATTGGCTTATGTTTTTGCTAAGATTTATCGATCTTATATTTAAACCTTCAGCTGTCTTTGCTCACTGTGATGTTCCATGCGGAATTTACGATGTGCGACCAGCTCAAATTGCGGTGGAGACGGTTATTAAAATGGTTGAGAAAATTAAAGGTTTTGATAACAAGACGGCGAATGTGGCTGATCGTAATACACTAATTCGCGCCGTTTGGACTAAAGAAGAACATGCCCGAAAGTGCAAAGAGGAACTTTTAATTCTCTGGACGGATTTTTTCAAAGAAGAGCATTTAAAGATGTTTCCTAATCTCCACGAAACATTTTGGAAGGCGACAAAGCTTTGTTCCAAAAATAAGCAGGAAGTAAGTATGGAAGCCGCACAAGAGTTAAAAAGAGCAGTTGACGAGATAGCAGGAATGTTTGCGAAGGTGAAAGCTACTAAGAAGTGATAAGTTATAAGTGCTAAGTGATAGGTAAAATCTCTCCCTTTTCCAGATTTATTGTCGAAGATAGAAGCATGATACCAGCTTTTAGACCCGACGATCATGTTTTAACCCTTAATTGGACGCAGCCGAAAGTCAGTGACGTTGTGGTTTTTAAAGATAATGACAGATATTTCTTAAAGCGGATAATCAAAATAAAGAAGAATTTGTTTTATGTTTCTGGTGATAATAAAAAGGAAAGTTTAGTTTTGGGACCGATGGTAAAAAAGCAGGTCGTCGGAAAAGTTATTTTGAAGTACTAGCTTGGTTAATTATTTCCTGAAATTGTAATAACGACATTGCTCCCTCGTACCTTGTTCCGTTGATGAAAAAAGTCGGTGTGGCTTTGATTTGGACTTTGTTACCGTCAGCTAGGTCTTGATCGATAATATTTCCAGCCGCTTTATAATCATTTTTAAATTTTTCGGTGTCAAGACTTAATCCTTGGGCATAGGAAGTAAATATTTCTTCAGGATTTGAGGATTCAATCCAGTCATTCTGATTTTTAAATAGTAAGTCTTGCATTTCCCAGAATTTGTTTTGTATTCCTGCAGCTTCGGCGGCCTGAGCGGCGACTTTGGAATTTTTATGGGTAGAGAACGGGTAATTTCTGAAGGCATAATAGATCTTATCTTGGTTATCCGCGACCACTTTCTCAACAATCGGATTGACAGTACCGCAGGCAGGGCATTCAAAGTCGGCAAACTCAACAATTTTAACCGGAGCCTCGGGATTGCCTTTAGCGTGGCGGATATTTGAATTAAGCACACTCAGATCGATTTGCGATTGATCCACGGTGTTATTTTTGCCGCCTAAAATAAAAACTCCGCCGACTATTAAAATCAGGGTAACAATACCAATTCCGATAAAAACTTTACTATCTGTGCTCATTTTTTTTATTAAAAAACAATTCTATCAACATTAAGCCGGCGATTGCAACGAAGGCTAAAAACGAAAGAAATGGAATGGTAATGAATCCGAAGTAAGAAATCTGGATTGCCTCGCAAGGATTTGAAGCGGTACAAACAGTTGGACTGACTCTTGAAAGGGGTGTAAATTGCAGGAGATATTGATAAAACGCAAGTATCAAGCCGAGAATTGAAAATGGTAAGACGTAATAAACAACCTTTTTATCTTTGAAGATTATGCCAATTGGTATGATGATGACCAGAGGGTACATGAAGATTCTCTGCCACCAGCAAAGAACGCAAGGTTCGAGTCTTTGAATTTCAGAGTAATAAAGACTTCCAAGGGTAGCAACCCAGGCCTGCAGAAAGGCCAGATAAAGAGCATATTTTTTCAAAAGAATAATCAAAGTTTTCAAGATACTACAGAAGTTTAGCAGACAAAGATGAATTTGTGAAATGAATAATTATTGGTAGATTAGTATTTCTCAGTAGTTGACAATTATTAAGAAATATTGTTAAATATTAACAACATGGCTACCTTAACAATCTCATTGCCAAAGCAAATTGCAACTAAAATTGACTCAGAAGCTGAAAAACTTGGGTTCTCAACACGCTCAGAATTTATTCGCAACATACTTCGTCAATACTTTTCCGAAGATGAACTAAAATTTGAGCCTTTCGAAGTTCGTCCTATAGAGCAGATTAAGCTCGAATTAGCTAAAACTGGTAAATACAGCCAAGACTTTATTGAGAGCGTGACGAAAGGATTAGCTAAATCTTCAAGATATGGTCGTTAAACAGTTGCGACCCGACCTCAAAAGATATCTTCAGAAACATAACATTGCAAAGCAGTACTTAAAGCAAGCTAAAATCTTTGAAGATAACCCTCGCCATCCTTCACTTAACACAGAAATATTAGAACCAAGGCACCTTAAGATTTACTCATTTCGGATTGATCGAAAATACCGTGCCGTATTCATTATGACTAGTCATAATGAAGTTGAAATTATTGATATTAATTTACATTACCAATAATTAATTTTAGCTGGCACTGGTTACAGCACTGAGTAGTTCGACTACGTTCACTATTATAATTTATTGAAGGGTTGGAACTTATTACTTAGGAAATTATTGCGGGATTTAAATTTAGAGTTGTTTGATATTAATGATCTCTAATTTTATTACCGCTTGGCCAGGGTCGGCGGAAATACTGGGCAGGAATGCCGTTTCTGGCTTTGCTAAGCTTTCTTTTGGCAATTTCCAGCCACTTTCGGCTTTTTTCCCAAGAGGTTTTTATCATTATTCTCTAACTATACCAGTAAAACAAAAAATCACCTAGAATTAAAGCTGGTACTGGGAAACGTGTTTAGAACCTTTGGCCGGTTAACACCATTTTAGCTTATTGATTTAACAATGGTATTTAAGCAGCTTGTTTATGCAACTCTAAAATTTTATGGTATTCTAAGTACGCTTCCCTTTAAAAAACTTTATGGAGCCTCTTGTTCATTCGAATCACCCTTCTCTTATTAAAAAAGTCCTTCTTTATATTTTTCCTACTCTCTTTTTGATTTTGGCTGGCATAGGTTTATATCTCCACACTACTTATCCTACTGTCTCTCCTTTAGTTTCCGGACGATACATGCTTTCTAATTTAGGTCACTCTCACGCTCATATGCAAAAAGATGTTATCGGTTTCTTGCCATATTGGAGACTCGATGATACAAAATATCTACGTTTTGACCTCGTCTCAGAGATTTTCTTTTTCAGCTTAAGCGCAGATGAGAATGGGCAAATTATTAAAATAGTCAATAACGAAACTGATCCCGGTTGGAGATGGTGGAGTTCTTCCACAATCCAGAATTTAATTGCTAAAACTCAAATCACAGGAGGAAAATTTGGTTTAACTATTGCCATGCAAAAGAACAAAACTTTGGAAAGCTTTCTTGATAACCCTTCGGCACAAAAAACTCTTATTAATAACCTGATCCAGGTTGTTCAATCAGATAAGATTGATGGACTAAATCTTGATTTTGAATATGATGGAAAGCCAGATGATAAATATAAATCTGAGTTTACTAATTTTGCAAAAGAGCTAACCTCAACTTTTAGAACTCAGTCTCCTCAAACAGAACTGAGTATAGATTTTTTCCCTTTATCTATTGAAAAACCCAGGCTTTATGATGTAGCTTCCTTAGCTCCACTTTTCGATAAAGTAATTGTTATGTCTTATGATTACTACTCGGGCTCTTCTGACCTTGCTGGTCCAGTAGCTCCTATCTTTGGTTATATTGCGAGCCCTTCTGCCACCCAAAAAAGTTATTTCTTTGATGTTAATACCACCTATAACGATTATCTGAAAGTGGTGCCAAAAGAAAAATTGATTATGGGAGTTCCTTATTATGGTTGGGATTATCCAGTTGAAGACAATACTACTACCCTAAGTAAGGTTCTTCCCCAAAATGACCAGAACGGCTATCCTGAGGTTATTTCTTATGGGAGAGCCAGAACAAACACAGACCTGAAGATTGAAAACTGTCAATGGGACGATACGGCTAAAGCTACCTGGTGTGCTTATACAGACTCAAACAAAATTCAAAGAGAGGTTTGGCTGGAAGATAACAGGTCACTTGAGATAAAATTTGATTTTGCAAAAACAAATAATTTAGGAGGAATTGCTATTTGGACATTAGGATATGACAAAGACTATCCAGATCTTTGGAATTTAATTAAAAACTATTTCACTAAGTAGCCAAGGCTACATTTTTTCCCTGCTGGGAAAAAAGGTTTTCTTTCTTTTCTCTTCGCCATCCTTTAATTTCAGCTTCCTTACGTCTTGCGTCGATAAGTGTTTTAAATTGTTCGGAGTCAAGACCTAACTTCAAATTTTGGGTTAAATACTGCAATATGAACCAAAAACTCCAGAAGTTATAATGGGTGCATCAGATGAAAAAGCCCTTAATTGTCCTTTTTATAGTTCTTGCAGCATCAGCATCTTTCTTTTTATATTACAGAAATGACCTTTTCTTTAAACAGCCTCAAGATCATCAATTACCGAAGACTAAACCTTTGGAGAAATACACAATTGAAAATTTGGCAAATACTACATTTTCTCCAAGCAAAATCACTATCGGTGAGGTTATAAAACAAGACCCCAAGTTCACGTCCCGCTATTTTTACTTTACCGCGGAGAGTAAAAAAGTGAGCGGGCTGGTCAATATCCCGACCAAAGCCGGCACTTATCCGATAATTGAGATGAATCGGGGTTATATCGACAAAGACAAATACCAAACCGGCGTGGGTACACAACATACCGCCGAAGTTTTTGCTCAAAATGGTTTTATTACTCTGGCTCCGGATTTTCTGGGTTTTGGTCAGTCTGACTCCGCAGCAGTAGATACATTCGAAGACCGTTTCCAAACATGTACCACCGTACTTTCTCTTTTAGCTTCTCTTCCAAACTTAAACCAAGCCCTTGCCACTTTGGGACAGATTAAAGCTGATCCTGACAAAGTGTTTCTCTGGGGGCATAGCAATGGAGGGCAAATAACCCTGACTGTTCTTGAAATTACAGGCAAGCCTTATCCGACAGTCCTTTGGGCTCCGGTTGGCAAACCTTTTCCTTATTCCATACTTTATTATACGGATGATTCTGAAGACCACGGCAAAGCCCTTAGAAAAGTCCTTGCCAACTTTGAGCAAGATTACGATGTTGAAAATTATTCGTTGACGAACTTCTTAAATAGAATTAAGGCTCCGATACAGCTTCACCAGGGAACAGCAGACGAATCTGTACCAATTTCATGGTCAAATTTGTTTGTCCAAGAACTTAAAAAACAAAATATCGACGTGACTTATTTTACTTACCCAGATGAAGACCACAATTTTGATAAAGGGAGCTGGAATACAATTGTTGAGAGGAATATCGATTTTTACCGTAGTTTTTGAAATTGTTGTTTAATATCAATAGGCAAGTTAATTTTCAGCAATTTATCAGGATTTTCAATTAGAATATTTGCCTCTGAAGCAAAACTTTCTTATTTTAAAGCATGCATATTTTACCCAACGAATGTTAATGCAACGCCTTTTTTGTTCATCCGGCCTGTCCTGCCTATTCTATGAATGTAATCATCATAGGAAGCCGGTAAATCATAGTTAATAACATGGCTTACGTCTTCTATATCAAGCCCTCGTGAAGCAACATCGGTAGCCAGCAATATACGGATTTGATTCCTGCGAAACATCTCCAGCATTTTCTGTCTTTGGCTCTGGCTTTTATTGCCATGAATTACTCCCGCTCTAAACCCTCTGCTTGTAAGCTCATTCGTAAGTTTTTGGATACCCCGTTTTGTTCTGCCAAAGATTAGCACCTTATTAAACCCATCTTGAATCAATAAGTCATGGAGTTTGTCTACTTTGTTCTGGTTATCCGCAACTTTAACTACGTCCTGATTTATATTTTCAACTGTATCACTCTCTTTTACAGAAATGGTGACCGGATTTTTTACAAACGTCTCTATAATTTCTTTTACCTTTGGCGGGATTGTTGCAGAAAAGAAAAGCGATTGGCGATTTGTGGGAAGAAGTGAAATAAAATATTTGATATCAGCAATGAAGCCAATATCGACCATTCGATCTACCTCATCCAATACAACATTGCCAAATTGCGACAAGTGCAAACACCTTTGCCCAATAAAGTCCTTTATTCTTCCCGGTGTACCTATAACAAAACTTGGGTTTAGGGAAAGCTCTCTTTTTTGCCTTACCAAACTTGTTCCGCCAATACACAGGGCACTGGCAATTGCCAGTCCTTGGGCAAACTGGACAAACTGACCATGAATTTGCGAAGCTAATTCTCGCGTCGGTGCAATAATAAGTACCTTTTGTGATCTATCTGTGAAAACTTTATTAATTAGGGGAATTAAAAATGCAGCCGTTTTACCAGTACCTGTATTTGCAATACCGATAATATCTTCGCCTTTAAGAATTGCCGGAATTGCTCTATCTTGAATCGGCGTTGGAAGGTCGTACTGTTTGCCCGCTATATTTCTTTTGATTTCGGGACAAATAGCAAAATCTTCAAACTTATACTTTGGAATATAGTCAGCCTGGACATTTTCGCTGCTGCGCGTATTTTGCTCACTTCCTGCGGTGATTGCCCACACAAGATCTAGGTCGGGCTTCACGGCAGAAAAAAACCGTCTTCTTAAATTGCCTCTTGGTCTAAATCTTTGTTGCATAAAATTAATAATTGCTTCCTTGAAATAAACAACACACGGCTTAAAGGCCGTGTTATTTTTGAGCTTCGCTCAGAATAAAGTTAAAGCAATAGATCCACTTAATTAAGAAATTGTAAATGAATAGGGAAAAAAGATACTTAAGTGAAATTAATGCAAAAGCAGTCTATCTTTATCTTGTCTAATCAAAAACTATTCAAAGTTAAGCAGATTTACTACTTTAACCTATTATCCAAAATTTAGTATATCAGTAATCAAGGCTAAAGTCAATAAAACTATAAGTTACTCATGCCAAACAGCTTAAAACTCTTGAGGCCAGTTTACAGTTGGCTCTGGGCAACACTTTTAGAACCGGTTTTCTTTCAATAGTTCGTTTATGTTCCGGCTTCTCCTGCCGAGTGATTCATGCAAGAAGCATGATAAAATTAAAAACGCTAGTATTTAAGCCTACAGATGTGATTTTACCCCATTTGTGATATTATGGGCTTCTGCTCCGAGTACTTTTTCGTATTACTTGCATTAATACCGTTAAGTCACGGTTAAATTTTAATAATTATGATTGCTACTCTAAAAAAAATGTTCAAAGCGAGGTTTCGTCGTGTCAAAAACAATAAATACTCACGGCTTAAAGGAAATGGTTATCACTTATCCGGAATAAATAACTATGTTATTCTCTTTTACATTATTTTAATTTCGGCGTTCATTGTGCGCACGGTTAACCTCAATTACAACTCCGCATTTAATGATGAGGCTATTTATATAGTAATAGGAAGGATGGGGCTTTTTGCTTCTGATTGGTGGAGCTACGGAGCAAGATTATGGATGGCAGGTTTGCCCTATATATATCCTACTTTAAGCGCTCTTGCCTATCAAACAGGAGGGCTTGTTGGTTCAAGGTTTCTAAATGTAATCTTTGGTGTAATTTTAGTTGAAGAGGTTTACAGGTTCACTAACTTGTTGAATCTTTTCGATAAAAGAACAAACACTGTTGCCTCCTTAATCGCTGTCTTTTTAGCAGCTTTTTCCGGAATTGGAATATTTGTAAGCAAACTTGCAACTTATGACATGGCGAGCTTTCTTCTGCTGATAGTAGGTATTAACTGTTTTTTGAAAGCTAAATATTTTCTGAACGGAAAATATTATTTTTTAGCTTTCTTATGTTTATTTGCAGCATTTTTAACAAAAATCATCATAGCGGTATTTTTTCCAATTTTATTAGTAATATCCTTTTTCATAACGAGAACAAGGTCTACTCAACATAAAAAATTAGCATTCACCTATCTTTACGCACTTTCTTTCCTGGGAGTTGCATTGTATTTTTACTTTTACCGCGATAACTTAATCACATATATTCTTACCCATAATAATTTAGGAAAAGCAGAAGATTATCTAAGCATACCCTCGCTAATTTGGAGAGAGGCTAAGATCCCGTTAATATTACTTTTACCAGCCGCTTTTATGCTTGTTAAAGCTAACAAAACCAAGGCGCTCGTTGCCCTAATTGCACTTTCCGCCATCATACCTGTTTTTCATCTTGCACTTTTCAGGTATGCAACTTTAGACAAACATATGTATTTGACGATTATTTTTTTGTCTATTATTGCCGGCTATGGATCAAGTTTAATTATTCTTAGCAAAAACAAGTTAGTTGCGATAACTGCAAAAGGGTTATTACCTCTCGTTGCTTTTTTATATCTAGTTAATTCTTATCAAGTACTTTACGACCATGAACACGATTGGAAAAACACTGCATCCCTGCAAAGTTACTTGAGACAAAATGTTAAACCCGGAGACAAGGTTTTAACTGAAGAAGGAGGAGCCGTAATATTTGCCTTGTATGATAAAGTTTTCCCTCCTGTAAATATTGTAACTTTCGACTGGATTGATTATTCCGGATTAAAAGACAATCGGGGATATCTCCAGGCTATAACAGATGTCTACTTCGACTACATCGAGTTGGACGAAGAATTTGTAGGTAATGACTCTCTGAAAAGTGAGATACGTCAAAACCTTAGTGCAAACTATTCTTTAATTAATAAACAGGATAGTTTTGAGATTTATGAAAAGAATGAAAAGTAAAAAAAAGAAGCAGAGCTTTTCTGAGAAGAAAGCCGAAAGACAAAAAGACGGTAAGCACTCATTTCTATTCTGGCTAGTAGTGCCTATTGTTATGGTTTGGTTGAGTATAGGTTATATTACAGGATTTGTCAGGGATAAACCGATATGGTTTAGGAATGAAAATGTTTCAAAGGAATCAACGACGGTTGTTCCCTACTTCCAAGAACACGGATCATTTTCCGAGAATCTGAACCAACCGTTTATTACTTTTTGGTTTGATGATGCTTGGCTCTCGCAATACTTGGAAGCATATCCCGTATTAAAAAACAACAATTTTACTGGTACGATTGCCGTTCCGGTAAACTCAGTTGAGACTCCTAATTATATGAACTGGGCACAACTCAGAATTTTGCAAAAAGACGGTTGGGAAATTACCGACCATTCACTGTCACATGATTGCAATATGCAAAATTGGGATAGTGAAAAAGTTGCTTATGAGTATAGAATTTCAAAACTGATCTTGTGGAAAAACAATCTTTCTGCAGATATCTTTGTTACCCCTTGTGGGGTCGATGGCAATATTATGCGCCAAGAAGCAATGAAAACGTTCTTGGGTTATAGGACTGTAGATCCGGGGTTCAATAAACCTTCGGACTTTAATTTCTACAATTTAAAGGTGAAAAATATTAACGACACGGTTAGTATAGACGATGTGAAATCATGGATTGATTTGACTAAGGAGTCAAAATCTTGGCTTATATTGGTGTTTCACAAAGTCGGAGAAAAAAACGGTGATTTGGGTGAGGAAAAATTTAATTTATCAAAAGATGATTTTGAAAATATTGTTGCTTATATAAGGTCATCGAATATAAAGGTTGTACTACCTGGTCAAATAATGTCATCGCAAAATCTATGAAAAATACAAAAAAAATAAAAAGTTTATCGGTTGCCGTTTTGGTTCCTGCAAATAATGAAGAGCGCGTAATTGCAAAGACTTTGGAGACAATACTTAAGCTTGTTCCGCCAAAAGACCTTTTCGTTGTAGATGACGGTTCATGGGACCAGACACAAGAAGTTGCAAAAAAATATACTAAAAATATTTTGGCGACGAGTAACCGCGGTAAAGCTTATGCACTAAATTCTGGAATCAAACATTTCAAACTTACTAAAAAATACGAATATATTTTCTTTATGGATGCTGATTCTATGCCAAAATCTGACTTTCTCGACAAAATACTTATACATTTTAAAAACGATCCAAAAAGGGAAATTATGTGTGTTGTCGGTAGGGTAAAAGGATCAGGCTTAAATTGGATATCAAAATATAGGCAGTGGGAATACCAAATCTCTTATCTTATACACAAAAAGGCACAAGAATACTTGGGTAGCATCTTGGTAACGCCTGGATGCGCAACAGTTTATAGAAGTTTCATATTTGATAAACTTGAATTTCCTAGTGGTACATTAACCGAAGACATGGATTTCACCTTCCTGATGCATAGATCCGGTTTCAATAAAATGGTTTTGGACAATAAAGCGATTGTCTACACGCTTGACCCTCCAAACATAAAAGATTTTTTTTAAACAATCAAGCCGCTGGTATACGGGATTTTGGCAGGTTGTCAGGAAGCATGATATCCCTTGGAGGGGACAAATGCTTGACCTGGAAGTTTTCATTCTCGCAACTGAAGGATTGTTTAATGGTTTACTTGTAATATTTTTTTTAATATCACTTATTAACCTATTACTTTTTGGTGGTGTTAATATTCTTGTTATTCCCCTCTTATATGATCTCTTTTTATTTTTTATTCCAAGCCTAATATGGAGTTGCCTGTCTGATAAGGATTACACTAGAATCTTCTTTATTCCCCATTTCTACTTTTTAAGATTTTTATCAAGCATCATATTTCTGAAAAGCTTCTTTGACGGATTTTTAAGTTTAGAAAAAGAATACGTTTGGAATAGTACTAGATATTTAGAAAAGGAGGGTGTTAAATAAATGGCGCTCGCCGGACCTCAAATTGGTGGAGTTTCTTTAGTTCTGCATACTTTTGTGATTGTGTTTTTCCAAGGGAAGTCGATGTTTGTTAAAATAAAATCTATTCTGACCAATTTTTATCAAAGAATTTTTCGTCAATTCCGCCTAAATGCCAAATAATAAATTTGTTGAATCCTAGCTTTTTCAAGTGCTCTATTTTTGTAACCATCGCTTCCGAATCTGAAAGCCATCCGGAAAAATTCTTTCCATTGACTATAATTTCTCCGGAATCTTTATCCCTATTTTGGATATAATCTTTTCCCTGTAAATATCTATTAAACTCATCAAATTGTAATCCTTGAGAATCACCGTTTTTAGTCCAGATATAGCCGTACGACGGAACACCGATTATTATTTTATCTTTATCTATCAGATTTGAATTATAAAGGGCAATTTCACTTATCCATGAGTAAGATGCTACAGAACCTGGTTGGGTGTCAGCCGAATGCTCATCGTAGGCCATTATTCGAACCTCATCCGCTATCTCCCCTATCCTTTTGAGATCCTGTCCTTCAACCCCTTCCCAAATTACTTTCCCCGTTTGGGCGTGTATTGTTACGGACATTTTAAGATTATATTTCTTAAGGCGACCGGACATTTTGGACAAAAACAGGCTGAATGTATCTCTATCCTCTTTTTTGATTCCTTCGAGGTCAATATCAATACCGTCTACGTTTAGTAAATCAAGCCTTTCGTTTAAATCTTCAATCAAGCTGTTAATCTTATTCTGGTCATTGAGTAAAGGGCTTAATTCTTCACTTGTTAGTTCGGATCCTAGAGAGGGTAGTATTTCAATATTTGACGCCTTGAGTTTCTCAACAGTCTGTTTTCTGTCAATTGTACCGACGTCGGATAATTTCAAGTTTTTGTCGATCATAAACCAAACAGGGGAAACAGTTTTTATTTTCCCGGGAAATTTTTGTATAAGGCTATAACCTTGCTGCTCTTTCCACCATGCGATCCAACCTGATATTTCAGGCGAGCGTGTTAATGCTTCAGAGTTATTATCCCTATAATAATTACTTGTCAGTTTTCCGCCGTTACTGCGAATCTTTGATATTCCAAACAAAGCCCCGAGTACTAGTAAAATAAATAGAACCAGGAACAAAAAAGGATTCTTTTTTGCGGCTATAAAAGGCAAAAACATAGTTAGTATTTTTTCCGCCTTAAATACTAACATAAACCGGTGTTAACCAAACAAGTATCGCCAAAGAATATAGATAACTATAGACAAACAAAGGAAAAATATGGTATATAGTATTTTCTTATAGAAGATACTTTTGGCGAAATATCTTTTGTGGTCTCGTTTATCTCCTTTTTTGTCTGGAATCTAGTAAAAGACAATAAATAAATTTGCCTTTAAGGCTCGAAACGATTACTTATCTGTAAATCTCGTGTGTTCCGACAGAATGAAACCACACCGTATTTTTGTCTCTAATTTCAAATATAATCCTAGTTTGATAGTCTACTGAAAACGAATAATAATCCTTAAGTTTCCCTGAAAGTTTATGCGTCTTAAGCGTTGCCTCGAATGGGTTCTTGCGAAAAATAACCTCTTTCTTCTCAGCAAGCAGTTTTACTTTTTTGGGCAAACGCTTATACTCTTTAGCAAACTTACTGGAATAATAAATCTTCATCAAGAAGAAAGTTTAGCGAAGCGTAGAAAGAGACTTTAAAATCTTGCCCTTACCTGCTATTAACTCATTACGGCTTTCCTCTAAATCACTCGCTAATTTACCCTCAATCCACAGTCTTAACAGATTTCTAAAAAACTCACTCTTACTAGAATAAAGGCCCTTTGAAACCTCTTCTTCAACTATGGAGTTTAACTGCGTAGGTAGAGATATGTTCACAACTGCTCTCATATCTTACAACTGTAACAAACTGTATTACAAATGTCAACAGGTACTAATGGCTAACAACAAGTGCAATATTGGACGGTCTTCGGATTATAATATTGTTTTTCCAAGTTTAATTATATTTTCCTTCTTCTCTCTTCGCCATCCTTTAATTTCAGCTTCCCTACGTCTTGCGTCAATAAGTGTTTTAAATTGTTCAAAGTATTTCAAAATTACTGGCCTGCGAATTTTTGTATAGTGTGCACCCCACTTGGATTTGTTATGTTGCTTTAATCTTTTTTCTAAATTGTTAGTACAACCAACGTAATATGATTTATCCGCACATTCCAAAATATAAACAAATAGGGTCATTAAGAAAAGATTATCATTTCGTCGCTTTGCTCCTCAATGTCTTCCTCACTTTTTATAAACTTAGGGTTGAAGATTCTGTTGGAAAAAATGATTCAGTTTGTAAAAGCTAAGATTCTTCTCATCGAGGTAAAATTTGATTAGTGTAGATAAAGTTTGCAATTTCGTGTCCAATAAAATCAACTCCTTCAAATGAAGGGTGAATATAATCATCGGGATTAATATATTTCAGATTACCGTCTCCTTGGTCATTGAGCGATTTCTCATAAATGTTAATTATAGGAATGTTGTGAGATTTGGCATAACTAATATGATTTTTAATATAAGCCATTCGCTCTTCAGCCTGTTTGATTCTATCGGCGACGGGGATATTGAGAAGAATTTTTTTTGCATAGTTTTCTTTGTTTGGCGCAATAGTTGCAACGAAAACGATAGCAGAGTGAGGATGAGTAGTAATTATTGTCTTCATGAGTTCATCAAGCGCCTGATTTTGTCTTTTGATACCGCCTTCAATGCCAAGCGAGGACAGAGGATTGTAACCAAAAGACTCAACGAGTATGAGGTCAAAATCTCTTGATAATAATGGCTCAAAAGTCGAATCCCAATAGGTTGTTTTTTGCGTTAATTCATCGTTTACGGACAAAATATTGGTTGAACCTTTGGCGTAATTATCAATCAAAACGTATATGTTGTCTTTCTTATACAGCTCATTGATAAACTGATTGAAGGTTCCACCATGGGGTCCAAGCGCTAGAGTCATCGAATCGCCTATCATAAAAATGGTATAGGTATTTCTCCTTTCTATTTTAGGAGGTGTATAAGTACGAAACACAAATGGTGTTGGTGAAGGAGTTGGTAATACTGGTGAAGTTTGTTGAGAATTGGTTGGTTTTTGAGTTTGGGTCTTAGGTTTTAATAAATAATACGTTCCCACAGTTGCCGCCATGATTAGTAATAAACCTAAAATAACGGTTATTGCTGCAAAACCTCTTCTCACACTTTTAGCATAGCAATACTAGGAATATTAAACAAAAATGAGGTCATCGACTCTGCAAATTTTGCTTAAATTTCTAATTAATCTTAAATCATATATAATCTATTTTAATAATGATCATAATTATGCTGCATAACTTCTCGGATAAATATTTTTCCTAACAAATGGCCACTGACTTTTTAATTATATTAATCTCGCTGGCCACACTAGGTCTTGGTTTAATATATCTTCCATGGTTAGTATTGGCTCTACTGATTTTTATTTTTGTAATTGTGCTTTTGCAAGGCGCAGTGGAACTTATTGCTTCATTTCTACCTTTCCCCCCACTTAAATTTTCAAGTTCTACTCTAGACAGGTTTGTATCAATCCATGTTCCTTCTTTTAACGAACCAGCGGATCTTTTAAAAAATACACTAAAACATTTATCGTTGTTAAAATATAAAAATTATGAGGTAATTGTTGTCGACAATAACACGGTCGATGAAGCGGTTTGGAAACCAGTCGAAAAGTACTGTAACGAACTAGGCAATAATTTTAAATTTTTCCATATAGACAAACTTGAGGGTTTCAAGGCAGGCGCGTTAAATTTTGCACTAAATGAGACCAGCGCAGAGGCAGAGTTCATTGTTGTTGTCGATGCTGACTATGAAGTAAAACCCCAGTTTTTAAAGGAAGCACTCAGTTACTTTGTTGACGACGTCACTTTTGTTCAGTTCCCGCAAGCCTACCAGAATATAACAGGCGAAAATAAAGGCGTTGCTGTTGAATATGAGCATTTTTTTAAGATTTACATGAAAATGGCAAACTACTTTAATTGCGTGCCATCAACCGGAACACTGGTAATATTTCGAAGAAATGTACTAAATGAGATAGGTTTTTATGATAGAGAGTGTTTAACTGAAGATGCGGAAATAGGGACAAGATTAATTGAGGCAGGCCGCAGGGGTATTTATGTTGATAAGGTTATGGGTCGAGGATTGATGCCTTACGATATTGAAGCTTACAAGAAGCAAAAATCACGATGGGCCTGTGGTAATGCTCAAATATTAAAGAGAGACTTTTTAAGAATTTTATTCGATAAAAAGCTTAATTTTAAACAGAAAGTTTGTTTTTTTTCTGAAATGACGGCCTGGTTTAACTTTACTCTCATACCAATTTTGGTCATTTTTTTAGGATCAATTGAATACAATAATAATTTTATTTGGAAAATGTCAATTTTAATTTCTGCCTTTACGATTTATTTATATTTTGCTATGAAACTTGTTTCATTTGTTGCAACTTTCATAAAAGAGTATCCCATTAAAAATATTCTTAGGGCTTTATTTGTGCACTTTGGAATGGTGATGGTGTATTCAACAACGTTTATTAAATCATTTTTAGATACGAATTTTTCTTTTGAGCGCACGAATAAATTTATTCTTCCCCAAAAGCCTAGCATTTTGAAAAATACCAGTATTGAGATTTTTATGATTATTATTAGCCTTATGTTTGGTCTAAATTATTTTATTAATAATAATTCCCTCTTGGCTTTTACGACTTTTTTGATAGCGATAAATTATTTACTTATTTTTTACGTATACTGGGAAATCTCACCAACAAAAAAGTATTCAGCTAAATTAATTAACGAAATGAAAAAATCCATGGCAGAAAATAAACAAAGTTTTTCTACGAATAAAAATAGTTTCAAATGAGAATTGCTCAACTGGCACCTCTTTGGAAAACCGTACCCCCGCAAAAATATGGAGGAGTTGAGATTGTGGTGGCGAATTTAACTAAGGGCTTGGTGGGTTTTGGGCATGACGTGACATTGTTCGCATGCGGAGGGTCTAAATCGGCGGGTAAATTAGTAAAGGTTGTTGATAAGCCTTTATACGACATTATCGGTGGGTTTTCATGGAAGAGCATTCAAGCTTATGAATTTTTAATCTTTGATGAACTTTTCAAAAGATTGAGTGATTTTGATATTGTTCATAATCACTTAGGATTTCATCCGCTTGCGTTTTCAAAATTAATTGATATCCCCATTGTGACAACTATCCACAGCAGTTTAGAACCGGATTTTCCTTATTTAGCAGATAGATTTAAAGATAATTTATTTGTTTCCATTTCTGATGCGCAGCGTCAACTGGCGCCCTATTTGAACTATGTCAAAACTATTTATTTGGGTATAGAAACCGAAAAATTTAAGCCAAGTTTTAAAAACGATAACGAGTATTTATTATTCTTAGGGTCACTCACAAAAAATAAAGGTGTTGATTTGGCAGTTAAAGCTGCTAGAGAGTTAAAGGAAAAATTAGTTATTGCCGGAGAAATTAGAGAAGACGAAAAAGAATTTTTAGCAAGTGAGGTATGGCCATATGTTGATAATCATATGATTAAATTTATAGGAGAAGTGGCAATGAGTGAAAAAAATAAACTTTTAGCAAATGCCAAAGCATTACTTTTCCCGATCAGATGGAATGAGGCTTTTGGGCTGGTAATGATTGAGTCTATGGCTTGTGGAACGCCGGTTATTGCTTACAAAAGAGGATCGGTCCCCGAAATATTAGCGGACAAAACGACTGGTTTTGCAGTTGATAATTTTGAAGAATTTAAAAAAGGAATCAATTTAATAGATACAATTTCTCGCGAAAAATGCCACCAAGAAGCAATTGCAAGATTTGATCTAAGTTTGATGGCTCAAAATTATGTAGAATTGTATAAAGATATTCGAGGGAAAAATTAAATGAGCAAAAGAATAGGTCAAGTTATTCCCCTGATGAATACAGTTCCACCCAAAAAGTATGGAGGTATTGAAGTAATAGTCCAAGAGTTATCATTAGGTTTTGCCAAAAAAGGGTACAAAATCGGTGTCTTTTGTGCTAAGGGATCACAATTGAAAGAAGCAAATGTTAATCTTATAGAAAGTTCACCATATCCTTCTATTGAAGATCTTTCTCAAAACAGAAAATTTGAGATAAATGAATTTTTAAAGGTATTATCCAATCAATCAAATTTTGATCTTTTTCATTTCCACTTTGAACCTATTGTTTTGAATTGCAAAATAGATAATATTGAATTTAATTTTTTGAATTTTATAAACAAACCCATTTTAATTACATTTCACAATACGACTCATATTGGCAAACATATAGATTTTTACAAAGAGCACAAAAATTTATGGCAGTACAATTATGTTTTTATCAGCGAAAATCACAGAGAACCTTTAAAGTTTTTCCCAAATTCTACGGTTATTTATAACGGCATTGACATCAAAAGATTTACTTTTAAAAATGAACAGGGTGATTATTTACTTTTTTTGGGTAGGATCACAGATTTTAAGGGTATTTTGGAAGCTATTCAAATTGCAAACCTTGCTAACATAAAACTAGTGATTGCAGCAAAAGTTGATCCTACAGACGAAGATTTTTATAACCTGAAGGTTAAACCTCTTATAGACGGAGTAAAAATTGTTTATGTAGGGGAAGTTGATTTCAATCAAAAAATTGAATATCTAAAAAATGCCCTTTGTCTTCTTTTCCCAATTAAGTGGGATGAGCCTTTTGGGTTGACCCTAATAGAAGCTATGGCTTGCGGAACACCGGTTGTTGCTTTTGATCGGGGATCTGTCAGCGAAATTGTTGAAGATAGCGTGACGGGTTTTGTGGTAACTAATGTTGATCAAGCCGTAGAGGCAATTAGTAAGATTGGCCAAATTGATAGAGCAAAGTGCCGAGAGAGAGTGGAGAAACATTTTTCGCAAGAGATAATGCTAAATGCCTATGAACAACTTTATAAAAAATTATTAGCTTGATTACTTCATCAACGAGGCATTTATTCCAGTTATCAACTTTATCACTCCCAAGACATCGCTATTTTCTATTTTCTTAAATTCAAAAGCATTTTGTGATACTTTGAGTGCTTCAAGTTGACTCTGTATGTTTGAAATGTAATCTGGTCCTTTTAAGAAAAGACTTCCTTGCATAATACAAGTTAATCCTAAAGGCCTACCTTTGAATTCATATATACCTGCTAATTGAGCAGCAACAAGGGAGGCAGATCGTTTAAAAAGTTCCCTTGCAACTTGCGATTCAGTTCCAGTAGCTTTTCGTGCCAATTGTGATAGTTCTTCACTTGTTTGGAGCGGTGGTGTTTGTAAATGCATTAATGGAATAAGTACATTGTAGTGTTTATATAGATCACCAGCAGCAACTTCTTTGTTAAATAACTGCTCACCAACATTTTTAGATTCCGCATCAACTACTCTTCCTGTTGCGGTTTGTGTAAATCCAGTAAAATCGGAAGCTTGAAGATTAACGACAGTATTATTATCTAAGAATATCGCAATATTATACCCAGTTCCAGCAATAGCTGCTATAAGATTTTCCCTATCTATATCTTCTTCTAGCCCAGAAGTAATAAGACATACTGTGTCATTTGCAACTGTCGTTACAACATCTCTGTTAGTTGTTTCTTTTAGGTAATCCTTAATGGTTTTCCCAACTTGTTCTTGTTGTAGTCCCTGGAATGCGTGTCCTTTTGTATCTCCTTGATTCATAATGCCATCAAGTTCTCCTGTTTCTCCAACAACAGGAATAAGGTTGTACGCAAAATTGATCCCTATCGCAACCGTTTGCAGGTCAAGATTTGCTTCAATGAATGCTAAAAAATCATCTTTAGTAGTAAAACTGGGAAGAGGGATGAATGTTTTCTGCTTTAAAATTGCAAATTTCTTATCATCGTCCAGTTTTACAACTGCCATGGCTCCATATGTCCCACCGATAACGAATGCTTGAAATACCTGATTTGGCTGAACCAGTGGGTATTCTGGAAGTGGATTTTTTATAAATGGTACGCTCGTAGTTTCCCCTTGTGACGCAAATGATAACTCACGAGCAAAACTCTGACTTATCGATAGATAGTCCGGTACTTCAATTAACGTAGCTTACACCTCTTTCTTAGACTCTACCATACATTCTTCACTAAGCGGGCAAGATTAAATTTCTATTAACCCTGACTGATTCGCTTCTTTTCGATCTGCTCAATCATTTTTCTGAACTTTTTTAACTTCGAGGTGCAAAAAAACTCTCTACAAACTTTGGGCCTGACTCTATAAATAGAACACTTTTTCTCCCTAAGATAAATGCAACTGCCATCTTCTTTTTGCTTGAGAGTGTTTGCTCCACACGCGGCTGCCTTGCGAAAACCATCAATCAAGCCAAACTCCTCAAATTGAGTGCTGTATTTACCTGACCGATATTCTTCTTCGGTTAGATTTACCAAGAATAAATAACAGCAAAGGCTACACTGAGAACATTTGTCGGCCATAGAGTAAATTTCTATTTATTATTATAGTTCAAGGAGAAAAATAGGTTGGAGTGGGTGTCTAGTTTAGCAGGCTCTAGCTATAGCACTGAGTTCATCGAAGGGAAGTGAACCGCAAATTGGACAGAGACTATGCCTTATCCTGAACTTGTTTATTAGCAATCGAGGCAATTTCTACAAAGCTAGTGCGAATTATCTTTTAGTATCAGGGTGAAATCGACTTTCACCTCTGCTTATTCCTAAAGCTACTCCTGTGCCTGATTCTATTGTTATGGTGACGGTGTTTTCCTTGTTTACCCATCTTATTCTGCCGTCTCTAAGTTGATTCACTCCATAGAATAATGTGCCAAACTCCGAAAGATGAATTAAAGGTCGAAATAATTAATATTGTCAAACTTTGGAGCAACGTGTTGGCACTGATCGACTATGTGGGAACTTTTTATGGGAAAACTCTATATCTCAATAATAGCGGAAATTGGTAGATGGTCCGACCCCTTAGAATTTCCAACTTCAAATAATTTACTCTTTATGTCTTTGCTAGCAAAAATATAATCCAGTTTGAAGTAAACACCTTTTGGATTACATCCGACGCATCCTTCAGGATATATGCTCCAAGTAGGAGCACCAGAGGCGTCAGTGTTTTTGAGAACATGCGATAAATTATTAACCACATCACTTTCAGGTGTAGCATTAAAATCTCCCATTAAGATAATTTTTCCTTCTGGTAATACCTTAATCAACCTTTTTGCTTGAAAGTTTTGTGTGTCAGATAGTTTTTGGTGAGTGTGAATCAGATGTGTGTTGAAAACATGTAGTGTCGTATTTCCAACCTTTATATCCGCCTCTATGGCTGAGCGTTTGTCGGTTTCAGATAAGATATACGTTTTATTTCTTAGAATTTTATACTTACTAAGAATTGCATTTCCTTTATCTAGCCTTCTCCCATCTTTTTTTATTTCTGAATCAGTTTCATAAACAAATTCGTACTCAAGCTCATTTGCAATAAGTTGTGCTGTATTTGCCTTCCCGCCTTTTTCCTGTATTACTTCCTGAAGACCAATTACGTCTGCACTGGCCGTTTTCAAAAAATCAATTATGTCAAATAAATACTTGCCCTCCCAAATATTCCATGAAATGATTTTCAGAGTCATGTGGGAAGTATATCAAATTGAGGCTAATTAAAGCTGGGAGTCGTTGATGATTTCCGTTTACACTGAGTAGTTTACCTTGAGCTCATCGAAGGGAAGTGAACCGCAAATTGGGTAGAAATGGTGAAATATCCGGAGTTAGTTTGGGAAAAATCGAAAATATTTATGACTTAAATTGAAACTGAGCGGAAGTGCAGCAAGACCTATTATTTCTGATCTTTTTGCCCAATTTTAAATGAAAAAGGGAGTTTTCTTTTAGGTTGTACGTCTTTTAGTTGCTCCTTGAGATTGGATTTTTCTTCCTCTAGCTTGTTAATTTTTTCTTGAAGCTGATCTGATATTTTATATGATTTTTTAAGATCACTATTTTTTCCCATAATTGTCAGCTTTGATGTAATTAAATTTATTATCGTGGTTACGCTTGCAAGAAGAGCACCAATAATGAGTGAGGCAAATACAATATAAAACAGAGGTATTCCTGATAGCGTTGTCGTTCCCAAACTCAATGTTACAGAGCTGGCATCCATTGTAAACAGAAGAGAAATCCCCAGTGACAGGATAACTGTCAGAATAACAGACAACATAATTTATTATATTAGTTCGTCCATTATAGTTAATGGACATACATTTTTACAACCGATTAATCATTTTATTAGTGGATTACTATAGTGGAAATTGCAATTGTAGAACAATCTTCAGCTCAAAATCCCTGAGATTTTTTATCTTCTGTGCTGGCACTGGCTTGCACTGAGTATTCGAAGTGTTGACTATGTCAAAGACCTTGAATTTTGAAGGGTTGGCATTTATTACAGAAGGAAGAGTTTTAATTTATAATGAAAGTAATGGGTCAACTTTTCCACAAGTCTCGCAAAGGCGAAAATCGTCTAATAGATGAGTTGATTTATGTAGTTGCTTTTATAGGGCCATTAATGACAATACCTCAAGTTATTACGATATGGTTAGAGAGAAGAGTTGAGGGAATTTCTATTATCACTTGGAGTTCTTATGTAGTACTTGCTATCTTTTGGATATCTTATGGATTAATACACAAAGAGAAACCTATTATCCTTGCAAACTTTCTCTATCTTTTTGTTAACACTGCTGTAGTACTCGGAGTATTAATATTCAATTAATATAAAGTTCTGACCCTTCGATATGCTCAGGGTCTTCGGCATCGTACATTTGGCATACCGTAAAAAAGCTGGCACTATTGGACTATGTTGGAACTTATTATTTAGTCAAGCCAAAATCATGAAAGTAAGTTAAAAACCTCTGGGAAAATACATCTATAGATACTGAACAGAATTTTCAATTCATAAAAATTTTAGGATTAATAACTTGACGTGGAATGCAGTTATTGAGAAACTAAAAACCTCTTATGCAACTTACAAATAAACAAAAAGTGTTGCTGTTTGTAATAATAATCGTTTCTGTTGCTGGCCTTTTGACCTTAATTAGATTGGGAAAAGTACTAGGTACAAAAACCCTATCTGTACAAACCCCTGCACCAACACCATCAGAAATTGCAGCATTTAAAACAATAACTCCACCACCGAATGTGCTTAATTCACCTAGTCCAGCCCCAAAACTTTCAAAAAATTCATACACAATAGCACTATTTGGAGACTCTATGATTGACACAATGGGGGATATGAAATATTTAAATGACGCACTTACAAAGAAACATCCCGAGACTAAATTTAACTTATATAACTATGGTATTGGTGCCCAAAACGTTCAAAAAGGTTTGGATAGGTTAATTTCGTCATTTTCATATATGGGCAGGGAATACCCTCCTCTAAAAGACATTAATGCAGACGTAATAATTTTTGGAACTTTTGCATATAATCCATTCGAAAATCACGACGTTGCTAGGTATACAAACACTCTCACAAACCTTATCACCCAGACAAAATCATTTAATAAAAAAATCTATCTACTTATAGAAATAGCACCGTTAGGTGATAAATTTGGATTAGGGCCACATGGAATAAATTGGCCACCGGATCTAACGATTAAACAATCGCAACACATAGACGAACAACTATCAGCAGCCAGGGAAGTAGCTAAAAACCTACAAGTACCAATAGTAGATGTTTATTCTCATACCAAAAAAACAACAATGTATACAAATGTTGACGACGGGATTCATCCTTCCTATGACGGAGCAGTATTGACAGCAAACTTAATTGCAAAAACAATAATTTTAAAATAAATTTTACTAACCTTAACTATTGCCTTATCTTTCACCTGGTGTGTTTCTATTGGTCTTCAGTCCCAGCAACATCCAACAGAGCTGGAAATTCCTAGTCTGGTCGTTAAAACTCCCACTTTGGTAAAATAGGCTGCGGGACTAGGATTCCCTTCGATCTCACTCAGGGTAAACTTCTCATCCTAGTCCAATACTTCGCCGGTCTCAAGTGCCTGAAGCACTGAGTCTATCGAAATGCTGCGGGACTAGGATTCGAACCTAGATAAACGGATCCAAAGTCCGTTGTCCTACCATTAGACGATCCCGCAATATGTGTAATTTTATATCAGCAGTTCGCCGCGCGTCAAAGGCGATGGTACTCTTTGATATATCAAGAAGCCCCCCTCCGAGCAAGAGCTCGAAGTGAATAGCTGATATCAAAAATAAGGCTAGATTCTACGGGACTCTCTTGTTAAAATAACCACATGGGCAGAATTTTCCTTGCTTTACTATTGATTTTAGCTATTTTCATCGGCTTTCTTTTTTTAAGAGAAAAAAATATTTCTTTTGTTTCCCCTACTCCTAAAGTTTTTGGTATCACGCGAGAAGCAGTTATCAATAAATGGTTTCCCAAAAATAGTTTTTTAAAGAAGAGTAATGCGAGCTTGTCCCAACCTTCGCTTTCAGCAAAATCGGCGATTGTTGTCGACTATGATACAGGTGAATTAGTTCTTCAAAAGAACCAGGAAGATCAATTGCCAGTTGCTTCAACTGTCAAGATAATGACAGCACTGGTTGCTCTTGAGAATGCAAAACTTACGGATATCTTTACTGTTTCTGAAAAAGCAGCTAAAGTCGGCGAGGATAGTATGGGACTTGAATTGGGTGAAAAACTGACGCTAGAGGAGCTCTTATACGGTCTGATGCTAGTTTCCGGAAACGATGCCGCAATTACTATTGCGGAAGGTGTGACAGGAAGTGAAGATGCCTTTGTCAAAAAGATGAATGAAAAGACCCAAAGTCTTGGGCTTAAAAATACAAATTTTATCAACGCCTCAGGTCTTGATGAGGATGGTAAAACTCAATATTCCACGGCATATGATATGGCGACAATCGCCCATTATATTTGGGAAAACCACCCGGAATTTCGTAAGATAGCTTCGACTGTGCATGAGTATATCGACGTAAATAGTACTCATAAAGCTTTTGATCTTTACAATGATACGAATTTGCTGACGACTTATCCCGGTGTTAAAGGAATTAAGCCTGGATTTACTTGGGAGGCAGGTTTGTGTCTGGTAACTTATGCCGAAAATGACAACAAGAAGCTTCTGGCAGTTGTTTTGGGAAGCGATGATAGACGCGGCGAGATGAAAGAACTTTTAGATTACGGATTTGGTTACTTCGGAATTAAAGTTTCTCATCCAGCGTTGGACTGAGAGTATTGATTATCGGAGACAGGCACTTTACGAAAAAAGTAAACAAGGTTTCCGTAAGAAATCGGAACTTCATCTAAGTGATGGATCATTATAGGTCCTTTACCAAATTTTGAAATTATTCTTCCTTGGCGAAAAATTCCAAAATGCATGAACTGTGGAGGTTCCTTGTTTATTTTTCTTAATGCAGCTTCCAGCATTTTTTCTGGGGTTATTTTTCTTTCATCTACAAATTTTGATTTTGCGTAAGCAACAATATCTCCATCTTGAGGTTTGTTAACCTCTGAATAACCGTTTGAAATTAAAAAACCAATCGCATTTGTCCAAAGTTCAACAGGAACGGTTTCCCCCAGAATCCACGGCTCTTTCATCGTTTCTCCAAAGACAAATTCCGCACACCTTCCTTGTGTTTCTGAGTGTTGGGCTTCTTCTACCTTTATATCTTCTTGGGCTAAAGCACCTAGGGATATTTCAGGATTTCTCCATCCTAACGATGCTATGCATTCGATTTTGTACCTTGAATCTGTAATAGGAATTTCTTTCACGGATTTAGTATTATAGGTCCTTTTATTTAATTTTACAATTAGGATTTTTCCAAAAACAAAGGATTAGCCTTTTTGCTAATCCTGTTGAAGTGACCCAGGAGGGATTCGAACCCCCGACCAAGTGCTTAAGAGGCACCTGCTCTACCGCTGAGCTACTGGGCCGCTATCATCAAATGTAACTGCTGGTGGTATTTGATTATCGGTACAAAACTGTACAAATCTAGCGGCTTCCTGCCAGGTCCATAGATTAGGAGCTACTATAAGTTCTATACCATTTCCGAATGGTCTAGAATCTGTTACTAAATATAAATTACCAGTCCACTCATCTCCAATCATTTCTTCAGTAAAATAACGCGTAACTAATCTTTCAGCTTGCTGACCCATGGTTTTATTTGTAGTAAAGACCAATGGTGCCCCCGAGAGGAATCGAACCTCTAACTTGAGTTCCGAAGACTCATGTGTTATCCGTTATACCACGGGGGCGTATAAGTAAAAACAGTGATAATTTTAGCACAATTTTAGGATATTTTGAGGAATTATTGTTCTTCGGTCAGATCTTGATCCAGACCTAGTGGTTTAATACCTTCTTCATCTCCTGAAAGACCAACTTTTCCTAGCTCTTCGTCAATATCAGGCGATTCTGTTGGCATGTCGCCGGAAATATCTTCCTCTCCGACTACTGACGGCGGCTTTACCACTTGGTGTTTCAGATCATCGTTTGAACTTGGATGTTGTTGATTATCGTTTAGATCGTCGTTTGGATCAAATGTATCTGAAGTCATAGAAATATTTTACCGACAATTTTAAATTGAAACAAGGCTGGGAAATAGGCTACAATATTGTGGTTAGGCCCGGTGGTGAAATTGGTATACACGCAAGACTTAAAATCTTGTGACAGCAATGTCGTGTGGGTTCGAGTCCCACCCGGGCCACTTGACGCCGGGGAGTAGCTCAGTTGGCTAGAGCGCTGCGTTTGGGACGCAGAGGTCGGAGGTTCAAGTCCTCTCTCCCCGACACTGATTTTAGTTCTTGGAAAGGCTGTTATGCGACTGATTACTGAGTACTTTGGTTTCGAGGTAAGTATTTTTCAATTGTCTTTGCGGCTTTTATAAGTCTATCTTCTGAAAATTTGTCAAAGGGAATGTCTTCTACATCAAATGGTTCATGCAGCTGAACTGATCTAGCACTACCATTTACATTTTGGAATAATTCTGCAGACAGAACTCCATCTTTGTATCTATAAGTTACCCATGTATGCTTATCGAATGAGAAAAATGATCTAGATAATTGATTTAGAACTGGAATTTGGGGATGAATAGATTCATCTTGTTTAACATGTCCCCAAGAATCATTGAACGAGAATTCTGTTTGTACACTGTCAGCCTGAATTCGTTTAAGGTTGGAAACACAAAATGACCTAAGTTTCTCTAGTGCTTCCTCTTTTGTTTTTTGGTATTCAACTGACATTTTACTAATTTTACAATTTGTTTAAAAGTAGATCAATGTTTAAAAAATTAATATCAGCCGTGTAGAATGTTGTTCGAAGATCGTCAATTATAGTCGACAGATTGATTTAGATTATTCTGACAGCATTTGCCCCCCCCAATCTCTTACTAGCAAAATATTAATGAAAATTTTAAAAGAAGGTTTATTCCCCGTCTAAGGGCTTTATATTTAAATATTTACTCCGTATTCCTCTGCTCTTTCCATTATCAATCTTTGGAATATTTCAAAACCAGTTCTTGTTCGGTAAAGAGACTTTTGACCATGATATAAAAGGCAACTCTCATTATCTTGATAATTTTTTGCTTCAGTGAGGTGTCTTGATACAACATATTTAAGGTATTCACTTGGATCATATGTTGGATTATCTTCAAGCGCTCTTCTTATTAGATCTAGGGTGAAGCCTCCTCTGTCTAACATCCAAAGTCGATCTGCTTCCCTATGTGCCCAAAGTAATTTGGCAGGAGGTGGATCATAGCTAAACTGAAGCCTTTGGCCATCTTTTTTGACACTAGGATTATCGTGTTGTCTGACGATTGAACAGATAATTTCAATTTCATCATTACTGTAAAAATCGGGGAATTCAGCATTAATTTGTTGGGCAAAATTCCGAAACTCGTTTTCTCCGTCTACCATGTGTTGAACTCTTGCTCCTCGATAATCCTCAACTTCAGGATAAGCACAATCATGGACAATCATTGCACTTAAAACAATTTTTCGCTCACCTAAGTTAAAGGTTTCGCCGTTTGCTATTTCAGTCAAGTAGTCGAACGATGCAACAGTATGTTTAGCATCAGTATCAGTAACCCACTCTGTCGCACTGGGTTGGTTTAGGAAAAAATCTTTAATTAATCCTGGTAAATGCCGATCCCTTCCCCCTAGTATTATTCTTTCTTGAGTACATTCAAACAGCCTAGTAAGCTGAGGTTGTAGTTCTTTGTCAACGCCACTAAGGTTAAGTTCTGTAAGATTTCCTAAGTACTTTAAACCCTCAATTAAAACTGTGCTGGATTTTGCAGCTTCAATTTGCTTTCTGACTTCGGGCTTCATAATCCTTGGAGCTTGAGGTTCTTGTTCTGTCATTCGACAAGACTTATAGCATATTTATCTTCAAGAGGCAAAAAGATTAGAGTTTGTCCATATAAAATCTAAATTCTTATCATTAATATTAAATTCGGTAGATTTTGTTCGAAGTACGTCTATTATTCCCGACACTTTCTTTTATCCTATTCCAACAATATTTTCTTGACTGATATATTTTTAAAATACTGATTCTTTGTTTTGAGAACATAATTCGTAGGGACTATCAATGTTCTGCAGTTTGACTTTTTAAAGGGCAAGAGATTATATTACGTTCCTCACGACCAAATAAGGCAGATTTTTTGTAAGTATGACTAAGGAAATAAGAATTGATAAAGAAAGTTTAGTTGATAGATATCCTTTTATGGGGAGTTTAATAGCTTTGGAAATAGGATATGGTCTCGTGAATGAAGATCTAACGATTCTCGAAGGCATTATTAGCCCTGAATTGTTAGAAAGAAAGTCCTACGACACAGAATACCGCCTATACGATGACGGACTTCCAAGTTACAGGATTTATTCAGAAAATCCATTAATGCCAGATAAAGAGGGACCAGTACCAACATACGCCGTAAAGGGAGAAACAATTAAAAAATTAGGACTGGAATATCAGTTTGCAGATGAAGGATATGTTAAAAGAGGCTATGATGGACACGCAAGGCTAAAGCACAGTCCCCTTTCGATAAAAGAAGAATTAACTCTATCAAAAGTAGAAGATCCAGATTTTATCGTATGCAGAGAGAGAACGGTAAATAAATTCTTAAGGTTTGAAATTTATAGAAGAGAAGAAAGAAAAATTGAAGCTCCATCGCCAAATCTGCAATCAGTGGAAGACTAACTGCCAGTTTTGGTTAGGTAAATAACAAGTCTGCTATCTACATCTCCTCGTCTATCGTCTGTAACATGTTCATGAACAGTAATATCTCCAAATTTGCGGACGTGAGTGAAATAATCATAACCTGAATTATAAGTAAAATCTGTCGTAGGCGGTGGTTCTTTTTTGTCTTCCACAGAAATACTTTTAACTGGATGCTGTGTGTTAAGTAGGAATCCTTCTAAGAAGTCAAACCGTTCTAATAGCTCTTTGTATTCCCTTTTATATCTTGGATTTAATTTTTCATCTTTTTCTATTTCAATTACTTCACCACCATAACGTTCGACGGCTAATCTTACGGCTCCTTCTCTACCTTTTGGAATAAATATTCTTGCTTCAGGTGACATTTGAGAAGACTTATAGCATAATTAGCCTCAGAAAGCAATCGGATATGATTCACCAAACAGAAAATCTAAATCTTTAATGTTGAGGCTGAAATTGGATAAAATTGTTCGAAGTGCGTCTATTATTCCCGACTTTGATTTTTGAGGCAAAATACGCGTGATTTTAGTGTCAATGGAGATAGGACTTCGAACATTTTTACACTTAGGTACTTTCGGCTACAGTTTTAGATAAAAAACAGGCTTTTGGCAAATTGCAGAAATTTACACCTTGCCAGATGACTTCGAGTTGGGTTTATAATCGAATTTAGCCCGATATGAACTGGTATCAAAAATCAACAAAGGTTGTCTTAGAAGAATCTGAAGTAGATTACCCTAAGGGTTTATCAAATTCCCAGGTAGAAGAAAGATTAAAAATACATGGTCTTAATATTCTTGCCTCAAGGAAGAAGGCAACTTTACTGGGTATTTTTATAAAGCAGTTCAGGAGTCCCCTAATCTACATTCTTATTTTTGCAGCTACTCTAGTAGTCCTTCTTGGTCAAAGAATTGACGCAATAGTTATTATTGCGGTCATTTCTATCAACGCAATTATCGGAACAATTCAAGAGGGGAAGGCACGTGATTCATTGGAAAGATTAAGGAGCTTAACAAAGCATAAGGCATTAGTCAGGCGTGAAGGACAAGATGTTTTAATTCTTTCCGAAGAGGTCGTGCCGGGCGATATTTTAATTCTTCACGAAGGGGACAGAGTTGCTGCGGACGCAAGGGTTATTAAAGCGGAAAGTCTTACAGCAGATGAGGCAATTCTATCAGGAGAAGCCTATCCTGTCCCTAAAATATCTGATGTTATTAACAAAGAAAATTTAGTAGTCGGCGACCAAAGAAACATGCTTTTCTCTGGCACAAGTATTCCTTCAGGTTACGGAGAAGCTGTAGTTGTAGCAACCGGACTTGATTCGGAACTTGGCAAAATCTCAAAAGATCTTCTTGAAACATCCAACATTCCTCTACCGCTTGAGAAGAAAGTTTCCAAACTAAGCCATCAGATTGCTATTGCTGTGGGTGTAATTGCGGGCTTGGTGTTTGTATCCGGGTTGTTAAGAGAAATACCTTTAAGAGAAATCTTCGGAGCAGTTGTGGGTCTTTCTGTTTCAATCATTCCCGAAGGACTGCCTGTTGTTGTAACTATTGTGCTTGCAAAGGGTGTTTGGAGAATGGCTAAGGCAAAAGCGATTGTAAGACAGATGGCAGCGGTTGAGGCGATGGGGTCTGCAGACACACTATTGGTTGATAAAACCGGAACAATCACAACCGGCAATATGCTCATAAAACAAGTTTTTCTTAATGGAGAACAATTTTTAATCGGGGGAAGTGGTTATACACCTGAAGGAGAAATCAAGAGTGAAAATCCAACAAGCACCGAAATACTAAAAAGTCTCTTAAAATATACCTATCTTTCCCTAAAAGCCGATGTCGTCAGAGAAGACGGAGATTGGAAGCCTATTGGCGACCCGACAGAAGCTGCAATTGCTGTACTTTGTCGCAAAGTTGGTCTTTCGAAAGTGCAGCTTCAAAAAGATTATAAGACTGTTGAGACTAAACCTTTTGATTCAAAGAAAAGATATCTTGAAGCGACTTTTGCCAAAGGTCAAGAAACTTGGGATGTATTTGTAGGAGCGCCGGATTTTTTGAGTAAGAGCCTGAAAATTGACCATAACTTAACAAGACAGTACCACGAACTTACTAAACTAGGGTTAAGAGTCGTCGGTGTTGCTGTGTATGGACCAAAGAAGAAACAACTTTTCGGGTATGCGCTTTTTGCAATAGACGAGGAAATAAGACCAAACGTTGACAAGTCAATAGATGAAGCAAAAAAAGCAGGTTTTAAGATTGCTATGATGACTGGCGATTTTCCGGCTACCGCAAAAACTATTGCTACTGAAGTTGGTATTTTCACAAAAGATGACAAGGTTTTGACTGGCGAAGAAATAGACAAGATGACGGAGAGTGAACTAGCAGAGCAAATTAACCAAGTTTCGGTCTTTGCCAGAATTACACCTTTGCATAAACTTAAAATTGTTAATGCCTTCAAAAGAAAGGGTCACGTCGTTGCTATGACTGGTGATGGTGTCAATGACGGACCTGCACTTCAGGCAGCAAACTTAGGGATTGGTCTTGGTTCGGGTACTCAAGTCGCAAAGGACGCATCGGATATTATTCTTGTTGATAATAACTTTTCAACGATTACTGCTGCAATTGCAGAAGGGCGAGGTATTTATTTAACACTCAAAAAAGTTATTCTTTACTTGTTCTCAACGAGTTTTGGGGAAGTGTTAGTAATTTCTGCGGCAATTCTTGTAGGGTTACCATTACCATTGGTAGCTGTCCAGATAATTTGGTTAAACTTTGTAACCGATGGCTTTCTTGATATTTCACTTGCTCAAGACCCACCAGAAGATAATCTATTGTCTCAAAAAGTAAAAAGTAAGAACTTAGTAGATAGCTTAATGTACAGCAGGATACTTTTAATGGGATTTGCCATGCTTGTTGTCGCACTTCCGATATTCTATTTTTATACGACCCACTCTTCCTTAACTTACTCAAGAAGTATTGCCCTTTTAATTCTCTCAATGGCCCAATGGTTTAATGCTTTGAATGTCCGTTCGAAAGAGCAATCTATATTTAGGATGCCTTTAACTAACAATTGGTTCTTAATCGGGGCATTTATTGTTGTTATTACCTTACAGATTTTTGCCATTCAAACATCCGTAGGGAATAAACTCTTACACACAACTCCTTTGGCATTAAGCGACTGGTTTCTTGCAGCACTTGCCAGCTCTGTGATAATTATTTTTGAAGAAATTAGAAAGATTTATGCAAGGCGAAAAGTATTAGCAATTCACTGAATAATAAGAATGTTGTTCTTTTGGCTTACCAATAAGAAAATCTAAGTCTTTGACGCTAACTGCTACTTCTACCAAATGAGTTCGAAGATTGTTCCATAGACCCGACTTTCTGGTGTGACAAGGATCAACCTCGTATTCTTTATAGTTTTCTTTCTAATTTCTATTCCTCAATTGACTTTAAAAAATTTTCAACTGATGCAATTACCCTTAATTCTTTTTTAAGATCAATCTTTTCTCTTTGATACAGGCGAGATAATAATCTACTATCCTTTTCCCTACTACCTGCCAATCGTATTGTTTGGCTTTAGCAAGGCCGGCAACAGAAAATCTTTTTCTTAAATCCTCGTTTGCAATTAGTTTACCCAGCAAATTGACAAAACGCGCGGTATCGGAAGGATCGACCAGAAAGCCGTTTTTGCCGTCAGTAATGAGATTTTTATAACCTGGGTTAGCGCCGGCAATTACCGGAGTCCCGGAGGCCATCGCTTCTAAAAGGACGATACCAAAGCTTTCTCCATGGGTTGCTGGAGAACAGTAAATGTCGGCTGTAGTGTAATAAAACGGAAGAAGTTCGTCTGAAACTCTACCTTCAAAATGAACATCCTCAATTTTATTTTTTGTTACGTAACTTAGGTATTCTTTACGTGATTTACCGTCACCGATGACGATTAGCCTAATGTTTGCATTTTGTGAGCGAACATTTTTGTATGCTGCAAGTAAATATTTTAACCCTTTTCGTTCTTCAAGCCTGCCAACGAAGAGAATGTTTAATTTGGAATCTTTGAATTTTTCAAGCTTTGGATTTTTGGAATTGAACCTTCTGGTGTTGATTCCGTTTGGAATAAGCTTATACTTTCCAGGGAAATAATGATTTGCAAACTTGTAGGCTGCTTCTGATACGACGATTCTTCCTGTAATTATCCTGCCGTAAGGAAATCTTAACGGGGTGTACAGTGTAAATCTCCAATCAGGTTCATTATAAGCATGAAAAGTAACAAAGTTGTAGGCATGGGAAGCCCATAAAAGTTGCATAGAGGGGAATGATATTGCCGGCTCGTGGAAATGAGCAATATCTTGCGGATGGTTTTTCAAAAGTCTACCTATGGTTGTCGGTAGAACCGGTTGCCTTGAGATATAGGCAAAAGTCCCCTTGTAAGAATAAGGTTTTGCTTTTCCTAAATGGATAATCTCTTTTTCTGTCTTTCTGGATTTTTCACAAAGCGGTGCGATAATTGTGGGTTTGTGCCCCTGAGATTTTAAGTAATTTGCAAATTGTCGTATATGTTCTTGTACACCACCTCGGGTCTCTTCCATTGAGTATGGACTCACGAGGCTAATTTTTAAGTGGTCGGGGTCAAATTTTTTTTGGGCTTTTTTATTCATGCAGAATAAAAAATAGCAGATTTGGGGTTATTAAACAATTAAGCTCTTATTCGATCATCTTGGGGAAGTTCCTCCAATCGAAAATAAAATTGGCCTTGAAATCCGGGTTTTGGATCTTGACTTATTTTGGTTTCAAACAAGGGCCGATTCGAAAGATTTATTTGCATAATGTAATTTATTGAATAGGATCCATAGCTTGAACTCGTGCTTTCTGCGCTAAATGGTATAACAAGTTCTTGTCCGTCTTCGGATACACCGATAAGCTGAAAGGGCTCTGGATTAACATCATCAAGCCGTAGTTTAATCTCTTCAATATCAGAATTATTTGGGGGTGAGTAGTGTGGAGGGTGGCCTTCCTCGGTACAAAACGAAAATGGTCCTCTTTTAATAGTGATGGTTTGGCCAATATGAGATCTTAATTGTTCAAAACAAAGAGTGGTGACTGCTCTAGCTTCCCGTTGATCGTAGAAGTTATCTGGGCCAATATTTCCTTTTTCAATTGGCATTTTATAAATTAGTAAAATGTTCCTGCGTCTTGACTCGGGACTTCTTGAGGTATGATGTTTTTGCCCTTTACTAAAACTTCAACAATTTTTCTGCTTTGATCAGAAATATCTTCTTCGTGCAAGCTTTCTCTCCAAGCAAACAGAAAATTCCCTCCATCGTTTGCCCTTAGTGTGACCCCGAATTCATTAATTTGTATTAAAACACCCTTTAAGCTAGTTGTAGTAACTTTAACAGGATTATCTTCCCTATAAGCATATCTTTCATCTACCATTGTTATATCAGCTCTTTTCCCGACAAATTGCTGTAATTGTTTGGCGCCATCTGTTTTTAAGGCTGTTGCAGATTCAGTCTTTTTACGTGTTTTAACCACCCAGGTAATAAATGGACCTTCGTCAAAAAGGAATAATTTCCCTGAAGTAGCATGGAGAGTAGAATATTGTTCCCACATATTGGCCAAAATGTTTTGACCATTGATAATAATTTGTCCTAATTGAGTTGTTTTTCTCGAAGTATATCTACCTGGATAAAGAGTGTCCTGAAAAAAAGGAATTTCGACTTGTCCTGCTGGTATTGGCGAATCACCACCGGTATCATAGTGACTAGTTCCATTCTTAACAAGCAAAGTTATTCCATCTCCATTAACAGCTATTATTGTTCCTTCTAATTTTCGGGTAATTGTTGAGTGATCCTCTTCATCTTCATCTTCTGGACCCGTTTTTACCCAACGTTCCTCTTCAATTTGGGCTTTTGCAGGTTTGCCGATGACTGGATCAAGTGCATGGGGTCTGGTTAGAATAACTGATGTAGTATTTTTGGTGTTGTCACCTTCCACTTTTTTTACAAAACATGTCGCTGGGGGTAATACAAATTCAGTATCATTTTGTCGAAGACATTCAGCTGTAGCCATATTAGTGGTATGTTACGAGCATATCTTATAGCATAATTAGCCTCAGAAAGCAAATAGATAAGATTTACCGGGACAGACGGAAAGGCGTTTAAAATTGCCGACCCTTCAATTCGTCGAGTCAGACTTGACTCACTCAGGATCTTCGACCCTTCAATTTGTGATTCGTATACTCATCACTTACTCAGGGTCTTACGACTAGTTGATTTCTGAAATCTTGAAGGTAATTTTTCCTTCCGGAGTTTCGATTTCGACAATTTCTCCGACTTTTTTGCCCAAAAGTGCACTACCTATTGGTGAACTTGTAGAGATTTTACCACCCGCCGGATTTGCTTCCAACTGTTCAACTATTGTAAATTCCATACTTGATTTTTCTTTTTCGACAGTCACTTTGGAACCGAAACTTACTATGCCTTGCCCATCTGACTGCGCTACCTCCCCTACTCTAAGAAGATATTTTATTTCCCTTACTCTTGAATCTACTTGGGAAAGTTCGTCTTTTGCAGCATGATATCCTGCGTTTTCAGAAAGGTCGCCTTGTTCTCTGGCCTCAGTAAGATGTTTAACCACTATTGGCCTTCTGTTAGTTAACTGTAGAAGTTCTTTTTTGAGATTTTCAAAGCCCTCTTTAGTAAACTTGAAATTTTGCTTAATTTCCATGAATCTTATTTAGTCTAAATTTTCTGAGTAAAGGAAGCAAATTTTGTCTTGGGGTTTAGCGGGTGACGCTGATGACTGAAAGAACTTCTGGGGTAGCCGAAACGGTTATTCTATTATTGGTAGAGCTTTTAACTACCTGATATCCGGTATCGTATGCAGTGGCTGTGGTACAAGGATCCGTAGCTGGAGTTTTAGTCCCTTGCGTTGGATCGAGTGGTAGGTCAGCTATGTATGCAGAGACCAAATCAGCACAAAGATCTGCTCCTCCAGTTCCCATCTTAATATTTTTGGCGGTAGTATCAATACCTGTGGGTAAAACACCTTTATGATCAGCAGCATACATGTGAATAGCATTAAGTATAGCGTTGACATCGCTTTGCCTTTGGGTGTCGTTAGCCTGTTGGAATTGCCTTTGAGGATTAATAGCAATTAGGGTTATAGCTAGAAGGACGGTCAAAATTCCAATAACTACTAGAAGCTCGATTAAAGTAAAACCTCGTTTTAGCTTGGGCAGAAAAAACTTCATCTATATTTATTATCAAGTACTGATTTTACCATTGTCAATAGGCTAGTTATTTTTTAAAAACAGTTATTTAAGTGTGCCAGTAGTAATTGATATGTCAAACTCCGGATTTTGCGAATCTTTAACATTAACAGAAGAGAATTTTTGTTGGAGAACTTGATGAATTCCATTGCGCATTTCACTCGGAAGATCGCTATTGAAAATTGCGACTGTTTCATTATTATCTTGTGTTTGAGAATTACCTAGAGTGAAATTTAGGTATCCGAGATTTTTAAGGGAATCAGCAAGACTTGCAGCTTGACCGATAACACCTGAGCCATTTAAGATTTGAATCTTGATTTTTTCTTTATCAAATTTTTGCGAACTAGAGAATGTACTTTCAGGAAATTGAGAAGACGTTGCTCCTGGAGATTGTGAAGTGATATTTGGTTTTCCAGATAGATTAGGCTGGGATTTTTGCCAAGGCCTAAAACTCGAAAGAAAAAATAACGAAAGAATTAAAAGAACGGATAAAATTAAAATGATTAAGATAAGTATCTGGTATTTTTTGATAAAGCCTATTGACTCCCCGCCTTCCGACTTTTGAGAAAATTCCTCTTGGGATATTGGTAGACTTTTTGATTCGAGCTGTTCGATTGAATCGAAAACTTTATTCATATTTGCTGCAGTTGAGAGGTTAGTTTGATCCAGACCAATTTGGGCGAGTTGCAACGTTGGTATGACAGCCAAGATTTTCCATTTAAGGTTCTTGAGAATTTGACTAATGGAGAGGTAAAGCTCTTTATTGGTAGCGATAATTAACGCCCCCCCTTTTTCTTGATAAGCCTGACTGATAGTTTTCTGGGGGTCGATCGGGACCTCGTCTAAAAACTTCTGTATTTCCCCCTGTAGTTTCTTGGGGTCTTTCTCGGTAAGGATTTTTAGGAAATAAACGTTATCCATAAGAAGAATAAGTGCCTCGTGAGGTTTGAGGCGGTTATTTTTAATGAATGTGTTGAGTTGTAAGGTCAATTGCTCAATATTTTTGACCTCTAAATCTTTGATCGTGTCACTTTCAAAATTGTAAGTTACTGGTGCAGAATTCTTTTGGGAGAAAAATGAGAGGTTGGTTCTGGATAAAATAACCAGTGCTTTGGATTTTGCGAAAAACATTAATCTATCTCCGTCCAGCTTGAAATTGTAAAGATATTATTAGCAAACGAGCCAATTACCTGAATTTTTCTTCTGAAAAATCCATTGACCGCTTCAGAAACAATTGTTTTAGTCGTTGTGCCGGTTACTGTTATTGTAGCAGTTCCGTTACCAACAGCTAGAGTTTCGCCAGAATAATTAGGATCTCGAAGCAGTCTTAAAACCGCATTATCTGCACCGGCTTCAGCAATATGCAGGGTTTCTTCACCTTGAGCAAACTTGCCTGTTGTCTGAGAGTTGATGATAATAACGGCAGTAGCTCCAGCGGTGACAATAAGGGCTGTGGCGCAAAAGACAAGAAGTGTAACAAGAGCTTGACCCTTTAGGAATTGAGAGTTGAGAATTGACAATCGAAAATTATATTTCATCTTCTGCCGATTGTTATTTGGAAATTCTGGGTTTCGGAACCTGTAATTTTTTGAGTAACACTGTTTACGGTAAAAGTGATTTTGATGGTGTCTTTGCCGCCTGAATTGCCGATTCTTTGAAAGATTGGGTTTGAAACAGTTGTCTCAGAACTGTTGAGATTATTGCTTCCTAGATTATTGGTCATTTGGAAATTACCTGAGCTGATTTGATATGTGTAGGTTATTCCGCCAATGACAATCGATAAAGAACTGGCACTATTGCCTAAGGCCGGAGAAGTAATTGAATCGGCTCTAGGTATATCATAAGCAAGGCGGGAAATGATAAAACGACTATCCTGCTCAACGCTGGAAGTTGCCTCTGATTCAATCCTGGTATTGATAATCGCAGAAAAAAGATCAGTCAGTACGATTAAGAAAATCGAAAAAATGCCCATAAAAAGAAGGAGCTCGACAAGCGTGAAGCCACGTTTGTAGTGAATAGTGAATAGTAAATAGTGAATAGTTTTTTTAATTTGAAATTTACTTGTCATGGTGAATAATTTATGGCAACGTCATTTAAAGTCGGCGTAGCGCTTCCGTCGCTGGTGAAAAAGGCTTTATAGCGAATATAACGACCATTGATTTGATTAAAGGGAGTAATTGTGCTGCTCGCGGTGTAATAGGAATCCACTGTTCCATCTGGTCCAACAAAAGTTGAGGGGCTAGGATTGGTGTCACTAGTAGCAATTTGAAATCTAAGAGTGGTATTAACAGGAACGCTAGCATTCCAAGCTATTCGATTAAAGGCGACGATGTTTCCCCCATCAAATGATCCAGTTGAGTGAGAAGTAAAATCACCAGATGCTGCATAGCTTGCCGGATTTTGGACAGTGAAATAGTAACCTCCGATATCCCAGTTTGTATTTGTATCGGTCCATGATGATCCTGAATTAGAACTTACTGTATAGACAGATGCGGTTCCACCATAAGTTATTGAGTTGTAGTTGGCGCTATTTGTAGCTACATCTCGATAGACACGATAGTAATTAGTTGAATTGGAACTTGGTGACTTAAGATAGATTCGATAATTCGTGTTAGGTTGTAGCGTTTGGGAAGTGGAAAATGCCTTTTTGATATAGGCATAGGTTTGAGTCACTTCGGCAGCCGTTGCTAGAACTTGGTCAATCATTGTTTGACCGGTATCAGCATTTTGCAGAACCACCCTTAGAGAATCAGCAGGCTCTGTTGCTGTGCTTTGGCTAACATAAAAAGAAATCTCAGTCGCAGTCTTGGCAGTATCAGTAAATCTGAACTTTTCTCCTATGTAATTTGCGCCGTAGATTGATACGGCCGTGCTTGATTCATACGGATTACCTTCGTATGTACTATCTGAAAAATCAAGTTCATAAGGTGGTTGATAATTCTGGACTGTCCAACTTGAGCCGGAGTTAAAAAGGGTGTTGGCATTAATATCAGGATTATTGTTGTAGGGATAGAGTTGATTTAAAGGAGAACTCTGGCGAAGAGCAATATAACGTGAGGTACTTATTGTTCCAGATTGGTACTGGATAACTACATGGTATGTTGTTCCGGCAGTTATATTAACAGATGGTGAAAGAGTAATTGTTTTCCAGCCTGTTGATGTTGCCACGAGGGTTCCAGATCCTAAATATGTTCCAGAAGGAAGACCAGAAACGTCTGTCTGGACTCCGAATCTATACGTGGGACTAGTGCCGGCTTCACTATGTAGGTAAACACGAATTGCGTTAACAGTTTTACTTGCTTGGGCGGTAAAG
>Ga0315284_10000024_pt1 | contig 242062 bp, 215 predicted proteins | sample YL17G09_16_MG_FD_203696 | JGI IMG/M metagenome (GOLD analysis project Ga0315284, IMG submission 203696) | Sediment microbial communities from Yellowstone Lake, YNP, Wyoming, USA - YL17G09_16 | ecosystem: Environmental > Aquatic > Freshwater > Lake > Sediment | place: USA: Wyoming | collected... | reverse complement strand
ACTTTTCCCAAATCAAATTCTATCGTTTCCATTTGGCCCCCTTTGATAGTGTTTGGTGAACATCACTATTTTAAAGTAGGGGCCAATTGATTTATTATTTATCCATCACGGAAAAATAGATGCTTCCTTTTATAGTGTCTCATTTGTCTCATTTTACCTACAAATAATCTAGACCGACATGCTCAGCCACTAAGACATCTTTATAAAAAATATCTTAATGCCTTTTTATATAATCTTTGGTAGGATAATTAAAATATATCAATATTTAAAATTCTTGAGAAAAGGAAAACTTAAGATGAACAACAAAGCTAAATTGGAAAAATATAGAGGTCTATCAATTGCAGCTTTGGTTACCGGTCTACTGAGTGTTATAACTATCCCCCAAATTTTCAGATGGTCTTCTTCTTTTCATGTTATTAATTTGGAGACACTGTTGATTAAGATTATTATTGTTTTTATACTTGTAATTGGTTTTCCTTTAACTGCAATTGTATGTGGGAGTGTTGATTTAAAGAGGATAAAAGCAGGTCGATACAGTAATAAAGGCAAAGGTTTTTCTATTACAGGAATAGTGTTGGGGGCAGTTTTTATTATACCGGGGCTATTATTATTTACTGAGGAAATAATGTTTAATTCTGCAGCAATAAATGATTTCATCTTTAAAGTAGAGCAAATACCTTCAGGATAATGTCACCCAAGCTTTAAATAAAAAAATAATTATAAAATTACATTCTTTAACTTAATTAATTCTCTTAAAAATTGGTTCGAAATTTCACGTCTTGGGGCAGCCACTTTGAATGAATCTTTATTTCCTGGTTTTAAATTATATACTTAAAAAAGTTCACTTTTTAACTTTTAATTGACAAAGAATCTATTTTCTTGACAATCGCAAGACACGGGAATAATCTCAATCTAAAAAGGTCAAAAAGAGGGTGTTTTATGAGCATTATTATTAAAGTAATAATCATAGTCGCAGCAGTTATCTTTTTCTTTTTCTTAATTGGAATAAGAATTGTAAGACCGACACATCGCGGCCTGATTGAAACCCTCGGTAAATATACCGGCTTCGCTCAACCCGGGTTTCATTGGGTTATGGTTCTTATTCAAAGACTGTATCTTGTTGATATCAGGGAGCAGTTGGTAAACGCAGACCCACAGGTAATTATAACCAATGACAATCTGAATGCAACAGTGGATGCGCAGGTTTATCTAAAGGTTAAATCCGACGAAGAAAGTGTGAAGAGCTCGATGTATAATGTAACAAATTACCGTTTGCAGGTAGTTAACCTTGCGAGAACCACCCTGAGAAATATCATCGGTACTCTTACACTCAAATCGGCAAATAGTGAAAGAGGTAGGATTAATACAGATCTTGACCAGACACTCAAGGTCGAGACTAAAAACTGGGGTATTGAAATCCTGCGAACTGAACTGAAAGAAATTGATCCGCCAAAAGATGTCCAGGAGACAATGAACAAGGTTGTCAAAGCAGAAAATGAGAAGATAGCTGCCATTGACTTTGCAACGGCTGCGGAAACAAATGCAGATGGTGTGAAAAGGGCAGAAATCAAGAAGGCGGAAGGAGTCAGACAGGCAAAGATTCTGGAAGCAGAAGGCGAAGCGCAGGCAATCAAACTGGTAAACGAGGCAGCCGAACGTTATTTTATTGGCAATGCGCAATTATTGAGAAAACTGCAAGCTATGGAAACTGCACTTAAAAACAATTCAAAAATTGTGCTTCCTTCTGATAGTGACCTGGTCAATGTTATCGGTGATATGTCTGGTGTATTACCGCTCAAAAGGGAACCAAAAGAGCAATAATAATTGTTTTACATGTTTACGGATAATTCCTTAATTTTATAAATTTCTTTTAAAAATTGGTTCGAAATTTCACGTCTTGGGGCAGCCATTAAATACAATATAGTGTGCAGCACGGTGGGGTAATATTAATTAAACTTGGAAATTTAATTCTGGTATAAAAATATCATCATTTAAGCTTATTATTTTGGTTCTAACTTTGTCCACTGTCCCCAGCCAGCAATGTATATGGAGATTGGTCTAATTTCCTGTTATTCAAAAAATAAGATTATCCTTGTAGAGTAAAAAAAGTGGATATAAAGGGGACATAAACTTGGGATCTTTGGGTGAATTAGAGTTGTGGCTGCACATAGAGTATGCAAATCCTAATAGAATATATTTTGAAATTATTATCTCGATATACTGTTACTCTCTATCCTATCCTAGGCTTGGACAGAATCTCCCTGATCCTTAATTCCTTAAACTTCCTGGCACATACAGGAACCAATACAATTGCAGTATCCGCTCCTTCATCTGTTCCTCCTATTGCTATTACCTCTTTATCAGTGGGGACAAGTCCGGCTTCCGCAGCCATGATAGCGATTTCCACAGCTACTTTCATACCCTGGGAAAAACAGTATAAAGTTTTAGCTATAGCAGTGAGAAGAGAACCCTCCTTTTGGAAGGCTTCTGCTACCCCATCGCCAAGAGCGTGATGTGACGTCAAGACCTTAACGCCGGCTTTTTCAACATCCTGCCGTTCACTGGCAGTCATGCACCAGCCTTCTTCTTTATAGGTTTCGGAAATAGTAACAGCAATAAGTTCAATGCCTGTTCCTTTGAATATGATTGCAGCTTCCTTCGCAGTATACCCGTGGGATGAGGCGATCAAGACTTGTTTGATATCCAGTTCCTGTGCGCGTTTCTTTGCAGTCTCAAGGGTCGTAATGGTATTAATCTTTCCGGTTTCCTTAAAATATACGATGCTGTTTGACATAGAAAGTGTCTCCTTCCTTGATTACTGGATTACCAATTTGCCACAAATGCAGACCAGCGTGAGATTATCTTATCACTTCTAGATTTACCGCTCAATCACCCTACTTTGTTTCAAATATACCATGGTTCCTTTGTTTGAATAGACTGACTATGTTTATATACTCACTATAAAAGACTTAACTTTACCCGAAATACCGCACTATTAAGCAGCCTTGACAGTAATTTTTGTGTTCTTCCTAACAAAGATTCAGGACATTCAATATTGTCTATCCATCTTAAAGTTCGAAAATCGTCCCATCCGTGGAGCCAATTCTGGTATGCAAATACGCTTATTTAGATTAATAATTCTGGTTCTAACGTCGTCTACGGTGGCCAGCCACCTGCTTGTATCCGGAAAGTTCTGTAATTTCTCCATAGAAATAGGTCACTTGGGGCTGATAAGTAAATAAAAAATTTAAGGAAATGAGAAATTTATATTAGATTAAAATTATGGTCCGGTAGCAAGTGAGCTTATCTTCCAGATATCTCCTCTTTTAACAAGACTTACCCACCGAATGTTTTCGCCAACATCCCAATTTCCCGATTGTGCGTGCGGTTTCATTACAATCATAACTGATACTTTGTATGTCTGAGAATCCTCGCTCCAGTTTTCCTTATCATATGGTTCGATGCTTTTAATTTCAACAATCTCAAAGCTATTCAATGTAACACCGTATTCCTGTTTTGTTTTATCATCAGGAACCATTGATTCATCCATCATGGAAATTGCTTCAGCAATTCTACCCTCATCAAGCAGCATAAAAAAGGTAGTAATTATTGATTCCGCACTGGGCGGAGTAATAATAAGCGTTTCCTGGGTACTTTCCTGCGTTGATTCTATATCCTGACTGTTTTCCTGTTCCTGCTCCTTATTTTCACCGCTTACAGTAGAAGCTTTATCTGATTCATTCTTTTGCGATTCGCTTAAGTTTGCACCTGCTTCAGTTTTTTTATCAAAATTAAACCCGGCCTGAAAACCTTCCCAAAATCGGGTGCAACCAACAGTTGAAGCAAAGATAATGAGAAGAAAAACAGAAATTAGGGATATTTTTAAAATTGATTTTCTTTTCATTTTTATTCCCCTCAAATTGTAATGATGTTAAAACTGTATATTTGAATGACCAATTATTCAAGATTCAAATGAGAAATAATCAAGACCGACATGCTCAGCCAAATATGAATCCTAACTTTTTTAGTTAATTAAAATATCCTTTAAAATATTTAATTCTTTTAACATCTGGTTCGATATTTCACACCTTGGGCAGCTAAGTTTATAAGTTATTATGTAACAAAACTAAAATTAAATTCTTCTATTTTGCTTCTAAAATTAATTATTTCCTCAAAATAAAAAGTTCGAAATGTGTTCAGTATCCCCAGCCAGGTCTTATATAAATTTATAAGTAGATTTATCTCTTCTTACAATTCTTAAAATAATTATTCTTTTTTCTTTATCATAAATATCGTAGATTATTCTGTAAGACATAAACCTTACTCTAAAAGTTATATTAAAACCTTTTACTTTTCTCACTCCGTAAGGTCTTGGATTTGACTTCTTCCTGACTACTTTTTATTAATGGTGATAGTTCTAAATCTTCCTGACTTTCAATCCATTCAACAACTGCTTCAGAAACTATATCACTTGCGTTAATATTTCTTTTAGCTGCTTCGACTTTTAGATGTGTATAGGTATTCTCATCTTTGAAAACAACCGTCATTCTCTTGCTCATTATAATTCTCCTTTCTACATACAGGCATATATACGCCTGTACATATACTATCAAATAATGTATTTTATTTCAAATGATTTGGGGTTACATCATTTGGGGTACCAATCTCAGGCTATTATTTGCACAATAGAAAATTATCTACTGTCTAGTAAACAATAATCGGTGGCACAAGCTGAATGGTGTAATAAGGCAATAAAAATTGAGTTAAGAAAGAAATCACACAACCGGCTAATGCCAGCCGGGGTACATTATTTCGACTGAATGCTAACTCAACTCCTGCCAGACTGAAACCTGCACCGGATACCCATAAAATCAGATTAGCATATGGAAAAAGAAATGAAGCAGCAGCTATAAGGCTCAGGGTAAAGCCAATAATACCTATGGTGCCCTTAATTTTTTCCGTTTCATTTCCTACAAGGTTCTTACCTATGATGAAATAGGTAATCAATAACACCAACGATAGGAACACCATTGGCACAAAAACCACATAGAAATGAGTCGTCCTGAACACAATATCCTCAAACAATATTATCCGTCCCATGCTTCGCAGGAGTATTGTCAAGAAAACAGTTGAATATAAAAGAATCATAACCTCGTATATAATCAAAACATAGAACCATTTTCGACGCATATCTTTCCACCTCCATTAATATGCATAGAATTCAACATAACCGCAGTTTTCACAGCGATAAAGCATTAGCTTCTTTCTTTTGCTTGGTACTCCTTTTACTGGAAACGGAGCATCATCTTCAGGCGTAAACTCATAAGGAGTATTGCCGTAATTCCCTATCTCCTTCAGAGTTCCAGCTGTCATTTTACCTGCACATTTTGGACATTCTTTTAAGTCTGACATTCAAACCTACCTGTAAAAAATCGAATTTATTATTCTGTTATTGGTTTTAACATAATTATCCTTCGAGCACCAGCAGTTCCTGCATACATTAAATTACAATAACATGAACTCAGGACTTTTTGATTAGTCAATTCGATCAGTTCACAAAAGCAGTAGCCTGAAATATAATTTTCAGCAATATTAAAACAAAATTATAGGAGAGGATGAATGGAGGAAGAAGAAAAATACAAAAAGGCAAAAGAGAGAGTAGAAGAGATCAAGGGCTTTTATGTTCACGCGATAGTGTATGTGGTAGTCAATGTGTTTCTTGCAGTTATCAACCTTGTTACCAGTCCCGGTTACCTATGGTTTTTATGGCCGTTGGGTGGATGGGGCTTTGGCTTACTAATGCATGGTCTTAGCGTGTTTGTTTTCAATAAAAGCACTTCATGGGAGCAGAAAAAGATTAAAGAAATAATGGAGAAGATGGATAAATAATAACCCTCACGCAAGAGCAGAATTCAGTGTGGTCGAGGGCTTTATGACGGAAAAGGTGATATTATCTAATAAACGCGATAGTATTTTCTTAAAGAAATCACAAAGCAAGTTAAAGATATTATAAATAGTGGTAGATGAGTAACTCCTATCCACCAAAGACGCCATATATTTGAGGCTGCCAGTACGATTGCTAATATGCCTATTATTAAACCGATGAAACTTGTCAACCTTATCGCGACTTTATTAATTCCTGGGTACACGAACAGAAATACAGTCAAATAAACAGGAGTCATACTGCAAAATGCCAGTCCCGAATCCGATGTCAAGAGATAGATTGGATTGAAATCAGGTTTTAATGTAATTGAATTCATAGGAAACCAGAATGCAAAAATCGCCAGTGGGATAAAAAGATACTTCCATGGCTTTGGTTTTTGAAAGCTCACAATATTTTCTCCGAATGCTATGTAAATGCTAAAGATCCTATTTACTTTGTTTTTTAAGAAAATTAAGGTGATTATTAATATTATGGGAATTATGCGAAAAATGGGCTGAATTGATGTAAGGGATCCCAGGTCTTTTGATAACATACTTATTCCTAAATTAATCCTGTCTGTCCCCTGATATCCATTTGAAACATAAGGAGGAATAAAAAAGATTAGAAAAATTATTAAATAGAACCACCACCTTCGAGTCAATATATTAAGCTTATTCTGAAATTGTTCTATGCCCATAGATAATACTAATATTGGTAATTTTTTATTTCTTTATACCGATTACAATCTCACTGGGTAATACAATCGTTTTAATTCTAATTTTACGCTTTATTTCAAATCCTGCATCTTTAATTGAAGCAGCTGCAAAGATCGGTCTGCAATCAATATAGTTTGGAAACCTTATATGAGCCCATTCATATATCTTCAAAAATACGGAATTGCCATTTTCTTTAGACATGCTGACAACCCCGAGTCTGCCGTCTGGCTTTAGGACTCGCTTGATTTCACTTAGAATTTTCGGAATTTCAGGAGTATCAAATAATTCAAGAGTAAAGCTCATAAAGACTGCATCAAATTTTTTATCATGGTAAGGCAATGTTGTCGCATCACCACAGACGAGCGTTACTCTGTCTGAAAGCGCTTTGCTTTTAACTTTTTTATCTGTTATCTCTAACATTTTAGGAGAAATATCGATCCCGTACACATCACCACTTCCCCCCACTAACTCTGCTATCTTTATTAAAGCATTTCCTGTACCGAAACCTATTTCTAAAACATTTTCTCCTTCTTTTATCTCCAATTGTTTTAATGCCATATTTACATATTTTTTTTCAAATATTCCTTCAGTATAATCATAAAACTTACTGATTTTGTTATATGCTTTTATTGCCTGCTCTTTACTTCTATGCACTGGCAATATATTGAAGTTATCTTCTGAATCTGTTTTTTTATCCATCATATCTTCAAGAAATAATTGACGCCAGCCACAAACTCCATTTATCTTCTTGACCTCTATTAGATACACAATAGTAAATTATGCAGATAAACATTTATTCAATTAATTCTTTGAGTTTTCTTGTTTACTAAGAAAGCGTGATCCCCGTCATTCCTCATATATTCGAATCCAGCTTTTAATAAAGCTTTTAAAATTTGGCGTCCACTAAGTGAGGATAGCTTCGGTTAAGCTTTTATCGGCTTCCTCTATGCTTTCCCCACAACTTGCTATATCCAATTCCGGACAAATGGCAGTATAAAGATCATCGTCTTTATATATTGCATGGGTAAGATAGATGATTTTCACTATTCTCATCCCTCCTTGTCCTCTGTGATAATTTATCACAAAAAGGCACTACCTGTGATTGCTTGTGAATATTGATAGCAGGTTACGTAAATTATATTGTAAATTTGCAAAATATTCAGAAATTGCTAAAATACAATAATTAGAATATTTAATATTCAAACTGAATTCAATATTTATTTTATATGTGAAGGAGTTCAAATGTTAACAAAAATAAGAGAAAGATCTCAAATAACATTACCAAATGATATTGTAAAAAAACTAAATTTAAGAACTGGAGACAATTTAGAAATAACTATAGAAGAAGACAAGATAATAATAAAACCTGTACTTGTTATAGATAGATCACAATCATGGTTTTGGACTGAAGAATGGCAGAAAAAAGAAAGAGATGTAGAAGAAGAGATAAAGCAAGGCAAAATTAATAAAGCAAAAGATGTTGAAGATTTGATAAAGAAACTTGAAAGTTAATTAATGGAAATCCTATACTCCGATAGGTTTAAAAAGGATTATAAGCACTTCTCCAAAAATATCAGAAAAATAATTCAAGATAAACTAAGAATACTATCCAATGATCCTTTCCATCCATCGCTCAGAACAAAAAAAATAAAAGGTAAAGAAGACATCTTCGAAAGCAGCATTAACATGAGTATAAGAATAACATGGAGTTATATTGATAGCAGAATACTGCTACGCGCTATTGGAGGACATGATAAAACTATTAAAAATCCTTAATAAATAGATTGGCTCCCCCTATTGGACACGTTCAGAACTTGCGACTACTTAGATTCTAAATTTGTTAACATTCTGGATTCTTTTATGGAGGTTGTGAAATAGTATGTTTTGGCTCCCCCTAATTGACGTATTCCGCAACTCAAAGATTAAAATAAAATTCTATGTTTATGAAATAAAGAATTTACTTCTTAATTCAGAAATCTAAAAAAATCATCCTAAATAAATAATATGTACTAACTTTGGCTGCGTCTATAAATCTTGGATAACGAATATTATTAAATAACTTATTTCTTTAGAATGCTGCCAAAGTAAGATAGATTTTTTACGTTTTCCACAATTTCAATTATTGTTTTTGGAAGTACTTCTTCATATGGTTCGCCATTACCGACCCTTTTTTTAAGTTCCCTTGCAATATATCTATGTTTCAATGGTGTTCCTGTTGGACCTAACAATTTGCTTGCCTCTTCCATTAAATTTTCGTAGTCTTTTATTTCACTTCTAAGGGTTGTTTCCAATTTATTTTCTAATACAGTGTATCTGTCTGTTACTTTAGTTTCTAAATCTTCAATTTTACTAATTGGGTCTTCAAGTAATTCTAGTAGCTCTATTGTTTTCTTTTTTATTTCAGTATCATTATTAAATTTATCTCCATCAAACCAAAGATATGTCGGAATCTCGAATCCATTGAACACTCGAAGAACTCTATCCATTTCTCCTTTTCCATCTGAATGAACTACAGAAACATTATTTCGATCTAAATTATAACCAAGCGCATCTGAGTAAATTGGAAGAGAATATTGTTCTGAAGGACCTTCTACTATTACAACCTTATCAGCGAAAAAGCCTTCATTAATCATAGGGTTAAAAACATTTGAATACAGTTCTCTTATTCCTTCTTCGGTTCCATCAACGTTTTTTCTTATTTTTAAATCAACAAGCATATCATTCATAGATAATTGATAAGAATTACTTTCATAACTTCCATCTTTTTTCTCCCGTCTCATTATACAAATTTGATCAAAATAACTAATATCTACAAATAAACTAGAGTGAGTACTATAAATTATCTGATCCTTACCTTTAGCTATTTCTCGAAGAACTGACATTAAAGTTCGTTGTGACTGAGGGTGCAAATAAAGCTCAGGTTCTTCAATTGCAAAAATCGTAGTTCTCTCTTCCGCTTTCTCTTCCGCTCTTCTCGAATGCATTAATTCTGCATAAGAGCGCAATATCGTAAAAATCATATATCTCTGCAAACCGTGCCCCTTTGTTTCAATAGTTGTCCTTTCTCCATCATTAGCATAAATCTTGGTTTCATCAAAAATTTCTCTTAATTGCGGCATAGTCGTTTCAATTTCAATATCACACTCCATAAGCTCAGACATAAATTTAGTTAGTCTTATTTCTATATCCTTAATTTCGGATAATCTTTCTTCTCCACCAATACGATTTAGTTTTTTCTCTATTTCCTTCAGTTGTATTGAAATTTTATTTTTTTGTTCTTCGGATATCTTTTCGAGGACAGAACTAATAAGTTGTCCAAATGGATTTGTCTTAGCAACCTTCGCCTCATCTAAAATATCTCTTACGGCTGGAATATGAATAAATTCTGGCAATGCAATTTTTGATATTTTTTCATAACTTGTAGATTTAATTTTTTCTTCTTTCCAAGGTATCTTATCACGATGTCTTTTTGAAAAATTTGAAGCTATTTCCTTCCATTTATTAACGGCAGGTTTTGAAGTACCAAGTTCAATTCCAAAGTCTAAATCTTCTATTTTCAACTTCTCTTTAATAGGCCACCACTCATTTATTTTATCTCCACTAATAATATCTACTTGAAGCCATTCGGGTTCCGGTACCTTTTTAATAATCAGATCGTTAATGGTATAGTTATCTATGCTATTACAAATAATATTTTTACCCGCAACTAAAATATCTTCATCCATCCAAGGTTCAAACTGTTGTCTTTCCCAATTACTTAATTTTTCAAATGTAATTATTATCTCAATAGGTTCTTTGAAATCTTTTTTATAAAAACATTCATCATTAATTAGTTTAATTGAACCATCGAAAAACAGCTTTAATGCATTTATAATATTTGATTTGCCGCTATTATTTTTGCCAACCAATGCTAGAATATCCATTGGATAAATGGATACATTATGTAATGAGCGATAATTTTTTATATCAATCTTTTTAATTTTCATTTTTAGTTCGCCTTTATAAATTTAATTGTAGATTTCTTGATTATTATAGTATTGTTTATTTTGTAATAAATATTATTTAACAAAAGTGCTGTTCCATTTTGATATTTTTTATAGATATTTAACATTAATAATAAAATGGATTTTTTATAGCTATGATTAAATTTTGCAAATTAGAGATGTCGTGTATTGTTTGATTCCAAATGTAAACAAAAATATTAACCCTTATTGTAATTGTTCTTATTTTATACAAATTATTGAGTTTGCATTCAACCTAATTCAATAATATGACTAAAGTTAAAAATGCTGGCTCCCCCTATTGGACACATTTAGAACATATAATTCTTTTGATTTACAATTTATTAATAGTCTGGATTTTTTCGTAGAAGTAACGAGTTAGTTTGATCTGGCTTGATTGACGTCAATTATTTTTCCCGTCCAACGACAATTATTTTTCCCGTTTTTAATATCGATTAATTCATCGCCTCCTTCTCTTCATTTTGTTGTTTTAAAGCTTCTTCAAGCCTGTAGCTTGGAAGGTTAAGCTCTAGGATGACGCAATGATGGATTAGCCTATCTATTGCTGCTGCTGTCGTCATCGGATCTTTAAATATTAGCTCCCATTTTGAAAATGGCAGGTTGCTTGTCAGCATTATGCTTCCTCTCTCATATCTCTCGGCTAAGAAGGTAAACAAAACCTCCATCTCCTCACGGCTCTGCTCTACATATCCGATGTCATCGATCAAAACGGCATCATATCTTGCAAGTCTCTTTAATACTTTTGCAAGTTTTAGTTCCTTCTTTCCTGAAAGCAGCTCTTGCACTAGCAGGCTGCAGGCAGTGAAGTATATCCTCCTACCCTTATGTATTAGTTCCTGGGCTATTGCACAAAGCAGATGACTCTTTCCGCTACCGGGATTTCCAAATGCCAAGACGTTTTCCTTCCTGTCCAAAAACGTGCCATCAAGCAGGCTTTTCACCCTAAGATTTACCTTGGGAGGTAACCTTTTCATGTCAAAGGATTCCAGGTTTTTGGACAGGGGCAACCGGGACTCGCGCAGAAAGCGCTCCACCCTTCGAGATCTTCTCTCATCGCATTCTCGCTCTAAAAGTGAGAGTAGGTACTCTTCATATGAAAGCGAGTTAGCTTGAGCCTCTTGTGCAAGCTCCTGATAGCACGCCCTAAATCCTGGAAGGCGAAGCATTTTAAGCAGCCTGGTTAGTTTTTGTCTATCAATGCTAATACCGTTCATATTTGCACCTTCTGTAAGCTTAAGAAATCATCATAGAGGGACAGATCGATCGTCTCTATGGCTACATCAGTTGGTGTTGATAGTTGCGTTTGGGCATCGAGCATTGCTTTTATGGTATCTGCGCTGATCGGATTGTCATTTTCTATGAGATGACGAAGCGCATCATCAACGCCTGCCTCAGATTGTTTTGCTGATAGGCTCAGTATTTCTAAGTATTTTTTACTGGCGGTATTTGGATTCTGCTGCCTTAGGGCGTCATATGCCATGCGAAATATGCTTGATGGATAGAGGTCATCTCGATATCTGTACTGCTCAAATGCGCCTGGTTTTCTAGATAGCCAGTCGATGATGTGGCGGTAGTTTATCAGATGCTTTCCATTGCCTCGCATTCTTGGCAGTGTATCTATTAGTTTCTGACCGTAATATACCTCTAGGCGCTCAGCATGCACTTTTATCTGCACATGTTCACCGATTAGCCTGCTATTTACCGAATAGGTGTTATGCAGCACATGGATGGTGCTGCCTTTTGATACCTTTACTGTTAACCTCCTAGAGTCATCTAGCCTTCTATCTGGAAGAGCTTTCAATGCGGCAAGCTCCTCTTTTAATTTTTCCTGTCTTCCTGCATTTAGCTGGTCAAGCAGTTTTTCGATGAAGCGCCTGTAATCCTCTCTGCTCTCAAAGTCACGGCTGCCACGCAGCATAAGCGCCTGATCTAGGGCTTTCTTGAACCTGTAATGTCGTTGTTCGACATCACCGATCTCATTAGCCCTGCCTGCAGATGTCTTCGCACCAACCATGGAGTAGTGATCAAGCAGTTCTTGATAAGCTCTGGTGAACTCATCTGCACTGCAATCCTTGTTAACCGCAGCGGAGAGCCTATCTGTTCTATGAGCATGTGGAACAGCGCCTAACTTCCACAGAGCGTTCTGAAGCCCCTGTGATAAGCTCTCATAACTCTCTGAAAAACAAATTGTGGCATCCTCATAGTTCGAGTAGGTCAGTACAAAGTGGTAGGCAAGATGAGGAAATGGTAATCCGCTGATGGTTACCCCCAAATCGGACATGTGGGTGAAGTCAGACTGAGCGAGCTCGCCTGGCTCATGTATTTGAGCAAAGAACACCTCCTTAGATGGACCACATGTAGCCCTCCATTCCTTCACCTTTCGCTGAAATGTCCTCAAGCTGCCATCGGAGTACTTTCCAGGGCTATTCTTCTGGATAAACTCAAAGAGAGCCTTTGCTTCAAGATGAGGATTTACCTCTAAGTATTTGGCCACCTCATCCCACACGTCCGCAAATGGGTCAGGGCGCGTTCTCCAGCTATGCTCTCTTGCGATCTGACTTGGTAGCTTGCCGGCACGTATGTATTTGCGTGCTGTCTTTTCATCCATTCCTGCTTTTGCTGCTGCGATCTTAATGCTTTTGTCTTTCTTGATTAGCTTCATTAATCTCCTTACCTGTTGATCAGTAATCATCCAAGAGTCCTTTCTATTCTAGAATCTTGGATAGTTTACCCTGTTTACTAAAACGGGAATTCTAATTGTCGTTGGACGGGAGATTTAATTGTCGCTGATCACTTTTTCCCGGATGAGACGATTTTCGAACTTTTAAATGGATAGAAAATATCAAATATCCTGAAGCTCTGATAGATACAACACAAAGATTATTGGAAATAGCAACTTAATAGTACGACATTTCGGGTAACCTTATATACCAGTATTAAATAAGATTATTATTAATATTATTTTAATAAATCGATATCATTTGAAAAATCGATAAAGAGATTCTATTTAAAAATTTAAACCTAAATCGACATAATTCATAAAAATTTAGTGAATTTATCTAACAAATTTAATAATTGACTGGAAATATTCTATGAATGAAAAATGGATTTATTTCAGAATTTTCGCTGATCCAAATGATCAACTATGGTATTACAAACTTTTAACTCAGGTTGTTAAACCTTTTATTCTTGAAAATAACACTATAATTGAGCGATTCTTTTTCTTTCATTATTATCGAAAATATGAGGTTGAGGAAATGTGACATGAAATTTACTGGGAATGATAAGGTAGCTTTCATTCGTCTACGTGTATTGGCAAAATCATCACAATTACACAAACTTGAAAGTAGTCTGCTTAATTTTATTATCCGATCTTCATCAGTAATAGAATTTGAAAGATGCAAAAGATATGATGTAGAGAAAGATATTGGCAATCGACTTGGTCTAAAGAATGTTATGGATGCTATAAACTATCTTGATGCAGGAAGTCGATTAAGTTTAGCTTTATTAGAAGATGAAAGAGGGTTTAGTGTTAAAGTCTATGATGCAGTGCACTTTATTTGCAATATGATGAATTATTATATAAAAATACCGAGGGCTGATTTAGAGCAATTTCTTAGAGATAATTGCGGAGATTTGATTTTTATGCCTTAGACAAATTCAATATATTTGAACTTCATTCAGAATTTTGATGCACATTTTTAAAAATCAAAATAAATTACATTTTTATCAATCTCGAAATAAGAATTATCTCTGATCTTTATGTGAAAATAAATTTAAATAATTATTGATTTCAAGAAGGTTTTTAATGTTTTAAAAGACTTTAAAATTCAAAACTTTCAAATAATTAAACATAGCGAAAAGCAAAAACCAGTCTAATTAAAAGAAATTACGTTATTATAATATTTTTAGATAGTCCATAAAGCTTAAAAACCATAGCATCAATTGTTTTTTGGATTTCTTGGATTTCCATCCTTAGACTTATTACTTTTCCCAAGATTTCCTGTTTTTTATTCTCAAAATCTTCTGCTGCAACAGGAATAGATGGTATCTCCTTAATTTTAACCCATGGTTCATTTTTATGATTTTCTAAAATTTGAGAGATAATTTTGAGAAGTTCTTCAGGACCCTTGAGGATGATTACTTTTTTATCTTTACTGAAGAGTTTAAGTTCTGGATCTTCAAGAGTGAATTCAACATTTCCTATTTTGTTTAAAATAAAATTAGTTTCTTTTAGATTATTTGCAGAATTAATCTTAATCTTTGGGTGTGTCCTGAGTGAGAATTGGTTTTCTGGTGGAATTGCTTGGACTATTGATTCAGCATTTATTTCTGGTAAGAAATCTTGTGTCTTTAATCGTATCAGCCTTGTCCCTTTGAAATACTTTGAATAACTGGCGAGTTCTGCCATTTTCTCCTTAACTACTTTTACATTTTGTACAATTGCATCATGTAGTTGAACTTCTTCATTATTATCAAAATCTATATAGTGTACGGGAATTTGAGATAGTATTGATTGGGAAGTGTAACCTCTACGTTGTGCATTTTCTGATATCCATTTTTTAATTAAGCTTGAATTAAGAATTCCTAATATATAAAGGATATTCTCTTTTACCCATTGCTTAGGGACAATAATGTGGATATCTGTGCCTTCATAGTATCCTCCTGTTTGGAAACCAAAATATTCAGGTCCCTTTTCGCCCCAACGCGAACATATAATTTTATCTAAGCAAAGGATTTTTTCATTTCGTGGTCTATGGAGAGAATACCAACTAATCTCTCCCTTTTTATGTTCTCCCCGACTTTCCAAGATTTCTCTAAACTTCTCAAGATGGTTCAAAATATTTGGATATGATGATATATCCATATCTTTCTTTATATAGAGAATAAATAGTCTATCCTGTATATCAACAAAATATGGGCATATATCCGAATTTTTATATGTTGGTTTTACAACTTCTAATTCATTAGATAGAAGTTGAAGGTGTCTTTTTTCTTTTTCATTAATTAGGAAAATACCTTCTCCTTTTTTAATGCCAAAATGATCAACTTTTTCATGTGGAATGGTAGTAATATTTTGCTCTGTTACTCTATCAGCACTCGAATCTACGCCACGAATGATATAACATAATTCGTGAAGTTGTTTAGATTTACTTGCTAAAATTTTGAATAAATCCTCAGAGATTTGCTGCAAGAGTATTTCATTCCACGCTCCACCATATTTATGTAACTCTCCTTGCTTTACCACACTCCAAAATACCTGTATATATTTATCCTGCCACTCATTTTTTTCGATATGCTCCTCAATATGTCTAGTCAAAATCCTTAGCTTCTCTCGAATCGTATCTCCTGGGATTTCGTTATGTTTTGCTAAGACTTTAACAATCTTGATTCTATTTTCATCTCTTGCCCTCTCCTTGTCTTTTCCAGAATATCTTTCAAAAATAAAAATCATATTGTGTTGGCCTTTTGCAAATTCGAAAATTTTAACATTTTCAAAGAAAATCATTTCTTTTATCTTTGCATTTTCAAGAATATACTTGCGTAATCTTGATGCACTATCTGCTGTAGGCCAGTAAGAAGTGGTTATAAATCCAAGTTTTCCGCCAGGATTGCAAAGTTTTGAAAGTCCTAAGATAATGAAAAAGTATAGATAATCCATTTTCCCTTGATAAAACTCACTCCAATATGGAAATTTTTGGATTGTAGACCTAAAAAGCTCCTTATTCCCCTTTTCTCCAATATATGGAGGATTTGAACAGCAGTAAGAAAATTTTTCATCATATTGGTTTTTTATTTTATAAAAAATCGCCTTTTTCTGTCTCTCTAAAGGTAAAAGATCTCGTATATTATCAAATTTGTATTCATCTTCCGGTAAGAGGGTGAGCTCAGGGTTATAAAGAGATAAAGCATCAACAGGAACTATTCCCAAAGGTAGGGATTCTTTCAAACCTTTCTTGAGTTCTATCATTCGCTTTACAATCGGAGTAAGTTGGATTAGTAAATTCACCTCTGTAATGTAATAAGGGAAGATAGAGATTTCACTTCCGAAAGTAAATGCTAATACAGCAGTGCGAACATCAAGCAAATCCTGGAAATCATCCCAATTTATACCTGATTCATCTCGAATTCTCCTTACTGCTTCTACAAGAAATCCTCCTGATCCAGTAGCAGGATCAAAAATAAGCTTAGGTTGTCTTTTCCCTTCGACATGCTGGAATAAAGCCTTTGGGTTCGTAAATCCAACTCTATTCCAGATAAATTCAATTATTTCTCTTGGTGTGTAATATTGACCTTTTTGTTTTCTGTCAACTTCATCTATATATTCTTCATAAATTATGCCAAGTATATCCTGATTGAGTTTTCCCAAATTAAAATTGGATAATTCATATAACACCTCTATGAGAGTGTCATCTGAAGGTTCATACCAGCTATAGTTGTTATCTATGTTAAAGAGCCATTTGTAACGTTCAGCTGCAAGCCCGAAGGCATATTTCAGAACTCTTCGAATTTCTTTATTAAAATTCTGATACCATTTAGCAAGGCCTCCATCATATAGACTTTGGTCAATGAAACCAATATCTTCCCAGGTTCGAACTAAAAGAAGTCTGGTCATTGTGAAATATCCAACTCGATAAAAGAAAATTTCTAAAGCTCTGCCAAAAAGACTTTTTTGAGATTCATTTAGAATCTGTGTAAGCGTCTCAAGAGACGCCTCTTCAATTTCTCTTCCTCGATCAATTTCTTGAGCAATTATTTCAATTTCTTGAGCAATGGCTCTTGCTCTTTCGGGATCTTCCTCTTTTAAAGAAAAAAGTTCATCTTTTCTTTCTCTTACATCTTCATATATGCGCTCTACCACAAAACGTAATCTTTTAGTTAAAAGGTCTACATTGAGAGTTTCTAATCCATTCCATGGCTCTGCATCAGCGATTCGTTTAAATTTATCATCTATGTTTAAAGTAGCGTATTTGAAACGCGCAATAAAATTGAGAAAACGGCTTGTATTTTCACAATCAAATATGCTTACCTGATTCTCTTTAAAATCTCTATAAAGTTCCATAAAGTTGAAGTTGAAATTTTCTATCTCCTCGTCTGATTCTATGGAATATACATCGAGATCTCTCATATTGACTAAAATGCCATATTTCACTCCATATGATGTTATATATTTCCTAATTTGGCTCCGCCATTTAGAAAGATCGAGGGTATCCATGCCCTTACAATCAATTACAAATGAATGTGTTCTGGTATCAACGGGTATATAATCAGGCATTTCCCCACTTTCAGGAATTTTCTCTTGGGTTCCTATGGTTTCCCCAAGCTTGAATCCGAGTATCTGTTCTAAGAATTTTTGAAATAAAATTGGCGCAATTAATTTATTCTCATCAACCCATGTCCCCGAGGAATATTCAAGATAGGTTTTAGCCTTTCCATCAGAATATCGTTCATAATCAATTGAATCGAGTATTGAAATTAAATTTTTTATAATATCAATTTCATTTTTGGTCATATTAATCTTATTCTAATTTTGTATTAATTCTATCGCATTTATCAAACAATTAAGGCTATGCCCGTGAATTTTCTATAAAAAGCTAATTACTCTATGGTTATCATTATTTAAAAAAGCAATAATGCTATCATCCAAAAAACAGCATATTCTATTAAAACAAGATAAAAATTATCAAAATTTGTTATAGTTTGAAATGATCAAGAGGAATGAGAAGTATTAAAAAAATTTTGTATAAAGGATAGGTGGGTTAAATCTCTACTAGTTCTATCTTAGGGACCGAGCGAGCAGTCAAGCTCAATAAATCGCAGTTGGCATTAAAAAGATGAAAAAATATGAGTAATAGACCAAAACTAACAAAATTAATAGAATCAAATCCAGGTAGTATTTTATCTAAACCTATTTGGTTATCAACAAACGGTAAAAGTGAATCGATCATGACTGACTAATGATGAGGGACTTTTTGTTTTTGAATATAAGTTATAAATTTATTTTTTTAAAACAGGTTTTGGAATCTTGTTAAAATTAGTTATTTTAAATTTCAAATTAAAATCTTTTTTATAACCCTTTTTATTAACAATTACTTTGATTTTATTTCTTTCATTGGGGCCAATATTGTTTATCACGGTTTGAGCAACTCCCATTCCCTGCTCATTCTCTAAAACGAGCATAAAATCTAGCCCCACAGAAACTCCATTTTCTTTACCCCCTAAAGAAACCGTATTAAATTTTTCAGGTAGCATACTCAAATCTATGTCTTTTGGAAATTCTGAAACAATGTTTACATCATAATAGGGACTTTCACTATTGTTTATTAAATAGACAAAGAATTCTTCATTCCAATTATCTCCATTTTTTGAAACTGATATTCTTTTATTAGTGGGTTTAATTTCTAATGGCCTCCATTTTTCTGCATAAAAAACACGAATTCTAGGTATTATAAAAAGCTCGAGAACAATAGTGGTACCTATAATGATAGCTATATCAATAATGTAGTTCATAAAATTTTTAACTTGGCTGCCCTTAGTGGATACATTTCGAACTTTCTATTTATAATAAATATTGATACCTTTTTGAACTTATTTAAGCTAAAAATGAGCTTATTCTAAAAATTTTTTTTGTAGGTTATTTTTATATTGATTTACCTTATCAACATATCCAGGTTCAATATCTTTAATAAAATAAATATTGCCTAATGTTTTTTTTAAATTTACTGAAGTATCTTTTTTTACTAAGTAATTAAATAAATCTGCGCGAATCTTTCGTTTCTTTTCTCTCCCTACAGTTAATCTATCTTCTGAATTTAGTAAAATACCTGTTACTCTCATTCTATGTTTACCAGAGTAAAATCTAGTTTTTCTTGGATTCAATTTATAGTCATATTGTTCTAATATTTTCTCTACAGATTTTTGTATTGCTTTCAAAATTTCTCTATGATTTGATGAAAATGTAAGATCATCAGCATATCGAGAATAAGTTACTCTATTCTCGTTACAGACTCTATTAATTTCTTTATCAACAGGCTCAAATATTATGTTTGATAAAGTAGGAGATGTAACTCCGCCTTGTGGTAAATATCCTCTAAATGTACATATTCTTGCTAACTGTTTAGCGAATTCACTATTTGAATAAATACTTTCAAATACTCTTAACACTAATGGTATTTTAATTGAGAAGAAAAAATCTTTAAGATCTAGACACATTATATATCTATTGCCCAGATGATATTTTGCATTAAATTTAATACCTCTACCTCGAACAAATCCTGTCACTATTTTCATAATAGTAAATTTCTTTTCTAAAATATTTCTTAATATCCATTTTTGGATTGCTTTCATTTTATAGCTGGGTGCATCAATAATCCTATATGCCCCTTCTTTTTTCTGGATATAATAAGATTGATAAAATTTTTCCGGATACAGGCAAAGTGATTTAAGAAATCCGTAGTTTATACCAATTTCTATAGATAATTCTTTTAAATTCTGCATTTTTTTATAGATGAGGAGCAAAAATTTCTACATTAAACGTAAGGATTTCGCTCTAAATGAGCGAAGCGAAAGTGAGCGAAATCCGAGCGTATATACGAGAGTTTCAATTAGCCCGACGGATCATCGGACGTTAAGCACTTTATTTATTTCGCTTAAACACCTAGAAATCTTTTTTGCTCCTCATCAAAATTATATTTCTTCTTTATATTATACCTATTATTAATTATATGAGCTCTAGTGCTAGAGAATATTTTCTTTTTAGAAAATTTGTTTAAAACTAACTCATAAACATAATTATGACCATCGTTTGTTAAAGAAAAATATTCTGTATGATCATCTTTTTCCATCTTTACATATTTATTATTATATATTTGAAAATCTATACATGGATCTAAATAATCTACCCTAATATTAGGTTTAAAATTTTTTAATAATTCTACTATTTCTTTTTTGTTTATTTTTTGATATAGAGCAATTACATATAAAACAAATCTTGATAAACCAAAAATATTCCCCAAATCTAAGGGGTTACTAATTTTTCCTAATGCTTTTATTCGACTTAAGACACTTGATGTTAACTCATCCATTTCATCAGGATTATAATATATGACATTATGCTTGTTTTTTTCTTTTACTAATTTCACTGGGCCAATAGTAATAAAACTTTTACATGTTTTATATTTTTGATCGTTTAAAACAATTATTTTAGGGGTTAGTTTTTTGTTTGCTGAGAAAGCTCCTAACTCAGCCATAGTACCGCAACCTTCAATTGGAATAATGATTACATCAACATCTTGGGCTAATTCTCCCTCTAATGTTAGTAAATTTTTATTTAGTTTTCTATCTACTAAAAGATTGCAAAATAACCATTCGGGGAAAATAATTTCATATTTAGGATCATTTTTTAGTTTTTTATATATCAATTCCCTAATACTATTTGAAACACTTTCTGATTGACCACATAGAAAAATATTTATAATATTTTCCCGGAATCCCAAAAACATTTCTTTGTAAATTTTTTTTAATATAGTCGTTGATTCTGAAAATATAATGTTATTCAAAAGAATCTCATTGCTTAAATTATAGGAAACAAAATATTGATTTAAATTTTATTTTATTTTTAAGTTGTTGAATAGATATTTATTGTTGAATAAAAATTTTCTGCTAAATAGTTCGTATTCTACTTTAAGTCTTTTAAAAATAGTTATATAATACATATAATGTATATTATACGAACTGTTTCACAAAATGAGCCTAAAATGATTAGAAGAAAACTTCCTGTGGTTTTAGATAGAGATGAAGCTTCCTTGCTTCTAAAGCAACCTTCAAAAAGATATCCAACAGGTACTAGAAATAAAGCAATAATGTCTTTAATGTTAAATTGTGGTTTAAGACTATCAGAGGTAACTAACCTTAAGCCAAGTGCTATTAACCTCACAAAAGGGCTTCTAAGGGTTGTAAATGGCAAAGGAGGTAAGGATAGGGATCTGGCTGTGCCTGAATATGCGGTTGCGTTATTAGATAGTTGGAGATCAATTAAGCCAAAAAGCAATTACTTCTTCTCTACCTTAGATGGGAAAAAACTCTCTGAACGATATGTTCAGCAGATGGTAAAAAGGTATGGGAAAAAAGCGGGAATATCTAAAAACATCTCACCACATACACTAAGACATTCATACGCTACTGAGTTCTACAGATCAACAAAAGATATCGAGACATTAAAACATATATTAGGCCATTCTGACATTTCAACTACAACAATTTACATTACTCTTGCAAATATAGAGGTAGAGAAAGCCATGAAGTCATTCAACGGCTTTGTATGACATAAAAATATTAACAAATATTCTTCACAATAAAGTGGTAAATTTTTTTATGCAATAAAAACCAAAATTGCTGATTATTTGATTATTTAGGAGTCGTTAGAAACAATCCAAAAAAGTCTTTATTAATCCGGCTTAGTTACGTTTATAAAGTCCTATCAACTGTGCTTTATCTAAAATATGACCATGCATTTCTTTTTCAATATCTTTTACTGTTGCGGAAGATATGAGATTTAAAACACTATCCAATGCATTAAGTTTAAAAAAATAGCGGTGAGTTCCAAATGGTGGACATGGACCACCATAACCGGTTCTTCCAAAATCTGTCATTCCTTCCACTGCTCCCTTAGGATAGCTTCCCTCAGCAATCTCACTTGTCATTGGAGCAATATTCCAAATTGTCCAATGGACCCAGGTTTTAATTGGGGCATCAGGATCATCAACAATTAAAACTAAACTTTTTGCATTCTCGGGAACTTCATTTATTCTAAGAGGTGGACTAATATTTACTCCATCACAGGTATATTTTGATGGAATAAATTCATTATCTTTAAAGGCTGAACTCTCGATCTTCACTTTATTACTCCTTTAATTTGTTTCTTGATATTTTATCCCTCTTTTTTATTGGCAATAAGAATTCTGGATCAAATACTATTTTAAATTAAATAAATTATAGAAATCCTCTAATGAATTGCATACTTTCAAGAAAATTGGATAAACTACTCCCATTAGTGCTCGCAGAATGAGCCTTTGCGAGAAACTAAGCTCTCTCAGGTAGCACAGTGTATTAGAATATCCTGTTTATGCCCTTTGCAGTTCCCGGTTAGTGAGGCTGCGGTTGTTTAAATGCCTTTGTGGCTATGGTCTCAATCAGAAATCCCCAAATGACCACAATAATAAAGACAACCCAGGGGTTCAGAGCTGTCCCAATCTGGCTGATGGCCGTGAATAGACCAAAGAGAGCACCCCATATCACTCCATGAACTGCCCAATGCATTTTAAGGGAACTGGCTCCAATCACAAACCCCATGACAGTGTGGTTTAAAAGAAGGGACACACCAACTGGCCAGAAGGCAACTCCGCTAACATACCTGGATAATAACATACATATGATGCCAAATACCGCTCCAAGGATTGTGGTGATAATTAGACGAGAAGTGTTTTTCTTCATGTGTTAATTTATTTGCTCACCTCCCCCTTTTTAAACTCTTTCTGATTCATACATGTATGAATAAAATTGATTCATAAAGTATAGGCTCTTTGATAACATATTTATAGTAATTCCGATTTCTACGCTGGTAAGTGTAAATTATGGTTTAAAATCCAGCAGTTTTTCCGATCTAAAATCCAGCAAAATCATAAGTAGTATTATTCGTTCTTGGAATATTTTCTTTTTCATCATTCTTAATCTCAATATTTATGACGTCTCATAGACAATAGATGATTAAAAGTGGGAAATTCTGAACCGATGGTTTTTAGGAATTATAAATAGCTATCGGTAAAAAGTATTCGGACTATAGAGTTAAATTTAGTTCACTCTTCGCATCAAATAACAAAAGATAAGCAATAGAAGTTCACTTGAACCCATTAATAGCAGATGTTGAAAATTAAAAAAGGGTATTCAAAATCAGGTTAGACAGTTACTGGACTCCTAACAATTTTCATAAAGCTCTCAACTAATTTTGGATCGAATTGGGTACCTGAACACATCTCTATTTCAACTAAAGCTTCTTCGATGCTTAATGCACTCCTATAGGGTCTGTCATTAGTCATAGCATCAAATGAATCTACTATTGCGATAATTCTTGATAACAAAGGTATTTCTTCTCCCTTTAAACCTTTTGGATAACCTGTTCCGTCCCATCTCTCATGGTGGTGAAGTATTGCCTCTGCAACTGTAGCTAATTCAGGAGAAGACGATGCTATTCTATAACCTATTTCAGGATGTTTTTTAACTAATTCCCATTCTTCAGACGATAAGTTTGCAGGCTTTAAAAGAATGTTTTCAGCTATACAAATTTTACCTATATCATGCAAAGTTACTAGAAGAGACAATTCATCTAATTCATAATCCGAGAGTTGCATCATTTTACCTATTCTTAATGATAGGTCTTTTAATCTTTTAACATGGTTTTCGGTTTCAAAATCTTTTTCTTCGAGGGCAATTTCTAGAGAAGTAATAATAGAATTATGAAAACTATTTTGCTCCATAAGCTTATGTCTATACATTTTATCTTCTGCATTTTTTATTAAATCATCTATATTTTGATTTTTTTCTATTTTTTCTGAGATTCCAAAAGCTATACTTACAGGTAATCCATTGTTATTACTATTATTATATTTTTGACAATTGATTTTAATTCTTTCTATTATTTTTTGAGCAATGTTTATTTTTGTTTTTGGCAGAATAATAATAAACTCATCGCCACCCCATCTTGAAACAATATCTTCTTTTCTAGCGGATTTTTTTAATAACTTAGCAGTTTCACAAAGCAGCTTATCACCTTTTATATGCCCAAAAGTATCATTTATCAATTTAAGACCATTGACATCCCCGATAATTATGCTAATAGGAAGCTGCCTTTCTGTATCTAATCTTTTTATCTCTTCTTCAAAAAAAGATCTGTTATATAAACCAGTTAAATAATCAAAGTATGACTTATTTATTTTTTCTAACATATAATTAATATCGTTTGCAAGGAGTGTCAATTCGTCATTGCCTGTAACTGGTAGCTTTATATGCTTTTTATCATTAAGTGCGATATTTCTTACATTTTTGCTCAGTTCAACAACTCTTTTTAGAAGAATTTTATCTAAATATTTACTTGCAGTAATAGTGAAAATTATTCCGATTAAACTCATTATACCTATTATCATGAAAGTGCTTCTTATCCAGGAAACATAGATACTTCTCGGATGGATTATTTTAATTAAAATTATGGGATTCCCAAAAATATCATTTACCAGAAAGTAGCTTTGAATTTCTCTAATGCTAATTGGTTCAATAAAGTCTTGTTTTTTATCTAAAATTTCTGAACTTATTTTTTGTGTATCAGAATTAATGTTTTTTGTTTGTATTTTTATCATTTCAATTTCTAAATTCGTATTTTCAGAAAGTGCAAATATTTCTCCATCATCAAAAAACTTCCCGAATATTAATGTTCCGTTTATTGGTCCGCTGACATCACTTTTAATTATTGGTTGAGCAGATAGCAATAATATATTTTTATCATCTAATTGAATTAACCCGTCCAGGCTTTTATAGTCATCCTTATTAATTATCTCAGAACTAATTTTTATTATTACATTATTAAAATTTTCAGGTTTATTTATTAATACCCCATTGTTATAATCAAAATACTTTTCATAAACAATTTCATTGTTTGCATTTGTAAATACCATTAAATTTATCTTCAAATTCGTAAAGCCTTCATCGGTAAGATTCGAGGCAATATAAGCTTGATTTCTATCATTTATAAAATAATATGTATCATCCCAAACTGCCCAGTCATGGGTTATTGAGTTTAGGAAATTAATTTCTTCGTTTAGAAAATTTCTAACTCTATTAGTGTTATCCTGTATGTGGGATTTTTCTATTTCAATAAAATTATTTCTAAATATTGTGATTGATAATATTGAAATACAAGCTATAAGCACAAAAAATGAAATACCAATAAATGATAAGGTTTTTCTGCGTATATCTATTTTAAATAACTTACTTATTTCAAATTTATTTATTCTATTCATGTTAAATCGAGATTTATTCCAAATTTCATATTGTAGAAATATTTACAATATTTTTATCGGTATTTTTTAAAAAAAGTTAAAGGTATTAAGTGGATTATTTAGAACTAGCAACTCTTTAAACTTTTGGTTATTTTATGTTTATAAGGAATATTTTTATTACAATTGATGTGCATCAAAAAACATTACATGTAATATTGCTAGCTCCCACTATTGGACATATTCAGAACTAACAAACTCCTTATACAACAATCAATTAATGGTCTTGATTCTTTATTAGTAGCATAAAATTATTATTGCAGGCATCACCAGAGAGGATGATTTTTCGAACTTATCTTGGGTACAAAATATCGATTATCCAGAGTAAATTATGGAGAAAAACACAAAAACTATTAAAAATTGTTATATATTAGGTAGCAATTTGGGTAATCTCAATAAATTCTTATTTATTAGAAATCTAAATTGTTTATTAACACTATCAAGTTGGTTATTTTTATTGCCTATCTTGTCATAAATCATTGTCATTTACCATTTTGGTTTTGAAAATTTGCTAAATTTTATATAACAATGTCTTTTTACCAAAGAGCTATCTTTATGGAAAATTCATGGAAAAAATCTACAAATTTCCCCATAATTCTCTTTTCTAAAAATATTTTATGAGGTTTCGGTATGTTTCTTTTTTCAAATGACTCAACACAGCATTTATATAAATATGATTGAAGTTCTGCTTCTTTATAAAATCTTATTTCTCCATTTGAATATGAATATATCAATTTTGATATTGCTTCATGCAAAATATCGTTATAAATACTCGACTTTTTTATCAATACTTCAATTTCTGCAGGTCTCTTCTTTAAGTGCTCATTAAGCTCATTTAAGTGTTCATCACTATTTTGTTTATTTATGTTGCTATATATAAATCGACTATAAGCAGGAGACTTTTTTCGATTGCTTCTCACGATTTTATAGGTGACAAATATTGCAATCAGGATCAACATGGGAGCTAAACATATTGTCGTACATATAACAAAGGTGATCATGATATTGCTAATTCATCCAATAATTTTTAGAACATTTTAGAGTATTTTTCAATACAAGGGTTGAAAATTAACACACCCTAATAACAGGACTTAGAGCAAATTATTAATTTTATAAAACAAGTTAAAAACAAATTAAAATAGAGTTTTTAGAGTCTATAAAAAAGAGTTTTGCGGTATATATAAAAAGGCATAATAGTAAGGCATAATAGTAAACCATTAACAAAGTCTTTTAGAGACTTAGAAGGGCTTACAGTGCTATTTTAAGCTATTCTAAACGTGATACACAAAAGAACCTGGAACGCTGATAATACAGTTAAAAAACAGCCAAATAACGGCCTAAGGCCATAAAAATAGAAGAGGAAGGAAACAAGAATGAACAAGGATAAAGGCAAGAAGAGTAAAGGCAAGGATAAAGGCAAAAAGGATAAGAAGAAAAAAGATAAACTCAAGGAATCAATGGATGGTAAGGTAAAAGGAACGACGAAAGCATTTTAAGCTCTTCTATCTTGACCATCTAAAGCGTTAATGCTCCCGTCAAATGCCAAGATACACAGCCAGGAACACATCGATAAGATAGTCAAGTCGATAAAAGAGTTTGGGTTTAAACAGCCAATCCTGATAACGACAGACAACTTTATAATAGCTGGACACGGGCGGTACGCGGCAGGGGAAAAGCTACTTTTAAGCTTGCTGTGTAACATTTTAATGGGAGCACATGATGAGCGCCCGTCTTTAAAAGAATTGGGTATAGAGAAAATACAATCACAACGCTGGCAAAACATTGCTTCCATTCCAGAAGAAGTTTTTGAAGATCATATAAAGGAAGTATTAGAAGCAATCCTTAAAAGGAAACTTTATTTTTGGAGTTTATGGAGTCTATAAAAAAGAAAATAGTAATAAGCAAAAAGCAAGATGTGTATTTGTATTATATTTGAAGTTCCAGCGTCGGAGCTTTCGAGTGTCATGAGATTAGTTTTGTATGTTGGCGAAACATTTAGGGTGAATTACTCAAGAAAAGTATGACAGCTTACTTGCTAAATTTAAACAAACACAGTCCGATATTCTTCTTCAAATGGAACAACATAATAGAGCAGACGAGAATTATTGTTTAGAAGCAAGCAGATTATTAGAATTATCAACTAAAGCACATGGATTATTTGAAAGTTCTAATGTTGATCTAAAAAGGAAACTGTTAACTTTCATACTTCAGAACTCAAAATTGGCTCCCCGGGTAGGACTCGAACCTACGACACCTCGGTTACATCTACCCCAAAATTTCTTCTGGGAACGGACTATCTCATCATCCACCTGGGATGTCGGGCGCTAACAGGACGTTATTGGTTGGGTATCCTCAGTCCATAGTCTCTGCACGTTCCTGCTTACCTATTAACCCATTCAGCAGGCTTCGCTCAGGGTTACCATAACCTTTTGTTTCATTAGAGGCTTAAGGCTTCCCTGAATTCACCCGATTTTCCATCCCGATTCTCATCGGAACGCTGCATTTGTCACAGCCGAGTGCTCTACCGATTGAGCTACCGGGGAGTGTCTATTTTCACTGCGGGATTATACTATAATGCGTAGCCTTGAGCAAAATTTACTCCAGGAAGTCCTTCAGTTTCTGGCTGCGGCTGGGGTGCCTGAGCTTGGACAGGGTCTTGGATTCTATCTGGCGGATGCGCTCGCGCGTTACGCCGAACTCCCTACCAACTTCTTCCAGGGTCCTTGGATGACCGTCAAGAAGGCCGAAGCGGAGCTGGATGACCTTGCGCTCGCGGATGGAGAGGGTCTCGAGCACTGTCTGCAACTGTTCCTGCAGAAGTGCAAAAGAGGCTGCATCAACAGGGACAACGGCCTCCTCGTCCTCTATAAAGTCGCCTAAGTGGCTGTCCTCCTCCTCGCCGATCGGCGTCTCAAGGGATACCGGTTCCTGGGAGATCTTCAGGACTTCCCTCACCTTTTCAGGGGTGATATCCATCAGCTCTGCTATTTCATCCGGGGTTGGATCTCGGCCGTACTCCTGCAGGAGATGGCGCTGTACCCTGATGAGCTTATTTATTGTCTCAACCATGTGCACGGGTATCCTGATCGTCCTTGCCTGATCGGCAATAGCACGTGTTATCGCCTGTCTTATCCACCATGTGGCATAGGTGCTGAACTTGTAGCCTTTGCGGTAATCAAACTTTTCCACTGCCCTGATAAGACCGAGGTTGCCCTCCTGTATTAGATCCAGGAACTGCATTCCGCGGCCAATATATTTCTTGGCGATGCTCACGACCAGCCTCAGGTTCGACTCGACAAGTCTCTGTTTTGCCGCAAGGTCACCAGCCTCTATGCGCTTGGCGAGAATTACCTCTTCCGCCGCCGTCAGCAGCGGTACCTTGCCTATTTCCTTCAGGTACATCCTCACCGGGTCGTTTGTGGGGACCTTTATCGTTAAATCTAATTTTTTCTTGCTCTTATCCTGTAACTTCTCATCGAGCTCATGCGGTAAATCCGTACCTATATCCTGAATAACATCGATCTTCATCACTGAGAGCAGAGTATATATGTTCTCGATCTGTTCCGGTGACAGGTCAACCTCCTGCAGGGAGTCCATGATGTCCTCAATGGTCAGGACCCCGAGCTCCTTGCCTTTAACCACGAGATCGTTAACCTCTTTTATCATGAGCTCAGGGAAGTCGGCCCTTTTCTTGGCGACCGCTTTTTGCGCCATTTCCTTCTTTTTGCTATCTTTATTAACAGGAGTTGCTTTGAGCTCTTCCTGTTTCTTTAACTCTTTTACCATTGGTCTATTCTCTCTATACTTTCTCTTATCTTTATTCGGGCTTTCTCCAACTCAATGAGACGCAAAAATATCCCGTCAAGTTCATCGCTTTCCCCTTGCTGCTTACATTCGATCATGCGCTCATTCATGTAGTTTATTTGACGTTTGATGTCCAACTCCTTGATTAAAATTTCAACTTCCTGACATATGAATTTATTGTCATATGTCCTCTCGTCAAATAGCAAACTATTTAATAACTTTTTCTGCGATTCGTCAACAATTTTCGTAAACGCCTGGTTCAAATCTTTTTCCTTATCACCGCTGAAATATTCCTGAAAAAACATGAACAATCTTCTATATGGCTCAAAGGTGAACTTCTTGGGATCCAGTCCCAGGAGGACATCCCGTGCTTCCTCAAAATTTATGACAATTAAGTGCAGAACCTGTTTTTCCAGCTTCTGTTCCGGAGTGTCGGTATGAACTTGGGCCACTTCATCATCATACTGATCACTACTTCTGGCAGCACCCTGCCTTGCCCTGCTCATCACGTCACGAGCAAGTACGTCCTCCCTGATCTTTAACCTCGAGGATAATATCTTCACCATCTCCTCCTGCGCAAGACGCGAATTGATGCCGGATATGAATATGGAAGCCGTTTTGGATGCTTTAATCCTATCAGCGGGATTATCCAGATTGTAGCCGGCCAGCAGCATGTCTATTGAATATTCCATTATGGGAGTTGGCCTGCTGAAAACATCAAGAACCGCTTCCCGTCCCTCGCCGATCGCAAGGTCTGCCGGGTCCCTGCCCGGAGGCAGCGTTATCGCGAAGATATTTATATTACCCTCGGCATATACATCAAGGTTCTGGTTGTATTCCTTCAGTATGTCAAGACCGTGTCTCATAGCTTCACCACCTGCGATATCAGCATCAAAAACAAGTGAGATATTCGGAGTGAACCGCGCGAGAAGCCTGACCTGTTCTATGGTAAGTGCAGTGCCGAGGCTCGCCACACAATTCAAAATCCCGACCTGGCCAAGCGCAATTACATCCGTATATCCTTCCACGACGTACGCCATATCGTCCTTGATTATGTGCTCTTTAGCCCTGAACAGGTTGTACAGCACATTCCCTTTTTTATATATGACCGTCTCCGGGGAATTTAAATATTTGGGTGTCTGATCATCCACTGCCCTACCGCCAAAACCAACCACATTCCCCATTAGATCTTTTATCGGAAAAATTATGCGATTCCTGAACCTGTCATAAAATCCCCGTCCCGACTTCTCGCTCTGGACGACAAGTCCGCATAACAGCAGCTCCCTGCTCTTATAGCCCCTGTTTATCATCTTCAAGGATATGAAATCCCAGCCCTCCGGGGCAAAACCGACATCAAATGACTCAAGCGTCTCCTCAGTAAAGCCCCTATTCTTCATATATTGAAATGCTCCCTCCCCGGGCTGACCCTTGAGCGCTTTTTTGTATTCCGTCATGGCAAGCTGATTGATCTCGTATAACCTCTTCTTCGAGTCGTCATATGCCTGGGACTGCCGTGATTCATCGTAGCGGAGTTTATACCCGGCCTTTTCAGCCAGCCAGACCACGGCTGCAGGAAAATCAAGGTTATCGATCTTCTGGATGAACGAGAACACGTCTCCACCCTCGCCGCACCCGAAACAGTGAAAGAGCTGGCGAGCGGGATCTACGGAAAAAGACGGTGTTTTCTCCTTATGAAATGGACACAGCCCGGTATAGTTCCTACCTGTTTTCTTCAACCTGGCATATTCGGAAATTATAGATACAATATCGCTTCGGCTTCTGACTTCCTCTAATTCTCCATCCAAAAGCCTTGCCATGGCAAAAACCTCCCGCCTTGCATTTTACTTTATATGCCAGGTCTTTGGTATGAAAAGATCGTTGTAAACCGAGAGCGCATATCTATCAGTCATACCTGCCAGGTAATCGCATACGCACACCGGGATATCATTTTCACTTTTGGGGATAAATTCCGTCGGCATATCCTTGAAATTATTGTGGAAATGCCAGAATAGATCACATAGTATCTTTTTGGTCTTAACCTCTTCGATCTTGGCTTCGCTGTCTATATATACTGTTTTGAACAGAAAATCCCTTAAATCCAGCATTGACTTCTCGATCTCGGGGCTTAGAAGGATTTCCGGTTTCCCCGTGCTCGATTCGATGATATCCCTAACTAATGTATTTATCCGGTCCCTGTGATGCCCGCCCAGAACCTTCACATCCTCCTCGGGGAGGTCATCCTCGCTGAGGACCCCTGCCCTTATCGCATCGTCAATGTCGTGGTTTATATATGCTATACGGTCTGAGAGATGCACAACCTTTCCTTCAAGGGTTGATGGCTGCCCATCACCAGAATGGTTCAATATGCCGTCCCTTACTTCCCAGGTCAGGTTCAAACCCTGACCCTCCCGTTCGATGTGATCAACGACCCGCAGGCTCTGCTTATTGTGGCTAAACTCACCGTTAAACTCCTCCTTCATGATCTTGTTTAAAACCTCTTCACCAGAATGTCCAAAAGGAGTATGCCCCAAGTCATGACCAAGAGCTATCGCCTCGGTCAGGTCTTCGTTCAAGAACAGGGCACGGGATATGGTCCTTGCTATCTGCGAGACCTCAAGCGTATGCGTAAGCCTTGTCCGATAATGATCTCCTTCGGGAGAGAAAAAGACCTGGGTCTTGTGCATAAGTCTTCTAAAAGCTTTGCAGTGTATTATCCTGTCGCGGTCGCGCTGATAGCCAGTGCGGACTGTGCAGGGTTCCTCGTAATTCTGCCTTCCCCTGCTGTTAACGCTTAAGCTTGCATATGGGGAGAGGGTCTTTGCCTCCCTCTCCTCCAGTATCTGGCGAATATTCATTCACCCCAATTGAATTTCTTATTTGTCGATGAATACTGCTCTTTCTTCCTCAACAACAGCTTGCGCTGCTGCAAGCCTGGCAAGCGGTATTCTGAACGGCGAACAGGACACATAAGTCAGCCCAACATTATGGCTGAACTTTACTGACCTTGGCTCGCCGCCGTGCTCACCGCAAACCCCAAGTTTTATGTCGGGTCTTACGGTTCTGGATAGCTTCACCGCCATATCTATGAGTTTCCCAACACCCTTCGTGTCCAGTACCTCGAACGGGTTCTTATCAATTATACCCTTTTCAATGTATTGCGGGATGAATTTCCCTTCAGCATCATCACGTGAAAAACCGAATGTGGTCTGAGTGAGGTCGTTAGTCCCGAAGGAGAAGAACTCAGCATGCTTTGCTATCTCGTCAGCAGTCAGCGCCGCGCGGGGCAGTTCGATCATGGTGCCAATCTTGTAGTCGAACTCGATACCTTTGTCTTTCTTTACCTGAACCACCACGCGTTCCGTCATATCACGGGTCAGCTTGAGCTCAGCCTCGATGCCAACAAGCGGTATCATTATCTCCACTACGGGGTTAAGACCCTCTTTCTTGAGATCACATGCTGCCTCTGCAATTGCCGTGACCTGCATCTCATAAATATCAGGCCTTGTGATGCCGAGACGGCATCCTCTTAAGCCGAGCATTGGATTTACCTCGGACATTGCTCTCACTACAGCGATCATCTCCTCCTGCTTTGCGATCTCATCAGCAGATGCGCCCCTATGCTTCATCTCAATAAGCTCTTCGCGCAGGTCTCCCAAGTGCGGCAGGAATTCATGCAGCGGTGGGTCAAGCAACCTTATAGTAACGGTACGACCGTCCATTATCTTGAGGATATCGTAAAAGTCCTGCCTCTGCATCTTCCCGAGCTCAATTAAAGGAGCGATCCTCTCCTCTTCCGTCTTCCCAAGTATGGTCTGCTGAACGAAAGGAAGCCTCTCCTCCGCCATGAACATGTGCTCGGTACGGCAGAGCCCTATGCCCTCAGCACCGAATTTAAGTGCGTTTGTGGCGTCCGTGGGTGTATCGGCATTTGCCCTGACACCGAGCCTTCTTATATCATCAGCCCAGGTAAGCAGATTTCTGAAATCTTCGTTGATTTCCGCCGGGATCAATCTGACCTCACCCTGCATTACTTCGCCAGTGGTCCCGTCTATAGTAATAATATCTCCTTCTTTAACCACCACATTACCCACCTTGAACCAGGCGTTTGTGTAATCGATCTTGATCTCCTCTGCACCGCAGACGCACGGTTTACCCATACCACGCGCGACAACCGCTGCATGGCTGGTCATCCCACCATGGCTCGTCAGAATTCCCTGGGACTCGTAAACACCGTGAATGTCGTCCGGCGTCGTCTCCCACCTGGTGATTATCACCTTTTCGCCGACCTTGCCCATCCTCTGTGCAGTATCAGCATCAAAAACGACCTTCCCAGTCGCCGCACCGGGCGAAGCATTCAACCCCTTCGCCAGCACCTTCTTCTCTGCCTTTGGATCAATACGGGGATGCAGCAACTGGTCGAGCTGTGCGGGATCTATCCTCATTATGGCTGTCTTCCTGTCAATAAGCTCCTCGGAGACCATATCAACAGCAATCTTGAGCGCAGCAGCAGCAGTCCTCTTACCTGCACGCGTCTGCAGCATGTAGAGCTTACCCTGTTCAATCGTGAACTCCAGGTCCTGCATATCCCTGTAATGGCGTTCGAGCTTCCCCATGATCTCCGCCAGCTGTGCATATGCTTCGGGCAGGTCATCTTTCAATTTTGCCAGCGGCTGCGGAGTCCTTATTCCTGAAACAACATCCTCTCCCTGTGCGTTCATGAGGTACTCGCCGTATAAGACCTTCTCTCCGGTCGATGGGTCGCGGGTGAACGCAACACCGGTCGCAGATCTGTCACCCATGTTTCCAAAGACCATCGTCTGGATGTTCACCGCAGTTCCAAGGTTCTCAGGGATATCGTTTATCTTCCTGTATGTTATCGCCCTTGGATTAAACCAGGACTCAAAAACCGCCCTGATTGACATCTTCAGTTGTTCAACCGGATTTGCCGGGAAATCAATGCCCGCGCTTCCCCTGATGATCTGCTTGTACTCCTCAATTAGCTCCTTGAGGTCATCAACGGTTAACTCGGTGTCATATTTATAGCCGCGTGCCTGCTTTTTTTCTGACAAAACATTTTCGAAGTTATCGCCGTTGATGCCCATAACCACATCGCCGAACATCTGAATAAATCTTCTATAAGAATCGTAGGCAAAGCGCTCATTTCCGGTGGCTTTTGCCAGTGTAGTAACGGAATCCTCATTTGAGCCAAGGTTCAATACGGTATCCATCATACCCGGCATCGAGACCTTAGCACCTGATCTCACTGATACGAACAGCGGATTTGACTTATTGCCAAGTTTCTTACCCGTCTCCTTCTCAAGCTTAGCAAGGTTCTCCAGCACCTGGTCCATCATCCCATCGGGGAACTCCTTTCCGTTTGCAATATATTCATTGCAGGTCTCGGTCGTGATGATGAATCCTGGTGGAACAGGCAGTCCTATCCTGGTCATCTCCGCAAGGTTCGCCCCTTTACCTCCCAGCATGTCGCGCATCTCAGCGCTGCCTTCGTTAAAATAATAAACGTACTTCTTAGACATCAAACCCCCTTAAGGCTGTCATGTTATTGAGTATTTTCCAAAAAAACAAAGAAAGATTATACCACTACAATTTATAAATACAGCGATGGATTTATCTTCTCGAAGTCAGCAAATCTCCTGTAAATACCGACACATCTCTTTAATATCGAAAGACGTTGTGCTCTCAGCTCTTCCTCATCAGTCATCACAAGCACGCCGTCAAAAAAAGCATCTACTGGCTCTTTCAGCTTCACGAGCTCTCTCAACGCTTCAACGTAATTTCCGTTTTTAATCAGGTCCGCAACCGACCTCTCGATTCTCTCGCAAGCGGACAGCAATGCGAACTCAACCTTCTCATTTAGCTTTTTTTCATCTACCTCGATGTCCAGCCATTTTCTTGAAAGATTATTACATCGCTCAAAAGGTCTTGCTATCAGTTCGACGAATTCTCTCAATTCAAATGACCCGGCAGCCTTCAACCTTTCAAGCATGTCAACAAGGTCATCGTGGCCGCTGAATATAATCGCGTCAACCAGTTCATGGGTCCTGCCCTCATCTTTCAGCGACCGCTCTAAGCGCTGCAGTATGAACTCAAGCGCACTGCCTGCGATCTTTTCAAAATCTTTTAATTTCTTGCCCTGAGCAAGATAAGCATCATAAGCAATCCGAAGAGCCTGAAGAAGTGAAACGGACAAGCGGAATTTCCTGATTATATTGACAATCCCGTTTGCCTTCCGCCTGAGCGCATATGGGTCCTGCGACCCGGTCGGGACCAAACCGATGCCAATTAAACCTGTGATGGAATCAAATTTATCGGCGAGTGCCAGGACAGCACCTTCGTGAGTCTCGGGAAAGCCGTCAGAACTTCCCCTTGGGAGGTAATGCTCAAATATTGCCCTGGCAGCCTTTGTCTCAGACTTCTGCTCCCTGAGATAATATTCACCCATGATGCCCTCAAGGTCTGGAAATTCCCTTACCATGGAGGTCAAAAGATCGTTCTTGCAATTATGCGCAGCCAGGGTCAGTGCCCCGGCATCCAGATCGTTGTTGAAAATCGCGGTCAATTTGCCAGAAATTTCAACAAGCCTGTCCGCCTTGTCCTTAATGCTTCCAAGTTTTGCATGGAACATCAGGCCTGAGAGTTGATCGTAAAGCGAAAAAAAGTCCACCCTCATATCTTCCTCAAGGAAGAAGTCAGCGTCGTCTAACCTTGCCAGCAGGACCTTCTCATTTCCATCCCTGGTATCTTCAACATCGTCCGGCAAACCGTTGCTAAGGAACACGAACTTCGGAAGCAGATTTCCCATCAGATCAAAGGTGGGAAAATAGCGCTGGTGAGACATCATTGCTGATTTCAAAACCGGCTCAGGAAGCCTGAGGTAACCGGCATCAAAACTGCCCAGAACAGATGTTGGATACTCAACCAGATCAATTACCTCCTCAAAGACATCCTCATCAAGCAGCACTTTCAGCCCATAGCTGCACTCGATTTCAGATACCTGCTTCCTGATAATCTCAGCCCGCTTATCCCTGTCCGCAATTACGAAATTCTTTTCGAGCAGGTCCAAATAATCACTTGCAGTCCTGACCTCATGAGGACCAGGTGAAAGAAATCTGTGTCCAAACGTATGTCTCCCTGATCTCACACCGCCAACCTCAACCTCAAGAAGTTCATCGCCGTAAAGAACCAGGACCCACCTTATGGGACGCGAAAACTTGAAGTCACCGTTCCCCCATCTCATCATTTTCGTAAATGGTATTGACATAACAAGAGATGAGAGGGCTTGCGGAACAAGTCCGCTTACAGGCCTCCCTTCTTCCACCTTTTTTAGAAAAACATATTTACCCTTTTCGGTATCACTTATGGTGATCTTGCTTTCATCTGCTGAGTTAGCCCTCAAGAACCCCATCAGGGCTTTCGTGGGCTTGCCATCTGGACTGTATGAAACATCAACTGAGGGACCCTTGACCTGTTTTTCAACGTTTTTGCTGCGCTCCGCAAGAGCCGTGACATAAATGGCGATCCGCCGCGGCCCACAATACAGCTCAAAGCTATCGAATTCAATATTGAGGCCGCTCAACACATCGGGTAGATTGACCTTCAGGTATTCAATGGCCTCAAGGATGCTGGAGTGCGGCAACTCCTCGGTGCCCAATTCAAATATCAAGTCTTCTGACATAGTGGAAAACCAAGCTCTTCTCTCTGTTTTATGTACATTGATGCAACTTTCTTTGAAAGACTGCGTACCCTGTTTATATAAAATGTCCTCTCAGTAACGCTGAAAGCCCTCCTCGCCTCAAGCAGATTAAAAATGTGTGAACATTTAAGCACCTGGTCGTATGCGGGAAGGACCAGCATAAAAGATATCATTCGCTCGCATTCACCCTCGCACATCTCAAACATTTTCTTCAAAACCTCGACATCTGCTTTTTCAAAGTTAAACTGCGACCATTCCCGCTCACCGATCCTGTGTACGTCTCCGTAAGTGATATTACCAACCCAGCTCATGTCAAACACATTGCTGACCTTTTGAAGATACATCGATATGCGCTCAAGACCGTATGTTATCTCTACAGTAATCGGCTTGAGGTCGATCCCCCCAACCTGCTGAAAGTACGTGAACTGTGTTATCTCCATCCCATCAATCCAGACTTCCCATCCGAGGCCTGAAGCCCCAAGCGATGGTGACTGCCAGTCATCCTCAACAAACCGAACGTCATGCTCTGCCAGGTTGATGCCCAGCATCTCCAGGCTCTTAAGATAGCTGTTTTGAATATCATCCGGTGAAGGCTTGATGACAACCTGAAGTTGATAATAATGCTGAAGTCGAAACGGGTTCTTGCCATACCTCCCATCCGTTGGCCTTCTCGAAGGTTCCACATAAACTGCACTCCACGGCTCAGGCCCGAGCGATCTTAAGAAAGTGGCGGGATTGGAAGTACCTGCACCGACTTCCAGATCATAGGGTTGATGCATGATGCAGCCCAAATCAGCCCAATATTTTAGCAGTGTCAAAATTACGCTCTGAAAATTCAAGTCTATTTACCCCATTCTTCAGAAATCTGATCCATTACCTTCAGAAACCTGTAGCTCGACAGACTTTTTTCAAGATGATAAGAGATGAATGCCTTTATCAGCGAATCCACCTCTTCAAGCGATCTGGCACTCCTGATATCGGTTTTTTGCCAATCCTGCATCGGGTTAACAAACAGATCGTGCAAAAGGTTAACTGACCCCGCGCTCAGGCGCCTTGTATAAGACATCGCCCTGGTACAGTCTCCACAGACGGCTCCGCCGCTGCTGACGCTAAATAAAAATCCCTGGTTTAATATCATATCACGGCCACATATGCAACAGTTTTTAATCAATGGTTCAAATCCCAACATGGTTAAGTACTTCGCCTGAAACGACAACAGCAGAAGCTTCAACCTGGAATCTGCTTTATCAAGTTGTTGAAAGAAATAATAAACCAGCTCATACGGCTCCGTGCGAGGCTCCTCCAACTGACATCGCAGCGTCATATCCGCGATGACCGAGGCACACGCAACCTTGCGCAGGTCAGATTTAATGCCTTTAAACGAGTCAACGGTCTCAGATTGTAGAATTATATCCAGGCCCTTGCCGGTATATAAAAAAAGATCGGCACACGTGAAGGGTTCCAGCTTGCCGCCAAACTTACTTTTTGTCTTTCTTATGCCCTTTGCTACCGCGCTGAGCAAGCCCCTTTCCCTGGACAGAAGTCGCAGTATCCTATCTGACTCACCCAGTTTTAAAGTTGAAAGCACTATCGCGCGCATTTTGTAATATGGCATATTAAAATTTTTTGAAAGCGTGAGGCAGAAGTTCGTCCAGGCTATATTTCTTATAATTACAGTTGATATCAGATACTATTACTTCCATATCATCAGAAAATTCCGACAAAACCTGTCTGCAAGCACCACACGGCGCCACGGCATCCCTGCTTGTCGGAGATTTTACCCCCTCCCTCTCCCCAACAACGGCGATCTTTTGTATCCTGAGGGCAGGACCAACTTCCCCAACAGCACTGAAAACAGCAGCACGCTCCGCGCAGATGGTAAGCCCGTATGAGACGTTCTCAACGTTGCAGCCCGTAAAAACCCTTCCGTCGTTCGTCACCAGGGCAGCCCCTACCAGGAATCCCGAATACGGAGCGTATGCCCGCTCCCTTGCCTCCACCGCCATCTTTACAAGCTCAATATCCTTCATTTATCTTCCCTTTATATACTTCACATATAAATTTTTGCAAGCTGAAAAATCAACACTGTGACCAATATCCCTATTATGGAACCGGCAATAACTTCGACGAAGTCATGTATCCTCTTCTCAAGCCTGCTCTGGATGACCAGAAGCGCCATGAACAGCGATATCGAAGATATCAGGTAGTTCTGTGTGATGAGCGTTATCGCGGTAAAACCTGAGAACGCAAGCGCGCTGTGCCCGCTTGGGAATCCACCTGAAATTGGCGAGCCTGTCCTGGAGAACGCTTTCAATAAGATAATGAGAATCGAAACTAAAAGCAGGCAGACCGCTGTAATGGCGGGGGCTGACTGCGCAACTCGACTGATGATCGATAGTGCAAAAGGGCTCATGCGGTCAAAAAACAGAAGATATCCGATCAAAACAGCCGTCATGCTCGTTATCAGAACAGCTGCTGCCGAGACATCTTTCGCAACTTGTGCCATCGGATGTCTGGAAGATATATAAATATCAACAATCGCCTCGACCGCAGTATTAAAGAGCTCGGCAGTTATCACAATTGCGATTATCAAGAGCAGACCTATGAATTCAACACGGGTGAAATTCAAAAAAAGGCTCGCTATAAGCACGGCGATCGCTATAGCGAAATGAATCTGCATACTTCTCTGGGTTCTCAATACATGGATCAGGCCTGATATGGCGTAATTGAAACTCTGTATTATGTTTCTCTTCCTATCCAATCCCGTCAAGCTCCACGACAAAAGAATCAAATGCCGGCAATTCCCTAACCCTCTTAACAACCTGTTCCTGCAACTTGTACATCGGGCTATCATCACAATACGTCCTGTGCTCCATGCCCAGCGAATGCAAACACCCGTGTACAATAAGACGCACGAGCTCCTCCTTAAAAAGACAACCTGACTCCCTGGCGTTCTTGAGCGCTACATGTGGACAGATGAATATCTCACCTGTAATGCTATCAGTGTATTTTTCGTCTTTTCCGTATTCAAGTGAGATAACATCGGTTGGTTCCTTCCTCTGGAAATACTTCTTATTGACTGACCTCATTTCAACAGGGTCTACAAATATGATCTCCACCAGCCCAAGCGACCTCACTATGGCAACCTTTTTCAAAAGCGAGACTGTGCTGGTAACCAGCTGTTTACTTAATTTAAAATGCTTGACGCGGTTATTTATTTGAACTTCCATTTAATATCTTTAGCTCACCAGGTTTGACCACTTGCTCGGGATATTTCACCCGTGAATGGTATATTCCAATCAAAATCTGATTAAAAGCAGACATTATATTGTTCAATTCCTTAAGAGTGAGGTCGCATTCATCCAGTTGGCCGTCAGCCAACTTATCATAAACAATATTCTTGATCATATGCTCAATGTGCGAAGGCGATTGCAGCGCGATCGAGCGCGCAGTAGCCTCAACAGCATCGGCCAGCATGAGTATCGCGGCTTCCTTGCTCTGTGGCTTTTTCGCAGGATAACGAAACGTCTGTTCCGTTATCACGTTTCTGTAGTCCATCTTTTTCTGACGATGATAGAAATACGATATTATGCTCGATCCATGATGCTGGCTTATCAGATCGATGATCTGTTTGGGCAACCTTGACTTCTGAGCCATCTCCACTCCATCCTTTAGATGGTTGATTATTATGATCCTGCTCAAACCAGGGTTTATATCATCGTGAATATTTTCGCCGATCTGATTTTCAGAAAAGAAATATGGCCTCTTTGTCTTGCCTATATCATGATAATATGAAGCCACCCTGATCAGCAAAGAGTTGGCACCAATGGCGTCCGCAGCAGACTCAGCTATGTTGCCGACAACCAAACTGTGATTGTAGGTGCCAGGAGCCTCCATCAGCAGCCTTTTGAGCAGTGGATTATTAGGACTTGACAGCTCCAGAAGCCGCATGCTCGTGGTGACACCGAAGATGTTCTCAAGGAACGGGAGGACACCTATAGTTATTATCGAACACGCTATGCCGTTAACCAGCGACATCGATGAATAGAAAATAACCGTTAAAAAGTTATTCCCGGATATTGTAAGAGCTGCAGTCAACGCAGCCAGTATTCCCGCGATGATGAATCCCGACTTGACGACATCTGACCTGACCGATGCCCTCGTCACAACGAAGGAAGAGAATATCCCACCGAGCAATCCTGAGATCATGTAAACATAATTAAAGTTGGTGGCTATTGCGGTTATGACACTGGCAAACAGGACGGACATTATCGCAACCCGGGCATCGAAAAGTATTGTGATTACCATCCCGACCGCAGCCATCGGTATGAGGAAGCCGTAAAAAGGCGCCTGGATGTCGACCAGAAACGATATGAATTTGGTTAACAACGAGAACAAAAATAGCAGCATTGCGATCAAAAGCAACCATGCTGGACGATCATATACCTCTGGGCTGAACTTTCGTATGAACATGGCAAGCATTATTACTGAACTTATTAGTACCACGCCTACACCTATAGCCCGCAGCCAGTCATATTTTCTGCTCAGCAAACCTAAGTTATCCAGGATTAGCATTGTTCGCGCATCCACGATGGCGCCGTCCATTATTATGGTCTGATCCTTTTTTATCGAGATGGTTACAGGTTGAACAGCTGCCCTTGCTGCTTTCCTTGCGTCAGTCGTCTCCTCTTCATCATACATCGCAGTGGACGTAATATATTTCTTCACGATCTCGGAAATATGGGGCAGGTGATTAATATATTCGGGAGATTCATTAAGTTGTTCGATCAACTCGTTCTGCAGGTTTGTGACCTCATTATCCTTAACAAGCCCGCCCATGCCCAACCTGATCAGTTCCATCGACTTGGTCTCAACTCTTTTGATCTTTTCCATCTCAGCGGATAACAGGAATAACAGGAAGTTATCTGAAAATGCATCCTCAATGCTGCTCTTTGCCCTCACAAGCTTCTCATCAATCGTCAGATCCTCCATTGCCCTGACCTGATAAATCTTATAAAAAAGCTCGGACACTTTGGACAGGGAGTTATCGACTGCATTTGAGTCATATACGTATACAGGAGGAACCTCAAGTTCAGCTTTATTGCGTTCCTGCTCAGTGCTTTTGACGTCCTCGAATTCAATGCTCCTGGGAGCTTTTATAGTCCTTGGGGTGGGCTGCCCTATCTGAACATCAACACCCGGAGAGACATCACTCAGAAGGAGAAAGCCCATGAGCGCCGTGAACACGATGATCAAAACTATCCTCTGGACAATCTTATTAAATGAGGGAATGTGCCTTGATGATCTAATTGACTTTTCTTTCATAATAGTTATTTAGCCAGATTTTCATTTTTCCTTTTTATCGCAGAACCCTTACCCTTCTCCTCATATAATTTATAAGCATTCACGATCTTCTGTACAAGCCGATGCCTAACGACATCGCGCGAATCCAGATAGCAGAACTCTATGTCATCCAGGTCGTTAAGTATCCCGGCAACCGTCTTAAGACCAGAAAATTTGCCCTCGGGCAGATCGATCTGGGTTACGTCCCCGGTTACCACAGCCTTTGAACCAAACCCAAGCCTTGTTAAAAACATCTTCATCTGTTCAGGGGAGGTGTTCTGTGCTTCATCGAGGATTATGAATGAGTCATTTAATGTCCTGCCTCGCATATACGCAAGTGGAGCGACCTCTATGATTCCTCTATCCATTAAACTGTGAAATTGTTCTGCGCCCATCATCTCAAACAGCGCATCATAGAGCGGCCTTAAATAGGGATCCACCTTCTCGTAAAGATCCCCCGGCAGAAATCCGAGCTTCTCTCCCGCCTCCACAACTGGCCTGACCAGAATTATCCTTGAGATCTCCTTATTAGACAGAGCACTGACTGCCATTGCCATGGCAAGATAGGTCTTGCCAGTCCCGGCAGGTCCAATCGCAAAAACAAGCGTATTCTTTCTGATCGCATCAATGTATCTCTTCTGACCAGGCGTCTTTGGCCTGATTATCTTTCCCCTGTACGTAAGTATCGAGTCGTTGTAGAGTTGATGTGGGCTATACTCGTCTTTCGCTTCTATCGCATCTATTGTCCTTAACACTGTATCAACATCGAGCTCCTGACCCTGGCTGACCTGCTTTATAAGCTCGGAGATCACTTCTGACGCTATAATCGTTGCTTCCTCTTCACCCTCAATCTCAATCTTATCACCAAGCACAAAAATCTCTACGTCAAGATGATTTTCAACCAGCTTCAGGTTGGAGTCCTGGTTGCCAAGAAGCTCAAGCATGTCCCTGCCAGGTTCCAGATTTACTTTAATAAGCAGCCTATTTTTTACCAACTCAATAAACCTCACTTTTAAGATAATAGTCTCTCAACAATCCTGCGCACAGTATTTCCATCAGCTTTCCCTTTTACCTGCGCCATAACCCTGCCCATCACAGTACCTACCTGCACCGACCCGCCGGCATTGAGCTCAGCAATAACATCTCTGACCAGCTTCTCGACCTCATCCTCGGAAAGCTGCTCGGGCAGGTAGGCCGAAAGTATATCTCTCTCGGCTTTCTCCTTCTCGACGAGATCGACTCTTGAGGCTTTCTGGTATTCAGTTATGGCCTGATCCCTTCTCTTTATCTCACTTTTTATCACAGAAATCAATTCATCCTCAGAAAGCTCTTTCTGTTTCGCTATCTCTGCATTTCGGATCTCAGAAATAAGAAGCCTTAAAGTGGATAGCCTTAATTTTTCCTGGTTTTTAAGCGATTGCTTGAAATCGATGTCAATTCTTTCCTTTAACATATTGCTCCTTTATCCCGGCGGCCAGCTCATCGACCTCCCACCAAGGAGATGCATATGGAGGTGATCAACACTCTGGCCCGCCTTAAGTCCAGTATTAATGACGGTGCGATAGCCGTCCCCATCAATCTTATTCTCGATAGCAAGATCGCGCAGCACCACAAACATCCTCTTCAGCACCCTGTTGTCCATCTCTGCTATCTCATTTATAGAGGTAATATGCTTCCTTGGGATCACAAGTATATGCACCGGTGCCTGTGGATTGACGTCATGGAAAGCTATGACATCTTCATCCTCATAAGCTTTATCCGCCGAAATGCTGCCATCTGCTATTTTGCAAAAAAGACACTCCTTCATCTTACCTCCCATATGATTCAATTCTCACTCATCAACAAAATCAGCAACAAACCTGTCTCCTTCTTCCTTTTTCACCAGACAGTTCAGCACTATTCCCTCTTTGATGTTATTACCTCTGATTAAAAGTTTAATATAATTTTGCGAAGTACCCAAATAAACTTCATCTTTTAACCTTTTTTCAGCCGTGCACGAGAGGATCTGACCGAGAAATCTTCTCTTACAATTTAACCCGATCTCCTCGCCCATGTTAATCAGCTGCCTGCTTCTTCTTGATTTTACACCTTCCGGGATCTGGCCATCAAAACGCGCTGCCCTGGTCCCGGCACGGGTTGAATACCTGAACACGTGGATCTTTAAAAATTTAAGCTCTGCTACTGCCTTACATGTCATCTCAAAGTCCTCATCGCTCTCGCCGGGGAAGCCTACCATGACATCAGTGGTTATCCCGATCCCCGGTATCAATTTCTTCAGCTCCAACACCCTGCGCCGATAATTTTCGTAACTGTAATTCCGTCCCATCCTCGCCAGCACAAGGTCACTTGCGCTTTGAAGCGGAATATGGAGGTGATTCCTGATCCTATCATGCTCAAACAGCCTGATAAGCTCATCATCTATATCATTTAGCTCAATTGAACTCAGCCTGATGTAGACATGAGGGAACTCTTCAAGAATCCTCTGCATCAACTGTGCAAGGCCCAGACCGGAAGCCGGATCCCTGAAAAGACCGATGTTTGTACCGGTCAGCACGATTTCGCATGGAAACTCAAAGATGCTTCGCTCTATCTCCTTTTTGATATCGTCATACCCTATACTGCGCGGAGTACCCCTTAAAAAAGGCACCACACAGTACGAACAAAAACACGAACATCCTTCCTGTATCTTGATAATTGGCCTGGAATGCGGATGGGTTGACTTCGCATGATCCGGAGCGCTCCGCTTACTGCCAGCATGCTCCCTGACACTGGCAATCTTAAATACCTCATCAACGATAAGACCTTTCGCAGAGTTCGAGAATAACTTAACTCTATTGCTATCTTCTGGTAATTCTGACGTTCCTGCCTCTACACAGCATCCGGTAAGCAATAAAAACGAATTCCCGGCATTCCAGACCCTTCTTATGATATCGAGCGATTTCTTTTCGCTCTCCCTTGTAACCGCACAGGTGTTTATTATCGAAAAGTCAGCTTCGTGAAAATCCTGACACTGTGTTAAGCCAATCTCATCCAGCGATCTGGTAATCGAATCAAGTTCACTCTGATTTGTCCTGCAGCCAACCGATTTTATGTAATATTTTATTTATATATCACCTGCACAGCTTTTAATCCGTTCTAATTCATAGTTCCTGACTATTGCGAGCGCCGCGACCGCCGCCGTCTCACTGCGAAGTATATTCTGATTAATGGTTACTGTTAACGCCCCTTTACCGATAAGAAAACTTCTCTCTTCATCATCCATGCTCCCCGCTGGACCGATCACAAGCACGATCTTTCTCTGTGCTGTATCAGAGCTTTCCGGGGATCCTCCGCTGCCGAAGCTGACCGTTGACATAGCTTCACCAACGGTGAACTTCGCTCCGCTTTCAAGAAATGCAAGCAGTACATACGTCCCTGACATTTGTTCAACCGCATCATTAAGAGAAAGAGCAAATCTAATCGCAGGGATAACATCATTAAAGCTCTGATTGACGGCTTCTCTGCTTATCTTCAAAAGCCTGCTCTGTCTGTTTACTATGTTTGTTCTGCTTGCCTTATGCTCACATCTGTTGAAAAAAGTGAGCACGATCTCATCAGCCCCCATTTCAGTTACTTTTTGAACCATATATTCCATCTTATCTGGCGCCATTACAGGCAAAATCATGGATATAAAAAACGGATTCCTTTTGATGATGCTGGCAGCGATGATCCGGAGGGTTATGCTATTTTTCGAAATATCACTTATATCGGTCTCGTAACGAACATTGGTGCCGCTGGCCACAACCCTGTCACCAATTTTCATCCGCAGCACATTTGCAAGGTGATGGTAATCATCGCCATTAACGGTTATGATTCCACCACTTTCATCAATCAGTCGGTCGGCAACTGAGGATAATATTATATGGGCCCTACTCAAGAAAACCTTCTTTCATAAAAAGCCTTAAAACCTCTTGTTACTTGAATACCCTTCTCATGCGCTTGAAGAAATCCATGGTCCCATCTCCCACCTTCTCGCCGCGAATCTCTGCAAGCATTTTGTATAGCTTACTCTCTTCTTCAGAAAGCTTACCTGGAGTCCTGACGATCACGGTTAAGATGTGGTCACCTCTTCCCCTGCCGTTAAGATGTGGAATACCCTTATTTCTTAGTAGTACCGAATCGTTAGATTGAAAGCCGGGGTGAATTTCAACAGCCTGCTCTCCGTCGAGTGTATGCACAACAATGCTGGAACCAAGAGCTGCCTGTGCAAAGGATATCTCAACCTGGGAGTGGATGTTATATCCATCTCGTGTGAACAGCTTATGCGGCTTTACGCTGACATCGATGTAAAGATCGCCAGTGGGTCCTCCATTCCTTCCTGCATCACCATGACCGGAAACCTTTAACCTTGTGTTATCAGAAACTCCGGCTGGTACATCAACATTAAGAGAGACCCTTTTTATTATCAGACCTGTCCCCTGGCAGGCGGAACACGGATGCAGAATCACCCTTCCTGATCCCTCACACCTCTCACATGGCCTGGAGGTCATAATGTTCCCGAGTATTGTATTTCTGTATGTGCTTATCTGGCCGCTACCACCACAGTCCGGACATGTGGTCGGAGATGTGCCACTGCTTGCACCGCTCCCTCTGCAGCTCTCGCAGACAAGCATACGGTCGTACTCAACGCTCTTTTTTACCCCAAATGCAGATTCTTCAAAGCTGATGGACAGATGAACCCTGCGGTGATTTCCCTGTTTTGCCCGCGATCTCGCCTGTGTTCCGGTCGTCCTGCCAAAGAACGAATCAAAAATAGATCCAAAATCGCCAAAGATATCAAAGGCTGAAAAATCCTCGTAATGAGCCTGTCGCCTGCCATTTGCATAAAGGTCGTGGCCCATCCTATCGTATTTATCGCGCTCGATAGGATCAGAGAGCACCTCATAAGCACGCGTGACGAGCTTGAATTTTTCCTCAGCTTCCGGGTCATCTTTGTTTATATCCGGATGATATTTCCGAGCCATCAGCCTATAGGCTTTTTTCAGCTCTTCATTGCTCGCTCCACGACTGACTCCCAATACCTTATAAAAATCACCATCGAACAAACCGATCACCTTTTTGCTTAATCAAAAGAACTCAAATAATCGCTCAAGCTCTGACCAACATACTTTATTGCGGAGATCACCTTTGGATAGTCCATCCTCTTAGGTCCAATAACACCAATCGCTCCGGTGGGGAAACCCCTGTATTTAAAATGCGTGGCTACAAAGCTTAAGTTCTGCATTTCTGTTATCTCGTTTTCCTGGCCTATCTTGACAAGGACTTCACTTTCAGAAATCTTTCTGTCCGCAAGATCCATCAAATAATATTTCTGTTCGAGTATCTCCAGCAATGAACGGATCTTCCTCAGGTCGTCGAATTCAGGCTGCTTGAAAATTTCTGAGGTGACATGCGTTAAGATCCTTTTTTCTTCAAAATCCATCACGCATTCAGTTACCTCCGACATTAAATAATTGATCAGCGGCAACAGGCCATGGTCGCTTTCGGATATCCGCAAATCCGCGGTCTTTATCTTACTTATCTCCAATCCATCGAAAGCTGCGTTCAGAATATTTGCCGCTCGCTGAAGATCAAGTGCGTTAAAAATCCTGCTTCGATTAAACTGTCTCTTCAGCACATCACCTGATGTGGTAATAAGCACAAGTATTGTACTCTCCTCATCTACAGATAGGATCTCAATGTGTTTCAGCACATAACTCCTGATGGATGGAGCAATCACGATCGAAATCGAGTTTGTTGTAGAAGCAAGCAGCTCGACGATATCCTTAAGTATCCTCTCTATCTCCCTACCACACTTTAAATAGATAGAAGAAATGACACGAAAATAACCTGACGCATCGAGGCTGGCGGTTTTTATATTGTTCACAAAATACCTGTACCCAAGATCAGTCGGTACTCTACCCGACGATGTATGCGGATGATAAAGTAGACCGAGCGCCTCCATCTGGGCCATCTCATTTCGCATCGTCGCCGAGCTTAATTCAAAACCATAATTCTCAACCATGACCTGAGAAGAGACAGGCTCCGCCGTCTTCACATAATGAGTGATGACCATATCTAATATTCTTGCTTTTCGTTCATCCAGTTTCATAAACTCTCCATGTTAGCAGTCAAGCAACCAGAGTGCCAACTATTCAGCAGATAAACTATCATCAGGATTTTATGCTGTCAAGAATTTCAAGCACCAGGCCATCGGTCAAAAGCCTGAATTTGCTGTCAACTGCGATCCTACCATCACTTACATTAAGATAACCATTTTCAGAAAGATAATTGACCGTACCATATAACTTCTCAAGATCAATCATCGGTTCATCTCCAAGCATACTGAGGTCTAACCCCTCAGCAGTACGAAGCGCAAGATAGATCTCCTCAAAAATTATCTCCCTCTCCGACAAACTTTCTTCATATTCTATAGGCAGTAATCCTTTGCTGATAGCGTCGTTGTAAACTTTAAGATCTGCAAAATTTTTGCGGCGTGTTCTGTCATTAAACGAGCATGCTGAGGGTCCAAATCCGAAGTACGGTCTGCGCCTCCAGTAGTTCAAATTATGCCTGCACTCAAACCCGGGCCTGGCGAAGTTTGACACCTCATAGCACACGTAGCCGTGTGCACCAAGCATATAGTTGGCTGAGTAATACTGCTCACAAACCATTTCATCCGACGGCATCTCGACGAGACTGCTTGCTATCATCTTGCTCAGCCCTGTTCCGGCCTTTGGTGTCAGGTGATAAAGTGAGATGCTCTTGGGTTCAAGCGATATGACATCTTCAAGCGATCGCAGAAAATCCTGTACGCTTTCGCCCGGGATTCCATATATAAGATCGACTCCAATATTCTCAAAACCTGCACCAGCAGCCCTGAAGGAATTAATTGCCGTCCTGGAATCGTGTCTTCTTCCAAGTAGTGACAACGCATCGTCATTTAGCGACTGAAAGCCTATGCTTATCCGATTAAAACCCATTCTCCTTAATTGGGATAATTTTTTTGGATCCACGGTCTCTGGGTTACATTCAATCGTCATCTCTTCAAGATCGCTGCAATCAAGCGAATTAAAGAGAGAGGATACGAGCATCTTGATCTGATATATGCTCAGAATTGTCGGTGTTCCGCCACCGAAGTACACCGTCTGGACCCTGTATTCATGATCCCTTGCACAGAGCCCGATCTCTTTAATCAATGAGTTAACCGTCCTGGTTATCTCATCCTCATCAGCTATAAGCGAGAAAAAATCACAATAGTTACATTTGCTGCGGCAGAACGGTATATGAACATAAACTCCTGCATTCATCTTATTCTTTCCTCAAATTCAACAGGGTCATGAACGCCTCAGTCGGTACTTCCACCCTGCCTATCTTTTTCAGCTTCTTCTTCCCCTCCTTCTGCTTCTCAAGAAGCTTTCGCTTTCTGGTGATATCACCACCATAACACTTTGCCAGCACGTCCTTCTTCTTTGCGCTCAATGTCTCGCGGGCTATTACCTTTTTCCCGATGGCCGCCTGAATGGCAACCTCAAAGAGCTGGTGCGGCAGAATCGACTTCAGTTTCTTTATCACTTCCCTGCCCTTTGATTCAGCATCATCTCTGTACATGATCATGGAAAGCGCATCAACCCTTTCACCTGCAAGAAGGATATCCACCCTAACCAGCTCCCCTTTCCTGTAATCCAGCAAATCGTAATCCAGTGATGCATATCCTCTGGTTCTCGACTTGAGCAGGTCAAAAAAATCTATTATCAGCTCCGATAGGGGCATATGATATATGAATCTCACCCTTTTCTCAGAAACATAGCCCATCTCCTTAAAAATGGCGCGCTTTGATTGGCACAACTCCATGATCCCCCCCACAAATTCAGATGGAGAAAAAATCTCCACGCTCACATAAGGCTCAGTCACGTATTCATAAAAACCCTCATCCAAAAAATCAACCGGGTTCCTTATTGTCATCGGGTCCTTCCCATGTTGCTTCACCACCAGTTCGACATTTGGGGTTGTGGCAAGAAGATCCAGATTAAATTCCCTCTCAAGCCTTTCTATCACAATTTCCATGTGCAGCAATCCAAGAAACCCGCAGCGAAATCCAAACCCAAGTGCAGTTGAGCTCTCCGGTTCAAAATAAAGAGCTGCATCATTTAACTTAAATCGCGAAAGTGCCTCACGCAGCAGCTCAAAGTCGCTTCCATCCATCGGGAAAAGACCGCAAAAGACCATCGGCCTTGGCGGTTTGTACCCTTGCAGGGGGGAATCCGCCATGGCGATAGCACTTGTGAGCGTATCGCCCACCGTGATCTTTTCGACATCCTTTATGCCGCAGATAACATATCCGACCTCGCTCGCCTGCAATTTTCTGGCGGCAACCATCTTCGGCTTGAAATAGCCGACCTCCTCAACCATCCCCCTTGCTTCTGTTGCCATCATCAACACTTCGTCTCCGGGCTTCATAGCCCCGTCAATCAATCTGACAAAGGCAATCACGCCCCGATAGTTGTCGTATTTTGAATCGAACACAAGCGCCTTCAGGGATTTGCCTGAGTCACCTTCTGGCGAAGGTAAATCATTGACAATGGCCTCAAGAAGCCCAGGAACACCCTGACCCGTCTTGGCACTCACGCGCAGTATCGAACTTGCATCAGATATACTCAAAAGGTCAGCTATATCCTTTGCCGCCTCATCCACGGAAGCATTAGGAAGGTCGATCTTATTGATCACAGGCACTATTTTCAGGCCATTCTCCATTGCCAGATAAACGTTTGCAATCGTCTGAGCCTGGATTCCCTGGGATGCATCAACGACCAGTATCGCACCCTCGCATGCCGCCAGCGACCTTGAAACCTCATATGTGAAATCAACATGACCAGGAGTATCGATGAGGTTAAAAATATAATTCGCCCCGTTTGTTGCCTTATAATCTATCCTCACCGGGTGCGCCTTTATCGTGATGCCCCTTTCCCTTTCCAGGTCCATCGAGTCAAGCACCTGCTTTTCCATCTGTCTTGGCTCAATCGTGCCGGTTAACTCAAGTATCCTGTCAGCAAGAGTCGATTTACCATGATCAATATGTGCGATGATTGAAAAATTCCTAACTTTCGTCTGATCCAATTACAACACCACTAACTTTTGATTTTAAATACAATGCCAGCTGTTTCAATTCATTTAATTTAAAGGCATAACACAGGATTATATAAGCTCCTATGGCGACAACTATTGAAGAGCCAAGCGACAGGATCTGAGATAACGTACCCCTACCAAGCAAGCGATCAAGCAGATACCAGATGAAATATGCGATAGCTGACATCAGGGCGGTTGCCAGTGCCATTCGAATCACCGAATTAAATATCTCTCGCGCACCTAACCTGCCAATCTTTCTCCTCAAAAGAAATGCCAGCGCCAGGAAATTCGCTGTGCCCACAAGCGACGTCGATAACGCAAGCCCTGCGTATGAAAGAAACCTGATTAATATTAAGTCGAAAACAAAGTTAAAAAATATCGAAATCGCCGCAACTATCAGAGGTGTTCGGGTATCCTTCATAGCATAAAACACCCTGTTAAGCAAGGTCAGCACACTGTAGGGTATCAACCCAATTGAGAAGTAAAAAAGGGTAAGCGCAACCATGTGGGTATTAGAAGCAGTGAACTCCCCTCTTTCATAAATCAAGCGTGTTATCGGTGCGCTTAAAACCATTATGCCTGCCGTTGCTGGAAGCATGAGAAAAAATATCTCACGCATGCCGGTAGAAAAAGCTGACTTCATTCCGGACACATCACCCGTAGAGGCCATTCTTGAAATCGCGGGAAAGAGGACGGTGGAAACTGCTACCGCAAAGATACCGAGCGGCAAATACCATATGCGTATTGCATAGTTAAGAACCGATACGAAACCGGTGCCAATGGATAGCGCAAAAATCTTATCCACAGATTCATTTATCTGGATGCATCCGAGGCTTATCGTAGCGGGCAACATGAGGGCGAACATGGACCTGACACCCGGATGTCTGAAATGCAATTCGGGCTTATATCGAAGCGGCAACCTCCTTGAGAACAATAACAAAAATATTAACTGGAGGAGAGTTCCCGCGAGAACCCCGTAAGCAAGCGCATGGACACCATATCTCGAATGAAGGAGGATCACTGCGGATATGATCGCACTATTAAAGATGACCGGTGATACTGAGACGCTGGCGAAGTTGTCAAAAGAGTTCATAATTGATGAAAGTATGCCCGACAGGCTCATTAATACGAGTGTGGGCAGCATTATCCTGGTCAAATCAACCGAAAGCTTCATCAGCTCAGGGTTAGATTTCATCTGAGGTAGGATCGAGATCAAGCCCGGGACAAATGGAAAAGCAATCAATATTAATACGGTTAAAAACACCAGGATGTAATTCACAACTGTGTTTACAACCCTGTTTGCGTTATCGAGGTCTCCCTGTGCAATGTAGGAGCTCATTATAGGTATGAATGCCGATATGAGCGCGGCATCCGCAATCAGCATCCTGAAAAGGTTGGGCAGGTAGTATGCAATATTGTAAGCATCCATCTCCATGCCTGCACCGTAATAGCTTGCCATCACTTGTTCCCTGAACAGGCCTGAAACCTTGGAGATCAGGGTCAGCAGTATAACTGCTCCAATGGAGATCACGAGGCTTTTGCTTTTTTTTATTTTGTTGATGCCTGATAATGTCCGTAAAATCATCCGATAGATTTTAACATTTATTGATATTTTTCAAATTGTTATGTTAGAATAACTGCTCGCAATTCAATATTGGAGTCAGGTTGGCAAATATAAAATCTCAGATTAAAAGAATAAGGACATCGGAGAAACAGAGACTGGCAAACAAGCCCGTCAAGACAAGGATAAAATCAGAAATCAAGAAGTTCTACTACGAAATCGAAGCAGGTGAGCTTCAAAAAGCTTCGGAGTATTACAGGCGGATATCCTCTTTGCTGGATAAAGCCGCATCAAAAAGGGTAATTCATCCCAACAATGCTTCAAATAAAAAGAGCAGCCTTTCAAAAAGTTTGTCAGAAAAGTTAACCGGGGAGAAATCCGCTTAAAGACTCTGACTTCTCATCCCCTTGCATCGGAATAACGCTATATCCTTCAGGCAATTAGTAAGTGGTGCGCTGCGGCTTCTATTTTTATACTGCCCAAAGATCAGCATCTCCAGTATTGCAGCCAGTTCCATTTCGGTGTAACTTCTTGATTCATTAGCCAGGATCTTCGCTCTTGTAACGCCAATCCCGAGCTTTCTTGCCAGTTGATCAATGCTCCTGTCGGCATTTAACATCGATTTTACCTCAAGCATCTTCCTGTAGTTCGAATGCAAGAGGAACACCAGCGAGATGAGCTCGCCTTCCTGTTTACCCTCCATGTAGCTGCCAAGCCAAAATAGAGCTCTATTCAGATCCTTTTTGTTGAGCATATCCTGAAAATCAAAAGCATTGAGCTCTGCGCTTTTTGAACCGATCAAGCGAATATCGCTCGCATCAATGTTCTCACGGCTTCCAACATAAGCAGCCAGCTTAAAGATCTCATTCTTCAGTGCCACCGGATCGGTTTGCACGGACAGCAGCAGCATGTGTGCAGCCTCCATGGACATGTGTTTTCCAACCTTTTCTGCAACTTTTTTTATAAACCCCATCACGGATCGCGTGATGTCTTCCACTTTCTGCACTGTCACCAGGCCGTTTGCACCCGCCTTATCCAGAAGACCCTGAACATCAGGTGGCAAAGGTCGTGTGTACGACAGCACAAGCAGGCTCTGCGGATAAGATGCATCCTCGCCAGGGATATCAGCACCATCTTTTGAGCCCATTACCCTCTGGTTGCCGCTTATCATGTCTTCAATGAAATCGATCAACTCTTTCCTGTTCTGGGCTTTCAACTTATCAATATTCAAAAGAAAGAGCGCCTTCCTGGAAAAAAGTTCTAAAGAGTTCAACCACGACAAAAGGCCAGCCGCCTCAAGATCAGGCTGCTCTGCTGCTGCCTGAATAACCTCATAACCAGGCTCATCCCTTGCAGTCAGCTGCAACTTCAGCAGCTTTATTTGAAAATCCAGATCCTTTTCATGCCCAAAATATACGCTAACAGGTCGCATGTAATTATTAAACCACACTAGTTTGCCAAAGAAAGAGTCCCGTCATGTATTTTAAAACGAATGATGCCATCAAGATCAGTTCTGAAGTATTTAATACCATCTTTTTCCAGAAATTCCAGCAGCTCACTACTTGGATGCCCAAACCTATTTTTTTCGCCAACTGAGATCACCGCGCTGTGCGGCTCTGCCATTAAAAATAGCCGCTTATTTAACGCCCTTATATCGCCGTGATGCGCCACCTTAATGACATCCAGCTCGTCGCCTGCCAGGTCATCAATCAACTTACTCAGAGCCAGGTCAATCGCATCCTTATCTGAATCCGACAGATACAAAACCTTGCTGCCTTCAATGTCTGCCAGAAAAATCAATGAATACCTGTTTGCATCAATATCGGCACCCTTTATCACCTCGCCTGGCCAATACATCATTATCTTCGTACCGTCATCCAGCACTATTTCATCGCCACTTGCGACATAACGAAATCTTGCCTCGCCGACTTTCAACTTACTCTTAAGAATGCTGAGCTCCGGGCTGTCTGCAAGAAACTTCGGGATAACGATCCTTTCAACCTCGAACTTGTCGCAAATCCTGAGCGCACCGCCTGTATGGTCGTCGTGAAGGTGTGTAAGAATGAGCAGATCTATTCTCCTGATACAATGGGCTGCAAGAAAAGAGCATACATTAGCTCCGTCTGGTCCGCAATCTATCAGCACTTTCTTACCCTTTGAAGTGGCGATTAGCGAGGAATCACCCTGACCCACGTCGAAAAACGCGACCTGCGGCGCCCCGGCTTTTATAAGGACAAATGGAAAGACCGCGATGAAGATCAGATAAAACGAGAGGGTCAGCAAGTATATCGTCTTGAACACCTTCTTGGTGCAAAATCTTTTGAAAAGCAGAAATAGCGATGCTGCAAACGCAATATAGCAGATCACCCAAACAACATTTGGACGCGTGACGGATATACTTGATATCGGATTTTTGTAAAAAATCCTTGCAACTGCAAATAGCAGATTGAGGCTGCCATCAAGCACAAGAGCAAATGCCCTGAGCGGAACCACCGCAAATATCAGTCCTGATATGAGAATTAGAGGAATTATCGGAGCTGCCAATAGATTTGCCAGCAGAAAAACCACTGACAGGTACCCAAACCGTAAAGCAAGAACCGGAACGATCCCGATCTGTGCTGCGATAGATGCGCCTATTATCTCGCCCAGTGCAGCTGGCATGAAATCCAGTACCTCCCGCAGAAATGGTGAAAACAGAAGAATTGATGATGTGGAAAGGTATGAAAGCTGAAATCCGACATCGTACAACACCCGTGGATCGTAACCGGTTACCAGGAGGAATGAGATGCATAGAGCATTAAACGAGCTGGCCTTCCTGCCCACGATCAGACCGCTGTAAAGAAATATTGCCATGATCAACGACCGCAGTATTGAGGGACCGAGATCGGTCAAAAACGAATAAGCTATCACCAGAAATATGGCAAAAATCAGCTTATATACCTTTCTTGCAGGCAAGATATTCATGGCCAGCGAAATTCCCCCAAAAATGATGGAAAGATGCTGACCTGATATCGCGATGAGATGCAATAGACCGCAGTCCTTAAATGAAAACTCGATCTCATCGCCGAGTTTTACTTCATCACCCAGGAGCGTCGCCCGCATATAAGCACTCTTCTCAGATGAGAGCGAGCTATTCAGGTTATCCCTTATATAACCTCTGATCTTCTCCAGAAAGATGAAAGGTGGGAGCTCGTCCGGTTCATCCTCATTAGTCAACTTCCCAATATACCCATTGGGTTCAATACGAGATTGGAAGTTGATCTGCCCTGCCATAAGGTGAGACCTGAAAACACCAAGTAATGAGAATACCAGAATCACTGTAAGCATCGACTTCAAGCTGGTGCTTCTTGACAAGAGGACCGCAAGTCCAGCAATGAAAGATGCTGCCAGACATGTAATCAACACAACCGGGAAGCCGAATGAACTGCCAAAGAGAATTCCGAATAAAAACGATAGAGCTGCAAGAGGCGCAAGATTAGCTGCGCGCCACCGCTCATTCTCAGATGTCAATCAGCTCCCTGATCTCCTCTAACTTCTTCTCGCCTATTCCGCTGACGTTGAGAAGTTCATCGACCGAATTAAATTTCCCGTTCTCCTGCCTGTATTTGATGATCCGCTCAGCCAGACTGGGCCCGATTCCCGGCAGCCCCTCTAGCTGTTGTGCGTTAGCGGTGTTGATGTTCAGTTTCTTGTTTGACTGGAACATAGCCTGATCGCTAATGATATCAGGAGCATTTTTGTCCGGGACATTGATCATCATCCCATCAGACAGCTCCTGTGCAAGGTTTATAGCCTTCAGGTTAGCCCCTTCCGCAGCACCACCAGCGACTGCTATCGCATCAACCACCCTGGAACCACCTTCAAGCATGTAGACGCCAGGTTTGGCAACCTCGCCGCAGACGTAAACACAGATATTCGCTGTTCTTTCAATCTCACTGGACCTTGACTTGATTATCACCATCGCCTGGTCATCCCTGGCAAAACCGGATCTGAAAAGCGGATAAAGAACAGAAGAGAGTATTGCGAGTATTATGAGAGAAGAAATTGATATCAGCTGTCTCTGTTTACCTGATAGCGATCCGAGCCAGATCAGAAAGCGGACTGACCTTGTTGAAGTCTTTGCATCCTTTGAACGGCTAATCACATATTAATAATAGCATAAATATATAATTATGTTAATATATATTTAAGTCTATATCACAATATTGACAAGCCTGTCCTTAACTATAATGACCTTCTTTGGAACCGCGTCACCGAGATGACGCCTTACGTTGGGCAGGGAAAAAGCAATCTCCTTGAGCTCTTCCTCAGATAACCCCTTCCCGATCTCAGCCCTGTCCCTGAGCTTACCATTAATCTGGATAATCAGCGTGATAAAACCGGTCTCAAGCTTATCGGGTTCATATTCTGGCCACGGACGCCGGTGAATACTCGTCTTCTCACCAAAATACGACCATAACTCCTCGCATATGTGCGGTGCAACAGGCGAAAGAAGGTTCACAAGGGTGCTTGCTACAAATCCGACGAGCTTACCTGATATTTCTTTTCCATCTCTTTCTTCAATGTATTTCGAAATCTCGTTAGTCAATTCCATTATAGAGGCAATTGCGGTGTTGAAGCTGAACCGCTCGCTCATGTCCTCAGAGACCTTCTTTATGGTCTGATTTGTTTTAATCTCAAGTGCTCTCTCAATTTCACCATCTCGTCGGCCACCATCTGACGAGACCCGGATGCACTCTTTTACTATCCGGTAGAACCTGCTCAGGAACCGGTGTGCACCCTCAATCCCCCTATCGCTCCATTCCATATCCGCTTCCGGCGGCCCTGCGAAGAGTATCATCAGCCGTGCCGTATCAGCCCCGTATTTCTCTATTATGTGAGATGGATCAACAACATTGCCCTTAGATTTCGACATTTTGGCTCCATCCTTATAGATCATCCCCTGGGTGAAAAGATTTTTAAACAGCTCCCTGATGGATATAAGACCCAGATCGTTAAAAACTTTCATGAAAAAGCGCGAATACAGCAGGTGAAGCACTGCATGTTCCACCCCACCGATATACTGGTCCACCGGCAGCCAGTGATCAACAAGCTCACGCGAGAACGCTCTGTCCTCGTCCCGCGGACTTGTGTACCTGAGGTAATACCACGAAGAGCATACAAACGTATCCATCGTGTCAGTCTCGCGCCGCGCGTCACCACCACAAATTGGGCACTTTGTCCTCACGAACTCCTCGCTGGTCAGAAGAGGAGATTGGCCCGTCGGCACGAAATCGACATCCATCGGGAGCAGAACCGGCAGGTCGCTTTCTTTGACCGGAACAGTCCCGCACCTATCACAATATACTATAGGGATGGGCGCTCCCCAGTACCTCTGCCTTGAGATCAACCAGTCCTTTAACTTAAATGAGACATCAAACCCTCCGATACCTTTTTCTTTGAGCATCCCGACGATCTTTCTACTCCCGACCTCATTTGGGAGCCCGGTAAATTCACCCGAGTTCACCATCATTCCATTTCCCGTGTAAGGAAGGCCTTCAAGCGAATCGATATCTTTCGCCTCACCGCTTGAGATAACCCTTATGACCGGAAGTGAATATTTCCTTGCGAAATCGTAATCGCGTTCATCGTGCGCCGGAACCGCCATGATGGCACCTGTGCCGTACTCCATTAGAACATAGTTTGCCACCCAGACAGGTATCTCCTCCCCATTTATGGGATTGATCACATACCTGCCGGTAAAAATCCCCTTCTTATCCAGATCAACTGAAGATCGGTCAACAAGTGACTCCATCAAAACCTCGTTTTTAAAATCCAGCACTGATGCCTCATATCTGGTTCCAGCAACGACCTCCGAGACAAGCGGGTGATCAGGCGCCATCACGAAAAAGGTAGCCCCAAAAAGGGTGTCAGGTCTTGTAGTGAACACGTGGATATCGGTCCTGCCGTCATCAAGTTTAAAATTGATAAGTGCACCCTCGCTCCTGCCTATCCAGTTCCTCTGCATTATCTTCACACGCTCGGGCCAGCCGGTAAGCAGCTCTATATCATCAAGAAGCACCTGCGCATAGTCCGTGATCTTGAAAAACCATTGAACAAGCTCTTTCTTTGTTACCTCTGTTGAACACCTCTCACAACGCCCGTCCACAACCTGCTCGTTAGCCAGCACAGTGCTACACGACGGGCACCAGTTGACCGGTGCCTTCTTTCTAACTGCAAGACCAGCCTTGTACAGCTGGAGAAATATCCATTGCGTCCACCTGTAATAGTCAGGCTCACATGTTGTAACTTCCCTATCCCAGTCATATATAATTCCCATCTTCCTGAAAGTCTTTTTCCACGATGCAATGTTGTTCATCGTGAAAATTCTCGGGTGGACGTTGCTCTTTATCGCTGCATTCTCAGCAGGAAGACCGAACGCGTCCCAGCCCATCGGCCGCATGGTATCGTAACCCTGCCTGACCCTTATCCTGAAAAGCACGTCACCTATCACATAATTTTTCACATGTCCCATGTGTGGAGCGCCTGATGGATAGGGAAACATCTCAAGCAGGTAATATTTTTGCCCTTTTCCGCACACTTTAACGACATACTGCTCCCAGTAATCCTGCCACTTGCTCTCTATGCTTTTGTGATCGTACCTGTCGCCCTGCATGACTCCTCACTGCTGCCAGTTACACATAAAAAAACTCATCCCTTAGGGACGAGTATTGGTGGAGCTGACGGGATTTGAACCCGTGGCCTCTTCCCTGCCAGAGAAGCGCGCTTCCGCTGCGCTACAGCCCCACTAAGTTCTCCATTCTAATCTCTCTGAATCCCTCCAGAGGCGCTCGAGACGATAAAATTCCCTGAGCTCCTTTGAAAAGATGTGAACCACTATATCAAAATAATCCAGCAAAATCCAGCCGATGGAAGATTCGACCCTGAGGGGTCGCCTCCCTTTCTCCTTCAATTTTTCCTCTATATAATCGAAAAGGCTATTCACGTGAATTCTGTTTATGCCGCTTAAAATTACAAAATAACCTGTAATGGACAATCTTTTACCGACATCCAGGATAACGACATCCTCTGCCTTCTTTTCATCCGCAAACCTTGCTGTTATTATTGCCAGTTCCCTGGGATCTAAGGCCTCACCAATCATATCGTCCTTGAAAATCCTAACCCGACCCCTTTTTATACTTACCTGGAAGATAGAAGCCCATCTTTTGTATGTAATTAGCCACGCCCTCGGGTAACAAATATTTAATTGGCCTTCCCTCTTTCACCCTTCTCCTTATATCGGTTGAGGATATCGCAAGCGCGGGTACCTCCATCACGTAAATAACTTTATCGTCAGAATTTTGAAGCGACCTGCCAAGCAAGGACTCATCCAGTGATCTGATCTTTAAAATATCATAACCTGGTCTCGTCGCCGCTATGAACTTGCACTTTTGAATGACGATGTGCGGCTCCTTCCAGGTGAGGATCTCAAGTATAGCATCGGCACCGGTTATGAAGAAAAGCTGCGCGGAATCCCTATACTTGTCGTATAACTCACTTATCGTGTCAATGGATCGTGTTTCGCCCCCTCGGTCTACCTCCATCCTTGAAACCACAAACTTTGGATTTGAGGCCGTTGCAATGACCACCATCAAATACCTGTGCTCTGCCTCAACGATATCCCTGTTCTCCTTGTATGTGGGATTGCCAGTCGGCATGAATATTACCTGGTCCAGGGCGAACTGATTCGCCGCCTCCTCCGCAGTCACAAGGTGCCCATAATGGATCGGGTTAAACGTACCGCCCATTATGCCTATCTTCAGCTTACCTTGCAAGTCTACTCCCTTACCTGGCCGTCACCATAAAGCACGAATTTGGTCGTGGTCAACTCCTTGAGTCCCATGGGTCCCCTGGCATGCAGACGCTGCGTGCTTATTCCAATTTCAGCCCCGAAGCCGTATTCAAAGCCATCAGTGAAGCGCGTCGATGCATTTACATACACAGCAGCTGAATCAACCTTCATGGTGAACTCACATGCATTTTGATAATTACCAGTCACTATTGCATCGCTGTGATGTGAACCATACTTATTAATATGTTCTATGGCTGCTTTCAGCGAATCAACGACCATTACTGAAATCTTCAACGCAAGGTACTCGCGATAATAATCGTCCTCGCTTGCTGGCTTTACCCTTTTGTCATAGACCGCCGTCCTCTCACAGCCAAATATCTCGACCCCATTTCTTATCAAAGCGTCAATTGCAGAAGGCATGAACTCATCTGCAACCCTGCGATGCACCAGCAATGATTCTGCAGCGTTACACACAGAACACCTCGAAACCTTGGCATTCACCAATATTTTCAGCGCCATCTCAAGATCCGCATACTCATCAACATAAACATGGCAGTTACCTATCCCCGTCTCTATCACGGGAACAGTTGAATTATTAACCACGTTCCGGATGAGATCGTTGCCCCCGCGCGGGATGAGCAGATCAAGGTATTCCCTGCACTGCATAAGCTCATTTACGAGTGCCCTATCCGGCGAATCCAGCAGAATTATCGCATCCGGGTTAAGACCAACGCCCGCAATTGCACTGCGCATCACATTAACGATGACCTTGTTGGTATTAAGGATATTTGAGCTGCCGCGAAGTATGATCGCATTGCCTGACTTCAGACAGAGCACCGATGCATCCACGGTCACATTTGGCCTGGCTTCATAGATGATCCCGATGACACCAATGGGAACTCTTACTTTGTTGAGCATGAGTCCGTTATGAAGCCTTCTTCCCTCTATCATCTCTCCAACGGGGTCGTCCAGGTCGATAACCTTTTTTATCCCCTCCACAGCCTGACATATCCTCTTTTCATTCAGCATGAGCCTGTCCAGTAGGTCATCTGAGATACCTGCTTGCCTCGAGCTATTAACATCAATCTGATTTGCAGCAAGGATTTCGGGTACATTTGCAAGCAGCTCTTTTGATATGGAATCAAGTACATCGTTCTTCATGCGCGTTTCAAGAGTGTAGAGCTCAAAAGCTGCCTTCTTTGCTCTACTACCTATCTCGGTTACAATCGACAAAGCATTCTCCTTCAATATACTTAAAATACTACCATGAAATCGCGGTGGATTACCTCTTTGCAGTAATTAATATTCGCATCAACCGCACTGGCAGATCTATCATCAAGATACTTCTTCAGCTCACGGCTTGAGTAGTTGGTGATTCCTTTCCCTATTAACTCCCCAGCACCAGAAATTATGTCTATGGTCTCCCCCTGATTAAAATCTCCCCTTATGTTCACAAGCCCAACCAGAAGCAGGCTCTTCTTGCTGCTGGTAATTGCCTTTACCGCTCCTTCATCGATCTCAATCCTGCCCTGTGACGGCTTTGCAAAAGCGATCCATCTCTTCTTCTGATTGATTACCCTTGGCGCAGGCATGAACCTGGTGCAGACAGCAGTATTCTCCAGCAGGTCTATAAGGATTGACTCTTTTTTACCGTTTGCGATTACCATTTCGATATTAGAAATCGTGGCTATCTTAGCAGCTTTTATCTTGGTGACCATTCCGCCTACTGTTCGCGCGGAGCTTGACCCTCTTGCCAGGTCTTCAACGTCCGAATTGATATCTGTCACTATCTCAATGACTTTGTGCCCCCCATCCGGCCGCTGACAATACAACCCATCAACATTTGACAGGATAACAAGCACATCCGCCTGGACCATCCCCGCCACGATCGCCGCCAGTGTATCATTATCGCCAAAACGGATCTCCTCCACCACAACCGTGTCGTTCTCGTTCACTATGGGTATGATGCCCATTTCGATGAGCTTTATCAGGGTATTTCTTGCATTCAGGTACTGCTTTCTAAGTGCCATCTCCTGACCTGTCAGAAGCACCTGAGCAACAGTTAAACCGTATTTTGTGAATTCGCTATTGTAAGCATTCATCAGCATGTTTTGACCCACCGCAGCTGAAGCTTGAAGCATGGGCATCTCCTTCGGCCTGCTGGTAATTTCAAGCTTCTGCATACCAGCAGCAATCGCCCCGGAAGATACCAGGACTATTTCAAGCCGTTCCTTTCTCAGGTATGCAATATCACGTGCTATCCGGGCAAAATACTCCGCGTCCAGCCTTCCTGAATCATCCGTCAGTATACTGCTTCCAAGCTTTATAACCCAGCGACCTTTCTTCATCTACCCAGCCTTATCATCAGGCTCAAACATCCTGAAAATGTATTCTAAGAATATATCAACTCCATCTCCAGTTAAAGCGCTGCAGGCAAAAACCGCTTGATCTGAATAGTCAGTAAAAAATTCAATCGCCTTCTCGATCTCCATCCTGTCTTTAACAAGATCAATCTTATTCAAAAGCAACGTCTTTCTCTTTAAGAAGACATCATGGTCGTAGAAACTCAACTCCTCCAGCAACACACTAAGATCGTCTTTGGCACTTGATATTCCCTTAGAAATATCAAGTAGAATTATCAAAAGACTAGTTCTTTTTATATGGCGCAAAAATTTATGTCCAAGCCCCTTGTCTTTCGATGCGCCTTCGATCAACCCGGGGATATCAGCGAAAATAATATGACGATCGATCCCGGGACACCTGTATGCCCCGAGCATCGGAGCCACTGTTGTGAATGCGTAATCTCCAACCCTTGAACTGGCACCTGTTATCCTGTTCAAAAGCGTGGACTTACCGCTGTTTGGCTTCCCAATCAAACCGACATCCGCCAGAAGCCTGAGCTCCAGACTGAAGACTTTTTCTTCGCCGATTCCACCAGGTAATGCGAACTTCGGATAACGATTTTCCTGAGTAACAAAACTTGCATTACCCCTACCGCCCCTGCCGCCAGAAGCAATTTTAATCTCCTGACCAGACAGCGTAAGGTCTCCGAGAGTCTCATTAGCCTGGATATCTTTAACGATAGTCCCCACCGGGACAAGCAATATCAGGTCTGCACCGTTTGCACCAGACCTGTTGTTGCTGCCGCCGTTTTTGCCGTTTTCTGCTTTGTAATGAGGTTTTGCCTTAAAATCAAGGAATGAAGATTTGTCAAGCGATGCACGCAGAATTATACTTCCCCCATTGCCGCCGTTACCGCCATCGGGAGAGCCGTGTGGATTAAACTTCGTCCGGTGGAAGCTGACACATCCACTCCCACCATTTCCAACTTTAACAAATATCTTGACTTCGTCTATCAAGTGCAGCTTTTCAGGATATCACATCGACGGTCCTGCTGCGCTGACCGCTGTGGTTGAACGCAACCCTGCCGTCGGCCTTGGCATAAAGGGTATCGTCCTTTCCTATGCCAACATTAATACCTGGTTTAAACTTCGTTCCTCGCTGACGCAGTATTATTGTTCCTGCCTTGACTACTTCACCACTATATTTCTTGACGCCCAAAAACTTGGGATTGCTGTCCCGTCCGTTTTTGGCGCTACCCGTTCCTTTTTTATGAGCCATCCATCACACCTACCCGAATTCCCGAATTATTTTTTCTTTCCAGCCTGCTTTTTAGTACCCGGTTTCTGGCTGGTGATCTTTAACTTCTCGACTTTTTTTCTTACGGTTTTTCTTGGCGTTGTCTCAGCAGAAGACTTCACCTTATCTCCTGCTCCGGCACCAGGTTTTCCTTTTACTGTCTGAGCCTTTTTAGCCGCAGCTTTCCCTTGCCCGGCAGGAGCGGCCTTCGTCCTTTTAACTCCCTCAGCTGTCTCTACTTTCTCCTTCTTAACCACCTCTTCAGCAACAGCCTCCATGTCGAAATTAATGTTCGGTGAGCTTATCTCGGCGACTTCAAGCAGCGTCTGCAGCTGCCTGTGACCGGTCTTGACCCTATACCTCTTCTTGGCTTTATATTTGAAGACAATCACCTTTTCACCTTTATAATTGTCCACTACAGTAAGACGTGAGGTAATGGAATCCAGCAACGACCTGTCCAAAATCGTCCTGCCGCCGACAACAGCAATCTCGGCACCATTCACGACAATTTCTTCTCCTGGAGTCTTACTGATGTTGTCTACAACGATGCGTTCACCTTTGAATATCTTGTATTGTTTACTCTGAATCGAAACCACTACGTAATTAATTTGAATCTCCTCCTTCTGGCAAAAAAGCAAACTACATTTTAGCATCTCAAGTGCTTCCGTCAAGAAAAAAGGTAAATCAAACGCTGGAAGAATGCCTTAACCCTTATGACCGGAAGCGAGCATCTTTGCCTTACTCAACGGTCCCTTGAAGATTAACCGAAGCTCATCACCTTTCAACGATGAATCCATTGACAGAAAAATATTAACTTTGGATCCCTTCTCGAGCAGCCTTATAAATCGGCGCTTCTTGCTTGATAAAAAACCATATGCCGACTCGCTCAGCCCAAATACAAAGGCTTCCTCCTTTGTGTTCTTTATTATCTCGCGCATTTCTTTTTGAATGTTAATAAAAGTTGTCTCATCCGAGACAACGTACCCGGTACCACCACAATTCGGGCACACATCACAAAGCGCACCGATGATCCCGTCAGAGGTTCCCTTTCGCGTCATCTCTATCAGGCCAAGTTTTGATATTTCAACTACCTGAGACCTGGCCTGATCCTTCTTTAAGTTCTCAAGAAAAGTTTTTAACACCTTTTCCCTAGATTCTTTTCTTTCCATATCAATGAAATCAACAACGATCAGACCTCCCGTGTCCCTGAGGCGCAGTTGTCGTACTATCTCCTTACATGCCTCCAGATTTGTCTTTAATATCGTCTCCTCAAGGTCTGTCCTGCCGATAAACTTGCCTGTGTTCACATCAATGCTCATAAGCGCTTCAGTGTGGTCTATTATCAGATAGCCACCGGATTTCAGCTTTACCTTCCTCTGCAGCGCCTCATGGATAGCATCTTCAACACCGTATTTTTCAAAAAGCGGAGTCGCACCAGAATATATGGTCACATTCGAGGAATCATATGCCGATACCCGTTTTAAAAACGACGAAACCCTGTTAGCAAGATGCTTGAAATCAACTATGATCTCATCAAATTCAAGCGAATATATATCTCTCAACGCTTTCTCAATCAGATCAAGTTCCTTATAAATTAACTTGGGGCCCCACGTCAGAAGCATCTTTCTTTCTATCCCGGTCCAGACCTTCTGCAGGTATCTAAGATCACGGATCAGCAGCTGCTCGTCAGCAAGCCTTGCAGCAGTCCTGACAATTATTCCCACATCCTGCGTTTTCATCCGATTTGCAATCTCGCGCAGCCTGTCGCGTTCCTTTAACTCCAGCTTCTTGGAAATGCCGACTCCCTTACTGTAGGGCATCAAAACGAGAAATCTTCCGGGGATGGATATGAACGTTGTAAGCCTTGCGCCCTTGGATCTGATTGGCTCTTTTGTCACCTGAACTACAATTCGCTGACCGGGCTTTAGCACATTCTGGATCTTCTTAGTAGTTTCCGGAGCAACATCCAGACTTTCTTTCTCGATGAACACCTCATCGATGTATAGGAAGGCGTTCCTGGACTCCCCGATGTCGATGAACGCAGCTCCCAGTCCCGGGACGATATTCTGCACTCTTCCTAAATAAATATTGCCCAGGATGGACTGCGATCCCCTGCGACTAAAATATAATTCAACTACCTCAGATTCTTCAAGAACAGCAAGCCTTATCTCATGCTCGCTGGAGGTTAAAAGCATTTTTTTTGGCATTTTAATCCATCAAACTTATTTGGTCTTAAACAAAACCGAAGCGCGTAACGGTTGCTATACTGTACACGCGACCATCCAATATTACTTGACCAGACAAAATCTTCTGCGGTTTTAGTTTTGAATTAATACCGAGCTTAAATGATATTCTAACTATGCCGCGCATGTAATATTTTACATCAATATCATCAACAATATCACTATTTAGAACTTCGGAAAGCAGATATGGTACATCTTCTGGCTTAAGATCACTGTCATCCAGCTCCAATAAGGTCATGATGAACCTTACCCTCACATTTTGCCCACCTACAATCAAGCTCTTTTTCTCAACCTGCCTGATTTCAATAATGCGAATCCCGTCCATTAAATAGTTGTTAATGCTACGCAACACGTCCAAAGCGGGTAGCTTTTTGGTCAAAAACAGGTCAAAAATCTCATTTTGACCTGATACCCCAACGGGAAGCGGGTGGGGATAATTTATCTTCATGGTGGGATTAAAGCCTTTGCTGTAATAAACAGGAATGCCTGCACAACTGACGGCGGACTTCAGGATATCCAAAAGATCCAGATGTGAAACAAATTTCGCCGCTCCCACCTTTTTCATGATCATCCTATAAATGAATTTTTCTTCCAGCGGCTCACTCATTTAAAACGTTCCTGACACCAAAGCTATGGCAGATATCACAAAACACACATCCTGACTTTCTGCAATCCTGCGTAAGTTCCCCTTTCTCCGACTTCATCAACTCATTCTTAAGAAAATCCTTATTTATGCCCATGTCAATGTGATCCCACGGCAGTATCCCGTCAATCGGGATTTCCCGTTCGGCAAACCTGTCAAGATCGAGCCCCTCCTCTTTAAATGCGCTGAACCATCTACCCGCATTAAAATATTCTGACCAGGAATCAAATTTTGCCCCGGCATTCCAGGCATTCAATATCGCTTTGCCGACGTTCCTGTTCCCGCGCCCCAAAGCCGATTCAACAGAAGTCGAATATGGATCATGCCATCTGACATCATAAATGCGCTTGCTCAACCTTGTGCATATCTCATCTTTCTTATCCATGAAGTACTGCGGAGGTCTTTGCCCAACCCACTGAAAAGGCGTGTGCGGCTTTGGCGAGAAAAGAGCCAGGTTTAATATCAATTTGAACCTGGAACGGAAGAGGCTTTGGGGCAATAGCTCACCAGCCAGTTCCGTGATCTCTTCACAAATCTTGACTATTCCAAGAACATCGTCATCGGTCTCTTGCGGCAGCCCGATCATAAAATATAGTTTTATCTTTGTCCACCCCAATCTAAACGCAGCTCCTATGTTCTCCAGAATCTGTTCATCCGAGATGTCCTTATTGATCAGCTTGCGCAACCGATGGCTACCTGCTTCAGGGGCAAATGTAAGATTGGTCTTCCTGTTTCTGGCCAGCTCGCCAGCCAGATTAACCGAGAAAGAGTCAAGCCTCAACGATGGGAGCGATATGGAGACAGGGGAATCATCGAAAGCATTGAACATTTTGCCGATGAGCTCTTTTATTGAGGTGAAATCAGTAGATGAAAGCGATGAGAGGGAGACCTCATCATAGCCGTACCTCTCCCTTGCGCCCAGGGCGACCTGCAAAATATTATCTATGCTTCTCTCGCGAAGTGGACGATAAGCAAAGCCGGCCTGACAGAACCTGCAACCTCTTAGACATCCACGCATTATCTCGATGTTAAAACGGCTGTGTACTGGTTCCGCTACCGGGACGATGGGCTTCTTTAACAATTGATATTCATTGAGATCGCTGACGATCCGTTTTCGAAACGTTCTCTTAGAGGATTTTAATACAACATGATCTACCGTATATGGTTCCTTGTACCCGAAATCGATGAGATCGGGGTTATATATTCCCTCAATGTCAGAGATGGACTCCACAATCTTCTTTCTTGTTGCTCCCTCCTTCTTTAACTTCCTCACCTGCTGTGCTATCTCTACTATCAATTCTTCCCCATCTCCAAGTGCAAAAAGATCAATGAAGTCCGAAATCGGCTCGGGATTGATGGTTGACATCCCGCCGGCAAGTACAATAGGCAGGTGATCATTAATCCGAGCCCTATCCCTCCGCAGGAGAGGAATGCAGCAGAGATCGAGCAGCTCCAGCACATTTGTGTACAACATCTCGTGCGGAATGCTGATTCCAAGTATGTCAAAATCCTTCACGGGAGCACGATTCTCAAGGGTGAAAAGGGATATCTTACGCTCTCGCAAAATCCGACCCATATCAACAGCAGGCAGAAATACCCTCTCGCACGCGGCAAAATCCAGGTCATTTACGATCTCGTAAAGCATCTGAATGCCGAGATTGGACATTCCTATCTCATAAACGTCGGGGAAAGCCATGGCCAGCGTAAAGTCAGTTGCACCTAAATCTTTATGCGCCGAATTCAGTTCACCACCTATATAGCGAGCAGGCCGTGTGCAGGAATAAAGTATCTTCTCTAACTCCCTGTAACTCAATCTTTTATATCGTGTGCTCAACTGAACGCTCAATACGGTATATTTCTCCTGTTTCTGACATATACGCTCTCGACCAGTCCAAATGCTATAAGAAAACTGATGAGTGAACTACCCCCCGCACTGATGAAAGGAAGTGGGATTCCAGTAATCGGCATCAGACCTATGGTCATGCCTATATTCACAAACGACTGGCAAATCAGCAGGCTTGCCACACCCACGCAAATATATGCCCCAAAAAGATCCCTGGATCTCCTGGCAACAAAAAAACATCGCCACACCAGAACTACATAAAGCGCAATCAGGATCATCGCGCCTACCAGCCCAAGCTCCTCACCAATCACCGAAAACACAAAATCTGTGTGATGCTCCGGAATGTAGTTCAGGTTCGTCTGGGTTCCTAGAAATAGACCTTTCCCGTATATCTGTCCTGATCCTATTGCGATCTTGGACTGCGCCAGGTTATAGCCTGCCCCAAAAGGGTCGATGTTCGGATTTAAAAATACCATGAACCGCTTGACAATATAATCTTTTATAAAACCGAACCTTACAACAATAAAGATTGACAACCCTCCGAGCAGGGCGGCGAGACCGATGAACAGAAATCGAACTCCGGCAACGAACATCATCCCCAACAAAATACCGATGTATACTGAAGCGGTGCCCAGATCCGGCTGAAGAATTATTAGAAAAATCGGGACTCCGAAATGCAGTATTGAGTAAAGAAAATCCTTAAAAGTGGATATCTGCCCCTTCCTCTCCGAAAGAAAAGCGGCATAGGACAGGATAATCCAGATCTTTGCAAACTCGGACGGCTGTAATTTAAAGATTCCCCAACCAAGCCAGCTGGTGGATGAACGTATCGACTGACCCAAAAATAGTACAAATATTAATATTACGATATTAAATAGATATAACGGGATCCAGTATCTCTTTATCTTGGAATAGTCAAAGAAGGACAATATAACAAAGATGATCATGCCCGTCAGAAAAAAAATCAGCTGACGCCTTAAAAAATAAGACGGGTCAACTGCCAGAGCGATGTTGCCAAAACCGGTTGCGCTGTAGATGATCAGACATCCATACAGCGACAGCAGGATCACCGTCACCAGTGTGTAGAAGTCATACGCAAATCTTCTCTTTGCCGGAATCGCTTGTGCGCTAATCTCTTCTGTCATAATCATAAATTAATTTTATAGAGGTAATCGTATATCTGCCTGGCAATTTTTGCCGCCACCCCACCACCAGATCCGCCCTCTTCCACCATCACCACGACCACATATTTTGGCTCCTGTACCGGGGAAAAACTCGCGATCCAGGAGAAGTTCTGTTTTCCAAGTACTTCTGAAGTACCTGTTTTAGCTGCCACCGGGTGCTGATCAAGAGGAAAACCCGCAAATGCCTCCATTGCGGTACCATTAACAGTCACCCTGGCAAGACCCTTTACCTCCGTCTCAAATAAATTCACATCTATATCCACGGGTCTATTCATAACAGGCTCATAATATTTGACGACCTTGCCGTCGTATGACTCAATCCAGCTCAGGAAATGCGGCTGAAATTTTTCTCCACGGTTGGCTATTTGAAGATAGAGCTCTGCCACCTGAAGCGGAGTTGCCAGGAGATCTCCCTGTCCTATGGCAATATTTACAGTATCACCCGCATACCAGAGGGCATTCTGCGAGTTCTGTTTATTGAACTTTTTCTTCCACTTGAGATCTGGAACCCTGCCGCTGCTCTCAAATGGCAGGTCAACTCCGGTCGGGGTCCCAAAACCAAGCATGCGCGCAACCTTCTGAAGTATCTCGCCTTCCTCACCCCTTTTTCTGTATATCTCCAGCCCCATCGTGTAATAAAAGATGTCACAGGACTGTTCAAGACTCCTCAGGACATCAACAGCTCCATGCCCAACACGATTCCAGCAATATTTTTCATATCCCTTGCCCAGGCCATCCCATACGCCACGGCAGATTACAACTCCAGTCTCATCGATTATCCCATACATTAGAGACGTCAATAAGGTTACGACCTTGAAAGTCGACGCAGGGGCATAGGGCATTATCACTCTGTTGTTCAGCGGGTAATTATTCTCAGGATCATTTAACATATCCCAGTTCTTCTGTGAAATCCCTTCCACAAAAAGAGATGGGTCATAAGACGGATAACTTGCCATCGCAAGTATCTCACCATTGGTAGCATCAAGAACAACTGCTGCCCCGCCTGTTGCTTTAAACGGCTCCTTCGTCTTCTCGTCTATTTTCCCCCTGATATCCTCTATGCCTATGGCCAATCTTTCCTCCACATATCTTTGCATATCCAGATCAAGCGTAGTGTGAATATTATTTCCGGGTATTGAATCAACCTTATCGATGTTCCTGATGGGATATCCCGCCGGGTTTACTTCGATAGTATAGTAACCGGGCTGTCCGCGGAGGTAACTTTCGTAATACATTTCCAAACCTGACTTACCGATGACATCGCCCGAAACATATTTGCCGCTCATTTTCGGATCAGCAAGCTGTTCATCGGATATCGGGCCTATATAACCAAGTATATGTGCGGCAAGGCTCCCGTTTGGATAGAACCTGAAGATCTCAGGCTCTATTATGACCCCAGGAAGGTTCACCTTGCGATCAGCTATCTTTGCAGCCGTTTCATCATCAATGGAATTTTTCAATATTATCCCATCGAGCGGATGCACAAGACCTTTCTCCAGTTTTCCTTTTATTTCGTCGAACGGAATATCGAGCAGGTCACTCAATATTATCATTTCGTTTTCATTCTTCAGGACTATTGCAGGTACCGCTGTCACTGCAATGCTGGGTCTGTTCGCTACCAGAGTGTTTCCGTACCGATCGTAAATATTTCCACGCATGGCCCTGATTGAAACAGTCTTAATCCTGTTTTGTTCGGAAATACCGGCGAAATCATCGCCCATCATCACTTGTAAATACCACAGCCTCAAGAATACGACCAGGAAAAGGGCGATGCCGAAATATGAAAATAGTCTTAGTCTAACCTCAGATTTTTCCTCTAAAGCTGCCAATTCTTTCAAGCTCTCCGTAACGATCTTTGGGCAACACCGCAACCCGAATTGAACTTAATATCAAAACAGATATGAAAAGATTATAAACCGGCCCAATGCTCACGATCCTCAGGAAGTAAGAATAATCGCTCACCATTCCAAAAAGAAACAGCATCACAAATATAATCGAGTAGTTCATAACCCCGGCAACGTAGATGAGACCTGCAGACTTCCATCTGCTTAATATAGTTTTGTCAGTTGACGAGATGCTGACCACATAACACGACAGGGTATGCGTAAAAGCATTCAGGCCCATGATGCCTCCTGAAATCAAATCAACCAGGATACCACCTGTAAATCCTACAATCATCGCTGTAGTGGGCTGCTCAATCAAGGATACGCATAGAACTGCCGCCAGAATAAAATTCGGATATATTCCGAAGACAGCCAGATATCCTGACAGGGCGAATTGGAGCACGAAAGAAGATATTATCAACAGCGTGACGGTTATCTGTTTTCTCATCGCTCATCCCTGGCTTTCTTCCACCTCAGGTTTATTCTCAGGTGCATTGGTTATAATGAGCACTTCCTCGATATTTTTGAAATTGACAAAAGGCTTAATCGATACCTGTTTGTAAAAAAGATACGGCTTATCCTGGACATCCTCAACGCTGCCGATCAATATTCCTTTGGGGAAGACGCCGCCAAATCCGGATGTAACGATAATATCACCCTTTGCAATTGGTTGGTCTTTTGCTATCAAGTTGAAGTTTATCGTCCCGTTTATGTTCCCTTCTATAAGACCCACGGCCCTGGTTGATTGATCCCGCGCAGAAATAGATGAATACTGGTCCGTTATCAGCTGAACCTCGGCTGTTTTATTAGAAACCCCAACAACCTTACCGACAAGACCAGCGGACGAGATAACGGGCATGCCAATTTGTATTCCATCATTTGCTCCAACATCGATTACAGCGATAGCACGCCAGCTTATGGGAGATCGACCTATGACATATGCAAGTTTAACCTCAAAATTGGTCTGCTCAACCGACTTGAGCAATTTTCTCAATTGTTCGTTTTCGATCTCCTGTTCCTTTAACCTGGCGTTTTCCGCCCTCAAAACCTCGATCTCCTTCTGAAACAACAGGTTTTTCTCCTGCAAGCTAAACAACTCCGGTAACGAGCTCAAAAAATCTTCAACCGGGGTGGTGATTTTTGTAATGCCTATCTGTATGGGGGCAGAAATCGATAATATGAAACGGTGAATAGAGCTGAAAACTACAGTCCCGCTCTCCCTGAATTGAAACGTGGCTATGCCAACGCTGATTATGACGAGAAGAGCCAGTAATATCTTATTTTTGTGGCTCCTTTTTTTGAAAGCCATCTATATCAGCGTCCGTAAACGCTAATCAAATCCTTATATTTATTTAATTCCTCAAGACACTTTCCTGAACCCAGCACCACTGCGGAAAGTGGTTGGTCCACAACATATGCTGGACAATTGGTATCGTGGCTTACGCGGTGAGAAAGCCCCAGTAAAAGCGATCCCCCTCCAGTGAGCGCTATTCCCCTTTCCATTATATCGGCAGAAAGTTCCGGCGGCGTTGCTGAGAGCGTTTCCTGAATTGCGTGAATTATGCTTGCCACCGGGTCCTCTAGCGCCTTGCGCACCATCTGCGATGTAATAACAACCTTGCGCGGAAGGCCCGTGAGCAGGTCCCTCCCGTTTACCTCAACCTTTTCCTCTTTCTCCAACGGAAAAGCGGAACCTATCTCCATTTTCAGCTCCTCCGCGATGCCCTGGCCTAGAAGTATATTATGCTCCTTCCTGAAGTAATTGACTATGGCCTCATCCATCTCATCGCCGGCTATCCTGATAGATTTCGAGACCACGATGCCGCCCATCGAGATTACTGCAACCTCAGTCGTACCGCCACCGATGTCCACAATAATGTTCCCAACCGGAGACTCCACTGGCATATTTGCACCAATCGCTGCTGCTACAGGCTCCTCGACAAGATAGGCTATCCTTGCCCCGGCCTGCTCAGCAGCTTCCACAACGGCTCTCCTCTCAACAGTCGTAACACCTGAAGGCACGCATACTATAATCCTTGGTTTTGAAAAGAAATTAGGGCGATGTGCCTTGTTGATAAAGTACCGAAGCATCCTTTCAGTAGCTTCGAAATCAGCAATAACCCCGTCCTTTAGTGGTCTTATCGTGGCATAGGATTCCGGCGTCTTGCCCATCAGCGCCTTGGCTTCAAGGCCAATTGCATATATCTCATTGGTACTTCTAATAATAGTGACGATCGACGGTTCATTGACTACGATGCCCTCGCCCCTTACATATACAAGCGTATTCGCCGTGCCCAGGTCAACCGCAATATCTTTTCCAAAAAGACTCATCACATAAACCCTCTCTGCCTACCTTCTTCTTATATCCACCAGCAAGAAGGATGCAATTATCCCGATTATCGCCGCTAATGTTATCTTGAAATGCAAGCCAATTGTAAAATCAAAAAGTTCAAAATTAAACGTAACAGGGGTGAATCCTACTTTTACTCCCATATCAAGGACGGGCACAAGATCTTTCAGGACATAACCAATTATGGATCCCAGTATTGCCCCTATGAGGACTATGAATATTACAAATTTCCCCCTGATCTTTATCATTTCACTCGCTTAACTTCCAAAAAAGAGTTCTATCTCACGGTCCGCGCTCTCTAATGAGCTCGACCCATGCACAACATTCTGGCCAATCTCAAGCGCGAAATCACCCCTGATAGTCCCCGGTAGAGATTTCAGGGGATCAGTTGATCCCATAAGAGACCTAACCGCGGACACGGCCTCATAACCACTCACGACCATCACAACAACATCCCCAGAGATTATAAAATCGACCAGCTCCCGAAAAAACGGCTTGCCCTCATGTTCACTATAATGCTTTTCAGCAAGTTCCCTGCTCATCAGCATCATCTTCATCTTCTCAATCCTCAAACCCTTTGCTTCTATCCGGGATATTATCTGGCCGATAAGTCCCCTCCTGACGGCATCGGGTTTAATTATAACCAGCGTCTTCTGCAAGTTTCCTCCCATATCCTAAACTTCGTTTTTGCAGTAAGGACAGATGGTCCAGTTTAATGCCAGCGGTTGCCCACATTGAACACATGGGGTCTTCAATTTTTTGCGGCAATAGGGACATATCAAAAAATCACTATCAATCAACTTCTTACAACCCGGGCATGTGCTATTTTCATTACTCAACTGGATCTGCTTTGTCTTTATCTCAAGTTCTCGCTCAACTACATCCTGTTTGTACTCCGGAGGCCGGACTATCAAATATACGATGAGCGCTGGAAGGTTAAACACGAAAACGATAAACGCCCAGAATATCGCAATTGCACCGCGTTTTGCGGCATCTCTATATACCCAGTAGACGAAACTCAACCAGATGACTATATAAAAGAATAGGAACACACCGATGATCTTAATAAAAGTCGGAGAACTGAAAAAATCGATGATCTTATTAAAAAATTCCATAATCTCTCTTCTGAAGTTAAATAATCATGCTATTCTACTATAACGAATTAAAGAGTATCAAGCTGCATATCTCTGTATGCTTTAATAATGAATTTTAATATCACCGCTGCATACTTCCTGCTGAACACAAATACTCTTTTGCCGGCCCAATATTTGAGATCGAACCGGTTACTATTACCGCATCCGCAGGGCCAGCGAGCTTCAGGGCTTCCTGCAGGCTAACTGCAATATCATCGAATATCAGGCAGTCCACCTCCTGTCCTATCATATCATTGGCAAGTAAACTTTTATATATCCTCTCCAGCTCACGAGGTTCAAAGCTTCGCCTGTTCCCGCTGCTCGTGAAGATGAAATGATCAGTGTGTCTTGCCAGATGAACAAGCATTGATGCCACATCCTTATCGTCGAAGGCAGCGAAAATAACAAATTTTTCACCATCAACCTTAATGTTGTTCAGCTCATTAACAAGAGTGCAGACGGCCTGTGGGTTATGTCCGCCATCCAGAATTACGAGTGGACTCCTTGAGACAATCTCAAATCTCCCTGCAATTTTCAACTGACCTGCAACCCTACTTATCACATTGTTAAAGTTCGCCGGTAAAGATCTCAGGAAAAGGGCCGATGCCACAGTTGCCGCCAATAAATTCTCCATCTGAAAACCGGGGTTATCCTTCACTTTAAACAATATCTCTCCAAAGAGCGGGCTCCTGAACTTTATGGAATAAGATCCACCGCACAGTTGCTTTTTCTCCAGGTTAAAATCGTTGTTAAACACGAAAAGCCTTGATGATGTCTCCCTGCACCTTTTCTGCACAACATTGCGCACACCAGGGTCGGTTGACATCAATACGACATCGCTTCCTTTACTTATAACTCCTGCCTTCTCACCTGCTATCTCCTCCACTGTGTTCCCGAGGATCTTGCAGTGCTCAAGACTAACCGGCATGAACACGACAACCCTGGAGTCTTTGGCATTTGTTGCATCCCACCTGCCCCCCATACCAGCTTCCAGCACTGCCCCATCAACTCTCTCCTGCTCGAAATATTTAAAAGCCATAGCGGTGAGAAATTCAAACTGCGTGATCTGTGCCGATGGATCAGTTCCTGATAACCTGCGCCTTGCTTCGTCAATAACTGCAGCGATCTGAGCAAACCTACCCTTTGCTATCTCTTCTTCGCAAATGAGAAATCGCTCGGTATAACTCTTAATATGAGGAGATATATAAGTGCCAAAACTTCCAGTCAGGGAGCAGAGTATCCTTGCGATAAATCTGGCTGTTGAAGTCTTGCCGTTTGTCCCAACAACGTGTACGGAAGGAAAATTATTCTGCGGGTCTTTAAGAACATTGCAGAGCTTTTTTATGTTATCAAGAGAGGGATTTATCCCAAACTTATCGAGCCCATCGATGAAGTTAACCGCGCGTTCAAATGTGAACTTCAACTTCAGGGCTCACGCTCCTGGTTTTAACGCATCGATCTGTGATTCTATCTTGCTTCTGATCTCTTCAAGCGAGGCCATCTTCTCTCTCTGTTTGCGCACAATTTCAGGGGGTGCCTTGGTAAGAAAGTCCTTATTATCAAGCTTACTTTGTATGAAATCCATCTCTTTTCCTACCTTTTCAAGGTCTTTGTAGAGCCTGCTCAACTCACCGGCTGCATCAAAGCCGGGGTGTCTGAAATAGACTTCTGCATTCTGCGAAACGGCCTTTATGTAGTGGGAGGAATCCTCGACAGCCCGCACATAATTGATAACTGAAACCCCAGCAAGCGCCAGGATAAAATCCTCAAACTGCCTTAATATCGACAGAACTTCATGATCTTCTACTATACAATACGCTTCAATTTTTGTGCTGGGAGATATTCTGTTCTCAGAGCGCGACTTTCTAATCGAGCTTATCACGTCCTGGACTAACGAAATCCTTGGCTCCGAATCCCCATCCAAAAACCTGATATCAGAGGTCGGATACCTCTCCACCATAAGAAGGCCCCCGTCAGGGTAGATCAGCTCCCAGATCTTCTCCGTAATAAAGGGCATGAACGGATGCAGTAGTTTCAAAAAGTTTGTCTGCACGTAATATAGAATCCTTGAAGTCAATTCTTTTGCTTTTACATCAGCACCATACAGGTCACCTTTGGACATCTCGATATACCAGTCACAGAACTGTCCCCAGTAAAACTCGTAAAGGCATCTTGCAGCCTGGCTGAAGTTGTAATCCTTAAATGCATTATCGACCTCAATCGATGTCCTGGTGAGCTGGCTCAATATCCATCTGTCATGAACCCTCATGGTGTTCGCATCCGGCAGCTCGTTATCCTCAGGTTTGGGGGCATTTTGAAGGATGAACCGCGATGCATTCCATATCTTGTTTGCAAAATTTCGCATGCCCTCGATTTTTTCGTCCCCGATCGCGATATCGCGCCCCGGTGAGGTAAGAAATGACAGCGTAAACCTCAGGGCATCCGCGCCGTACTTCTCTATCTGGTCAAGCGGATCAATCACATTACCCTTTGACTTGCTCATCTTCTGCCCGAAACTGTCGTTCACTATCGGGTTAATAAACACTTTTTCAAACGGTACATTGCCCGTGAAGTGGACGCCTGCCATTATCATACGGGCGACCCAGAAGAAAATAATATCGTGTGCTGTCACCAGGAGGTCAGTCGGGTAAAAAACTTCCATGTCCCTCGTTTTTTTTGGCCAACCGAGCGTGGAGAACGGCCACAGCCACGATGAGAACCACGTATCCAGCACATCTTCGTCCTGTTTTATGCCACTACCGCATTTTGGACATGCTTTGGGATCCTCCAGCTCCACAGTTATCTCGCCGCAACAATCACAATACCAGACCGGGATCCTGTGTCCCCACCAGAGCTGTCTTGATATGCACCAGTCCCTGATATTATTCATCCAGTTGAAATAAACGACCTCCCAGTTTTTGGGCACAAAGGTTATGTTGCCATCCTGGACTGCCTTAATCGCTGGTGCAGCCAGAGGCTTCATCTTCACAAACCACTGGGTTGAGATGTAGGGTTCAACGACCTCATCACATCTATGGCATCTTCCTATCGAATGGCTGTACTTCTCGACCTTCACAAGCAGGCCTTCTTTCATCAACTTCTCGATTATCGCAGAACGCGCTTCCTCCCTGCTCATCCCACAAAACTCACCAGCATTCTCGTTCATCCTGCCGTCGGGTTCCATTATATTTATGAACTCCAGCCCATGCTTTTTCCCTAACTCATAATCTACAGGGTCATGCGCCGGGGTTACCTTCAATGCCCCGGTTCCAAACTCCATATCAGTCGCCTCATCCGCAATTATGGACAGCTCCCTGCCAACTATCGGAAGTATTGCTACCTGCCCAATGAGGTTTTTGTATCTTTTGTCATCCGGGTTCACAGCAACGGCGCTGTCGCCGAGCATCGTCTCGGGCCTCGTCGTCGCAATTATTAAATAGTCATCCTTATCCTTTACCCGATATTTTACGTAGTAAAGTCGGCTATCATCCTCGACCTTATGCTCCACCTCAAGATCAGATAAGGCGGTGAGACAACGTGGGCACCAATTGACCATATAGTTACCCTTGTATATGAGCCCTTCTTTGTAGAGTTTCACAAAGACATAGCGCACTGCATAGGACAACCCTTCATCCATGGTGAAGCGGAGCCGCCTCCAGTCACACGAACAGCCAAGTGCCTTCAGCTGATCGACTATCTTGTTGCCGTACTTTTCCTTCCACTGCCATGTGATCTCAAGGAACTTCTCCCTTCCGATCTCCGTCCTCGTCTTGCCCCGAGACTGCAGCTCTCGCTCAATAACAACCTGTGTCCCAATGCCAGCATGATCAGTGCCAGGAACCCAGAGTGCATTGTAACCGCTCATCCTGCAGTACCTGATCACCACATCCTGCAGCGTATTATTAAGGGCATGTCCCATATGAAGAGACCCGGTTATATTTGGTGGGGGTATTACTATCACGAAAGGCTCACGTGGGTCATCGGCATCAGCATGAAAGAAGCCACTCTTCTCCCACCTCCTGTATATCACCGCCTCCACCTCTTTTGGGTTATATCGTGCAGGTATCTCCATTGCTACCTTTCTCTCAATAAAAACAAATCCCAATTCCATCAATTGACGAAATTGGGATAGTTAAATGCTTTTCTCTTTCCGATCAGGCCAGCGCCTCATTACTTCCCAGTTGCGTACTCTTCTTAATGTTGCTGGTCACAAGCGTCGGATCAACGCTATTTTCAACGACTTCCTTCGTTATGACGCACTTTTTGATATCGTCGCGCGAAGGTATCTCGTACATTACGCCCAGCATTATATCTTCAAGTATTGCGCGCAGGCCTCTCGCCCCTGTTGCCCTGTCCATGGCCATCCTGGAAATCGCCTTTAGCGAATCATCCGTGAAGATCAGCTCCACGTTGTCAAAACTGAATATCTTCTTATACTGCTTGACCAGCGCATTCCTGGGTCTGGTTAAGATCTCCACAAGCGCATCGATGTCGAGTGGATGGACAACAGATATGACCGGCACGCGTCCGACAAACTCAGGGATCATGCCGAACTTTATAAGATCCTGGGGAAGCGTCTTTTCGAGCGTATCTCCGATATCTGGGTTCTTGGGCTTTGCTTTTGTGTCAGCTAAAAATCCCACTCCGCTGTAACCTATGCGCGATTCGACGATCTTCTCAAGCCCACCATAGGCACCACCGCAAATGAACAGGATGTTCGTAGTATCTATCTGGATGAAATCCTGATGAGGGTGCTTCCTGCCGCCCTGCGGCGGCACGCTAGCAACCGTGCCCTCAAGGATCTTGAGTAAAGCCTGCTGAACACCTTCTCCTGAGACATCACGTGTAATGGACGGGTTCTCAGACTTTCTGGCGATCTTATCTATCTCATCGATATAGACAATGCCGGTCTCAGCCCTCTTGACATCATAATCAGCAGCCTGAATGAGCTTAAGTAATATATTCTCAACGTCCTCCCCGACGTAGCCTGCTTCGGTCAGAGAAGTCGCATCAGCAATCGCAAAAGGAACGTCGAGTATCCTTGCAAGCGTCTGCGCCAGCAAGGTCTTCCCACATCCGGTAGGACCAACAAGAAGGATGTTGCTCTTCTGCAGCTCAATATCATCATCGGCCGTGCCGGGCTGCATTCTTATGCGCTTGTAATGGTTGTAAACAGCCACAGATAGTATCTTCTTGGCCTTATCCTGTCCAACCACATAGTCATTCAATATCTGATAGATCTCCTTGGGCTTGGGGAGCTCCTCTACGCTGAACTCGATATCCTCAGCAAGTTCCTCGTCGATTATCTCATTACAAAGATCTATGCATTCGTCGCAAATATATACACCTGGACCTGCAATCAGCTTCTTAACCTGCTTCTGATTTTTACCGCAGAAGGAGCACTTCAGCAGTTCCAGCTCTTCATCAAATTTAGGCAATTAGCTCACTTCCTTCTTTACTTTTTGTAAATTACTTCATCAATAATCCCGTAATCTTTTGCAGCAGGAGCAGTAAGTATGAAATCTCCGCGTTCAGTTTCCCGTTCGATTCTGCTTATATCCTGACCGGTATGCACCGCAATGATCTGGTTTATCAGTTCCTTCATCCTGAGTATCTCTCTTGCCTGAATGTCTATATCAGCTGCCCTTCCTGCCGTGGTTCCATGCGGCTGGTGTAAAAGAACCCTCGAGTTGGGAAGCGCAAAACGCTTCCCCTTCGCGCCTGCTGCCAGGAGCACGGCCGCACCGCTTGCAGCCTGACCTATGCATATCGTCGAGACATCAGGCTTTATGAACTGCATGGTATCATAAATCGCCAGGGTGGAAGTGACTGAACCGCCCGGACTATTGATATAGATCTCAATATCCTTTTTCGGATCCTCAGCCTCAAGGTGTAGCAACTGAGCCATGACGACATTGGCAAGATGATCATCGATCTCGTCACCAAGAAAGACGATCCTGTCTTTTAATAACCTTGAATATATATCGAAAGACCTTTCTCCACGACTGGTCTGTTCGACGACAATTGGAATCAGTCCGTTCATTTTTTATCTTTCACCTTCCTTTTAGTTCCATCTTCTTCCGCTTTTTCCTTCAATTTTGCATTCTCTATTATAAAGTCTAAAGCTTTTTTTCGCAGCATGGATAACTTTATATTAGCAACCCCGATCCCTTTAGAATAGTAATCATATATCTCTTCGCTGTCCTTCTCAACAGAATCGGCTATCTCTCTTGCGCGATTTTGAACTTCCTCATCACTGACTTCAAGGTTCTCGAGCTCTGCAATCTTCTCAAGACAGAGTTCATGCTTTATCTCAGCGACTGCAGCCTTTTTATATTCTTCCCCCAGTTCCTCCTCGGTCTTCCCTACCGATTTAAGATAGGACTCCCTGTCCATTTTCCGCTTGCTTAAATTCTCATCAAGACCCTCAAGCCAGCCAGCAACCCTGTTCTCCACCATGACTTCCGGAATGTCAACCTGGCAATTTTCCACCAGATGGTCCAAAGTCTGGCCTCTCAATAGTTCATCGCGCTTTGACTTTTTATAGCCTTCAATCTGCTTTTTAAAAAAGTCCTTCATATCATCAAGACCTTCAAATCCACCAACCGATTTGGCGAACTCGTCATTTATTTCCGGCAAAATTCTTTCTTTTATCTCCTTTATGTTGATGCTCAAAAGCACCTCTTTCCCCCTGAGCGCTTCAATAGGATAGCCCTCAGTAAGCATTATCCTGGCTTCTCTCCGCTCGCCTCTTTTCGCCTTAAGCACAGCGCTCTCTATCTCGGGCAGTATAGCCCCCCTGCCCACTTCAAACACATAGTCATTTGCGCACAGCTCATCCAACCTGTGGTCATCAAGCGTAGCCTCAACATCAACAACCGGAAAACTACCCTCCTCAACCGCTTCATTTCCTGAGACCTCAAGCTTAGAGAACCTGACCGCCATGTTCTTGACCTGCTCATCGACCTCTTCATTGCTGACATCAATCTTCATATCCAGCAGTTCATAACCCTTATACTTCTTCAAAGTAACCTCAGGCTCAACAATTACGTCGAAATCAAATAAAAACGGCTTGCCATCCTCAAGCTGTTTCACCTCAACCTGGGGTCTACCCACTGGTTTTACCTTTGCATCATGAACCGCCTCCAGATAAAACCTCGGCATGTATTCATCGACAGCTTCCTTTAAGACGTATTCTCTACCCAGAGTGCGGTCGATCATCTGAGGAGGAATCTTCCCTTTTCTGAAGCCTGGTATCTTAACTTTATTTGATAACTGCTTATACGCATAAGTTACTGCTTCATTCAGTTTTTCAACTTCTACTTCGACGGTGATTTTAACCCTGTTCTTCTCAACCTTGCTTACAGTTGTCTTCAAAATAATTTACTCCTTCAACTTATTTTAGGGGTTCTGGTGCGAGAGGGGGGATTTGAACCCCCATGGTTATCCCACTGGATCCTAAGTCCAGCGCGTCTGCCAGATTCCGCCACTCTCGCCTGGTGGGTCGTACAGGCTTCGAACCTGTGACCCCCTGATTAAGAGTCAGGTGCTCTGCCTACTGAGCTAACGACCCTGTAGAATTCCTAATTAGCAGAGAGATTTTAGCAAATAAAAAAAGAAATGCAAAATCTGATGACTATATAAATAATGTCACGGGGAAGGTTAATAAAATTAGATTTTCAAATACAAGCTGTTGATTATTTTTTCTATTTGTATTAAATTTTATCCAGATCGGAATATTAATAATGGGGGAGCCATGAAAAAAATCCTATGCTTTGTTATTTCCTTTATATTAGCCTTTTCGCTGTTTTTTGGATTATTAGAAGCTACCGGTACTGGTTTTCCGCAAATAAAAGTAAAAAAGCATTAGCTTTAAGTAAACCGACATCTGTAGCGATAGATAATCCTCTTTTATCCGGCAGTAGCATCTCGGCAAACAAATCATCTTACAGAATTGATAAAACAGTAACTATAAAAGTTAAAGTATGGTACTTTGGTAAAAAAATGTTTCACGCACATTGCATAATTAATATATGGTGGGTTCCCTCTTTAAACGAAACTAAAACACAGTACTTTTTATACTCTGATAAAGGTAAACTCACTCTAAAAATAAAATTATCTGATCTTGAGTGGAGTAAATATTTAACTTCAGGTCAATCGATTGGTATTTCTGCAAATATTTGTTTGTGGGAATATAATAATTCCTTGGGCACCGTTGGACCAATAATAGTAACCGTTAAGTAGAAAGATATTTAATAAAAAATACTATTTATTACACTGTTAACATTAGTTATAAGATTGTTTATAACCACTCAATACTAATATTTTTTTCTAACTGTTTGAATTCTTTGTCCCCCGTAACTAAAGAACCTCCATAATTTTTTGTAGTAGCTGCTGCTATACAATCTGCATATGATAATGAATTAAATGCTTCATACTCTGAAGCTTTTTTTATTAAGGAAATATCTGGATAAACTAAACTTATTGGCAGCTTTTGAAAATTGTTTTCAAAAGTATTGATTTTTTCATAACCCTGTTCTCTTAAGATTATATAATATACTTCTCCCCAATTGATGATATTCATTAGCAATTTTATTTCATTTCTTGTGGTTTTATCAAAAAGATCAATAATCTTTTCGAAACCACTGTCTTTTTCAAAATATGTTATTAAGCAATAGGCATCAATAATGTAATTTTTCATAAATTCTTTTCTTTCTCTTTTTCAATGGTTAAAGCTTTTAAGAGCTTACCCCTTTCAGATATGCTTCCAGCAAGTTCTTTAAAGAATCCTTTATTTATCGGAGTTAGAATTATCCTGTCATTGTTGATTTCAATAATAAATTTTGTACCCTTTTGAATATTTATTTTTTTACGAATCTCTGAAGGCAAAATAACCTGCCCTTTGGAAGATAAAGTAGTTGATAGCATAAAATTTCCTTTTTTTATAAATTATTAAGTTAATGATAACATAACATACTTTACACATAAATACAATAATGATTATGATTGTCTTACTTTAATTGAATAGACTTACCAGTATAAGGTGGTGCGCCCGGAGGGATTTGAACCCGCATGGTTATCACCCTAGATTCTAAGCCCATCGCGTCTGCCAGATTCCACCACTCTTGCCTAGTGAGTCATACAGACATCAAGCCTATGACCCACTAACTAAGAGTCAGGTGCTCTGCTACTTAGAACCATTCCAGGCTGTAGTACTCAAATACTGCATTTCAATAGTATTTGCATTAACAATGTCAGCGTTTAATTTAAGAGCGCCAGTCAGAAGAAACCACCGAAGAAGAGACAGAATATGACAAGATAGAAGAGGAAATAATACAATTTGACGCAGAATTCAACAAAATAATAAAAAAATGGCTAAATGACATATCGAAGCTGGGTTTTATCGATTCTGTCCAAAAAATTCCCCCGTATATAACAATCATTTCTGAAACAATAAGAAGATTGGAGATATTAAATGTACCTGCTCCTCTTACGAATTTCATGGTCAAAGAATTGGGCTTTTGGTATCATCTGCGCGATGGCTGGCTTGCCGTGCCAGCAAGGATGGAGGACACTGGAGCAAATTTTGAACAAGCAACAAAATTAATGACAGATGCAGAAATTGAGCTAAGAAGAGTATATAAAGAATACGACCTAGAGTATTTACTATCACCAGAGCACGGAATCACCAAACAGCTAAATGAGAGTTTGCCAAAAACATACACCATCCCCTGATGCGCTTGTAAGAAAGTAGCTGAGCTTTGGATATAATTCCACCTAACGCGTGGAACGCAATTCTTCTTCTATAATCTTGTCCGCGATAAAAAGCTTTAGCAATGACTGGTAAGGGACGTCACGTTTATGTGCCAGTACCTTAAGTCGCTCTATCATCGACTCCGGCAGGCGAATGGAGATTGCCCGCATTGTTGGACGCAAGTTTGGGAGTTTGACCCGCTTTGCCTTGCACCAATCGACATACCCAGTGGAGTCGTGTGACGACCAGAACTCTCGTTCCTTATCTTCGTTCTCAAACTTCGGTATCTTCTGAATCTGCTTTACTTCGACCACCTTTATACTCCTTCTTCTCACGCTTGCTCATATCTCGAGCAGAGATTACTCTTAACAACTCACCTCGTAAAGTAAATACTACAAATAAAAGTCGACCTGCATCTGTCTGGCCGAGCGCATAAAACCTTGGTTCAATACCCGAGTGCTCGACATCCGACGTGATTAAGAGCAGCTCATTAAAAAATAACTCCTCACATTCAGTCCAACTGACCTTATGCTTAATCCAGTTCTTGTCGGTATTACTATCATCCCATTGAAAGCCAGTACATCCTAAGAGCTGTTTTAGCGTATTAGCCATTATTTATGTATACGCCTGATATATACAAATGTCAAGATGATTGGTGTATAATTTAGTGCTTGTTCAATTAAAATAGGTTCATATTAGTCAAGCTTGGCACCAAATTTTTTCTTATCTGCAAATAAACTTTAAAATGCAAAATCGATGACCACCTAAATTTGACAAGTATCAACTATTTTGATACTATGCGCCTGTCCTACTACGGTGGAACGGAACCAAACCTTCCTCGGCGAAGAACCGGGGAATTTTTTTATTTAGAGATAAATCGCTCTAGTTTTTTTATTTCAATAAATTTAGCCTGTCTTAATAACTCAATAGAAACATGATCCTTTATGGAAAATACCAGATACCTTTTGTGAAAGTTTCTGAGATATTTCATCAACGCTTCAAAATCATTATCCCCGGAAAACAGCAGGAAAGAGTCAAATTTATCTCTGTTGTGCACTGCATCAATTGTAAGTTCAACATCTAAATTACCCTTGTGAAAACCACCACCTTGCTTATCTTTGATGAATTTGACATTCTTCATTCTCGCGATATAGCCGGCTATTTCCAAAAAATCAATGAACTTCTTCTGCTTTGTATAGGTTGGGTCATAAGCAGTATAAGGCACTATTCTACTTGATCAACTCTTTTATAATATCCATAAAAGGCAAAGATAAAGGGTGGTGGTGCGCCCGGAGGGATTTGAACCCCCGACCTGCGGATTCGAAGTCCGTCGCTCTATCCAAACTGAGCTACGAGCGCAAATAAATGGGGTGAGCGAAGAGATTCGAACCCTCGACCTCAGGAGCCACAATCCTGCGCTCTAACCAACTGAGCTACGCTCACCACGAACTTTCCAAATGCTGGGTGCAGAGCATCCAACATCTTTTTTATTTTTGGCGCGCCCGGAGGGATTCGAACCCCCGACCCTCGGATTAGAAGTCCGATGCTCTATCCTGCTGAGCTACGAGCGCAAAACCCACAAACCCTTTTAAACATGGAGCGGGAAACGGGGTTCGAACCCGCGACCCTCAACTTGGAAGGCTGATGCTCTGCCAACTGAGCTATTCCCGCCCGCAGGTTAATATTATAACATCGTAAATATGATAACAACTTGCTTCATTTCTTAGTTCTTATCCTCAGCCCGGGAATAAACATGGGTGTCCTCTTCTTGTATTCAAGATATTCTTTGCCAAGACGCTTCTCGAGTTCTGGTTCTTCAATTGCTTTTATCTCAAGCACACAAAATAGAATAAGAAGTGGAGTGAATATAAAAATGAGAGAAAACGAGTTAAATAAAATGCCGAGCCCAAACAGTAGAATAAATACACCGGTAAGCATAGGGTTTCTAACATGGGCATATGGACCAGTAGAAACTATCTTAGGCGGTGGATTAAAAGGTACAGGTGTTCCCTTCACTTTAAGAAAACACAGAACTGACCATAGTATTAAAAATATTCCTATAGCAAGAATAGGCCAAGCCAGAATGATATTCCATGCTTTGGGAAAAAGATTAGGAAACCTTAAGAATTTATCCAGTAGAATAGAAACAATAATAAATAGCGTTATAATGGCAAAAAAGAAGACCGCTCCTAAAGGAGTAAGAATATTTCGTATTTTACGAGTACCAGTTGCTGCTTTATAGAAAATATCAATTATTCTTTCACGTAGGTTCATGATTTTTATCCCCAAGTAATATATCTGATCTGGTCGGGGCGAGAGGATTTGAACCTCCGACCTCCTGCTCCCAAAGCAGGCGCGCTAAACCAAGCTGCGCTACGCCCCGAAATCGTAATATAGGATAGTTTAACGAAATTCCTCAGTCAAATAAAGCGTATGAACCGCGCATATCATGAAAGTGGTCGATCTTTATAGTCTGGACGTTTTATAAACCAGCCGCACGGATTTCGCGCGGTGGCTGATCTCGTTCTTCTGCGCAAGCGATAACTCCGCCATCGAGCGATCAAAACCTGAGGGTATGAATATCGGGTCGTACCCGAAGCCATCCTTCCCTGAGGGATGATATGATATCTTCCCGCAACAGATACCTGTTGCGATGCAAATCTTATTTCCGGGGAGGACCAGACATGCAACCGCCCTGAATCTTGCAGTCCTCTTTTCATTCGGGCAATTTTTCATCTCCAGCAGCAGCTTTTCGATGTTTTGCTGGCTATCCGCGTTCTCTCCTGCATAACGCGATGACATCGGTCCAGGCCTTCCTTCGAGAAAATCAACTTCAAGGCCGGAATCATCAGCAATTGCGGGTAAATTGAAGTAGGTACTTACAGTTCTCGCCTTCATGATTGCATTCTCAGCATAAGAATTGTCAACCTCAGGAAGATGGGGCCAGTCCGAAAATTTTTTATAAGTTAAGATCTTAACCCCAAAGGGCTTCAGGATTGTGGTTATTTCGCGAATCTTGCCGTCGTTTTTGCTGGCTATTATCAGTTTACTCACTATTTCTTAATTAAGTCTTCTCCGATAGTCTTCATCTGAATTTCAATTAACTTCTTTATACCGCTCTGGCCCAGAGAAACCATCGTATCCATCTCTTCCTTACTGAAAAGCCCTGCTTCACCCGTGCCCTGAATTTCTATGAACTTTGAGTTGCCAGTCATCACTATGTTCATATCAACCTGGGCGATCTTATCCTCTTCAAAACACAAATCAAGCAAAAGCTCATCATTGACCTTGCCCACGCTTATCGCTGCAACGTAGTCGTTTATGGGGAATGCCGCTATTTTTTTCTCCGTCAGGAGCTTTGAAAGACAATCATGCAGTGCTACAAAAGCGCCGGTAATAGAAGCGGTACGCGTGCCGCCATCAGCTTGAATGACATCACAATCCATCCATACCGTAAGGCCACCAAGTGCCTCCAGATCGACTACTGCTCGAAGTGACCTGCCTACCAGTCGCTGGATTTCCTGCGATCTCCCGTTAATCTGTCCCCTTATCGAATCCCTTATGATCCTGGTTTGCGTTGCACGGGGTATCAGAGAATATTCGGCGGTGATCCACCCACCATGCCCTTGCTCCTTTATGAACGGCGGCACCTTGTACTCCACGCTTGCTGTGCAAATGACGCGCGTATTCCCCGCCTCAAAGAGCACCGAGCCCTCCGCATAGGAAATAAAATTACGCGTTATCTTCACGCTGCGCAGTTCATCATACCTGCGCCCGTCAGACCTCTTAAACACCAATGTCTCCCCCATCACTCAGGTTTACTACCTCAATCTCCGCTATCTCTTTCCCCAGAAATATGCTTCCAACCTTCTGAAAGCTTTTCATGCCACCGGTTGAAAGAAACCTTATATTAGATGACAGGATATCATCTCGCAACATATTGTTCGAGATCAAATATTCCTTGACAGCCCTTGCCGTCTCCCTTGCAGAACTTATCACGGTGATATCATCATTGATTATCTTCTTTATCTCCTCCTCTATCAATGGATAATGTGTACAACCGAGTATCAATGTATCGATGTCCTTTGCCATAAGCGACTCAAGATATTCCATGAGCTGCGAATTCAATATCTCTCCATTTAATACTCCATCCTCAATTAGCTCGACCAGTTTTGGGCAGGCCTGCGTGAAGACCTGACAGTTGTGATTCAGATCTCTTATCGCACGCTCATACATGCCGCTCTGCGCAGTGGCTATAGTTGAGATAACCCCTATTCTGCCCCTTCGGCTCCTATTGCATGCCGCCTGCGCACCTGGCGATATCACACCCAGTATCGGAACGCCATACTTATCCTTGATACTCTCAAGTCCAGCAGCCGTAGCGGTATTACAGGCAATCACAATCAGCTTGACATTGAGGTGGTACAGATAGTCCACAATCTCATGTACAAAACCTTTAACCTCCGCCAGACTCCTTGGGCCATAGGGGAATCTTGCCATATCACCCAAATAGATGATATCTTCATGGGGAAGTATTTTATTTATTTCTTTCAGTACGGAAAGACCGCCCACACCTGAGTCAAAAATCCCAACAGCCCTATTGTCCATTAATGATTCCTTCCATAATTAAAAAAGCTCTGAAACCGGCAAGTTTCAGAACTTGTACCCGCTCAAAAAATATGGTGGAGGCGGCGGGAATCGAACCCGCGTCCGAAAACGTCCACTTAGAAACCTGCTACAAGCTTTTCTCACATTTAAATTCGCACCGGATTGCCTGTGAGGGGGCTCTCCGTAGCTATCCTGTTTTAATTTTCCCTTATGTCCAAACAGGCCAGGACTTTCGGTAATCCGCTAAACGGCGCCCGATCAGAGCCGCGGAACTCTCCAATCAGACGTAGTCGCTTAAATTAAGCGGCTAGTGCGAGCTTTTCGTTCGCGTTTATCTTTTTCCAATTTTTTACGAGGAATTGGGCCTCGGCTTGCAGTCTCTAACCAAACCGATTCCGTCGAAACCTTATCGCCCCCGAGTCACTCTGGCTCGAAAAGCTTTCTCAATTTCGCGCTGGGCGGTTTCTCTGGCTATAGCGTCCCTCTTATCGTATTCTTTCTTACCTTTTGCGAGGGCTATTTCAACTTTTGCTTTGCCACCTATAAAGTATATTGACAGGGGCACAAGTGTCAAGCCCTTCTCCTTCACTTTCCCAATCAACCTTGAGATCTCCTTCTTGTGTAGAAGGAGTTTCCTGTCCCTTAAAGGATTGTGATTATTAATATTGCCTGCAGGATACTGACTTATATGCGCACCGATGAGAAATAACTCCCTCCCCCTGAACTCAGCATAGCTGTCCTTCAGGTTCGCCCTGTGATCGCGAAGTGACTTCACCTCCGTTCCCAGTAGAGCAATGCCTGCCTCCATATTTTCCAGTATGAAGTAGTCGTGCAGCGCCTTCTTATTTCTTGTTACGAATATCTTTTCTTTCGAATTCATTGGGAAAAACGGATGCTACTTTGTCTGTTTAAAATCAGTAACCTTTTTACCTGAAATTAGCTCCCTTAGCACTTCAACTCCTTTCTCAAGAAAAGCATCTTCTTCCATATTGGAGTCTTGTGAGACTAAGACATCTGGAGTAATTCCAACCTTATCTATGCTCCTATCAGATGGGAGATAATAAAGCGCGCTGGTAATCTTAAAACCGGATTCATCGGAAAGATTCAGGATTGCCTGCACAGAACCTTTGCCAAATGTGACCTCACCGACCAGCACCCCGCGATTGTTATCCTGTATCGCTCCAGCGAAAAGCTCAGAGGCACTTGCGCTATATCGGTTCACCAGGACCACCAGCGGGAAGCTCTCATCGCCACTGCCATCTCCGCTATACGATTCCACGAGCTTTCCTCTGGTCTTAAGTGAGACTATCTTGCCATTCTTAATGAAAAGCCTGCCCATTGCAATCGCATCATCAACTGACCCGCCGAAGTTCTGCCGCAGATCTATTATCAGGCCCTTTGCCCCCTTTTCTTTAAGCAGATCGGACTCTTTTACAAACTCTTGGGCACCACCGACGTCAAATGCAAAGTATCTGATGTAACCAACATCTTCGCCAATCATCTTCGATTCAGTGCTCGGAACTCTGAACTTTTTCCGCGTAAGGGTTAGATCAACGATTTTTTTCGTGGTACTTTTCACGATTGACAGCTTAACTTTAGTCCCCTCTTCTCCCCTTATCATCGAGATCACTTTATCAATATCCATGCCCTCGATGTTTGTGCCGTCCACCGCTATTATCTGATCCCCGGCCTCAATACCAGCCTCGAATGCTGGGGTATCCTTGATCGGCGACACAACAACTACTTTCCCTTCTTTCTGAAGGACCCAGATTCCCACTCCCACGACGTTTCCGTGCAGGTCTTCCAGCAGCATTTTCAAATCTTTTGCCGAATAGTAAAAGGCATGGTCATCATTTAAGCTCTCGAGCATCCCCTTTATTGCAGCAATCTTTAAACTCTCACCGCTTACCTCATTGACGTACTGCTCGTAGATGTAATCAGCCGCCTCATCTATCACCTTGAAAGGATCAGGAGACGTCGAACCCTCTTTAGCAGATGAGCTTAACCCGGGAATTATGAAACCTGCCCTGTCTGAGAGAATGAGCCCAAGCCCAAATCCAAGTACCAGGGTAAGAATGGGAATGACAATGATCAGAGCAAGAAATAATTTCTTATTCTTCAAAAAAATAACCTCTCTTATATGTAACCAAGCGGGTTCTTCGGGGCACCGTTTACTCGAACTTCGAAATGCAGATGAGGACCAGTTGAATAACCTGTGCTGCCAACATAGCCAATCAAATGACCACGTGAAACGACCTGACCGTTATTGACCTTTATTCCGGACAGATGAGCATAAAGCGTGGAGAGACCACCTCCATGGTATATGACGATATAATTACCATAGCCGCCGCCATAACCTGCATTAACCTGCACCACCTGCCCCGCTTCAGCAGCATATACTGGCTGGCCCATACTCCCGCCAATATCAACCCCTTCATGCATCCCGCCCCATCTTGGTCCAAAATATGATGTCACCACACCGCTTGTTGGCCATCCAATCTTGCCCGGAGCGTTACCTCCGCGCATTGCCGCAAGCTGTGCCTCAATCTGTTTCGATCTTTCTTTTAGAGCTCTATCCAGAGCTTCTAATTTTTTTCTATCTGCTTGCGTTTGATTAAATAATGCATATTTTTCATCATATTTCTTTTGTATTTCTGCTTCTTTTATTTCGGCAGCACTAACGAGTTTCTGTAAATCTTTTTCTTCGCTCAATAATACCAGTTTCTTGTCCTCAATCTCGTTTTCCTGAAGTGAAATGCTCTCTCTTATTGTCCTGACCTCGGTCAATATTGCTGCATCCTGCTCAACCATCTTCCCCATCAGCACCCACTTGGACATGAAATCCGAGAAATCCTCTGACATCAGGAAGACTTCCAGATAATTTGGCTCGCCATTTTTATAGATAGCAGCTGCCCGCCTGTTTAAAATTTCGACCTTCTCTTTCAGTTCATTCTCGAGATCATTTAACTGCTGCTGTTTTTCAATTAGCTCAATCTGTGTTTTTTCAATATATTCTTCAAGATTGTTCTTTTCGTTTATCAAAACTTCTTTCTCTAATTGAGCGACGTTAAGTTCATCATCTATTTTATTTACTTGTCCAAGATATTCAGCTTCCTTTTTCTTTGCTTCTTCAATCTTTTTCTTATTTGCCTGGATCTCTTTTTTTATCTGGTCAAGCTCATCGCTGGGTGAAATAGCAGAAGCTAAATTAGCTGAAAGCGAAATCGACATTAAAAAAATCAAAAAAAAGGTAAATATTCTAAAAAAAATGGTTTTCATACCTTATAAATTAAATTCAAATCCTTAAAAACCTTCTAAGCGCAACAACGCTTCCCCCGGCTCCAATGAGGACGCCCATGATTATTACCGAGAGAAAAACGGTCGCCTGTACTGGGTTTTCACCAAGCACAGCCAGGTTCCATATGTGAAGGGTATTTATAATTGCCTGCTCTGCCTTGATTAAAACAAACTGATTGGTAAGCCAGATGAGAAATACAGCTACTAAGCCCCCAAAAATCCCCTGGATAATTCCCTCAAAGACAAAAGGCCATGTGACAAACCAGTTGGATGCACCAACCAGCTTCATCACTTCTACCTCTTTCCTCCTTGAATATATCGCCAACCTGATGGTATTGTAGATGAGTATCACTGCGGAAAACAGCAGTAAAATCACTACCAATCCGATTATCACGCCGAGTATGGTTGTTATAGAGAACAGCTTCCCCACGTATTGTTTCCCATAGACCACCTCATCCACTCCTTCGACATAGCTGTCCTCGGATTCCATAAACCTGCCTGCTACCTCCTCAACATCGCGAGGGTTATTCAGGCTTATCTCAAACGATGCCGGGAATGGGTTCCCCTGAATCTCCCTCACTATCTCCGAGTTTTCACCAACCATACCCACAAATTTTTGTAAAGCCTCATCCTTTGATGTATAGATAACAGAGCGCACATCACTCCACGACGCTATCTCCTGCTGCATTTCATCCTTCGCCTCGGGTGTCACGGTATCCTTGAGATAAACGCTTATCTCCACCTGGCGCTCAACTGCATTTACTACCGCCCTGAAGTCATATGCTATGAAGATGAAAAGTCCCACCACAAAAAGCGATATCGCCACCGTGCTTATTGCAGCTATTCCCATCATGATATTTCTTCTGAGGCTTATCACTGCCTCAGCCAGGAAGTAACGGGGGCTAAGCTTCATAACCGTAAACACCCCTTTCCTGATCCCTGACTATGCGGCCGTTATCCAGCTCAATCACCCTGCGGCGCATAATGTCCACAAGGGATTTATTATGGGTGGCCATTAAAACAGTGGTCCCAATCTTATTTATCCTTGATAACAGCTTCATTATCCCTTCGGAGGTCTGGGGGTCAATATTCCCTGTCGGTTCATCAGCCAACAGCAGAGGTGGCCTGTTGACAAAAGCCCTTGCGATGGAGACCCTTTGCTGTTCCCCGCCGGAAAGTTCATGCGGATAGTCATGCATCCTCTCATCAAGTCCGACAAGCTGCAGTACCTGCGGAACCTGCGATTGGATCACATAACGAGGCCTGCCTATCACTTCTAGCGCGAAGGCGACGTTCTCAAAAACGGTCTTATTGGGCAACAGCTTAAAATCCTGAAAAATACAGCCTATGTTCCTGCGCAGTTGTGGAACTTTCCAGGAACGAAGTTGCCTAAGGTTTTTCCCTGCCACAAGGATATCACCTTTTGTTGGCTCGATCTCCTTTATCAGTAGCTTGATGAACGTGGACTTTCCTGAACCGCTGGGCCCAACCATGAAAACAAACTCACCGTTATCAACGCTAACCGATATATCAGCCAAAGCGGTTACCCTGGATCCATATCTCTTCGTAACATTCCTAAACACTATAATACTCATAAAGCTTCTCCCAATACTTTAGGCTGCTCAAAAACATTACCATGCCTTTATTCTCAGACCTTCTGATTCCCACAAAACAGTCACAAACCCTTCATAAATAAAAATTCTGCTTATTTTAACACCTAATGGCAGCTGGCCAAAGTTAATATCATAGCTCAGGCTATTTAAAACGGTGTTCAGCGCCTCACCACTCAGTTCATATCCATCAACGCTGACATTGCGAGGATTCAAAGTTATGCTATTTTCCCCTGATATCTCCATGATCCCGGTAAGCTCAAAATTAAGTTTCCTACCAAGGATCTGCAAAATTCCGCTCGCAATAACCTCTCCAGCCGACAATCTGATCGAAAGCCCGGGGAACCTGGATGAAAAAAAGCTGTTCAGTTCATCCTGTGAAATAGTAGTCTCCATTTTTATTTTTGAGACAGCTACCTCAGCCTCCCCAGGGTTCAGGAGCACCTCAACCAGGTTGAACTTCAACTCTCTTAGCTCGATACTCACCTCCTGGAAGCTAAAGCCTCCATATTCCAGTGACCCTATGAAAATATCAACCTCATCGCTATAACCCCTGAACGGATTAAACCTGCCCCGGACTTCGACATTCGGAGCCTCCTTAAGGCTCAGGGTTGACTGCAGATATCCCGAAATAAGTGCCTTAACCTCCTGTTTTACAAATGAATTAAGCGTGAATAATAACGCAACGACAAGTCCTATGAATAAAACAGTGAATATAATCCAGAGTATGGCTTTCCTCATTTAGATGCAGCTGCCGTCCTCAAGTAAGCGCTAATAAAAGCATCGATGTTGCCATTCAGTACATCATCGATGTTGCCAACCTCTTCTCCTGTCCTGTGATCCTTAACCATCTGATAAGGGTGCAACACGTAGCTTCTAATCTGACTTCCCCATGCGATCTCTTTTTTCAACCCATGTTCTACCTCAAGCTCCTTTGCTTTTCTTTCCATCTCACGTTCATAAAGCTTTGAGATCAGCACCTTCACAGCAGTATTCCTGTTCTGTATCTGAGACCTCTCATTCTGGCACTGGACAACTATTCCTGTTGGGATATGTGTGATCCTCACCGCAGAATCGGTGACGTTGACATGCTGCCCACCTGCCCCGCTGGAGCGATAGGTCTCTATCTTCAGGTCTTTTTTGTCAACACTGATATCTATATTCTCCTCCACAACAGGCGTAACATCCACCGATGCAAACGAAGTGTGTCTTCTTCGATTGGCATCAAATGGGGAAAGCCTTACAAGCCTGTGCACACCCTTCTCACCTTTTAGAAGACCAAACGCATTTCTCCCAGAAACCAGCACCGTGGAACTTTTGATGCCCGCCTCTTCCCCTGCCATTACCTCAATGATGTTGGTTTGAAACGAATTCGATTCCGCCCATCTAAGATACATCCGAAGCAGCATCTCCGCCCAATCCTGTGAATCCACTCCACCTGCGCCTGGATGTATTGAGATATACGCATCGCGGTGATCATCTCGATCAGAGAGTAATATGGAATTCTCAAAATTTTCGATATCACGTTTCAGGAGTGCGATCTTCGAACCAAGATCAGCCTCAAGCTCAACATCGTCCTCCGCCTCAAGCAGTTCAGCAATCGCTTCGATCTCGTCAAGCTGTTTTTTTAACAGCGATACTCTTTCGAGATCATCCTTGATTGCAGATATCTCACCCATAACAGCCATCGCATTATCACGAACTTCCCAAAAATCAGGAGATGAGGTTTGAACTTCTAACTGCGAGAGCCTTGCCTGTTTATTACTGACGTCAAAGATACTCCTCTATCTCAAGCATCTTGGCCCTTGTTTTTTTTATGAAACTCAAACTTTCCTCAGAAATCATAAATTACGCTCCACAGCATTTTTTATATTTTTTACCGCTACCGCACGGACACGGATCATTCCTGCCGACTTTGCTTGATAGGACTGTTTCCCTGCTAGCTTCAACGGGCCGATTCGTAACAATTTTTAAAGGTCTTTCCTGACCACTTTCAAAAGGTGAACCTGTCTGCTCCTGTGGCATTACCTTAACCCGGAAGAAATATCTTACAACGTCCTCCTTGATCCCATCGATCATCTCCTGGAACATCTCAAAGCTCTCTCGCTTGAACTCAACAAGGGGGTCCATCTGACCAATCGCGCGCAGCCCAATACCCTCCTTCAAATAGTCAAGTTCATAGAGGTGCTCCCTCCATCTGAAGTCAATCACTCTTAGCATGACAAGGCGTTCAATCTCATGCGCCGCCTGCACCCCTAACTCACTTACTTTTTTATCATAAATCTCCAGTGCCCGGGAGATCGCAAACTCCATGACATGCTCACGTTTCCCTGACTTTGCGATATCGGAAGGGATTACGAAGTCAGTCGCAAAAATAAGGGAGAGCTGAGCAGCGAGCTCCTTAAAATCCCATTCCTCAGGATAAGAATCTTCACCAGTATAAGCTTCAACAATCCTGCTCGTGGTTTCTATTAGCATCTTATTTATGTTCTCGCTTATATCATCTTTCTCAAGCACCATATCGCGCTGCTGGTAGATGACTTCCCGCTGTTTATTCATAACATCATCGTACTCGAGCAGATGTTTCCTTATATCGAAATTCCTTGATTCAACCTGGCGTTGAGCGTTCTCGATCGATTTCGTGACAAAGCTATTTACAATCGGTTCATCATCCGGGAAATTGAATCGCTCCATTATGGCTATGATCCTGTCAGAACCGAACATGCGCATTAAATCATCCTCAAGAGATACATAGAACTGCGAGGAACCGGGGTCTCCCTGCCTCCCTGAACGACCGCGAAGCTGGTTGTCAATTCGCCTTGATTCATGGCGTTCCGTTCCAAGCACGTGCAAACCTCCCAGCTCAACCACTCCCTCGCTCAACACGATATCAGTTCCACGACCAGCCATGTTCGTGGCAATTGTAATTGCACCAAGTTGACCAGCCTGAGCTACTATCATTGCCTCCCTTTCATGATGCTTTGCGTTCAGTACCTCGTGTTTCACTCCGCGGCGCGAAAGCATCTGGCTTAAAAGCTCGGATTTCTCTATTGAAATAGTACCAAAAAGAACGGGCTGTCCTCGTTTGTTTCGCTCGCATATATCATCAACCACAGCCTTGAATTTCGCAGCCTCTGTTTTATACACAACATCCTGCATATTGTTCCTTATGAGCGGCCTGTTAGTGGGGATGACGACCGTCTCGAGTTTATATATGTGCCTGAACTCGTTTGCCTCGGTTGCAGCAGTACCCGTCATGCCCGCAAGTTTTTCGTACATCCTGAAGTAGTTTTGCAATGTTATCGTCGCAAGCGTCTGATTCTCCTCCCGGATCTTTACGCGCTCTTTTGCCTCGATGGCCTGATGTAACCCCTCGGAGTAACGCCTTCCGAACATCATCCTGCCGGTAAACTCATCAACGATTATGATCTCCCCATCCTTAATTATGTAGTCCACATCTCGCTTATAGAGCCTGTGCGCCCTGAGCGCCTGGTTTAGATGATGAATAAGATGCGTATTTTCGATATTGTAAAGATTCTTTATCCCGGTTATCTTTTCAACCTTTGCGACGCCATGTTCAGTAACCGAGGCCGTCCGCGTCTTCTCCTCTGTTTCATAATCTTCACCCTCAATTAGCCTGGGCGCGATTGAGGCGAACTTATAATAGAGACCGGTTGACTCCTCTGCCGGACCAGAAATAATCAATGGCGTTCTTGCCTCATCGATCAGGATTGAATCCACCTCATCAACAATTGCATAATGATGTCCGCGCTGAACCTTTTGCTGACTTGATGTGACCATGTTATCCCTCAGATAATCAAATCCGAACTCCGTATTAGTACCATAGGTCACATCGGATATATATGCCTGTCGCCTCCCGGAGTTACTGGAATCATGCTGCAGGAGGCCAACACCTAAGCCCATAAATCGATAGATGGGACCCATCCATTCGCTGTCTCTTTTTGCTAAATAATCATTCACTGTGATCAGATGGACTCCGCGTCCGCTCAATGAATTCAAATAAACAGGCAGGGTGGCGACCAATGTCTTCCCCTCCCCGGTTGCCATCTCAGCTATCTTTCCCTCGTGCAGCACTATTCCACCCATGATCTGAACGTCAAAGTGCCGCATGTTCAGTGTTCGCTTTGCTACTTCCCTGACCACAGCAAATGCATCGGGCAAGATCGAATCAAGTTTATCTCCCTGCTCGACGCGCAGCCTGAACATCTCAGTATTTGCCGCAAGGTCAGCATTGCTCTGAGCCTGGTACTTCGGCTCAAGAGTTGAGATATAAGCAGCAAGCTCGTAAAGCCGCTTTAACTCCTTACCTTCACCAAAACTTAATACCTTCGCTAAAATATTTGCCATTTTACTAGAACTTGGGCTCTATCAGCCCGTAGTTGCCGTCCTTTCTTCTATAGATAACGTTGACCTCTTCACTTTCTGAGTTCAAAAAAACAAAAAAATCATGGCCGAGCAGATCCATCTGTAAAGTCGCTTCCTGTGGTGGCATCGGCTTAACATAAAACTGCTTCACCTTCACGATCCTCTGCTCTTCTGACCCCTTTTCCGTTTTCACAGCTCCGTTCTTGTTATTTTTTCTATTCTGCTTGCTGCGCTGGATTAGCCTGTTCTTATACCGCTTTATCTGGCGCTCAAGCTTATCAGCGACAAAGTCAATTGAGCCGTACATATCAGTTGAAGCTGCCTGTCCGCGAATGACCGTGCCGTTTGTAAAAATGGTCACCTCTACTCTATTGCTATCCTGAATACGCGGATTTTTCTCGACTATAAACTCAATTTCAACCTTGATTATCCCATCAAAAAATTTCCCAATACGCTCAATCTTCCTGGCAGCGTACTCCTGCAAGCTCTGCGTCACTTCAATATTCTTGCCCTGAAAACTGATGTTCAATTCATACCTCCCTATTTTCGTTGTGGGGAACCGTTCTCGCTACAGTCATAACCGAAACCGAACTGCATCCCGCACCGATCAACGCCTTTGAACACTCCGAACTGGTGGCACCGGTTGTAAACACATCATCAACCAACAGAATTCGCTTATCTCTGACTTTCGAGCGGTCTCTTATCTCAAATACATCCTTAATATTATGGAACCTTCCCATCTCATCATTTATTTTAGTCTGGCTTACCGTCATTTTTGTTCTGAAAACTCCAGTAAACAGCGGCAACTCAGCTTTTTTAGAAAATTCCCAGGCCAACAGAAAGGAATGATCAAAAGTCCTTTCACGGTATTTCAAATCATGCATCGGGACAAACGCAATCAGGTCAATCCCATCGTCAGTGAATTCTCTAATGAAAAGATCAAATAGAAGATCAGCCAGACCTCCTCCAGCTACCCGTACACCGCCATACTTCAAAAAATGAATAATCTTCTTTAGTCTTCCCCCATAAGGCCCATAAGACCTGCACTTATTAAAATATAAACTGTTATTATTAGAGCACCAATCACATCTGAGAACATTTTGTGCGCTCTTGAGGCCGCAATAAAGACATACCGGGCGCTGAAATCTTTCCACGCCTTCAAGACATTCAGAACAGACTGCGCATTCGCTGGCAACTCCGCAAATAACACAAACATCCGGATATATCGATTTGGTAAAAAGCTCTGTCAGCCGACCTGCAACTCGGATAAAAGTATTTATGTTCTCTTTAAGCTGTATCGTTTTCCACAACCTGATTTGACATTATTTTAACACTTGGGTGAATGGTGATTCCTCCCTCAATTACACAACCTGAACCAACTACAGCATTCTCCAAAATTTTCGAGTTCTCCTTGATAAAGGTCGAATATCCGACTATTCCCCCGATCACGCTTGCATCCCTACCAATATATCCGCTCCCCCATTTAATCCCCTTATAAAGCACAGCTCTCTCATCAACCACTGTATCGTTGCCTATGATTACAGGACCCAGCAATCTCACGCCCTTCTTAATGACACATCTGCTTCCTATGCATACAGGAGATGAGATTATCACGTCCTCCTGAATCTCGCTGTCCGACCCTATCCAGACGCCCTCGCGTACCTGTGTTCCGGGTATCTTAACGCACACCTTTCCAGACAGGGCGTCAAAATTACCCTGTTGATACTGTTCAAGGCTTCCCACATCATTCCAATATCGATTATTTACATATCCATAAAAAGGATAGCCCATATCAACCAACCGCGGGAAAAGCTCCCTTCCAAAATCATAAAAGGAACCCTCCGGGATTAGGTTAAATATCTCTGGTTCGAAAACATAGATCCCGCTGTTGGCTAGATCACTGAGCGCATTTTCACGCGGTGGCTTCTCCTGAAAACCAACGATCTTACAATTCTCATCCATCAAAACAACCCCATAATCAGAAGGGTCATCAACCCGTGTCACAACAAGTGTGGCAAGAGCATCTCTACTCTTGTGAAATTTCAGTAGGTCTGCGATGTCAATGTCAGTTAGGGCATCTCCGCTCATCACAAGAAAGGTATCATCCTGGAGAAATTTCTGCACTTTTTTAACCCCGCCAGCGGTACCAAGAAGCTCTTCTTCATAAGAATACGTGAGGTTAACGCCCCAGGTGGAGCCGTCTTTAAAGTATGATGTTATTGCCTCAGCATGCCAATGCAAGTTAGCAATTATTTCACGGCAACTGTTGGCAGCCAGGAGCTCTAGGATATGCTCCATCACTGGCTTGTTCACTATCGGTGCCATCGGTTTTGAAATGAGATCAGTAAGCGGCCGCAGCCTGGTTCCAAGCCCTGCAGCAAGTATCATGGTCTTCATCGCTAAGCATCCACCTTGCAGCCCGTCTTTATCTCCATCAGATTCTCATAAAAAGGCGGCCTCACCACTTTAGCTTCAGTAACAATAGCGGTTATATTTTGATGTGGCGTCACATCAAATGCAGGATTAAACACATCCACGCCGTCTGGAGCTATCTTCACACCTGCGATCTCGGTAACCTCCCTGTGGTCCCTCTGCTCAATCTTAATCGACTTTCCATCTCTTATCTCCTCATCAACTGTGGACAGCGGTGCAACCACATAAAACGGTATCTCCATGCTTTTTGCAAGCACTGAAAGTGAAAACGTGCCTATCTTATTTGCGGTATCACCATTTAAGGCTATCCTATCAGCTCCGACAAAAACTGCATTTACCCTCCCCAACGACATTACATATCCTGCCATGCTATCAGTTATCAAAGTCATCGGGATTCCCTCACGGGATAACTCCCACGTTGTGAGCCTGGCACCCTGCAAAACTGGCCGCGTCTCATCGACGTACACGTGAAGTTTCTTGCCGGAATTGTGCGCCCACCTTATGACACCAAGCGCAGTTCCGTATCTGCCTGCTGTTGCAAGCGCACCGGTATTACAATGAGTTAGAATTCCATATCCGTCCTCAATTAACGCGCTGCCGTTCTCCGATAGCCTTGTATTGATCGAAATATCATCGTTATATATGGATATTGCCTCCTCCTCCAGGGCTTTAGCAACGACCTCAGGGTCTTTGCCACGGTGAGAATCAAGAATACCTCGCATTCTGGCCAGCGTCCAGAAAAGGTTCACTGCAGTAGGACGAGTCCCGGCCAACTCGGAAATTGCACGATCAACATCGAGAAAAAAATCTTCTCTGCTGGCCTTCCTGAATTCATTAGCAGCAAGCACAACGGCAAAGGCGGCTGTAACACCAATTGCAGGAGCCCCGCGAACTGCAAGCGTAGAGATCGCATCTGCAGCATCTCTGTAATCTTTTATGTGAAGATATTTCTCCTCAAAGGGCAGAGCGCGCTGATCTATCAGTTTTAGAGCGCCATCTTCCCATAGGATTGTATTAATTTCCTTGTTTTTCATCTTGAGTTATGACGAAAAGCTTAATTTTGCCAGACTCTCCTTCAAAACCTTTATGCGCTCAACAGGAGTTGGGTCAACATCGTTCAACAGTGCAAGATAGCCACTCACAAGATCTCCAAAATATACCAGGCTGAAAAACCTGCACAAGGGTGAGCTGCCCCTGGATTCTACCTCCAGGACATCTTTGAACATCTTTCCGATAAGTTCCCTTGTAATGTCCATCCTCTGGACATTTCTTTCTCCGGCTGTTATATCCTTAAGGAATACAAGGGTGAACCTCTTTATGATGTCCTCAGCCTTCTCCCAGCCGACGGTTTCATTGTGGTTGAGCTCAGGAAAATAATTATAAATAGCAGGCTGCTTGCTGTTCTCGTTAAACTGACACTTCCAGCGAAGCGCCGCGACCGATGAAGGTCCCTCAGCACCATATACGACCGGCACGCTTCCTGAGATGCTCATGGCCATCTTCTTAGCCAGGTTTTTCTTCACCTCAACACTCACCCCGATCTCATTGCGCATATCGCGCAGGGTATCGATGGTCCCATGGATATCTTCCTTCTTCAGCTCACACAGGTCAAGTTTGTCGAGCACGACCAGTATTGGTATCACCAGATAAGCAAGCGCTGCTCTCGGCTGAAGGCCAGCAGGGATTCGAATCTCCATATTCTTCTGCTCATGGGCATAGTCCAAGAGTTTACCGCCAGATGAAATGCAAACAACCTCAGCCCGCCTTGCTGATAGATCACTTAACCTAAACAATGTCTCCTCCGTATCCCCGGAGTATGAGACCAAAAAGACAAGCGTGGAAGCGCCCACAAAGTTAGCCAACCCATAACCCTTGTTCACCACTATGGGAATCTCACACTGATTTTCACAGAGAACTCTCACCACATCACCGCTGATCCCGGAACCCCCGACCCCGATCAACAGCACTGAGGTAAGGTTCCTGAGTTGCCCAAGATTAATATTCTTTGCAACTTTAAATGCATCTTCTATCTGTTCAGGCATACTCTCAATAATACCGAGCATCCCTGACTTGTCGAGCCTTGATATGCCCGATTGATCATCTAAATTCATCAGATCTCTCCTTTTGCAATACTTAACGCATATTTCATCATGCTGGAAAGAACATCTCTGTCTTGAGATTCAGCATATATTCTTAAGACCATTTCCGTACCTGAAAGCCTGAACATCAACCAGTCTCCATCAGTAAATATGTACTTATATCCATCGCAGTCATTTAATAATTCAAGCTCCTTCCCGTCCACATGGACTTTATCTTTTGACGAAAGAAACTTCTTCAAGCTCTCCTTCTGCTCTGAGGTCAACTCTATATCCTCTCTATCATAATAATACAGGCCGAAGCGCTCCGTAAGCCGGCCAAAAAGAGACCCTAAGCTTTCCTGGCTCTCGATCAGCATTTCAGCAACAAGAAGGCTGATGAAAATACCATCTCGTTCCGGGATCAGGTGGCCTGCCCAGATGCCGCCGCTCTCCTCACCTCCAATCAGCACGCCTCCCTTCAGTATCTCCTCAGCTATATATTTGAACCCGACAGGTGTCTCAACCAGATCAAGACCGTAAACCTCTGCCATCCTTGATATCTGACTCGAAGTTGACACGGTCTTAATCACCCTGCCCTTTAACCTCTTTCTCTCAAATAAATACTGCAAGCAGAGTGCTATTATCTGATGCGAGTTGATGAACCTTCCTTGCTCATCAACCAGACCTATCCTATCCCCATCACCATCAAGCGCAACCCCAAAATCAAATCCCCCTTTTTTGACCTCACATACCAGGTCAAAAATATTCTTCTCGATAGGCTCAGGATTTAGATCGCCAAACATCGGATCTCTCTTCTCATTAATCACGGAAACAGAGCAACCAGCTTCGGCGAGCACCAGTGGTAGCACCTGGGATGAAGCACCAAATATCGGATCCGCGAGAACCTTCAGACCACTATCCTCCGCCATCCTTCGTTTAAATCTGCTAAAGAGTGTGATGAGGTAGTCCGTTAGCATGTCCACCGTGGTCGCAGATTTAAGAGCATCTTCTGCTCTGAAAAAGTCATAGTCCGCGTTATCTGATACACCATGCAGTATCTGTTCAACTTTTCTAATTTCCTCCAGACCTGCTGATCCACCGGAAGCCGATTTCATCTTAAGTCCATTATACTTGTACGGATTATGACTTGCGGTTATCATAATCCCCCCGCTCAAACCATTTTTGTGAATATAGTTTGAGAGGGTTGGACTTGTTATAAACCTGTCAGAAAGCAAGACTTCTTTCATCTCCGTTTTCGCAATACTGTAGGTAAGAGCAGCAAAATATTCGGATAGAAAACGGCTATCGTAACCTATTGCAATTGCAGGTTCGTTGAAATATCTATTGAAATAGCCTGATATTGCGCGTGCCACCCGGCCCACGTTTGAGAAATTGAATTGATCGGCTATGACGTCACGCCAGCCGTCGGTACCAAAGCTCAGATCTTCAGCCAACCTTATACTCTGGCCCTCCAGTACTCAAGCAGGTCTTTGAGTGTTTTGTCAAAAGGAATCTCAGGTTTCCATCCTGTCTTTTTATTGAACTTTTCATAGCTGCCTAAAAGGATCTCAACATCAGATGGCCGCATGCGCTCCTTTTGCTGTACGATCTCGACGTTTACCGAGCTAAATGTCAGCAGCTTATTGAGTATTTCTGATATCTTATATGCAGCTCCGCTTGCAATATTATAGACTTCGCCTGGTTCTCCCTTCTCAACCGCAAGCCAGTAGGCCTTCACAATATCCCTCACATCTGAAAAGTCCCTTCTGGCTTCAAGGTTTCCGACGTAGATAACATGTTCCTTTTTCCCTGCTTCAATCTCAGCTATCTGCTTTGCAAAGTTCGATGTCACAAACACTTCTCCACGTCGCGGTCCTGTATGGTTGAAACCACGCGTCCTCACGATGTTCAAGCCATAACTTCTATAATATTGATAACCCATCATGTCCTGTGCCACCTTGCTGACGGCATAAGGACTTAAAGGTCGCAGCGGGTTATCCTCAGTTATCGGTATCTCATCCGGATAGACTAGTCCGTACTCTTCGCTCGAGCAGGCGATCTGCATCATTGGGTCTATGCTCAGATCCCTGATTGCCTCAAAGAAGTTCAGCTGCCCGATTATATTTGTTGTCATGGTCTCATGTGGCGCGTTCCATGATGTTGGTACAAAACTCTGCGCTGCGAGATGAAAGATGTAATCAGGCCTACTAACGCTCTTCAATGCGGACTTCACGGAACAGTAATCGCGCATATCACAATCAATCAATTTGACATCATTCTTTATGTGTTCAATGTTCTCCAGCCTGCTCCTCCAGCGTACCGTACCGAAGACCTCCACTCCTTTCTTCAGCGCAAGTTCAGCAAGATGGCTTCCAGCAAATCCGGTAATTCCTGTAATCAGAACTTTCAATATCTCTCCTTCGTTTCTAAAACTTTATCGTGTCGCGTGGGATCTCGGTATTCGGAAAGATCTTTATGCCGCTTCTGAATTGATTACCGGTATTTATAACGCAGTTATCCCCGATCACCGACTTTTCCGACACCAGCACCCTCTCAGCAAGCTTTACATTCCTGGAAATTATGCTCTGTTTGATAACACAAGAATCGCCAACCTGACAACCGTCCATGATAACACTTCCCTCAATTATGGCGTTATCGCTAATAGTACAGTCGCTGCCTATGACAGATGGAGTTGATATAGTGGCGTTCTTCCCAATTCTGCAATTTTTCCCTATGATAACTGTACCAAACAGGGTTGTCGTATCGTCAATTTTGGTGCCCGCTCCTATCCTTCTGTCTAATTGATTCAACGGTTGGTCAAATGCTCCTAAATACTTCCCCTCCAGCACGTCCCAGTTGACCTGCAGGTATTTCTCAGGCGTGCCAATATCCAGCCAGTATGCACTTGACGGAAAACCGTATAACAGCTTACCTTCTTTAAGAAGCCTCGGAAATAGACCTCGCTCAAACGAATAATTTTCATTTTTGGGCACCATCTTCAAAACTTCGGGCTCAAGAACGTATATCCCGGCATTGATCAGATTGGTAGTGACCTGATCCCAGCTTGGCTTCTCAAGAAAATCTTCCACCACACCATCCCCTGTTATTAACACAAGCCCATAAATCGTGGGGTCCTCAACCGGGGAAAGGTAAATTGTGCCGACTGCCTTATGCCTCTTATGGAAATCGACCATCCGTTTCACATCAACAGACGTCACTACATCTCCATTAAGTACAACGAAAGTTTCTTTTAGCTGATCCTCCACATTCTTCACAGCTCCGCACGTGCCAAGCGGCTCTTTCTCCACCACGTACATGATGTTGACGCCAAATGACTTACCATCGCCAAAATATCCCTCAAAAACCTCTGCGTGGTGTAGAGTGCTTAAGATAATGTCCTCAATCCCGTTTCTTTTCAGATGTGAAATAGTGTGTTGAAGCAAAGGCAGATTTGCGATAGGCATCATTGGTTTTGGATAAAGTAAGGTTAGCGGTTGAAGCCGAGTTCCCATTCCACCAACCAACATTATTGCCTTCATAATACCTCCCTATTCTTAGAGAATTGATTATACAGGATTTCTAAAACAGTTAAGAACATCCAGTACGGATTGTTCGATATTTATCTTCGGCTCCCATCCCAGCTCAAGGGTCAACTTGGACCTGTCACCTATCAACACAGGGATATCGGCCGGTCTGAATCGACCCTGATCGATGACCACCTGTATTTCCTTCTTCGAATTGGAAAGCAAAACCTCAAGCAACCTTGAGATTGAAATTCCATAGCCCGAGCAGACATTATATGCCTCACCTGCCCTCCCTTTCCTTAATATTGTACAATACGCAGCCACTACATCGCGCACATCAGTAAAATCCCTGATCACCTCGATGTTGCCAACCCCGATCTCAGGATTCATCCTGCCTGCCTCGATATCAGCTATCTGCCTGGCGAAATCAGCACACACAAATCTTGCATTCTGACCAGGCCCAATGTGATTAAACGACCTGGTTCTGTATGTTCTTAAACCATGAGCTGCATAATATTCATAAGCCATCAGATCCTGAGCTGCTTTGCTGACAGCATACGGACTCAGGGGCTTTAGAAGAGCAGTCTCCTTTATCGGGATCTCCTCAATGCTCACCTTACCGTAAACCTCGCTCGACCCGGTCACCAGCACACGGGTTTCGGGGGAACTTTCCAGCAGTGCAGACAGAATATTGAGCTGACCAAAGATATTTAACTTGTAGGTCAGGACTTCATTGCTCCACGAAAGAGTAACGGAGCTCTGCGCAGCAAGGTGGTAAACCTCATCAAACTTTTCTCCGGCGATCAAACTTCGAACCGCACCATCATCCATCAGGTCAATCTGATAAAAATTGAAACCGTTAAGCCCAAGGAGATCAGATGAAGGCGAGACCACATCCACACCCGTGACTTCGCATTCATGCTCAGAGAGCAGATATTCCGTAAGGTACTTTCCAACAAAACCGCTAACACCAGTTATTAAAGCTTTCATTAACCTCCCAGCAACTCTCTCTAATAAGGTAAAATCCTTTAGCGTTTAAATATATTAATCAATAATAATATCGCACCGCGAACCACCAGACCCAAAAAAATAAGTGGGATGCTGAGGATCATAAAACCGCCCGAATATCTTTTCCTATAAAACCGAAAAATACTCTTCTGAAACTCGCTAATCATACGGTAGCCGGCACGCTTTGAGCTCTGCCCTATTATATGAAGTGCCGTGACATCAGGATAATAATAAACGCTATAGCCTGCAACATTAATCGCGTAGCATATGTCCATGTCCTCCACATACATGAAATATCGCTCATCAAATCCACTTACCCTTTCAAATGCTTCCCTTCTGAATAACATACATGCTCCTGAAACCCAGTCCACCCTGGAGGTCTTATTATGATCAAAATCCATCATTTTATATTTTCGCGAAAACCTGTTATTTGGGAAAAAAATGCCCGCAAAGGCGTGAACCGTTGCATTAAAGAATGATGGGAAATTCCTGCACGAATGCTGAATGCTGCCGTCGCTATTGACGAGACGGGGACCCACCGCTCCAATATCAGGATTCTCATCCATAAATGATACAATTCCGCTCAAATGGCCTTCCTTAAACTCGATATCGCTGTTTGAAGTCAGGACATAACGCCCCTCAGACTGCCGCACCCCCAGGTTTGCAGCCCTGCAGTAACCCATATTTTCTTTGGACTCAATAAGCCTTACTCCCTTAAACTCAGTTCTCACCATCTCCTGGCTGCCGTCGCTGGAATTATTATCGATGACGATAACTTCAGACTCAACTCGGTGGTCTAAGGTAGCATGAAGGATGGACGTGAGGCAGCTATAAAGCAGATCTCTGGTATTCCAGTTGATTACAATTATGCTCAAATCCATTATATTTATTTTCTAAAAAATATTATTAATATGATGAAGTATTAAGCTGATCATGCAATTGCTCTTTTTATCTTATTTCTCTTAGAGACTCCGTACAGATAACCGCACATTTTTGCCATGTCCATGTACATCACCATTGATGGGATCAAGAACCAGCCCAATATCAGCTCAAAAGGCCTCTCTTTAAAAACCTTAACGGATCTCATGTACGGTCTCGCCAGATAAACTACCCCCAGCGGAACTAAAACAGGTAAAACATACCAGGACAAAAAAATGGTCATAAAGACAATTAAAATCAGCACAAAATATGATAAAAAGCGAAGCGCATGCCTGTAGGTATACATATTTGCAACACCATCTCCATATGAATATCTGAAGAACTGCTTAAAAATGCTTATCAAATCGCTGTGCAGATGCCAATTGACCACAGCCCGGGGCTGAAAACGTATCTCATAGCCAAGCCATTTTAAAGTCTTGTCGAAGTACATGTCCTCGCCAAACACAAGCCACTCCGGATACCCTCCCGCTGACTGCCACGCACTTTTGTATAGAGCAATATTTCTTGAGGAAGGCATGAATTTTTTCTCTTTTATCTCGCTTAAAAGTGGTAAGTTCGCACATGCCAACAGTCTCTGAAGAAAATTAGTACAAACCGGGTTTGTGTAACCTCCCACAACAACCTTTTCATCATCTTCAGAAAGCGACATCAGAAGATTTTCCAGCCAGCGAGCATCTGCATAACTTCCCGCATCTGTAAAGACAATGATATCCCCGCGAGCTGCTTCCGCTGCAATGTTCCTGCCTTGCGCTATGTTCGTGTTATCGGACTCAATCAATCTTACCAGCGAATTTTTTGCTGCAACCCCTCTCAGGTAGTCCAGGGTGCCATCAAAGGAGCCTCCATCGACCAGAACTATCTCAAGTGGCTTTATACTCTGATTGATCAGAGAATCGATAAACGCCGGAAGCGTCGCGTATTCATTTTTCAGGGTCACAGCGACAGTCGTTCTCTTTGCTATCCCTTCTATGTCAGCCAACTTCATCTCCCAGTCCAGCAAAAGTAAGTCTGAAAAAAGTTCGCATCCGCGTAATTTGTCCTGAAAACAGGTAAATCCATCCGCGATTTAAAAACCCGATCCGCACAAGCACTAAAAAAAAGAAGCTCATCAGGCTGCCCATATGCTTGCGATAATACTTCAAACGACTCGAATAGACCATCTTTAGCCGCCTGTATTCATCGCTTTCTCCGAAGCTTCCTGCATCGCAGTGTATGAAGGTCGAACCAGGATGATAAACTACTTTATGCCCAAGCTTTCTCGCTCTATAACACAGATCGGCATCTTCTTCAAACATGAAAAAACGCTCATCGAAAAGCCCAACTGTTTCAAACAGCTTTCTGGGCATGAGCATCACTGCGCCGGTGATCCAGTCGGGCTCAAACTCCCTGCTGTGATCCTCATATTGCCGGAAGTACCTGCCAAATACCCTCGATTTCGGAAACAGCCTGAATAAAAAAAATGATTCTGAAAACTGCGTGATCAGGCTGTGAAATGACCGCGCGGAAAACTGCAGACTCATATCAGCATTAAGTATGTGAGGACCGATTATGTAATCATCCCCAAGCAAAACTGCTCTATTAAATAAACTCGACACTGCGCACCCGGTCGCAAAGCAATCAGGGTTTAGAAACATCACGTAATTTGATCCGGTTCTTGTAAAAGCAAGGTTAGACGCTCTTGAAAAACCTGCATTGTCCTTCAACTCTATGAGCTCCGCGCCGTCAAACGTCCTGACCACTCCCACTGTCCCATCACATGAAGCATTATCGACTACGACAATCTTACCGATATGTCCCTGGTCATTAAACAGAGATTCCAGGCATCTCCTGATGAACGCTTCCGAATTATAGGTAACTATTATCACATCAACAGATGCCCCTCTGTTTACAGAGGGCTTAATTTTTTTTATTGCGTTATTTTGGGTATCCGTATGCATCAAGCCTTGAAACCAGTGCGTTGAAGACAGAATCAGACACGACCTTGTTTGCTTCCTTGTTAAAATGCAAACCATCGGGATCAACGTAACTCGTAGGATCCAATATCAACTGGTGGAACACATCCACGAAAATACAGCCGTTTTGTGCCGCAACCTCAGCAGCAATCTGATTATACATCTCCATGTCATCATTATAATGCCATTGCCTGAGGTTCTCGTCCAGGACTCCCGTGGATAAAATCAATACAGTCGCTCCTGTTTTAACCTTTATGTCATACACTATCCTGCTTAAGTAATACCTGAACGCATCAGGAGAAACATAAAAAGTATGTTCAGAGTTTGTGAGTGAATCGTTTGTCCCAAAACCAACAATAACAAACCTGGGGTTGTATGGATATACGGTTTCCGCAAGCCTGCCGTAAGCCCTCACTGTATATTCTCCAGACCTACCAGAATTTACGACGTTAAACTCGCCCAGGGGAAAGGTCGCCTCCAGCATCGTATCAAGACGTGAAAGCCAGGATGTCCTTGCCATCTGCGAGTCGCCCAAACCGACGATAGTATACGCAAAAGGGGAAATGGTCTTTATTGCATTTGATGTTACTTCTATATCTTCTAACTCATTGCACGATATCAGGCCGTTCGTAGAGATCGTCTCATTATATCCAACACTGTTACTTATATTTAAATGAAACTCCAGATCGCTCTTTTCATTAATCCCTAACTCACCAATAGTCCAGACCAGCTTGCTGCCGTCAACCTTGTATCCGGGATTGCTTGCTCCCCCTTCAAGGTTCAACGTACATTGGGCAGGAATATTGATCGTGAACTTAAGGTCAGTGGCTTTGGTATCTCCATTATTTTCTATATGCACTGAGACATCCAGAGAATCGCCCGGTGCAGTAGCCCCTCCGTTCACATCAACAATCGAAATCGCATAATTTTCAAATTTCGGATATACCCTTACAATGTGTTTTATTTCTGACAGTGCCACCTTATCGTTACCATACAAAAGGATCGGTGAGAATATTATTTCCGTTTTATCAGAAAGCCCTTCCCTTACCCTGGTATCAACAGCCAGAGCGACCTCTTCTCCCACTGATATTGTCTCAATGCTTGCAGATTCAAAACTTGTTAGATCAACTGAACCTGAGCGCGTGGTGAGTTTTGCTTGTTGTGGTACCGTGTTATCAGGAATAAACTTTTCGATATACAAATTCTTTGCATCCATATCGCCCGAGTTCTTTATGACGACCTCATATCTAATCAGATCCCTGATGTTTACCTCTCCGCCGTTTTCATCAACAGCAGAGACTATGGACTGATCAAACTTCGGGCTGCTCTCCACCTCTCTTGAGATGCGGCTGTCCTTCAGTACCAGATACTCCCTGTTCATCTTCCTGAACACGTACTCTACATTCAGTGGTGTTATGATGGTACCCCTATCCAGAGGGTTATTAACCCTAATGATCAGACTTGCTTCCCCATCTTCTCCCCTTCTGGGATTACCAACTTGAAGGATGACCTTATCGCCGCGTACCTCGTAATCTCCATTACATTTAACCAAGATCACCTCCGTCTCACCGGGAAGGGAGACCTCGATTTTAAGATCACTTATGCTTATTAGCCCATAATTACCAAAGCTGAGCTGATATTCCAGCTCATCGCCAGGGCGGACCACTTCACTTTCATTTAAATCAATCACCTTGAATCCATGGTCAACATTGAACTTGAATTCCCACCAGATAAATGCAAGCGCCGCTTCGGCAAGAAAAAACAAAACTACAATTGAAGTTAGTAAAAAACGAATTATCTTCGATTTAACCATCAACGACTAATCCAGAATCTTTCCAATAAACTCGATCAGACGGGGTGCAAAATGCCTTTGTCCGAAATTATGAGCACTTTTTTGTGCATTTTCTGCATACCTCTGCAACAAAGTCTCATCGCCGATAAGTTTTATGGTCAAATATTTTAAACCTTCAATATCATCAAACAACAACCCATCGTGATCATTGCACACGATCTCCTTCTGACCGCCCTTGGCAATGACAACCGGCACAGCACCAGACGCCATAGCTTCCACCGTCGATATCCCGAAGTGCTCTGACTTCTCGGGACTCTTCTCATCATCCTCGCCAAGCCCTGCCGCATGCCAGAATATCTTTGCCCTCCCCAGCGCTTCAATCAGGAAATCCCGCTCTATATTCGTATAAATTTCAATCGGATACCCTGAAGCCAGCGACCTTACCTCATCAAGATACTTCTGGCTATCACTTTCACCTGATACCCCGCCAATGAGCCACAGCCTCCAGTGCTTCAGACCTTCATCGCACAGCTGCCTGAAAGCCTTCACAAGCTCATCCTGCTTCTTATTGTGGTGACCTTTGAAAAACCGCCCTACGGATACTATGATATTTTCCTTGTCCATAGGACAAAGTGACTCTACATCCACGGGTGGGTAAATCTTCTGGGCTTCAACGCCCCACCTTCTTTTCAACCAGTAGCTGACGTAATCAGAAATAGATATAAAATGCTTGTAAGTTCTGACAAACGACAGGTCCAGCGGAAAGTCCAGGATAAACTGTGGAAATAGGCTCAGCATTTTGTAAAAAGATCTTGAGAAGATGCTTGAGTCCGTCTGATCCTGAACCCCTATGCCAAGCAGCCTGCTGTCCCTGCCAGAACCCGATTCACTGGGGCGATAGCTGCTTGAAAGAACCTCGATTTCCTCACCTTCTCTTAATTCATCAGTTTTTATTTTTACTTTCATCTTTTCCCCGGGCTTAATATCACCATGGTCAGCAAGCACCCGATCTCCAACGACAACCTTCAGCCAGAACTTCTCGCCTGCGGGAAATTCAGGAACCTTTAAAACTAACCTCACCTCTGAACCCCTCTTCAACCCGGACAGGGAAAACCTGGCCACACCGGACGTCCACGTTGTCCTCCTCATGTAGAACCTGCGTATATCATATACACCGCTGAGGGGATCAACCCGCCCATTAAAGTCCGGATTTAACAGACCTAATCTCGAGAAAATAAGCTTCGCGGGCTTGGCGAGAAGTTTGATGAGTATCTTCTTTGACAGGTCAAAATCCGCATCAAAACTGGCGGGGAAATAGACAAGGTACAGATTCTGCTTTGCACAACCCGGCATCGAGCTCATGTACGTGGCATTTATGAACAGGTCATAGCTGGACGTATATCTTGCTGCATATTCGTTGGAAAAACAGGGGATTATATTCAACTTAACTCTTGAGAGATCAACGTTAAACCTATCCTCAACCGCCTTCAAATTGGCAAATCGGTCAGTAAGCAGGGTTACATCATATCTGCTACTAAGCACCTCAGCCATCTTACCAACATATCTCTCCCCTCCACCTAGAGTGCTAAGATAACGGTCATAAATTACAACTCTTTTCATAATTTACTTCCAGCCTAGCGGAGTTCTCATCATCCAGGCCTTAATTAATTGGTCGCTGACCTTTCTTCTTGATCGTATCTCACGTCTCTTTACAAGCAGCGAGCGCTTACTGCGGCAAAACTCCCTGATCACATCGCAGCGTATCTTAATTTCCTTTAAGGGCGCGGATCCACGACCCACAACACTCATAAAGATAAGCTTGATGAAATTAAGCAAGAAGGCTGCCATGTATTCAAACACTGCGCTCAACACCAGAAGCGTCCAGCCGTTCTTGAATATAGTTCTTAGCCTGTTAAGGGCAACATTTCTTGCAAAATCATGAGACCACTCACCCAGCACAGGAGCATGTACGTGTGCGATGATTGCCCTTGGGTTAAAAAAGATTTTGTACCCCATGAGCCTTGCCCTCCACATCAAATCAACATCCTCGTAATACGCAAAGTAATCATCATCGAAAAAACCGACCTCGTTAATGATATCCTTTCTCAAAAGGATAGCAGTTGCAGGTGCGCTGAATACCTCCTCCTCCATCAATTCCACTGATCCATCTGGAATGCGGAAAAAGCGGTCGCGGGCATATGCACGCCTCGTGATAATTGCACCGCAGGAATTTATGAGACGCCTGTCATCACAGAGGTCTTTGAACAAAACCTTGGGAGCCGCAGCAAATGCCTGCGGTTCATTTTCCAGCGTAAATTTCAGTTCATTCAGCCATTCCGGATCGAGCTCAGCGTCGCTGTTGACGACACCTATGAAATCCCCTTCCACCCTGCGCATGCCCATGTTCACCGCAAAGGAAAATCCCATATTTCTATCCAGAGATATTACCTTCACGAAATCAAAAAGCCCCAGCGCTTCCAGATGAGACCTATCCGAAGATCCATTGTCAACGATTATTACTTCGAGCTCAGATTTTGGATAGTTTAACCTTGAAATAGAAGCAATACAGTCGCGCAGATATTGCCCACCATTATAATTTGGTATGACAAGAGTTACTTTCCTGTCAGAACTGTCTTCTATCATCGAGACGGATTGTATTAGCTCCGCGTGATTATCACAACGCCAATCGAGATCACGACTGCACCGATCCAGCGAAGCGGAGAGACATGCTCACTTAACAAAAACTTTGAAATAATAAGCATAAAAATGTAACTGATGCCGATCATGGGATAAGCAAAGCTCAAATCAACACGCGAGAGAATGATGAGCCATACTATAGCAGAAAGACCATATAGAAATAGTCCCGTCATGACCTTAGGCGATTTCAAGACAGCAAGAAAAAAGCTCTTAGCGCCATCTAACGAGAGTATCTCAGCTGAAGATATCTGGTTCATGCCGACCTTAAGGAGTACCTGACCACCGATTGCAATCAGTATTGAAAGTAGGATAAGCAAAATCGACTTAACTAAACTGCTCAATATTACCTCTTTTCATACACAGTGATTTTTAACAACTTTATATTAAACATGCTCAGCACATTTTCCAATTGTTTCAAGTAAAAATTTAGATCTCCTCCTTTAATACCTTTGTCCCTGGTAAGAATTGCACTGGAAAAAAGCACAAAGTTGGAGATTGACCTGTAGAAGTCCCTGTTTATGGAAAAAATCCTGGACCTCTGCTCTGCGTTCAGTTCATTAATCTCCTTATTAACCTGAAGATGAACGTTATGGTTCAGATCTCTCAGGTATCTGTTAATCTGATTTCGGGCATTTATGAAGAATAAAGAAGCAAGTGCACTTCTCAGCTTACCAAAACTCCTCACTTCAACACCCATATCACCAGCCCTCAATATCCTTGGTATCATCCCAGGACCACGGAAATCCTTGAAGTCGAGCTCTATTATAGAATATTTTGAGATGTCCGCAGGATACTGTTCGAAATAGAGAAAAGGCCATAAAAACGACGATACCAGCTTCAAGCCTTCCACTTTAATTGCTTCCTTCCCAGCTCTACTGTCCAGCACATCCTTATTTAACAAAAACCCATCACCAGATGACTTCCACTCTCTCATCGCTTCACAGATCACCGCAGCTCTTCCACCGCTATTAAGAAGACGGGCAGATTCCAAGATCACATCTTCTTGCTTCCGGATATCCGCTTCATCAAAAACAAGACACCAGGCAAAACGCCCATCTATTTTTTTTAACTCGCCGAACTCTTTAAAATGTGTTATATGACCAAAATTCGCCTCAACTTCCTCTCTCTTCTCGCAAGAGACATAAAACCCGTCGCCCTCTTGCTTGACCTCCCTGGCTACATTGACGAAGAACTGTTTTTTCACATGCTCGATCTGCTGAAGCATCTTTAGCCTGTCAGGAGATATCACGGGACTGGCGCAGTAATCACGAAGAGGTTTTGTGACATTATCCCAGCTTAAAGCACCCCTAATCGATGCAGAAGCCCTTCTGCACCTGTTGCTAAATTTCTCATCAAACACTGCTTTCTTGATGGCATCAGCATAACCCGATACATCACCAGGGCTTACACATATCCCAATACCGTTTTTTTCGATGATCTCCTGCATGCTATCGCCCGAACTGGAGACGACAGGAACGCCAGCCCAGATATAGTCCAGAATCCTCGTCCTGAAAGAATAGGTGGTCTCCAGATGATCCTTGTGCGCACTTACCCCGCAGTCAGCCTCAAGCAGATATGATCCCCTCTCTTCATAGCTGACCCACTGATTGAAAAACACATTGCTGTTAAGCAACCCTCTGTCCCTGCAGTAATTTTCCACCTCATTTGTCACGCGCATCTCCGGAATCCGGGCATCAGGGTGTCTTTGACCCAGAAAGACAAGTTTAACTTCAGGATGCTCCTTCATGACCTCCTCAATCGCCATTACTGGAGTAAACGGGTCTAACCAATTCCATATACCTCCACCCCATAAAACAACTTTATCACCGGACCTAATGCCACTGACGATTCCCTTCAACACTTTTTTCCGGTACACAGGTGGCTCATCAGGAATACCGAAGGCTACCACATCGATCAATCTCCTGCCTGAGCAGTCGTCCCCATATGTGAGCGGGTTTATCCTACCCCGCGCGCTTAAGTATCCTATCCACATATCCCGCTGCTTCTCACTTGCGCAGATGTAAAAATCGCCCAAAAAGGCTGCCGCATTCAGTTCATCGTAGTTTATCAGATCGATATTCTGCCTCTCGCCCATCGGACGGTCTGAAAACATCTCAAGCGATTCAAACTGAAACGGGTTATAGAGGTCCACGACTATCGCACCGTTATATTTACAGATCGCCCCGGCGAACTGCCTGATGTGGCCCTGTATGATGATGGAGTCAAAATCGCGGATTATCTCGACAAGCGAATCCGGCTCCGATTCACTGAACTTAAACACCCTCACCCCACCGTAATTACTGCTGCCTGGAGCGCATGTCGCAATGGCGATATCGACATCCTCCGATAATGACCTTGCCAGCTCAATGACTCTTATTGCAGGACCCGCCATCCTATCCGATATAAGTTCCTTTGTTACAAAAACCGTACTCCTTCTCATAGTCAAATATCTCCTGACCTGACCCGAGTATTTACCTTCTTGAAATTCCTGACCCGCAGGATGCCCCTCAGCTTCGAAATCGTTGTCAAAGGTAAAAAGAAAAAATTCCACATGTAAGCCCTTATCAGAGGGATGTTCTGATCCACAGTCCTGCCATCGTTAAGCCATCTCGCCTCAGCAGGGATGAACTGCCTGAAAAAACCAGCCGGACTGAAATTTTTAACAACAAACCTGACACGGTTCTTGTGATAATAATAATAGAACCTCTGCGAGAACTTTCCCGAGGACGAGGACTCAAAATGTATTGCCTTCGCACGAGGGTTCAGGAGAACCTTAATGCCAAGCTGCCTCACACTGCTGCAGAGTTCTGCTTCTTCAAAATAGCCAGGAAAGTAACCAACATCGAATCCACCCAGGGATTCAAACACATCTTTCCTGACCAGAATGCTGGCCCCTGTTACGAACTGAGGATGCAGATATCCATCACCATCGGGTTCAATCCGTCTTTCCCCATCTCCTATGTGCCTTGTAATGGCATTGTCAAGGAAAAACCCTCCTGCATGCTGAATCGTCTTGCCGTCAGGGTAATACATAAGACATCCCACCACCCCAACAGCCTCGTCGCTGAGGGGCGAAACCATCTCCTTCAACCAGTCTTGCTTCACGATGACATCAGGGTTCAAAAAGATCAGATATTTACCTGCGGCAAATTTTGCAGCAAAATTATTTCCTCCTGCATATCCAAGATTCCTGCCTGGCAGGAAAAGCCTGATCCTATCCTTATATTTATTCAACCTAGACACTGTATCGTCACTTGAACAGCTATCAACCACTAGAATTTCAAATAGGCCATAGTCCTGTTTAAAAAGCGATTCAAGGCATTTTGATATCGTGCTTGCGCTGTTATAAGTGACCAGTATTATTGAGGTTTCGGTTTCCAAAGTGCTCCAAATTTTTTTATCGCTTTTTTGCAATACGCATAAAATCGTGGGGCCAACCTCTCCCCGAGCAAGCTGCGCAGCTCAGCAATTATTTCATCCTTCTCAGCAATCAGCCTCTTCTGGTCTTCAATAGTGCTCATCTGTAAATAAAAAGCCCTGCTCGCTTCATCAAGCATCGCATTACGACTGCCGAAATCAGGCGAGTTCGTCGGCTGAGCTGCCCACTTCAACAGCTCTCTGCACGTTTGGTTAAAACTAAAATTTACTTCAGCATACCGGCGCGCCTTCGCTGCAGTTTTTGTCAGCAGGTCCCTGTTTCCAGAGAGATAGAATAACAAGTTTGCGAGGGATGAAGGACTCCCTGGTTCAAAAGTAAAACATAGTTCTTTGCTCGCAAGCTCATCGGTTAGCTCGCAAACATTTGTGCTCAAAACCGGTAGTCCGTATTTCAACCACTCAATAATCCGGTTCTTACTTCCAAGTTCAACCTCATATATGGCTTTATCCATATTGATTCCTAAATGGCAATTATTATACAGCCACAACAGTTCCTCCCTATCCAGCCAACCAAGCATTCTAAATCTGTCTTGGTAAGGAGAAGATCTCACCCGCTCCAGAAACCGCTGATAAGTGTCATCTCCGAGCTCGCTGACCCCACCTCCGGTTGATACGAAGACCAGACCCGGGTCACTGCGCATTGCAGCCTCAAGTCCATTAAACAACGTCTCCTCATCAACCCACGTGTTATATGTCCCGCTCCAGAGCACCAGAAAATCGCCCGTTTTTAAATCCAGGTCAACCGGTTTTCTTGGAGCAGGATCGCTGCTAGTATCAAAATCAGCTCCACATGGTATAGGATGGACAAACTCATATCCTGCCGTGCTTGAATTCAGCCTTCCAATCGTGCCCAGCTCACCTATCAGCGCAAAACGCTGTCTTTCTGAGACGCTTGAGAAAACATCAGCCCTGGATATTACCTTTCTCTCCTGATTCCAGAAGTGAAATAGAGAGCTATCATCACGGCTGGAGCGTGCCTTTGCCTGCGCCTCCCCCATCACATGTCCAAAAAGATCCGCCCAGAACGGTCTCTCACCCGCCAAGAACGCTGCTACATATGATGGGAAAAAGGTAACCCCGAGGACCGCATCCGGTGCAAACGTCTCCACAGATCCTTTCAGGCCAACATGGTTCTCAAAACTTTCCTTATCCAGGGCCAACTGCATAAACTCATTGTTCGCGGAGCGCATCTTCCTGGGCTCGCTTTTCCGTATCCTTTTATCTCCTGAACCCTCTCCCTCCAGGCTGTAACAGACCAGAAATAGCTCGTGGCCGTCATCTATCAAAGGTTTGGCCATCTGCCATGTCCTTATCGCAGTGCCATAGATCTTCTTAGTGGGCTCAATGGGAAGCGGAGACATTCCAAAGATTAAGATGCGGCTCAAATTATCACCAATAAAGATAAAGAATGTAACAGATTTTTGTGTTAGTATAGCATATCAAATTACTATAATAATCACGCTTATTACTATGGATAAAAATACAATTCTTGTCACTGGAGGAGCTGGCTTCATCGGCTCAAATCTCTGCGAACGGCTTGTCAAATATGACCTTAAAGTGATCTGCCTTGACAACTTTAACGACTTCTATAACCCGTCAATCAAAAGAAAAAATATCCGATGGCTTTTAGAACAGCCGAACTTCGAACTGATCGAGGGAGATATACTGTACACTAACCTGCTTGAGATGCTCTTCGAGACAAGGAGCATCAACAAAGTTATTCACCTGGCAGCAAGGGCAGGCGTGAGACCGTCGATTAAACAGCCGCTGCTTTACGAAGAAGTAAACATAAGGGGCACCATCAACCTACTTGAGGCAGCTAAGGCTTCCGGCGTTGAGCAGTTCATCTTCGGTTCATCTTCCTCGGTCTATGGAAATAATAAAAAGGTGCCATTTTCCGAGGACGACGCAGTTGATAACCCGATCTCGCCTTATGCAGCGACCAAGCGCGCAGGGGAGCTCCTCTGCTATACATACCACAAAATATACGATATCAACTGCATAGCCCTGAGGTTCTTCACAGTTTACGGACCAAGACAGCGCCCAGAGATGGCAATACATAAATTCACGCGGCTCATCGACTCCGGCAAGCCGATCGAGCTCTTCGGTGACGGCTCAAGCAGCCGTGACTACACATATATATCGGACATAATCGACGGCATAGAAAGCTGCCTGGACAAAAAGCCTGGCTTTGAGATCATAAACCTGGGCGATTCGAACCCGATCAAGTTAATCGAGCTCGTAAGACTGATTGAAGACGCGCTTGGTAAAAAGGCAGATATTAAGTGGACGCAACATCAGCAAGGGGATGCCGATACTACTTATGCGGATATAACAAAGGCAAAAAATATATTAAACTATTCTCCCAGGATAAAAATTGAGGAAGGAATCAGCGAGTTCGTAAAGTGGCATATAAAACAGACAGATGTGAACTTGACCTGAGTGTTGTAATCCCGGTTTACAACGAAGTTGAAAACGTGGAAATGCTCTACCATGCATTGGAGAATGTCCTGGACCGACTGAACAAGAGCTATGAGGTCATCCTGATTGATGATGGAAGCAGTGATGGCACCTATTCAAAGCTAAAAGAAGTCCATGAGAAAAACCACAAATTCAAGGTCATCCGATTCAGGCGAAACTTCGGTCAGACCGCAGCAATGTCCGCAGGATTTGACTATGCAAAAGGCGAGACCGTCTTGACTATCGATGCAGACCTGCAAAATGATCCCAATGAGATCCCACTCCTGATTGAGGAGATCGATAAAGGATACGATGTGGTAAGCGGATGGCGAAAGAACCGGCGCGACAATGTCATCATCAGGACAATACCGTCCCGCGCCGCCAACTGGCTCATATCACGGCTAACCGGCATCAGGCTGCACGACTTTGGCTGCACGCTCAAGGCATACAGACATGATGTGATCAAGAACATAGAGCTCTACGGAGATATGCACCGCTACATACCTGCCCTGGCAAGCAGGATCGGGATAAAGGTAACCGAGGTACCTGTATCCCACCAAAAGCGCGTTCACGGCAGATCAAAGTACGGACTCTCCAGGATACTCAAGGTCATAATCGATATCGTCACGCTCAAATTTTTGCTGACCTATTCGACAAAACCGCTGCAGATATTCGGGCTGCTCGGGATCATAAGCTTTATCCTCGGGTTCCTGGTATCTTTGTATTTAACAATCGAGCGACTGGTATTCGGACAGCCACTTGCAAACAGGCCACTACTACTTCTGGGTATTCTGCTTTTATTCCTGGGCTTGCAATTCTTCTCCATAGGTCTGATCGGAGAGATGATAATGCGCACATATCACGAGTCACAAAACAAACCCATCTACTTCATTAAGGATATTCTTGATTGAGCAGCCTCCCATTCGGAACTCAAAATTAAACAGAGCCCTAACCAGATGAAAATTCTATTCATTACGCCCACCCCATTCTTTTCGGACCGCGGATGTCATACAAGGATACTGGGTGAATATTTAAGCCTTACAAAATACGGACATCAGATCGAACTCGTCACCTATCATTTAGGTAGGGATGTTGAAGATGTTGTGATCCATCGCACAATAAAAATTCCCTGGTACAGGAAAGTAGAGGCAGGACCGTCCTACCATAAAATCTACATTGACGGCCTTTTATGCCTGAAGTCATTATCAAGGGTAATTAAATTCAAGCCTGATATTATACACGGACATCTTCACGAAGGGGCGCTCATTGGGGGAGTTGTCGGCTGGCTGACGCGCATCCCGGTAATTGCTGATATGCAGGGCAGTCTTTACCGCGAATTAATTGACCACAATTTTTTCAAGCAGAATGGACTCGTTTCAAAGATCTGGAAATTTATTGAGAACACCATATTAAAGATGCCAAAATTCATCATCACGAGTTCTGAATTCACTTCAAATTACTTTCATGACGAACATGGCGTGCCACTTGAGAAAATCGAAACGGTCAATGACGGAACCAATGCCCATCTAATACATCCAACCGAGAAAAACGAAAAATTACTGGTCAGCCTGGGAATACCAAAAGACAAAAAAATAGCCATCTATGTTGGGGTATTGACAAAATATCAGGGTATAGGCCTGATGTTAGAGACACTGGTCCACCTCAAAAGAATGGGATCAAATATTTTTTTCGTCATTATCGGTTTCCCTAAAATAGAATATTACGAACATATGGCCAGAGAGATGGGTATTGAAGATATGATTAAGTTCATGGGAAGGATAAGCTATTTTGATGTCAACAAATATCTGAACATCGCTGACATTGGGATCACTGCAAAGCTCTCAAAAACAGAGGCAAATATAAAGGTGCTTGATTACATGGCAGCAGGACTTCCTGTTGTCCTGTTCGATACACAGATCAACCACGACTTAATGGGGGAATTGGGTACATACTGCAGATACGGCGACGCCGAGGATATGGCCATCAAGATCGACTTCCTTATAAAAAACCAGCAGCTCATCGAAGAGCTAAGACCAAAACTAAGAAGACATGTAATTCATCATTTTTCGTGGGAAAAAGAAGCAAGAAAGATAGAAAATATTTATAAAAGGCTCATCGAACGCAGGCATAAACCTATGCCATCTCCTGTTCCTTAGGCAAACCGGCATTCTTGACCTTCCTGGAAACAAAAATCAATACAATAAGGGCAACCAATCCAAATGTGATGTTATAAGCTAATTTTATTGCATGAAAACTGAAGCCGGAAATAATAGCGAAATCCTTTGGAAAGCCAAGCAATATGAATGCTACAGTCCAGCTTGCTTCATATGTGCCGATCCCGGCCAGCGAATGTGTCGGTAGAGTTGCAGAGAGTTCCGCGCTTGCCGTGCCCAAAAACGACTTCCAAAAACTGATCTCTGTCACCCCATACCCCATACTCATGACTATCGATAACAAAAGGATATAGTAAACGACGAACTTCAATATTCTGATGATAACGGTAAGCCCAAATACCTGCGGGTAAACCTTGCGGCCTTTAATTTCCATTATGTTATCGTTCATAAAGACAATCTTATTCATCGCATAGTCAACAAATCTTGCTCTTCTGAGCTTGATTTTTACAAAGAACCAGTCAAGAATTTTTATCCCAAGTCTGATTAATCGATCAAGGAAGACCAGAATCAGGATAAATATCACAAATGCAGATGCTGAAACTATCAGATAAAAAGAGGGAAAGATGCTGAAGCTCTGAGAGCCGACAATTATCAACGCCAGGACCAGTATCGGCATAATTGCTATAGAATCAAGCACTGCGCTCACAACAAATGTTGACATGCAAACCTCAAGCGGTACGGAGTACTTACGAACCAGAATGTAAATATAAGATAATGAACCCAATCTTGCAGGAAGCACGTCTGTGAAAAGGTCCCTGGCAACGGTGACAAGCGTCAGGTCGTTCACCCCAACAGTGTACCTGCCAAGCAAGATCTTATAACGATAAGCCCTCAGATAGAAACCACCAACCGATAGCAGAAGTGCAAGGACAAACAGCGGAATATAGATGCTGCGAATAGAATTCCATATATCCCCGATATGTATGTTATTAAGAAGATAATAAACTAGCACAGCAGAAACAGCTGTCAGGATAACGTAATTAATTACCTTCCTTATGATCTTGCTCTTTTTTCCCTTTGAATTTTTTTCGTTTTCCATACCAGATAAGTAAAAACAGGACAAGACTTGAAAAAATAACAAATATAGATGCGTACATGAGCCTAATGAGAACTATTTTCAAGTCCAAATTACCTCTCTCCAGACATCAAATTTTCCACAAACCATAAATATAACATTTAATTGCACATCATAAAATTTAATGTATATTTCTTAACAAATGGAAGACTCGCTGCACTTAAGGATAATGATCATCGCTCCAACACCATATTTCTCGGATAGAGGTTGCCACGTCCGCATATACGAAGAATCAAAAGCACTAAGGCAACTCGGGAACTACGTCTTTATATGCACTTACCACCTCGGCAAGGACACCGATGACATTCCAATATATCGAACCCTGCGGATACCATTTTATAAAAGAAAAAGGCTTGAGGGCAGCAAATATTTCGTCGAAATCCTTGGTCTCCCGCCAGAAAAAGTCATCACGGTTGACGATGGGATCAGCACAGACCTAATCAGGCCAGGTTATGATGTGTCAGGCTTAAAAAAAGAGATCGGGCTGGGCGACGACAAGAGAATCTTGCTTTACCTGGGAATTTTGACAAAGTACCAGGGCATTGACCTCATGATAGAGGCCATGAAGTACTTAGCCCAGAAGCGCAACGACTTCATCTTTTTAATCGTTGGATTTCCCAACGTCGAGTATTATTGCGAGATGGCAAAAAACCTTGCGGTTTCTGATCACGTAAAACTGACCGGGAGAATTGGACAGGAAAGAGTACCCCAATTCCTCTGCTTGGGGGAGATCGGGTTGACCGCAAAGACCTCCGCAACTGAAGCAAACGGGAAAGTGCTCTCCTACATGGCTGCAGGGCTGCCGGTGGTGGCAATTGATACACCTGTAAATAGAGAATTAATAGGTGACTACGGGACATATTCAAAAAATCCCGATCCACAGAGTTTTGCAGAGGCAATCGACGATCTATTTCATGACGAAAAGAGGCTTGAGTACTTAAAGAGGTCAGTCCGGGAATACGTTGAGAAAAACTGGACCTGGATGCGATCAACAGAACACATCATCAGGATATATAAAAGCCTGCTTAATTAAATTCGCATCCCCTTCCCTTCGGCAGCCTCTCTTGTGGTCACGTGCTCTTCAACAAACTTTGTGAGCTCATCCCTGTCAAGCGAAAGCACGTACTCAAGCAGATCCATAATTCCATCTTCGATTGAAATAAAGGGCTCCCATCCCAAATCCTGTCTGACCTTCGTTATATCAGCGACAATGTGTCTAACATCACCTCTCCTGTAAGAGTTAAAGAGTGCCGGTTCAATGTCCTTTTCCATGCCCTTTGCAACAATTCTGGCAAAATCAGCCAGCTTCAAAGGTCTGGATATGCCCACGTTATATGCCTCATCCTTTAAATCTTCTTTTTGGATTGCCATCAAATTCAGCCTGGCTACATCCTTCACGTGCACAAAATCCCTTACCTGATTACCATCCTCATACAGCATTGGGGGCGTGTTCTTCAGCAGCTTCACTATGAAAATAGGTGCGATTCCAGTATATGGATTTGATAACGCCTGCCTTGGCCCATATACAGCCATAAACCTGAAAGCAGCAGACGGTATCCCATATGTTTTTCCAATGAGCAGGCACATTTCCTCCTGATCATTTTTCCCAATACCGTAGATGCTCGTTGGTTCTTTTGGTTTGTCCTCTCTGGTTAAATCATAGGTTGTTTGTTTGCCGCAGATAGGGCATCTCGTCTCCCACTGTTTTTTATCCATCTGTTCTATCGTCCTCATCTTTGGATAGACAGTGCTATGATCCGCACACCGATAAGCAAGCTCTCCATAGACAGAAGCTGAGGATGCCACGATGAGCATCCTGATCTTATCCCGGTTTTTAATAATGATGTCCAGTAAATTTGCAGTCCCAACGGAGTTGGTTGAGGTGAAATTCAATACGTCGTACATGCTTATTCCGACGCCCACCGCAGCCGCATAATGCAGCACGACATCAACCTTATCCAGTGCTTTCTGGATGGCATCGTAATCCCTCACATCGCCCTCAATAAATTCAGCATGTGCATTGAGATAGTAAGGTCTGGTTTTCTTATGTACCCTTTCTTCAAGGTTATCAAATACCCTGACCTCATAACCGTTTTCGATCAGGAGATCTGCTATATGTGAGCCAATAAAACCTGCTCCCCCGGTTATTAATATCCTTTCCAAAATGCTCCTTTTGTAAAAGAATTATTGATGCTCAACAAATTTATCTCACAGAAAATTGGAATGGCGTTCGGGGTATTTAATGTAATGCAAAATCTTATTTATTTCATGCGCCTTACAAAGTGGCTGGCACTTTTTAAAATCAATCCTTCTTATGGCTTCCTGGCGTCGCGCCCCATCCCAGATTTCCACATAGCTCTTTTCATGAAGATTACCGAAACTGTACTCCGGCATCCCACGCAGATGACAACACAGGTAAACCTCCCCATCAGCACCAATGGTACCGATAAATGAATGCCCAAGACATTCAGTATATTGTCGTCCATAGTTGTGTTCTGGATCCATGAGATCCTTGAACTTATAGTCAAGTGAAAATACATCAAAGCCCTTCTCGGCAAGCGCTTCGGCATCCATGATGAATGGCTGGGCTTTTATAAAGACGCTGGTATCCAACTGTGTACCATCAAAGATGACTACCGGTTTTATTTGAAAGTAATCTACCCCTAACTCCTTAACAAGCTTTGCAGCCTGGTAAATTTCATGAAAATTTTCATCATTTACAAGAAAAGATGTGCCTATAGTGATCCTGCTGTGACTTTTTTTCTTCAGTTGGATAAGACGGGATAAGTTTTCCAGGATCTTGTAAAAGTTATCAGCTTCGGAATTCCTTGGTCTATGAAGCCTGGCATGGGTGTCCCCTGTCGCTGCGTCCAGGCTCACCCTAATAAATTTACACTGCTCGACGATCTGCCTGGAATTCGTCTCGCTTAACAAAGCTCCATTTGTGAATGTGCCCATCTCCAGCCCTAAATTATGCGCAAAATCCATAACTGGGAAGAGGCATTTGTTTGTCATGGGTTCACCCCCTCCAGTCCAGACGATCGCCTTAACCCCGTTTTCTTTAAGCTCGACGAGTGTTCTTCTCAGCATATCTTCGGGCATCACAGCGTTGCTTTTCCCCCTGAAATGTTCAAATGTACACCATACGCAATCGTGATTGCACACATTGCTTGGGTCTATTTCAACCGTGACAGGATAGACGTTCTTGCCCTTGAAGAAGTCGTTCACTCTATCCAGATGCTGCAGTATCTTGCTTGGATTAAACTGTTTGAGCGAAGACATAAAATCTCCTCTAATTGATACGATGTTATATCAAATAATAATGTGTCTTATTAATTAAACCATTGGTAAATCATCATAAATTTCACACAATGTTATAAACAAGCAGGCTATGTACCAGCCGCTAACAATAAAAGCAGGAAGGAAATCCGCAATCCAGCAATCAAACTTCTCAATAAAAGTATATTTCTTCCTCATTTTTAAAAATATACTGAATATAAAAAATGAATTTACCTTCTTTATTATCTCGAAGCCAGAACTTTGTAATATTTTTTTTATTTTATGATATGAAAATTTCTGTACATGCTCAGTAGAATAAGAGGATGTATACAATACCCTCTTCTCTTCAAAACCGAGAATCCCAAAAGATTCCTTTACTCGATCCAGGATAATGTCAACCTTCCTATTCTTACGGAGAGCTTTTTCTAATCTCCCCAGAACTTCCCTTGGGCCATAACCGTTGGGAACGGTGACAAGTAGCAAACTATTATTTTTTAATTTTTTCCTTATTGACTGCAAAAGTTGTACGGGATTGTTCAAGTGCTCAAGCACTTCACTCAGTATGGCAACATCATATTGCCCTTCTATCTCGGAGAAGTCACCTATTGTAATCAAAAATTTTAAATTAGGAAGTTCCCAATTGCTTTTTGCAAAATTAATAGAAGCCTCATTAACGTCAGCACCAACTACCTTGTAGCCCCTATTAGCAATAGCAAAGGATATTCCACCATTTCCGCAGCCAACATCCAGGACACTGACCTTCTCAGGCGAACAATCAAAATTAAGTCCAATTTCCTTTAGAAGGAAATCAATCTTCTTATTTATTCCAGGTAACTTCTCGTAATCAAAATCATTCAATTTATTTTGCATTGTACCTGAGCTTGATTTTACTATTTTTCGCTTATTCTTAATTTTATGTCAGAATAAGTTACCAACATCAGGAGCGTATTGCAACTATTGCATCTATTTCAATTTTAAAGTCCATAGGTAACTTTGCTGCCTGAATCGTAGTCCTGGCAGGAGGCACTTTGGAGAAGAACTCCTTATATACTTCATTAAAACTCGCGAACTCTTTCATATCGCTTAGATAACATGTAACTTTTAAAACATCCTTCATTTTTGCCCCTGCATCCTCCACTATTGCCTTTATGTTCTCAAGCGTGACCCTTGTCTCATCCTCAATGCTTCCTTTTATGAGATTGCCGGATCTAGGATCGATCGGACCCTGGCCGGAGATGTACAAAAGCCCACCATGAATTATCGACTGTGAATAAGGGCCTTTTGGAACAGGCGCTCTCAAAGTATTAAAAACCTTCTTCTCAGACATAATCCTCCTCAAAAACGTTTCAGGTGATCATTTGGACGAAAAGAGTTGCGGCTTTCTTTGCGTCAATTTTTAATTTTGAAACATTAACGGTAAGCTTCTTTTTTGCTTCACCCCTGTTATTCCAGAGCTCCATAAAAAATGGGGGTAGTCCGCCGCTTACTATCTCCTCCAGCTCAAGCCTTGAGCCCCCAAATCCAATTTCAGAGAGAAAACTCCTGACCTTGTGATGATAAATGAGACCCATCGCCGGCGTGTAAACGGAGCATGCCAGGATTATCGAATGCAGACGCATGCCCATGAAGTAGTCGAGCCTGGCCATCAAACCGGCAATTTCGTTACACGAATATTTTAAATTTGACACAAGTCCAACCTCATCCGGATTTGCAAGCCTTGAAATCAGATCCTCCGTAATACCCTGATCCATAACCTGAGTAACAAAAAAAACCAGGTTCGCACCTGCCTTCGATTTAATCTCGTTAAGGCTTTGGGCAAGTGAGCCCAGAAACTCTTCCCTGTTTACCTGATGTTTTTTGTCCTTCAGCCATGAACCCAGATAAGAGTTTACGTTCACACCAATAAGCGGCTTATCAAGCTTAATCCTTTCATCACATAATATTTCTGCCACTCTTGCATCATCAGCACTCCTGACATTAAGTGCGGCATCCGAGGTCTGAACGATCTTCTTCTCGTCTATCCCAACCGACTCAAGTAATTTCCCGGAGTCAGAATCGCGAATAGCGATAAAATCACAATTCTTTGCGATTCTTGCGAGCAGCTTCAGGCCTGTCTTCGTGTCAAAGGGCCCCACACTGACATTATAAAGCCCTGTAAGCTTATTTCTCCGCCTGGCATATGGTATGAACATGGCAAGTGCCGTGACATGGTTGAAAAGGGGGTTGTAAAGGTTCTTGTCAAAGAGGATGGCATCGAATATCAAGACGGCATCAGCGCTTCTTATCGCAAGAAATGTCGGCAGACCGATCATTTTCACGCTTAGATGCCACGGCAGCATCGATACTGGCCTGACAGGAAGCCCAGGATAGCTTCTTTTTATGAAATTGGGTTTTATCGTAGGGATCAAAAATTCCACCTCGCCCGCCTCAGATACGATATCACTCATTATCGCCTCGATTAGCGCGGCATCGCCTGCATTCCTGCCCGAAGATGAGCCAAGCAGGACTATCCTTTTTCTGCCTTTTTGAACCCTGCTATCATGCTCATTCCCGCATAAATCACTCATTCGGATTCACCCCCAAGGGGCTTATTTCTCTTCTTGACGACCTTTGCAGGTGAACCATATGCGACAGAATAGTCCGGCACGTCCTCCATAACAAGCGAACCCGCTCCTACTACCGCACCCTCACCAACGGTAACGCCGTCTAAAATCATCGAGCCGGCGCCTATCCAGCATCCCTTCTTAAGAATTACTCCTCCCCTTAGCTCCTTGCCCATCTTCTTAATATCTTCATGTCCTGAGTATCGATAGCTCTCAATTCCAATGTAGCAGTGCGATGCGATCATGACGTCATCTTCTATCGTGAGGTTCGTAGATATTGCCAGACGGCAAAATGTCCCCACCTTGACATTATTCCCCAGACCGATATTGCCATTTTTCATCGTCAATATCGAAAATGACGATATAAAGCAGTCATCCCCAATCGTCAAAGATGACTTATCGCCACCTTTAGCATCAAGAACAGTATTATCGTCGATGATCGTCCCTTTGCCGATTGTGATCTTGTGCGGGTGGCGCAGCGTTACGTTCCTGCCGATATAGGTTTTTTTGCCAACCTTTCCCAGCAGGCACCTGTAGAGAACCGATCTCAAGAAAAGTCCCCATGCCCCTGGAGCCTGGCAGCATATTTGAGTTAACACTTCATATTTCAACATCGAGCCAAGTCCCCTCTTGCCAATATAGACATCTTGAAAATCATATAACTTAGACAACTATCTCCTTCTAATGAAGATATAAATAATCCCACCAATAATACCTGTTACTATAGATTTTATCCTTAAGATAAAGCCAACAGACAGCGAATAGGCAGGGTTAATGCCAAAAAATGTAAAACAGTAGACATATGCGCCCTCGTTAAACCCCCAGTTCCCGAGCGATACTGGTATTGCAGATATCAGCAGCACTATCGGTACACCTATTAAAAGATAATAGAACGGCACGTGCACTTTTATCACCCAGAAGGCCGCCATCACATTTAATACAGCAATTAAGTTGTATATTATAGACAGGAAAAAGTTATAAAGAATTATCCACTTGTTGGCACGATAGTGATAAATACTTTCAAGTACCTCATTTGCCTTTTGCTTGATTTTTTCCAATCGCTTGATTTTAATCCTGTCATCAAACCATTTATGCAGTCTCCTGTTAAAAAATATGAAAAGCACCCCCACAAACCCCAAAAGCATCAATACGATCAAATAGAAAATCAGAGAACCCCAAAATCTCTTTACCTCGATCATAAATGCGATGGCAGCAAAAAAGATCAGCGCGGCCATGCCTATATAGCGCTCCATGAACACGGACGCTACCGACTCGGACTGATTCCCGGTCTTCCTTGCCAGCTCGTACATACGGATCACGTCCCCCCCCACACTTGAGGGAAGGATATTGTTAAAAAAATAACCCACCACGTATAAGCCGTAAAGCCTGATTATCGACACATTAACGCCCTTGCTCTTGAGGAGTGAGTGCCATTTCAAAACGCTGGCAAGAATCAAGAGAACCGAAAAAAGGAGCAAAAGAAGGATGGCAACAACATCAATATCTGTAAATGTCGCAAAAAGCTCCTGCCACTTTATCCTGGTGAACAAAAACCATATAAGAGCAGCACTGATAACCAAACGGATTACAAAAGTGACGGTATTTTTGAGATTAAATCTTTTTTTCCGCGGTTTTTTTAAATCTTCCATTTTAATTTCGGTAATTTTACCTCAAAAAAACTCTTATCGGTTAAAATTATGAAACTTATATGAACTCAATTGATTACATAGAAGATATAATCAGAAACGACCTCTGTGTGCGCTGCGGCACCTGCATTACAATTTGCCCCAAACGGGTATATGAACTTGATGAAGACAGCTCTTACCCCATTGTTGTTAGAAGAGAATACTGTAACAACTGCCTCTTATGCGAAAAAGTCTGTCCCGGCAGAGAGGTTGACTTCCCGGATCACTACGAAAGAATATTCGGCACATCATTCTACCCGGAGAATGTGAATGGATATTATAAGAACCTGTACATAGCCCATGCATGCGATAAGGAGATAAGAAACAGTGGAGGCAGCGGAGGCGTTGCCACGGCGACGCTGGTTGGTCTGCTTGAAGAAAAAATGATAGATGCTGCTGTGGTAGTAGGTATGAAGACAGATGATCCGACAAGACCAACCGGCATGATCGCCAGATCCAAAGAGGAACTGTTAACCGCAGCCCAATCAAAATATGCTATTGTGGCACCCAATGTCGTACTTTCCGAAATCAGAAAAAAAGATGAACGCTTTGCGTTTGTCGGACTGCCGTGTCAGGTTCACGCCCTGCAAAAATGGCTAGTGATCGACAGGCGAATGCGGGAGAACCTCATCTTCATCATAGGCCTTTATTGCTGCTCTACCCTATCCAAGGAAGCGGCGCCGGGCCTACTGCGAGCAAAAAAGATCAAAAAAAACGACGTTAAAAAACTCCAGTACAGGACAGGCAACTGGCCAGGCGGCATCGAGGTCACCATGAAAGATGACAGGCAGATAAGACTGCATACCTCCAACATAAAAGATGGTGCATTTGTCTACCTGCGTCACCTCTACTCTGTTGAGCGCTGCCTGACATGCATCGATGGGTCATGCGAATTCTCAGACATCGCACTTGCGGACCCATGGATCAAACAGAAAGGCAGATGGGTGTACGAAGGTGGATGGACGATCACCGTTTCAAGGACAAATCGGGCTGAAGAAATGCTGGAAAAATTGGCAAAAAATGGGTACCTTCACATCGAAAAAATGAAACAGGAATACCTGGACATGAGCCAGACCCCAATGGTTATGCAGAAGAGAAGACGCGCACAGAACAGGATCATTTACAGGACGAAAAAGAAATTACATGTGCCTTACTACGGCTATAAGATTCGAGCAGAAGATAAAAAAATAAAAATGCGTGACCTCATTGACTACAGCTTCAGATTCCTTGGCAAAAACAGGCTTACCCGGCAGGCTGCAACGTGGCTCCTCTATTCTGGAATGCTTTCACCATTGATAGAGATGCGCTCTAAAATGAAGGGCAAAAAATAGATGCACAGGACTTCGGGCGAAAGATTAAAAAATTCAGTGAACAACATCACAGGGAAAAAATTCAGCTCCGAATTTCTGTTCCCCTTCTTAATACTCGGACTGCTCGTATGTATATTCTTCTATCCCGCAGTATTCCTGGGAGAATCTTTCATCCCGGTCGATCTCATAAATGCATCCCGTCTGCCATGGTCACACTATTTCGCGGGCCAGGACCTGTTCAAGGGAGGAGCGGTAAACCCAGAACTCGGCGATGCTGCACTCATTGCATTCCCAATCAAATATTTCGTCAAAACCACGCTTTTGGGAGGCGTACTGCCTTCATGGAACCCATACTCATTTTGCGGATATTCCTTCCAGCAGCGGTTAATGACCCAAGCATTCAACCCGCTCGAGATACCGTATTACATATTTCCCCTGCGAATAGCTGTGAACATAGCAAGTTTTTTGAATTTAACACTTTCGGGATATTTCGCCTTTCTCTTAATGCGAAGCCTGAAGACAAATAAAGCGGTAGCATACTTTGTGGCGATCGTGTTCATGTTTAACAGCAATGCTGTCACCTGGCTTGAATTCACCAGCCATATAAAAGGCGAGCTTTTCATTCCGCTCATAGTCATGTTCTTTTTCAAAGGTATTCAATCAAAAGAATTAAAATTTATCTCGCTATCAGCATTATTCCTTGGATTGCAGATCCTCTCAGGCATACCGCAAACACCACAATACACGATGATATTGCTCTTTTTCATAGCGGCAGGAGAATTTCTGAATTCCTTCATCTCAAAAAAACAGCGGTTAGAGTTAAAAACAAACCAAAAAATATTTCCGGCATATGCCCTGGTCCTGTGCGTCGTACTGGCACTGATAGTGGGTGCGGCATTCCTCTGGCCATTTTACCAGAGCCTTTCGCAGTCCATCAGGTCGGGGCAGGCGCGAGAGATGGAGGTTGGCTTCAACCTCTCGTTTCTAACCACGCTCATATTCCCCAAATTACTTTACAAATACAAGGAGACTGCAGGGATACACGGAAATATAACCGAGCTTCTGAAATACTCGGGTATTCTCACCCTGTTCCTGGCACCATTTTCGCTATTAAACAAGAGAAGGTCGCTTGTAATTTCGGTTTTCGCTTTTATAACATTCTCTTTCCTCGTGACGATGAAAACCCCGGTTACCACAATACTCCTTACATTGGTGCCATTTCTGAAGTTCGGGACGATAGAGAGAATATTGGCCCTGCTGCCTTTCTCACTAGCGCTGCTCTCGGGACTGGGACTTGATTACCTCCTTACAGGAAAAGAGGCAGGCGGTAAGCGTCCACTCATTTCAAAAATAACGATATTCTCGCTCATTACTTTGCTGGTCACATTCACGGCAATTTATGGACTGCATTTCATGGGCCTGATCAGTATAAGCGAAATGAAAAGTCCAAGAATATTCGTGTATCTTGGGTTAATACCTGTCTCAGCAGCCATCGTGAGCCTGTTTATCTGGACCAACAGATTAAAGAAGTTAGCATTAACGTTATCCATCATTCTGATATTCGCAGACCTTGCATGGTCGGGAATGGATTTAATCATGACAACTCCACTCAACAGGACATTCTTTGTCACCCCGGGTCTTGAAAAGATAATGAGTGATAACGATAAGTTCAGGATACTGACAATTGGTCAGGTGATGCCGGCAAATACGTTCTGGATATACGGCCTTGAAAGCGTAGAGGGATACGATCCCATCCTGCCTGCTCAATATCGCGACTTCATAACTCTGCCCGGGAATATCGGTTCAGCCAGTACAAACGGAAAGGCAAATATAAAATTCCTGGACCAGCGATTTCTGAACCTGACCAACGTCAAATATATCCTGTCAGATTCAAAGATTATGACCAACGGCAATATTTTCGATATGTTCGATTTGACAAAAGTCAAAGAGGGCGATCTTGCCAGCTACAAAAAGGACGTATGGAATTTTCAGGAGCATAACATCCCCGTAATAACGACACCACCTAAATCCTATTTCGGGATATGGGTAACCATACCGGAGGATAAGCCTATACTTGAATTTTACCGCGCCCTTGATTCCAACACCTGGAACAGTAAGGAAGGCGACGGTGTTTACTTCAAGGTATTCGTCAGGAGCGAGGGCGAGGCGAAGATCGTCTTCGAGGAAAAACTCGATCCGATAAACAACGAGAATGATAGATACTGGTTCTATGAAAGCCTCGATCTATCCCAGTATGCAGGAAAAGAGGTCGAGCTGCTATTCCATACCGACCCCATCGGTAATGAATTAAATGGTTCCCCGGCATGGGGAAATCCCAGGCTTGTCTCAGTAGATGAGATCGGCAGCGTACATGAGATCTACGACAAGGAAATGAAAATCTTCAAGAACTTCGATGCCTTCCCGCGCGCCAGGCTTTTTTATAACTCAATTACAATCGAAGATGACACTGCAGCCATCAATACGCTCTTTGACGAAAATTTTGATTACAAGGATGTAGCAATACTGAACAGCGGCGATCAAATATCAGCTAATGACCAGAGTTCGCTGAACACAGATGTTAAGATAGAACGCTATCAGTCCGACATGGTAAAAATCCTTACAGATGCACAGCGTGAGTCATACCTGGTACTATTTGATTCATACGATAAGGACTGGGATGTCTATGTAGATGGGGTTAAGACCAAGATACTGCGCGCTGACTACAATTTCAGGGCAGTTGAGCTGTCCGCAGGAAAACACGAAGTACTATTTAAATACCATCCAAAGGATTTTTACAAAAGCATTCCATTCACGATACTCGGAACTGCTTTGACCTTATCAATATATTTCCTGTTCAAAAGAAAGAGTTTACACAAGGATATCGAAAATATTATTTAATATTTGCTTGAAAAAACTGGGGGATGAGCCACAGGATGTTTGATTTTTTAAAGAAATCGCCGATCAATTATTTGATCGCAAAATTTTCAGGTGATCCTGTATTCACTTCCATCTATATCGCCATCATAGCATCATTGATACTGGAAGCTGTGATAATATTTCCGAGAAAGAAAGATTTCAACCATAAAAAAGCAAGGGCAATCGGATACCCGATCATTGCCCTATTGTTAATCTCATTAAATATCGCGATGTACATTGTCAGGAGGTAATTTGAGGTTCAAGCTGCTTAAACTTCTATTTACAAGTGAAATAGCAAGCGACAGCTCTTATCTAAAGAAGATCGCAGTAATCCTGCTTATCGGCCTTGTCATCAGGCTGATATTCATGCCAATCTCCGCACATAACGACTTCCTATCCGAGCACATCCGCGCAGAATACATATTGTTTGGCGGTAATCCGTTCGCAGTAACAAGCCAGTTCCTACCGCATTATATCGATGCTGCATTTCTGTTCCTATCCACCCCTTTTATCCCTGATCACGGTGAGATATTCAAGCTACCGTCCCAAACAGGATCGGCTTCCACCGTCGAAAACGAGCCGTTCCTCAGGTTCATTGAAAGCCCGAATTCGTACCGTGCGCTATTTTTGCTCAAGCTGCCCTACCTCATCGGCGATTTTCTGTGTTTCTTCATGCTGCTTCGTCTAATCTCAGATAAAAAACACGCATTCTGGCTTGCTGGTTTCTGGATGTTTAACCCCATCTCAATATACGCAGTCTACGTCTATGGAAGGTTTGAGATCTACTGGGCACTTTTCTTAATAGCATCACTTCTCTTCTGCAAAAAAGAGAGACCATACCTTTCGGGTCTCATGCTTGGATTTGCGATAGCATCGCGCTCATATCTTCTGATGCTGCTCCCACTATTTCCCCTGCTCATATCAAGAAAATGGGGTACCAGGATCGCCTCACTTGCCCTGGCTGCAGCTCCTACCGCTGCTTATAGCCTTTTTGCAAACCTGCTTGGCCCCGGGCCGTTTTTTTACAAATCCATTCCAACCTTCAACGTCATTGAGTCATTAGCTGAAGGCGGCTTCATCGGGCTTGGCCTGCTGCCGAGGCTGGACATCGGGCAGTACCACATATACCTGTTATTATTAGCATTGACTCTTATCTACATATGGACATTAAGTAGAAAGGAGTACGGATTCTTATCAGTGGTGAGGGGCTCTTCGCTGATAATCTTATCCTACTTTCTGCTTGCCCCATTCAGCACTCACTGGTTCTTCTGGGCGGTCCCATGGCTTGCACTTTTCATAGCAGAGTCAAAAGAATCAAGGTGGGCCGCATGGGCAATTCCGGCAGTATGGTTTTTACATTCGGCAATCTACAGCGACTGGTCGGTCTTCACTTTTTATCTTTTCTCTCCGATCAACCCACAGTACTTCATGGGCAGTTCAAGTCTAAGCCAGGTGATATCATCACTGACCCAAAACATGGGTTCGGGGGTGAAAGACATATTATCTCCAGAAACACTTTTAGGGGTAATGCGGTCAATTTTATCGGGAATGATCCTCTATATCATCCTGAGGATAATAAAGAGAAAACCGTCAATTGACTGATCATCTCAAATTCTAATGCTTTTCTTCAATTCGAATTGAATTGAAGAAAAGCGCAAGTTCCCTATCATCGCTGCTAAGTCCAAGCTCAGATGGCTTTTTAAAATATCCGTACTCAAACCTGAGCTCGTCAGGGCCTGATTTTATTATCTCGGACGGAACGCTTACCTCAACCTCTACAAAACCAGGTTCATTCATATTTTTTATATCAAACCCACCCAACTCGATTCCGTTAAAGATAACCTTGAACTTCTGGTCTTCCTTCACCCCATCCAAAGGTCTAACGCGAATGCCAAGTTCGTAATCGGACCCATCCTCAAGATCGATGGAGACAATCGAATACCCACTCATTCCCCATCTGCCCATCGGCTCAGGAGCTCCCCAATTTCTGGTGCACCATTCATCTGAAACCTGGTCGTAAAAGTTCAGCGTCAACATACCCTGCTCATCAAGATTGATCGGGTAATATTTTTTGTAGACAAAGACATACGGGATATCGTTAAACCATATTATCTTCTCTGGCTTTGAATTAAAAAAATACTTTTGGATCATTTCCCTGATTCTATAACGCTGAATCTGGTTAATGTATAGGACGACGTAATCAAGCTGCCCCTTATCAGTAACCTCACCTATTGGATAGGCTTTACCCTTCAAAAATGGTATCATGCAAGACTCATACCAGGAGGATATGTTCAAATCCTGCGCATCTGGCTTTGAATTAAAATAATCAGCTGCCTCCTTGTATCCCTCTCCCCATCCCACCAGAATAGTCCTGTAAGCAGTTCTTCCTCCTCCAAGCAGGGGGTTGTAATAAGCCAGGTAATGGGGACTGACCTGTGCATCAAGAAGGCCAATCATGGTTATGCAAATAAAAGCCAGTATCAGCAGCACCAATGTGGATGTGATCCTCAATCTCCTCATCCATCTGCCATCTCCTGCGATCTTTAACCGTTCCCACAACCAGTAGATACCGACTGCTGAAAGCAGGGTGAGTGCAATGATTGATGCTAGAAGATAGCGCTCACCTCTTTTATCAGGAATGCTCATCTCAAGGGCATAACCAAAAACAAATATTGCAAGGAAGAGAATCGCTTTCTTTCGCTCCCCATTAAAAAATTTGGTTTTCCTTTCAAAGATGGCAGCAAACCACAAAGGTACGGATAGCAGTGCTACAGGGGTCATCCTGAAGGGCACCGCGACCAGGTAATAAATCAAATTCGGAATGTTCGTAATCCTCCCGAAGAAGAAGCTGTTATATTCCCTGAAACCGACCTTTGATGCCCTTCCAAATATGAACTCCACTACTTCGATAGGCGAGACCCAGAGCGCGGGATTAAATATAAAAACAAATCCAAGAAAATATAGAAGCCAAATGAAAAAATCCCTCACCCCGGATTTCAACTGTTCAGCAAGACTTTTCTTCATGATGTACTTTTCATAGAACGCACCGACGACCACGATGAAGAAAACATACGGGACCACAAAAACTGCCGGGCTTCGCGTTAAAAAAGCAAGCGCTCCAAACATCCCTGAAAGGATCAATAGATAGTGCTTCTTCTTAAGAATATAAGTTATGAAAACAACCGCCGAAAGCAGCAATAAAGTAGAGAGTAACGAATCGAGCTGTAGAACCCTACCATGTGCGACGTAATATGGGTCAATGGCCAAAAACGCGTAGGCAAGCAGGGCAAGCTTAAATTCAAATATCCTCCGTAGAAAAAAATACTGGATCAGCAAAAGCAAACATGTAAGCACAGCTACATTTAACCTTCCCAGCATACTGCCCTGATATCTCACCAGTTTCACATTCTCGTCATTTGATATCAGCGTTTCCTGCGAAACTGATTTCAACTCATCAGATGCAGCGAACCCGCTCAGGCAATACGTCAGGCCTCCTGAAACGAGCAAGGTAATGCCAGGATGAGCACTCTGCGAGAACGCCATGAGGTCGCCACGCTTCAACTGTTCAAGGAAGGATAGAATACGGCTCTGCCATATCGGGTCATCAGGATTTATGGTATCGTCTTTCAGCCCATGCGTGCGCACCAGGATAGAAGAGACAAGTATTGCCACTATCAGGATAACTTCAACTATCCTGCTGATACGATGAGAGGATTTCATCAGATCCTTCTAAAAGCCCTCCTGGTTGCAGAGATGAATCCCTCTCTTCTTACCGCACCTATATATCGTCTTAAGATCGACGGATCCCTCTCCTGAGCTTTTTGAGATAGCGACGCTTTTACTTCTGACTTAACGGAAGTTATTATGGGATCCCTGCAATACTCAATAAGCGGTTTGCATACCTTTTCCCAGGTAAACCTGTCCGCGATGCTGAGGCATTTCTGTCTGAACTCCTGGATCATCGCGCCGTTCACTGCAAGCTGCAGTATAGCCTGCGCCATCTCCTGGGGGTTCTCCTCGCTTACCAACAGACCTATCTCTTCATCTCTCACCAGGTCCGAAAGCGAATCCCCGCCAGTCGTTATTATCGGAAGACCAGTCCAGATGTAATCAAGTAATCGTGTCCTGAACGAAAACCTGGTTTCTAAGTGCTTGAAATGTGAAATGACGCCCACATCACAATCCAGCAGATAGTCCGCCCGCTCAGAATAAGGAACCCATCCGTAATTAAAGAAAACGCTTTTGCCCTCAAGACCAAGGTTCTTCGCCAGGTTTACCGCCTCGTTGACCATGCGCCTATCCTTCACCTCAGGATTTGGGTGGTTTACGCCTAAAAAGAAAAGCTTAACTCTGCTATTCTTCTCAGCTACTATCTTCATCGCCTTTATCAGTGTAATCGGGTCAAGCCAGTTATAAATACCGCCACCCCAGATGACGACGAAGTCTCCCTTATCTATCCCAGGGGTCACACCTTTTATCACGCTCCTCCTTTGTAACGGCTGATAAGACGGCAGCCCAAATGGCACTAAATCTATAAACCTTCTCAGGCTGGGATCATAATCGATCAGAACAGGGTTCACCCTTCCAATGGTAGTCAGCATGCCAATCCAGTAATCCCGTTGGCGCTCGTTTGCACAAAGGAAGAAATCACCATGATAAAGCTCATCAATAAGTATCCCTTTTATCTCCTCATAGGACTTGAGCCGCTCATCCATAGCCCCATCTTTCTGCTCGATGAGAGTAGCGATGTTGTAGGGATCGTAAAGATCAACTATGAGTGGCTTCTTGAGGTATCTCAAACCTTCATAACGTGCGAAGATTGTCCCGCTCACTATTACCACGTCAGCCCAGTGCGCATAACCAGCGAAATTTTCCTGCGTCAGGCAAACGATTTCAAAAGTCTCATGTTTCATATCCGTCTTATTTGGCACCGCAAGCCTGACGAAAAATTCCTTTGACAGTGTTTCAGCAATATTCCAGGCTCTAATACCGGGCCCGGCAAGCTCATCTGATATGACCTCGTTAGAGATAATGAGGATCTTCCTCTTCAGGCCCTTATCGAACATCGGATATATCCCCGCCGCCTTCTGAATCTGAACCTGATCATCCTGATATCTTTTATCCGGGCTTATGGATGCGTGCTCTGCCTTAAAAAGGCTGAAGATGAAACCGTCATCCCTTCTGCGCGAAGCCTGTATCTTGTCCCGCTTCTCCATCTCCCTGGAAAGATTCTGCAGAAAACCGGATATCGCGGCAAGTGAACTGAACTCCTCGGCCGTAAGCTGGTAACTCTTATCTTTTTCATTCCCTTTTTCTTCGGTGTCGATCAGGAAATCTTTTACCTCACCTCTCCTATCATGAACTATCCTGTTCACAATATTCAAAAGAGCTGCGAACATGACCCTTCCGATGTTCTCATCGGAGTAATTTTTATAAATCGCGGAGAGCGAATTCTTTTCCATCAAATATCGAATCTTCGGGTGCGAGAATTTATCGGATGTTCCGTGGTGGCGGTGATGGACAACTGATTTTGGGGCAAGGACAACGCAACAGCCGGCAAGCCATATCCTCCACCCAAAATCTATGTCATCATAATAGGCAAAGAAATCCTCATCCATCCCCCCGACTTCATCAAATAGACTCCTTCTTACGATAAACGAACTTCCATTGACGAAAAGATACCTCGGATAGGGTGAGCTGGAGAGCTTGCTTAAGTAATCGTCAGTATTCTCACCGTAACCAATTTGAAATCCCTTCCCCTCAAAATTAACAACGCCGCCGGCAAAATCGATCTTATCCCCATCCCAGTTCAAAACAAGAGATCCCGCACATCCCACCTCACTACCCGAACTTATCGCAGCCACCAGCTCAACCAACCAGTCATCGTGAACTCGCAGGTCATTATTCATAACAACAAGACATTCGCCCCCGGAAGATTTTGCCCCAATATTGATTGCGGGCGCGAAACCCATATTCTTATCGTTGGCAATGACCCTCACATCGGTGAACTCCTTTTTGATGAAATCAACCGAGCCATCATTCGAGGCGTTATCAACCACTATAACCTCAAGCTTTTCATGCGGATATTTGGCTGAAAATATGCTCTTAAGGCATTCATCAAGGTAATCCCTTCCGTTAAAGTTCGGGACTATAACTGAAACAGTTGGCAGCTCTAAACGAAAATCCATATTATCTTCAATCCTTATTTTTCCTTAACAATTTTGACAAAAAATCATATTTGCTTTTTTTGTGCGATCTTTTCCCTTCAAGATCGCGAATAATATCAAGATAGTATGCGTTCATCTCAGATAAAGTTCTTTCAAGACCGGATATATGCTCATCCCTGTCATTCTCAAACCTCACCCTTTTATCCCAATCAGGAGCAAATCCAGGACACTTCACCCAGTTCACCAGCGGCGAATAAATTCTCTCCTTTGAAAGATGAACGTCCGCGAACTTCTTGCCTCTTTCCGCCATCTGGACTAACTCATCCCTGTTCCTGCTCGCCCACACCAGTTTGCTGGCGAAATCCTTTACATTACCGGACTCAAACGTCAGTGCGGCACTACTGCGCTCAAGATCAATTGCTAGCTCGCATATCGCAGTGGTTAACACCGGAATACCGATTGATATCCAGGCAGTAACCCTTGCCTTACTCCCAAGCACAACCTCATATATGTTCTTATCCACATTAATCGCAACATCTGAGGATAAAATATATTTCATTACCTCCTCATTTTTTACCCATCCCTTTAGCTCAAACCTGTCCCTGAACTTTGAACCTTCGACCTTTCTTAAAAAATCAGGATAGGTCCTCTCATCCTGCCCTTTTATCTCACCACCGGTAGATAAAAATCTTATCGAGGATTCCCTGCTCATGGCAAGCTCAAGCCCCTTAAACAACGTCTCAGCATCCACCCAGGTATTGTAGCCGCCGCTCCAGAGCACAATGAAGTCATCACTGCCTTTAGACAGCGCGGGCGCGCCATTCCCCCTCTCTGAAAGCCATCCTCCCTGAATCCTATCTGCTGCAATGGGCATGACATTAACAAAATCATATCCATCTGTAATATGGTTCAACCGTCCGCGCGTGCCCAGCTCACCAATCAAAGCGAACTTTTGCGGTGTTGATACTGTGGAAAAAATATCTGCAGATTCTATAACACTCCTCTCCTGATTCCAATAATTGTATATAAATTCATCACTTCCATCTCTGGAAGCTTTTGCTTGTGCTTCCGTCATAGAATGACCGAAGAGGTCAGCCCATATCGGAACATCAATTCCGATCGAAACCGCCCTGTAGCTGGGATAAAGGGTACTTGCGACAATGCAATCAGGTTTCTCATCTCTGAAAACATCGATGAAAATCTCATTTTTTGCGAAATCAACCTCACCCATCCTGGTCTGCTTATAATCCTTCCCAAATACATTAACAGAATCGGGCAAATGCAACTTCTCACAGCCAGGCTCCAGCAAGAAAAGCACCACGTCAACATCAGAGACAAGCAGGGCTTCAAGTATCTGGCACGTCCTGATACCCAGTGCATTGGTTTTTGCCCCTTTCTCTATTGGTAGCGGGCCGTTACCAATGAGAAATACCTTGCTTCTTTTACCTGTGACCATCAGCCAGAACTCTCAATCTTAACTTCAGGGTAGAACATGTAAACTCCTAGATAACGCCCATCCTCAACCAAACGATCTATGATCTTTGGAATAAATCCATTTTTTGAGACAACTTTTAACTCATAAAAATAATCTGTAAGGATTATATTTCTATCTCTGTTCTCTATCTTAAACTTTACGGTTGACTCCTGATCAGGTTTCATATCCATCCGATATTCAGCACCATCAAAAGAGACTATTACCCTATTCTCCTTCGGGCCATTTTTGATGGATACATTAAATTCATCTATTAACAGCGGAGCCTTTAACAAAAATCTGGAAGTTGATTTACCTCTGACCCAGCACCCTTCATCTTCAAAATCAAAAGATCCCATATTAATCCGATAAATAGTATAGTCTCCCGTCGCAACAGTATACCTTGAAGGCGGATAATCCCAGAAGATACTGTTCACCTGAGTCTTCTCCACGGGGAGCCGGGAAAAGGGCGCCTCCATCATGATCCTGGAATGGTTTAGAATGACACCATCAGGGTTTAAAAGATACGGACCAAGAAAAATGCTGCCTATTAAGATACCTACCGCCAAAAATGGGACAACAAGCTTTCTCTTATCAAGATCAAGGGTCAGGAACAGCAGGAGAGGATAGACCTGAAGAAAATACCTGTTGCCAAAAGATGTGGAGCCACCATAATAGTTCGCAGGTCCCTGCAGGATCTGCGTCGCGCAGTACAGTATTATCGAGGTTAATATAAAAATATCCCTGAGCTTCCATCTCTTTGAATATAACCAAATGATCAGGGTTATTAAAACAAAGGGGAAATAGTAGATTATGCCGGTCTGGCGGCCAAAGAAATAATAAAAAATGTTCAGCCTGTTCACATATCCGGACCCCCAGCCCAAAGGTCTGGTAATAGCAGTTTTAACAATCCCCTCCACGCTCGCATCAGTCTGCACACCCTCCGGCGTCTCCTTTGCAAGATTCTGCTCAGTAAGTGCATCAGGAGTCCTAACATAAAGCCTGTTTCCCGTATACGGGGTCAAATTGTCCGTGATCAAATAAAACGGAAGTACGCACGCCGCCATCATAAGCAAAAAAGCAAGGACTGAAAACACAAACGGCACGAATTTCCGCCTCAAAAGCATCCAGAGAAAGAACAGAGCGGCAAAAAATACGGTGGGTATCCTCTGGTAGATCGAGACCGCAAAAAAGATCGAGGAGATGACGTAATTTCCACCCCATGCCATGAACTTTCCAGCTAAATTCCCGGGCAAATCCATCTTCCTGTCCCTCCTATCAAACGGATATACCCAGAAAAACACGGCAATAAACAGCACCAATGCGATAAAAAGATCAGCATAGGTGGAATATATGAAGATATACGCCGTCGAAAAAGACAAAAACAGCAGCAGGAACAGGATACGATGCCAGTCCTTACTCACCTTCTTTGAGTATAAATATCCCAGCAGCCCGATCAATATGAAACAGACCGCATTAAAAATCGTCACGCCTCTGGATTCAAAAACCCTCACAAAGGGTGCCAGCAAGAACGGGAATACGTAAGGTTTTGCATAAAAAATATCGCCTTGCGACCTGAGCAGAAACAGTCCCCTTGGTCCCTGCTGCCAACCGTCCAGATAAAACCGCTCAATGTCCTTTTGCTCGTACTTTATATCAAAATCATATGCAATGCTCTGTGCTTCCATCAGATACGTGGACAGATCGCCATAAACTCCAGCCGACTGGATATCATATCTATAAGCAGATATGAGCAGGGAGATAGCTATGATCACAAATATCAATATCTCAAAATAGTTTAAATGGCTCCTGGCAATCATCTTTTCTGCGCCGAAATCTTAAAACCCTCCCCTGAGGCTTACTTTCTGCCCGCACCTCTTCTGGGATTCCTTGTATTTCTCCCCTGCTTCATCCATAGTTTAAAATTTTAACTCAAACAAAAGCTTTATTGTTAAACAAAATCAAATAGTTGTAGAATAGCAAAATCGATGGAAAAGTTAGTTGCAATGTTACCTGTTTACAACGAAGAAAAAGCCATATCCTCCGTGCTGGAGAGATCAAGGAAGAGCGGCGTCGATTTCTTCATAATAATCAACGACGGCTCCAAAGACTCAACAGAGGCCATCATCCTGGACTGGATAAAGAAGAACGACAACTCACTCCTGATCTCATTCTCCAGGAACCAGGGTGTCGCAAAGTCAAAAGAGCTCGGGATGTCCGCAGTATGCAGACTTCTAAATAAAGGGTTTATAAAACCAGACGACATAATAGTAAAGTACGACACGGATGGCCAACATCGCCCGGAATACATCCCGGAACTGCTCGAATACATGAGAGAAAAAGACCTGGATTTTCTTCTCACCCGCCGCGACTTCTCAAAATATCCGTTAAGCAAAAAGATAGGAAACATGGGGATATCATTCATCGCAACTTTACTCACCGGTAAGCTCTTTTACGACTCCATGTCGGGACTGAAATTGATAAAGGCAAGCCTCATCCCACAGATCCTGAGCTATTACTCGGGCTACAGGTATGCTGCAGCTCAGGAGATATCGATGATACCGGCATATCTCAAATGCAAAATCGACAACACATACCCTGTCGAGATCGACTTCTATAAAAAGGGTGCGAGCATAAAGGACGGCTTCAGCGTCTTTAAGATGAGCGTGAAGGTCTTCCTGAGATATCTGTTCAGGAAATCGGAAGAACCGTACCAAAAAGCGGAAAGAAACCTCAAAGAATTCTATAATGATATAAGCAGGTTCCCTGAGATAAACAAACTTCTACTGGAGTGAAATGAGAGTACTTGTAACCGGAGCAGCTGGCCTTTATGGAGTTCATGTCGTTGATAGTCTGGTCAACAACAGCAACGTCAGCGCAGTAATCGGAATTGATAACTTTTCGAGAAACTTCATAACCGAGGATATCTTCTATAAAAACGAAAATTTCAATAAAAAGTTCACCCTGATCCACGAGGGATTTGAAACCCTGACCACGAAAAGGATCGATGAGCTCAACATCGATGCCATAATCCACCTTGCCGCGCTTGTGTCCATCCCGGAGTCCATGTTCATCCCCGAGAAGTATTTCATGAACAACGAATACGGGACGTTCAACCTTCTGCAGGTATTATACCGCACAAAGAACCAGCCGCTGATGGTCTATGCATCCTCGCCCGAGGTGTACGGCAACCCTAAATACTTCCCGATGGATATCAACCATCCCACCGATCCGAGGAGCATATATGCTGTTACCAAGCTTGCAGCAGAAAAACACTGCAAGGCAATGCACGAATGGTACGGTTACCCCGTGGTCATCATAAGAAACTTCAATACATTTGGCCCAAATCAGAACCTCTGGGCTTATGCAGCTGTGGTGCCCGAATTCATAGTAAGAGCGATTAAAAATGAGCCGCTCATCATTCACAACAGCGGAGACCAGACGCGGGACTTCATGTACGTGCGGGACGCCGCCGATGCCTACGTAATGGTGATATTGAAGAACAAGGAACTCTCGGGCAGGACATATAACATCGGCATGGGCAAGCAGGTCAGAATCAGGGAGCTCGCGAGCATAATCATCAAACTTGCAAAATCCAAATCAAAAATCGTCTATGAAAAGGGGCGACCTGCAGACCTGTTCGCACTTCACGCGGATATTTCAAACACCATAGCCGAGATTGACTGGCAACCTAAGTACAGCCTTGAGAAGGGCCTCACTGAGACAATAGAATGGTACAGGAAACACCTCAAATGAAAGCTCTGGTGACTGGTGGGGCAGGTTTTATCGGCAGATGGTTGGTAAAAAAACTGCTTGATAGAGGGACCGACTGCATCATAATCGATGACCTATCCAGCGGGTTTGAAGACAACCTCAAAGAATTCAAAGAATATTCGAATCTCCTGAAATTTGAGAAAGAAAGCATTTGCAGTAAGCCATTGATTGAAGAGATATTCTCTAAATTCAAACCTGATATCTGCTTTCACCTCGCGGCAAGGATAAACGTCCAGCAGAGCATAGATAACCCGTACGACGTATTCAATAGCGATATAATAGGCACCTTCAACATTCTTGAAGCATGTAAAAAACACGAAACAAAACTGGCGCTTGTCAGCACATGCATGGTGTATGCCGAGTCAAAAGACGGCAGGCCCATTAACGAAGAGTCAGAAACCATGCCAAGGTCTCCATATGCGGGCATGAAGCTCGCATGTGAAAACCTGGCAATCTCATATTTCCACGCGTACAAATTGCCGGTAACGGTTCTGCGGCCATTTAACACGTACGGGCCGTTTCAGAGAACGGACGGCGAGGGCGGAGTAGTCACAATCTTCTTAAGGAATATTTTGAAGAATGAGCCACTAAAGATATATGGAAACGGGAATCAGACAAGAGATCTACTGTTCGTCGAGGACTGCGCCGATTTCATAATAAGGGCAAGCTTGAGCAACAGGACACAGGGAGAGGTCATCAACGCAGGACTTGGACAGGATATCTCCATAAACGATCTTGCCTCGCTGATTGCGGGTAAAGGGTATGATGTTTTACACGTCCCGCACATACACCCACAGAGTGAGATAATGAAGCTGGTCTGTGATAACTCAAAGGCAAAGAGGCTTTTAGGATGGGAGCCGGAAACAAGCCTAAGGGAAGGAATCGACAAGACAAGAGAATGGCTGATAAGAAACATCCAGTAAGATTGGGCGTAACCGGAGCAACAGGTTTCATCGGTACTCACCTCATTGCTGAGCTGAAAAAGGACAGAGATAGATATCAGGTGGAGACATTTGATATCGAAAGGCAGAATCTTTTTCAGCCCGAAACCTACGCGGAATTCCTGAAGAACAAGGACGTCTTCATACACCTGGCTGGGGCTATGAGGGAAAGCCAGGATGAGATCTTCGGGGTGAACCTTTTTGGTACCTATTGTCTCCTGAAGGGAATTGCTGAATTCAACGGCTCAAGACCAAAGGTAGTATTGTCATCCTCAACACAGGTCTATTCAACTACCGAAAATCCGCTCTGGCATGATGAGGATAGCCAGGATATAGGGCTCACCCCTTATGGTCTCTCAAAACTGTACGCAGAGGAGACGTTAAAACAGTTCTGCCTCAAGGGCATCACAAGAGGCCTGGTGCTCAGGTTTTCGAACATCTATGGCCCCGGTAGCAGACCGTTTTACAACTCGGCAATCCAGACTTTCTTATATCAGTCAGCGAGAAAGCAGAAAATACTGGTTAACGGTACCGGGGACCAAGGAAGAGATTTTCTTTACATAAAAGACGCTATAAATGCAGTACTGCTGGCAATCGATTACGAACCCGATCCATTTGAACTATTCAATGTTTGCTCAGGTAAGCTTACGACTTTAAATGATATCCTGAAAAGCATAAAATCAAACGAAGGATGCGATGTTAAGGTTGAATACAGCCCAGGCAAAGAAGAGTTAAATTTTTTAATTGGAGACCCAAAAAAGGCAAAAAATAGGTTAAACTTTGAGGCAGAGATTCCAATCAAAGAAGGGCTTAGGGAAACCTTTATGTGGATGAAGAAGATGGAGATTTAGTTGGACAAAACGCTATCGATAGTAATTCCCGTCTATAACGAAAAGGAAAACATCAAAGACCTTTACAACGAGATAAGCTCAACAGTCTCTGACATGAATATTAAGAACGAAATTATATTCGTTGATGACGGAAGCAACGACGGCAGCCTGGAAGTGCTCACTAACCTGTTCGAAAAACATAAAAACGTAAAGTTGATATCATTCAGAAAAAATTTCGGTAAGGCCTCCGCGCTCATGGCAGGGTTCAAGGAAACATCAGGTGACATCATCATAACGATGGACGGCGATCTTCAGGATGACCCAAAAGAAATCCCTAAGTTTCTAGATGAGCTTGAGAATGGATATGACCTGGTATCCGGCTGGAAGATCAAGAGAAATGATCCTATCACCAAGACAATACCATCCAGGATTTTCAATGTGGTGACCTCACTGTTCACCAGCATAAAATTACACGATTTCAACTGCGGTTTTAAGGCTTACAGAAGAGAGGTCATAGAGGATCTGAACATATACGGCGAACTGCATAGGTTCATTCCCGTGCTTGCAGCACAGCGCGGCTTCAGGGTTGGCGAGATCAAGATAAATCACAGGCCGAGAATGCATGGAAGGTCAAAATATGGAGTGGAGAGATATATCAAAGGGCTCATAGATTTCACGACGGTGCTGTTCATTACCAACTTCATGCAAAGGCCATCCCACTTCTTCGGGACAACGGGGATAATCTTCACTTTAGGTGGACTTGGCATAAATGCATACATCGCATTTCTTAGAATATCCACCGGTAACATCCAGAACAGATTCCCACTTCTGATGCTTGGAATACTGCTCATGACACTGGGTTTTCAGTTCATATTTACGGGGTTGCTGGCCGAAATGATTGCAAAAAGCTATTTGAAAAGCGAGCCGGACTACTCGATAAAAGTCAGACTTTCTCGCTGATGAAGATATGCCACATAGTATCAACTTTCCCGCGAAGCGAAGATGACCCTGAGGTCCCCTGGTTAGTTGAACTACTCAAACATCTAAAAAATAAGAACCTGGATATAAAGGTCTTCGCCCCCGCATATAGAGGATTAAAAGACCACGAGATATCCGGAATTCCAGTTAAAAGATTTCGCTATTTTTTTAAAAGATTTGAAACCCTTACCCACGAAGAGGGCGCCACGAACAAGATGAGAAACCCGCTTTACCTGCTGCTGCCAGGATTTTACCTCTTCTTCGGCTCAATTGCGTTCCTTAAGTATTGCAAAAAAGAAAGATTTGACCTGATTCATGTACACTGGCCAATGCCGCATGCAATTTTTGGATATCTTGCAAAAAAGGCGAAAAAAATACCTTTCGTATCCACTTTTTATACTGCTGAGATCGTGCTCACAAACAGGGTCGAGCCCTTGAAAACCATGTTAAGGAAGCTTCTAATGCACTCAGCAAAAATCATTGCGATATCTTCATATACAAGGTCAGAACTGCAGAAGATAACAGGGTTGGATTCATCAATAATACCTTACGGATCATCGTTGCCGCCAGTAGAGATCAATCGCTCAACCAAAAAGGCTTCGGATAAGTGGGGGCTTTTATTCGTCGGGAGACTTATAGAGCGAAAGGGAGTGAACTATCTTCTCCAGGCAATTCCACTACTGGTAAATGATTATGAAATCGAGCTTCACATCGTAGGAAGCGGCAATCAGTTAAACCACTTAAGAGACTTAGCCTGCAAACTTGGCATGGCAGACAGGGTTATCTTTGAAGGAAGAGTGGCAAGCTCAAGACTGAAAGAACTTTATGAAGATTGTGACATATTCGTTTTACCCTCAATAGTTGACAGCAGAGAAGAGACTGAAGGACTGGGCGTCGTACTTCTGGAAGCGCTCTCGTATCGAATGCCAGTGGTTGCAAGCGATGTGGGCGGGATCACCGATATAATAAAGGATGGTGAGACCGGATACCTTGCAAAGCAGAAAGACTCACAATCCCTGGCAGATAAAATAATGATCGTGATGGAAAACCATGAAAAATCGCTGCGGATATCAGAACAAGGATTAAAATTCTCGAAGAACTACTTCAACTGGGACAGAATCGCGGACGAAATCAAGACTATCTACAACAACATAGTACATTAGAAGAAGATTAGGGGAGTCGAAAGACTCTGGGAAGCTAGAGTGAGTCGTTCACTTAGAATAACTTTCCAGATTGAAGGTAATACAGTCGTCTTGCGTAATATCGGACGTCATGATGAAACGCTAGAGCAACCATAGGGGGTGATAGGGATGCCAGTATATAGCAAGGTCACTAGACACGGACAAATTACTCTTCCAGCGTCTGTTCGTAAGGAGCTCGGGATTGAGGAAGGTGACTTGGTAGAAATTGAGGTGGTGGACGAGAAAGCGGTGCTAATGCCAAAGAAGTTAGTGGATAAGAGTCAAGCCTACTTCTGGACTAAGAGGTGGCAGGATGGCGAGAAAGAGGCTGACGAGGACATCAAGGCCGGGCGAGTTAGGACTTTCGACTCGGTTGAAGAGCTCATCAAAGACCTAGAACAAGAATAATAGTATATTAGGAGATAAACCTGTATTTAAACAGCGTCCAGAGTGCTATTATGCCGTCCCGCCAGGAGATCTTCTTGCCTTCCCTCTTCTCCCGTCCAGTATATGAAACAGGAACTTCATAAATACGAAGTCCCTTTCGACAAAACTTCGCCGTCAATTCCGGTTCAATTTCAAAACGGTTTGATCTAAGCGTTATTCCTTCAAGACTTTCTCTTGTAAATAATTTATATCCTGTTTCCATGTCTGATATCGTAGTGTTATACAAAACATTAGTCACCAAGGAAAGTAACTTATTCCCCAGCATATGCCAGAAAAGCATATCTCTTCTCTCCCCGGTAAAACGCGAACCATATACAACCTGGGCCTTGCCATCGATAATCGGTTTCAACATCTTCCTGTAGTCATGAGGGTCATATTCCATATCGGCGTCCTGAATGATTATGTAGTCACCAGCTGCAACAGAAATACCTGTCCTTATTGCAGCACCCTTACCTCTATTCTTTTCATGGAGAATGATCTTTATAGATGGATCACTCAGACCACTTAATATCTCCTTTGTGCCGTCAGTTGACCCATCATCGACAACTATCATCTCCTTTTCAAGATCTGGCACCTCGGTATATTTAACCCTTGTGATTACCTCAAGGATCGTATTTTTTTCATTGAAGACCGGCATGATCACTGAAAGCTTTTTTAGCCTCAAAGCGCTCAGATCAACGTTCACGTATTCAGCATGATTCTTCGCGAAAAACTCTATAGTTCTTCTCAGGCCCTCCTGAAGCGATATCTTTGGTTCCCATCCGAGCAAAGCCTTAGCTTTAGAAATATCAGGTCTCCGCTGTAAGGGGTCGTCCTTGGGAAGTGGCATGAAGACGATATCGGAGGAAGAGTTGCATAGTGTTTTAATATACCTGGAAAGCTCCAAAACTGTTATCTCAAATGGATTGCCAAGATTGATGACCTGGCCAATAGTATCCTCGCTTCTTACTGCTCCATCTATACCTTCAACCAAATCCTCTACATAGCAGAAGCTGCGTGTCTGCTTGCCATCGCCATAGATCGTAATGGGCCTGTTGTTAAGGCATTCGGAGATGAAATTGGGAATGACGCGCCCATCGTTTAACCTCATCCGTGGGCCATAAGTATTAAAAATCCTGATTATGGTGTACTTAATCCCGTGAACCCTGCTGTAAGACATTGTCAGTGCCTCCGAAAACCTCTTCGACTCATCGTAGCACGACCTTGGTCCTATTGGGTTCACATTGCCATGATATTCTTCTTTCTGCGGGCTTACATCAGGATCACCGTAAACTTCAGATGTTGATGCAACAAGTATTCTGCAGTCATTCTTACGTGCAATCTCGAGCATGTTGAGTGTCCCGATGGAGTTAACCAGCATGGTCTCAATCGGAAGATTGGCATAATCAATAGGACTTGCAGGACTTGCAAAATGCAGTATCAGATCGACCTTCTCATCCATATCTATTGGATTTACAATGTCATGTTCTATAAACCGAAAGTTGGGGTCATCTATGAAGTTCTTGATATTGTCTCTGTTGCCAGTGACAAAATTATCAATTGCAATTACGCGTTTTTTCTCAGTGAACAATCTCTCGCACAGATGCGAGCCAATAAAACCCGCTCCACCAGTTATAAGCACATTCATTCATACCGCCAGTTGAACTTAAAAGCTCTCACAAATTCTAAGTTTAACAATTTTAAATAAAATCTTCTTTTTTTAACAGGAAAATTTATAATTTATAAGCATGCGCAATAACCTGATTTTAACCAATGTGCTAATTCTATTGTTATTCTGTGCTCTTACTCCATTAATGTTCTTCCCGTTTACCATGCATATTAACGATTCATTCCTAAATGTTGGGGACACTCTGTTTAATTTTTGGACATTTAACTGGAACCTACATGCAATCTTTAATCACCCATCGGATCTTTTCAATTCAAATATCTTCTTTCCAGAACAAAACACGCTTGCTTACAGCGAACATCAGTATTTAACCTCTTTAATATACGGGATTATATTGCTGATTGTTCAAAATAAGATACTTGCCTATAATCTTTTCTATTTTTTGACATTTGCACTATCAGGATTCTGCTGCTATTTACTTGTCAATTATCTTACAAAAAACAAGATCGCAGGACTTATCTCAGGTGTCTTTTTTGCATTTTTCCCCTATAAGATAAATCACATTGCGCATATCCAGCTGCTTAGCCTTTTTTGGATACCGTTATCAGTTTTATACCTTTTTAAAATATTTGAAGAAAATAAACTAAAGAATATATTCCTGTTTTCGCTTTTCACGTCATTTATGACGCTGTCATCTTTTTACCTTGGTTTTCAACTGCTCTTTATTCTATTTTTCATATGGATTTCATTTATATTTATCTATAAAAGAAATTTCCTCAAAAAAACTGCATGGCTGCTATTGGCTGTTGTTATTATACTTATAATCAATCTTCCATTTTTATTCCCATATCTTGAATTAAGTAGATCCAACCCTGAATTTGTTCGCACAATCGAGGCTCTCATACAGTTCTCCGCAGAACCCAAATCATTTTTCACAATAAATAGCGTGAACTATGTTTTTGATCTAATTTATTCGCGTTATCTTAGTAAAATAGTCTTTTCTGGAGAGGGTTGGTTCAACGGATTCCTGATTTTAATTCTAGCAGCCACAGCTACGATTTCCGTATTCTTTTCCAAAAAGGATTACAAGAATAACACTATAAAAATTACATTTTTTTTAATATGCATTTTTTTCTTCGTGATGGGACTTGGGCCATATTTGAAGCACGGCTCTACAGTTACAAACATAAAACTCCCCTACTACTACTTTTTCAAATACCTTCCGGGTTTTAATTCGCTTAGGGCACCCTTCAGGTTTGCGCTTGGCTTCTCCTTTGCCCTAAGTGTTCTTGGGGGTTACGGTGCCATTAAAGTTTTAAATTTCATAAAGAACAATAAAGTAAAAACTATGATTGGTTCAATTATTTTTTTACTTTTGTTCATCGAAATGTTCACCTTCCCATTATGGCCAAAAGGTTTTAATGGTATGGTTAACATTCCTCAAGCCTATCAAGAGATAGCAAACAAGAGGGAGGATCTTTTTATATTCGAACCAACAATAAACAACGAACAGACTAACTATTATGCTGCATATCACTTTAAAAAAGTACCGAACGCGTTAAGCGGTTACTTTCCGCAAGGTTATAGAAAATTAATTAACGAGATAAAATTTATAGAATCAATTTCAGATGTACGAAATCTAATTTCGATCGGGATCAACTTTCTGGTTATAGATGAAAATATATATGGAAAAGATGACCTATTAAGAATTTTAAATAAGAATTTAAAGGATTTTAACAAAGAAGAATTGGGAGCAAAGTACTTAGTCAAATTAAAGCCTGAGGATAGCCAAAGATTGATGCTCTGTGAAAATCCAATTTTAATTTATGGCGGATACGATGAGTTAAATTATCCTTATTATATATTTAAGGATAAGCAGAATAGTTTTGTTATTTTTAGCCAGTTTAATAAGGACAACTCATTAAATGATTACAATCACTCAGTCTTTCCTATGCTCACGTACTCCGAAGCAGATGGCTTCAAGGCAAAATATATCCCAAGTATACCAGCTGCAAATTATAACCCTGGTGAAGAAGCAAACCTCGATGTACTGGTGAAAAACAGCGGAACTGAGATTTGGGGAATCAAAGAAAATCCGGATATAGTTTTATCCTACCGGATCATTGATTCCAAAACTAATAATGTCATCAATTCAGATAATGAAATATATACACTTAAAAAAATTACTTTCCCGGGAGATGATGTAAACTTTCACGTCAAATTCAAGGTGCCCGAAAAACCAGGCGAATACTATGTTGAGTTTGATATGAAAGCAGAAGGAAGATTCTGGTTTAAAGAAATGGGATCAGAGACTTATCTACTACCTCTTTATATTGGATCAGAGAATTTCGTCTGGGTGGACGAAGAAAGCATAAATAAGCTTGATGCTGCCTTGGACCAGAGCATTGAAATTAAATTAAAAAATCTCGAAAAGTTAGAGTACGAATTAAACGTAAAAAAAGCAGGTGAATATATTTTTAACATGGGTTATATCGGAAAATATGATGGAGATTGTAATTTTTATCTTGACGGTAAAAAATATCCAGGTGACAAAATCTACAAAGGCGAAAGGCTTACCCTATTTGCGCTGGATAAACTTAATTTGAGTAAGGGTATTCATGATATCAAAATAGATGCTGAAAACCTATATAAACCAGTAGCAATGAAAATTGTAAATAATGGTTACAACAAATTACTGGCAAATGCAAACACTACCGGACAAACATGCCTTTACTTAGATGAAGCCTTCAGTGCCCAGTGGACACTTTTTGTAAATGGGAAACAAAACAATGAACACTTCATCGGAAACTATTTTAGAAATGTATGGTATATAAAAGAAACAGGTAATCTGGAAATAAAATTAATCAAAAAATCCAACTTCTTCCCGCTTTTCATTTTAAGCAATATATTTATTCTTGGTTTGATTTTTTCGCCACTATTTCATTATTTAATAAAATTCAAAAGAAAAGATTGCTAAATTTTTGGAAAAAAATACTGAACTAGAAAAGAGCATAAAAAGAAAAATATTGTTTAATACAGGAATATTTTTATTATTTTGCATTCTAACTCCTCTTATGTTCTTCCCTTTTACGCTTCATATAAATAACTCATTTCTGAATGTCGGCGACACGCTTTACAACTTTTGGATATTTAATTCTAATTTACACAAACTAACCACTCATCCATCTGACCTGTTCAATACCAACATTATGTTTCCCGAGGAAAATACATTAGCATATGGAGACCATCAATATCCCACTTCCTTAATATATGGCATAATCCTTATACTAGTTCAAAACAAAATCCTGGCGTATAATCTTCTTTATTTCTTAGTGGTAGCAGCGTCGGGCTTTACTGCTTATCTCCTGGTAAAATATTTAACCAAAAGCTGGATAGCCGGATTAATATCGGGAGTCTTCTTTGCTTTCTTTCCATATAGAATTCATCACATTGCTCATATTCAGCTTTTACAGCTACAGTGGTTGCCCTTATCGGTTTTATTTTTATTTAAGATTTTTGATGAACAAAGAATAAAAAACAGCCTCCTGTTTGCACTATTTTCCTCACTAACAATACTTTCATCGTTTTATTTAGGATTCCAACTTTTCTTTATCATCATCATTCTTCTGCTATTTTTTATAGGTATTTATAAAAAAATCTATCTTAAAAAAATCCCCTTTCTATTGTTAAGTTGCTTTTTGATAATTTTGATGATCCTGCCTTTCATAATTCCATATCTTGAAGTAAAGCTTGCAAATCCAGGATTCACCAGAACTTACGAGGAAATCAGTTCATTCTCAGGAGAGCTCCACACACTATTTATAGTAAACGGTGTCAACTTCATGTACGACCTAATTTACAGACACTACCTTAGTTCAATCTTATCTGGCGGCGAAGGATGGTTCACTGGATTCCTCATAATGATATTCGCATTTATCGGTTTTGTAAGCGCGTTTTTCTTCAAACGAGATGTAAGGGAAAGCATTATTAAATTTGCTTTCTCCTTCATGTTCTTATTTCTGCTCATCATGGCATTTGGACCAACTCTTAGATCAAATACTGCATTAAATGGCATGAAGCTCCCTTATTACTTTTTTTTCAAATACCTTCCAGGTCTTAAATCCCTCAGATCACCATCCCAATTTGCACTAGGATTCACTTTCGCTTTATGTATATTGGGTGGTTTTGGAATAAAAAAAATCATCGACATATGTAAACCAAATGCGCTCAAAGCAGTCATTGGAGGCCTACTTTTCATAATGATGTTCTTCGAAACGTTTACTTTCCCACTTTGGCCCAAAAGTTTTGATGGAATGACAGATATTCCAAAAGCATATCAGGCAATAGCAAAATCCGAGCACGATATTTTAATCTATGATCCCACGCTTAGAGATGCTGAGATAAATTATTTCGCCAGCTATCACTTTAAGAATACACCCTATGGTCTTAGCGGGTACTATCCTGAAAACTATCTTAAATTCATGAAAGAGATTGAAGATATAAGATCATTCTCATCGGTAAGAAACCTGGTCTCTCTGGGCGTAAATTACCTGATTTTCGACGAAACTTTTTACAATCCTTTTGAACTCGATCAAATAACAAAAGTCAACCTTAAAGATTTCAAAAAAACCAAGTTAGATTCAAAAATTCTAGTAGAGCTGATACCGGAGAATACCAAATCAATAATTTTGTGCAAAAATCCAATATTCATATATGGGGGCATGGACGAATTTAACTATCCATCCCATATACTCAGTGACTATCCAAATAGTTTCTTTATCTTTAATCAATTTAATAGTAAAGACCTCCCCAAGAATTTTGATCATGTTGACTTCCCTCTTTTAACTGCTACAACCGGTAAAGATTATGATTCAACATATATTCCAAGCATTAGTGAGGTTAAAGCAATCCCCAACCAAGAAATATCATTTGATGTTCTGGTAAAAAATAATGGGAGCGAAATCTGGGGAATAAAAAACGGACTGAACTATGCCCTATCTTATAAAATATTTGATACTGATGAACAGAAATATTTAAGCGAAAAGAGCAAATTATGTACGCTCAAGAAAATAACTTTCCCAGGTGATGACCTAAACTTCCACGTTAAATTAATTGCTCCAGAAAAACCAGGTAAATATAACCTGGAGTTCGATATGATGGCTGTTGGAAAGTTCAGATTTTCCGAAAAAGGAGTAAAAAAAATTGAACTGGGAATGAATATCGCAGCAGAAAATCTTTCAAATGGAAGCATCCCCAAAAAATCTCAGCTTCTACCAACTGATTCAAAATACAATATCAAACTAATAGATCTCGAATCCCTCGAATATGAGCTAACTGTTAATGAGCCTGATAAGCTCAATATTTATCTTGGCTTGATCGGAAATTCACAGGATGATTTCAATTTCATAATAGACGGGGAAAAATATAAAGGTGAAAAAATATATGAGGGCAATAGATTAACCCTATTTGGTATAAAAAGCATCTTTCTAAAATCAGGCAAACATCGGATCAAGGTCCTTACTGACAAATATTACAAACAAATAGATACAAATCTAGAACAAATAAAATACAACATGTTTTTAGGAGAGATAACTACGGATTCACCTACATGCCTTTTTCTAAATAAAGCATTCAGCAATAAATGGGAGCTTTATATTAATGGTAAGAAAAACACAAATCATTTCATTGCAAACTATTATCGAAATGTCTGGTTTATTGATGATGTAGGAAAACTTGAGATAAAACTGGTTAAGAAATCCTATCTCTTCTATCCATTCTTACTTAGCAATACCATTTTCCTTGCCTGCATTGTTATCCCAATTATAATCGGCCTTGTAAGATACAAACCAAATCTCATCACAAAAAACCCTCGCAAAAAAATCAATTTTCGGTAACAACTGAAAAACATTTAATGCCCCCCCCCCACTTTAAATCTTCTTAAACCAGGAACATTAAAAACTATTTCTTTCAAAATGAAACCTGTTTTTCTATTTATATGACTTTTTGCAGTAGTTCGATCTAAATATTCCATCACTTTAACCCCAAAAAAATTTGTGAAGCATAAAGGCTTAATATATCATACCCATGGTGAGTAAGTATGAAATCTTTAAACAAAATAAAAATCAGTAAAACTCGAGGGATATTAAAGGGAACATGGGGTAAAACCAAACAAGAGATCGATGACAATCTAAATAAAGAAAGAGATAGTTGGTACAGAGAATTCAAGCTTTAGTTGGTTCACTCACATTAAACACAATCATTGTATTAGACAATAGAAAAGAATCTTGAAGATCTTATATCTGATTTACGATGATGTTAACAACCCATGGTGCGGCGGCGGCGGAAGCGTCAGGGCAATAGAGCTTACGAAAAGCTTACCGCACCCCGACAAAATAACTATCGTGACCGGGAACTACCCGTATGCAAAAAATTATGAGGAGGGAAATTTAAAAGTCATAAGAAGTGGTTCTGATAAGAGTAACCTTATCAGTAGGCTAACCTTCGCTTTTTCTGCGAAAAGGTACATTAATATAGAAAATCCTGATATCATCATTATTAGCTTCTCTGAACTGACCCCAATTCTTTTCTTTAAAAAGACGAAAATACCCCGAGTTGCAATAATGCACCACATACTTGGCAAGCACAGCTTTAAGAAATTTAAAATACTTGGCTTTATCCCCCACCTCACACAATACCTGGGCGTAAGAAGCTATAATAACATCATCGTCGTATCCAGGGAGCTGGAAGAGAGATTAAAGAACAGATTCCCCCATAAAAGAGTAATTTTCATACCAAATGGAATTGACACAAAACTCTTCATGGCAAAGCCGGAGAGCAGTGAAAATATATTATTCCTGGGCAGGCTTGACATATATATGAAAGGACTTGATATCCTGCTCGCTGCTTTCGCTAAACTTGAGAAGGACATCCAGAGTATCAGGCTTCAGATAGCGGGCCGCGGCTCAATCAAAACCGTTCAAAGAATAGAAAAAATGATTTCTAACCTGCAACTGAACAAAAGCGTTCAGCTACTATTAAATATTGATGATCAGGTTAAACTTGAGCTGCTATCAAGATGCCTGTTCTTCTGCATGCCATCAAGATATGAAGGCTGGGGAATCGCTGCGGTAGAAGCCGCGGCATGCAGCAAGGCAATTATTGCAACGGATATCCCCGGCCTAAGGGAAGCGGTTAGAAACAATTACAACGCTGTCCTCATTAAACCTAATAGCATAGATGAGCTCTACGCCGCGATGAAAGCGCTGATCATTGATGAGGATAAAAGAAAGAAGCTTGAAATTGACTCAAGAAAATGGGCTGATAAATTCAACTGGGAAAACACCTCAAGAGATGAATTGAGTTTTTACAGGGAAGTACTATCAAATAAAAAACAACGTGAAAAAACCTGAAGAAGAATACGACAGATCATATTTCAGTGGACATGCTAAAAATCACATAACAAAGCCTTCTTTATTCTGGAGGAACAGGATGCTCTCAGAATGCAGAAGGCTACTGAATAAGGATGGCAGGCTCTTCATCTATTCTCCACATCCAACCCATTTCATCCAAAGGGCAAAATCAAATGGCCTATTTGTAAAAAAAATGAATTACACATAGGACTTAACAACATGATTAACATCAGGTATATGCTTAAAGACAACAGCTACGAGGTAGAGAGGAGGATTTGCATAACCGCAAAAGCAAAATGAACATACTGCTGATTGCCTCAAACAATAGATTTGGTGATGCCGATGCGGGTTTTACTCACCCCTACAACCTGGCTAAAGCGTTTTCAAGGTTGGGTCATAACGTAACCGTAATATTCAAACCCCCTGGTGACAAACCAACCAGCTTTACAAAAGACGGCATACAGGTCTTCACCACCGACTGGTCCGCCAGAATCTCTAACTTTCCACGCTTTGTGACGAACTTTTTCAAAGAACTAAACTATCTGTTGAAGAGAAGGAATAAGATCGACCTTGTCTACGAAAGATATGAGTTGTCAAGGTTCTCAACCGGCCTGATCTCAAGAATGCTAAAAATCCCCTGTGCCATTGAGATAAATACGCCCGTGCTGGACGTCCGGTTCAGAGACAGAAAGTTCACAAGAAAAATCCTGGAAAAGATAGATGAATTTCACCTTAACCTGTTCAACTTTGTCATCACACAGACCGAAAACCTGGCAGCAATTATAAAACAGAGATATAAAGGGAAGATTTTCATCATCCCAAACGGCGCGGATGCTGAGCTCTTCATGCGAAATAATAAGAAATTCCAGGAAGAAATCATCAACCGATTCAGCTTGAAAGACAAAAAAATAATCGGATATCTCGGCGCAATGATGCCATGGCACGGCATAAGCGATCTGCTTGATGCTTTTAAAACGCTTTCAATGAATCAGGCAAATATGATAAAGAAAGAAAGCTCAACAGGCAGCAACGCGCTTGTCCTGCTCATCATTGGAGGCACTCGGGAAGAACTCATTAAAACTGGCGGCAAGCCAGTAGAGGAGTTGATCCTGCAGAAAAAAATAGTCCCGGTTGGAAGAGTTGACTATGATCTCGTGCCCTACTACCTGAATATTTGTGATGTGCTTGCCGCTCCATTCAACACCAGGCTTGATGTTGATAGAAGGGAACTGTACGAAAGATTTGGAATGTGGTGGTGTCCGATAAAGTTGTTTGAGTACCTCGCCACCGGGAAGCCCATTGTAACCACTGACCTGAAGGAGATCAGATCTTACCTTTGCAGTAATGCATATTACCATACAGAGGGTGATCCATTTGACCTTGTAAAAGCAATAACCAGTGCACTCAAAGAGGGTAAAGACCCTGAACTTCAGGCTAGAAGGAAGACCCATTTTAAAAACAACTTCACCTGGGAAATCCAGGCAAAAAAGATAATTGGCCTTACTGAAAAAAGCAAATCATAGAACAGACCCGTAAATCTCAACAAGCTTGTCTGTCTGCTTTTTAATGTTGAATTCCTTCACTATTTTTTCTCTGGCACTCAAGCCAAATTTTTTTCTTTTATTTACATCTTCCATGAGGCCTATCATGGCCTTCGACAGGGTCTCCACGTTTCTCTGTTCGATCAACAACCCGTTAACATCATGATCAATGATCTCTGAGATCCCGCCGACGTTGCTTGCGATAACGGGCATACCTGTCGACATTGCACTTATTATGCAGACCGGCGTCCCCTCCTCATTACCTTTATCGGTTTTTATCGCCGGATACAGGAAGACATCCGCTTCCTTCAGCTTTTCAAGAAAAATCTGGTTGAAATCTAAATTATTTGATGTATCAACAACTTCAGCTTTATCACTCAAATCGCTATCATAAATAAAGGACTCTATGAAATTTTTAAGCGGGCCGTATCCCATAATAATCAGACGCGCAGAATAACCACTATCAACTAATCTTTTGAAAGCAGGGAGCAGCGTCTCATATCCCTTCTTGTCTATGAACCTTGCTGCTGTGAAAAATTTTGTACTGGTGCCAACTTCCCTATCGATATATGTGAAATCTTCATCAGTATTAACTCCAAGATGCCACACTGCAACCTTATCCTCAGGACAACCTGATTCAATTAGGTCCTCCTTCATACTATTGCAGATTGCAATTGTCTTACAGCACACTGCATACAGCTCCCTGAACCTGCCGTTAAATCGAACGTCCTTCGCATATACGGCGGCATCACTTCCATAAAATGAGATCAGTGCCGGCAGCATTCTTTTTTTCATCAAATCGAGGATTTTTATGCCGAAGTTCCCGAAATGAACATGCAGGACATCAAAATTCAGAACCTTCTTCGAATACCAGAGGTTGAAGAGCTTATCAAATATGGTTTCATTTATCCGGTTCAGCCCGCTGTAAAATTTTCTTGACCCTGTAATGAAATTAATCTTGAAGTCATAAGATGGTTCATCGTAAAGCTTACACCGGGTGAATAGCTCAGCACAGTTCCCAGAAAGGTTAAGAAAATTCAACTGGTCATATATGTAGAACTGACCGCGTGGAGAATATTCGCTGATTAAATGAGCAGAACTAACCATTATTCCCAGTAATACTGTCTGAACTTCCTGTAATATTCATAAGTCCTCCTGATACCATCACCGATCGATACTTTTGGCTCCCAATCCAGATATCTCTTTATCTTGCTGATATCAGTCTGGAAATCGCCCGTCTCCACCCTCTCGTAGTTATCCGGCCAATCCACATACTCATAGCTTCCGCTGCCGACAATCTCAACTATTAACTTTATCATCTCATTAAATGCTATTGATCTGCCGTAACCTAAGTTGAATATCTGGCCGTTGGTGTTTTCGCTTACCCCCGCCCGCAAAAATGCATTCACTATGTCCTCGATGAAAATGTAATCGCGCAACTGTTTACCGTCACCATAAATCTTTATTGTTCTGTTCTCCATCGCCAATCTGAGGAACCAGCCCAAAATGCTGTACTTGCTATGTTTCATCTGCTGTCTAATCCCATACGGATTGGTGATCCTGAACACCACCGTATTTATCGAATATGCATCCTGATAAATCTGGCAATACCTCTCCACCGCAAGTTTGTGTGCAGCATAGAGGCTAAGTGGCCTGGTCTGATGCTCTTCATCAACCGGGTTTTTGGTGATCTTTCCATACACCAGCCTGGAGCTGGAAAATATGACTTTGGCATTCCTGTTCCTCTCTTTGCATGCTTCAAATATGTTGAGATGACCTCTGCAATTAATATCAAGGTCGTCATAGGGAATGTTCAGGCTATCGATATAGCTGACCTGCGCAGCCAGGTTGAAAATGATGTCAACACCTTCAACCAGGTTTAATACAAGCTCCTTATCCCTTATGTCGCCTTTTACGAATCTTACCTTGTCTTTTATGTTTTCAATATTAAATAAATTGCCGCCGTACATGGGCAACAGCGCATCCAGAATTATCACTTTCGAATTAAGGTCAACCAGGCGTTCAGCCAGATTGCTGCCGATGAACCCAAGTCCGCCTGTTATCAATATTTTCTTGTCCTTATAAAACCCGTCACCAAAAATATCAACATCCGGCATAATCAGTCATTCCCTAAACCCTTAAGTTTATATATCCTGATCTCAGGGCCAGGCACATTTACTTCATTTGGCTTTATCTCCCATACCAGAGGAGCTCTTGACTCCAGCTCTGCATAAAATTCCTCATAAGATCTCGCCATATCAGAATAATATTTCTTGCTGGACAGGCCGGTCTGCATATCATGCATATATCCATTGTAAATGAAATAGTCAACTCCCGCCTCTATATAACTGGACAAAGAAGGCGCCCTGTGTTTGAGCACTGCGTTGTCGTTGTTATAGTTTGGAAATTCGATGACGAACTTATCATGGCCAACCTGAGGCGGGTTAGCCCAGCTGTGCCCGTAAAACGTGATCACCTTATCCATTGGTATGTTTTCCCTGATCCATTCCATTGCGTACACCCTTGTATCCCTGTTTGATATCAAATTATCAAACCTGACAACGCGAACAGCCGATGGCAGTAAGATCAAAACGCATAAAATCAGAAGGATATATTTCTTTAATTTAAACCTTTCAGAAACCTCCACCAAAAAAACGGACATGAAAATTATGAAACAGGGCACGATGGGTATTAAGAACCTGACGGGTTTTATCGCCTGCATCTCATTGAACAGATAAAACGGTATCACAAAACTCACAAGTGCTACCCGCAAAATATTTGTCTTAATGAGAGAATAGAATATGCCGAGAATGGAAAGTACCAGGATTATTATCCCCATATCGCCGATAAGGCTGTTATAGGTAAGGGGTTCGAACACTACCGTAAACCTGAACCTGTACAGATAATATAAAAAGCCTCCGGTTAAACCCATCTGGCCGCTGCTAAAAGTCGCTGATTGATTTCTGATCTCATTTAAAAACTGGCGCGGATCAAGAAACGGGAGCGGGTTCCCGAGAAAAATGAAAAATATGAGCAGCACAATCCCCGCCCAGAACAAAGGATTAAATAGATTCCTGATCACTCCTCTATTGTTCTTGACTGAAACGAATATATAGGCAAGAAACAGAGGTATGAGCAAGAAAACAAGGTGATACTTTATGCCAACGGAAACTCCCGAAAAGACCGATGCGAGCATGAAATAAATCGTGCTTCTCTTAAGAATAAACAGGCACAAAAACACAAAAAAACACACCACAAAAAACGCAGCGGTCACATCCAGATACAGATAATGTGAATCCTTAACGTGAAGAAACGTGAACGTCAGCACAGATGCAGCTATCAGGCCTGTCTTCTCCGACTTAAACAACTTTCCAAGATAATAGACCAGCGGAATAGTAGCGCTGCCGAAAAAAACGCCTACAAGCCTGCCGACACCCAGGAAATAAGCAGAATTTCGATTTATAAAAGACATCATCTGGAACCAATCGGTTGTTGCTGGAATCTGGCTGGGAAATCCTCCGGGAAAACCGAGCACCATGCAGACCTTATAAAACAATGCAACGATATACCAGAAAAGCCTTGGGTAAAGGCCAACGTTAACAAGAAAAAAGTCCCGGATACCTGTTATTTTTAAGACTTCTATAGAATTTACGATGTGCGGAGAAGGCTCATCAGCCATGAAGAAATATGGTACACCGAAGTCCTTGCCCCAATATCTGAGAAGAAAAGCAACCACAGTAAGGAGAGCAACAAAAATCCAGACATGCCTGGAACTTTTAATTTTTGAATTACCTTCACCCTTCAATAAATGTCCTACCGATCACTTTTTGATTAGCGAATTCCTGACCTTTGAAAATGAATTTCTTAATATCTCATTTATATTGATGACATCATATTTTTTAGAGATGAGCCAAAAAACGATAAGGAAAATAGCGAAAGCGATCACGCGAATATAGATATTCAGCCTGAGCACTCCAATTACCATTGCCGGTGCCCCAATTAAAACTATCAACCCGATAAGCCCATTGAATATCCACAAATTCAGTTTCTTTTTTATTCTAAGAGCTGAGAAAGCCAGTGTTACCACCGAACCGAACAACATCCCAAGCAACGCACCGATCTTCCCCGTCCCAAAGTATATGAGCAGGAAAATCGCAGGCACAGAGACCGCAGTCAATAGTATGTATGCAACGAGATAGCCAAGCCTATCATCCGACGATAGAAAAACACTCGCACATATTAGCTCAAAAATCATGTGCGAAAAGAAAACCAGGATAGATACCACAATTATCGGTTGCACAACCAGGTAGGGCCTGCCTGCCATCACCAGAATGGCTTCATTGGAGAACAGGGTCATCGCAACTATGAAAAAAAATGTTCCAAAAAATAACGAGGTGAAGTTATTTTTAAAATCAGTTTTGTAACTCTCAAGGTCATCCTTGAACTTCCTGCTCATCACAGACAAATTTATATGGTTAACGGCATTGGAAAAAGCCAGTATGTATGAACCGTAACTAATCGCAAACCTTAAATACCCTACTTCCGTATTCGTTGAAAAATAACCCAGAAAGAGTATCCCGGACTGATTGAAAAAGCCAAACAGTATCTTGGCGATGTAGATAAAAAGCCCAATGCTGAAAATCGACCTGAAAATCCTCCCAAACTGATTTTTGGAAGGAATAATAATCTTCCTCTCCAGTGTAAGGTAGGTAAACAGGATGAAAATGGCGCAAAAAATTATGGTCGCAATAAGGTTGCCGACGAAATAACCGTTATATTTGAGCAGCATAATCATGGTAATAACAAGGGCAAAGTTCGCCACCGAATTTACAATCTGAAGAATAAAGACCTTTTTAAACTTCTGAAGACCGTTTAATACGTTAAAGCCGATCTCCTGGATTCCGCTTGCCAGTATGACAAAAGATGTCACTTTGATCCCAAATACCAGTTCAGGCTGTTTATATATACCTGACGCTATTATAGGAGCCAGGAAAAACAGTCCTACGGCTATCGGCACGGTGATTACCAGCCTTGCCGATATCGAAGTCAAAAAGACTTTTGAGGACTCATTTGCGTCCTTCGCAATGGCAATTTCACGCAGCGTCCCAATCCCAAGTCCAAGATGCTGGTAGGTACCAACTACGCTTGCAACCGCCAGAACTATGCCGATTAAACCGTACTCGGCAGTGGAGAGCATACGGATTACAATCATTCCCTGCACTACGCTTATCAGCATCAGAATGATTTTTGTGGATATTCCGAGAAATTGAACTGCTTCTAATTGTTTATTGGAATCAGACTTGTTCACTGTTTCTTAACTTTAATATAAGCCTTCGCAGAAATTTGATGTTCTTCAGTGTAAAAATTACCTGTCCTTTAAGCAAATTACACTCATAAAACAGATCGACAACGATCCTTTTCAACGTTTCCCTTCTGTTTTTACGAAGCAAAATTACAACAAAACCCCAATAATGAATCAGCTTCCTGATCCTGCTTCTTATGTAAAGTGAATTCGTGATGACAGTCCTCATCTTCTCAAGATCCCTGACCTCAGAGCGGTTATAACAATCGAGGAGCTTCCCACCAAAAAAATTCAACTTAAAAAAATCATCATCCGATATTTCGGGTTTCACCATGTCCCAGATCGGAGTCCCTGGCAGGGGCAACAAGATCGAAACAAAGTACTCGTTCGACCTGATCTCCTTTGCAAGCTTAAAAGTGTCCCTCATCTCCTGCTTGGTTTCAGTCGGGAAACCTATCATGAAATTGGAAAATGTCCTTATCCCGTTCCTCCTTGTCATCTGCAGAGCGTTCCAGGACATCTCAACGTTTATGTTCTTATTGGCAATGTCGTTTAAAATCCTGTTTGATCCCGACTCAATGCCAAAATCAAGCTGAACACAGCCAGACCTGCGCATTTCACGCAGATTTTGCTCGTTTATGGTATTCACCCTTTCCTGTGCACCCCACAGCATCCCGAGTTCCCTCATCACCTGACATATCTCCTGAACATAGGTCCTGCTCACCCCCAAGGTGTCATCCAGAAAGTAAATGGCTTCAAACCCGAAGCTGTCCCTTAGCAGCTTCACTTCATCATATATCCTGCTTGCATTGCGAAACCTGACCCGTTTGCCCGTGATCAGCTTCCCCATGCAATAGCTGCACGAAAAAGGACACCCACGTGACGTCATAATGGAGGCTACCTTAAGTGGAACCCCTCTTATTACTTTTGAGCTTATCTGCGAATAGTGATGCATGTTCGATTTTTTATAAGCTGGGATCTCAAGACTGTTAAGGTTATCAATTAATTTCGCTGGCTTATTGTTGATAATCTCCCCATCGCATATAAAACTGACACCGTCAATCTTTGAGAAATCTCGCCCGTTTTTTATCTCATCAACGATCTCACATATCCGGTCCTCCGCTTCCCCTCTCACGACAAGATCAACACCGCAGCGCAGGAAATATTCCGACCTGACAGTTGGCTGCGGTCCTCCTGCTATCACAAAAATTGACCTATCAAGCGACTTCATCTTACTCGTCAATTCAGCGACGTAATTCTGCTCATGTATAAAACTGCTGATCCCGACTATCTTAGATTTGCTCTCTAGGATACTACTTAAAATCAGTTCATCCCTGTTCTGATTTTTGCTATCCTTCATTAGAGCACTGTCCAAAACATTATTTTCATAACCCCTGGAGGAAAGCGTTGCGGAAAGCGAGAGGAGGCCTACAGGAAACCGCATATCACTCCACCTATCAGGCGGTAGTATTAAACTAATCATTATTAATAAATAACCTCATATATCTCCGACACATAAAGCCTGGATACCGGTAAAAACACGCTCCCATCCATGCCGAACCTTTCTAAGAGATCTGTCGGCCACTGCTTTCTATGATATTCGAAACTCTCAACCAGCCTGAAATTATCCGAATATTCAGCGGATTTCAAAACCGTTAATTCCCCATTCTCATTGTATTCGTTAGTGTAAATCGCGTATTTTACGTTATTTTTCTTAAGCCAGGATAGCTGATCGGTATCGCTGAGGTCCTCATTGAAATAAACTCCGTTCTTCCTCAAGAACCACGCACTGACCCCGGATTCATCAAAATAAGCAACCTTCTCGCTTTTGTTCGCAAGATACCTGGAGGCCTGAGCTATTGTGTAATAGTCATAGCGACGATACCAGATTATGGAAGAGGATAGATTAAAAAGAGATATCAGCACAATAGAAATAACTAAATTCTTAACAATTCTATTTCCTTGGGGCTGCTTGTAAAGCAAATAAATCAAAAGCGCCGCAAGGCTTAAGATCAGCGTGATGAGACTACTGTAGATTGTCCCAAATATAAAAAATGGTTTTACAGTTAATGCCAGGTAGATAAATAGAATTATCGAAATCGAACCTACTATCGCAAAAATAAATTTATCCCTATAAAATCGCCAGGTAAGAACTGATGCAATTGCAAGGCTAAATATCGGAACAAGAACATTAAAATACCGTGTTCCTGGATGCACTTTGTAAATCACAAATAAATCAAATAACACGAATAGGACTAACGGGGCAAACTTTTTGAATGATCTAAAAAATCCTGCAAACCCAAATATGGTCCAGAATATCAGGATCGGGAAACCACTCATAAATAGGAGATTAGTAATGTAAGTTGGAACAAGATCGTAGAGACGTGGCCTGAAGATTAAAGCTAACCCCTCCAGGAACCGAGTCGGCAGGATACTGCTTTTAAAATAAATTAACATCCATATCGCAGCAAAAGGCACGATGCATATCAGCAGATAATAAACCAGTTTCATCCATTTCCGTCTTAGAGCATAGGAGATCAAGAAAACCGGCAGCAGTATGAAGCCCTCAAATCGCGTCATGACTGCCAGAATTGTAAAAACACCGATATAGATAAAATCCAATCTTGCATTTTCTCTAAAGAAGAAGTAAAAGGAACACAACACAAAAAATACTAAAACAACCTCACTGTAAACTCTCAGTGAATCATGGGTAAAAATGGGATTTAACGCTGTTAATGCACATGCCAAAACTGCAATTCCCCGGCGATCAAAAAGCAAATTTGCAATTTTATACAGCATTATCAAAATCCCTATTGAAAAGAGCAGTGAGAGAATTCTCCCCCAGAGATAACCGTCCATGAACCTGATCCCAACTGAAAGAAGAAGGGGATACATGGGAAGACGATTTGTAAAGGCTGGGAAGATTCCTTTGTTTATCTGGTCAGCAAGCAGGAGAAAATTATTGGAGTCACCAATTTCGGCGAAGTTGATGTTGACTAAAAACAATCTCGTGATGATATAAATAACCAACAACAGCCATGAATAGTTATTTTTGATGTATATCTTAATCTTCATAAACTGGATAATATTATCTCAAAGTTATCGAAAATATTGTTAGAATTATTAAAATGATTTATGTGTAAACCTTCTGTCCATAAAATGAGTCAATCAGGTAAAATAAAGACAAAAGGGGGAAATTGATTAGAAAACTAGCAGTAATCCCTGCATATAACGAAGAGGATAGCATAACTGCTGTAATAGAAGGCATAAAAAAGCAGGAGCCCACTTTTGACATACTGGTTGTCGATGATGCTTCGAACGACAGGACTACAGAGCTCGCCAAAAAGCAGAACGCAACTGTATTGGAACATCCTTACAATCTGGGAGATGGCGCTGCACGTCAGACTGGCTTCATATATGCTAAGGAAAAAAATTACGACATCGTGATGACGCTTGATGGAGATGGTCAGCACGACCCCGTCTCGATAAGAGAGCTCTGTGAAGTCATCGAGAGGGATGAAGCGGATATAGCACTTGGCTCGCGATTTCTGGGTGTGGCGAGTTACCGAATAGACTTTTTTCGCAGAATCGGGATGATGCTTTATGGACTCATCTGCTCCATCTTCATGAAATCGAAGATCACTGACCCGACATCGGGCTTCAGAGCCCTGAACAAAAAGTCCATAAACCTTTTCACAACCGAGCTTTACCCACAAAAGTATCCCGATGCAAACGTGATACTGCTTTCGCATTACGCCGGGTTGAGGGTCAAAGAGGTTCCAGTTAAGATGAACCAGAATGTATCAGGCAAATCGATTCACAGTGGATTAAGGCCGCTGGGATACATCTACATCATGACATTATCAATTTTCATGATGCTGCTCAGAAAAAAAGAACTTATAAGGAGTAAGGACTATGGAATTTGAGATTAAAAATATTCTCGGTTTAATTGTAAGCGTAATATTCCTTGGATATCTTATTTACCTTATTAAGAATTCCAAACTAAAAGAGGAATACTCTTTTCTATGGTTCGCTGTGAGCTTTGTGATGATCATCGTCAGCATCTTTCCGCAATTACTGAACTTCCTCAGAAGGTTTTTAGGCTTCTCATTCATCGAAAACATCCTGTATTTCTTCAGCTTATTCTTCCTTCTCGTGTTGAGCCTTCAGATGACTGTTCAGGTCTCTAAGCTGTCCAACCAGACTAAAACGCTGGCTCAGAAACTGGCAATGATGGAGGAAAAGCTAAATAAAAGCTCCAATAATTCCGATAAACGAGAGCAAAGGAATGAAGCAACTACTGATAAAAAATAAAAAAGTAATAGTTGAGGATATACCAGATCCCACGATCTCCGAAAAGGAGCTGCTGATAAAAAACGAATATTCAGCAGTCAGTACAGGAACTGAGCTTGCGATCCTCCAGTCGCAGTCCAAAAGCTTAATTTCAAGGGCAATACAGAATCCTGAGCTCATTAAAAAGACGCTAAGGATGGGACTTGAAAAAGGAGCCCAGAAAACCGCAAACGAAATCCAAAACATACTGAGTGAACCTCAACAACTTGGATACAGCTGTGCGGGCACCGTCATCAAGTGCGGCTCCAGGATAAGAAACTTCAAACCAGGAGATAAAGTTGCCTGTGCGGGAGCCGGTTTTGCAAACCATGCTGAAATGGTTGCTGTCCCTGAAAACCTGGCAGCAAGAGTCCCTGATGACGTATCGCTGGAAGAAGCGTCCTTTACAGCTATCGGCGCCATTGCTCTTCACGGAGTAAGAAGGCTCAACCCACAGATTGGGGAAAATATCGCGGTCGTCGGCCTCGGGTTGATCGGACTGATATCGGTTCAGATACTCAAGGCCTGCGGATGCCATGTCCTGGGCATCGATATCAAAGAGTCAAGATTAAAAATCGCAAGAAAATTAGGCGTCGATCTGACATTAAATCCTGCAAAGCAGAGAATCGACTCAAAGCTGATGGCCTGGGATAGAGGCGCGGATGCGGTAATAGTCGCAGCGTCACCCGGAAACAGTGATGCGCTTAACCTCGCATCCTCAATTTGCAGGAAAAAGGGCAAAATTGTGCTTGTTGGTGGAATTGATATAAGCGCAGAGCGAGATGAGATATATAAAAAAGAGCTCGACATCCTCATGTCGACTTCGCTTGGTCCCGGAAGATACGATCAAGTATACGAGGAAAAAGGCGTTGACTATCCGTTCTCATACGTCAGGTGGACTGAGAACAGAAATATGAGGGCGTTTCTAAATCTCCTGTCGCAGGGCAAGGTCACGCTGAACCCACTGATCGGCTTTAAAGTCAAAATAGACGAAGCCACAAGCATCTACCAAAGAATAAAAGAACAGGACGCCATAACTGCCCTGATTCATTATCCTGATGAGGTTAAAGAGCTGAAGAAACTCAAGATCAGAATAACACAAAAAAACAAGATCGATTCAAACACTATTAAACTTGCGTTTGTCGGAGCCGGTGCCTTCGCAACATACTATCATCTGCCAAATCTCGTTAAAATTCCCGACTTCGACCTGACCTACATGATCGACACCAATGAGACAGGGGCGAAAGAGCTCGCGCGAAGGTTCAATGCACACTGGACATCATCAGATTATTTAACTGCAATCGAAGACCCGGGCATAAAGGCGGCAATAATATGCACAAGACATGACCTTCATGCCAAAATTGCTATCGACTTTCTAAAAAGAGATATTGGAGTCCTTCTTGAGAAACCGGCAGCAGTGAGCCTTGAGGAGCTGAAAAGATTAAAAAATGCGGCTGTCAGGTCAAACGGCGTATTCACTGTCGGTTTCAACAGAAGGTTCTCCCCCCTAACATTGAAGCTTCTTGACCTGCTAAAACCAATTGAGACACCAAGGATAATCTCGTACAGGATCAATGCCGGCATGCTGCCGGTTGACAGCTGGCCGCGTGATGAGGAGATCGGCGGAGGAAGAGTCGTTGGTGAGATATGCCATTTCATCGATTACTGCAGCTTCATAGCAAGATCAAAGATGTCAGACATATCATTTAAAAGGGTGTTCAGCGACAATGAAAAGCTGGAACCCGAAAGCAACATGACGATCGCAATCTCGTATAAGAACGGCAGCATTGCAAACATAACTTACACGACGCTTGGCGGCGCAGCACAGAGTAAAGAACACATTGAGGTATTCTGTGAGGGCAGCTCCTACGTGCTTGACGATTTCAGGAGCCTGACCATCTTCGCAAATAAGAAACAGACAGTCGCCCTGAAAACCCAGGACAAAGGCCACTTCAACGAACTGGCTGAATTTTTAAAGTTACTGAGAGGCGAGGATAATCTATGCCCAACCCTTAAAGAAATCGTTGATACCACCGAAGCCACGATCAAAATCCGCGATAACCTAATCTAAGCTTAACCATCTTCATTATATATGTTGGGTATTGAAAATATTACATGTTTCATTTAATATATTACATGTAAATATCAATTTTGTGTAAGTATGAGGTGAAATCAATTACTATGGGAACAAAGACTACGATAACTTCAAGAGGGATGACATACATTCCTGCAGATATAAGGAAGCGACTAAACCTGAAACCGGGCACAAAGATAGAGTGGATTGACACGAGTGACGGAATTAAGATTTTTCGCATTCCCGAGGACGTGATCAATTATTTTTGGGGAATAGATAAAGGTAAGGACTTGATGCAGAATCTTTATAATGACCGCAAAAGAGAGCGCGAGCGTGAATAAGAAAGTAGCAAATTATGTACTGGATACTTCTGCCATCTTGTCATATTTCTTGAGGGAAGAGGATTCAGAAAAAGTAGTTAATCTTTTAAATAAATCCATGAATAACGAGGTAAGAATATTTATTCCATTCCCGGTAGTCATGGAACTTTATTACATAGTCTTTAGGGCCAGTGGAAGGAATGCTGCGGTGGAGAGATTTGCTGCTTTAAAAATGTTACCTGTGGCTATTGATCTTGAGATATCAGAACAATATTTGCTTATTGCGGGAAGTCTTAAAGCCGAATATCCAATATCTTTTGCTGATTCTCTCATAGCTGCCTACGCTAAGAAACAAAACGCCACATTAGTTCACAAAGACCCCGAGTATTTGTCATTAGATAATGAGATTGTTCAACAAAAGTTGTGAGTTCAATGCGAAAGTACCACATTTTGTATATATCCTGGGAAGCACCTCCGATGGCGTCCCCGGGGGTTTACAGGATAATAGGCTTTCTTAAATATATTGATAAAAAAAAGTGGGATGTAAGCCTGCTGACCACGCTGCCCAACTATCATCCATTCAGCATCGATGAATCACTTTGCAAATCCCTGCCCGAGGAGTTCAGGATATTCAGGACAAGAATCCTCGGCTCGCTGTCAATTGAAAGTCGCCTCGTTAAAAAAATGGCCGCAGCAAAATCCACGCAGAATGCCAGTGATACAAATAACAATGTAGCGGGCATCCTTTCAAAGATATCTTCGCTCTTTTTCATACCCGATCATCTTATCAGGTGGAAACTTTATGCAGTTAATGCCGCGAAAAAAATAAACGCCGAAAAAAAGGTTGACATCATATACTCGACATCGCCATTTGCAAGCGACCACCTGATCGGACTCAAACTCAAAAAATTTTTTAACTGCCCCTGGGTTGTGGAGCTGCGCGATCACTGGTCAGCAAATCCTTTTATAAAATACCCCACCAGATATCATAAAAGCAAAAACTACAAACTAGAAAGTGAAGTTTTTAGAAACTCCGATCTCTTGGTCGCGGTATCAGATGAGATGAGAGAGGAGCTCGTCGATCTCCATCCTGAAATTGAAGAATCCAGGTTTATAACTGTTACCAATGGATTTGAGCCGGATGAGTCACAAGCACCGAAAGACAAAAAAAGCAGTGATAAGATGATCATCACGCACACGGGGAGCTTCTATGGGGCGAGAAATCCGCTTCCATTTCTCAAGGCTCTGGAGGAGCTATTGCTCGAAGAACCATCATTTAAAAAAAGGGTTGAAATAGTATTTGCAGGAAGCATTGAGCCAAAATTTTTGCGCGAAATACAAATCCTGAACCTCGGAGATAATTTAAAGATTAAGGGCCAGATAACAAGAGATGAGAGCCTACGGCTGCAGCATAGTTCTGACATCCTGCTTCTGATCCCAGGACCAGGGAGAGGGACTCTATCGGGAAAGACATTTGAATACCTCAAAGCCAGAAAACCGGTGCTGCTGCTTGCTGAGGATGAACAGTCCTCAACAGTAAAAGTTCTCAAAAGGGCCGGGGTGGGCGTATCCGCTGATATAAATAATAAAAATGAAATAAAGCAGAGACTGAGAGAGATGATAAATAAGACAATAAATAAAGAAGTGGACTTAAAGCCAGATGAAGAATATATTAACTCTTTCAGAAGAGATGTGATAATCAAAAAATTTGAAATTGAGCTACTCAATTTAGTGAAAGAGCAAAAAAGATATGGACTTCAGCCTTAATTTGAGGGTGCCAGGGGAGCTGGTGAGGTTCAGGAGCTTCGCGTTGTCATTCCTGAAGCATAACACCCCAAAAAAATTAAATAACTTGCTGACAATAGAATATGAACTCGCAAGACGAAGGACTCATTTAAGGGGCTTCCCTTATATTCTTAAGATCGACCCGTCCAATAAATGTAACCTTAGATGCCCCATGTGCTTTACAGGCAAAAAAATGGGACAGCGGGAATTTGGGGTCATGGAGGCATCCACTTATCGAAAGATCCTGGACGAACTGGGCGAATATGCCTACAGGATTATGCTGTACGGGCAGGGCGAACCGTTCATGGTGAAGAACATCGAGGAGATGATCCAGGAGGCGACGGATAGAAACATCGGAGTTTCCATAAGTAGCAACCTAAACATCCTGAGCGAGGAGCAGGCGGTTAAGATGGTATCCTCAGGTCTTGAGCACCTGATAGTCTCCCTTGATGGTGCAAGCCAGGAAAGCTATCAGAAATATCGGGTCGGTGGAAGTTTCGACAAGGTAATAAATAATATAAAAATGATTTCGAATATCAAGAAAAGGAGGAAGACCAGATACCCAATAATCGAATGGCAGTACCTGGTCATGCGCCATAATGAAAATGAGATGGAAACAGCAAAGAAGATAGCAGATGAGATTGGCGTTAACGTGATCAGATTCTCTCCTTTCAGCTTTCTCTCACCGCCAACAAAAGAGGAGATCGAGGAATGGGTACCGCAAAACGACAGGATCAGATACATGGATAACAGCGGGCAGAGCACAAATCTCTACAGGGAACAGACTGTCTGCTCGTGGTTATACAGAACCGTGGTAATAAATTGGGAAGGCGGAATTTCGCCGTGCTGTTCGTATCACTTTACCGGCTTCCCGAGAAACGACTTTGGCAATATAAACGAACAGAGCTTTCGTGAAATCTGGAACAATGAAGTATATCAGTTCTCAAGAAAACTGGTCTCAAATCGTGCAATATCGGAAGATGAGAAGGTGAGAACAGGCTGCTATTCCTGCGATATGCTAAACCTCAAGTTCCTAAACGAACTTCGAAGGAAAGTGGAGTCAGAGCTCCAGCAGCGCCAGGATGAACAAGGTCATGCCCAGGAATAAGCGATATTCGCTGAGCTGGTTCTACCTGACCATAGTACCTTGAATAGTCTATCTTATCTACGCAGATGTCAAAAACAGCAGGCAGATTAAATGTTACTTTAAGGCCATCTCCTGATATATGAACGGACTTCATCTGCTGGTCAGTTTCATCAATGCCCTCTATTCTCAGGTAAGGAGATAGTATAAAGCTCCACTTCAGGTTTAGATGATCAAAATTAGAATAAACAACATCGGTTATTTTGATATGCTGACCATCAGGAATAGCAAATAGTCTTTCTACCCTGACATACCTATCATGTCTCTCCCTGAAAAACAGCCCAATCTTAAAGCTATCCCCTGCACTGTTCAAATCACATCCCGTCTTACGATTCGCAAATGAGATAAAAGGACTTCTAAGATATTCCCTCTGGGGATAATCCTTCAAAGCTATTGTGGAATGGCTATCCTCGCTTCTAAATACGGCTCTGTTGTCATGATCAGAATACAGAAAGCTTCCCGGGTCACCAAATATTTCCCTGTCTTTAAAATACAGACAAAAAGAGAGATAGTCACTGTGCGCATGACTCCCGAGTCTAAACTCCCTGCTGCCTGGAAACCTGAAGATGACCCTGAGGTGTCCTCTGCTCAAAGATCCAAATCCAGCCTCCTCATCAACCCATAAATCAGTGCCGTCTGGAGTTAATGCTTTGCCAGTTGAAAACTTACCCTTTAGTTCATCTCTCTCCCCCTCTACCTCGTGCTGCCTAGAAAAGACCTCATCATAGATCGCCCTCAGATAGCTCCTGTTCGAGGGCTCATCTGTGGAAATGGAGTCAAACCTTAAGACCCTGGCAGAATCATCATCACCAATGCGTGGGATGACCAAATTCTCCCCAACCAAACAGACCATCGAAGCGTACATACCCTCTACTCTTTTCAACAACTCAGGACTGACGTTTACTTCCTCCGTCACATAAATGAGCGCAAAAAGAAGATACGCCTCCAGGACAAAAGCCGCATATGGCAGCGAGGATTCCAGCAGAAGCCCCTCCTTGCTTATCTGACATTCCAATGTACCCTCAATAATTTTAAGAGCCCTATCGGCTATATCATTCTGCGAAAGGGCTATTGATATGATATATAGAATACAGGCCTCCACGATTAGGTGGTTGGATGGCAGCCCGTCCCCATGCTCAAGGTTGTCTTGAAGATACCCGAAACCCTCAGAGAGCGATTCAAACAATTCATGTTTTATGCCATCACTCAAATTACCCTGCTTGTTCAATATCGCGCCCGCAGCCAGGACATTCATCAACCTTACGGCAACCTCAAGCGGGCTCTCCCAGTTGATACCCTCAGCAAACCTGTTAGCTGACCTCCAGGCAGCTATCACGCCAAGCAGCTTCTCCTCTAAAACATGTTTCAGTTTTGGACCCGAAAATGTCATGCTCCTGGCCATTAACGGTAAAAACTGAAGCCTTGAAATCTCCCAGATTAAACGCCTGTCCTTTGATGCCACCGAACTAACACCGCCCGATGGCTGGATATCCGCCCATCCTCCCTGCATCAAATCTCTTAACCTCAGCCTCATGTCAGGATTTCCGAAAATCGGGATCTCATCAACCTTCCCAAGAGGTTTGGAGCCGTCTAATAGCTCTGCTATTATCTGTGCGGCAGGAGAACTGAAGACTATATCCATCTTTCTCGCATCTATTTCGGGGATGCTAACTTTTGGCGATTCCTTAATAAACAATCTCCTGACTGCTCTCAGTAGAACCGATGGGATGTTCCTCTTTGGTATGATCTGAAGAAGCTTAATTTTTTCCTTAATCGTGTTCATCGGACGGCGGCCATCTCCTTGTATATCGCAACTATCCTGGGCAGGTTTATCTCCTTATTGAACTTTGCATATGCGATCTTATATGCCCTCTCACCCATTGTCCTGGCAAGATCATCATCCTCCAGCACTTTTCTTATTGCAGCAACCAGTGCGCGCACATCACCAGGCTTTATCAGCAGCCCCGACTCTTCGTCAACTATGACCTCATCTGGACCAGGCAGACTTGAGGCAATGGAAGGTTTTGCCATCGCTCCTGCCTCAATCAAGGGCCTCGGAAAATGCGGAACGATCGATGGGAATACCACAACATCGCTCGCCGCAATGAGTGCAGGAGCATCAGTCACGCTTCCAGTCGATATAAAATTCGCCCGGGGCAGCGATGATGCATTCTCAACGACTTTTTTATTGTACCTATTCACCCACGGCAACTTATTGGCAAGCCCCTTAAAACCACTTAACCTCGAAAGGTCCGGAAAGTTTCCCGCAAGGATAAAATAATAATCTTTTCTCTCCTTCAGAATCTCTTTTGCAGCTTCTAAAAACACTACTGTACCCTTTGGCTTAGATGTCCCACCCAGCATCAAGATGACCTTACCCGTCTCGGGAATACCAAGCTTATCCCTGTAGACCCTGCTATCAAGATTTCTGTCAAAAAAATCGAAATCAACGTAATTGTAAATGACACGGATCTTAGAGTCTGGCTTTAGTCTCTTCGCATTGTCTTCACAGATGGCAATCACCCGATCTGAATATCTATTAATAATCCACCTTAAAATTGCCCTTCTTAAACCAATATACCCCCGTGCAATTGGCTCCCTTATGTGCCACACAACTTTCCTACCGGCTAACTTCGCCGCAATTGCACATGCAGAAAGTGTCGATGAATTCAGATGTATGATGTCAGGATTTTCATCAGCAATGATCTTCTTCGCCCTGATGATGGTCAGGAAAAAATTCAAAAACTTGGTAATAAATCTCACAGGGGAGCCGATGCCATACCAGTCCAGATAGGTATGACTGTAATCGTGAATTCCTTTAACCACAATCACGCGTGCCCCGGAGTCTTTAAATAAGTCAACAACAGGCCCATCCTTCAAACAGACCACAACAGATTCAAACCTGTTCCTGGGAACACCTTCCAATAAAAACCTTAAACTCTGCGGTGCTCCTCCTATCCCACCTTCATGATGAAAGTACAATATTTTTATCATCTATAGAAATTCCCTCATCCAAAGCTCAAGGATGACGAACATCCAGATGAGCATATAGCCCAACCTGCCGTCATAGAACCTCCTGTAAATATCTCGAAGCTCGTTATAGTCAAATATACCTCTGTTCGCTACGGACTCCTTTGAAAAGACATCATCAACGATCTCCTTCAATTCATTTTTTAGCCAGTATCCCATGGGAATCTCAAACCCGGTTTTTTTTCGCTCAAGTATTTCTTTTGGTATCAGATCCCCGAAGGCCTCAACCAGCAGATATTTTGACCTGTTTCCATTCAACTTCAAGTCTGAAGGCAGCAAATACACATATTCAACAAGTTTGTGGTCTATCAACGGAACCCTGACCTCCAGGGAGTGCGCCAAGCTCATCGCATCGGTATCCCTGAGCAGTGTATTTGGCATGTAGCCCATAAGCTCGAGCTTCGAAACCGATCGCACGACATCGTCCGCATTAGCCTCAACATCAGAATAAAAAAGAGAGGAGTCCTGCAAATTTTTAAGGTTAGCCGACAGATAATTACCCGAATACAACCTTAACTTTTCATCCTCCCAGAACACGGAGCGCGATAGCGAATACTTCCTGTTAATCTTCTCGCCAAAATAGCGCAGACTTTTAAACGGCTGGCGTTTTCTTATGTTTTGCGGAAGCGCCTCAGCAACCCTTTTTGCTGAATGCCCAAAAATCCTGTTAACGCAGTGCTCCTCTTCATGCTGCAGCTTAAAACCGGCAAAGTGCGGATAGCCAGCAAATAGCTCATCACCTCCGAGGCCAGACAGTGCGACCGTCATGCTTTCTTTCGCAGCTTTCGAGACAAAGTAGGTGTTAACGCCGTCACCACTTGGCTGATCGATGCCAGATACTATCCTTTCAAGATCATTTAATACATCCTTCCCGGTTAAGATGACCTCGCTGTGATCTGTGCTGAACCTATCAGCCAGGACCTTCGCATATTTCAGCTCGCTCATCTCGCTTCCCTCTCCCCTGAACCCCACAGAATAGGTATTAACAGGAAGCGACATCAAGGAGCTCATTAGACCGACGACTATGCTCGAATCTATGCCACCACTCAAAAAAGCACCAAGCGGCACATCGCTTATCAACCTCATCCTCACGGATTCCAGCACTAACTCCCTCAATTCCTCTTTTGCTACCTCCAGCTTTACCTTTTCCTTCGATTGATCGCCAGGCTCTGGCAGAGACCAATATCTCTCCACCATCGTGTCCTCCCCCGTGACGATGATCTTATGTCCAGGCAAAAGTGAGTTGACTCCACGTATCATCGTGTAAGGCGAAGGCACGCTGTAAAAAGAAAGATAGTGGTGAAGCCCGGTTGGACTTATCTGCTTATTGATCAGGCCAGAGCCAATTATCGCCTTGAGCTCGGAGGCAAATACGAATCTGCCATCTTTTTCGAAGTAATAAAGTGGCTTCTCCCCCAACCTGTCCCTTGCCAGAAAAAGCAGATCCTCCCTTCCATCATAGATGGCAAAGGCAAACATCCCTCGCAGGTGATCAAGGCAGCCCTGCCCCCACTGCTCATAACCGTGAACCACAACTTCGCTGTCTGAATCTGAATTGAACCTGTGCCTATATTTCATCAGCTCGCTTCGAAGTTCCTGAAAGTTATATATCTCACCATTAAATACTAACCATATATCGCCTGCTTCGTTCCTCATCGGCTGGGATGCTTTTCCCGAGAGATCGATTATGGAAAGACGCCTGTGTCCAAGGACCACATTCGGCCTTTCAAGAAAGCCTTCATCATCAGGCCCTCTATGCAACATGATGGAAGCCATCTTTCTGACAACTTCAATATTCGCATTTTTTCCGTAAATGCCACAAATCCCGCACATATGCATAAATTTTATCTGTTTAAGGCAAATAGATAAAATGAAATATGAACATTTGACCAATTTAATCGGTATAATACAAAAAATATTTTACAATGGGGGAAGATGAAAAAAGACGAATACAGGATAATGTTCGAGGCTGAGGAGCAGCACTGGTGGTATCGTGGCCTGAGAAAAATATCGCTGCAGTTCATAAAAAAATACGCTCCCACAAGTATACTTAAAGTGCTGGACGTGGGCTGCGGAACAGGGATACTCACGAAAATCCTTTCCATTGACCATGATGTTACCAGGATCGATTACTCTGAAGACGCAATATCGTTTTGCAGAATGAGGGAATTAGAAAACGTAAAACAGGCTTCGGCCAATGATCTGCCATTTGATAATGAATCCTTTGATCTGGTAACGTGCATGGACGTCTTATACCACAAAGGAGTTGACGCCAAAAAAGCATTGAGTGAAATCTATAGAGTTCTAAGGCCTGGAGGTCTATTTGCAATAAACCTTCCTGCATTCAATTTTCTCTACAGCTCTCATGATCGTGCGATAGAAACTGCCAGAAGATTTACGAAAAAAGAAGTAAAACATCTCCTGCTCGAAACCAAATTAAAGATTTTAAAGCTAATCTACTGGGACTTCTTCCTCTTTCCCGTAGTGGCGACCACAAGACTGATCAGGAAAAGGAGCGACAAAGAGACGTCCGATATAAATGTACCAACAAAAATAATAAATGAGTTCCTCTACTTCATATTAAGGACCGAGGCAAACCTGATTAGACTTACTTCCCTGCCCTGGGGCACCTCTGTATTCGCAGTCGCCCAAAAACCAATTAACGAACCTTATGAAGTCGCTAAAATACAAGCTCTTGATATTCTTTCAAAAGGCTTTCATATGAACGGTCCGAAACTGAATTCAAAAGATTCACTTCATGAGCGATAAAACACAATACAATTTGGAAAACGGATTCAGTTTTATTTAATCATCAAATCCAAGGGGTAAATTACCCGAATCTCATCAATAAACCTGAAGTGCCTAAGGTTGTAAGTAACTAGAGGAAGATTCATAATGAATGCTGTAGCAGCGATAACTGCATCCCTGTTGTCATGAAGCCCATGTAAAGCATACTTTTGCAGAAGTTCTCCTGCTGCACTTCCAATCCGGGCATCCAAACGGATCTCTGTCATAGTAGAAAGCAGCTTATTATATTTCTGTCTTTCACTGGAAGAGATTCCTTTTTTATTGTTGATCTCCTTTCTAGTCTGCACTGAGTAAAAGAAGTGAAATGAAATGGGGATACCCAGCATTTCATTTATCTCCTTACCCAATTTTTGAGCCATAATGACTACATTGGTATCGACGAGATAGTTGCTTAGTGTTTTTTTTGCCACTCAGTAAGCTCTTCTATATGTTCCTTCAGAGTCTTTTGGTTACCATCGGCACGTAAATTGCTTTCCCGTCGCATCTCTTCCTCAAACTCTAATGCCTCCTCCACAGTTCGCCAATACTCCAGTCCTAGTTCATGATCCAGAACTGTCTGTGGTATTAAGTAGCGTTTCCCTGCTTTTATTGCATGGATTTTCCCTTCTCGTATCATACCCCGCAGGCCAGAGGGACTCATGCGTAGCAGCTGAGCTACTTCCTCTACAGTATATAACTTAGGATACTGTTCTATTAATTTAACCACACAAACCTTTTATTCTAAATGATAGATTAATACGCCTAATATAATGTAATGCGATGAATAAATCAAGAAAAAATCTGGATATAAGCAGATGCTTTGTTTATTGACATCTCCTCTAGTATTTTACTTTTCCTCATATCTCTTTCTTTCATCTATTTGGTTATCAAAATAGTGCAATACGAAAGGCGATTTAAAATTTGTTTATCAGATCTGAAATGTATTCAAGCTCTGCTTCTTTTAACTCAGGATATAACGGCAGCGACAGGACCTCGCTGCACGCTTTCTCGCTGACGGGGAAATCCCCCTTTGACCCAAGCTCAGCATATGACCTCTGAAGATGTATGGGGATCGGGTAATGAATCAGCGTCTGAACCCCGTTTTGTGCCAAATACTGCATCAGCTCGTCCCTTCGGGGATGTCTTATGACGTAGAGATGATAAACATTGGTGAAGCCGTTAACTCTGGGAAGCTTAATAACATCCTTATTCAAAATCAGCTCATCATAATATCCTGCAAGCTTGATTCTTTGCAGGTTCCAGCCATCCAATTTCTTAAGTTTCACCCTTAAAACTGCTGCCTGCAGCTCATCAAGTCTGCTGTTCAGCCCTTTTACTTCATGAATGTACCTGTCCCTCTGTCCATAATTGCGCAGCAGTTTAAGCTTATCGTAAAGATCTTCATCATCGGTTACGACAGCTCCCCCATCTCCATAACAGCCTAGGTTTTTAGTCGGATAAAAACTGAAGCAGCCCAGAGTTCCGAAACCGCCTACTTTTTTGCCATGTATTGACGCCCCATGTGCCTGACAAGCGTCCTCTATGAGAGGTATGCTCATTTTCTCTGCAATCACCGATAGTCTGTTCATGTCCACAGGTATTCCATATAGATGAACTGGAAGAATTGCCCTGGTATTCTTACTTATCCTGTCCTTAACCTTCTCGACATCGATCGTCAAGGTTAATGGATCTATATCGCAAAGAACCGGCGTTGCGCCAGCAAGCGAGACTGCACTGACTGTTGGGATTGCGGTGTTAGGAACAGTAATAACCTCATCCCCTCGTCCAATCCCAAGTATCATCAGGGCGAGCTGAATTGCCTCTGTACCTGATGCCACCCCAACAGCATACCTAACCCCAAGGTAATCTGCGAACTCACGCTCAAACGCCTCGACATTTTCAGCAAGCACATATCTTCCACCCTTTAAAACCGAGGATATGGCATCGTTTATCTCACCCTTAATGGATTTATATTGGCGCAGCGGGTCAAAAAATTTGATTTCCAAAGGATTACCAGTAGTAGGATTTATATTTTTTATAATATTCAAGGGTCCTGGATAGACCCTCTCTTAAATCAATAGTGGGTTCCCAACCAAGCGTATTCTTAATCTTCGAGTAGTCCGAATAAAAACTCCCGATGTCTATTTTCTTCTTGTCTTCAGGAAAAGGAACAATCTCATAGCTCCCTGAACCATTCAGCTCGATAAGCAGCTTTACAAATTCAAGCAGCGATATGTGTTCAAGACTTCCAAGATTGAAGAAATCGCCATCCGCCTTCTCGTTTGTTGCAGCAAGTAGGATTGCCTCAACCACGTCATCCACATACGTGAAGTCCCTTACCTGAGAACCGTCGCCGAATATCTTAATCCTCTCGCTGTCGATGACCTGCCTGATGAACCAACCGGCAAAACCCTGTCTATTGTGCTTCATCAGAAGCCTGGGGCCATAGGTATTCGTTATCCGAAGTGATGTGGTCCTGATGCCGTAAACACGACAATATAAAATGTGATACCACTCCCCTGCCATCTTGTTTATGCCGTTTACATCCGTCGGCTGAACCAGGTGTCTCTCATCCACAGGCAGGTAATTAGGCTTCCCATACTGCTGCCTGGTCCCAGCATACACTATCTTCACATCTTTATTATGATTTCTACAGGCCTCAAGAATGGAAAGCTGGCTCACGCAGTTTATCTCAAGATCCGTAAATGGATCGCTCATACTATCAATATGACTGACCTGTCCTGCCAGATTGAAAATATAATCCTTCCCTCTCACAAGATAGCTCATGCTGGACCTGTCCCTGACATCAGCGATATTCACATGAACCTTATCTTTTATCTCCTCAATGTTAAACAGGTTGCCGCCGTAATCAGGTATGAGCGAATCAACAATCGTCACGTCCACACCGTATTTTACAAGCCTGATGGCAAGGTTGCTGCCAATAAACCCAAGCCCACCGGTGATTAAAATCTTCTTCCCGCGAAAATCTGGCATGTACTTCATTTCAATTGCTACCTTTTCTCCTCAATTTAAGCCATAGCCTGACCATACCCAAACAAACTCTAAAAACCCTTTTAAAATTGAAGAACTGAGACTTACCGCTCATGCGAAAGTAATGATGAACCCCGACCTCCGCAAACTTAAAACCTGCTCTATGAAACTTTGTAATCATTTCAACGCATATCAAGCCGCTGTTTGATTCCAAATTAACCTCTTCAAAAACTTTCTTCCTGATTAATCTGAAATCGCAGTCAACATCCCTTATCGGGAAACCAAACATCAACTTAGTAACCCAGTGGTACATCTTGCCTATCCAGACCCGATAAAATGGATCAGAGCGCTTTATCTTATACCCATTTACTATATCCACATCATTCTTCATCAATGGTAGCAAAAGGCTCATCTCCTGTGGATCATATTGCGCATCCCCATCAGTATAAAAGATCAGGTCGTATTTTGCCTCCCTAAAACCAGTTCTCAGGGCAGCTCCATAGCCACCATTTCGCTGGTGCTCCACCACCCTTACCCTCTCGAACATCTTTGCCACATCAGACACCATCTTCTTGGTGCGCTCATCACTACCGTCATCGACCAGTATGATCTCGTAGTGGCCGCAAACCGATTTCAAAATGGAATCTGCTGAGGCTACCATACTACCAACAGTACCCCAGTCATTATAAATAGGGAAAAACGCTGAAATGTTTATATCTTTAACTTTCTGCAACTTTTAACCAGTTATTTCCACTTTATATTTTCTTAAGTTTGTGAAATAAAATATCAAAGTCAGGGCAAGAATTAAAGTGGTAGGAATAATTGATCTAACCAAAGAGTTTATTGAGAACAAAATATACGAAGGTAAATCATTAGTTAGATTTACTTTTATAAATTTAGTTAAATAAATAAGAAATTCGCTAATTCCGTCATAATCAGCATGTCCGCCATAATACAGATATTTCATTGGGTCAGAAGGATTTATTAACAATATAGTAAATAATAAACTTATCAATGATAATACACAAAATACCACATAATATATTTTGTTCCTAATAGCTCTTAGAGTAGCAGCTAATAATAAACAGAAATATGGTATGAAAATAACCAGATAACGAGCAAGAGTTGACCATGCACCCCACCAAACACCACCAGAAAAATTAATAGAGATGAAAATTAAACCAACAATAGAAGAAATGAGCACAAACCAGAAATAATCTTTGTTTAATTTAAAAAGGGAAATATAGCCCAGGAAAATCAAAACAAAAATTGGAGAATAAATAAAGAGTCCCCTTTCCTGATCTAAAAAAATTCCAATATTACCCTCTGGCGTTAAATGCCCAAATACCATATCCCAGGTACTTGTTTCGGGAGGCATCCATGTTTTGTAAATAAAATAATAAAAAAGTAAAGTTGATATAGCAGAAATAATCATAAAAGCAAGAATTCCAATAAATCTTGATGGCCTTTCCCTAACCTTGAATAAATATAGAATAAAAAGAATACCAACAATTACATAATATCTTCTATGCAGCCATGGAATTGCCGCAAGACAAAGTGCTGGAACAAGCCAACCAAATCTCCCCTTTTCCCAACTATTTAAATAAGATCGCAAAACTAAAGTAATCAATAGAGCTGCAACAACCTCTGGAAATACCTGCATTGATTGCCAGATAGCTGGTGTTGTAAGTCCTCCAATCAAAGCACAAACAATAGAAATCCAATATTTTTTTGTTAAATCAAAACATAATAAAAATATCTGGACAATTAAGAAGGCAGTTATTAAGTTTAAAAAAATTACCACCCCAAGACGATTACCAAGCAAAAATGCAGGTATTAGCAATATCGGAAAACCAACGTTATGAATTGGAAGGAGCCTGCCATCGGGTGAATTTACAGCTATCGGATTTGTATCCCATTCACGACCAAACTTATGATAATCCTTATTTTCATAGTTATTTTTTAAGTCGATATCGTGGTCATGGATCATGCTGTAAGTTATCATTAGATAACTTGGTTCATCACCGGATAGACGCATTTTAGGCAATACATTTATGGAATAAACAAAATAAACAGAAAATAAAAACAAAAATAGAACAAATGAAATAATTACACATTTTTTGACTATTGAATTCATTGCATAAATATATCCGATTTCATTTTTTCACATTTTATATTGAATTATTACAAAGAAATAACTATTCGGATATACTAATTTTTGTTAAATGAAAATTTCAAAATATATGAATTCTAACACTATTGTAATAATTCCAACTTTAAATGAAGCTGAAAATATTGAAGAACTCACTACGGAGATACTAAAAAAATCTAATGTTGAAATATTTATTGTTGATGATGACTCAACAGATGGAACAGAGCCAATCTTAAACAAATTAAAGAGAGAAAATGAAAGATTCGATTATTTAATAAGAAAGAAAGACCATGGGTACGGAAAGTCTTGTCTTGATGGGTTTCACATAGCAATTAAAAACGGATATGAAATAATTCTAACTATGGATGCTGATCTATCTCATCCTCCTTTAAAAATAAAAGAGTTAATTAATAAAATGAAAGACTTTGATATTGCTATCTGCTCAAGATATATAGATGGTGGGAAAATTGAAACTAACTGGTCATGGCCAAGAAAATTTCTTAGTAGATTTGGTGGCTCTTTTGCCAAATATCTACTCAAGATTCCAGTAAATGATTGTACAAGCGGTTTTAGGTGTTATAGAGCATCAGCCCTAAGAAAAATTGGTTATCAGAATCTAAAATCAGATGGATATACACTATTAATTGAAATATTAAATAGGGCAAAGCGAAAAAAACTTCTAATAAAAGAAATACCTTTTACATATACAGATAGAAAGATGGGCAAATCAAAATTGAGTAAAAAAGTAATTTTTGAGGCTTTTATCTATGTAATTAAATCAGCTATTATTAATAAAATTAACTAATCAAAAAATTAATATTTAAACTCGTAAATCTGAGCTTCCCCTAAATCATAAATTTTGTTTAAGAATTTTATGCCATCTAAACTATTTGAATTGCTTGAATTAATCTTTTTTTCCAATACTCCATAAAAAACATATTTGATGTGATATTTCTTCAGAATTCCCATTTTTAATTCTTTATTACCTTTACCAAAAAATGATTGATAATCTTTATATTTAACTTCGTAATTTAAAATCCCCGGAGAACTGCCTAAAAGTGAATATTTGTTTGAAATATAAGGTATAAAAAATCCAATTTCAGGGGAAGAAATAACTAAACCTTGATCTTCACCTTTTAAAAATTTCAATGCATTATATTCTTCAGTTTTTACATATGCTGGATATAAATCCCTCCTGGGGAAAGAAATTGAAAAGTAAAAATACATTAAAAAAGAAAAAGACGATAATAATATTATTAAAATTACAAATATTTTTCTTAACTCAATTCTACTAGCAATACTTAGAGATAAACCCTTAATGCCAAAAAATACCAACCCTACCCAGAAAAACCACCAGAAGTGTATAAATCTAGCTGTATTAAAGCCAAACAACATACCTGCAGGTAAAGTGGGAAGCAATGAAAAAACTAAAATCCCTGAATAGAAAAATAATTTTACTCTATCAATTTTATTTGACAAAAACATTTTCCTATTTTTAAACAAAAAGAAGATAAACAAAATTAAAAGAACTAAAGCCAAAATGATAGAAAAAAGTGAAAGATAATTTAAAAGCAAAACAAAATTTTGAGTAAGAGGTATGCTAATAAAAAAAGTACCCCTGATAATCATCTGACATATCTCATAAATTAAAATCATCGATATCATCAGAATTGATAGAAGAAATAAACTCTTTCTTTTAAGATCTTTCTTCAACCCAATAACTACAAAAGGCAAACCTAAAATTCCTGCGAGAATAAGGTAGCTTAGCCTGGCTCTACCTGCGAATTCTTTAGAGTACAATTCGAATACTTCCGGGTTTTTCAAAACACCTAAGATCCAGGGGATAAGCCCACTGATAGAAAAAATTATAATGAACCCAATTATTCGAATGAAACTACCAGTATTAAGTTTTATAGAAGTCTCACTTGGATTCAGCAGAAAGTAATACAGTAAAAAAATAATAATAAAACCAATACCGTGAATTGGATTCCCAGAAAAACAAAACATTATGGAAAGCACAGAAAGATAAAAAAAGTAAGATTTTCTATTTTTTATGTAACTTATAATTAATGCAAGGAATAGAAACCCGAAAAATAAAGGGATTGAATTATAAAGCCTATCAAGAGCAGTTATTGGAATAACCCCAAAGCCCTCAAAAAATTCATAATTTGCACCAAATAAAATAGTTCGAACCAAAGAACCACTTTCAAAGAAACTTCTTACTCCACCTAGAATCACGATGAGAAAATATATGATCCCAAATATCCCACTGGATAAAAAAAATAATTTTATAAAAGTCCGATTCTCATCTTTTGGAAATAATAAATCTGAAAATTTATAAACTGATAATACGAATAAAAAGTTAAAAACAGCCATAACTGAAAACATAGTTATGTGATATGGAATTCTAAGAAAATATGATAGAAAACCAAGTGGAATATATATTGACGAACTAACAAAAAATGGAGATAAATATGTCTTAATGTTCATACCATAATTCCAGGGGTCCATAAAACCATTCTCAAAAGACTTCATAAAATAAAGCAGAATTCCATCATCCATATTTCTGCCGCCAATAAATTCATAACCTTGAGGTTTTAGTAAAATAAGCAGGACATAAATTGATAGGTAGAACAAAGCATAAAAGAGTGCAATATAATAAACGTAGTTAGGAAATTTTTTAATTAAATCCTTAAATTTCACCTTCATTTTTTAAAACTTCTTGATAAATACCATAGGTCTTTTCCGCTATTTTTTCGTGTGTAAAATTATTTCTAACCCGCTCAAAGCCTAGTTTTGCTATCTTTGCTCTTAAGTTAGCATCTTTATATAAGATTTTGATTTTATCCGCTAAATCCTGGATATCTCCCTCTTTAAAAATCAGTCCAGCATCACCTATAACATTTGGTATCTCAGCAGAATCTGATCCGATAACCGGCACCTCACAAGCCATCGCCTCAATAATGACGTGACCAAACTGTTCTTTCCACCTCTTTGTAGTTCTGGAGGGGAGCACAAGCACGTCAAGACAATTTAGATAGGGTACCACTTCTACATTAATTACAGGATCCAATAATCTAACCCTTTCTTCAAGTTTATTCACCTCAATCCAATTTTTTATTTCTTTCTTAAGTGTGCCATCTCCCAATAACAAGAGACTGCTTTTAAAATCAAGTGATTTAAAGGCTTCTAAAAGATCGAAAATTCCCTTCTCCTCTACCAGTCTACCGATGTAACCGACGATAAAACCATCAAGCATCAATGATTTCTTCAATTCAATCATCTCAGACTTTTTAAAGAGATTGATATCCACACCAAGCTGTGGAAGGACGTATATTGGTTTTAAAAAACCCTTGTTGATTAAGAGCTGTCTCGCCTCCTGGTCTCCACATATAGCTGCACTTGCCCAGCGCAAATTCTTTTTCTCTATGAGTGATAAGGGGAACCCGTTGTTGGTTTCCCAGTTAACCCAGGTGAAAAAAATAGTCTTAAATTTTTTACAGAATAATTTCTTTATTATGTGAACCTGAAAATAGCAGAGAGCATCGGCTCCCTGTTCGACATGTATAATATCCGGATCAAAAGCTCTTATTGCCATAGCAAGTCCATAAAGATAAAAATACAAAGATTCATTTCCAGCAAAAACTACTGGAAGTTTTACAAGTTCAATTGAATCCTGGCTTAAATTCTGAGATCTTAATTTATACATTGTTGTTGGCCACATTTTTGGGGTAATTATTTTTATCTTTATATCCTGGCGTCTTCCGAGGATAAAGAATTTATCCCTGTTTAAATCAAGCATATAAGTGTGGCCAATAACCAATACTTTCAACATTTCTTTAGATATACATGCAGCTTATAAGTTCTTGTACCTTCTCTTTCAGAATCTCTCTCGTATATTTTGATTTAACAAACTCAAGCCCATTTTCTCCCATTTTTTTTGCTAGATCTTTACTCTCAATCAAAAACTTAATTTTATTTGCTACATCTTCCTTGAACAGTGAATCCACGATTAAACCATTATAACCATCAATAACGGCCTCGACGCTCCCGCCCATATTCCCAGCGATTACCGGTTTGCTGCAAGCATTTGCCTCCAGGAAAACTATCCCAAACCCCTCCCCTATGGACATGTCATTCTTTACCTCTATCCTATTAGGCATCAAATAAACATCACAAAGATTGTAATAATCAACTAACTCACTTTCACTTACATTTCCAATAAAATTTATAAAATTTATTACCCCTAAATTTACAGCCATTTCTTTTAGTCTTGGAACATCATCTCCATTTCCGACAATAAGATATCTAATTTTTTTATAACTATTAACCACCAAAGAAAGTGCTTCTATAGCTATATCGTGTCCTTTATGCTGTTCTGACATATCCATTCTACCTACAGTAAGCAATACAAACTCATCCTTAAGATTTAATTTTTTCACCAAATTTGAATTTTTTTCTTTTGGCTTAAAAATATCAAAATCTACAGCATTTGGCATCATAAATATTTTTTTGTTTTTCACACCCTTTTCCTCAAGTCTTTGAGCCGTGTATTTACTTATGGCACAAACTGCATCAGTATTTCTTAATACCCATAACTTAAAAATACTCAGTTTATTCCATACTTCTGATCCATATGTCAAAAGTGCGACTTTCCTTAATAATAGCCTGGAAAACACAAATGGTATCATTGATTGATCAATATGACTTATGAAAACAATTGAGGGTTTATATTTAATCAACATAAATAAGGAATTAATTGCCTTTATCAGTGGATTAAAAATTTTTAAGAATCCTGATTCTACGACACCCTTGGAAAAAACAATTTTAAATTTATAGAAACTTCTTTCGGGATCATAGTCATTACTGGAAGGAACTAATATAACGCTATCTTTTCCGTATAATTCTGATAAAGCATTTGCAAACAAAAAGTTATATTTCTGGATTCCACCAACTTTCGGGAATATTTCTGTAGCAAAATAAAGTATTTTGGATAATTTTCGCAAAGATGCCTCTAACTAATTATTTCTCTACCTCAATAAATAGAAACCAACCAAACCTTCGCATTAAAAAAAGTTGAAACTTAGAATTCAGCCCAAATGGGAGCAAAAAAATAAGTACTCTATTTATTTTAGGTGAGGGTATGACACTTTCACCCTGATCCATTATCCTTAATCTTATTTTCTTAAATCTTGAGAACATCTTTTTTGCTTCCCCCTTAGTAAGATGCCTTGCTATATAACCATCAGTAAAATTTTTATTAACCTCATCAAGGCTCATTTTAAAAAGTCGACCTCTAAAAATTCCATAATATAAACCACCCAGAATCCAGTACCTGAAACTACTTTTATGGTAGACCATGATCTTAGCCATACCGCCAGGTTTCAATACCCTATAAATTTCATTAATTGCACTCTCCATATCTGCCGTATGATGCACTACCCCCCATGACCATATGAAATCAAATTTGTTATCAGCAAAACTTAAGTCTTCAGCATCACCTAAAGATATATCTCCCCTGAGATTAAATAGTTCAAATCTCTTTTTGCATAATTCTATTGCCCTTGGTGTAATATCAATTGCATGAAGATTAGCACCCTCTTTGGCAAAAACGGCTGCATTGCTCCCCAGGCCGCATCCCACCTCCAATACGTTCTTGTTAGCAAGACTCTTATAGTCTATTAATTCCGAAAATGGTAACTGGTTTGGGTATTTTGGATGTGCAAATATTTTTAAGGCATTAAAGAATCTTTCATCTATCGCTTGGAAAAATTCTTTAGTGCCCTCCCTTTCCTCCAAAGTTTTATTCCAATCGTAGTTCATGGGATTTTGATCCCACCAATCTATGTTCTTTTTCTGCAAATCAGAATCAATATTTTTCATCAACAACCGGTTTCTCTAAATAAAGAGACTTAAGCATCCTAAATTTATTTATTAAATCTTTGCTTTCAAGCAAATAAAGAGTTAGCAAGTATATACCGCCAAATAATACTATTTTAATTATAAGTACCATAACATTGGACAATCCCAACCTATAGCCAAATAATTCAAAAATAAAATAAGCAAGGAATCCAAACAGTATTGAAATAAACGGGTTTAAATATATCTTTTTAAAGTTAATATAAAACTCATGACGCAAAATGATTTGCAGCAGTATAACACCGACCACCACTACGAAACCAACAAAAATTGCCGCTCCTCTTGCTTTAAAAAAATACACAATCACTGGTGCAACTATAATCATCAGTACCCCTTGAATAATTGATACTCTCGAGTATTTCTTTACTTTTCCTAATGCCATAAATATTGAACCTATAGCATCATTCAACGGTCTGCCAAAAGAATATAGAACTAAAAGTTGTATTAATAATATCGATCCCTCCCATTTTGAACCCATTAAAACTAATACCGCTTCCCTTGCACAAGTAAATAATAACAATGAAATTAAAAAACCTGTCCTTATCACGAAACCAGTAACAAAATCAAAAGCATTTGATAGTTTTTCTTTATCATCTTGAATTTTTGAATACATCGGAAAAGCAACTTGTATAATATTGCTAATTGGACCAAGTGGCATCCTGGCTATATTGAATGCCATTGAATAAAATCCAAGCAGCGTTACACCAGCAAAAGTCCCAATTAAAAAATCGTTAAAGGTTAGAAGCAAGAAACCCATTACCCCAATTATCCATATGAAAACTCCCTTTTGGCGCACAAACCACTTCGCTATCTCCTTATCAAACTTTAAATTTGAGAATCGAAACCTCCAGGGATTAATTATCCAATATGATATACATGGGATTATATTTTGGAGACCACGAAATAATATAAGGCTTACAATTCCATACTTAAAATAGGCAAATAAAATTGCTATTGCAAAAGCAACCGTTAGCGAAATAAGATTTATAATCGAAACCTCTTTATATCTCAATTCTTTCTCCATAAGAGTATATTGGGTTGAATTGAGCCCCTCATTATCAAAAAGGGCAAAGGCAGCAATTGCCATGAAGGCAAACACAACATTCTTATCATATTTGAGTAAAAGCAATGGGCTAATTAAAAGGGATAAAACAATGATACTGACCGTAAATAAAATCTGTAAAATGAAATGCGTGGATATAGTAGTTTCATCAGCATCCTTCCTGTGTATAAGAGCTAAATTGAAACCGAAAAGTCTAGGCCTTTGAACAAAATCAAAGAAAAAAGCCGCTAGAGATACTATCCCAAATATTTCTGGTGCAAGTAATCTCGCGAGGGCAATGTTACCTATAAATCCAATCACTATCAAAATTATTGATGAAATGCTAAGAAAAATAGAACCTGATACTGCTCTTCTGGCAAGGCTCAAAGGCCAACCCCGCTTTTTAGCCTTTCATAAACATCTAATACTTTGGACATTCTATTTACGAATGTGTCTTTATTCTTAACTTTTTGATATGCATTTTCTCTGATTTCATCAACCTTATCCAATTGATTAAGATAATAAGTTATCTTTTCTCTAAGCTCCTGCGGTGTGCTAAAACATTCGATTTCCTTGCCTTCCTCAAGAATCTGAGTTTGCTCGAGAGTCCTTTCAGTTAAAAGAAAAGATCTACATGCTGGTACCTCGAAAGTTCTTGCATTATGTGCATTACCATTCTGCTTACGCATGAAGTTCAAAACTATCTTAGATGAGCAAAAAATCTTCGACATTTCCTCTCCGTATATTGCATTAGCACGCCAGCATTTTCGAAGCGGTGATTTGGGCTTTAAGTTCTCCCAACTGTTACCCCAGATCGCAAGATCAAAATCAGTAATTGGCTCCATCCAATCAACCCTTTCCTTCTCCCATGTACCAACGAAAACAACATCAGAACCATATTTTTTCTTATCTTCACTTGAAACCTTGACTGGATGTAAAAGATCAGGATCATAGCAAAAGGGAAGATACTCAACATTCCTGCAACCATATTTTCTAATATCCTGAATTAAATATTTACCCCAGATAAAATAACAGTCATAAAGTTTTAAAGATTTTATATGATTTCTGCTTGAATTGATTTTTTTAAATGGGTTATCTGGGTTCCAGTTGAAGATTAAAGCATGTGTTTGATTTTTTAAATATTCAATAGTATTAGGGTTAATATGTTTGCCTTGTACAATAAAAACAAAATCAGGATTAAATCTTTGTACATGCTCAATTAACTTCTTGTCAACCTCATTACTCCAAATAAATCTTGAGATATCCCCTAAAAACGGTAACGTCAGCGATCTATGCAGACCAATGACTTCTTTATAGTAGTCATAATAATAAGTTTCATGACCCAATTTATTAAAAGCCTTTAAACAAGATGTCGGAAGATTTACTCCACCACCTGTACAAACCAATAATATTTTCACAGTCCCTCAAATAATTTTATGAACCTTTCTTGATATGCTTTCCATGTAAAGTTTTGAGCCTGGACACTCCCATTTTTACCCATGTCCTGAATCTTATCGGGGTTACTATAAAAAAACAGAATGCTCTCACATATACTATCAACGCTGAATGGTTCAATCACCAATCCATCAACTCCATTACGAACACAATCTTTTGCTCCTACATTTTCGGTAATGATAACGGGCAAGCCACACGCCATGGCCTCGATAACAACCTGCCCGAATCCATCTTCAATTGATGGAAGAATAAAAACATCGCACTCTCTATATTTAACTTCTGGATTATCAATGCCTCCAAGAAAAATCACATTATTAGCCATTCTTAATTCATTTAAAATGATCCCCCTGCTATATTTTTCCAGAGTACCAACTAATACAAGTTCGGCATTTTTTAACCCCATCTTTCTCCATGCACGCAATAAGAAATGCACCCCCTTTCTAATACTTAATAATCCCATGAATATTACTCTAAATTTATTTGAATCATATTCTATTTTTGGCTTAAACTTTTTAAGATCTACACCAAGTACATTTATTTTCAATTTACTTTCTGGAAATCCAGCCTCAAGATAAGATAATTTTGGAAAACTTGATGGGAAAACTATGAAATCAACAATTTCTTCTTCTTCATAAATCCTATTTAATAGCTTTTCGCTAATGATTTTGGTCTTAACACCTTCATTACGAAAAGCATCTTCCAAAATCCGCTTTTGAGCCTTAATCTCTACTGAACCTCTATCAATAAATGTGGGAACTCCCATTTTTTTCAATTGCTTGATAGTGAAATGAGACATGCTGGACCAGCCATAAAAACCTCTTGCCTTAAAGACTCTATTTGATGCCCATAAGTCAAATAGTGAATCCTTAACATAATAATTGCTTATTCTATTGTGGACTTTTCCTAAAAATGGATTTAACGGAAAACTCTCGATTAAACTCGCTGGAATTTCACTGGTTTTATACGCAGTAGTTAATACTTTGGCCAATAATTCTTTTTCATTTAATGCCCGGCAGGCATAATATGCAATCTTCCCTATTCCACTAAAGTTAAAAGGTATACCAACAGAATAAATAACTTTATCAGAACTAATCATACTAATTACTCATAAATCGGTTTAATTCAAATAAGGCTTAACTCCAACTATAAAAATGGTTGACCTCAGCTTCTTTGGCAATATAGATTCTAAAAAATACCAAAGTGGATTTTGGTAACTATATTTGAAATGTGCAAAAAAATTTTTTACTATTGTTCTTACTCGAGTTGTATTAAAAGAATGCTTTCCTATATCTTTTCCTCTATTTGAAAAATCTTCTATTTGATGTTTAACCCATTCAGACATATAAGAATCACGTTATTTAAAAAAATATTTACAAATTTCAAATATGATATATTCTATAACTTTCAAAATTGAAGTTATCATCCAAATAATAGTTATAAGATAAAATCCTTTGTTCTAACTCATGACTTTTAATTTGCCTCTTCTCAAGTATCGACTCATGAAAATCAATTAAAATGGCTTTGATACGCCTCTCTTCTAATAGTTTCTTTGCTCCATTAATAACTTCTGGCTCAAACCCTTCAACATCAACCTTAACTAAATCTGCATACTCAATATTATATTTCTCAAAAAGATCTTCCATACTCAATGTCAAAACTTTTTGTCTCTTCGAAAATAGATATTTATTTACCATACTTGAAGCACCAGTATTTAAAGAATGAAATAAATATAAATAAAGTTTTTGGAATGATTTGTCAGATAAAGCCGCATTTTCGATATATACATTATCAGAATTATTAATCTCTAAATTCTTTTTTATTACTTCGATCATCCTTTTTTGTGGCTCAATTGCAATAACAAATCCATTATTTCCAACAATCTTCGATGCAATTGTAGAAAAGTACCCTTCATTGGCTCCGACATCAACAAAAATATTCGATTCTTTCAGTTTCAAAAAAAGAATGTCGACTATCTCTGGTTCATAAATACCATTTTCAATAATTGCTGAACCAAAATTGGAAATTAAATCAACATAAAAACTTCCAAACTCAGTTTTTACAACTTGACGCCTATTCAATCCAAGAATTGTCTTTAAGGAACATGCAAGAAGCGACGAACTAAGACTCAATATCCATTTATGATGTTGATAAATGTTATTTGGAGTTGTTAACTTAATTGATATCTCTCCTAAACCAACATTAAATAATAAAAAATTTGATATATCTTATTGTTAAAAAATAAAATATCAATATCACAAAACTAATTATTGAAATTGTCATCCCAATATAAAAACTTGTTGGGATATACTTTAATTCAAAAGTATGAGTTCCAGATTTTATCACAAAAGCCTGAAAGGCATGATCGAAACAGTAAGTTTTGGTTAATTTTCCGTCCAAATACGCTTTCCATTCCGGGTAAAAGACCACGCTGGAGCCCAATATAAAATCTTCCTTAGCAAAGATTTTAAGCTTAATATAATTAGGTTTATATTCCGTAACTACAATATCTGCAGATCCAATTCTATTCTCTGGATCTATATTAATGTCATAAATATTCTCTTCTAATATGGCTTCTTTTGCAGGATCAAACTTTTGTGAGCTTAAATAATTAAATCTCTCAATAGGATTATTCATCACTTTAAAATTATATAAGTCAAAAAATCTTGGGAGATATTCCGTATTTTGATATAATTTTACCTGTCCATCTAAAATCAATTTAAATCTATTTGATGTAATATCCTTTTCGCTCAACACATACTTTACGTTCAATAAGTTTATAAGCCTTGAATCAAAATTATATATTAGATAATCGTAATGACTATAGTTATCCATTGATTGTTGGTTTACTGCGCGGATGAATTCCATATACCTTTTTAATGTAAATAAATTGTATCCATTTATATCTTCAAAATTAAAAATTAGACTTTTGTTGAGATTTAGATAACTGGTTGCCTCATAAGAGGCTGCCTGTATTCGATAAATACTTTTATCATCTTTTAATATTTGAGTTATCTCATTATTGCTAAATAAACTATTAAAGGCTGTCTTATTATTAATATTATAAAAATTGGGTAATGTTAAATAAATTAAATCAAAAATTAAAAATATCAATGAACCTAAAATAAAGATCTTCCTGCCAATCTTTTTTAGGTAGAATGACGAAAAAAGGACCAATGTTACAAACATCATTATTATTGAATAACCGAAGCTTGATCTTATTGAGCTAACAACCTTTGTTTTAAAAAAATCAGTAAGATCAGTGGATTTCAAACCCCAATAATTGGAGTTTTTTAATAGATTTGTAACTAGACTGACTAATTTATTTACTGTAAAATCTTCATAAAAGATTAAAAATATATATATAAATGTAATTAATAATAAAATTGATGTTAACGTAATTACTATTTTTTTTATAAATTTTTTGCATATAGTATTTTTATACAAAAAATCAATCCCATGAGATGAAAATATCGAAAAATACAATGGAACCAATATCAAAAACTTATTGGAACCCCTAAAATCTTTAAAAAAGGGTATATACCTAAAAATATAATATACATAACCAAACTTACCAAAAGACAAAATAATTGTCACAATAAAACAAATTAAGATAAACCTCAGAAACTTGCTTTTATTCGATAAAAATGAAATTGTACTCACAATCAGTGTAATTAAACCTACATATAAAACAAACTCATGGTAACTCCCATATTGCTGATACCCAAAAATATTCCCCCAATATGAATGAGAATCCCCAAATATTTTTGGGAAGACAAAAGTAAAAACATTAACAATTGGCATGGAATATGAAAGGAAAAAATCCAAATCTATTCCCTTTGCTATATCTGTGTGTTTTACCAAATTGAAGGCTGGGAAGTATTTGATCATTGATAGCCCAACGGCAATTAAAAGAGCTATTGTAATGTTAATAATAGACTTAAATTTTATTAACCAATCCTGCTTGGAGAATATTTTTGTTCTAAAAAATAGATACGCGTAATAAAAAAGAGTTACTATTAAAACAGATTGGATATATCCGATAAATAATTGGAAAAGGAAAATTATTGTAGTAAAGAATAAATATTTAGATTTCCGACTTCTTAAATATAAATCTAAATTTAATAATAGAAGAGGAAGCCACATAAAAACCATGACTCTATCTTCATGGCCAACCCATATGTTAATTAATGAAAAACCTGATAGCTGATAAACTAGTGCACCAAAAAGACAAGAGACATTACTAAGAGCTAAGTTTTTTAAATAGAAATATGAAAAGACTCCGGTCAAGATTACTATTAAAATCAATATAAAATTGAAAGTAGATTTGAAAGGAAAGATAAAAAAGAAAACATCAAAAGGTGAAATAATATTTTGAATATTACTCCAGAACGGTATCCCACCTAAAATATTTGGGGTCCAGTGCAAGTAATCAGGATTTTTTATGGCATTCAGCAAATAGAACTTTAGGGGAATATAGACATCGTTTTGGGAAAAGCAACCATATTTTATATAAGCTGGGATTAAATAAAATAAAGGAACTAAAATCAAAATAACAATAAAAATTAAGTTTGATTTAGGACAATTCCATTTTCCTCTATAAAACCCAAAGACATCCTTAAACATTTATAGCATTCTTGTACAATTGATTAGCATCTCCATCTAAGTCAAATTTTTTGCTTGTATGCATCTCTATCTTATTCAAAGGTATAAAATACTGATCTTTGGTAACTAAAAACTTTAACAATTCTTTTACATTTGGTGTAGGTATAACTTCAATATATATCTGATATGAGAACAATTTTTTGCTTAAGAAAATTAATATTCTATTTAAATTTAACAAAACCATACTTAATTTGTTTTTACCCAAAACTTTAGGGAAGGGGAAAGGAATCCCAGATATTTTCTTTATTTTATAGCCAGCTGTTTCACAAATCTTATTTATTGAGCCAAATGTAAATAGTCTTTTGTGCGAAAGGTCCAAAATCCCTACTTTTCCATAATTGAATTGAGAAAATAATAGTTGGAGTCTTATTAAAAAAAAGGCAACGTTTGGTGTAGTAATAATAACAGTTGGTTGTTTAAGTTTTGATTTTTCTCTTATTTTATCTAAAAATAATTCTGGATTATCAAGATGCTCGATAATATCAAGCATTAAAATATAGTCAAACTTATCCATTGTGGGCAACTTACTTACTTTATTCAAATTTAACTGTAAAAAGTCGTTAAAAATGGCTTTGTTATTTATAGATAAACAGTCAATTCCGACTATATAACATCCCTTCCTTTTTAATTCTTTATCGATGTACCCTTTATTACACCCAATATCTAAAACCCTGCTATTATCCCTAACGGCATCTATCGCCATTGAATGAGATGATAAATAATCTAACTTTAAATCGTAATGACTTTTATCTTGTCCAATATCAAATTCTCTTTTATATATAATGAAATGAGAATGTAATTTACTTAACATTGATATTTTTATTAAATTCCAAGAATGCTTTAATCTATCAATATTACAAACCACATCTCTATTACATGAATGCAACGGAACTTCTTTTATCTTAAGCTCTCCAATGAGAAGTTGGATGATAATCTGAATATCAAAAGAATTATCATTGGTATTTAGCTGAAACGGCAAACTTTTAAGAACCCTAACAGAATATGCTCTAGTTCTTGAATAGAAATCCGTCAAGTTTGATTTTAATATTTTATTAATACAGGGAGTTAACAGTCTATTACATAAGTAACCAGATACAGAAATGCATCCCTTTTTTACTACCTCTTTTCTAAGCATTACAGAACCAATTACAGCATCAGCTGATCCATTAAGAATAGGTGTAATTATTTCTTCAACTGACTTTGAAGCATTTTTACTATCTCCATGTAATAAAACCACAGCATCAAAGTCATTCATGATCGCGTAGCAGTAACCTAATTTCTGGTTACCGCCATATCCCTGATTCTCTGGATTACATAACGCTTTTATGTTTAAAAATTCATATTGGGGCTCAGATAGTGCCCCAAAATCTATCTTTTCGTAATTATCGACATCAAGTATAACTACAACTTCAATTTCATAACTAAATAAAGTAGATTGAATATTACTCAACGTTTCTTTCAATGCATCAATATCATTTATTGCTAAAACTAAAATAAGAATTTTGGGGGGATTATTAAACTTTGACATAGGTATGCTCAATCACAGAATTAGAGATGCTTCCTATTAAATTCATCGCTTAACTTTCTCAGTCGATCAATCTCACCAGAACTGTCTTTTTTAACTCTCCATGCATATTTAATGCTCACATATATATATTTAAAAGAGGCTGATATTGAAGTAGATGAACTATCTAAAGTATATCTTGTGGGAATTGCAACTTCTTCAATTCTAAAACCAAATAAAATTGCATTAAATAAAATCTGGGTATCAAAGAAGAAGTCATCAGAATATGAGAGAAAAGGAACACTTAGTAAAAACTCTCTAGTGTATGCTTTTAACCCCGAATGCATCTCCGAAAAGTTTGTACCAAGAAAGTAATTTTCGATTTTAGTAGTTAAAATATTTCCGATATATCTATAAAATGGCATCCCGCCTTTGAGTGGTTGGCCTCCATCTTTCCATCTAGAGCCAAAAGTAAAATCAGCACGTTCAACCAAAAGAGGTTCGATTAAAGATGGGATCATCCTAGGACTGTACTGATAATCGGGGTGAAGACAAACTACTATATCAGCGCCCATATTTAGAGCATTCATATAGCAGGTTTTTTGATTTCCTCCATAGCCTAAATTTTTTTCATGAACAATGGTTATTAAACCTAATTCTTTTGATAATTTGGCCGTATTATCTGGACTAGCATCATCAACCAGTATTATTTGATCAACATAATCCATAGGTATATCATCAACTGTTCTCTTCAGAGTACTTTCAGCTTTATAAGCCGGCAACGTAACTATTACTTTTTTCTTTGGCTTTCTTGATTTCATAAGAACTTCATTCTTAAACTATTTAATCATGACATGAAATTTTATTAGCTAATATATTAAAACTTTCATCAATAAAATAAGGAAGCCTACCACTGCAAAACTTGAAATAACCAGCCCGAGTATCAATAATCTTTGAGGATAATACTCTAAAATTATTTTATATTTTCCCTTTTCGTCGATTCTCCATGCATTTGCATAACCGTTAACTTTTAAATGATCATTTTCATTTATATAGTATGATTTTCCATTTTCTAATATAACCTTTGCTTTCCAGGGCATATCAAAAGATTGAGATAATACCAGTAAATATGGAGTTTCTTTAATATCAACACTCAATATATATTTAGTAGGGTTTATTTTCTTAAATTCTATGTTATTACTATTAAAGCTACGATTGTAATCTCTAAGAAGAAATATTTCCTTTAAAAATTTCACATCGGTGATTTCGGAATCATCTTTAAAAACTCTAACTTTATATTTTTCTTTGTTTAAATCCAGCTCGCTAAATCTCACAAAACCTTCATTGAAGTCTAAAGATTTTGAATCAATTGATATTTCATCAAAAAGAAACTTATACGATGATTTATTATCAACATCATCTTCTCTGGCTAAAACAAGATATTCCCCACCATCCATAATTCTATAATTCTCTCTAAGCGCATAAATAGAATCGGCATCAGCATTGTAATACTTAGTTATAATGTACTTGTTTAAAATATCTTTTACTCTATCAAAATTAACATCATACTTATAGTTAAAAATAAATGCATTTTGCTTATTTAAATCAACTAAATCTGACAGCTGAAATAAACTATCTACCGCACCATCAACAAAGTAAACGTAATCAGCAATATAAACTTCTGAGCCAAAATATTTATCATCTATCTCGAATATTCCAATTTCACCTATTTCCCTATCTAACTTAATCTCTTCTACATTATTAAAAAAATTTCTAACTAATAGCGGAGTATCAGTTTCTACTTGTGGCTCCCTGTCACTTTGAATCAGCGAAGACCTGACATTCAGTAGTTTGGATAGCAGTAAAAAGAGTTTACTATTCCCTATTGAATCCGAAAGAAGATAATTTAATTCATTGCCCTGAAAAGCAGTTCTTTGTGAAATAACAGGTTTATTCAATAATACCCATGTGTTCTCTACAGAATCATATCCATGTTCCCAGTTATATGTAACATAGTAAGTTTTTACCATTGGGAAAGACGATATTTTGTATAATCCTTTTTCTTTATTAAAAAATTCTCTTGTTTCTAAATAATAACTGGGGATTTCAACATAATTTTTCTCTTTTAACTCATCAAATGGTGTGTTGATAATCATTGGCCATACTGATAAAAGTATAGAAATAAACAATAAAATCTTAATACAAGACAATAAACTTCTTTTTACATTAACATTCTTTAAAAAGCGACATAAGTTTTCAACTGTAAATCCAAATAAATACGAATACCCAACCAATGCAATTATTCCAAATTTCTCATATGCCCACCTAAACATCTGAAATGCAGGTATTTCCTCAAACATCCAAAGAAAAACTCTGCCCAGGGGTGGATTAAGACCTTTCATAAGAAAAATGCCAATTATAGATATCGAAAAGAAGAACCAATAATATGATTTAATTTTTTTTCTGTAAAAAACTAAAGATCCAAAAACAATTGTTGTAGTTACATAACCAAAGATAATGGATAAAAGTGAGTTATTTTTTATACTAATTGATAGCTTTATGACATCTTTAAGTTTTGTCCAGTCTTTAATTGTATTAAGCCAGTCTAAGCTGTTGACAAGCTCTATGGAATAACCAGATTGATAAATCTGTTTTATGCTAAATGCTAAAGGCAAAAGCCACCACAAATTAAATAAAAACCACTGAATAAATAAAATTGCCGAAAATTTCAGAATTAGTTTTAAAATTTCCTTATTTCTCCAATTAATAATCAATAGATAGACCAAAAATAAAATAAAAATAAAAAAAGATGGTAAAATAAAGGCTGGATTTACATAAACGATCATAAAAACAAGCATAAATAAATTTATATAAGTAGAATAAAGGAGTATTTTTTTACCTTTTAAACCTTTGATAAAAAGAGCTAAAACTAACGGTATTATGGGTAAAATAAAATATAAGACAACAAACTTCCCCCAAACATAAAAAGAATAATTATTAAACATATAAAAAATTGAAGAAAAAAATGCTGGGACCCGGTAATTTTCCCCATCCTTCAAAGTATATATAAGAAAATACATTGTAAGCCCAGATAAAGTAAAAATTGAACAATAAATTATTATCTGTTTTATATATGCCGGAAAACCAATTTTCTGAAATAAAAACAGGATAGTAAAATACAAAATATTCAAGATGGACTCTATGCTTCTAATACCTGTGCCATATTTATCAAGCCAAGTATAAAGACTTGTTTTTAAATAAACATCCGAGTTAAATAAAAAAAGCCCAGAGTCTGAAGCTACTGCACATTGAAATCTCCTAAGCCAGATTAAAGGAATAAGACCCAACACTAAAATTAATATTATTTCAAATCGATTTTTTAAAAATTTAATAAATTCTAATTTAATCTCCACCATAATATCCCCTAAAGGTTGCATGTAATTGTATCAAATGGTAATTTATTAAACATATTTTGATTATCTTTTAATATTTGTATTTTGCCTAATAAAATTCAAATATTTAGTAAAAGCATTTTTTGCTAATTTTTTAAAAAATCTTGATGGTTAGGTAATATTTTTATATTTATGAAATATCAGAATAATATCAAAAATAGAATAAACGCGAGGCACTTTAAATCACTTGAAATAATAGGGGATTTAAGTAATAAAAAGATCTTAAATATTGGATGTCATATTGGGTGGTTGGAATATTTAGTCAGGGATAAAAAATTTGACGAATTCTATTCTATAGATACAAATTTAAATTATTTAGATGAAGAAATAAAAGAAAATCCAAGATTTAATTTTTTACAAGGGTCAATAACTAACATTCCCTGCAGGAGCGGTTATTTTGATATTGTTACATCATTTGAAATAATCGAACACTTGAGAAAACGAGAGTTTGAATTAGCTTTTAACGAACTGAACAGGGTTTTAAAAGTTGGTGGCATACTTTATATCTCGGTACCTTTCAAAAACCTTTTAAGCGTTGCCTTAGATCCAGCGATTTTAATCGGTCATAAACATTTAAACCTAAAAATACTAAAACCTTATTTAGAAAATAATGATTTTGAAGTAATTTATGTTATCAAGCTTGGTGGATTTTATGAAATTTTCAACAACTTCTTAATGTATATATTTAGATTCCTTTTTAATTCGGAAAACCCATTCAGCAATATATTAGAACCAAAAAGAAACAATGAATTTTTTAATAAAAACAATGGGTTTTCAAACTTATTTATAAAAGCAAAAAAGTATAGTCATACAAAAAATATTAATAAAATTTAGCATTCAATAATATTCCAATAGCATTGTAGGGAGAAATGGATCACACAGAAAAGCACAAAAGAATTAACATATCTGAGCCATTTATAGGAAATGAAGAAATTGAACACATTTCAAAAGTAATATATTCAGGAATCCTAGCACAAGGTTTAAAAGTAAAAGAGTTTGAAGAAAAATTTGCAAAATATATTGGAACAAGATTTGCGATAGCTACAAGTAACGGAACCACTGCACTTCACATCGCTCTCTTATCTTCTGGTATAACTCAAGGCGATGAAGTTATAACTACACCTTTTTCCTTTATTGCCAGTGCAAATTCTGTACTTTACGTCGGAGCCAAACCTGTTTTTGCTGACATTAACTATGAAGACTTTAATATTAATCCAAAGTTAATCTCAGAAAAAGTTAATAATAAAACAAAGGCTATATTGATCGTCAATCTTTTTGGTTGTCCTTGTGAATTAGACGAGATTCCTGATATATGTATTAAATATAATTTATTGCTAATTGAGGATTCATGCCAAGCACATGGTGCTGAATATAAAAACAAAAAAGTAGGCTCTTTCGGTGCTGCTGGTTGCTTTTCTTTTTACCCCACCAAGAATATCACAACAGGTGAAGGCGGGGTTATTACAACAAATGATAGAAAAATAGCAGATTTAGCAAGATTATTAATAAATCACGGCTCAAGTGAACGCTATAATCATGAAATACTCGGGTATAATTTTAGAATGTCTGAGATTGAAGCAGCTATGGGAATAGAGCAATTAAAAAAGATCGATGATTTCAACAAAAAAAGAAAGGAAAACGCTGAATATTTATCTGAGGGATTAAAGAATATTAAAGGAATCAAAACACCTAAAATACCTAAGGATAAAGTACACATTTTTAACCAATACACAATTAGGGTCATGGACAGTTGTTCCTTTAATAGAGAAGAATTAACTGTAGAACTTAATAAAGAGAACATAGGCTGGGGAATTTATTATCCCATTCCAATTCATAAACAGAAATTATATCTAAATTTAGGTTACAAGGAATATTTACCAATAGCAGAAGAGACTAGCAGGCAGGTTTTATCATTACCGGTTCACCCACGTCTTTCTATAAATGACTTAAATAGAATAATTAACGTTTTTAAAAAAATTTCTAATTAATGAAAAATGATAATAGAAAATAACGTAATAATAAAAAATAATGTTCATATTAAAGACATGGAAAACATTAATAATCGTACCTTAGACAATTCTATAATTAGATCAGGTACAATAATTTATGAGAATGTAGAAATCGGTTCAAATTTTAAAACTGGTCATAATGTTTTGATAAGAGAAAACACGAAAATTGGCGACAATGTTCTGATAGGCACAAATTCAGTTCTAGATGGTAACTGTAAAATTGGGGATAATGTCAGCATCCAAACCGGCGTATATATTACAAAATTTACCATTGTTGGGAACAATGTATTCTTTGGTCCTAATAGTGTTACTACTAATGACAAATATATGAAATATGGTGAAGAGCTCAAGGGAGCGATTATAAAAAAAGGTGCAAGAATCGGGGCAAATGCCACAATACTACCAGGAATTGTGATAGGAGAGAATTCTATAGTTGGAGCAGGAGCAGTAGTTACCAAGAATGTTAAGAAAAATGATGTTGTTGTAGGAAATCCAGCAATGTCAATAACGAAAAACGGGCGAAAAACATGATAAGAGTTGGAGTTATAGGTGCCGGATCTATGGGGAGAAATCATGCCAGAGTTTATTCCGAATTGCCTGAAGTTGATTTAATTGGAATTTCCGATCTAGATCGTGATATTGGATTAGAAATCGCAAATAAATTCGGCACAAAATATTATTTAGATTATATGGATTTAATTGAGAAAAGATTAGATGCTATTAGCATAGCTGTTCCACCTTCAAATCATTTCCAAGTGGCTAAAGAAGTTGCAAAAAGAGGCACTAATATTCTTATCGAAAAACCTATTGCTGATAACTTAGAGAAAGCTCGAGAAATAATTAGCATTTGCAATTTGTACAAGGTGAAATTAATGGTGGGACATACAGAAAGGTTTAATCCAATCATAAAAGTTATCAAGCAAAGCATTGGTAATTCTCATCCAATTTCAATTAATATAACTCGAGTTGGTCCCTTCCCTCCAAAAGTAAAGGATGTTGGGATTATTGTGGATTTAGCTGTACATGACATTGATTTAATTTATTTTCTAACTAACTCGAGTTTTAAAAAGATATACTGTCTAAAATCGATAAATCTTTCAGAGTTTGAAGACACTGCAGTACTGTGCTTTGAAATGTCAAATGGAACTTTAGCCCAAATAACCACAAATTGGCTTACCCCATTTAAAGTTAGGGAAATAATTGTTGCGACTTTAAATAAATTTATTAAGGGTTGGTTTATAGACCAAAAGGTAGTTGAATATAGTAAATTTTCTGAGGATGGTTCTTATATTACTAAAGAATTAAGTGTCCCCTATGTTGAACCTCTAAAAAACGAGATTCAATCATTTATTAATTCTATTGTTGGAAATAAAGATGTAGAAGTCTCTGGAGATGATGGTTTGAGAGCTTTAGAAATTGCAATAAAATGTCAGGAAGGGAAAGTACGATTTTGACAAATAAAAAAAGAAAGATAATGATAATTACACCTGCTACCACAGGAGGTAGTTGGCTTTTCTTAGAAGATATTATTAAAAATGCTAAAAGCTCCTCTAATTTTTTTATTTTAAGCCTAAGTAGATTTATTAGAAAAGAATCAGATTTTAAATATTTCAGTATCCCCTATCCAAAATATGATAGATGGGGATTATTTCTATCTTCAAATATTCTATTAGCATTCATTTTTGAACTGCCGCTTTTTTTTTATCGTTTTTTCTGTTTTTTTTTATTAGACCCAATGTAATAATTGGTAATGGATTTTCTATCTCCCTTCTCATCGCGCCATTAGCTAAACTGTTTAAAAGAAAAGTTATTGTTTCTCATCATGGATATGTTGAAAATTATGTAGGGCCAATAGCTCAAAAAATAGCTACCTTTCTCAGTCGCTATACTGACTTAATATTTGTTAATTCCCAAGGCTGTAAAAAAGATGTTCAAAAAATTGTTAACGGTAATAAAATAATTGTGCTTGAGCACTGGGCAGATGATGTTTTTTTCAACAAAGCTGATAGAGTTAAGCTAAGAGAAAGTTTTGGATTAAAAGATAAGTTTGTAATTCTTTTCGTTGGTAGAGTGGATAGGGAAAAGCATTGCAACGTATTAATGGATATATCGAACAGGTTGAAAGAGGAAAAAGACTTTTATTTTATTTTTATTGGTGTTGGGGAACTTGCTAATCAGCTTAAAAATTTAGAAAAAACAAATAATAATATAAGGTACTTAAATTATATAGGTAGTAAAGAAGAATTATCAAAATACTATAAAGCTGCCGACTTGCTATGGTCATATGCTGATGAAACATACTTAGCAAAACCTGCAGTTGAGTCTTTAGCTTCTGGAACTCCAATTCTCATACCTGATGTTCCAGCCTTGATTAAAAAAGCTAAGGAAAAAATAAGTATTAATACAAGTTTGGTACCTAAGGAAATTGGCTGGATTGTAGACAAAGAAAACCTTAATGAGATAATAAAATTAATTATTGGTTTAAAAGAAAATCATTTAATATTGAAAAAAATGAAGAATAATTGTTACAAATTCGCCTTGGAGAGACATTCGAAAAAGAATATAGAATTTGCAATTAAAATGCTTTCTCAATAAGTAGAGAGGTGATTTAACAAATCTAAATGAAAAGAAAGATCAATGTATGTTATGTAATCGGTACTCGACCGGAGATAATTCGATCTGCGCCATTTATTTATAAACTTTCTAACCATAAATTAGTATCTTTTAAACTAGTACATACTGGTCAGCATTATGAGTTTGAGCTTAGCAAGAGTTTTTTTAACGAATTAAACTTACCAGAGCCTGACTATAATCTCGGAATAGGTTCTGGTAGCCATGGAAAACAAACAGCCAGTACCATTTCGGAGATTGAGAAATTAATTTCAATAGAAAACCCGGATATAATATGTGTTTTTGGTGATACAAATTCGACATTAGGCGCAGCAATTGCTGGATCAAAAATGAATACAAAAGTCTGCCACATAGAGGCTGGAGCAAGAAGTTTTAACATGCAAATGGCTGAAGAAATTAATAGAAGATTAATAGATCACTGTTCAGATTTACTCCTGCCAGTATCAAGAAATTGTGAAATAAACCTAAGAAACGAAAATGTACAAGGTAAGATTACTTGTATTGATGATCCATTATATGAATCTTTTAAGAAACATATAGAAGAAGCATCCAGACTATCCGTTTTTGATAATTTCCGTTTACCAAGAAAAGGATATTTTCTATTGACTCTTCATAGAGCTGAAAATGTGGATGATGAAGTAATTTTATCAGAAATTGTTGAAACATTAATTTCTCTAAATGGGTATAAAATAATTTTCCCTATTCATCCAAGAACAGAAGATAGACTCAAAAAATTTAATATTTATAAAAAAATACAAGGCTCTAACATAATATTAACAAAGCCATTAAAATACCTTGAAATTTTAAACTTATTATTAAACGCCAAGATAACTCTTACGGAATCAGGTGGGCTTCAAAAAGAAGCTTACTGGGCTGGTTGTCCGTGTATTACATTAAGAAATGAAACTGAATGGATTGAAACTGTTCAGATTGGAGCAAATTTTTTGGGTGGTATTCAAAAGAACAAAATAATTAAAACTGTTGATTTTGTGTTAAAAAACTACAAAGATATAAGCAAAAAAATTTTACTTTCGGAAAATCCCTATGGCAAAGGTAACTCATCTAACCAACTCTTAGAAATTATTTTAAAAAATAGTAAATTTTTACTATATTAGCACTGGAGGGATAGTTGAAAAATTTTTCTAAAATATTCTATTCTATAAAAAACGCATTAACGAATTTCGCAATAATTTGTTATTATTCCTTCTTTGGCTCATTGTTTTACTTGTTATCTAATAAAGATGATTTAATTCTAATTAAAAATAAAACGCTCCAACTTTATTCACCTATTACTATTAAAAGTTTTTTCAAAAGCATTAAATGGGGAGATCTAAGATATATGTATAACGAGATTTTTTTTAAAAATAAATATAACAAGTTTTATAAGTTAAAAGAGGGTGATATTGTAATTGATTGTGGGGCAAATGTTGGGTATTACTCTTGTAAGGCAGCTACAGAGGTTGGATCTACTGGCTTAGTTATTGCTATTGAACCTGATAAAACATTATTTGAAATATTACTTAAAAATATTAGCATAAATAACCTAGACAATGTTATTTCAATCAATAAAGGGATTTGGGATAAAAAAGATAGACTAGTACTTTATACTTCAAATAAACATCCTGGAGATTCAAGCTTTACTGTAAGTCCATTCAATGATAACAATCAACCATTTGAAGTAGAAGTTGATACATTAGAAAATATACTAAAGATATTAAAAATAAAAAAAGTAGATTTCTTAAAAATGGATATTGAGGGTGCAGAAACCATGGCAATTAGAGGATCTAATAATTTACTTAAATCAAATGATAAGATGAAGTTTGCAATAGCTGCTTATCACAAATCAACAAACAATACTTTTACGAGCACAGAAGTTTTAAGCCTCCTTAAATCTATTGGCATAAAAGGAGTGTTTTTAACACCCGATAATTTCATCTACAAGGTTTAATATACAAATTTTTCATAAGTAAGTCATTAAATCTCTTAATGCACAAAATCAATTCAATCATTATATTTAATAGAAACTTTACCTATTTCATTCTCTACATACCATAGATTTCCATACCCATTAACAAGAAACCGGGGTATCTTATTATCTAATTCATTGTTGATGTATAATTCCCAATTAAACTTATACGGTTTATCGAAATATATAAATCCTGGACCACCATTTATTTCCAACTCATAATTATTGTTTGATATCTTTTTTGCTCCTGATATTTTTAACTTATCTATCCATTTTTCATCTTGATTCATATAAAATACAAGGCTATCTATCTTCTTAAAACCGTTTATATCGTAAGCAAATTCTACGTTTGTAAAGGTTATTTCGTGTTTGCCTACCGTAAGATCCACTTTAGCAAGAGAGATTGGCTCGATATCAGAAAATCCCAAAACGACACGATTTATATCAAACTCCTTCCATTCTCCACTATCTATCCTAAATCGACCCTCAAAAGCCTTGAAAGCATTGTTATTAATCAATATATTGTAGAATCCATCTTTAGGGATATTAAACTCATAAGTTATCATCGGATCAATATGCACTTCTGGTATCATGGTATATGGTTGGTCATGCCATACATTATCAGAATTTTTTGATGTAAAAGATCCATTTTTATCAACAACTATAACCCTTCTCTCTAACATAGGAATATTCATGTTTGAAAACCAAAAAATATTTTCTTTAAGTAAATCGTACTGAAGTGTATAAACACCAGGTTGTTCGGGTGATTCTATTGTAGCATCTAATTCAATGGACTCACCTGGCAAAACATAATTTTTTAAATTGGTACGCTTACCATCAAATATGTTTAGTCTATTCTCTTTATTATTCATCCAGTGATACCCTAATCTTATAGGAGTTTTGCCATCGGTTACCCAAATCTCAGAACCTAAGTTCTTTATAATCAACCTTACCTTATATATCTGGCTAGCTTCCATGACAGACGGAGTACTACCCTGGTCATCATAGCTTGCCTCTATTTTGTCTTCTCCTACAATAGATACTGGTTTTAGTATATTAATAGGTACTATAAAATCGGTTGATTTATCCAAAAAGAAAGACGAGTTATCCGGTTCTATACCAGAAAAATATATAACTGATTCAGCACTTGGAAAAGAGAATGTTAGTAGATCATTCAAGTTTGAGAGGTTGCCGTCGAAATATATTATTCTTGATGGTGAAAACAAATTTGGTCTATCTATTGAATTTGCTATTGAATAGACATCAGCATTAGAAAAGGATTTAACCAAACTCAAATTTGGAATATTATTTACCATATTTTGTTCTACTTTTTTTAAGTCGTTTGGATAATGTAATATCGCATAATCCACACCAAGAAATGCTAAAATATTAATTGCTTCTGGATTTTTTATATTAAATGTAGTCTCATAAGCATAAATTTCATGTTCATCTGTAGGATTATCAGTTTTATTAAACAATTTCTTGTGATGATACCTCTGATAGAAAAGATATTCACTCTGCATATTAGTTGTATAAATATTAGAGCTAATGTTTTTATATTCAACTATAGATATATCTCCTGGCTGTTTAGCAAGCCATTGATATTCGTTTGGTATATCCTTAAATCTTATTGGAACAAATCCCGGGATAAAAGCATATTCAAGCATGACTATTGCTCCAAGTCCACTTATAAGAAGTATCTTCAAACTCCTTTTTTTCAATTTCTTAAGTAGAAACTTAAGGCCAAAAGAAGCAAAGATACAAAAGATAGCGATTGTAAATATTACGATTCTAGAGTAAATTCTAATAAATGGGATTAGCCGGTATAGGAAGTAAGTCGGATTATATATCTCGTGACTAAAAAGTTTAACCGTTGGTTGAAGGGAAATATAGAACATTACAAAAATTAGAATAATAGATAATATGACGAAGTTCTTGTTACTCACTTGATCAGCTTTTAATCCGTATTCTTGATGTTTAGTTTCAGAATTATTTATTGTTCTTAACACAAATACAAAACCGATAAGAGCAAGAGCTATTAATACATATCCAATATATAGAACTTCGGTTCCAGTTTTAGGAAGATGTGGGTATAAATACTTAATTATTATATTACCAAATATCGGGTTAGTATTAGGAGGAATGAAATATTCCCATCCAATCGGGTTAAACATGTAAAGATCAGAAATAGCACGCTTTAACATACCCCTCTGCCCAAAGATTATAATCTTTAAGGCAGGCATCAAAATAGGAATACTTCCAATTATCGTGATTAAGCTAAACTTTAAGACTCTGAATATCATAAACTTAAATTCTTCAAATTGCCGCTTTGATACAAAAACTAAAAGAAAATACAAAACAGTTACAAATATGATAATGAAAGAGAAAAATCCATAGTGCATATCTGAGTAGATATTTAAAATAAATGAAATTGATAAAAGTAAAATAGATTTCCAACTTTTATTTTTTAAGAAAAAAACCAAGGCAAATAGAAGAAGAGGAATCCATTGTACCTGTGCAAGGCTTAACTGATACTGGCTTTGAAATAGATGATACGGTGAGAAAGTAAATATGAAAGCAGCAAAAATAGAGGGTAGTCTACTTCTAGAAAAATACTTAAAAGCAAAATATGAAGTTAGGTAAGATAGGACGAAGGATGAGAAGGAAATTATGTTAAAGGAAAATACTTCATTAAAATATTTTGAAAAGGGGTAAGAAAAAAGATAATAAATAATATTGATGTTTTTATATAAAGCACCAAAGGGGTATTCCTTTAAATCAGAGAAAAAACTCAAGGAAAATGGTTTATTTAAAAATGATCTTATCCAAAAGTCATGGGTTACATTAAAGGCATCACCGGGAAAAGATACTTGATAATAACTACTTAATAAAAAGATTAGTAAAATATATATAAAAACAATAATGATAACTAATAAGGTTTTAAAATTTTTCTTAAAAAACACAATCAAAATATCTTGAATGCATCGCCAAGTTAAAATTAAACCTCTCAGTAACTTGTAGAATCGATCTATGGAATCTTCTAACAGATTCTTAGAGAGATCTACTAAAAAAGAACCCATCTTTCTTTTCAGCTTTTCACCAGTAGGCAGACAATAAGGGGCATCGACGAAATTCCAGATCCAATGAAGAGAGCTAAATAACGATCCCTTGAATCGTTAGCTATCATAGCATATATGCCGTTGTAATCGATCATCTTCTCTAAGTCTGCCTAGAGCTCTTCGAGATTTGATTAGAATCCCTTCCCGTAGAACCTCTAATTCCCATCAAAATCCTCCTCCAAATCCCATGCCTTATCAATAAACATGACGGGTATGCCTTCCTTAATCAGATAGTATTTTCTGCAATTTAGGCAGATCAGACGCTCTTCTTTTAGTTTCAGGTCCCCCTTGCACTTGGGACAAACCAGAATATCTAAAAGTTCTTTCTCTATCATCCTTTTCTCCTTGTTGAGTCCTGCTTGTAGTTAAGCTCAGCAAAAGTCTTCAGATACCGGTTAGGCTGTTCGGCTCTCTCGTTCTGCACCTCCTCTTCCTCCAAGCGTAAACCACATACCCCGCACAGCCGAGGAGGGTTAAGCCGGATATTGTCAATCCCATGTAGAAATAGCTCTGCGGCCTGAAGTACAGGGTGATCGTGAAGTTCTCTTTTCCGATCTCTTTCGGATCAATATACCAGGCGTTAGCATAGCCGTTGACCAAAAAATGCCACTCATTGTCTATCGGCTTCTCAAAGAGATATAAAATGTCAGTAGGCGTAAAGAGCATCTCGTACTTCGTCTCCTTGACACCGATGTTGTCATACTCCACGATTATCTTATTGAACTTGAAGAGCCGACTCTCGACATAAGCCTTCCACTCCGGATGATAGCTCTCGGAAAAAACAAGGAAAAATGGCGAGGTGGCGTTCTCCACTTTTACTTCATATCTCGTGGGGTTCATTTTTTCGAAAGTGATGGTCGGGGCATAGCTGCTTTTTGCCTCACTATACGTCTCCAAAAACTTCCACTGGGATCTGCTTATCTGATCCGAGAGGAAAAGGGCATTATTTCCTATAGTGAAGTTGTCGGAATGAACCACTTCGAGCATATCATCGAGGGAACCTTTGACAAGCACAGGGACAGTAACGATGTAGATGTGAGGGAGAAAATATTTGTCAGAGATTTTATAGAAGTCGAGTTTGCCAAAGGATTTTTCTAAACGAATTTCATTTTGTGACCCTAAATAAGATTGATAGTACTCTAGTGATTTTAACCATGTATTGTATTTTTGATGGTAGTCATTAAAGAGTAGAATGTATTTAACATTGAGCAATGCAAGAAGCTTGCTGATATTTTGAGTGTTATTTCGCTCAATTAAGAAATAATTTAGATAATTGATAATCTCATAACCTGCGTTAGTTTCAGGTCTTGAAATTATTGGCAAATCACTAAGTGTCTGTTTTGGCGGTTTTAACCCACCATACTCCCAGTCAAAGGCATTTATGTTAAATGGTAAAGCAAGGGTTCTAAAACCTTCTTGTGATGCTAGCCAATTATATGCCTCATTATAATACATTGGAATCTTGATCCTAGCTGAAGGCAAAATTTCACTACCTTCTGAAATTACTTCACCGGACCACATTGGAAACACATTTACTACTACCAAAGTGATAATTAAAACCAATAATACACTAAATCTATATATATACTTCTTATTTATTAAAGTTTCATACAGTTTTTGAAGTGTAATAGCAATCATAATCGAATAGGTTAATGAGGTGATTATTAGAAACTTTAAAGGCATCCTAAATATCTGCAAAAAAGAAATATTCTGTGACCAAAGAAAAAATTCTCCTAATGGAGGTTGATTCCCCTTAGCCAAAAATAACGAAATTATGGATAAAGTTCCGAGAAATAATAAAAGTGGCTTATATTTTGATTTTAGTAGTAGCGAAGAGAAAACCAGTATAGGGACTAAGAAACTGATAAAAATAAAGGGGGGCTTAAGGTACATATCTCCATATGGATACCATCCGACTTCGAACCCAGCTGGAGTAAAAAATGGGTGACCATAAAGTCGCAAAACATTCCTTATATATGCGTTCGAAGTTACAAATTTTAACGTTTCAACAGGATCAATAGGAGCTATTGCACCTGTAAACGCAGCCTTCAATTCTTCACTAGAAAAATAGCTCATTGAAATAATCCAGTAGGCATTCAAACCGACCCAGATCGAGAAAGTAAGGATTGAAAATTTCAGCCCATAAATAATTTTTGGTATATCCCGTCTATTTACAAAGCTGTAAAAAATATAATATGAACCTAGCATCACCCACAATATTGCGGTAAACACTGGATCGGTGTATATAAGCGGTAAAGAAGCTATACATAATAAAATAGCATACGAAAATCTCTCACTCTCAATTCCTTGGATATACAATCCCAATAGAAGTGGAAAAATTGCATATGACACCAGTTGGGGAATTACAGGAGAAAGTCCCCAAAGTAGGTGCATGGTATATGGGTTGAACATATAGAATAAAGCCGCTATCAAACCGATAAGATGCCTATTTTTGAAAAGCACATTTGAAGTCAAGTAGTACATAGACAACCCAGTAGATACGAATATGAGATAGAAGAAAACTTTTTCGGTAGCTACTATTGAAAATCCTAATTTACTGAAAAATAGGAAGAATAATATAAGGGGATAAAAAGTGCTTCCCCTAGGAACCACAGTGCCTGTGGATATATCACGCCATAGATAAGTATTAGCATATATAGCTGTTTCAGGGTGTAAAGGTATATCACTGTCTTCTCCTCTGGAGATTAAAAAGTCACCGCGAAACCAGGTAATTATGATTAAACCTAAAAGCAAAATTACAGTGATTGCAATTAGGTTATTGCTAAATATCCTTCGCATCAACACTTCCCCTAATCTAATTTTATTTTCTATACCCTAATTATCGTTTTTATTACACGAATATACACATACCATTTGAAAAGCTAATTTTGGGAAGAAATATGCCAGAGGGAAAACATAAGAAAGAGAAAAAGCTAAATTTCTTATGAAACCTGATGTAAAATGTCCTTGCTTTAAGTACAATCTCCTAAGTCCACTTCCTCTTACTTTAAACCCTAACTTTTTAAATTCCTCCGGGTTCCAAGAAGATTCGTGCCTCTGACACGGATTATTATCTATTTCTTCTTGATGACAAACTCCTACAGGTGTGGATATTATGACCTGCTTGCGAGCTAACTTTCTGAGGTTTTCGATTATTCTCAAAGCATCTTCTTTTTTAAGATGCTCTATGACTTCCAAACAAAGAATTACATCGAAAGATTTATCTTTAAATGGTAGCGATTCAATATTCGTATTAATTAGAATGTCGTGAGTCATTTCTTTCATGCAATACCTTAAGTATGGAGCAAACTGATCGACACCGACAGTAAAAATTCGCTTTCTCCTAAAGCGTTTTTTGATAATCTTCATAGTAAATCCCTTCCCACACCCCACATCTAAGATACTCATAGTATCCTTGTTCATGAATCTAAATATAAGATCATAGTAATTAAAGGGGAGTGTGGTCGAAGCTTTAAAAAGTTTTTCTTTTATATTAATTATTTCCATTCGCCGATTCATTCCTCGGCTATGCTTCGTCTGTAACAAGGATTCGAAGCAGTCTTTGCTTAAACCTTTTTTAACGCCCATCTTAAGCCCGCTATTGTTCCTTTCACAAAGTCCTTAGCTACATCTATCCTCTTTAGAGACAAGGCCACAAATATATAATAGGTGAAGTAGGCTGGATAAAGCAGCAAGAATAACTTGAAACTTTTAGAGTACTTTTTCATGAATATAATCTTGTTTCTGCTGATATAATAAGCACCTGAGAGCCATCTCTTCTTAGCTTCCAATGGGTGGGACGGATATTTGTGGTAGGCTTTAAGAGAGGGAATACAAACAATCCTAAAACCGGCGTTCTTCGCTCTAATACAAAAATCAGTGTCATCATAATATATGAAAAACTCTTCATCAAAAACTCCTATTTTTTTAAAAACATCTCTCTTAGTAAGAAATACTGAGGCTACAACCTGTGTTTCAATAATTTTGCTAAATCGATCTCTATTCCCGTTAGTATTAAAATAGCTAAATCCTGTAATAAGATCCACCGATGAAATTGCGAACTGCACTTTGGTAGGCTTATCTTGATAATATATTCTTGGCATGGCTATACCAATTCGCGGATCGTTGCTCATGATATTTACTATTTGAGGTAACAGATTGTTTTCTATAACTACATCGGAGTCTAAAAACAATATGTATTCACTCTTGTCGCTAACATGTTTTATTCCGAGATTCCTCCCCCCGCTACCCCCTAAGTTTTCTTCACTCCTGATAAGCTTAATATCTGGAAACTTTATTCTTACGGAGTCATACGTACCATCTGTTGAGCCATTATCTATTACTATCAATTCATAGTTTATGTATTCTTGCTTGAGAACTGATTCGATACATTCAACTACATCTTCTCTCCTGTTATAAGTCGGTATGACTATTGAAACTTTGGGCATCTTGCCATTTTTATCGTTTTCCATAGTTTTATTCTTATGCCTCTTGTTTTATTTTCAACGCATAAACAGCAACCTCGTGTCTTAAAAGTCTATTCAAAAATGTTTTCCTTCCCAGTGGTTTGATGCACTTTGTTTTTAAAGATAAAAAAAAACATATTGAGGTTAACATGTCATGGTATGAAACATCTTTCACAACATAATTCGTTTTGATAAGAAGCTGCTTTAATTTAGTTATGGACAAAGGTTTCTCATTAGAAAATGGCCATTTCAGGTTAAAGACGGTAATAAGAAATCTCCCTATCCAGTAAGGAACTGAACTAACGGGCACTTGGCAAATTACATCATTGGCTACTCTACAATGTTCTTTTATTATGGTCTCCTGGCTAAGTTTATCAAAATGCTCTAATAAACCAGTCGAAAAGGATAAACCGAAACTGCCATCCTTAAATGATAAGTTTCTGGCATCGCCTTGAATCAGCTCACATTGTTCACCGAAATACTCATATACACCTTTTGCTAAATATAAAGCCTGCAAAGAGTAATCAACTAAATAAGCGCTGGATATTTTTCCTGCTTTTTTCAATGCTAAGCTAAAGGACCCAGAACCACAACCTATATCTAAGCATTCTTTATACTGTAAATTTAGCCGTTCTGATATTTCAAGCGGAGGATATAATGTCCGAGCAGTTTCCCTTTTTTGGTTAATCTTTTCAATTTTCCTTTTAGTAATCTGAAGCCCTGTATCTCTCCAAACTTTATCCCATTGCTGTCCTTCATCTTTTTTCCTATTAGGTATCATTTGTAAAATACCATCTTTTATCGGATATTCTGTCAAGCAATCTTGACAAAGAAGGCGACCAAATAAGATATCATCACATATTTTTTGGTCGATATCCATATCGAAACTTTGTGAATTACAAACAGGACATTTCAGTTTTTTAATAGTGTTTTTATTCATGAGAATCCTCTATAAAGTCTTAACTCCGAAGGCATCTATTAATGGACAAAATAATCTATTTTTACATAGTTTCCGAATTATCTTTCTAAGTAACTCATTTCTTATCCAGTTAAGTTCGTGGAAAGTTTGATATGAACCCACTTCGACATGAGAAAATTTGCTCATTAAATTTTTTAATGAAGCTACGGTGAATGATAATTCATATCCATTTTTCATAAGCTTACCATTCAATAACCGCGTGTGAATAAATTCTAAAATTTGTTTCAGGACGAGGATATTGGGAATGTTTCCATGAAGACTACCATAAGTTAGCATAGAAATTGAAACGTGTGGCACAGTAACCAAAACACCCCCTTCTCTTTTAAGTACCCTAAAAAATTCATCCATAGACTTACATGTCTCTTTGAAATGTTCAATTGCACCATCAGAAAAAATGAAATCAATGCTCCTATCTTTGAATGGCAAAAATCTTAGATCCCCACAAACAAAAAAGCCAGATGCGTTAATCTCTTTAAATAATCTTTTTGCTATACATAAAGCAACTAATGAAATATCTAGACATATTACAATTAAATTGTCGTGCTTTAATGTGGTAGCCAGAGAACTTCGAGCTGTTCCACATCCAGCTTCCAAAAAATATTTCGCAGAAGAACTCATATATGCTTCGATATAAGAACTGCTTATTTGTATCACTTTGGGGACATTATTTGGATCGTAATATTCATCTCCATATTTCTCATACACTTTTTCCCACTTCAATTTTGTAATTTTCATATCATATTCTAGCTTTTGTCTGGGTAACATAACGGGGATGCCTTCAATTATTTCAAATTCCTCATTACAGAACTTATTAGAGCACGTCAACTTGCCATCTTTCTCAAAAATATAGGATTTACAAATAGGGCAAGCCAATATTCGCAATAGTTTTGAATCAATAATCTCGCTTTTGTTCATTTGGACACCCACCAAGGTGATTTATGATGAAAGTTATATTCACACTGAGCACAGATGTTGATTTTTTCAAATTCGCCACCTTTATGCAACTCACGAATTTTTCTTAGCTTATCCCCTCCCCAAATTTCCTTAATTGATTGGTCATTAATATTTCCTAAAATCATTCTATTTCCATAATCATTACAACAAAGCGGAACATCTCCATTCCAAGAAATCACCATATCAGTCCACAAAAGACGACAGGGATCGCGCCTTCCTACCATTAATATCTCGCCACTCTCTATATCTCCAGTCCAATTTTGAATAAAAGAAACCGAGATATTGTCAACCATTCCTTTCCATTGTTTGATATACTTTTTTATCTCATGCTTATTGTCTCGACTCTCGACATAACTTAAAATAATTTCTGGCTTCTTTGATTGTCTTCTCTCCTTTTCCTTAACTAGATTCAAAATATTATTTTTTACTATTTGAAAATCAAGACCTGGACGAATTTTTTTATATGTTTTGCTAGTAGCAGCATCAAAACTTACATAAATTTCATCTAATCCAGAGTTAAACACTTTTTCTATTTTCTCTTCGTCCAAATACATTCCATTTGTATTTGTAGTAACCCGTTGAATTCCAACAGACTTAGTATATTCCACTCTTTCGAAAAACTGATTGTCTAAAAGGGGCTCACCAAAACCATAGATAGTCACATATTCAATCTTTACTTTTTTACATTCCTCAATTATCTTTTTAAAAAGCCCCATATTCATTACCCCAACTTTTCTTTTCATTATTTTATGAGGGCAAAAAATGCAATTGGCATTGCAGACATTAGTATTTTCAATCATTACTCGGAAAGGAATTTTTTCAAATTGTTTCATTTTCTGGGTTAAAAGACGGTTATAAAAAAAGTTATAAACTGGATTTTTAATCAGCAAAGGGGACTTAAGTAATTTGGCTGCTATTTTTTTTTGCCGATGGTCATATAAAACTTGATTGTAAATTAATTTTCCTATTTTCATCGATGTTTGCTGAAATAAGTTTCTGCAATTTTGTCAGCATTTTTTTCACTGAAGTGTTTCAAAGCATAAGGTCGAGCATTATCTGTTAACCTCTCTATGGTTTTAGAATTATTATAAAGAGATTTTAAGGCTTCTGTAATATTATCGGCCGTAGGGTCTAAAAGTATGCCCACTTCCGAAGTTATCATTTCGGGTAAACACCCCTTGTTTGAGGCAACCACCGGGCGTCCCGATGAAAGTGCTTCCAAAACTACCCTGGCAAACCCCTCTTTATATTGAGAAGGAACAACAACAATATCAGTAGCTCCATAATAAATAGCAGTTTCTTCTTTAGTTTTTCTACCAACCACAAAAATATTGTTTAACTTTTTTTGAGCCAATAGTAGATCATTTAGCATTGGCCCATCACCCACAAAAACAAACTTTATTTCCGGAAGTTTCACTGCCACTTCTAGTAAAACTCTAGCACCTTTTTTTTCAATTAACCTTCCTATAAAGAGAACAAAAAAATCTCCATTTAATCCTAATTTTCTTCGAGATTCAATTTTATCTCTCGGTTTAAATAATGACTGATCAACCCATTGAGTATAAATTTTAATTTTTCCCTCTGGAACACCGGCAGCCATAAGATCTCTTTTCGATTCTTCAGCTAAAGGCATTATTGTGTCGATACCATCCATAATCCATTTAATAACTTTTGCTATCAGAGGTTTCTTTTTTAAATCATAAATTGCATGAGTACTCATAACAGTCGTTTTTCTAAAAAAAACATTAACAAGTCTTGTAATAAGAGAAGCATTAAATCCATGAGCGTGAATTACATCAATTTTATTCTTGTGAAAAAGTAAGAAATACAAAGTAGCCCAAAAAAGTCGAGGAGTAATATACAAGACCTCCAAAATAGGATAAGGTTCCAATTTATGAAAAAGGTTAAAACCAGGCCACCAGATTCGTCGAATTTCTAAGTTATCATTATTCTCCAATTTTAGCCCTTTTGCTTTAGTAGTTAGAGGCTGATAAGTAAGCACATAAACTTTATAGTTATGTATTCTTAAGTATTCGCAAAGATCGTCAAGATGTGTTTCTACCCCGCCAACGTTAGGTCTAAAAAATGGTGAGAGTATTAATATGCCTGGTTTTATCATGCTATTGTTTCCATCCCTCTCTTTTTAGCTCCTTTACATAGAAGACACTACTAATTATTCCCCACCCATATTCCCATAAAGTCAACCAGCAGGCTATTGGATGGAAAAACCAAGCTTTATCAGGTTTTTTTATATAGCCTTTTACGCTTTGACATAAAAGTGGGATGACTGTAAGACACGATATAATAAATTTCAATAATTTTACTTTGTTAGTGCTCCCCCAAGGATATTTTCTAATACCAAGCTTATAGTAATAGATATAATCATTTATTCTCCTTTTTTGTTTTTTTACAAACGTCTTAATATTTCCGGAAAAGAGGTGGATAATACCAATTTTAACTTTAGCAAATCGGAAAGAGCTAAATGTATTTGCATAGTTTGCCATACTTTTGGGGTTAAGGAGCTCATAGACAATATCTATATCGAAAAGGTAATCTCCAATATTATACCTTTCTAATATAGATCGACGAATAACAAAACCATTAGCACCAATAGTGGGAAGACACTTATTATCTAATTCGATTTTTAAGTAGTTACCTTTATCCTCTTCCTTATTAGGAGTTTCTGTCCATTTATCTGTTAATAATGAATAGCGATCATAATTCCCCAAAAATAAACATAATGGGTCATTCATCCCCAAAAGAGCGCAATATCGAGTTATATAACCATCATTTATTCTGTAAGTATATTTTACGGGTTCAGAGGCAAAAATTTCAGGATCATTAAAGGGTTCAACCATTCTCTTTAACCAGTCGACCTGTGGAAGAATATTATCAGAATCTACAAAAGCAATAAGTTCATTTCTTGCATACTTCAAGGCAACTGCCTTCCCTGCTTCACCAGTTTTTAAAGGATTTTTATAAATTCTTACTTTATATTTTTTAGCTATGTCTAAAGTGTTATCCGTTGAACTTCCATCAGCTATAACTATCTCGATCTTATCTTTTGAGTAGTCTTGATCCTTAATTGATTTCAAACATTTTTCTAAAACTTTGCCAGAATTTAAAGTAGGAATTAGGATTGAGATCGAAGGATTAATTGACAATTTGATACATTCCTGCATAAATAAGCCAATAGCCATTATTTAGAACTAAAATCTGTTAAGTGACCAAATACAGCCTTACTTGCACGCCATAAAAACTTAATGTCATCAAAATTTCTAATAGAGACAATTTTTTTTAAAAAGAAAGCCGGTGTAATAAAGGATTTATAGATTCCTTTTGTCAAATCCAAAACTTCCTTATCTTGCATATGGGTAAACATTACTGGTTCTTTCATATCATAATGAGTCCAATCCTTGGTTTTAAGCCAGCCTTTTTGCTTGCATTCTTCAAACAGTTGTGTTCCAGGATATGGAATGACAATTGTTGCTTGTAGTGAATCAACCAGCCCATTTTTAAATAGTTTCCTGGTCATATCAATTGTTTTTTTTGCTTCCTCTCTTGTCTCCCAAGGATAACCTACCATACAGGTCACATGTGGCTGCAAATTCCCTCTGACTTTAGAATTTGCACTCTTAGCAATTATTAACTCATCTTCAATCTGATTTAACCTAATACCCTTATTTAACCTATCAACAGAACTTTGATTCGCAGACTCAAGTCCATACAACAAGAATCTAAATCCGGCTTTAGCCATTAATTCATAGTCTTCAAAAGTCAATATACCAAACCTGAGATTGCAATCAAACCTTATCTTCCCGTTATATCCTCGCTCAATCATACCTAAACAGAAGTCCTGAAGCCACCTACCGGCAGGAAAGGTTCCTGTGTCATCCATAATTTCACGAACATTGTATTTTCTAATTAGCTGACCTATCTCATCCAGCACACTCTCTACCGATCGAACCCTATATCGAGGATAGAGAACAGTCCAGGCGCAGAACTTGCACCCACCATCTTTTCGCCACCAACAGTCTCGCCCCGCCATAATGTAAGTTCCTGGGGTCCTCTTGAAATTGCCATTTTTATAGGCATAAAGCTTCCATTTAGTAAGATCTCGATCTATAAATGGAAGATTATCTATATCATGATTTTGAACAAACTTTCCTGTATTTTTTATCTCACCATTTGCTCTAAACCATATGCCTGGCTCCAAATCAACACCCTTCTCGAGGTGATTACATAAGTTCAATAGTAAGAAATCGTAATCGCCTCCAGTAATAATAAAGTCAGTTTTAGAATTCAGTATTGACTCCTCTGGGAAAGCAGTAACATGGTCACCAAATAAAACTACTTTTAAATCAGGCATTAATCTTTTTATGTCATCAATTATTGCCCAGTGTTGTTTAATAACTGGCGTCTTAGTTTCAATAGCTATTAAATCTGGCTTCTCTTTTAATAGGAATTGCTGGTATTTTTGATAATCCCAATTCTCTGCTATAGCATCATTCCAAATCACATCATAACCTGCTTGTTTTAGAAGAGTAGCTGCCGAAGCTGGCACAACTGGATATATATATGTAGGGTTATGAAACCATTGAAATTGTCTGTTTTGACTTAAAAGTGGGAACCCATACCCTTTAAGCGGTGGGTAAGATACTATGATCTTCATCAGTAATCAAAGTCTTTCGTAATCAATCCTTTTAAAAAACCAATGCCGTAGGTAAAATGAGTCAAGATTATTCCTACAAAGACATAGCCAAAAAGATTTAAATTACGAACATTAATGCTAGCAAAAGATACAATGGTTAAATACATTAAAATCATAAATACATAAATCCATAAAAACATTTTGTCTATTAGTGCCAGAATTGGGAACACAATAAAGATAAAAATAAATATCAATGGAATAAAATAAGCAAAATTTCTCGAAGTTTGGGGAAATTTTTTTACAAAAAACCCCCTGTGCCTAGCATAAGAAAATATTTGTTTCAAGTGGGGTATAAGTACCTTTCTCCTATGATGATACGAATAAAGTTCTGGTGAGTATAAGATTTTTTTTCTTAATTTATGGACTATGTCTAAGCATAACTTTGTGTCTTCGCCTGGCCAATACTTTGTTGTAAAGCCTCCAAGTTCCTGAAAGATGGACTTCCTAACTATCATATTGCTTGAAGGAAAATCGTCAACAAACCTTGGTTTCCCAAGCTTATATCTGTAAGTAAATTTCCCACTTACAATAAAAGACTCATATAATTTACCACTAGCTAACTGCTTTGGGGAATCATTTTGGGGAGTAAGGCTTGGACCACAGACCATTGCTATATCAGGATCTTTAAAATATTCAAGTGATCTCTCAAGCCATTTTTCATTTGGATATGCATCATCATCTATAAATGCTAAAAACTCGCCTTGAGCTCTTTTAGCACCAATATCCCTCTTATCAGCGGGTTTTAAATGTCCAGTTGGTATTTCAATAATTCCACCAGTTTTACTTACACTTTTATAATCGGGAAGTAAAATTAACTCAAAATTTTTATATGTTTGATTTTTTATATATTCAATAGTCTCAAATAGATATTTATTATATTCTCTAAATGGAATGATTATAGAAAATATAATAATTCCATCCTTTTCTTTTTGCATGCTTATTCTAATTTCTTTAGTTTTCTTAATCTAAAATATATTTTTAAAGTATCATTGAAGATATTAAAAATATCCCTTGGCTTTATCCTACCAAAGTAAGCTTTACTAAAAGCTAATTTAATGGGAGCCTCAGCCAATCTATAACCTCTATCATGAGCTAATACCAAAAGCTCCAAATCAAATGCAAACTTATTAGTTTTTAAATTTGGAAGTATGTTCTCAAGTACTTCCCTTTTAAAAAGTTTAACTCCAGTTTGAGTATCCCTAACAGGCAAGCCAAAAATAATTTTAATCAAATAAAAATAGACATTACTATACAGCTTTCTAATCCAGGGATAATTAAGCACGGAATCAGGGTGTCTTTTAGAGCCAATTACTACATCTGCATCCTTTAATTCTAAATATTCCGTAAGCAATAAAAGATGCAAGGGGTGAAGATCCATGTCCGCATCTATAAAAGCTATAAGTTCTCCAGTGCAGAGGCTAAAGCCCTGCATTATTGCATAACCTTTACCTTTATTTGGTTGGTATGATGAGATTTTAACATGCTCATCTTTTCTAAAGCTCGTTATCACATTTAAATGAGTTCTATCTGTGCTGCCATCATCTACAATTACAATTTCATAATTATTACTCCTTTTTTCCATTGTCTTTTCTATCTCTGCAACACAGGAAACTATGGAATTTTCTTCATTATAAGCCGGAACTATTATTGAAATTTTTTTGTTATTAGTTAACAATTTTTTCTTTAAATATAGCATTTTTCAAAATTTTGGCTTCACCCATATAATTATTGTAAAAACAATACATAAAATGAAAATAGCCCAAAAGAAATAAATTTCCTTACCTGTTTCTATGATTTTATCTTTACCAAATTTTATTATCACATCATATCTTCCAACTTTATCAAGATATAAAATCGAATATCCAGGATTAGAAAATAAATCAATTTTCTTTCCATCTGTATAATAAGCCTCTAATGTCTTATGATAGACCTCATTTATAGCTAGAGGAAATGGATAGTTAGTATTTATTTCTATTTTATATTCATTAGAATTTGCGGTTCCTGATTGGATATTTATACTACTGCTAATATCTTTATTAGCAGATTTTAAATTCTGTAAGACTAAAAAGTCACTATCCTTAAATCTATATCTATCTAGAAAGAAACGGCTATCAAAAAAGACAATTTGATGATTTCCTTTATCAAGATAAACATCTAAAAGTTTAATAATATATTTACTATTATAGTTTAACGTTGAAGTCTCTTTGGATGCCTCTTGAAAGTAGTTTAAAATATTTATATAACTACTTATCCACCCTTTCCCATCTAAGCTAAATCTTATTTCTTTTATATCAGGAAGGGAAGATTTTACGAGATAAAAAGAATATTCCCCCTCCTTAATGATGTTAAAAGAATAGGCAACAGAATAGTTTCTTTTATCAAATTCAAAATATTCTGGTATGGCTTTTTCTGGATTAATTTTATTATTTTTGTCCTTATCTTGTTCTAAATCATCAAAATATTCTGTTTCGCTTGCTAAAACTACCTTCACCTCTTTTAATAATGGGCTTATCCCTTTCCAAGAAAACCAATATTCTTTTTCCCTTACTAAATCAAACTGTAAAATATAATCTCCTGGTTTATCTGGTGTTTCTACTCCAGCGTCTACCCTAACCACCTCACCAGGTATTATGCTGTGCGGCAAATTTGTCCTTACTCCATCAAAAACGACCACATCCTTGGTATTAACATCTAACCAATGATAACTCAAATGAACACTATTTTCTTCTTGCTTATTTGGCCAGGTTCTCAAACCAGTGTTAAACAAATAAAGTGGTATAGAATAGGCACTTTTACTCTTCATTTGTGATGGAATAAGATTGAGATCGCCATATAAAACACCTTCATTCCCGTTAACATTATCTAAAACATCATATGAGAGATCAATGGGTACTATGACTTCATTTGAAATGTTTAAAACCTCATTATCCTTAACCTCATCTCCAGTGGGAAAATAATTCAATGTTCCATTTGTTTTGTTATCCTTAGATTCAATAGCTTTAAGACTTTCCAGATTATTTAAAAGCCCAAGACTTCTGGAAAAATATCTAATGTTGTTAATGGGATAAATTGTTGGTTTTTGTAAACTTTCATCTATTTCAAAAATATCTGACTTTTCGTCTGAATACACTAACTTTAATCCATCTAACTTATTTTTCGCTTCTTCGCTTAACTCAACCCCAATTTTATCCTTATGCAAAAGCAAATACCTTACACCATAGTAACCAAGCATCTCTGCTGTTTTTTCACTTCCTAAGCCGTTGATAAACTCATTTATATTTTTTTCGAATCCACTTTCAAGAAGCAATTTTGATTTTTCTTTATCCCTTAGTAAAAGATTAAATAGTTCTTTCCCATGAATCTTTTGAATATATATATAATCAGAATATATTTCTCCCTTTTCATCAAAGAGAGGATATTCAGCAATTATGAAATTATGTGGCTGATTTTTAAGCCACTTGTAAGCCCCTGGAATTATCAATGAAGTATATAACTTAAAGGGTTGAATAGACTTATACTCGGGTAAGATCAGAGGAAATATTAGATAATTAGAAAACAATAGTGAAAGGAATATCAAACTAAGCATAATTTTTTTGAAAATAACAAATCTATTCTTTTCTTTTACCCTTTCTCTAAGCTTACCCATGAGAATAAAGAGAAGACCAAATACTAAATATCCATATGTATAATTGGCAAAAGTCTCAGCTATATTTTCTTTCTTAGCAATAAGCAAAAATGGACAAACTGCCAATAAGAACAACGCTATGCCTATAGCCCATCTGTATTCCAGATCAAGATATTGAAGTAATATGAGACTTAAGATGAAAAGGGTTACAGCTATAGCTCCAAAATACGAAAAAATTGATGAAAGAACAATGGAGGCGATTAGAGAAGCTAAACTTAATAATAGAATAATAATCTTTTTTTTATAATAAAAGCAGAATTCACTTATTCTTAGCATTTTTAAGTAGATTAAATACAATAATTAAAATCAAAGCAACAAGTGATGATAGGCTTACCAATATTAAAATATATACTACTTCCAACAAATTTTTGTGATAATAATTTAACAAAATTAACTCTAATAAAGATGTAATGGTTAAAACAGGGATTAACGAGTAAAAATTTAGCGAGAGCAAGAAAAAAACTGTTATGTTTAGCAAGGAATAAAAGGTCATAGCTATTCCATAATATCCAATGTATGAAGCGCTATTCATAAATATTTCTCCAAACATTATCCTGACAAGTAAATTTGGGGCTACAAAATAGATTACATTTATAAAAAGACATAGAACAAAAACAATTATTAATGCCTTGACGAATATCTTTGTAGACTTTTTACTGAGAGTTTGAAGTTCTGAAGTTTTTGGAAAGATTACTATAGCCATTGCACCTGGAAAATATAAAATAATTTTTCCGATAGTTGCTGCAGATGCATATATGCCGGCAGTGTGAGGTTCAAAGAAGTGTTTTACAAGCACAACGTCAAGATTAGTTAGCAAAAGAAAACAGCTCATTGTATAGAGGGTTAGAAAAGTGTACTTATAAATCGAGCCCCTTGGAATTCTGTATGTTCCTTCATCAGAACTGCGAAGCTTAATAATAAAAAAAATAGAGATTAAAAAAGTTATTGCTGTTGATATTGCTTGAGAACTAATCGCACCACTAACTTTAAAACCCAGTAATATAAATGAAACTCCAATAACAAGCCTTAAAAAGCTATCCAAAATCATGTTTACGGATAGCGCTCTATAGTCCTGAATACCCTGCAATGTTCCTCTTGCAATCGGAGCAATAAAAGATACCCCTAGCAAAATGCCAGCGATATAAACAGGAGCGCTTACATCAATATTTAAAAACTTTTTTATATAAGGAGTCAAAGCAAAGAACAAAACAAAAACAAATACCCCAACGGTAGAAAAAATTTGTATCGCCTTAATAAAATATCTGAATATTGTTCTCTGAGAATTCTCATATTTTAATATGGCTGCATAGCGGGTGACAACTACCTGGACTGTCCCTGATATCCCGGAAAATATCATTGTAAGCGAGAGAAGAGAGACAAACACACCATAATCAGATGGCCCAAGAAGTCTTCCTACCAAAAGATTGTAGATGTAGTTAATTACATTCACAACCATTGTGGATGAGAACATTATAAGGAAGGACCTGGCGAGATCTCCTTCTTTGAGGTTATTTTTCAAGAAGCTTTTAACTGAAAAAGATTTTAAATCCACAATCTCAAGATTAATTTGCCTGCTAATTATACAATCGTGGATTTTATCACAATGATGAAATTATTTTACTGATTTTTTCTTCCTTAAAATCACCTTGATTAAGCCTTAGAAGGTTGGCTGCATTTCTTTCATACCAGCTCATACCTCTTAACTTGAAGTGTCTGTATACAAGCACGTCCGTGTTCTTCTCAACAGTCCTGAGCCCACTATCCCATGCTTACCATAATTTTCTATGTCACCCATATTCGATTTGACATAGATAAGCAGATCCTTTAATTTGGCTCTTCTATCGGGCCCCTGCACCGACCAAGTTCAGCTTTAATCGTATCTAATATGGGAGCTGGATCTCCTATCCGGCAAGTTCGCAGAGGTTATCTGCCAATTCCCTCATGTTCTTTCCATGTGCAAGCCCTATCATTTATCTTGGTTGAGTCCACCTGCACTATTGCTAGCTTCTTTTTAGCGATCTCATCTGGGAAGGCTGCGAACTCATCAAAAGCAACCCTGCGCCTTCCCTCATCGGCATCAAGTAACATTTGTCCTTCTTCTCTTATGAGTTCAGATATCTTCTGCGGGCTAACCTCGATGAATGCAATATCTTTTAGAGTTTTTGATGTTTTTTGATATGGATTATCGGTTGCCATATCAAGTATCATCTCTTTTGCCCAATACTGTGTTTTTGAGCTTATGACAGTCCCATCTCTTCATCTAAGGGATAAAGCTCGCTTTCGCATGCAGGACATCTCATTCTAGTACGCATAAAGCTTACCTTCCCACCAGATGTCTGGATTACTCTTGGCTCTTTTTCATTTTTAGCATAGCTTGAGCCGTAGCCACACTTTATGCTCTTATTTATCTATTTTCAATCTGCGCAAGTACACCTGCAAATATTCTCTGGTATATCTCCTGTCTTGCTTCCACTGCTTGCCCTTCAATTTTATGCAGGCTAAAATCACTTAAGTTTAATTTGACTTTTCCTAAATCAAGTCATATCGTTTCCATCTGGTCCCTGATGGTGATTTGTTTGACTAACATCACTATTTTAAAGTAGGGGGCCACTTGATTTATTATTTATTCATCACGGAATTTTAGACGCTTCCGACAAAATTGCTTTTGTAAAATATAGGGTTTATTAGTGCAGGAGTTGAGCGAGTTTGCAATTACTAACTAAAAGACCGATTTTAGTCCCTTTTGCGATTCTTAGATTTCTCATTGAAGTTTTAGAGAAGCCAAATAGAACTTTAAGGGAATCTGATGAACCCGTTAAACAGCCGGCAGGAAGATGGATAAAAGCAAATCCTTTACCTTCTTGGCGGTATGAATTTGGAGGGGCATTGTTAGGCGAAGAGATTTATGTAGTTGGTGGGTTAATCTTACCTACAGTTTATACAGTTACAAGAAGAGTTGAAACATACAACGTGGTTACCAATTCTTGGAGAAGAACTGCTAATCTTCCTGTTATAATACACCATCCTGGGGTTACAGTAGCTGATAATAGGCTTTATGTAATTGGGGGTAATGGATTAAGAATCACACCCTATTCTTATGTTTTCCAATATAACCCCTCAACAAACTCCTGGAAAAGAAATAGTGACATGCCGACACCAAGGGGAGCTTTAGGGATAGCAGAGATGAATGGGTTTATCTATGTTATGGGAGGAGGCACTAACAAAATACCAAGAAATGAACTGGAGGTTTACGATCCCAAAAATGATGCATGGACAAAACTGGAACCCATGCCAACTGAAAGAGAGCATCTTGCTGCAACCTCAGCCGGAGGATTGATTTTTGCTATGGGTGGATTTAAGAAAAACCTTGCTGAGTCATTGACAGCTAACGAAGCTTATAATCCCTCCACTGGCGAGTGGGAAAATAGAGCTCCATTGCCTTTACCCATCAGTGGATTTTCTGCGGTTGGAATAGGAAGCAGTGTTTTTATTTTTGGAGGGGAACAGGGCTGGGCAGTATCTAGTGAATGCCATGAGTATAAAGTTTCTGAAGATCGATGGTATAGGAGGATGGACATGCCGACACCAAAATACGCACATATTGCAGTTGCTGTAGATGGGGAAATCCATATAATAGGTGGAAACCCAAGGCTTGGAGGCTACGCATTCTGCATGAATCACGATATCTTTATCCCTGCATAATCTGAAATTAAATTATGAGAATATTGGTCTTTGCAAATGCTTTCCACATTATAAGCGGCGGGGACAAAATATTTGCAGAATACAGCAAACGATGGATTAAATCCGGAGAAAAAATAAGCATAATAACAAACGAAAAAGGTAAAATTTTTTGCTTAAACCATGGAATAAACAGTGCTAACGTTTGGATTTGGAAAACTTCTTTTACGGATAAGTTTGGAGTTTTTATATCAAGTGTGTACAAGAGCCTTAACTCTCTTATAAGATGCTTCTTCTTAAATATTCGAAGCATTGATGCAATCTTTTCTTCCTCGAACCTCTGGCCAGATGTTTTCCCAGCATTCATAATAAAAATTAGAAAACCAAAGGTTTTGTGGTTTTCAGCATGTTACTTAAAAGTTCCTTCACCATTCAACAGAGATGGGAAAATGAAAAGTTTAAGTGGGCTTATATTCTACATTGTACAGCAGATTTCTTTAAAGCTTATCAGAATTCGTGCAGATGCTATTTTTACTGCTTCACCAATAGATTGCAAGAGTTTTTATAATGGACGTCTGACTCCTAAAAGGGTAATTGCAATCCGAGGAGGTGTTGACTTCGAATTGTTTCAGAGAGTTCCTAAACAAAAAGCAAAATTTGATGCAGTGTTTGTCGGGAGATTGCATCCCCAAAAGTGTCTTGAGGAACTGCTTGATATTTGGAGGGAAGTTTCAAAAAAAGATTCCCCAAAGAGAAAACTCGCTATTGTGGGTACAGGACCTTTGGAGAACAAGCTCAGGAAAAAGGTAATGAAAGAAAATATGAAAAACAACGTAATGTTTCTTGGTTTACTTGATGGGGTAGAGAAAGCAAAAGTCCTTAAAGCATCAAGACTTTTTGTTTCTGCTTCAATATTTGATAGTGGTAATATGGCACTTGATGAGGCCCTGGCATGTGGTTTACCCGGAGTAATCTACAATCTTCCAAGGCTTTATTACCCAAAGGGTGTTATTAAAATCCCATGCTTTCAAAAGAAGACATTTGTAAAGACCATCTTAAAATTACTTAACAGCGAAGATAGGAGAATTCAACTTGGGAAAGAAGGTAAAAAGTTTGCCAAGGGTCTTAATTGGGATATTGGAGCTGCAAAATCTCTGAAATTTATTAAGGAGATAAACTCATTTAATTTCTGATATATAAATTATAAATACCCGATTTTTTAACAAATAACAACTTTGTATTATAAAAATCTCTGATTAGTACGAAATTATCTATGTTTATTGCATCGGTATATATTTTCTTTTTCTCAATGTCACTCTCTCTAGTTTAATATAAATATAAAAGATTTTAATAACTTCATTTTTATGTAGGACAAATTATTTTCTTTGCCTTTAGTTTCCATTATCTGATAAACATCATTTGGAACCAAGTTGGTTATATTGTCAACTGATAATAGATGCATTATATTCCCTGTTCCAATGCCCTCAGAATTTTTTAAAAAATTTATATTTGAGACCCAACTTCTACAGTTTCACCCCGTAGATAACTACAAAATCCACATTTACCTGCATAAATTTCAATAAATAACATATTTTTTTCTAAAAAGTAGTGCCACGTTTTAACTCATAAATTTGTATAATTTCCTTGACAAATGGCATTATTCTGCTATTCTTGTGATGTCTTAACTTGGAGGAGTTTATGTTCATTAGAGTCAAGCCCTCCGGAGCTCGCAAGTACCTACAGATAGTGGAGAACCATAGGGAGGGGAAGCGAGTTGTGCAGAGGGTGATCGCCACGCTGGGCAGGCTTGATGAGATGGTGGCAAGAGGACAGGTGGATGTTCTCCTGCGCTCCCTATCTCGATTTGCAACTAAAGTTCGCCTATGGGAGGATCACAGGAGAGGTGGGCTCCTAGCTCGCTCATCTATTAAGATAGGACCAGAGCTTGCCTTCGGATCTCTATGGAAAAAACTGGGCCTAAATGACATCTTAGCTCAGATGCTCTCTATTAGGCGCTTTGAGTTCCCCATGGAGCGAGCCATATTTGCAAGCGTGCTTCATCGCATGTTTTCATCAGGATCAGACCGCTCTGCCCAGGCCTGGTTGCAAGATGTGCGGGTAGAAGGAGCAGAGGGTCTGGAGTGTCATCACCTCTATCGGGCAATGCGCTTTTTGGGAGAGAATAAGGACAGGATTGAGGAGGATCTCTTCCATAACAATAGGGACCTCTTCACCAAGACATCTTTGGCGTTCTTTGATACCACCACCCTCTACTTTGAGGGATGCGGAGGGGAGAGCCTTGGCCAATTTGGCCATTCTAAAGATCACAGACCTGATCTCAAGCAGATGGTGGTGGGAGCTGTGCTATCAGAGGATGGAAGACCGCTTGCCTGTCAAATGTGGCCGGGCAATCAGGCCGATGCAAGATCTCTTTTGCCGGTGGTTGATTCCACCAGAAAGCGCTTTGGGATAGAGCAGGTCTGCTGGGTGGCCGATCGGGGCATGGCCACTAAGAGCCTCATAGAGGAGTTGGATGCCCGTTCCCTCACCTACATCTTAGGGGCTCGCCTGCGCAGGGTAAAGGAGATCAAAGAAGAAGTACTCTCCCACCCTAGCCCCTATCAGGAGGTGGCTTCTAATCTGCAAGTCAAGGAGGTCAAACTAGGAGAGAGGCGTTACGTAGTCTGCTACAATCCAGAGCAGGCAGCAAAAGATGCTGCTGATAGAGAGTCCATCCTCTTGAGCTTAAAGGATACCCTCGAGGCAGGTCCTAGTGCTCTTGTTGGAAATCAGGGATATCGACGTTACCTAAAGATAGAGAGGGGCTCCGCTGTGATTGATCAGGCCAAGGTGCAAGAAGATGAGCGCTATGATGGCAAATTTGTCCTTCGCACCAACAGCAGCCTGCCTGCCTCTGATGTGGCCCTTCACTACAAGCAGCTACTTTTGGTGGAGCAGTTCTTTAGAGCTGCCAAGTCCTTGCTTGACACCAGGCCAATATTTCATAAGTTTGATGCCACCATAGTTGGACACGTCTTTGTCAGCTTCTTAGCCCTGGTGTTAGTCTATGAGCTCAAAGATCGCTTAAAGGCAAAGGGATTTGATATAGAGTGGTCTGATATCCTGCGCGATTTAGAGGCCCTCTGTGAGGTTGAGGTATCTGATGGTGATCAGACCTACCTGCTGCGCACGGAGCTACGTGGGATATGTGGCAAGGTGCTCCAGGCTGCAGGAGCGGCTATTCCGCCAACGGTCAGAATCTCATCTGTAGTGCCACGGCCCTAAAACCTTCTAAAAATTACCTGGTCAGGGGCTATTTTTCATGATCAAACTGTAGAAGTTGGGATTGTCAAGATATGATGGTTTAAATCCTCACCCCTTGTGCTGCAAGATATTTCCTTATCTCCTGCTGGTCCCGGTAGAGTTCCCTTACCAGGGCCAGGTGCTCTTTGACCAGGGTAATACCTTTTCTTAGCAGCCTAGCCATCAGCTCGGACGGCATCCCAAAGAGGTCAAGAATAAGCACCGATTCGAAGGTCCCTATGTAGTTATCTACCGAGCGTGGGGAATGATATGTCATCTGTGAGATCTGTTTCACATCATAACCTTGAAGGTGAAGGCCGACTATTATGTCCTTGTGCGTCATGCTTCTACCCGAATCAAGTATCGTCCCTGGGGTGGGCACGATGATGTTGTGCTCCTTCTGGAAGCTCCTTATGAGCTCCGATACCCTCGCTGAACTTAGGTGGAACACCCACTGCAGCTCCATCAAGGTTAGAAGACCGTTCTGTCGGTAGGCCTCGAAACAGGCCCTAACTATGCGCTTTTTTAGAAGTTCGAGGTAGCCATGAACGTCACGGGGACAGTTTTCTAACTCCTCCTTCGTCCACACGCTGATGCAGACCGGCGCAAGCCGGCGGAACTTGGTCCGAGTCTCCTCGGACACATGGGCGTTCACGTGAGTTATGATCATCGGCATCTGGCCACTTTGGAGCGCTGTTATCCTCGGGCAACAGACGTTTCTTAGGGTTATGACCTCCTCGACGAGCTCTCTTGAGACCCTCCTGCCAAGTCCGGCTTCCTGGGAGACGAATTCGATGAGCTCCCTCACCACAAACGCAGGCGCTGAGACATCGGGGTTTCCCAGTCTTGCCGTTGGCATTTCAGGCTTTATCTTCTCGATGAACTCGCGAATGGGATCGTCTTTATCGAAAAAGACATCACCCACGCGTATCTCGTCCTCATACCTTCCCTGGTGCTTTGCCCTTACAAGCGACCACGGATCGATGATGGAAAGGAGGTCTTCTTTAGTTGCCCGTGGAAATGCCTTTCGATAACGTTTCAGGCACTCTTGTACTACAATCTCTCTTGAGGAGGAGAAGTCATCACCGCAGTAAATGGGGTTAAGGTATTCAGGCTTAAAGAGCGGGAGCATTACATCTTTTCTGCCTACCCTCACATAAAGCTCGAATGGCCTTACCCTCTTAATCCCAAGCTCGCATTCAACCTTATCCATCCTCCTGTTAATCTCGGAGATGATGAGACAGGCTATCCGGGATTCCTTGCCAAAGTCGTACTTTCTTGCAAGGTAATTTAGCTGGTAGTTTTCAAGCGTCCTTTCAGTCAGGGGGCGATAAAGCTCCCTCTTGTTCATAATACGCCGCCCCCCTTTTTGCCCTGGTGAGCTATGAATACTTTGCTTAGGTGATGCAGCCTGAATGCATACTCCGGACCTGAGTATTCTCGCAGAAGCTCCAGATAAGTGTTGACGAGCTTCATCGAGCGCCCGGTGACCCGCCTGATGAGGGGAGCAGGCATACCTTTCTCAGAAAGCGCCTTCACGGTGGCCAACTCTCTGATGTAGTTCTCTATTGCCTCGTACGAATGACCGGTCCTGGCGGCGATCTCGGTCTCGGTGTACATCTGCAGGTAAAGCTCGATTATCTTCCTACGGTGTGTCACCCCTCTGCCCATGTCGCGCTCCGCACCTCGCAGCGGCACCGCAACATCTGGGTTTTTCTGGATTATACCCCGTATGGCCTCGGTATGAATGCCCAGGAGGTAGCTTAAGTCCGCGTGGGTGAGGTATCCCCCGGAACTCTTTGCCTGCACCGCATAACGCAGGGCTTTCTTGAGCTTGAGTTCACTCAGTCTGTTCGGGTCCCCTTTTGGGACATCGTCCGCAGAGAAAAAGGTGATCCGCGAGGGGATAAGCCTGCACTCTTCGATGGGCTTGCCCGCAGGTTCATCCGAGGATACCGCCCAGTAGATGGCATCTCCATCAGGACGATCCTCGGATATCGCCCCCGCTATCTCCTCAAGAATCCCTTTCACCGCCCTTACCTTGATCGGGGAGAACCCGAAATCCGAAACTAACTCTGCCCGGAACTCCTCCCAGGTGCCAAGCCTCCCGCCCTCTGGATAATCCTCCCAGGGCAGTGTTCTTGCATTACACCATAGCTTTGACCATTCCGCCTCCTCCGGATCGTCAAGATCGAAATCCCCCTTGGAAGCCTTGAAGGCAAATCGTCTCAGCACCTCTAAGAGCCGTTCTCGCGACATGGCAACCTCACGCCTGATCATCACCAGCGGCACCCCCTCTATGTGCTTGGCCAATGCCCAGGTGGAGCGAAGAACGCCTGCCCGATCTTCACGGGAGGCTCCTGCCACCGGGGCAAGGATCCCCTTCTGCCTCAACTTCCCAAGCCTCATCCTTAAAGAGGTAGGCGTGATGTTGCATATGAGCGAAAGCATCTTTGCGCTCAACAGAGCACCTTGCAAGTACGCCTCCTCAGCCAAACGCAGAATACGACTCTGTTGCATCTTGGATAGCCCGAATTCAAGCTCCAACTCCAAATCCTCCACAGCGAAAGGGGTGAGCTCTACTTTCTTTAAGCCCGTCTTCTTGCGACCATATGCACAGTGTGCCTCGACAAGTATCTGGTTCGGGCCCCGCGCCCCAGGCTGGGAGAAGAGGTATCTGCTCATGCGCGCAGAAAGAAGCCGCGATTCGGTCTCGCTCATTCCCAGTTCCGAGGAAAGTATCGCCGCAATCTGGTTGTCCAATGTTTTCTTCTTTGCCGAATCAACCATGTATTTCAGCCGCTGCCGATATTCTTTCTCCCTGCCCATTAGATCATCTCCCCCTAAGAAAGACCGAAACAGAAAAGGCGCTCCTTGATTAATAGCGCCGGAAACTCCGAAAGTATCCCTTCCCCTGAAACTGCGCGCCAATATCTTCTATATCCTCGATAACGAACTTCGCATTACGAAGGCGTTTGTAGCTCCTGGCGATCTCACAGGTCGCCTCGAACTTTCGCTCATCGTAGGGCCCGAGCCACGAGATCTCCCGTTGTCTTATGCTCCCTCCGTCCCTGTAAGTTTCGATCAAACGCATGTATCTCCTGCCATTCGAATGAGCTACCCTCACAAACATGGCGTCTTATACCATCATATCACGGTAGGATAAG